>QWCK01000003.1_pt1 | contig 477851 bp, 439 predicted proteins | sample 1972571 | NCBI WGS metagenome assembly QWCK01 (sample SAMN09866710, study PRJNA288562) | Human gut metagenome isolate term2_stool, whole genome shotgun sequencing... | isolation source: gut | host: Homo sapiens | place: USA: California
TTAATATGTATAGAGAACTAAAATATCTTGTAAGTGCTTAAAATACAAGAAAGGGAGACTTATTTTTCAATAATTCTCCCCAACATTTGACATAGAGCCTTTAAAACTGCGGTTTAGCCGCAGTTTTTTTGTGCCCTTGTTTTCAATTTAAAATTTATTGTTCAAAGTGTTTTTAGATAGATTTAAATAAAATATTTATTTAAAATGAAAGACAAATTTAAATTTAAAAAGCATTTTATATAAGCTGGCCGATATTTTATTGGTCGGCTTTTTTCTTGACTTAAATTCCTATAAAAAGTATAATGAATATGATTATATTTAAAGGAAGGCATATGGATATAAAAAGTTTATTAAACAAAAATCAATACGAAGCTGTAATGCAAACTGAAGGGCCAGTCTTGGTTTTAGCCGGGGCTGGAAGTGGAAAAACACGGGTTGTTACATACAAGCTCGCACATCTTATCAATGATTTGGGCGTTAGCCCTTATAATATTTTGGCTATTACTTTTACCAACAAGGCTGCCAATGAGATGAAAGATAGGGCTTCTAGTATTTTAAACAGACCTGTAGATGGGCTTTGGATAGGGACCTTTCATAGCATATGCGTTAGGATTTTAAGGAAGCATTATTCATCGTCTTTTACGATTTATGATACTGCTGACACTACAAATTTAATTAAGAGAATTATCAAAGATTTTGATTACGATACAGACACTTTTAAGGCATCATCAATTAGATATGAGATTTCAGATTACAAAAACAGAGGCAAGGGAGTTCATGAATACTTGACCGATGCTGGCGCTGATTATTATAGGGAGAGAATTGGCAGGGTTTTTGAAGAGTATGAAAAGAGGCTGAAAGAGGCAAATGCCCTCGACTTTGACGACCTCATCTTAAAAACTGTTCAGATTTTAAAATCCAACAGTCAGGTTAGGGAAGAGTACTCAAAAAAATTCGAGTATGTTTTTGTAGATGAGTACCAAGACGTAAACGATATTCAGTACCAATTTGTAAAGCTGATTTCCAGTTACCATAACAACATAACTGTTGTAGGAGATGAAAACCAAAGCATCTATGCTTTTAGGGGAGCTAATCTAGAAAATATTTTAAACTTTGAAAACGATTTTAAAAATGCCAAGGTTATATATTTGAACGAAAACTACAGGTCTACAAATCAAATTCTAACCGCTGCCAATCACTTGATTGCAAATAACTACCAAAAATACAAAAGGGACTTATTTACTTCAAGGGAATCCGATGATCAAGTTGTCTTTATAAATTTGCCCAACAATAGCGAAGAGGCCTTTTACGTTGCAAATAAAATCGAAGAGCTCAACCTAAAGGGTGTTTCCTATAACGATATAGCGATTTTATATAGGACCAACGCCCAGTCCAGGAATTTTGAAGATATATTTTTGAGGTCTTCTATACCTTACGAGATTATAGGGGGCTTAAGATTCTACGACCGCAAGGAAGTAAAGGATGTGATAGCTTACCTGAGGCTTTACGAAAATCCCTATGATACAGTTAGTTTTGAGAGGATTATAAATACACCACGTCGTGGAGTTGGAGAGAAGACTCTAACTGAGTTTTTGAATGCAAAGACTTACACGGGAGAAGATTTCTTCGCAATTATAACCAATTCTAACAACAAAAAAGCCGCAGATTTTGGCAATAAAATGCTTGAGATTATGGACAATAAAAATCTTTCTTTAATGGATAGGGTAAAGGCTATAGTTGATGGGTCAGGATATTTGGATAGCTTAAGGATTTCAAATGCAGTTGAAGACGAATCAAGGGTTCAAAATATTGAAGAATTTTTAACTTTTGCTGAAGAATATTCCAAGACTCACGAAGATGCAAGCCTGACTGACTTTTTGGCAGAGATATCATTGTTATCAGATATAGATTCCAAGAGCGAAGATGATAAGATTACTTTGATGACTGTTCACTCTTCCAAGGGACTGGAATTTAAAAATGTCTTTGTAGTTGGCCTCGAGGAAGGGCTTTTCCCATCGTCCAGGTCAATGGATTCTGAGGAAGAGGTAGAGGAGGAAAGGCGGCTAATGTATGTTGCCATTACTCGGGCCAAGGATAGATTATTTTTAACTTCGGCTGATGAGAGGATGATGTATGGCAATGTCATCTATGGCAAGCCCAGCCGTTTTGTAGAAGAAATTGAAGATTATATTGACAGGCAAGAGAGTGAAAAGAAAGCTCCGATAAAGACGCAAAGTTCTCCAGGAAGGACTATACTTACAACTGGTTATAAGCCAATGAAGTACAATAGTCCATCTGCAAATTCAGCTGATATTGGAACTGGAGATTTGGTTGAACACAAGCTTTGGGGCGAAGGCAGGGTAGTTAGCAAAAATGGAGATGACATCACAATTGTATTTAACTCCAAGGGCTTGAAGAAATTAAAACTATCGCTTGCTCCAATTAAAAAGAAGGTGTAATATGGATTTTAAAATTAGAATGAGAGAGCTGGTGGACCAATTAAATGAATATAATTACCACTACTACACTCTGGATGATCCAATTGTTACGGACAGCGTTTACGATAAATTATACAGCGAGCTTGTTGACCTGGAGCACAAAAATAATTTTAGGTTTGACGACAGCCCGACTCAAAGGGTTGGCGGAGATTTGCTGACGGAGTTTGAAAAATACACCCACAGGGCCCAGCTTTGGAGTCTTGGTAAGGCCCAAAGCTTTGATGAACTAAGGGCTTGGGATGAAAGGTGCAAGAGAGAGGTGGAAGCTTATAATGAGGCAAATCCGCTTGCTCCCCTTCCAGAAGTTGAGTATGTGGTTGAATATAAATTTGACGGTCTTACCATAAACTTAACTTACGAAGACGGCAAGTTTGTAAATGCTGCTACTCGTGGAAACGGAGTTGTTGGTGAAAACATTACCAGGCAGGCACTTACTATAAAAAACTTTCCCTTGGCTATAAATTTTAAAGGCCTTATGGAAATCCAAGGCGAGGGTTATATGCCACTGGATGCCTTTGATAATTATAATGCGACTAATGAGATTCCCCTTAAAAATGCAAGAAATGCAGCCGCAGGTGCTCTTAGAAATTTAAACACGACCGAAACGGCCAAGAGAAACCTAAAGGTCTTCACTTATAACATCGGTTACATTGAAGGGAAAACTTTTAAGACCCACATGGAGGCCTTGGAATTTTTGCAAAGGGAAAAGTTTCCTGTAAATCCTTATCACAAATTGGTAAAGACAATTGACCAAGTGATTGACGAAATTAATTTTATAGACGAATCCCGCCATCACCTGAATTATCTGACAGATGGGGCTGTAATAAAGATAAATGATATTAGGACCAGGGAAATCCTTGGCTTTACAAATAAGTTCCCCCGCTGGGCCCTGGCTTTTAAGTTTGAAGCAGAAGAAGTTCAAACTAAGCTCCTGGATGTGACTTGGAATGTGGGCAGGACTGGTAAGGTAACACCTGTTGCCAGCCTTGAACCCGTAGAAATTTCAGGGGCCATGGTGCAAAATGCAACTCTTAATAATGTCGGCGATATAAATCGCAAGGGAGTTAGAATTGGTGCGGATGTAATTGTAAGGAGGTCCAATGAAGTTATCCCCGAGATAATGGGAACCATTGGCGATTTGTCTGGCACTAAGGAAATTGAAATACCAAGTCATTGCCCATCTTGTGGGACTGAACTAAAAGAAGTTGGAGCTTATCTGATTTGCCCAAATTCAACCTATTGCAAGCCACAAATTGTTTCTAGGATTGAGCACTTCTGCAGTAGAAACGCCATGGATATAGAGGGACTCAGCGAAAAAACCGCCATGAGCCTAGTCGATGTTTTGGATATATCAGTCGTATATGAGCTTTATGATTTGAATAAGGAATCGCTTTTAAAATTGCCCCTCTTTGGAGAAAAGAGAGCGGACAATTTACTCTCAGCTATAGAAAAGTCCAAGGTAAGAGACCTGCACAGATTTTTATTTGCCTTAGGGATCCCAGAAGTTGGCGAGAGGACAGCTAGAGATATTTCAATTAAATTTAAGACCCTTGATAATATTATAAACTCGACTTATGAAGAGCTTATTGAAGTTGAAGGGGTTGGAGATATAATAGCAAAAAATGTTTTGGATTATTTTGCCAGACCCGATATAATTGAAATGCTAGATGAGTTTGATAAGCGTGGTCTAAATACAATCGAACACGAGGACGCAGAGACTAGCGAAGGCTATTTTAGTGGTAAGACGGTTGTAATTACAGGTAGCTTTGAAAATTATAAAAGAGATGAACTAAAGGCTATAATTGAAAGTCAAGGAGGCAAATGCACAGGCTCTGTTTCCAAGAATACAGACATTGTTTTGGCAGGAGAAAAGCCGGGCTCAAAGCTGGATAAGGCGAGAGAACTTGGCATTAGAGTAATGGATATAGATGAGTTTTTGGAGGTAAAATGAAGGAACAAGAATTTAAAGATATATGCAAACTTGCACGCATAGAATATGAAGACCATATGTTTGAAGGATTTAAATCAGCGCTTGATGTCATCATGCATGTAAGTGATTTTGATGGAGACTTGGAAGTTGATTACAATATAAACTCTCCAGAGGTAAAGCCAGATGCAGACCAGCCACAAGCAGGCCTAACTAGTGAAGAAGCTTTGCTAAATGCAGATAGGAAAAAATATGGCTATTTTGTTATTAATAAATATGTAGGTGAATAATGAGAAATTTAACAGAAACTTTAGATTTAATTAATTCAGGAAAGCTATCTCCAGAAGAGCATTTATCAGAGGTCCTGGAAAATATTAAAGAAGATGAAAATATAAATTCTTTTATTAGCATGGATATTGAAGCCGCTAAGGAAATGGCAAAAAATTCCAAGGCTGGCCCACTAAGGGGTGCTGTAGTTGGCATCAAGGACAATGTAAATGTAAAAGGCATGAAGACCACTTGTGCTTCAAAGATCTTAAAAGATTTTGAAAGCGTTTTTGATGCTGATGTTACAAAGAGCATTAGAAATTCAGGGGCAACTATACTGGGCAAATTAAATATGGATGAGTTTGCTATGGGTTCTTCCAATGAGAGCTCTTACTTTGGCCCAGTTAAAAATCCTTTGGATAATTCACTAGTTCCAGGGGGCAGCTCAGGCGGTTCTGCTGCTGCAGTTGCTATGGGTTTTGTGGATGTGGCTATTGGCACTGATACTGGTGGCAGCATTAGGCAGCCTGCTAGTTTTTGCTCGGTTGTTGGTATTAAACCAACTTATGGGGCAGTGTCTAGGTACGGTGTTCAAAGCCTGGCAAATACCTTTGATACTGTAGGTACACTTGGCCGTTCAGTCCAAGATGCTTATTTGTTCCTACAAAATATTGCCTGCGATACACAAAACGATATGACCAAGATTAAGGTTGACCTTCCAGATCTATACAAAAGTCATGACCAAGCTATAGAAAATCTTAAGGGTAAGAAGATTGCAATTTTTAAAAACTTTGACAACTTTGATTTTGAAGACGGCGTGAGAGAAGCTTATGACAAATCCATTAAAGCCCTCCAAGATGCAGGGGCAATTATTGTGGAAGATGAGTTTAAGTATTTAGACTTTGCCGTTGCCGCTTATTATACTTTGGTAGCCGCTGAATGTTCAAGCAATATTTCTAGGTTTGATGGGATTAGGTATTCGGGCATAGATTATTCTGGTAGCATTGAAGACTATATGACCAAGGTTAGGTCAGAAGGCTTAAATGAAAGTGTAAAGCGCAGGGTTTTACTTGGCATGTATATTTTATCCAGCAAAAACAAAGACCAAATTTATGGCAAGGCTTTGGAAATCAGACAAGCTATTAGAAATGATTACGACAGAATTTTCAAAAACGCTGATGTAATTTTAACGCCGACTGCCAATGAACTTGCCTTTAAGCTGGGCAGCAAGACCACAGATCCAAAGAAGATGATGGAAGGCGACATACTTTCAGTTTCTCCAAATATGGCAGGACTTCCTGCAATTTCTGTTCCGTCTACAAGCCAAAGAAAGATAAATGCTGGCATGCACTTTATTGGAAATAAAAAAGACGATGCAAATCTGGCAAGGATTGCCATGGCCTACGAAGGGTTGGTGAAATAATGAAAACTTTAATTGGATTAGAACTTCACGTTGAATTAAAAACTCAAAGAAAGATGTTTTGTAAGTGCAAGTCAGCTTTTGGCGATGAACCAAATACTAATGTTTGCCCCGTTTGCCTTGGTATGCCAGGTGCCCTTCCTGTGATAAATGAATTTGCAATTGAGCAGGCCATTAGAGCTGGCCTTGGTTTAAATTCTGAAATTGCCAAGGTTATCAAAATGGATAGGAAAAATTATTTCTATCCAGACTTGGTCAAGGGCTATCAAATTTCCCAAGAAGACACACCAATTTGTGCTGGTGGCTATGTAGAAATCGAAGTCGACGGCAATAAAAAACGCATTCACCTGGAAAGAGCTCATATAGAAGAGGATACTGGTAAGGCCAATCACATGGGAGACATTACCCTTATGGACTACAACAGGGCAGGCCTTCCACTAATAGAAATTGTAACTAAACCGGAGATTGAAAGCGGTAAGGAAGCCAGAGCTTTTATAGAAGAGCTCAGAGATATTCTAACAGAGCTCGGTGTTTCAGACTGCAAGATGGAAGAAGGATCTATGCGTGTTGATTGCAACTTTAATATTGTCGATGGTGATTTTAAAACTGCTATCACAGAGGTAAAAAACATCGGTTCAACTAGCGGCGTTGAGATGGCCATGAACTACGAATTCAATCGCCACAAGGATTTGCTTGCCAAGGGCGAAAAAGGCATCAGAGAAACCAGGCGTTGGGATGAAGAAAAGCAAGAAACTGTTGTTATGCGTGTAAAATCTGAATCCAACGACTACAGGTTCCAATTTGATGGAGACATTCCAATTTTACCTGTGGAAGATGAGTTAGTTCAAAAAATTAAAGATAATCTGCCAGAATTAAAATCCGAACGCAAGGAAAGACTCATAAAGACCTATGATTTAAGCGATTATGATGCTGGAATAATTTCAAATGATAAAAACTTGTCAGAATATTTTGAATCCATTTCCAAAGAAGTGGGCGATGAAAAGCTTGTTGTAAATTGGATTATGAACGAATTCTTAAGAAGAATTAATGATCTGGAAACTACGATCGATGATTTGAAGTTCGAAAAGGCTGACTTTGTAAATCTATTAAAACTGGTCAAAGAAAATAAAATCAATAACAATTCTGCAAAAAAAGTTTTTAGAGAAATGTTTGAGGACGGAACCAGTTCAGAAGAAATTATAAAAAGGGACAACCTCCTCCAAGTTAGCGACGATGGCGCTATTGAAAAATGGGTTGCAGATGTAATGGAAGCAAATCCAGATTCAATCACAGACTACCACAATGGTAAGGACAGGGCCTTGGGCTTCTTGGTAGGTCAGGTTATGAAGGCCTCCAGAGGTAAGGCAGATCCAGTTCTTGTTAACAAGATGATTCTAGATAAATTAAACGAAATGAAATAGTATTGACCATGCAGGAGAGTTTTCTTGCATGGTTTTTATATGCAAACAATAAAACTTTCCTTGTAATATTAAATTAATTTGCAATTTGACTTATAATAATGTAAAATTTAATACATGGAGGCATTATGAAAAAGAGATTTTTTAAGTTTTTTATATTTTTTCTTTTAACATTTTCTTTATGCATGCATCTTGATGCGGCAAAGTTAAATATAGATGGACAAGATAGGGAAGTAATAAATGTAAATATCAGTATCAATGGCCAAGCTGCCAATACTAATTTGCCTGTTTTTGTTGTCAATGAAAGGACCTATGTGCCAGTCAGATTTGTAAGTGAAAGTCTGGGCTACAAGGTTATTTGGCTCCAAGATACTTTTACTGTTGAAATCAGAGGGACTGATAAAAAGATGTGGTTTCCTGTTGGTAAGGCCCAAGTAAATCTGGGCGCTGGCCTAATCAATACTCCTGATGGGGTTAAGGCATCTATTGTTCGCTTGCCGGGCTATACGGATGGTTTTACTTATGTGCCAGTTAGATTTATTGCCGAATATATGGGGCAAAAAATTGACTGGGACCAAGCTACTATGACCGTAAAAATTGGTCAAGATAATATTGCAAAAACACCAGATCTTTTTGTAGAAGAAACTGAAACAAATGACAATCAAACTGATCCAAAAGATAATATAAATGAAGACAATAAGAATGAGGACAATTCTAAGCCTGCTAACAATATTAGGGTCAACCTTATAAATGTTAAGACCAGTGGTCAGGAAGAGTCTACTCCAAAGATGTATTTTAATTTCGATGGCAAGATGGACTACAAGGTCGTGTCTAACAACGGTTCTAAGGTCGTATTTATTCCAAATGCCCAAGCTGATAGTAAATTTTTAGGCAGCTTCAGGTCTGCTCTTAAAAATTCATCTTCTTATAATGTTAATCAAAAGCCAGACGGCTTGGAAATTGAATTTGTAAAAGCCCAAGATGGGGTCAATTTTTACAGGGAAGACGCCAATAAGACCTTGGTTGTAACTGACAGCCACTTATTCAAAGGTCTGCAGACTGCAGAACATAATGGGAGCAGGGCCTATGTTTTAAAGGGCATGGGCAAGCAACAGTATAGAAAATTTGAATTTGAAAATCCAAAGAGGGTTGCCCTTGACTTCCTAGATTCTGAGCTTGAAGGCACAAACTATGTAGAGTTTAAAGAAGCGATTGGTTTTATATCGAGCGTTAGGATGAGCCAGTTTGTTCCTGATAAAAACTATGATCCAAACGACAAGATTTTGCGGGTAGTTTTTGATATAGAAGATGGGATTAAGTATCCTGACTTAAAAATTGAAACTGTAGGCGATGACCTCTACATTTATCCAGTCGAATCCCTCTACAATTATTTTAAATTTAGAAATAGCGGGACCATTAGATATATTACAATTAAGGATTATGATAAGCCAATTGATTTTTCCTATGACCAAGTTACCAACAAGATAACAGCTAGGATTGACAGGAATATTCCGGATGGTATAGTTAAATACAACGACTCTCTTGTTAGAGACTTGGTTGTTGAAAACAATACAATAACTATTAATTTGGTTCGTAATGTTCAAGTGGAGGCTATAGTTGACCAAGATGGTAGCTCGATTAAAATTACCAGAGTAAGAACTGGTAAAAATTCGGACTATTTGATTTTGATAGACCCAGGCCACGGGGGAACTGACCCTGGTGCAAGCGACTTCTCAAAAACATATTGGGAAAAAGATTGCATCTTACCAGTACAAAGGTCTTTGGAAAAAAAGCTCTTGGACTTAGGCTATGTTGTTAAAAAGACAAACGACACAGTGGATTCATATGTTGGTATTCACGACAGGGCCAAGATGGCCAATGAATTGATGCCAGATATATTTATATCCATTCACGCCAATGCGTCTGATTACGCTAAGCCAAATGGCATGGAAGTTTTATACGCATCTGAAGATAAAAATCCTAATAAAGAAAAGGGTCAGGCCAGGATTGCTCAAATCTTTAACGATGAAGTATCAAAGGCCACAGGACTTAATTCTCGCGGCATCAAAAATAGACCAGAGATTGTCGTTGTAGGCAAATCAAATGTCTCAGCTGTTTTACTTGAAATGGCATTTTTAACTAACGAAAGAGATTTGGCACTTTTAAAAGATCCAGCCTTTTTAGAAAGAGTTGTCGACGGACTTGTGTCGGCTATAGAAGTTTATTTGACGGAGTTTAGATAATGATTGTAGTAGCAAGTGGCAATGCCCACAAGATTCAAGAAATAAAAGAAATATTAAGCGATTGGCAAGTAATTTCTTACAAGGAAGCTCACCCAGACCATGAGTCGCCAGTCGAAGATGGCGACACTCTTGAGGCCAACGCTTTTATAAAGGCAAATGACATAAAGGCCTTGTACGACTACATGGTTCTTGCTGATGACTCTGGCTTATTTTGCCAGGCCTTAAATGGAGATCCTGGAGTTCACTCTGCCAGATATGCAGGTGAGCCTTGCAATGACAAAAATAACAATGACTTGCTCATAAAAAATCTTCAGGGCAAGGATAGGACTGCTGAATTTAGGTCAACCATTTGCCTGATTGAAGAAAATGGCAAGGCATCTTATTTTACGGGCATTTGCAAGGGACAAATAATCGATGAGCCAAGAGGTGACGGCGGCTTTGGCTACGATCCATATTTTTTACCTGATGGAGAGACCAAAACATTCGCTCAGATGTCTGCAGAAGAAAAAAATAAAATTTCTCACAGGCGGAGGGCCCTTGAAAAGTTAAAAGAATATTTAAAAGATAAAAAATAAAATTCAACCACGGCGACCAATGAAAAGGCAGCCGTGGTTTTTAATTGCAATGAGAATCTATAAAGCAAATATAAATTGAGAAGCCTGCGAGTTTGAAGGAGATATTTTGATTGACTTTGTACAAACAAGAAATAAAGACAGCGTAATTATTTTTAAAATTTAAAAATATTTTTACATAAATTTATAAAAAACCTATTGACAAACATATAAATATGGTGTACTATGTAACTAGTTCACTAGAGATGACTTGAAAGGAGGATCTTAATGGATATAATTAATACAAAAAATCTAACCATGAAGTTCAAAGACTTTTACGCAATCAAAGATGTAACGATCGATGTTAAGAGCAATCAAATTTATGGTTTAGTAGGAAAGAATGGCGCTGGCAAGACAACTCTTATGAAATGCTTGCTGGGTTTACTGCCAGGATCAAGCGGTGAGATTAAAATGTTTGAAGATGATAATCTCGCCCATGGTAGGAGAAAAACTGGAGCCTTAATAGAAGAACCTGGATTTTTTAAAAACCTAACGGGCTATCAAAATCTCATGTATTTTTCCAAGGCCTTTGGCATAAACGATTCGGCAGAGGTTTTAAGACTCTTGCAGCTCTTAAAATTATCTGAAGCCAAGGATAAGAAATATAAAAATTATTCACTCGGTATGAAGCAACGCCTAGGCATCGCCTTAGCCTTGATTGGTGACCCGGATCTACTTGTATTGGATGAGCCGATTAACGGCATAGACCCAGAAGGCATTGTAGAGATGAGAAACTTATTTAAGAGTTTGGTTTACGACCAAGGCAAGACCATTATCATCAGCTCTCATATCTTGAGTGAAGTTGAAAACCTTTGCGATAATATTGCCATTATTGAAAAAGGCCAAGTAATTGACGTCATCGAAAATCACTCAGCAAAAAATCAAATGACAAAATATGTCACAAGCCTATCAACAGATAACAATGAAAAGGCCAAAGAAATTCTGACAAAAGAAAATATTTCTTTTAAAGAGGATAAAGGCCTTATTATAGAAAGTGATATAAAAACTTCTAGGCTTTTAAAACTCATGACTGAAAACGATATCGAAATCATCGAGTTTGCCCGCAAGAAAGAGTCTTTGGAAGAATATTATCTTGAAAGATTGGAGGAAAAGTAATGTTTGATTATATAAAAGCAGAGGTCTACAGGACCAGAAAAACTTCTAACAATTGGATAATGTGGATATTGGGGGTACTAGCTATAGGTTTGACAGTAATTTCTATGAAATCTTTTGACGGTGTTCCATATAGGGATAATTTTTACTTTGGCATAGCACAAATGCTAAGTCAAATGGCTGTCTTTATATCTATATTAATTATGGGAGCAAGCTTTAAAAAAGATTTTGAAGAGAAAAATTATGTACAAAAGGGTTATAAGAGATCAAATATTATATTGGGAGATTTGGCTGTAGCAACTCTCTCTACAATAGTTAAGGCTGTAGGCCTAACAATCCTGGTCTACTTATCCTCACTATTATTTAAGGTTGACCAAGTAAACTCTTCTATGAATTTCAATGAAATGCTCATAGCTGTATTTTGTATTACCCTTGCAGTTTTTGCGATGAATTGTGGGACCTATATGATTTACAATGTATCTGGCAAATCTGGTGTTGCAAGTATGCTATCCTTTTTACTATATCTATTAATACCACAAATAATGTCAGCCTTTATGGAATACGATACTTTTTTGGGTAAGCTTTGCAAGTATGTTTACAAGCTAAACCCTATGTACAATTTTTCAAATCTTGCATCATATATTGAGAATAATGACTTTGAAATGAACTGGAAGTATTTTATAGCCATGCTCGTAATAAACTTTATAGTCTTTAATGCAATAAGCTTGATTAGCAAAAAAAGGAAGAGATATTAATGGATTTTACAGATAGAATTCCTATCTATGTTCAAGTCCAAGATGCCATAATAAAAAAAATAATCCTTGGCGATTATGAGCCCGGAGACAAGATTCCTTCGATCAAAGATCTGGCAAAGGACTTTAAAATAAATGCCAATACTGTAAGTAAGTCGCTTACAGATCTTGAAGCCCAAGGAATTTTGGAGACCAGGCGGGGTATGGGGACATATATAGTAGAAGACAAAGAAATGATAGATGAAACTGTGGATAAGTATATAGGGTCTAGGGTTTCAGATATTATAAGAGAGTTTGAAATGCTTGGCATAAATAAGCAAAGATTAATTGAATTAGTTAAGGAGAAGACAGATGACGACAATTCTAAGAACGACTAATCTTACAAAAAAATATGGATCCAAGACAGCCTTGGACAATTTGACTTTGGAATTACAAAAGGGCGAGGTCCTTGGAGTTCTTGGACCAAATGGTAGCGGCAAAACCACTTTTTTAAAGATTATAGCAGGCATGCACAAGAAAACCTCAGGGGAAATTACAATTTGCGGCGAAGAGCCAGGCATTAAAACTAAGGGCATGGTTTCATATTTACCAGATAGAAATTTCCTATATAAGTGGATGAAGATAAGCGACGCTAGAGATTTTTATAGGGACTTCTTTCCAGATTTTAACGAGCAAAGCTTTGTAAAGATGATGGAGGTTATGAACTTGGATATAAATCAAAAGATATCAAGCCTATCCAAGGGTATGCAGGAAAAATTAAATGTAGCCCTTTGTTTCTCCCGCGAAGCTAAGCTCTATGTACTTGACGAACCCATTGGGGGTGTTGATCCGCTTGCCAGAGATATGATTTTGGATTCTATTATAGATAGGGCCTATGATAAAAAGACAATTATCATTACAACTCAACTCGTCAGAGATATAGAAAATATTTTTGATAGGTGTGTATTCCTAAGCGATGGAAGAGCAATTCTCTCAGGCAATGCAGAGGAGATTAGAAATGAAAGAGGCATGAGTATAGAAGAGACATTTAAAGAAGTTTATAGGGGGCAAATCTAATGGTTAAATTTTTAAAATACGATTTTAAGGGCAGCTATAAAACCCTCTTGGGCTTTATCTTAGGAGGCATAATAGGATCGACATTTATTCAAATATTTTTCTTCCAACAAAGCAATGAACTCAAGGCTTCTGGCCTTGATATGCCTGTTGCACTAAAGGGAATAATAGTAATTGCCAGCGCTCTCGTTATAGTATCAGTAGTAATAGGCTTTATTATCTATAGCGTAAGGATGTTTTCGAATGAGTTAAATGAAGACAGGGGATATTTGACCTTCTCAGTTCCTCAAAGCATGTACAAAATGATTTTAAGTAAACTCTTTATTGTCTTTATATGGAGCATGCTGTCAATGCTTGTGGGATTTTATTACAATATAGCTTTTTCTTACCTAATCTTTGATTCAGGACAGGCTGCAGAAGTGTTGATGGAATCATTCTCTGGTTTTTCAGATATTATTAGAAACATTTTTATAACCGGAGTTGAAGCAACATTTATAATGAGTGTCTGTTACTTTGCAATTTCTCTTAGCAAGGTAACTTTTAATAACAAAAAGCTAGGTCTATTGTGGATTCCAATTTTTATCTTATTATTAATAGCAGTAAATTATTTAAGATCATTTTTAGCCAGCCCATACATCCTCAGACCCTTTGGACCAGTAGTAAATGTCTTTGGAGTCTATTATGATTATAATATGTGGAGGGTTGTAATCTTTGACATTATTTGTGGAGCCTTATTCGTAACAGGCACAACATATATCCTAGATAGAAAGATTAACATCTAGATATCCTAATATATGAAACGAGTCGTATAAAAAACGACTCGTTTTTTATATATAAATCAAATTTTTTAAAAAAATTCGAAAAAATATTTTTTGGGAAAAAGCATAATTACAACACTTATCCATTAATAGTTAACAAAATAGTAAAGAACATACGATTTTCGCACAAAATACCCTTTACAAAATAATTACAATGTGATAAGATATATGTGTCATATCTGATAGATATGAATATTTGGTAAAACCACAAAACAAAGGAGGATTTTATGAACAAAAGACTATTAGCTATTCTAATAGCAGCAATGATGGTTATGTCATTCATGGTAGCTTGCGGCAAAAAAGATGCGCCAGCAGAAGAAACAAAACCTGCCACAGAAGACACATCAAAGACAGACGAAAAGACAGATGACAAAAAAGACGAAACAGAACCAGATGATAAATCAGGTGAACTTGTTAGAAGAGTTTCAGGATCAAAGATCGCTACTCTAAACCAACACGTTTACCAAACATCAGCTGAATCAGACATTTTCTTCTTTACACTAGCTGGACTTATGGGCGTTTACTATGATGAAGAAAACGACACATTTAAATTCGTTCCAGAACTAGCAGCAGAAATGCCAACTCACTCAGAAGATGGTCTACACTGGACATTTAAACTAAGAGATGACCTACAATGGCCAGACGGAACACCTATCGATTCAAGCACATTTGAATATTCATGGAAGATGCTACTTGATCCAAAGCTAAAGAACCACAGAGGTACTGCCTTCTATGGTGACATAGAAGTAGTTAACGCTAAGAAATATTGGTTGGGTACAGCTGAAGACAACATTAAGCTTCAAAAACAAAAAGAAGAAGAAGCTGCTCTAGAAGAACTCAAAAAAGAAATCGATGCTATGGCAGACGGTGAAGAAAAAGACAAAAAGCAAGCTGAATACGACGAAAGAAACGACAAGCTTCAAGCTAACTATGTTGATATTAACGAAGAAGATTTAGCTGAAGGTGGAGCTAAATGGGAAGAAGTTGGATTAAAGTTCCCAGACCCACTAACAATCGAAGTCGACTTAGCATATGCTGTTCCAGAAGTTGACTTCTGGCTAGCTTTCACAAATGGACCTATTTCACCAGTTAGAGAAGAACTCTACGAAAAAGGTATGAATGCTGATAAAACAGAAACAACTTATGGTACAAGCCTTGAAATGCTTGACTTTACTGGTCCTTATGTTATGACAGAATGGACAAGAGACCAATACTACGAATACCACAGAAACGATAAATATCCACTTCCAGAATACTGGACAGCAGATGTTATCAAATCAAGAGTTGTTGAAGATGCTAATACAAACCTTCAATTATTCGAAAATGGTGAAACAGACTCAGCTGGTCTAGCTGGTGACAACTACACCAAATACGAAGAAGACCCACGTTTAGTATTTAACGAAAGAGAATCTGTTTGGATGATGAACATCAACATGACATCAGACAAACCAGGCAAAGAATTCTTAACTGATATCAACTTCAGAAGAGCTATGTTCTACGGTATGAACCGTGAATCAATCGTTAACGACATTTACAAGATTGGTATCCCAATGACAACAATCGTTGCTACAATTAAGACTGCTGATGCTCTAAAGGGTGAACTCTACAGAGATACTCCAGAAGCTAAGGCTATTGAAGCTCCTAACTATGGATATGATCCAGAAAAGGCTGTTGAATACTTTGACAAAGCATACGAAGCATTTGGCAATAAGCAAATGGTTGCTGAAATGATGTACTTCGAAAACTCAGACAACATGAAGAAGATGGCTGAATTCCTAGAAAAAGAATATGAAACACTATTTGGACCAGACAGACTTGACATCCAACTACGTGCAGTTCCATGGAACAACGTTTATGACAAGATGGAACATGGCGACTACGACCTAGGATTTGGTTCATGGGTTGGCGGTCTATTTAACCCATGGGGCTCAATGGAAGTTTATACACAAGACTTCGGTATCAAGACCGACCAATTCTATTCAGACGAATTTGACGAACTATACAGAAGAACTGTTAAGGGCGACTTAATCTTCAAGACTCAAGAAAGAATTGAAGCTCTAGTTGAAATGGAAAAAATGCTATTAGATGCACTTCCAGTAATTCCTATTTATCAATCAAGATCTGCAGTTCTATATTCAGACAGAATTCACCTATTAACCAGACAATGGATCCCAGGCGTTGGATTTGCTTCATACCAAGCACCACTTGATCCACTACCAGCTAACTAATATATAGTTAAAAATATTATATTTGATTAAGAAAGGGGAGCTCTTCCCCTTTCTTCAAATATATACAAGAAAGGAGAGAAGAGCGTGATCAGATATACCGCAAGAAGACTAGTACTTATGGCGATAACCTTGTTTTTCATCATATCACTAAGTTTTTTCGTTATGCACTCTATGCCAGGAAGCTTTATTCAAGATAATAAATTGCCGGCAGAAGTTAAGAGAGCCATGGAAGATAAATATCACTTGAATGAACCTTTGATGGTACAATATGGATATTTTTTAAAAGATTTTGTTAGAGGTGACTTTGGAATTTCACTAGTTATTAATCCAAAAGTTCCCGTAAATGAAGTTCTTGCAACCAAGATTCCGGTTTCAATGCAACTTAATATTTTTTCACTTATTTTTACAATGCCTATAGCTATGATATTGGGTATATGGGCAGCTATACGAAAAAACAAACTTGCTGACCAAGTTATTTCATTTTTCATAATATTATTTATTTCAGTTCCAAGTTTTATATTCGCTACACTTATGCAATATTTCTTAGCATTTAAACTTGGATGGTTCCCTATAATTACAACTCCTGAAAAGAACCTAACATGGACTAAATTCCACTCAATGATTCTACCAATTTTGGCACTATCATTCGGTTCAATCGCTGGTGTTGCACGTTATACAAGAGCCGAGCTCACTGAGGCTCTAAACTCAGAATACATGTTGCTTGCTAAATCAAAAGGTTTAAGCCAAGTACAAGCTACAACAAGACACGCTTTAAGGAACTCATTTATTCCACTTGCAAACATCATTATCCCAATGTTTATCCAAATCATGGGTGGATCACTTGTTATTGAAAAGATTTTCTCAATTCCAGGTATGGGTAATGTTATGGTTGACGCTATTAACGCTCACGACTTCCCACTTGCAATCGGAGTATTGTTCTGGTTCTCATTACTTAGCTTGATTACAATTTTAATCGTTGACTTAAGCTATGGTATTATTGACCCAAGAATTAGACTAGGAGGTAGAGATTAATGGCTGATATCAAAAAAGTAAATCTTGATCCAAGTTTAGATATTCCAAAAGAAAAATTTGAATATGTTCACTTTGATGAAAAAATTCATGACGAAGCTATAAAGGGTGAAGCTATTGGTTTCTTCAAAGACGCTATGATTCGTTTTAGAAAGAACAAGGCTGCTCTTGTAAGTTTTATTATTATTGCAATCTTAGCTATTATGGCTATTATTGGTCCATCAATCGGAAAGTTCACATACGACGAACAAAATGTTAAGATGACCAATATGACTCCAAGAATTTCTTGGGCAAATTCTGATTTCTTCTCAGGTGTTAAAAAGAAAGAAGTTAGAGAAACTTCTATCGAAGAAAAATATGCGGATTCATACCTTAGCACCATTAGCACTCGTGAAATTATGGGTGTCCCAATGGCTACTATCAAGTATGACCAATACAAACAAGTAGAAATTGAAAATCCAAACCTAGAACCAAAGCCAACTTCAGTTTATCACTGGTTCGGTTCTGACTATTTAGGACGTGACCTATGGACAAGGCTATGGAGAGGTCTTAGAGTTTCATTCTTAATCTCTCTTATCGCTATGGCTGTAAATATTTTTGTAGGTATCGTATATGGTGCTGTTTCCGGTTACTATGGCGGATGGACAGACCTTATCATGCAACGTATTATTGAAATACTTGGCGGCGTACCTTATCTTGTTATTGTTATCCTATTCGTATTCTACTATGGACCTGGTATTGTTCCACTAGCCCTTGCTATGTGTATGACAGGTTGGATTGGCATGAGCCGTATGATTCGTGCACAGTTCTTAAAATACAAGGAAATGGAATATGTACTTGCATCCAGAACTCTTGGTGCAAGCGATAGAACACTTATTTTTAGACACATTCTACCAAATGCTATTGGTATCATTATCACAATGGCTGCACTTGAAATTCCAGGAGCTATCTTTAGTGAATCATTCCTAGCTTATATCGGTCTAGGTATCCAAGCTCCAGAATCTTCAATCGGTGTATTGTTAGCAGACGGTCAAAAAGTTCTACTCGAACACCCTCACTTAACTGTTTTCCCTTCACTTGTTATTTCAATCATGATGATTGCTTTTAACTTGATGGGTAACGGTTTGAGAGACGCATTTGACCCAACATTACGTGGTATTGAATAGGAGGATGAAATGACAGATAAAACAAAATTACTTGATGTAAAAAATCTATATGTAACATTTAATACCTATTCAGGGAAAGTTCACGCTGTAAGAGGAGTTAACTTTGATGTTGACAACGGTGAAACTCTTGCAATCGTTGGTGAAAGTGGAAGTGGTAAGAGTGTTACTGCTAGAGCTATAATGAGAATACTTGCTAAAAACGCTAATGTTGAAAGCGGGGAAATCTTATATAAGGGTAAAGACCTACTAAAGATTACAGAAAAAGAAATGAGTGAAATTCGTGGTGACGAAATCGCTATGATCTTCCAAGATCCATTATCATCTCTTGACCCTGTTATGAGAATAGGTAAACAAATTACTGAAGCAGCTAGAATTAAACACGGCACATCTAAAGAAGAAGCTAAACAAAAAGCTATTAAATTATTGGATGCAGTTGGTATTACAAACCCAGAAGTTAGATATACACAATTCCCATTCCAATTCTCAGGCGGTATGAGACAAAGAATTGTTATTGCAACAGCTCTTGCTTGTGACCCTGAACTTCTAATTTGTGACGAACCTACAACAGCTCTGGACGTTACAGTTCAAGCTAAGATTCTTGAATTAATTCAAGAAATTCAAAAAGAAAGAAATATCGGTGTAATCTTCATTACTCACGACCTTGGTGTTGTTGCTAACCTAGCAGACAAAGTTGCTGTTATGTACGCAGGTAAGGTTGTAGAATACGGTACAGTATATGATATCTTTGAAAAACCAAGACACCCATATACAATGGCTCTATTATCAGCTATGCCTGACCTAGAAACAGACTCAAGTCATGAACTTTATACAATTCCAGGTGCACCACCAAACATGCTTTATCCTCCAGTAGGAGATGCTTTTGCACCTAGAAACCAATTCGCTATGAAGATCGACCTTGAACAACAACCACCTATGTTTGATGTTAATGAGGGTCACTGGGCTTCAACTTGGTTGTTACACCCTGATGCTCCAGAAATTGACTTTAACACATTTAGAAACAAAGTTAGAAGTGAATCTTATGAAAGTGTAAGTAAACACATTGCTACTTCTGAAGAAGAACCAATATTAAGCGTAAGAAACTTGAAGCAATACTTCAAATCAGGTCGCGGTAAAAACAAGATGATTGTTAAGGCTATCGATGATGTTAGCTTTGATATATACAAGGGTGAAAGCTTTGGTCTAGTTGGTGAATCTGGCTGTGGTAAGACTACAACAGGTAGAACCATTATCAGACTTTATGAACCAACTGAAGGTGAAATTATATATAAGGGCAAGGATATATCTGGTAAACTAAACAAAAAAGAAAAACGTGAAGTTAACCAATCAATGTCTATGATCTTCCAAGACCCAATTGCTTCTATTAACCCAAGAATGACCGTTAAGGAAATTATTGGTGAAGGTTTAAGGATCAACAACTTAACATCTTCAGAACATGAAATGAATGAACTTGTATATCAAATGCTAGAAACTGTTGGCTTGACATCAGAACATGCCAACAGATATCCACACGAATTCTCAGGTGGACAAAGACAAAGAATTGGTGTTGCTAGAGCTTTGATTACAAATCCAGACTTCGTTATTGCTGACGAACCTGTATCTGCTCTTGACGTATCAATTCAAGCTCAAGTTCTTAACCTACTGAACTCAATTAAGCGTAAACTAGGTCTAACAATCTTATTTATTGCTCACGACTTATCAGTTGTTAAGTACTTCTCAGATAGAATTGGTGTTATGTATTATGGTAAGCTAGTTGAACTTGCAGAAAGTGATGAACTTTACAGAAACCCACTTCACCCATATACACAAGCTCTACTATCAGCTATTCCAATTCCAGATCCTAGAATTGAAAAGGGCAGACACCACTTAACTTATGATCCATCAATGCACAACTATGAAGTTGATAAGCCATCATGGACAGAAATTAAGCCAGGACACTTTGTTCTAGCAAACGAAGCTGAACTTGAAGAAATGAGAAAGAAACTAAAATAAAAATTTATTTAAAAAAGGGGAGTGGGCTTAGCCTCTCCCCTTAATTTTTAAAAAAATACAGGCTAGTCCTGTTATATTGGAGATATTATGAAATTTAAAAAATTATTTAAAGGCCTATGGATAGCTTTATTTATTATTTTTTGTATAATTGCTATTTATATGGAGGTCGTTAGAGTAGATAATGTTAGACAATTATCTTCTAATGAACTTACTGGAGAAGCAGTTCATAGGATTAAAATGTATGGACGTTTATTTAACTTTTTGATTGTTTATTTATTTTTTTTAGGCGCCTATGCCTTTGTTAGTGTATTTAAATTATTAGTTAGCCCTCGAGTTGGGGGAAATATATTCAAGATTATACTCGCATCCGTTTTATACGTAGGATCAATAGCTATAATGGTTATCGGTTATAATAATATTTTAAATGTTAACTTTTTTGTTGAGCTTACCGGAGCCTTGTCTGAACCTTCTATTAAAACTTCATATACTCACTTGCTAATGCTAGCCTTTATTGGCGGGGCCAAATACCTTGAGAAATCAATAGACAATGAGATGGTTAAAAACCACAAAAAAGATGTTGTAAATTCTGAACTTTATAACAGACATAAAGTTCTAAGGGGTATTATCAAAGATCACAGTAAGGATGAGTAGTATGAATTATAATATTTATAAGCCTAAGGAAGCTCCTAAGAAATTTTTCACTTACCAAAATATTTTTTGGACATTTTTTGCCCTGAGTATTATCTATATTTTTTCTAGATATTTTGTACATGATGCCACAATTTATAGGAGCCTTGCAGAAGAGAGAATGTTAGCTGAACCTGGTTTTACTTACTCGGGTTTCATCAAGTTTATAGGTAGTAAAAAATTTTCACTAATATGTGAATTTATTGGCAGGATTTGCATACCTATGGCAATATTTTGCATATTTTTATGCATCTACAATGGCAAGCTTAATCTGTGGCCAGTTCTTTTTGTCATTATTTTTGCTGAAGGCTTTTACCATTATTTTAACTTTAAGCAATTTTATTTCGGAGAATTTTCTGAAGTATTTATGGTCCTCTTATCGATTCCGTTTTTTTACGCTTGGACGATGGTAAAAAGGAATGGTAAGGCTTGGGCCTATAGACTGCTATTAACATTTAGCCTTCTCTTTATTTCAATATTTTTAGGAGTGAATTATGCAATTTCACTTTCTATTTATATTATTTCTCTAGCCTATTTTGATCCAGTAAGGTCAAGTCAGGCTATTTTTGGTGCCATTAGCATGTTCCCTCAGGGATCTTCGGTTCTTGCAAATTTATTTGTATATTTTTATGACGAAGACTTTGACAGAAAGAGAACGAACAGCTATTGGCTTTTATTTTTGCCAATTTTTACAATTATTATATTTATTTTAAGAAACAAAATTTTAGGATAGGTGATTTTTATGAGCATTTGTGATTATGTTGGAAAGGAACTTTTAGGTTGGATTTATTACAACGAAAATTATTCCCACGGAGAATATTCAAATAGCATTAATAGGGTTTGCTATGTTTATCCGCGTTTTATTTTAAGTGATGGGGAAGTCTTACCAGTTAATCCAGAGGATTTTCCCCAACTTGGAAGTTTTGAGGTCCGCATACAAGGAGGATTTTCAGCTGAAGAAATTGTTGACAAACTAACACATTTGGTTTCAATTAGGATTAATTTTGAACCAGAAGTTGACACCAATCAACAAAACAATTTTTATAGGATGAAATTTAATCCATCTTATGGGGATGATTCAAGTGAAGTTTGGCTAGAAAGATTTAAAAACGATAATTTTATACAGGTTATTAATAGCGAAGATTCTTTAGAAACAATTATAGAAAATAGAAAACTTGATTATGTTTTAGAAAAAATTTATACAGATCAAATTTTTATAAAGGCTAGGGATGGAATTTGTGGTCCCTTTACTTATTTTGTAAATGATAATACGGTTGAACTGGCTGCTGTTGGTGAATACGATTACAATTTATTTATAGATGAGGAATTTATTTTAAACAAGTTTGTTTTCAAGGTTGGAGACAGGGTTGAAAACGGCGTATTTTTAACTTGTAAAAACTTTTTGGATGAAAATAAGGACAAACTCAAAGTCCAAGATTTTATCTCAGATGAGATGCTAATAGAAACTGTCTTAAGTGTTTTTGAACGCGAAGAAAATATCAACAGCGCTGATGTAAATGCACTTAAGAAAGCCCTATTAACATCTATAAACAATGTTACTTATCCAAATGCTAGCCAGGACAGGGTTGAGCGTTTCCGCAATATTATTAAGCAATCTGAAATGGGGACTGATTTCTTGTTTAAAATAGCCACCTTCTTGCTCAAGGATGACAAGCTAAAGGACTATGTAATCAGGCTAATTTTGGACAATAATTTTGAAGAAATTGAAGACAGATTAACTATTTTTATTGAAGTTAGAGAAAAAATATCTGAGCTAGAAAGAGAAAAAGACGCCTTACAAGATGAGGTAAATAAGCTCAGCATAGATGCTAAAGATTCCAGAGAATTTTTGATCAAAGAGAACGAAGAATTGGCCAAAGAACTCAATGAACAAATTGCAGCTAAAGAAAGAGAATTGGAAGAAAGACGAGAAGAACTTAGACAAATAGGTTATGTAAATGACCTTGCCTCTGAAAAAATAAGCTTGGAGGAAAGAATTCAAGAAAACAAGACAGAACTTGAAAATTTAAAGACAATCCAAGGCGAAGTTGTGACAGAGCTAAAAGATTCTGTAGACGAGTACAAGAATATTGGTCGAGTTATAGCTAAGGATTTAAGAAAAGAGGGCATGGATGATTTTATGTCCACCTTAAAAGGCCTTAAAAACTTTGAAAGCACAGAGAAAAAAGAATTTGAATTGGCCAGTTTTAAATCAAAAGATGATTTGGTAAATTATGTTTACTACATGATGAATTTTGAATTTAACTATAATATTTCCAGGAACATGGTTGCCAACCTCTTGGTCCTTTTTGGCATGTCTTATATAACCAATATCAATGGCAAGACTGGATCAGGCAAGACCTCAATGGTTAGCACCTTTGCCAGAGCTTTGGGTTTAAGCGAAGAAAACGGTTTATTTATAAAAGTAAATATCGATCCAGATATCAGGAGCTCCAGAGACCTAATTGGTTTTTACAATCCTGTTTCTGGAGAGCTCACCGCTAACAACAAGAGATTATTAGATATGATGGACAAGACTTGCGATGGAAACCTGCCACATATTGTGCTCTTTGATAACGCAAACTTATCAATGCCAGAACACTATATGGCCAGCTTTTTAGAGCACGAGATAGGATCCAAAGATTATTTAAATCTAGGTGGTGGCAAAGAAATTCAATTAAAAGATAATATGCGGTTTTTTACAACCTTGCAAAAAGACCACACCAGCTTGGAACTAACTTCTCGTTTTTATGACAAGACGGCAACAGTCGAAGCAAAGTATGAGAGCAAAAACTTCTATCAAAAAGACATGGATGATATGAGTCCAAGGGGTGTTGTTAAACTTTCAGATATACTAGGCTTACAAGCCAAGCATGATAATATTAGTCCAGATGTTGAAAACAAGCTAGCTAATATTTCTAATGTATTGAGGAGATATGGCTCACCCCTTAGCCCCAGAACTATAATGAGGACTAGGCAGTTTATTTCTTCAATCACACCCCTACTCAAAACAAATATAAATGAATTCAAATACCTGGCACTTGAAATGGCAGTATTACAATTTATGCTCCCATCCAGAATTTCTACCAGCATCAACAAGAGACTTATTGATGGACTCTTGCAAGAGGTAAAAGAAATGCCAAGACTAGAAGAATGCCTTGTAGCCTACAAGGATATGTATGATAACTTTATTGAAGATATATCTGTAAGCTTCTAGGGGGTGGTAGTATTAATAGTTATTTGCAGCTTAAATGCTATAACACAAACACTGAAAACTCTATCAATTTAAATAACGGCTTTGGCAGGGATAGATACACCAATGGTGTAGTCTTTGAAAACGGCTACTATTCAATCAACTTTGTAATTTATTCGGCAAAAGAAATTGTATCGGGCGAATTTTATATTGACGAAGAGGAAGTTGGCAGCCTAGAATTAATAGAAAAATCCAATGACAGATACGATTTCAAGGTCGTCTACAAGGGATCAAATGAAAAAGACAGGTCATATCCATTTTTGATGATGATTGATAGTGTTAGGCTTAGAGTCCGTTTGATCTATGATGATGACACTGATGATTTTTATTCAAGTGACAAGGTCCTGGTAACCACCAAGACCAATGACGACCAGAAAAATGTAGACGATATGATCTATTACATTTCCGGTGAACACGGCCTCAGCCGGCAGATTGATACGAGTTACGAGGAGGACACAATAACACTTGGTCTTTACAACAACCTCGTTTCAAATATTATAAAAACCTATAATAAGCACAAGGCCATGTATGAAAGGGATTTTTCTGCAAATGAGCAAATAATATCGGCCAGGCGGAGGATTTTAACCAGCGACTTTTTGGGATCAAATTTAACTCGCGGTCCAAAAGTTGAAAAAGAACGCTTGGAAATAATGGAGTTTTTAAATGAACTTACGGTCGCCAGCAAAAAACTCTACAAGAAAATTCTGGCCATTACAAAAGATATGGAGAAAAAATACACTTCTATCAAGAAATCACTGCCAGAGGGCTACAGTGCGCCCATAGTTATCACTTACAAGCTAAGAATAGACCGAGTTTATATGGAGCTTAGAAGGCTAGTTAAAAATATTGAGATTATGCAAAACATCTTGCTTAGGAATCGCTTTAAGTCAAAGGGCAAATTTAAACTCACTTCCAATATGAGCGACTATATAAACCCAGTTTTCTGGGCTTACATGAACAGGTGGGTCCATGCACGCAAGGTAAATCTCAGATACCACGAATTTTATTTCAATATTGATTCCCTTGATAAACTCTATGAATATTATTGCCTGGCAAGATTATTAAATTGTCTAAAAGATATGGGCTACGTAAAAGTCGAGACCAAGGATAAGCAGTTCTATTATCCAACGGTCAACAATGTCTTTCAAAATGAAAATATATTATTTAATACCTTTTACAGGGAAAAGGAGGGAGTTAAACTCGCTTTGTATTTCCAACCATTGATATATAGAAATCAAAGTTTAAATGAAATTGGACTCTTGAGGACCAGTGGCGGCGACGATAATTTTACCAACTTCAACAAAACAGGAAATTATTATTCGCCAGATTTTATTTTAAAATTCCAAGGCAAAACCACCAAGTATTTAATACTTGACGCCAAATACCAATCCAGAAATACAATCCTGCGTGGGCACATGGACCAAGTCATCTCAAAATACTACAATCAAATCAGAAAAACTGATGGTAAGCGAGATCAGATGGTTTATGTCCTCCAGGGACGCTTTGACGAAAACAAATCAGATATTTGGTTTTATGAAAATCTAGACGATGGATTGATAGAAGACTTTTATAGTGACTTTGGAATATTTAAATATAGTCCAGATAATTCCAGAAACATGGCCTTCTTTAGATTAATTGAAAAATTAGCGGAAGAAGTAAAATAAAAAAACAAATTAAACTTAGCATTAAAATCAAATGCTAAGTTTTTTTGTGCGTGAAAAAATCTAAATACAAATATAAAAAATATATGAATACTATATATGCTAAAAAGTCCCCGGGGGGGGGTAGAAAAAGCGCAATATATAGTTAAGTGATAATATTAGAGGCAAGATAAATTGTGTTTTCTCCTTGATTTTACTCAATAAAAAAAGTATAATTAAATCAATATAGATATTAAAAAATTATAAAAATATTTATATTATAAATATACAAATGAAAGGAGGTGAAAATAGTGAAAAAAAGAGTTATAATAATTTTTTTAACTTTGCTTTTTACTATACTAGCATTTGGTAAAGTAGACCTATATGCAGAAAAAGTAGAAGATAAATTTGAAGATAAAACTAAAGAAAAATCAGTAGAGGAATCAGAAGATCAACAAACAGTTTCTGATGCAAAAGAAGACACTGTTGATCCAGAAGAAAGCAAAGAAGAAGAAATTAAAGACGAAGAAAGCGAAGAAAAACCAAAAGAAGAAACTGAAGTTGAAACTGAAGGTGAAGAAAAAACTGAAAGCGAAGGCGAAAAAACCGAAAACGAAGGCGAAGAAACACCTGAAGATTCAGAAGAAGCTAAAGAAGCAGAAAAAACTGGTGAAGAGGCTGAAGGAGAAACCGTTCTAGAAGAAGGTGAAGTCCTTGAAGTTTCAGAATTAGCTGAAAATCCACTAGCATTAGGTCAAGGTCAAGGCGGTAAAGTTGTTGTAAAAGAGGTCACTACTTTTGATGAGTTAAAATCTGCGATTGATGACGCAGAAGAAGGTAAAACAACAAAAATTATAATTAAGAATGAGATTATAATAACTGGCACGCTTACAATTCAAGCTAACAGAAATATTATTTTGACTTCAGGCGCTGATAGGGGTAAAGAAAATAATAAAGTCACTCCTACAGGTCAAGATAGAATTGAAATGCCAAAAGATAATGACAGCATGGAGAAAAGGCAAGAGTTAGTTAAAGACGCTGAAGCTAAAGGAGAAAAAGCACTTGCTGATACAGACTTATCTAGAAACCCCCTTCCAAAAGTTGATTATGTCTTAAAAAGATATAAAGATTCAAATGATAGTAGTAAAGACTTTACAGGAACACTAATAAAAATTGAAAGTGGTGGAAAATTAACCTTAGGTCAAGATAATGCAGATCCATTATTTATCGATGGAAATAAAGATGTAAAGACAAGTTTGCAAGCATCATTTATTGAAGTAAATGGCGAACTTGTGATGAATGGCGGTTTTATTGCTAATGGAAATAATGAAAGTCCCTATTCTGCTCCTATCTATGTTGGCCAAGGTGGAAAATTCGCCATGAATGGTGGGCGGATTACCTCCAATAAAAATATGTGTTATGAGCGAAAGAAAGATGGATCATGGTCAGGCGAGTATTTTGCAACAGGTGGAGTCTATATTACAGAAGGCGGAACCTTTATTTTGAATGCTGGAAGTATAGACAATAATAATGCCCCAGTTGGTGGAGTATTTTTAGGAAATTTATTTTTTAGCAAAGATAGAGAAAAAGCTAAGTTTACCATGGATGGTGGACTTATTGCAAATAATACTTGCGATATAGTACAAGGTGCAATTCCTAAAAGTTTTGGAGGTGGTGTCCTTGTAAACTCTCATTCTGAATTTATTTTTAGCAATGGGATTATAGCTGGGAATAAATCTTATCGAGGCGGTGGTGTCGCGATTGATGACAATTACATCACTAATTGGGAATTAAAAAAAATAGAAACTCATCAAAATTATGAAGAGTATGTTCATGAAAAATGTGGTAACGCACAATATATTCAAAATGGTGGCTTAATCTATGGGAATGAAGCAATAGATTCTGGATTTGGCAATAGCAGTGGAGCAGGTGGAGCAATATTTGTTAAGTCGTCTACTGCTAAATTAAATAGAGGCTATATTTTAAATAATACCGCTGCTAACGAAGGTGGCGGAATCTATGTTTCTATTATTCCGTATCAACTCAAACTTAAACATGCTATAGTAACAAAAAACAAGGCAATCAAAGGGCCTCAATATCAATATGCACCCGGAAATGGTGGGGGATATTGGCATTGCCCAATTGGAAATACAAATTTTGAAGATTTTCATTCACTTTATATTTTTGATAATGAGGCAGTTCACGGTGCTCCAGATATTTATACTGGATTTAAGAAAGACGACGTAGAATTAAATGGTGTTTTTCAAAAGTTTACAACCAGGATTTCTCCTATTACGGAACAAGGAAATATTATTAAGTATACTGATAATGGAGAAAAAGTTCCTGAGCATATGTATTTTACAGGCGAAGCTTTGAGACTAAAGGCTTACTATGATGAAGCGACAATAAAAGAAGCTTGGACAAATTCCAATCTCTTTATTATGGGAAATGAGGCTACAACTGGTGGTGGTATTGGTTCAAATGCTAATTCAGACATACCTGGAAAACCTGGCAATGCTGAAATAGAGATAGAAAAGAATTGGGACTCCTCCGTACCAAGTGAAAAAAGGTCTGAAAGCATCTGGGTCGACCTATATATTGGCGATGCAAAATACGGAGAGGTAGAACTAAGCGAAAGAAATAATTGGAAAGCAAAGTTTGAAAATATTCCTTTCAATTCAGAAGAGTTGGCAAACAAAAATCTTGAATACAAAATAAAGGAAAGATCTGACGAATTTTATTATACTTTGGAAGAAGAAGTATTAAACTCTCAGAAAGAGACTAAAGATGAGAAAGGGAATATTGTTAAAAAGATTTATTCTAAATTTACTTTCAAACTAAAAAACTATCCTTATTCTGAAATTCCAGTTGAAAAGCATTGGGATAAGTCTATTAAAGAAGAGGACATTCCAGATTCAATTAATGTATATCTTTTAAAAGATGGGAAGAGATATGTTGACGAAGATGGCAAAGATAGAGTAGTTACACTTTCTAAATCTAATGGATGGAAAGGATCTTTTAAAAGACTACCTTACTTTAATGTTCCAGGTATGAGTTTTGAACACTATTGGGTAAAAGAAGATTCTGAAATCTTTATTCCTTTAGTTAAGGCGAAAGAAAAGCCAATGTTGGATATTTTTGTTGAAAGGATACAAGAACTAGATGGATATAAGATTGATAATGAAGACTATCCTGGTGGAGTTTATAGAATCGAGTACATTCCATTTGAAGTTCACCATGGAAATAAAGTTGATAAATTTAATCTTACGTTTCACGCAACACATCCATTTATTAAAATATGGGGAGACCTTACAGGTGAGGGAACTTTCTTAGCTGATATAGAACTTCCTGAAAATAAAGATATAGAAATTAAGCCTTACTATGATAAGGATGGAAAGCCATTCCCAAGAAATTTAGGATATTATCTAATTAGGGAAAGCGAGCCACCTGTTAATAATCCCGGAGCTTATATTCTTAAATTAGTTGAAGAAGATGGCAAATTTGTTCTTTATGTTCCCAAAATAACACCAAAAGAATTGGATAAAAATTTGTTTGATGTTAAAGCTAAGGTAACAGAAACTAAACCTTATTTCGAAATCACCAACTACTATCAACCAAAACATCGTATTGAAATTGAAAAGAAATGGGATACAGAAAACACAGATCTCATTCCAAAAACATTGAGAGTAAAGATTGATGGTAAATATGTAGATAAGGAAGTGTTATTAACCCCTGAAGAATGGAAGTATATGGAAGAATTCCTAGGAAAGGGAATCCTATCTGCAAATAACTACAGTTTTTCTGAAGAAGACCTAGAAAAATTCGATGGAAAACAATACATTGAAAAAACTATGGAATTTGAAGCTGAAAATAAAACCTTAAGCTTTAAAGATGACAAGGGTAATTCAGTTACTAAAGAAGAATTCTTAAAAATGATTCAAGGCAAAAATTACAGCTTTGAACTCAAAGAAGCTTCAGATGACAAAGCAGAAGTAGAAATTAAGTACGATGCAGATGGAAAACTAGTAATTGTATATCCAGTAGATGTAACAATTACAGAAGTTGCTCATGTTTTATTTACCAACACAGAAAAACCAGAGGAACCACCTGAAGAACCAAAAGAATCAAAGACTTATGTCAGAGTAAGCAAGGTTTGGGAAGCTCTTGGTGAAACTCAGGCTATTCGAGTTCAACTCTATGTAAATGGTGAAGCTACCAATAAATTCTTAACATTAAGTGAAGAAAATGGATGGACTGCGACCTTCTATGATCTTGATGAATATGATTTTATGGGTAATAGATACACCTATACAGTAAGAGAAGTTGGCGACGAAAATGGTTTATACAAAATAGGGGACAGAGAATTTGAAGTCTCCTATGCAGGTAACATGGACAAGGGATTTACAATTACAAATAAGGAAATCCCACCAGAAGAACCACCTGAAGAACCAGAAGAACCCGATGAACCAGAACCAGAAGAACCTGAGGAACCAGAGGAACCTGAAGACGAAGGTGGCGGAGAAAATATTATTCCAAAAACAGGAGTAAAGACAGATGTAAAATCAATCTACTTGAGCTTAATTTTACTAATAGCTTTGGTAGTATTGAAGAGAAAAAAATACAGCAAATAAAATTTAATTTATTTAAAACAAAAAGTGTGCGAATGTTTTAAATAAAAAATTAATTTGCTAAAAAGAAATGACCCTTATGGATGAGCTTATCCATAAGGGTCATTTTTTATGTGTATGAGTATTTGTATAGATGATAAAATAAATTTATTTTATATTCTTATTTGATTATATAATATTGTTAATAAAGATTTGAGCTTGAATTAATCAATATAAAACTGTATAATTAAATAAATATAGATAAAATTTATTCTATATTATAAATATATAAATGAAAGGAGGTGAAAATAGTGAAAAAAAGAGTTATAATAATTTTTTTAACTTTGCTTTTTACTATATTAGCATTTGGTAAAGTAGACCTATATGCAGAAACAACAGATGAAGGACCACAATTGGAGAAAACAACTCTAAGTAAACCAGCATCAGAAACAGAAGAGACAAAGGAAGAACCAGAGGAAGCACCTCAAGAAGAAATAGAAGAAGAAGTAAAAGAAACAGTTGAAGAAGTAAAAGAAAAATCAGAAGAATCGGTAGAAGGATCAGAAGATCAACAAACAGTTTCTGATGCAAAAGAACCTGTTGATCAAGAAGATAGCAAAGAAGAAGAAATTAAAGAAGACGACGAAAAAGCTGAAGAAAAACCAGAAACTGAAGTTCAAGAAGGTGGAGAAACCGAAGCTGAAGAAAAAGCCGAAAACAAAGGTCAAGAAAAATCAGAAGAAAAATCAGAAGAAAAAGTTGGTGATTCAGAAGAAGCTAAGGAAGCAGAAAAAACTGATGAAGAGACTGAAGGAGAAACCGTCTTAGAAGAAGGTGAAGTCCTAGAAATCTCAGAACTCGCCGAAAACCCACTAGCCTTAGGTGCAGGCCAAGGTGAAGAAGCTGGTGAAGTAAGAGTTGCTACTTTTGATGATCTTAAAAAAGCAATTGAAAGTACAACGTCAGGTGAAAAGAAGACTATAGTAGTTACAGAAACTATTGTAATTGAAGGAAAAATTCAAGTTCCAGTAGGCGCAGAGATTATTTTAACATCACTTACTCAGAAAAATGCTGATGAAAAGTGGAAACCTATAGACCAACCAAAAGATTTTGCTGACAAAGGTGAAGCTAAACAAAGGGAGAAAATCGAAGAAGCCAGAGATCGTGGTGACAAAGCTATAAAAGTTGCCGAAAATGGTATTTCAGGTGATGATGAATACACTTTTACATTTGGTAGCGATGAAATTATATTTAAGAGGAAGTCTGGATTAGGAGGAACTTTATTTGAAGTTCTCGGCAACCTAACTCTAGGCAATGATAAATCTACTGCTAATTTCGATGGAAATGAAACAGTTGGTACATTTTTTGAAGTTCAAAATGGTGGTAAACTTACACTTAAAAATGGAACTATCGCAAATGGTAAGAATACTATTACTGGAAATGCTGCTGTAAAAATAAAAGAAGGCGGTAACTTCATCATGGAAGGTGGAAGGATTACTGCTAACGAAATAATAGAGGATACTCAATATTCTCTTAATGCTGGCGGTGTATATGTATCTCCAGGTGGTAAGTTTACCATGAATAATGGTATGATAGACCATAATATCGGTGCTGCAGGTGGTGTCTTTGCTGGTGATTTTAGACGTACTGACGCTAAAGAAGTTTTAAAAAAGCCTGAAGATGCAGCGATTGTAGAAATAAATGGTGGATATATACTGTCGAATAAAACACGTGGACCTAGGAAGCTTGCTGGTGGAATTGCCATTTATGCTGCAGCTACACTTAATTTGTACGATGGAATTATTGCTGGAAACTATTCTGGAGATGTTGGTGGTGGGATTGGTATATCTTCCCAATATATCTATAACTATAGCCAAGTCTATAGAGACGAATGGACAACGCTTACGTCAACAAACTACGATGAGTTTATTAGAAAAAACAAATCAGAAGCTAATATTAATGGAGGTTTAATCTTTAAAAATAGAAGCGCTGCAAATGGTGCTGGTGTCTATGTAGACTCAAATGATGTTACATTCGGGACAACAATGATTTTAGAAAATGAATCTTACAGGCATGGTGGAGGAATTTATATTTCTTTCCCACCTATTACCCAAAAATTAGAACATATCCTAATCACAGAAAATCTAGCCGAAGGCTTTGCTGATGCTTATTTAGGCGGAAGTAACGGTGGCGGCATATGGAATTGTCCTACTGGATATGTACACATCGGTGATCGTCACAGTGTTTACGCCTACAACAATAATGCTGGTAGTTATGGTCAGGATATTACATTTGTTAAAAAAGCTTGGAACTTTAAGCTAAATGGTAAATATGTAGGCAGCGAGTTTTACTCTCATATCTCTCCAGTAACTGAAGGGAAAAATATTATAAAATATGTAGAGGATGGTCGTGGCAGAGAATTTGGGGAAACAATCCCTGGACACCTTTCATACCACAACACCTACACTTATCTCAAGGCGATTTATAGTCAAGCTTTGATTGAAGAGGCTTGGAAAAATTCTAATACTTTTGTTTTAGGCAATAAAGCTCGTAACGGTGGCGGTGTTGGATCAAACGCAAACCTAATAACTGATGACGAAGGTGATTATCAAATTGAATTTAATAAAAAATGGAATGATAGCGTTGACCAATACCATGCTCCAACAACGGTTTGGGTAGATTTATTTATCGTTCCACTAGATAAAGATGCAGACTATGTAAAAGCCAATTATGGCAAGGACAATAAGCTATTCAAATATGGAGAAGTTTTAATTCGTGAAGCTGACAAATGGCATACTCGTTTTGGTAGTAATGACTATAACGGTGCCGATAAAAGCAGAATATTACAAATGCTAGGCATTAATAGTTTTACAGATATCGGTTTACCAAAGGATGCTTTTAATATGGATAAGGGCTTACTTTTTACTGCTGATGAATTGGCTGAAAAAGGTTATAAGTATTTAGCAGTAGAACAAGGAATGGGTTTTTACCATGTAGAGATTACTGAAGAAAAGCCAACAGAAGATAAAACGGTAGAAGCTGGTGTACTTGAAATCACCAGAAAATATAATGGTGATTATGACGACGAATCTGTTAGAGGAGACAAGGACCTCTATTTCTACCTCTATGATCCTGACAAGCAAGTCTTAACCCGCCTTGGTAAAAGCACAATCCATGAAGGTGAGACTACACCGAATGTTGGAAAGACGACTTTTGCTCACCCACTTCTACTAAAGAAGGTTTCAGAATATAAATACTATGGTGAGGATCGCAAATTCACCGAATATCTGAAATACGGTTGGGACGACATGGTTGGCTATCACAATCTGGATAGTGGTTATGCGATTGTTCTCACGGAGAACGCGGATGGCACATTGACCGTGGAAGTACCATATTTGTGGACGGATGACTATTATGGTGATGGCTTTTGGGCTAAACAACTCGAAGGAACGGAAGATTATGAGATAAAGGGAAATAATGCCCACAGCTTTACCCTCACGAACTCCAATTGGGGACAATTAGATGTCGAAAAGTCTTGGACGAATATTGAAGAGAAAGACCAACCTGAATCTATGGACTTTTACTTGCTCTTAGATGGCAAGCGTGTTATTGAAGGTTACGACAAGGATGGCAAACCTATCTATAAAAAGCTCACGCTTACAGCTAAAGGTAAATGGAAGGGTACTTTTAAGAAATTGGATCCTAAGGCTTTGGCAGCAGGAAAATATACGCTTGAAGAAAATTCCGATATATTCGCACCAGAATTTATAAATAAAAAAGAAAAGTTTATTATTCGAATTGGTTATGCTAATGAATATCGTGAAGAAGGTCAAGCTGAAAATGAAGAAACTTCAACAAGCAGGCATTTTCTAAGTGAAAACTATAAGAATGAAGATGGAACTTATAGTGACGTAAAATTGAATCTATATTTAGACGGCAAGAAAGTTCAAGAAGGAGTGTTTCACTTTACAGTTGGACCACATCCGATAACTGGCAAACCTTGGGCACAACTTGAAAAGAACTTTGCATTTAAAGAACTTGAAGTAGAAACTTATGGTCAAGATATTCCTGTCAAATATTATGATGTCATTACTAATGAAACAGGACGCGATGAGTACAATTTCTATATAAGAAAAGATGAAAATGGAGCCTATGCTTTATATTTACCTCGCTTAGTCATCAAAGGTGTACCTTATGCAGAGCTATTTATTGCAAATAGCAATGAATTTAATGAAACCTACCAACGCTATGAGCAAACAACTTATGTGACTCCTTTAAAAGCTGATGTAGATTGGCAAATAAAGACTGAAAATCACTATGGCCCAGACCACAGGATAGAATTTTTGAAGGAATGGTTCGGTGGAGCAAATAAAATTCCTGAAGAAATTACGGTAATTGTTACTAACGAAGAAGGTGAGGTTAAGGAAATTAAACTTACCAAGGAAGGTAACTGGCAAGAGACCATAGAAAACTTAAAGGGAACACTTCGTAAACATGGATATACCATTAAGGAAGTGGATGTTCCAGGTTTTAATAGTGACATTAAGACAGAAAAAGCTGGATTAAAAGTAATCGGTAAGGATAAGGAAGGCAAAGAAATAACCCTTAACTATATGACCGATGAACTTAAAAGGATTTTAGCAGAAGGAAATTATCGTTATGAAGTCTTTGAACTTTCAGAAGAAGATAAAAAGAAGGAATTTAATCAAGATAATTTAAGCACCTTTATCAAAGTCGAAAGACAAAAAGATGGTAGATATATCATTCGCTATGCGAAAGATGTAAGCTTAACAGAAATATTCTCTGTTAATATTAAAAACACAGAAGTACCACCAGAAGAACCAAGAAAGACGTATGTTAGAGTAAATAAAGTTTGGGAAGCTCTTGGTGAAACTCAGGCTATCAGAGTTCAACTCTATGTAAATGGTGAAGCTACCAATAAATTCTTAACATTAAGTGAAGCAAATGGATGGACTGCGACCTTCTATGACCTTGATGAATATGATCACCTTGGCAACAGATATGTTTATACAGTAAGAGAAGTTGGAGACGAAAATGGTTTATACAAAATAGGGGACAGAGAATTTGAAGTCTCCTATGCAGGAAACATGGACAAGGGATTTACAATTACAAACAAAGAAATCCCACCAGAAAAACCAGAAGAACCAGAAGAACCTGATGAACCAGAACCAGAAGAACCTGAGGAACCAGACGAACCTGAAGACGAAGGTGGTGGAGAAAATATTATTCCAAAGACTGGAGTAAAGACAGACGCAAAATCAATCTACTTGAGCTTAATTCTATTAATAGCTTTAGTAGTATTGAAGAGAAAAAAATACAGCAAATAAAATTTGATTTATTTAAAACAAAAAGTGTGCGAATGTTTTGAATAAAAAATTAATTTGCTAAAAAGAAATGACCCTTAATGGATGAGCTTATCTATTAGGGTCATTTTTTATGTAAGGACTTGCTATTTAATTTTGGGCATAAAAAAATCCGCTAACATCTGCGGATTTTTCAAAAACAAAACAATAGGATGATTTTATTATAGCATGCCTTTGCCAATACAAGTTACAGAATGGTTAATTAGTGGGCTTTTATGATTACAGTTTCATTACAAGTTATTTTTATTAAGTAAACAAGTGTATTTTATGATGGCTTTGCTGGCCACTCTTTGCTTTACATTTAGGGGCTCTTTGTGTATAATTATATATAAATCAGGCTTATGCCAATATTTAATGGGGAAGTGTTGTATGAAAGAATTAGATAGTAAATATAATCCGCATGATTTTGAAAAAAGAATTTATAATGAGTGGGTAGACAATAATTTATTTTCTCCCTCTGTTAATAAAGATGGTAAGCCATACACTATTATGATGCCACCGCCAAATGTTACTGGTAATTTGCATTTGGGGCATTCTATGTATACTTTACAGGATATTTATATCAGGCTAAAGAGGATGCAAGGTTATGCAGCTCTTTGGCTGCCAGGGACTGACCACGCAAGTATTGCAACTGAATCTCGTGTTGTAAACAAGATTAGACGCGAAGGCAAGTCCAAGGAAGAACTTGGCCGCGACGGCTTTTTGGAAGAAGCTTGGGACTGGACCCATGAGCATGGGGGCAATATTATTAATCAGCTCAAGTCTATGGGCTTTTCTTGCGATTGGGATAGGCTAAAATTTACTCTGGATGACAATATGAGTCACGCTGTTTTTACAGCTTTTAAACGCATGTATGATGACGGTCTTATCTACAAGGGTGACAGGATTATTAACTGGTGCCCAGATTGTAAGACTGCTATTTCTGATGCCGAAGTTGACCACGTTGATACTGATAGTAAGATTTGGGAAATCAGATATAATTTTGCTGATGGAGATGGGAGTGTAGTCATTGCTACAACTCGTCCTGAAACTTTGCTTGGCGACTTGGCTGTTGCTGTTAACCCAAACGATGATAGATACAAGGATGTGGTTGGCAAAAAAGTTATACTCCCACTTGTCAACAAGGAAATTCCTATAATTGCTGATGATTATGTAGATATGGAATTTGGTACTGGTGTTGTAAAAATTACACCTTCCCATGACCCTAACGACTTTATGGTTGGTGAACGACACAATTTAGGCCAATTTGTAGTTATTGATGAAGATGCCAAGATGAATGAAAATGCTTTGAAATACGCAGGCATGGATAGGTATGAGGCAAGGAAAAATATTATCGCAGACTTAAAAGCTCAAGGGCTTTTGGTCAGCGAAAAGAAACACGAAAATGCAGTTGGTCATTGCAGCAGGTGTAAAACTGTTATTGAGCCCCTGATCAGTAAGCAATGGTTTGTTAAGATGAAAGACTTGGCTAAAGATACTCTTGAAGCTTTTGACGCTGGCGAACCAAAATTCTATCCTGAAAGATATGGAAAGATTTACAGAAACTGGCTGTCAAATTTAAACGACTGGTGTATTTCACGTCAGCTTTGGTGGGGCCATCAAATCCCAGCATATTACTGCGAAGACTGTGGCCATATTCATGTTAGCGAAAGCTCAGTAGAAAAATGTGAAAAATGTGGATCTACAAATATCCACCAAGATCCAGATACTTTGGATACATGGTTCTCATCGGCCTTGTGGCCATTTGCAACTCTGGGCTGGCCAGATGAAAATTCTGAAGACTTTAAAAAATTCTTCCCAACTGATCTGATGATCACTGGTTTTGATATTATTTTATTCTGGGTTATCAGAATGACCTTTACGTCTAAATATTTCTTGAATCAAATTCCATTTAAAGATGTTTTGATTACTGGACTGGTCCGTGATATTCAAGGCAGGAAGATGAGTAAGTCTCTTGACAATGGTATTGACCCGCTTGAAATTATTGAAAAGTATGGGGCCGATGCCTTGAGATTTAATATGGTTACGGGTAATTCACCTGGAAACGATATGAGATTTGATGAGAAAAAGGTTGAAAACGCAAGAAACTTTGCCAACAAGGTTTGGAATGCAAGTCGCTTCCTACTTATGAACATTGGCGACCACAAATCAACTGATTTTGACCAAGATAAACTCACCGATAAGGATATTTGGATTTTGGAAAAATTAAATGATGCAATTTCAACTGTTGACAAGAATTTATCCAAATATGAGGTTGGTCTTGCAGCTGAACGCATTTACTCATTTATCTGGGAAGACCTTTGCGATTATTATATTGAATTTTCAAAGAGCGATTTATATGGTGATGACGAAGATAGGAAGGCTGTTACAAAGTCCGTTTTACTGTATGTACTTGAAAACAGCTTAAAGCTCTTACATCCATTTATGCCTTTTATCACTGAAGAAATTTACCAATCTCTACCAAACTCAAAGGGCTATATTATGGTTCAATCTTGGCCAGAGGTTTTGGAAATCAAAAATCCAAAGAACAGCGTTTTTGTAATTGAAAAGATCAAGGATATTATCAGAGAAGTTAGAAATGCAAAGGCATCCAGAAACATCGATCCAAGCAGAAAGTCAGAATTGATTTTGGCTGGCGACAATTCTTTGATTGCAGATGTCATTGCAAATAAAGATATGATTATGCCACTAATTGGCGTTACAGAGATTATTTCTACAACAGAAAAACTAAATCCAAGCGATTATCTCTTTATGTCAATCCCTGAATTTGATATGTACATGCCTTTAAAAGAATTGATTGACTATGAAAAAGAAATTGTTAGTTTGGAAAAGAAAATCGAAAACTATGAATCAGAAATCGAAAGATTAAATAAAAAACTGTCTAACAAGGGCTTTGTAGACAAGGCTCCAGAGGCAGTTGTAAATAAAGAAAAGGAAAAGCTAAGCGACTATGAGTCCTTGCTCCAATCAGCTAAGGATTCTCTGGAAGAAATTAAGAGGGCTTTATGATTAAAAAAGTTTTGATTACACAAGATGAAATTGATAAGCGTTTGGACAAATTAGCAGAGGAAATAAATGAATATTACCATGGTGAACCCATCATGGTAATACCTCTTTTAAGGGGTGGCTTTATGTTTGCAGCCGACCTGATTAAGAGGCTGGACATGCTTGTTGAAGTAGATTTTATTACAACTGCTTCCTATGGGCACAAGAAGGTTTCATCTGGTGATGTAAAAGTATTTAGCGATTTGAGATCCAATGTAGAAGGCAAAAATGTTTTAATAGTCGATGATATTATTGATTCAGGCAATACCTTAAAATTTATCAAGGACTATATAGGAATTAGAAATCCAAAGTCATTAAAGATTGCCACAATGCTTGATAAGCCATCCAGAAGGACACAAGATGTAAACAGTGATTTTGTAGGCTTTGAAGTGGACGATGTTTTTATTGTCGGCTATGGCTTGGACTATGAAAACAATTACAGAAATGTGCCTTATATATTTGAATTTTTGGAAGAGGGAGAAGATGAATAAAAAAAGTATGCCAACAGCTGTTGCTGGATCACTTATGTTTATGGGCTTAACGGTTTTGTTTTTAACCCTGGGTGGACTTACTCAGCTTTTAAATATTTACTTTGGAATATTTTTTACAGAGGCAATAATATTAGGCCTAGTGACATATCTGGTCTGCGTTTTTAGAAAATATTATATAAAAGAGACTCTGGCCCTTAGGATGCCATACGAAGGGACTTTATGGAAGGCATTTTTTATATCATTAATATCTTATCCAGTCATTGTATTTATAAATGGTTTGTATTTGACAGGGCTTTCCAAATTTATGACCCTGCCATCCGATTTGGGTGTACCCCTACCAGAAACTTTCCCGATGTTTTTGGTAAGCGTAATAATGTTTGCGGTCTTGCCAGGAGTTTTTGAAGAGTTGGTCTTTAGAGGATTTCTATTTAAGGCCTTTGATAGGTACAAGCCTCTGGCGAGGATTTTTATAACGGCAACTCTCTTTGCAATCTTCCACTACAATCCTATAAATATTGTCGGACCATTTTTGATGGGACTGACATTTGGATATTTGAGATACAGGTCTGACTCATTACTCCCTAGCATCATTGGTCACACAACCAACAACTCCATAGCCATGGTCATAGGCTACATTGCCAACAAGGCTGGCAACTTGGATTTGGATGCTGCGGGTGATCCTGATATGGCAAATGTCGAGGCCATGCTAGGCGATTCAAAAATGCTGGTTGCAGTATTTGGGGTAATAGTAATTGCACTTTTAGCTTATATGGTTTACAAGTTGTTAAAATCTTTCCCAGATTATAGGGAAAAGACCACTCTAGTTATAAAGCCAGAAAAAAGAGAAAGATTATTTACATTGATCATGTTTATCTTTGGATTTATAATGCTTGCAAGTGCATTTGTAATAGTTATGAAAAAGTTTTAAATTAATTAAAGCCTTTGACTTTTTGTCAAAGGTTTTTTGATGTGGACAATTTGCCTCAAATATAATAAAATAGGAGTATAGATATATCGATGAACGAAAAATAATTTGGAGGGCAAATGAAAGTTTTAAAAGATTATGATATAAAAGAATTTTCTACAATTAAGATTGGCGGATCTTGCAGGGCAATTTACTTGCCAGAGTCCAACGACGATATAAAAGAAATTTTAAATATAGAAGAAAATCCACTGATAATTGGCCAGATGAGCAATATTTTAATTACAGATAAAAAATTTGACCGGGCGATAATTCTTTTAAGGGAAAATTTTTCAAATATTGAATTAAAAGATGATTTGGTCTACGCTCAAGCTGGGGCTACTATGAATGAGCTCAGTAATTTTGCTGTTGAAAATGCTCTTACAGGCTTTGAATTTATGGAGGGTATACCAGGTTCTATTGGCGGCGGAGTTTTTATGAATGCCGGAGCCTATGGCGGAGAAATGAAGGACATAATTCATTCTGTTGTCGTTTTTAGAGATGGAGAGATTGTAGAAGTTGCAAATGAAGCTTGCGAATTTGACTCCAGGCATTCTGTATTTCAAGACAATGGCGATATTATATTGGGCGCTTACTATAAGGCCCTTAAAGGTGATAAAAAAGAGATTAAAGCTTTGGTAGATGACCTCCACGAGAGAAGAAACTCTAAACAGCCACTTGAATATCCTTCATGCGGATCAGTTTTCAAGAGGCCAAAGGGTTATTATGCTTCAAAACTTATTGACGATTTAAATTTAAAGGGGACCAGGATCGGCGGAGCCATGGTATCACCTAAGCATGCGGGTTTTATAATCAACTATGATCAAGCGACTTTTGATGATGTTATAGAGCTGATCGAACTTATTAGAGGCAAGGTCAGAGACGAATACGGTGTAGAATTAGAAACGGAGTTAAGGATAATTGAAAGATAAAATGGATATTATAATTGTAACTGGCATGAGCGGAGCAGGAAAAACTGCCACATTAAATGTGTTGGAAGACGACGGCTATCTGTGCATAGATAACTTGCCAATACCCTTAATCAGAGAGACTTTTGAATTAATGCAAAAGACGCCACAGGTTGAAAAGGTTGCCCTGGCTATTGATCTTAGAAATAGGATTTTTACCAACGAGCTCTTTTCTATTATAAAAAATTTGAAGGACGAATACGGAGCCAAGGTTTTATTTTTAAATGCATCTGATGAGGCGCTAATAAGAAGATTTAAGGAAAGACGGAGACCACATCCTCTTGCTATGAAGGGAAGTATTTTAGATGGAATTTCCAAGGAACGCAAGATTATGGATAAGATTCAAGAGATTTCTCTGCCTATTGAGACTTCTAACTTGAGTTTGGGTGAACTTAAACGGGCCATTCACTCACTGCTAGAAGAAACCGATGGACTCAATGTGGTCTTTACAACCTTTGGTTTTAAGCACGGGATTGTTATGGATGCTGATTTGGTTTTCGATGTAAGATTTATTGAAAATCCATATTATGTGCCTGAATTAAAGACCAAGTCCGGTTATAAGGATGAAGTTTACACTTTTGTTTTGAGTCAGCCGGAAGTGGATGAATTTATAAATAAGGTCTATGATTTAATTAAATTTTTGATACCACTTTACGAGCGCGAGGGTAAGGAACAAGTCTTGGTAGCCTTTGGTTGCACAGGTGGTAGGCAAAGGTCTGTAAGCGTTGCCAGACGCCTAAAGGAAATATTTGAAAAAGAAGATAAGATAAGTATTACTATGATTAACAGGGATTTGGAAGATGAAAGCAAATAAACTGGTGGCCATTGGTGGTGGGACTGGACTTAGCATTTTAATATCGGGACTCAAGGATAAATTCGACGTTTCTGCTATTGTAACCGTTGGAGATAATGGTGGTGGAAGCGGAATTTTGCGTGCCGATTTAAATATGCTGCCGCCAGGGGATATTAGAAACTGCCTCTTGGCTTTGTCCAATGCACCTGACTCCTTGTCTAAACTATTGTCTTATAGGTTTAAGAAAGGGGGCTTGAATGGTCAGTCACTGGGAAATTTAATGATAGCAGGAATGACCGAAGAGTTTGGTTCTTTTGAACAGGCGATTTATTTTTTAAGCAAGGCATTAAACATCAAGGGTAATGTCTATCCAGTTAGCCTTGACCCAATGGATTTAGTTGCTAATTTATCAAATGGAGATACGATTTACGGTGAAAGTGAGATTGCAATTTTTTCTTTAAAAAGAAAAGCTAAGATAAACGAAATTTATTTAAATCAGCCTTGCAATATTTCTGTCGATGCCAGAGAGGCCATAAGGGAGGCCGACATTGTAACTTTAGGTCCAGGGTCTCTGTACACATCTGTGATTTGCAATTTGCTGGTGGATGATGTCAGGGATCTTTTGAAAGATAAAAAAATTGCCTATGTATCCAATGTCATGACCCAGCCGGAAGAAACTTATAATTACACGCTCAGGGACCATATAGAGGAAATTGAAAGATATTTGGGCAGGGACTTGGATTTTGTATTTGCTAATGATGTCTTGCCAGAAAAAGAGGTCTTGGCCAAGTACAAGGACGAGGGATCAATCCCAGTTGTACCTAGCAAAGACGACTATGATTTTTATGGAGACAGACTAATTACAGGAGACTTTATTTCTGTAAAAGAAGGCTATATAAGGTCTGCTTCAGAAAAAATTGCGGAAGAGATTTTAAAATTATGCTAAAACTTTGCCTGATAGGGAAAAATATAAAAAATTCCAGGTCGCCAGAACTCTATCACTCTTTTGCAAAGAGAGATTGGGTAGACTTGTCTTATGAGTTGAGAGATTTAGATAGAGAAGATTTGCCAGCCTTTGTCGATGAAGTTAGGTCTGGGAAATATGCTGGCTTTAATGTCACGGCTCCTTATAAAAATGATATTATAAAATATTTAGACCATATAAGCGATGACGCGAAGGCTGTGGCAGCAGTAAACACTGTCTACAATAAAGACGGCGTGCTATATGGCTACAACACGGATATCTATGGGGCCTTTGAAAGTATCAATCCTGTTTTAAAAGAAGGAAGTGTTTTAATTTTAGGACGGGGTGGAGCAGCCCGGGCTGTCATCAGGGCTTTTAAAGATAAGGACCTGACTATTTACGCCAGAGACTTTAACAATGACGATTTGCTAAAGATAAAAGCTGATTTAAAATTTATAGATAATTTACATGGCCAAGATTTTGTAAATGTTATAAATGCGACAAACGTTGGCTTTAACGAAGAGAAAACTTTGATGAAAAAACCATTTGCCTCGCAAAAAACGGCTATTGATCTAATCTATACACCGGCAAAAACAATGTTTTTATCCTGTATGGAAGAGTCTGGCCTTGAAATTAAAAACGGATTTGAAATGCTTGATTTTCAAGCAAAGATGAGTTATAAAATATTTTTAGGAGAGATAAGTTGAGAATTATTGCAGGTTCTTGTTCAATTGAAAACTACGATCAAGCCATTAGTTTGGCTGGTAAATTGAAGGCTCTGGGCGTAAGCGAGATCAGGGCCATGCTTTTTAAGCCGCGGACTGATCCAAGTAGTTTTCAGGGAATAGGATACGATGGTATAGAAATTTTAAAAGAATTAAAAAATATGGGCTTTAAAATTGTAAGCGAAGTCATGAACGCAGATCATATTGAAAAGCTATATGATTATGTGGATTCAATGCAAGTTGGGGCTCGAAATATGCAAAACTTTGATCTGTTAAGGGAGCTGGGCCGAACTGACAAGAATATTATTCTAAAGAGGGGCTTTGCTTCTTATATAGAAGAGTGGATAAAGGCGTCTGAGTACATCACAAGGGCTGGAAACGAAAACGTGACCCTTTGCGAAAGGGGCATCAGGTCTTTTGATAATATTACCAGAAATGTTTTGGATATTGGCGCTATTATTTATTTAAAAGAGATGACTGACTTTGAAGTTCTTGCTGATCCTTCGCATTCGATGGGCAGGCGAGACCTTGTGCCCGGGGCTGCCAAGGCGGCCATGGCTGCTGGGGCCGACGGACTGATAATAGAAGTTCACGAAAATCCAGAAGAGGCTTTGACCGATAAAGACCAGGCCTTGGATATTAAAACTTTTGAAAAATTATTAAAGGACCTCAATGGAAAATATAATTTATAAGTCAATAGATAAAATTGAATACGATTTCCTTGTAGGGGATGAAGTTTTAAGGGACTTATATGGAGAAATATTTCCAGAGGACACATATTTTGTCCAAGCAGGTGAAGCTTGCAAGACTTTTGATTTTATTGAGTCGCTAATTGGCCAGATGCAAAGTCGCGGTCTGGATAGGTCTTCTCATATAGGAGTGGTTGGCGGCGGCAGCCTATCAGATGCAGTGGGCTTTGCAGCTGGTATTTACATGCGTGGCCTTAGCCACGATATAATTCCTACCACGCTTTTATCCATGGTGGATGCCTGCGTGGGAGGCAAGACCGCCATCAATTTTAATCACGCCAAAAACTTTGTGGGCATTTTTAATGAAGCAAAAAATGTTATTATTGATGAAAGATTTACCAAAACTGAGAATCTAGATAATTATAAAAATGGGGTGGTTGAAGCCGTCAAGCTAGCCGCTTTATTTGACGAGAATATTTTTAATGAAATGGAAGCTTTAATAGATTATGAAATGAAAAATAGAGATGAATTTACTCATCTTGCAGTCAGATATTGTCCACAGAAAAAACAAGGAATTGTAAAAAATGATTTTCGCGATAAGGGATTAAGGCAGCTATTAAATGCTGGCCACACCCTTGGCCACGCCATAGAGGCCTATGAAGATTATAAGATACCCCACGGCAAGGCAGTGGCTATGGGCCTTGTAATTGAACACCAGGCTTTGGACTACGATACTTACAAGGAATTTTTGAATATTTTTGATAAATTATATGGAGACGATTTTAAAAATTTGGTCGAAAAATATAAAAAAACCAAGCTTACAATTAAAGATGACAAAAAATCCGCTGGAGATCTGATCAATATTCCTTGTATAAAGGAAATCGGCTGCGGAAGTATTTTAACTCTTAACAAAAAAGATTTTCAAAGGAGGATTTATTTTGAATAAACTGGTCTATATACCAGGCTATTCAAAGTCCTATTTACATAGGTTTATTATCTTGTCCTGGATAAATGATTTGGATATTGTTATTAAAAATTTCACACCATCTGATGATGTTTTCGCAACTTTAAACGCCCTCTATGATTCTTACAAGATCATTGGAGGAGACTTATATTTGCAAAAGACTGATAGGGTTTTGAGGGATGAAATTTATGTGGGCGAATCTGGATCTACCTTGAGATTTTTGATTCCACTAATGTTATTATTCCAAGAAAATAAAGAAATTACTTTTATCACTAAGGGACGTTTGGTAGATAGGCCTTTAAAGGTCTTTAAAAGCCTCATAGAGGACGAGGGCGGATCTTTTGATGTAGATGGTCAAAAGATAAGGATAAGAGGCAAATTGGACCTAAAATCCTACTTAATTTCGGCTGAGGAATCCAGCCAATTTGTCTCAGCCATGTTGATGGCAGGTCAGGGAAAATTCGATGTAATCTACCAGGCGGACAAATCTTCCCAGTATATAGAAATTACCAAGGATGCCATTGATATTTTTAAAACAAAGCCAGAAAAAGTTTACGTTCCAGTGGATATGTCTAACTACTCGCTTTTTTATGCCTTATACAAAAAGAATTTTATAGAGAAAATAAGGCCAGCTGTGGCCAGGTGTCAAAAGGACAGAGTTTTTATAGACTATGTAAATAATTTGCAGGAGAAATGTGATTTAAAAAACTCAATTGACTTAGCACCCATGCTTGCAGCTTATTTATCAACTGTGGATGGAGTTTTTATTTTATCTGGCCTTGAAAATTTGAAGTACAAGGAGTCCAATAGGCTGGGGGAAATTTTAAGGATTTTGAGATTTTTCCATGTGGACTGTGGGACCAACGGCAGGGACCAGATTTATATAAGGGGAAACGAGACTAAGAGAAAAATAAGCGGGTCTATAAAGGTGACCGACCATAGGATCTGCCATATGATTTTATTTTTGAAAATATATCATAATTCAGATTTAAAAATTAAGGGCTTAGAGTCTTTGAAAAAGTCAGACTATAATATTTATAATTATTTTAAGAGGTATTTTGATGTTTACTTACGGTAGAGATTTTAGAATTACAATTTTTGGGGCCTCACACGAGGACTATGTCGGCCTTTTAATTGACGGAATAAAGGCAGGCGCTCATATAGATTTTGAAAAAATTAAGACGAGTCTGGACAGAAGAAGGCCGTCAAATGCTGAAGAAACTTCGCGAAGGGAAGATGATGACCTTGTGCTTGTTTCGGGTTATGAAAACGATCACACAACTGAGGCTCCGCTTGTCATATTAATAAAAAATTCAGATGTAAAAAAATCTGATTATATCGACATCAAAAATGCCTTTAGACCTGGCCATGCAGATTACTCCAAGTTTATAAAATACGACGGCCAAGCTTATGAGACTGGCGGTGGAATTTTTTCCGGCAGAATGACTGTGGCTTTGGTGGTTGCAGGTGAGATCGCAAGGCAAATCCACGATTTTGATATTTCTTCTGAAATAATTTTTGCAGGAGAAAACACAGGATCTCAGATAAAAATCATCGCCGAAAAAATTTATCCAGGTCTTGGTCAACCATTTTTTGATTCGGTTGAATCTGTAGTCAGCCATATTTTGTTTTCGGTTCCATCTGTCAAGGGGATTAACTTTGGAAATATCTTGGAGACTTACAAGATGTCATCAGTTGAAGCTCTGGATGAATTTTATATGGAAGATCAAAAGGTTAAGACCAAGCACAACCACGATGGTGGAGTCCAAGGTGGCCTTACAAATGGCATGCCACTTGTTATAAATGTATTTTTAAAACCCATTCCAACTGTAAATATAGATGTGGAAACTCTTGATAAAGATTTTAATCATACGACCATAAAGGCTTCGGGCAGGCACGATAAGCAAATTGCAAATAGGGTTGGCGTTGTCCTTGAAAGTGCAGTCCAAATTGCTTTATTAGATCTCTTGATGAGGGCCAGATGAATATAGTTTTAATTGGATTACCGGGCAGTGGCAAAACCACCGTTGGTAGTAGCTTATCAGAAAAAATTAATAGGGAATTTTTTGATTCTGATATTGAAATTGAAAAATCCCAGGGCAAGGCAATAAATGAAATCTTTAAAAATGGAGAAGAATATTTTAGAAATCTTGAAACAGAAATTTTGAAGATTTTAATCGCAAAAGAAAATATAATTTTTGCTAGTGGCGGGGGAGTAGTAGAAAGGGCTTGTAATCTAGACTTACTCAAAGACCATTATGTAATATTTTTAGACAGGTCTGTTGAGGATATCTTGAAAGACCTTGACGAGACAACGCGGCCGCTTTTAAAAGACAAGCCTTATGAAAATTTAAAGACCATTTCTGATAAAAGACGGGATAATTATTTATCAACAGCAGATTTTGTTGTGACTGGAGAAACAGTTGAGGCTACTGTGAATGAAATAATAAAAAAATTAAAAGAGGAGTCAATATGAAGAAAGTATTATTTATATTAGGAGCAAATTTAAAATATTTGGGCCAAAGAGAAAAGGATATTTACGGATCAAAGACCATTGATGAAATTTATGAGTACATGAGTAAAATCTCTGATAAGGTCCAAATAGAAATGCTGGCAACTAATAGCGAAGGGGAAATTATAGACGCTCTTATGGAAAAGGACTATGATGCGCTTATAATTAATCCAGGAGCTTATACTCACTATAGCCTGGCTATTTACGATGCCTTGAGGGCCAAGGAGGACAAGTTTAAAGTTGAAGTCCACATGACCAATGTCTATAAGAGGGAAGACTTCCGCCAGCAAATGATGACAAGCGGTGGAGCAGACGCAATAATTATGGGTATGGGAGAAAATTCATATTATTTAGCAGTTAAAGCTATTTGTGATTATTTTTCTTTATAAAATGGGTAAGAGAACAGAGGAGGTAATTATGAAATACGATTTAGATTATTTAATTGATTTTGGGGTAAAACTATTGGAAACTCCATCACCAACAGGTGACACAAAAGCAGCAGTTGATTTAGTAAAATCAGAATTAGAAAAATATTGCCATGTGGAATATACCAGAAAAGGAGCTTTGCTTGCTAAGATCGAAGGCAAGAATAAAGATGATGCAATTTTATTAAGCTCACACGTTGATACTCTTGGCGCTATGGTTAAGGAATTAAAACCAAATGGCAGACTAAAAATATCTATGCTTGGCGGCTATGCTTGGGCAACAGTTGAAGGACTTGAAGTCGAAGTTGCTACAGAAGATGGCAAGAGAATTCCTGGTACAATTATGACTACAGCTGCAAGCTCACACGTTCACGGAGCCAAAACTCAAAACATCGAAAGAAATGACGAAAATCTTGAAATTAGAATTGATGAAGTCGCAAGAAATAAAAAAGACCTAGAAGACCTAGGTATTCAAGTAGGCGATTTTGTTTATTATAATACAGGCACAAAACTATTTGATTCAGGATATTTAAAGAGCAGACACTTAGACGACAAGGCTTGCGTAATTTCCTTGGTTGGAATTGCTAAATACCTAAAGGAAAATAATATTGTTCCACCACGCACAACTTATCTCTTCATTTCTAACTATGAAGAAGTTGGCCACGGATCAAGCGCAGGAATTCCTGAAGAAGTTTCAGAATTTATCGCCGTTGATATGGCAGCTCCAGGTCAAGGACAAACATCTGACGAACACAAGGTTACAATTTGTGTCAAGGATAGCACAGGACCTTATGATCTAGGCTTAAAGAGGAAGTTTATTAAACTTGCAAAAGAAAATGACATCCCATATGTACTTGACATTTATCCATTCTATGGTTCAGACGCATCTGCAGCTCAAAGAGCAGGTGTAAATGCAAGAGCAGGACTCATTGGACCAGGTGTTGATGCTTCCCACTCATTTGAACGCACCCACAAGGAAGGTATTAAAGCTACAACAGATCTAGCTATTGCCTATGTACTAGCAGATAAATAAAATAAGATAAATTTAAAAGACTGGGAGACTTAAAGAAAACTTTAAGACCCAGTCTTTTTTTATTGGATAAATTAACATAAAAAAATAACTCCCACAAGGGGAGTTAAAAATTTTAAAGATTTTAAGCTAGTTCTACAACTGCTCCAGCTTCTTCTAATTTTTTCTTTAGTTCTTCAGCTTCGTCTTTTGCAACGTTTTCTTTGATTGTCTTAGGTGCGCCGTCTACCATTTCTTTAGCTTCTTTTAAGCCAAGACCTGTAGCTTCTCTAACTGCTTTGATAACTTTAATCTTTTCTGCGCCAGCTTCTTTAAGAACTACGTTAAATTCTGATTTTTCTTCTGCTGCTGGAGCTGCACCGCCTGCTGTTGGAGCTGCTGCAACTGCCATTGGAGCTGCTGCTGATACTCCGAATTCTTCTTCTAATGCTTTTACTAGATCATTTAGTTCTAGAACTGTTAAATTTTTTACATCTTCAATTAGCTGTGTTACTTTTTCACTCATTTTAAATACCTCCAAATTAATTTTCTTCTTGTTTAGCTCTTACTGCGTCAAGAGCATAGACGAGGGAACGAATAGTTCCTTGTAATACATTTGCAAATCCTTGAATTGGGCTGTTGAAACCAGCTAATGCACGAGCTAACAGAACATCCTTTGGTGGTAGCTCTGCCAGAGCCTTAATCTCGTTAATGTCGACAATCTTTCCATCGACGATGCCAGCTTTTAATTCAAGTTTTTCATTTTTCTTTGCAAATTCTGCTGAAACTTTTGCTGCACCTACAACATCTTCATAGGAGAAAGCAATTCCATTAGGGCCTGCTAAGAATTGTGTGAATTCTTCATATCCAAGTTCGTTAAAAGCGCGTGCCATCAATGTATTTTTGTAAACTTTGTATTCAACGCCTTCTTTACGGTAGTTATCTCTTAACTCTGTAACTTCTTGAACGTTTAGTCCACGGTAGTCTACAAGAACCATTGAGTCTGCTCTTTCAATACGATCTTTGATTTCAGAAACAATTGATTGTTTTTCTCTTAGTACTGCCTCTTTCATGCGACACCTCCTTTATATATTAGAAAAGACCTCGAAAAAACGAGGTCTAAAAATCAAATAAACATTGATAAATAACCTCGGCGGGATTTACACGTAAACGCTACCTGCTTTCTTCGGCGATTCTTAACATCAATTATAATATCATATGCAGGATGCTTTGTCAAGGCTTTTTGCATAAAAACTTTAATTTTAATGGATTTTATTTTTCTGGAGTTGAATGAATTTTGGGCTAATGATATAATTAATTTATTGGAATAAAAATGAGGGGAGGGGGCTACTATTAATAAAATTTTTGAAAACATTCCATTGTTTAATGAAATATCTAACGAGGCAAGAGATGCCATTAGCAACGAAGTTAATTTAAAAAGATATCACAAGGGTGAGTATATATTTAAGTCTGATGACCCAGCCACTGTTATGTATGTAGTAAAAACTGGGGCTATGAAGATAACTATGAATCTCTCTGACGGAAGAGAGCAGATTTTGTATATATATAAAAACGGAGACTTTGTTGGAGGCCTTAATCTTTTGACGAGTGACCACTATGTTTATAATGGGGTTGCCTTGATTGAAACAAGTGTTATAACTATAAATAAAGCTGCCTTTGACGAGCATTTGATGAATGATAATAATTTTTTAAGGGCTATGCTTGTTGAATCTTATTCTAGAATTCGTAAATCAGAAGATTTGATTGATAGATTATCTGTTATAAATGGAGATATGAAAGTCGCCAAGGGAATTATTGATTTGATAAAAACTCACGGATCAAGGTCTATAAATGGCAACTGGATTGTAAATCCAAACCTTACTCGGACTGAAATGGGGTCATTTACGGGTCTTGCACGGGAAACCTTGACCAGAAAACTAGCCTACTTCCAAGATATAGGCCTAATTAAACTCTTGCCAAAGGGCGGCATAGAAATTTTAAACTTAGATGGCCTATTTGAACTTACAATATAAAAGGAATCTGCATGGAAAAAGTATTTGAATTAAAAAATTTAAAATTTAAAGATATTTTAGATATTCCAAGCTTCACTTTTTATAAGGGGATAACATCGATTGTAGGCAAAAGTGGCAGCGGTAAAACAACTTTGATGTTAGCTCTAAACAAGATGATTACACCTACGAGCGGAGATGTTTATTATCATGGAGAAAATATAAAAGCCATGGACGCCGTAAAACTTCGCAGAAATGTTGTAATGCTTGGCCAGCAGCCGATAATTTTTCCTGGCAATGTGCGAGATAATTTAAATCAGGGGCTAAAGTTTGCTAAAAAAGAATTGGCAGATGATAAAAAATTAAAAGAGCTCTTGGACTATATAGAACTTGATAAAGATTTGGAAGATGATCCCAGTGATTTTTCTGGCGGTGAAAAGCAAAGGATTGCTATAGCCAGGGTAATAGCCATGGAGCCAGATGTCTATTTGCTGGATGAGCCAAGCTCAGCCCTCGATAGCGAACTTGCCAACAATACTATAGAAAAAATATCGCAGATTGCCAAAGAAAAAGACCAAACAATAATTATGGTTACCCACTCAGATGAGATTGCAAAAAACATTTCTGATAATATTGTGATGATAGATGAAGGAAGGGTGATGAAAGATGAATAGTGAAAGTGTAAATATTTACTCGGTTCTCATCGCTTATGTTTACGTAATAATAGCTTTAGTTATTTCTAAATTGACCGGTATAAAAAAAGAAAAATTGATTTTTATCTCTGGCTTTAGGATGACCCTGCAACTTCTCATAACAGCCTATATACTCCAGATGGTTTTTGATAATCCAAAGGCGATTTATACAATTATAATCTTATCTGTTATGGAGATATTTGCAATTTATAATATAAGAAAAAGAAGTGGAATAAAGTCTCTGCATTTTACTAAAACAATTGCCATATCAATGGTCGCAGGAAGCTTGCTTTGCTTAATTTATTTTATTTTAATAGTTATCAAATTAAAACCCTGGTACAATCCTCAATACATTATTACACTTGGGGGTATGCTTATAGGGAACACCATGACGGCTCTAACACTAGCCATTAACTCATTGACCAAGGAAATTAAATCGCAAAGAGTAAAAATTGAGGGGGCACTTATGCTTGGGGCTAGTCCACACGATGCTGTGGATGAAAACTTTAAAAACGCCTTAAACGCCAGCATACTTCCAACAATGAATTCTATGCTTGGTATGGGCATAGTATTCTTGCCGGGCATGATGGCTGGGCAAATTATTTCAGGCGAGTCACCACTTACTGCAATTTTTTATCAGATTTCTATCATGCTAGGAATTTTTGGCAGCGTAGTAATCTCTACATTTTTATTTTTAGAGATGGCAAGAAAGCTCCTGTTTAATAAAGACGCGCAATTGAGATTGGATGAATTAGAATAAGTTTTAAAATAATATGTAATATAAAATCGACGGAGTATAGTCCGTCGATTTTATATTGGAAAAATTTTCCTTAGGTTTTATGAAAAAGATTGTCTTATTTTACTAGGTCAATAGCTGCTTTTGGTAGGAATACAGCCTTTTCATTAAACAAAGTCAATCCGTCAAATTCTTTTACTTGACCATTTACATAAACAATATTTTTGTTAACAGGGAAGCGGTAAGTGTTTGAACCCTTAGTAACAATTAGTTCGTGGTTTTTCTTTTCTTTATTTTCTGATACGTTTTTCCATTGAATCTTTGCGCCTTTAGCTTCAAGAGCTGGACGAGCTGGAACAAATAGTTTTTCACTTAGTGCATCTAAGTCAAAGTTCATAACTCTTGCAATGTACTCACCAATTTCATTGTTCATAATAGTTCCTGAAAGTGCAGGGACATTTGGATTTGAACTGTAGCAGTAGAGGCCGATGTCTCCACCAACGTGGCCGTGAGTTGTCCAACCAATTCCTGAACGTTCACTTATCATAAGGCCAATTCCTGATTCAGCGCTATCATATTCCTTGATAAATTTAACTTCTTCATCAGTTAGGTCTGTAATACCAAAGTATTTTTTTACAACTTCTCTGATGTTTGTACGGTCTTCATTCAATTCACTTGAAGCTTTTAAAGCCCCACCCTTGGCATTTTTGATAAGATCTGTGTAATAGCCCAGTTTATTTTTTGTGTAAGTTCCGCTTGTGTGATAGTTACCCATTGTAATTCCACCGGTACCGTGGTCAGCAGCTGAAATAACTACTGTATCTTTATTTGTTTTTGCAAAATCAATAGCAGCTTTAACAGCCTTGTCATAGGCAAGGATGTCGCCAACCATATTAATAGGGTCGTTTGAGTGTCCAGCCCAGTCGATTTCTGAACCTTCAACAATCAAGAAGAATCCGTTTTCATTTTTTGAAAGGATTTCAATAGCTTTCTTTGTCATTTCTTCTAGGCTTGGTTCAACTGTTTTATCAGCTTCAAGGTCGTAGGCCAAGTCTTTTTTAGCAAATAAACCCCAAAGCTTGTCAGCTTTTGCCTTTAAAAGTTCGTCACGTTTTGTAATAAAGGTGTAGCCCTTATCTTTTAAAACAGAAATTAAATCTTCGCCGTCATTACGCTTTTCAGCTGTTAAATAATTTGTGCCTGCGCCCAAAACTACGTCAAGGTTTTGGTAAACGCCTTGTTCAATAAGAGTGTCGTATTCACTTCTGTTTGGATGGTGAGAGTAAAATGCAGCCGGTGTAGCGTGGTTAACTCTGGATGTTGATACTACGCCAGTTGATCTGCCAGAATATTTTGCAGCTTCAAGTACAGTTGCAATTGGCATGTCAGCTTTTGCTGGGTCATAGTTTTTTGCACCGGCCATACCAAATGTTTGTGGGTAGCAGCCAATGTATGGAGCTTCTGATTTATAACCAGTTGACATAGCTGTAGCAGCTGGAGCTGAGTCAGCCATAGGAACGTCAGAGTTATTTGTCCTAACTGATCCAGTTAGAATTTCGTCTAGAGCAAATTTCCAATCAGGTGTGAACCATCTGGCAAGTGTAAAAGCTTCAAAGCTCATTCCATCGGGAATCATCATTATTACATTTTTGATTATTGCTTGTTCTTCTTTTTTGCTGGAATCTGCAGCAAATGTTGGCACAAAAGAAGTAAGTACAAGTGCCAAGGCTAATAAAAGTGATAAAGTTTTTTTCATATTTCCTCCTTAAAATCTTTATGCTTTAATCATAATCCACAAATGTTAAGTAAAGAATTCCTTTAAATTAAATTCATGTAAAATATTTTTTAAAATCTGCCTATAGTAATTAATAAAAAATGAAGTATATAATAGTAGACAATATCCACTATATATGGCACTTATAAAAATAATCTATAACGAAACCTTTGATATAGATATTTTTAATTGGATTTTTAAAATCTTATATAATAAAATGAAATCGTAGGAGGTGTATTATGAAAATATACGAAAAAGCAAGAGAATTTGGTTTAAAACATATTGAACCATACGCAGCAGACATTGACAAGAACGCAAGGTTCCCAAAGGAAACATTTGAAGCCCTAGGCAAAGAAGGATTTTTAAAGATGATGGTTCCAAAGGAATACGGTGGAGATGGATTAACAATGCAAGAACACGCAGAAGCATGCATGGGTTTTGCAGAATACTGCGCATCAGCAGGTCTATGCTACATGATGCATAATGTTTGTTTAATGGTTGTTTTAAATCACGGTTCAGAAGAATTAAAGAAAGAAGTTTGTGAAGCTATCGTAAATAACAATGAATTTTGCGCACTAGCTTACAGTGAATTTGGAACAGGTACTCACTTCTATATTCCTGAATTAAAGGCAGAATTTAGAGATGGCTATACAGTTATTAGCGGAAGAAAATCAATGGTTACTTCAGCTGAACAAGCAAGCTACTATTTAATAAGTGCTCCTTCACAAAAAGAAGGCGTTACAGACAACTGGCTAGTTCCACTTAAAAAAGAAGGCGTTTCATTTGACATGAACGAATGGAATGGTGTAGGTATGAAGGGTAACGTTTCATGCCCAATGACACTTACAAATGTAAAACTAGAAGATAGATACATGGTTGGTGAACCAGGCACAGCTATTGACCAAATCTTTGGCACAGTTGCTCCTTTCTTTATTGTAGGACTTGCAAGTGTTTACACAGGTCTTTCACTCGCTATGTACGAAGCAGCTCGTAAGCATGCAATCGACAGAGTATATCCAAACGGACAAGGGCTAATTCAAATTGAAACAGTTCAAATTCATTTGGCAAATCTATACAACAGAAGCCATGCAGCAAAATACTTCACATTTGAAGCAGCTAGAGCAGCAGCAAATGGTGAAGAAGATGCACTTCCAAAAATCTTATCAGCCAGAATCAATGCATCAGAAGGCGCTATCGAATGTGCAAAATGGGCTATGAGAATTGGCGGAGGAAAAGCTTACAACGGCAATGGACCTTTAGAAAGATACATGAGAGACTCATATGCAGGACAAATTATGGCTCCATCAGTAGACGTTCTAATCACATGGTTAGGTAAGGCAGTTACAGGACAAGACTTAATCTAAGGAGAAATTATGTTAAAAATTGGCGCAGTTATTTACGATCCAAAGGTAACAGTTATCTGGGATCTAATTGAAAAGTTCTTTAAAGAAAGAGGCATGGATATTGAACCAGTTTTCTTTAAAGATTATAAATTGCAAGTAGATGCTCTTGTTGCAGGCGAAATTGATATGGCCTGGAACTCTCCACTTGCACACTTGGACACAGTTTTAAGAACTGATAACTCATTCAAATATTCTTTGATGAGAGATACAGACCAAGACAGAAAAACAATTATGGTTGCTAGAAAAGGTGAAGCAGAAAAACCAGCAGATCTAAAGGGAAAGACAATTGGTTTTGGTGCAATTGACTCACCTCAAGCAAGACTAATTCCAATTAATTATCTAAAACACGAAGGCTTGGAATTTGGCAAAGACTATACTGAAAAACGCTATGACATTGGCGTTGGCCTACACGGTGACCACGTTGGTGGAGAATATGACGCCCTACAAGCTTTGATGAATGGTGATGTAGATGCATCATTTACCCTTGATTTAAACTGGGAAGCTTGGAAGAAAGATGGTAAGGTTGATGAAAATAAAATTGTAAAGATTGGTGAAACACCACACTTTGACCATTGCATCTTTGACGTACACCCAAGTGTAGATGATGAAACAATTAAAAAATTCGAAGAAATTATGCTTTCAATGGACTATAACAAAAAAGAAGACAAAGAAATCTTGGATATGGAAGGTCTAAAAGAATGGAAGCCAGGTAGGACACAAGGATTCAAACAAATTACAGAAGCTTGCGAATACATGGAGTTTTTTAAATAATGTTCGAATTATCTTTAATTGGCAGCATGCCAAGAGAAGAGTCCTTATTAAGAATTCTTAGAAAGCACAGGAATAATTCTATATCTGACCAAGAATTCAATCAAATTATAGATGAAAAAACCAAGGAAGTAGTTCATTTGCAAGAAGCTGCAAACCTTGATTATATTACTTCAGGTGAACTACACAGGGATAATTATGTATCCTTTATTTCTGAAAGCCTAGAAGGCGTTAGGCAGATGTCTATGAGTGAGCTCTTGGATTATGTTGAAGACAAAAAGTCTTTTGAATTAATCCTAGACACACTGGATGTACCTGCTATCGCTATCAAAAACGCCATTTGCGTTGACAAGATTAGTCGCAGAAAATCTTTGGTCGCAGATGAGCTTAGAAGGATAAAAAAATTAACAGATAAAAAAGTTAAAATCACATTGCCTGGTCCATATCTTGTGACCAGGTCCATGTGGTTGCCTGAATTATCCAAAAAAGGTTATGCTTCCAAAGAGGAACTGGGCGAAGATGTAATTAATATTATGTCTGATGAAATAAAAGAGATCCAAGAAATTGGAGTCGATATAATTCAATTTGACGAACCAGTTTTAACTGAAGTCGTATTTACAGAAGGCAGGCCAAGGACTTTTATGTGTGCTGCTCTTTCTGAAAGAAAAGACCCAACTGAGGAGCTGGAATTTGCCAAACACCTGATTTCATCTGTAATGAAAAAAGTCGACAGGTCAAAGTCAAAGGCAGCCCTCCATGTTTGCAGGGGCAACTGGAGTAGGGATGAATCTATTTTGCTATCAGGTCCTTACACACCTTTGATTGATCTATTTGAAAATATCGATGCAGATATATTATTCTTGGAATATTCAACTGATAGGGCGGGCGATTTAAAATCCCTCTTTAATTCTCAAAAGTTGAGAGATAATATTATTTTGGGAATGGGGGTTGTAAATCCTAGAACTGATGAGATTGAATCTGTTGATACTATAGTCAAAAAAGCTGAACAGGCCTTGGAATTTATACCAGCTGATAGACTCATGCTAAATCCTGACTGTGGTTTTGCGACTTTTGCCAATAGGCCAATGAATTCTTATGATATTATCGCTGAAAAATTAAAGGCGATGGACCAAGCAAGGAGAGTACTATGTCAGAGCTTGAAGGAATAGATTTTTCAAATTTTTCTCTAAGAGCGACCATGAACGACCTAAAAAATGTTAATGTATACACAGACAACAACAGCTTTAGGGTGAGTGATGCAATAAGCTTTGATATAGAGGCAGAAAATATTTCGGCTTTAAATTATTTTTGTGGAAGCTTGCTTGCAAGTGTTATGAAAATTCTGGTAAGTGAGTGCAAGAGCCAGGGAATTGTTATAGAAGAAATTGAAGGTAAGATTGATTATAAACTCACAAATCCTCTTAGGGTTTTAAATGTAAGAGGCTATGAGGACTTATCTGAAATTGAAGATATATTAATAAAAATCTACTATTATGCTGATGGCGATGAGGAAGAACTAAATAATAGATTGATGGAGATGCTAAATGCTAATCCAATTTATAGTTTGCTAAAATCAACCAAGAGGGTTGATTGCAAAATACAATTAATAATTTAGGAGGTAGATTATGAACTACAAGGAAGAATTTAAAAACAATCAAGACATGGGCAAAGAATTATATGAAGCTTGCCCAGACATGATGGGTAGCTTTATGAATCTTCACGGTGAATATGCTAAGGACAGCACAATTACCTTAAAGGAAAAGGAAATGGTTTCAATCGGAATCTCAATTACAATCAAGTGCATCCCTTGCATGCTAGCCCACATTACAAGCTTCAAAAAAGCTGGCGGTACAAGAGAAGAATTGGTCGATGTTATTAAAGCATGCATTCTAATGAATGGAGGACCTGGCACAGCTTACGGTGCAAAAGCACTTAAGATGTTTGACGAATTAGACTAATTTAATCTGAAGAATACAAAAATATCTTGGTATGCATTTACCAAGATATTTTTTTGCTATTGATTAATTTTATATTTTTGAAAATAAAAAACTGGGCTAGAAAATTTATTCTGCCCAGTTTATATTTTAAATTTAATTTTTATTTGTGCCTAATTAAATTTGTGTATTCTTTTTTATTCTTTACAACTTCGTTTGTCAGAATTAGGATACCGATTATATTTGGTATTACCATAAAGCCATTTAAAAGGTCGCTGATATTATAAATTGATTCAACTTGCACAATGGTTCCACCAACAACTGCAATGATTGCAAAGATTTTGTAGTAGTTAATGGCGTCTTTGCCAAAGAGATACATAACATTTGACTCTCCATAATAATACCAGCCAAGTATTGTCGAGAAGGCAAAGAAGAATACTGATATGGCATAGAAGACTGATCCTGATCCGCCAAGGGCAATATCAAAACCGTTTTGCAAAACTCCGGCATAGTTGTCAGCTGGCATTTCATTGGCCTTGGTTACAAGGATTATCAGAGCTGATACTGTACAAACCAAGAATGTGTCAATCAAAACTGTGATCATTGAAATCAAACCTTGTTTTGAAGCTTGATCGACATCTGCAATTGCGTTTGCATGGGGAGTTGAACCCATACCTGCTTCATTGGAAAAAAGTCCGCGTGCAAGTCCATGCTTAATCGCTTGCTTTAAGGTAAAGCCTACTGTACCACCAATGGCAGCATTTAATGTAAAGGCATTTTTAAAGATGCTTGAGAAAACCTCTCCAATATTATCAGAAAATTTCAATAGAATGACTGCACCGTGAATTACAAACATCGCAATCATAAAGGGTACAACCTTTGCTGCAATTTTTGCAATCCTATTTGCACCGCCGATAATTATAAATGACAACAAAATCGCTATAAAGGCACCCGTGTAGACAGGGGCGATATTAAAAGAACTATTTACAACGCTGGCCACTGAATTGGATTGAACCATATTGCCAGTAAAGGGTAGGGCGATTACAATGAAAACTGCAAATGAAGTTGCAAGGATTTTTCCGAATTTTTTATTTTTAATTCCCCTTGATAGATAATAAGCAGGGCCACCAAAGTATTCATTATCTTTCTTTTCTCTATATAGAACAGAGAGCACAGTTTCTGAATACATAATTGCCATTCCTAAAAATCCTGATACCCACATCCAAAATACTGCGCCAGGTCCGCCAAGCATAATTGCTGCGGCAACACCAGCAATATTTCCCGTGCCAATTTGGGCGGCGAGTGAAGTGTAGAGGGCTTCTCTAGGACTTACTAGGCCAGGAGTCTCAGTGTATGCTTTGGAATTTTTTAACTCCTTAAATGCGCGTCCAATTTTTGAAAATTGTAAAAATCCAAGTCTGATTGTTAAATACAGACCAGAAAATACAAGTAAAAATACTAGGAGATAATCCCATAAAAAATCCTTAATTCCTATAATTGTATTCATAATTCCTCCTATTTTAACATGGGCTCATTCAAGCGAGCGGCTTCTTTAACAACAATTTTTGATAACAGCAAGAGTCCGATGATATTTGGAATAACCATCAGAGCATTAAAGGTATCTGACAGAATCCATACAAAGTCAACTGAAACAACAGTGCCAACTATTACAGCGATTATTACTAGGAGTCTGTAAATTAAAACAGCCTTGCTACCAAATAAGTATACAATATTTGATTCTCCAAAATAATACCAGCCTACAATTGTAGAAAAGGCAAAGAAAAACAAGCTCGTTGCAAGGAATATCGTGCCGGCTTTACCAAAGGCAATTTCAAAACCCTTTTGGGTAACTGCAACTGAATCTAGGCCGTTTGCGTGAGAAAATATATGAGCGTCTGTTAGTAAAATAATAAAAGCTGTAACTGTACAAATGACAACTCCGATAAGGACGCCGAAAATTGCTGAAAGTCCTTGGTCAGCTGGCTTGTCAACATTTGCAACTGCGTGAGCGTGTGGAGTTGAACCCATACCTGCTTCGTTGGCAAATAAACCACGTGATAAGCCCATTTTTATTGCTGTTTGAATACTAATTCCGACGGCTCCACCAAATACAGCTGAGGTAGAGAAAGCACTTTGAAAAATAGCCTTAAAGACTGGCAAAATATTTTGCCTAAACATAATTAAGATTACTAAGCCAGATAAAATAAAAATACCTGCCATTACTGGCACTATGAGTTCAGCGATTTTAGAAATCCTTTGCACACCACCCATAACGATCATACTGACCAAAACTGCTAAGAAAATCCCAGTATAAGCTGGATTTATGCCAAAGGCTTCGTTCATAGAAAGGGCAATTGAATTGGACTGGACCATATTGCCTGCAAAACCAAGGGCAAGTATTAAAAATATTGCAAATAAAACTGATAAGACTTTTGCAATCTTTTTATTTTTTACACCTTGGCTAATATAGTAGGCAGGCCCACCATAAATTTCGCCATCTTTTTCTTGCCTAAAAACTTGGGCGAGAATCGCTTCTGCAAAGATGGTGCTCATACCTAGGAGTCCTGATATCCACATCCAAAAGACTGCGCCTGGTCCACCAGTCATAATTGCTGATGCAACACCGCCAACAGAACCTGTCCCAAGTTGAGAGGCAACAGCTGTGGATAAGGCTTGGAAAGAGCTAACTTCGCCTTCTTCTTTAGGACTGTCATCTTTTTTAAATAAATTTCCTAAAGTTTCTTTAACTGCCAATGAGAGCTTAGTAATTTGCGGAAATTTTAAGCGGACGCTAAAAAATATTCCAGTAAATACCAATAAAAATATAATTACATAATCCCAAAGGAAGTCTTTAACTTGAATAATAAATTCCATCAAATCCTCCTTTTGTATCTTTCTTAAATCTAAATAAAATAAAATATCCAAAAATAATTGCAACAAAGACATCTGCAATGACATGCTGCTTTGTAGTTAGGGTTACAATAGGTATTAGCGTGTTATAAAAAGCTAAATATTTTTCATCGTTCTTGCTTGCATAGTGATAGCAGATGCAGGATAAAAGCACATGTGATGAGGGCATTGAGGATGACGGAGCATCCATCATATAGGTTAACTCTAATGCCCAATTAAAAAAACCATCCCCCAGGGTTTCGGGCCTAACACTTACACAAAATGGCAAGAGCTTGTAGATAAAAATACAAATGCTCATTGCAAGGGCCAGGTCTCTAAGCATATTGTTGAGATCTTTATTAAATCTAAGTTTATAAATCAAATAAATGATGCCAGGATACCAAAGATGATAAATAATAATGGTAAATGGAATCAGGGGAATCATATCATCCAAAAAAAGCTTTGGATCAATTGCGTTAGGACTGAGCACATTTGTTGCCATATAAGTCGTTGACGCAGATAAAAGTATAAAAAACAAATAAAATCTTTTTACATAGAGAAAATTTTCTTTATCCTTAATCGACTGGGCAAAAGGCATTTGAACCCTCTATAAATTCAAGAATAGTTTTTATTGCTTGGTCTCTTGAATAGTCGTGAAGGATGTCATGTCTGGCCTTGTCAAAAATTGCCAGGCTTGCATTTTTTCCCTTGGATGCGTAGAAGCTAACCAGAGATTTTTGCTTTGAAATGCTGCCACAAAAAGCATCATCAGATCCAGCCATAAATAAAATCCTCAGATCATCAGGCACATAGTGAATAGAAGTGTCATTTTGCATCAGACGAATTCCATTTAAAATATCCTTGTACAAAGATATGGTTGGGACGCCGAGATTTAAAGGATTTTTCCTAAAGTTATCCTGCTCTTGAAGGTCGCTAGAAATATAAGAGTAACCAGAAGTGTCCTTGAATTTTTTATTTAATGACTTGAGGACCTTGTTATATAATTTTTCAGACCTATAATGAGAGCCATATTTTCCCAGATAAAAATTCACAATTTTTTCTAAATATTGCATTTTAAGATTGCTTACGTATGGTAGGCTGCCAATTAAAATCGCTCCGTCAATATCTTCGCCGTACTTAAACAAAAAAGTTCTGACTAGCATAGATCCAATCCCCATGCCCAAAACAAATCTAGGCTTGTCGCTGATAGTTTTCATGTATTCGTTTACAACGTGGATATCATCAGTACAGTTGTTCCATCCATTGTGGTCTCCAAAATACAAGAGCTCATCAGGGCTAGAAACGGATTTGTTGTGGCCTCTAGTATCAGAATTTACAGTTGTTATTCCATAACCCGCAAGCTCTTCTTGAATGTCAAAATAACGACTCGAATTATCAATTGAGTCGTGAACCAATTGAAGCACAGCTTTTTCATTTGCAGCTTCTTTAATATAAATTGGAATTTTGTGGCCGTCATTGGCATCAATAAAAAGATTTTTCATTTTATACCTTTCTTTCCTTTATTTTATTTGCTATGTATATTATAATATAAATTAGATTAACAGTCAAAGAAGGATGTGATTAGATGAAGATAGAAGTTTGCGTGGATTCATTGGAGTCTGCAATCACTGCCATAGATGCTGGGGCCGATCAAGTTGAACTTGTAAGCCTCACCAGTGTGGGCGGACTAACGCCGTCATACGGACTGGCAAAGGCCCTAGTCGATAGAAATATAAAAACCATGGCTATGGTTAGGCCAAGAGTGGCAGGCTTTTGTTATTCAAAATACGATAGAGAAGTTATGTTAAACGATGTCAAGGCCTTTAAAGAAATGGGCGTCCAAGGGGTTGTATTTGGAGCCTTAAATTTTGATGGGTCTATTGATTATAATTTTACAGCAGATTTAGTAAAAGCAGCTGGGGATATGGAAGTTGTTTTTCACCGGGCCTTTGAAGTTGTCAAAGATAAAGTTACGGCAGCAAAAACTTTAAAGGGAATTGGAATAACAAGAATTTTAACAAAAGGTGGAAATTCTTTAATTGAGGGTAAAGATATCATAAGAGAACTTTTAGCCATAGATGGACCACAGATTATTTCTGGTGGCGTTAGATACAACACAGTTGACTTAATCAAAGAGCTCGGCCTTGAATACGTGCATATATCATCGAGCAAAGAATTTACTGATCCATCTACCAGCAAGAGCGGAATTTATTTTGGCAAAGCCAATGATCCGACGGATGAAATTTATACTCTTGCAGATTACGATTATTTAAAAGATATAATTAATAAGTTGAAAGGAGAATGAAATGTCAGATTATGAATATTATGGAGACGATAAAGAAATTATTGACGAAGATATGATAGGCAATCCTAGGAATGACCTTGCCTTTGTGTCATTAATCTTATCGTGTTTATCACTTTTTTATGTAGTAACAAAATTAAGCGGACCAACAGCCATACTTTTTGGTATATTAGGCGTGTCGGTTTCCCTGAGAGCCCTTAGATACAATAAAAAAAGCAGATTAGCTAGTATTGCGCTTATAGCAGGTGGCCTGGGTACCCTCATTGGCTTTTTCTTTCTTGTATCTTGCATATCATGCGCAGCATGTACTATTAGAAATATTAAGTAGGTGGTAGAATGAAATTATTTATTGATGTTTTTGGTTTTAAAATTCCTGGCTATGGATTATCAATAGCCATTGGTTTATGTTTTGTAATATTATTTTTGTACAAGCAAAGAATTTATAAGGATCTGGATTTCGATACGGGTCTTTCGGCACTTATATACGCCCTTGTAACAGGTGGAGTTTTTGCAAAAATTTTATATTGGATTACTGATCCAAGTAGTTTTTATGTGCTTTTTGATTCCACAATTGCCTTTAAAGAAAGATTTCAAATAGCCTTCCAAGGAGGCTTGGTATTTATAGGTGGCCTAATCGGAGCAGTGGTCGGTATGTATTTGTTTTTAAGAAGGTATAAGCATCTAGATCCATTAAAGACTATCGACATTTTTGCAATTGGCATGCCAATCCTGCAAATGTTTGGTAGGGTGGGATGTTTCATGGCCGGTTGCTGCTATGGGATGGCTTGTGAGTCACCAATATCTGTAGTATTTCCTCCAAGCGGACTTGCCCCAGCCGGCATTCCACTTTTACCGACCCAATTATTTGGAGTAGCCGGAAACTTTATAATTATAATGACCTTATTACTCTATAATAAAAAAGAAAGACAAAGGGGTAGGACCTTTGGCTTGTATCTCACAATGTATAGCATTGGCAGATTTATTTTAGAATTTTTCCGCGGAGATGAAATCCGTGGGATCTACAATGGGCTTTCAACTTCACAATGGTTGAGCTTCCCAATTTTTGTTGCTGGCATATTCTTTTTACTAAGAAAGGAAAGATCAAATGAAAAAAATACTATTGACCTCTAGGATGTTAATAGCCGATGACCACGGCAAGTACATCAGGCTTAGGAACGATTATGCCGAGGCCATCAGGCGTGCTGGAGGCCTTCCAATAATCGCCCAGTCAACAGAGGACGAAGCTGTGATTGATGAATATATAAAACTCGCCGATGCAATAGTCTTTACTGGTGGGGAAGACATTGATCCAAATTTATATGGAGCAGATTTCCATCCATCAGTCGAATTTGTATCCTTTGAAAGAGACGCCTTCGAAAAAGCTTTGTATGAAAAAGCCTTTGAGAAAAAGATTCCAATGCTTGGAATTTGTCGGGGTATGCAAATGATAAATGCCCTGGCAGGAGGAGATTTATATCAGGACTTACAGGCCGAGTACAAGGGGGCATCAGGCCACTCAATGGGCCGAGATTTGTCCAGGGGAATCTTGAAAATTTTTACAGAAAAAGATTCAAAGATAAATAAAATTTTGGGCGATGAAATTTTGGTCAACCAATTCCACCACCAAGCCGTCAAAAATCTGGGTAAAGGCTTTGTGGCCACTGCCCATAGCAGGGACGGGGTCATCGAAGCCATGGAATACACTGGCGACCAATATATTTCCTGTGTGCAATTCCATCCTGAATCCATGATTGATCATGAGGAAAAATTTTTAAATATCTTTAAGGACTTAGTTGAAATAGCATGAAGTATGTATTAATAAGTGGAGCCAGTGGCGATATAGGCATTGAAATCACCAGGCAAATATTAAAGGAAACTGATTTTAATGTCCTCGCCATGTACAATAAAAATCCCTCCGGAATCGACGAACTTGAGTTGGAATACAAAAATAGAATACAAAAATACAAGTGCGACTTTAATTCTGAAGAGGAAATCGAGGCCGCCAAAGAATTTATAAAAGATTTTAGGCTTGATTCAGCGATTTTTTGTGCTGGCTTGAGTCAAATTCAAATGATAAATAAAACTAGCATAGAAGACATAAGTAAAATTATAAATGTAAATCTAAAAGCGCCTATTGCCCTCAGCTCACAAGTTGCAGATATAATGGTCGGAGAAAAATCCGGAAATATAATTTATATATCGTCCATGTGGGGCCTTGATGGGGCCAGCTGTGAGTCCGTATACTCAGCCACCAAGGCAGGGATAATTGCATTTTCAAAAGCCTTATCAAGGGAACTGGGTCCGTCAAATATCCGGGTCAATACAATTTGCCCTGGCTTTATTGACACCAAGATGAATTCCAATTTAACTGCAGAGGACAAGGAAGAATTTATTTGCCAAATCCCACTTATGCGGGCTGGTATGCCAAGTGACATTGCAGACTTGGTTTTGTTTTTGATAAATAAAAAAGCCGGCTATATAACCGGCGCAAATATAAAAGTTGATGGGGGATATATTTAGAATTTAAAGTTAATGGCCTTAATCTTAACGCCTTGACTTCTAAATCTCTCTTCATAATGACTGATAACTTTGGTTGGTGGAGCATCATCGCTATGCGATATTATGTTTCCACCAACTTTTTTTACATACAAAAGCGTATCTGTGTATAACTCATCATCGTCAGTCCTAAAGTCAATATTCCCAGCATCTTTTAAAATATATTTATACTTTTTTAATCTGTTTGGATAGGTAAGTCGCCTGTGATTTTGCCTATTCTTAGGCCAAGGGTTAGGAAAGTGAATAGTGATAGAATCAATTTCATTTTCTGCAAAAATCTGATCTATCCCATCAATCTCTCTGGGAATCAAAACCGCGTTTGCAATATTTTTATCCTCCATTTGGTCCAAGGCATAAACTAAAACGCCAGCCTCACGGTCCCACAAAATATAATTGACATCTGGATTTAATTCAGCCATGTGCAGGCAATAATCGCCGCTCCCACAACCAATATCCAAATGAATCTTATTGTCATTGGTAAAATAATCTTTCCACTTGCCCTTGTATTCCTCCGGCCAAAAAAGAGCCTTGCCCGAATCCAAAAGCCGGGGCACAGCAGACCATTTCTTTCTAAGTCTCATCAAATCACCTCATGTCAAGATTATATTAAAAACTATAAAATTAATCAAGTGTAAGAGGCGACTAACTAAATAATTATTAGATTAATTAAAATATAAAGAACAAATGAGAAAAACGCTTTTAAAATATTGGCACACTGGGGGACTTTAGATAATGTTTTTTTAAAAGTTAGCCTTGACGAATTGCTAGAAATGGCTATTTCCTTGACATAAAGATTAATTATGTTATAATATAAATAGAGCCTAAGAGCTCACAAAATAAAGGAGGTAACATTATGACTTATCACATTACAGATGATTGTATCGCTTGCGGACAATGTTCATCAGAATGCCCTGTAGGTTGTATTTCAGAAGGCGATATTTACACAATTGATGCTGATGAATGCATCGGATGCGGAAACTGTGCAGACGTATGTCCAACAGGTGCCTGTGTACCAGCTGAATAATTGGACTACATAACAGTTAAAAAGAAAACGCCCTAGGGCGTTTTTTTAATAGATAAATTTAAAAAAATGTTCTTACATACAGGCAAAAAAATAACTCCCATAGGGGAGTTATTTTAATATAAAACTTATTTTATTTTTCTATCGTAAATGATTTTTAACCAAGTTTCATACAAGGTACTAACAACTCTTTCATATTCGTGAGTGTTTGCAGCTTCCATAATTTCATAGTAAGCCCAGTGACTTTCATCAATATCTGTGAAGTGAATCAAGTCCTGTCTTACCAATGATAAACCATCGTGATCAACGCCGCGATTTGCATATTTATTTAGAATCTTTGTGGCTTCAGCCCTTTGGATAGGAGCATCAGGTTTAAAAGTACCATCTAAATATCCGTTGATCAAACCATTGCCATAAGCTTGGTTAATCGCAGCTTCGTAAATGTGTCCTTTGATATCTTCAAAAGGAGCAATTTCGTCATTGTGCCTGTCTATATAATAGAGGGCCCTTGCAAATTCGCCTCTGGTGATTGGTTCTTGAGGACGGAAGTTGCCATTGGCATCCGCAAACATTAAATTCTTTGCAACAACAGCATTAATAGCTGTGTTGTACCAAGCGGATGGAGTGTCAGGGAAGTTTGGCTTGTCAGCATTTGTCATATCCAAGTTTGCCAAGCGAGCAATCAATGCTGCAGCTTCACATCTTGTGATAAAACCTTCTGGACGAACGGTTCCATCTACATAACCATAAAGATATCTTTCGTGGAAACCTCTTTCGAGTTTTAAAGTTGCTATGGCTTTAACATCCTTTACTCCTTTTGCAACAGTAATCTTACCTGTCTTAGGATCGACCTTTAAAATATCAGGCCTATCGGTAATCCAATTGCCATCCTTATCCTTTTCAACCTTGGCCTTTTCTGGATCTTTACCATCAGGTGTAACAGTTACCTCTACTTCATCAGTTTTTTCTGGATCTGGTGTAACTTCTTGTGTTCCATCAGGCTTTGGATTTACAGGTAATTCTTCTTTACCAGGACCTGGTTGGGAAGGGGTAGGAGTGTCAGGTTTCTTTGGCTCATCTTTTTTATCGTCTTTTTTATTGTCAGGCTTGTTTGGATTTGGTGTTGGATTTGGAGTTGGCTCAGGGTAATCACCTGGATAATTATCTCCTGGATTTGTACCTGGTGTGTCGCCAGGATTTGGTTCTGGGCTTGGTTCAGGTGCATTTTCCCAAACAGCTGTTACAGTTGTATCTGCATCAACAGTAATTTCTGAACCAACAGCATATTCTTTATCACCAATTTTCCAGCCTTTGAATTGTTTCTTATCAGGAGCAGTGAAACCATTTGCTGGAAGAGTATATTTGTTACCTTGTTTAACGGATTGTGAGTCCATAGATCCTGTACCACCATCACCGTTAAATGTTACTTTGTGCATGATATCTTCCCAAACAGCTGTAACTGTTGTATCTTCATTAACAGTTATTTCAGCATCTGGAGCATATTCTGTTTCACCAATTGTCCAAGCTTTAAACTTTTGGTTTGCAGGAGCAGTGAAGCTGTTAGCTAGAAGTTTGTAAGTTGAACCTTTATCTAAAGTTTTAGCTTCTATCGTTCCAGTTCCGCCGTTAGCATCATAAGTTACTGTTACTTGAATTTTTTTCCATGTTGCTGTTAGGGTTATATTTCCTGATATATTATCTATTTTATCTCCAGCTTTCTTTAATTCTGTGCCATCTCCGACTTTCCAGCCAGCGAACTCTTGGTTTGTTGGTGGATTAAATGTTGAAGCAGGGAGTTCGTATTCGCCACCTTTTGTAACGATTACATCTGTCATTGATCCACTTGCGCCTTCGCCAGCATTGAAGCTTACTTTAAATTCTATTGGTTTCCAAATAGCTTTGATTGTAGTATCAGCAGTGATTGTGATCTGTGCACCAGCTTGTTGGAGATTTTTAGAGTCATCTCCAACTTGCCAACCAGAGAATTCTTGGTTTTCATTTGGGGGAGTAAAAGTGTTTGCTGCAGGAAGAGTATAGGTGCCATCTTTATTTACAGTTTTAGAAATTTCATCTCCAGTGCCACCATTTGGCACAACTTTTACATTAAAAGTTTTTGTTGCTGTGGCAGTAAAGACATTGTTAGTATTTGATGCTACAAAATTTTTTCCATTACTACTGTCATTCCATGCTACGTCTACATAGGTATCATCTGATACTGTTGCTCCTACATCATCAAAGCAAGTTTTGTCAGTTTTTGAGACTTTTTCTGTAGATAAATTCGTTCCTGGTTTAACTTTATAAGTTTTGGCAGTAACAGGAGTATCCTTATTACCAGTTTTATCTCCTGCTTTTACGCCTTCACCTAGCTTCAATTCAACATCTATGGCATCTTCAGGTAGGTTTTGCTTATCAGATGGGCTAACAAGGTCACTGACGTATAGCTTTTGATTTTCTACTTCTATAAAAGAGCCATCATCAAAGGTTACTTTGATCTTGCCTGTGAAATCACCTTCAGCTGTTGTTCCTCTTGAATTTTCATCAGCAAAAGTTGTTCCTGTTTCGTCTAGATATGCTTTTATTTTTTCTTTATTTTCTTCTGATGCTGAATCACTTGCTTTTACGCCTGCTTTCCAAAAACCTTCTTTGATTTCGTCTCCGACCCATTTCTTCATATCAACAGGGGAGAGACCGCCGAGAGCTTCGACAAGAATTGCTTTTGTTATTTTAAATTCAGCTTGATCTGAAGTAAGGGCCTCTTTGTCGTCATCTGCAATACCGCCCTTATCGCTTACAGTAGCAGTTACATTTGTACCACCTTTTACATTTGATACGTTAAGAGTGATAAGGCCGGTTGCATCAACAGTAGCTAAGCCTTGACCTTCAGAAATAGACCAAGTTCCATTATCAGCTTTTGTAGCTTTAAGAGTTTTACTTGCATCATCTGAGCCTGTGTAGGAAACTGTAATTACATTGGCATCTGTGTCTACTGCCTTTGCATTTATAGTAATCTTTGTCTTATCAGATTCATTTAATTTAATTTCAGGTGCGTCTGGTTTAACATTTTTTACAAGGTCTTTTGCTGGAATTTTAATTACATTATTTTCTTTTCCTGTTTGTAACTTATAAGTTCCATCGGCATTTTTTACATATACCGGATTGTAGTTACTATCCCAAGTAACTTCTACATCATTAGGACTAATTATTGTAACGTTTCCGTCTTTATCAAACTCAATAAATGCAGGATCATCAATATAACCAGTTCCGTCTGGGAGTTTGGAGATTTCATTTATAGTGTTTGCATCTCTAATAGCTTTATCTATCGTTTTTTTATCTTCATCAGTTAATGTTCTAGGATCTCTAACTTCTGTTTTTTCTGGAATTTTTATTTCAGGTTTGGTTTTGCTACAATTAGCAAGTTTTCTAGGCTCTTTTACAATAATACCAAACTCTTGTCCCAGTTGTAAAAACTCATCACTAACATTATAGGTAAAAGTATTTGTTGGAGATTCAACGGTAACCCATGTTGGACTAGATTTGTCAGCTCTACAGGATCCGCCATCACAAAAGTTATTTGCTTCGCCATCAGTAAAATTTTTAATTATTCCAATTTTAGTGCCTGCCTCTATATTTTCATCAAGGGTAATCGTTATTTGACCATCAGAAATATACGTTTTATTTATGTTAGGAACATGAGATTTTTCTGTAACTTGTTTAATTTTTAAATTTGTAGCTTCAATTTTACCTGATGTTGATCCGTCTGTATAAGTTACTTCATAATAAGCATGGTCAATACCATCAATAGAAAATTTAACAGATTTAATATCTCCTTCTATTTCAGTGTTTGCATCTTTCAACATCTTAACAGCTTCTGCTTGTTCATCATCACTTATTATATTTGAAGACGTTTGTTCTATCCAAATTTCTCCTGTGGGCATTTTAAGTTTATCTTTATTTCCGGAAGCTTTAGATGGCTTAGCATTTGCAGTTACATCTGATGATCTGTCATTACCAAGTTGTTGGTAGGCAGTAACTGTATCGCCTTCTGTAACTTCAACTCCTTCGGGTAAATTTACAGCCCAATTTGTTCCGCTTTTAGGTGTAACTGAAAGATTAGCTTTCTCAGTACCACTACTATCTTTTAAGCTTACATACACAGTTGCTCTTACAGTTTTCTTATCAACTTTAGCTCTATGCACATTTCCACCAGAAATAGAAGTAGCTCCTTCAAATACATCATTAATTGTCGGTGATTCAATGCTTGCACCTACTGCTTCTGGTTTTACTTCATCTGAGATCTCAAGTCCATCGTTTTCTTCTTCATTAGTATCTTCTTCAATTGTTTTTTCTTCCTCAGCATTTTCCGAAGTATTTTCTGAATTTTCGCCTTCTTCTTGAGGTTTTGTATTTTCGTCCTTTGGACTTTCCTCTGCAGGGTCTTGCTTTTCTTCGACTACTGGGGTGGAAGGGTCCACCTGTGGGTCTGGTCCATCAGCTTGGATCAAGCCGGTGAAGTTTGACAGCACTAATAAAAAGGCTAGGGCATAGGTCCATAGGTTTTTAATAATGCTTTTGTGTGTTCTTGTTTTTTTCATTTTTTCTCTTGCTCCTTTTCATATATGTTATTTTCTTCTTTAACTAATTTAACTATATCTTGTAATTGTTTACGGGTTTTTATTTTTCCCTTATATTCTTATTATAATAGGAAACTATATAATTTACAAGCTTTTTACTAGGATTTTGTCAAGATTTTGTTTTATTTTTGTCCAATAAGTTTTGATTGGAGATTTTTTCATTTAAAAATATTTTTTGCATAAAAAAATAACTCCACGAGGGAGTTATTTTTAGTGTGAATAGTATTCAACAACAAGAACGTCTTGAATTTCAACTGGGATTTCATCTCTTTCTGGAGATTTGACAAGCTTAGCTGAAAATTTGTTTTCATCCTTTGTAATGTATGGATATGGGGAAGCTTGGCCAGCGAAATTTTCTTTGAACATTTCGTTTGAACGACTTTTTTCTCTGAGAGAGATTTCATCACCAACTTCGATTTGGTAGCTTGGACGGTCAATTTTGTGTCCGTTTACATGGATGTGCCCGTGTACTACCATTTGTCTTGCTTGACGAATTGATGATGCAAAGCCAGCTCTGTAAACCATGTTGTCTAGTCTTGTTTCAAGAAGTTTAACAAGTGCGTGACCTGTTTGTTCTTTTGATTTTCTTGCCTTGTCAAAGTACATTAGCATTTGATTTTCTGGTACTTGATAGTAGGCTCTGAGTCTTTGCTTTTCTAGGAGTTGTTCACCGTAGTTTGATAATTTTTTATCAGAACGTGCAGCTCCTTTTTTCATTCCATTGTTTGCTTTTGGAAGGTTAAATACATTAAGACCTAAACGTCTTACTACCTTCACTCTTGGTCCGTAAAAACTACTCATAATATTGAATCACCTTTCCTTAATTGGATTTGCCGCGGTATTCATTGTTTATTATAGACTATGTGTCGGATATTGTCAACACTTTTTGTGAAATTTAAAAAAATAACTGCTCTTTTTAAGGAGCAGTTATATAATATTTTATTTAATTTTTATTGCAACAAATCTATTGTGCCGGGCGGTTCTTTTTGATCTTCGTTTTCATCCTGGCTTTCGTGGTTTGTATCTGGTGTGTCAGTATTATTTTCATTTTCGCCCTTGTTGTTATTGAGGAAATCATTTATATCAAATTCATCGTCACCGCCTGGATTTAATATATCGATTATTTCGCTTTCGCCAGTATTTGATTCGTTGTGAATGTCACAGGTTTGACTTGGGACACGGTATTGCATGTCGCTTGGTATAACTCCGCCGTGGGATTCTGGATCGTAGGGCGGGGTGGTCTGTACGCGAACGACTTTTTCTCTTGTTTCCTCTGGACAGAATTCATTTGCCAGCATGTTGGATTCGGTACAGATTTCAACTTCTACGTGGGCGTCGCAGGCTTCAGTCGGTTCTGTTCCTTTGACAAATATTTCTGTGATTACAGTTCCGCGTGGGTCACCAGCACAAAATTCGTTTGGACTTTTGCCCGACATGGTACATACAGATGCACGGACAATGCCTTCGGGTTCTTTGAATTGGGTTACGCTTGGCAGGCCTTCGTGGACTTGGCTCATTACGTATTGGAATAATTGAGCAGCGATCATTGAGTTTTGTTTCATTGTGATCTTTGGACTGTCACTGCCGATCCATGTACTTGCTACATAGTAATCGGTGAAGCCTGAGAACCATAAGTCTGCTGTGTATTGGGTGGTACCAGTTTTACCTGCAACTACTTGGCCAGGGATTTGTGCCCTGGTTCCAAGTCCACGGGTGACAACTGTTCTTAAAATATCTTTCATTACATAAGCAGTTTGTGGTTTGGCTGCTTGAATTGGATTTTCTGTGTATTCCAAAAGTGTTGTTCCATCGTTATCAATAACTTTTGTATAGGATGTTGGTTTTAAATACACTCCGTCATTGGCAATTGTACCAAAGGCTGCTGTAAGTGCAAGTGGGGAGAGGCCGTTTGTCATTCCGCCGAGGGCCAAGCTGGATGCGTTTTCGTCGTTTACTTCTTTGTTTTCAGAAGCGGATACAAATGAATCGCGGTCTGGGTGTTCGGTGTCGATGATGCCCATCCTTTCTAAATATGGGACAACTTTGTTGGTGCCCATGGAATTTAAAACTTTAACTGCACTTACGTTTATAGATTGTTCGACAGCATATCTAAGGCTGTGGATTCCTCTAAATCCTAAATACCAGTTGTTTGGCCAAATTTTTCCATTGACAACAATTGGTACATCGTCAATTGGGCTGGCAGCAGTGTAACCATTTTCAAGGGCAGGCAAGTATACGCTTACCGGTTTTATGGTTGAGCCTGGTTGCCTGTGGCTATCTGTTGCTCTGTTTAAAAATCTGTTGCCGTCTACGTCTCTACCACCAATCATGGCTAGGATGTGGCCTGTGTGATAATCGATAATTATCATGGCAGATTGTGGTTGGGGGACGCCTTTTTTATTTCTGTAGACTTGATTTCCATCGATGTGGAGGTAGTCATCTTTATTTTTAAATAGGCTGTCGTTAGAGGCAATTGCTTTTGAGCTTATGACGATTTCGCCATTTTCAACCCAGAAGTCGTCCTTGGCAATTGGTAGGCTGCCGACGATGTGGGTGACGAGTGTCTTTTTCTCATCAATTGTATAGTAGTCCTGAATGTCTATATTTGAATTATATGCCTTTAATTTTTTGGACTTGATGCAAAGGTTGCCGTTTTCATCGTATCTCCATTCACCAGGGGCCAAATAAATATCGTCGCTATTTTGTACTATTAGGTTGTCTTTGGCTAGATAAATAAAATTACCATTTGAGTCGACTAGATTTGCGTATGCATCGGATGTGGTGTCCAAAATAATAGGTGCCCTCATATTATTGGTATTGCCAAATAGGATTTCAACAAAATTTTTGTAGGCATCTTCCATTATTTTTTGGTAGCCGACATTAATTGTAGAATAAATTTGAATGCCACCGTAGAAGATTTTGTTTTGGGCAATTTTTTTGCTCCATCCATACTTGTCCATGAGGTCTTGCTCAACTTGCTTTAAGACATAGTCAGTAAAGTAGTTGGTAATGTCAGTTGTTTTGGTTTCACCAGGCTTGATGAGAGCTTTTCTATCAACGCTCATGGCTTGGTTGTATTCCTCTTGGGTAATTTTGCCGTACTTTAACATTTGAGAGAGTACGACATCGGTTCTTTTTTCGTTTTCTTCGTTATAAACGAGGACGTAATTTTGATTTAAGAGTTCAATAAAGCCAACTTTTTCCATGGTGTTTGGATCAAAGTTTTCTGGGCTGACTCTCTTGTATGGTGGATACTTGGTAGGGGATTTAACAACTCCTGCAAGCATAGCACACTCAACTAGGTTTAAGTCCTTGGCTGATTTTGAAAAATAAGTTTGAGCAGCTTCTTCGACTCCGTAAGCGTTTTGGCCAAGGGAGACGGTATTTAAATAGGCCTCAATAGTTTGATCTTTTGACATCTTCTTTTCAAGATCAATTGACATTGTGATTTCGTGAATCTTACGCTTTAATTTTCTTTCATTTGTAAGGTAAGTGTTCTTAACAAGTTGTTGGGTGATAGTAGAACCACCACGCAATTGACCACTTGAAAATGCATCGCGAAAACTAGCCATGATACCTATTAGGTCCACGCCGTCATGCTCGTAGAATCTTTCGTCCTCGATAGCAAGGAAGGCTTGGATTAATTGCTTTGGCATTTGTTCGATGCCAATGACAGTCCTGTATTCAGCGGTCTCAACTTTTTCTATTAAATTACCATCTAAATCATAAATTTTTGAAGTTTCGGTTAGGTTGTTGGCAATTATATTTGGATCAACCTCATCGACTTCTTTCATAATGCTAACTACAGACAGTGCAAGCAAGCTTCCCAATATAATACTTACAATTAATGCAATATATATAATGTAAACTATTAGCTTGCCAGGTGTTAGCACCTTATTTCTATGTGGCATATAAGTCTCCTTTTATATCAATAAATATAGGCTAATTATAACACAAAAAATATTATTTTTCAAAAAAATTAAATTTATTGTTGCCACTTGTAAAATTGTGTTTGAATTTGTATTTAAAAAAATTATTCGACATTGATTTAAAAATATGGTATAATTATTGCAATGGATATGCTGAAAATAATTTAACAGAGGTGATAGATATGGATTTTGATCAAACAATGAGATTTGTTTCAAAGAAGGATACAGATTCTGAGCCAAGGGAAATTTTGGAAAAAGTTTACAGGGCGCTCGAAGATAAAGGTTATCAACCAGTAAATCAAATTATAGGATACTTCTTGTCTGGAGATCCAACATATATAACTAGTCATAACAATGCCAGAAATGAAATTGTCAAGATGGAAAGAGATGAATTGTTAGAAGCAATACTTAAGGAGTACTTGAATATTGAATAAAACAATTCTGGGACTAGATATAGGCGATAGCACGATTGGCGTAGCCGCTAGTGATCCTAGCGGTACTATTTGCGTGCCAGTTGGCGTTATAAAAAGAAAATCAAAAGTAGAGGACATGGCTGAGCTTCAAAAGATTATTGAAGAGCGAAATGTGGGTACTATTGTAATAGGACTGCCACTCGATATAAATGGTGAGCTTGGTCCTCAAGCGAAAAAAGTTAAGAAGTACACCTCTAATATTCGTAAGGCTACTGATTGTGAAATTGTTTTTGTAGATGAGAGATTTACATCTAAGATAGCAAACAACACACTAAGGACTTTGAATATAAAAAGAGGCAAGGAAAAAGGTTATGAAGATGCACTTGCTGCATCTTATATTTTAGAGCTATATGTTAAAAGGAATAGATAGGAGATTTTATGCCAGAGAGCTTGGCTGTTTTTAATGAAAGTGGGGAGGCTACAAACTATTTGGTGCAGGCTCGTTTTGATTTAAATGGGCAGGAGTATATTGCTATATCTTCTGCTGAGGATTTGTCAGATGAGCTGCTGTTTTTGCGCGTAGAAATTGATGGTTCTGGAAATACCATCTATACCAAACCATTTCCCATGGAAACTAGAAAGTTAGAAGAAAAGTATAAGAGTATTAAAAAATTATTAAATTAAAATTTAGGAGGAATTATGAGTAACGGAGTAAAGATTATTCCTCTTGGAGGTCTCAAGGAGATCGGTAAAAATATAACAGCATATGAATATAAAGATCAGATTGTAGTTATCGATTGCGGAATGACCTTTCCAGGAGATGAGATGTTGGGGATTGATATTGTTATCCCCGATGTAAGTTATTTAATTGAAAACAAACACAAGGTAAAGGCGTTTTTTATAACGCACGGACACGAAGACCATATTGGGGCTATCCCATATGTATTAAATCAAATTAATGCACCAATATACGCGACAAAATTGACCTGCGCCCTAATTAGAAACAAGGTCAAGGAATTTAATTTAGCTTTAAATATAAATGAAGTGAATTATGGAGATGTAATTGATGTGGGAGCTTTTAAGGCAGAATTTATTGCTGTCACTCACTCTATCCCTGATTCTGCATCCATAGCTTTATATACACCTGTTGGCACTATCTTCCAAACTGGTGACTTTAAGATTGACTTGACACCGATTGATGGCGTTAGACCAGACCTAACTCGTATAGCAGAGATTGGCAAAAAGGGAGTTTCGCTTTTGCTGGCAGATTCAACAAATGTTGAAAGACCAGGGCATACTCTAAGTGAGTCTACAATTGGCGAAACTTTTAATGAATTATTTTCCAAGGCTGACGGGAGGATTTTGGTTGCAACATTTGCTTCAAATGTGCACAGGGTCCAGCAAATTATTTCCGCTGCAGAAAAGCATGACAGGTTTGTGGCCTTGTCTGGACGATCTATGCTAAATGTAGCTAACACTGCTATTGAGATGGGATATATTAAAATAAAAGAAAAGACCTTGATTGATATTAACCAAGCTCACAATTACCCACCAAATAAGGTTTGTATTATAATGACGGGCTCACAAGGGGAGCCAATGAGTGCTCTGACAAGGATTGCAAATGATGAGCACAAGAAAATAAAATTAACAAGCAAGGATACGGTTATTATTTCAGCTAATCCAATTCCAGGAAATGAAAAATCAGTAACCGCTGTAATAAATAATTTGATGGCCAAGGATGCAAATGTAATTTATGATAAGATTGCCAACATCCACGTTTCTGGTCACGCTTGTGCAGATGAAATTAAACTTATGCACGCACTGGTAAAACCAAAGTTCTTTATGCCAGTCCATGGTGAAATAAAGCACCTTAAGACACACGCCTTGCTCGCTCAAGAAATGGGCATGGATAAGAAAGATATATTTGTTCAATCCAATGGCGATGTTTTGGAACTTACAAAAAGAAGCTTGAAGGTTGTTGACCACATTGCTAACGAAGACGTTTTAGTTGACGGTCTAGGTGTTGGTGATGTTGGAAATATCGTCCTACGCGATAGGAAACACTTATCTGAGGACGGACTTATTGTTGTTACACTTACATTGTCAGCTGACGATGGTAGAGTACTTGCAGGCCCAGATATTATTAGCCGCGGCTTTGTATATGTAAAGGAAAGTGAAGACATAATGGAATCACTTTTGAGAAAGTTAAGGTCTATAGTTCAAAGCTTGCAAGATAGAGGAATCGATGATTGGAATTCTATGAAGACTACTATAAGAGATGAGTTGCGCAAATACTTGATGAGTACGACTGGTAGAAATCCTATGATTCTAACAATCTTTACAGAGGTGTAAAAAATTTAATTTAAGGAGAGAATTATGAGATACGACACAAAATATGTAACCAAGGCTGCACTCATAGCGGCGATGTATGTGGTTCTTATTGCAATTCAAATGATCCCTGCCGCCAGTTTAACTTTTGGAGCTGTTCAGCTTCGTTTGGCGGAGGGACTCACAGTGCTTCCATTTGTTGAAGCTGCTGCTGTACCAGGAGTTTTTGTTGGCTGCTTTATCAGCAATTTGATTTTAATGGCTGTTTCAGGTTTTGGACTGGTAGACCTAATATGTGGGTCACTAGTTACACTGGTTGCTGCTATTATTACCAGAAAAGCTAAAAACAAATTTATTGCATTTTTAAGCCCGGTTGTGCTAAATGGATTTTTAGTTAGCATTTGGGTTAGTTACTACACAGGTATTCCTTACTGGACTACTGTTTTAGGAATTATGGGAGGAGAAGCACTGAGTGTATTCATTTTTGGCTACGCAATTTTATATGTGTATGAAAGGTCAAAAATATTTAGGAGGTTTTAATGAATACAGCAGTTAAATGGATTTTAACATTTGCACTTTTACTAGCGATTGTATTTGCTGCAATTTTTGGTTTCAAGGCTTATAATAAGAGTATGTATAAGCCTGTAGATATAAATGACACAAACCTTTATGAGTTTTCCATTTCCAAGGGCAGCTCTTTGAGCACGGTTGCTTCATCTTTATATGATATGAATCTTATAAAAAATGGCAGTGCTTTTATTTCAAGAGTTGAAGAGCTTGGACTTGAATCTGAAATCCAATCAGGAAAGTTTAAACTCTCCAGGTCTATGGATGTTGATCAGGTGATAAATGAATTGACAAAAAAGCCAGAGGTAGATATGGCTGGCAGTGTTAAACTTGTAATTCCCGAAGGCTTTGAAAGAAAGCTAATTGCAGCAAGAATAGAAGAACTTGGACTTGGAAGTGCTCAAAAGTTTATGGAGCTAAGCGAGGACAAGGGTAGATATGAAGAAGAATTTCCGTTTTTACAAAGCTTGCCCCAAGGACAAAGCCTGGAAGGATTTTTATTCCCAGCAACTTATGAGGTCTCAGCTTCTGAAGGAGAAGAAAGTCTTATAAAAAGAATGCTTGCTGCTTTTGAAGTGAGAATGGAGCAAAACTTCAACCAAGGATCATACAATGGTCTTGATTTAAATCAAATGATTACTCTGGCATCAATAATTGAAAGAGAAATTAAAATTGATGATGAAAGACCTCTAGCCTCTTCTGTTTTTTATAATAGAATAAATCAAGGCATGAGACTACAATCATGTGCAACTGTTCAATATATAATTGGTGAGAGAAAGGCTGTTTTGACAAATGAAGAGACTCAAATTGATTCTCCATACAACACTTATATAAACGAAGGTTTGCCACCAGCACCAATTGCTAGTCCGGGAATGAAATCCATTATGGCTGCTATTAATCCAGCGGATACAGAGTATTTATTTTTTGTAAAGACAGGTGAAGATGGATCTCACAGTTTTTCAAAAACCTATGAAGAACACCTGGAACATAAAAAGGATATGATAAGATGATAGAATTACTTGCACCAGCAGGAGATTTGCCTAGATTAAAGACGGCATTAGACTATGGAGCTGATGCTGTTTACCTGGGTGGAATGAGCTTTGGGCTGAGAAAAGGCGCCACCAATTTTACAAAAGAAGAGATGATAGAGGGCGTGGAGTACGCTCATGAGCGTGGGAAAAAAGTTTATGTAACTTTAAATATTATTCCCCACGATGAAGATTTGGAAAATCTGGATGCCTATATAAAATTTTTATCTGATGCAAAAGTGGATGGGGTTATAGTTAGCGATCCAGGAATTATGATGAAGGTAAAAGAACTTTCGGATATGGAGATCCACATCTCCACCCAAGGGTCGGTAACCAATGCTCCAACTGCAAATTTTTGGTATCAGATGGGGGCTAGACGAATCGTTCTTGCTAGAGAGCTAAGCCTTGAAGAAATAAAAAACATCAGAGACAATATTCCAGAAGACATGGTCTTGGAAGGCTTTTGCCATGGGGCAATGTGCATGAGTTATTCAGGCCGGTGTTTGATTTCAAGTTATATGACAGGCAGAGATCCTAATAGGGGGGATTGCGCACACCCCTGCAGATACAAATATCATTTGGTCGAAGAAAAAAGGCCGGGAGAATATTTTCCAATAGAAGAAGTGGATGGCGGGACTTATATTATGAATAGTCGCGACCTAAAAACTATAGAATTTATTGATAAATTAATTGAAGCTGGTATTTATTCTTTAAAAATTGAAGGTAGAATTAAATCTGCATATTATGTTGCAACAATTGTCAGGGCTTACAGAAAAGCCATTGACCAATATTTAAAATCACCAAGCGATTATAAGTTTGATGAAAAATACAATCAAGAAATTGAAATGACAAGTCACAGGCCATTTACATCTGGATTTTATTTTGGGAATCCTGGAGCAGAAGGCCAGTACAACCATAGCTCTAGTTATATATCAGAGGCCCAGTACAAGGGCGATGTCGTCGAAGTAAAGAACAGCAGGCTCTATGTATATTTAAAGAATGGTATAAATGAGGGCGATGAACTTGAAATTTTTGGACCAGACACCACTGATAAGGTGGTCGTAAAAGATTTAAGGGATAAGGATGGCAGGCAAATAGATAGGGCAAATGTTCCAAAGGACACTTACTCTTTTGTCTATGAAGGCCAAGCGAAAAATAATTATTTTGTAAGAAAGGTAATTGAAAAATGAAAAGACCACTTATAATCGGTATCACAGGCGGATCAGGCAGTGGCAAGTCCACAGTTGCAAAAAACATTATTAAAGAGATCCCAAAGATTAATGTCGCTATTATAAATCAAGATTCTTATTACAAGCCTCATGATGATTTGTCAATGGAGGAGAGGGCAAAGTTAAATTATGACCACCCACTTTCATTTGACAATGATTTGCTCGAACATCATTTACAAGAGCTTTTAAGGGGAAATTCTGTGAAAGTGCCGATTTATGATTTTACAATTCACACTAGATCAGAAGGTACTCTTACTGTTGAACCAAGGGATATTATTATCCTGGAAGGACTTTTTATTTTGTATGACGAACGCATTAGAGACTTGATCGACATAAAGGTCTTTGTAGATACTGATTCAGATGTCCGCATTATAAGAAGAATTTTAAGGGACATGAAGGAAAGAGCTAGGAGCTTGGATTCTATTATCTTGCAATATATGACTACGGTAAGACCTAGTTATATTAATTTTGTTGAGCCTACAAAAAGGTTTGCAGATATAATTGTTCCTGAAGGTGGAGAAAATAAAGTGGCGATTGATCTTTTGTCTTCAAAAATAAAATCCTCTTTGGAGGAAATATAATTATGAATATTAAGTTTACACAAAAATTAGTAGACTACAATAAAATAGTCGGAGATAGGGGCTTCCTTGACCCGGCTATTTTTGTAGGCAAAGTTAAAGAACCCATCCAAGATGTCAGGGGCGTCAATGCAAAAATATATAAAATTGACGATTATATTTTGGTAGACTTTGATCACATGCCAAAGAGTAAAGAAATTGCACTTATAGAAGATGAGCATGGGCCATTTTTGTATAGGATTGTAAAAGCTAAATCATATGCAGGAGATGATTTGGATGCGATTTTAAAAGATGCAATTGAAATGAGGGCGACCGATATTCATTTGGAACCCAAAGAAGATAAAATGGGAATTAGATTTAGAATTGATGGGGTCTTGAAGCATATTTCTTATATGTACCAGGACTTTGATAGATTATCCAATATAATTAAAGTTAGATCTGGCATGGATACAGTCAACAAAGAAATGCAAGACGGAAGTATGGATTTCAAATTTAATTCAAAAGATCTTAGCATCAGGGTGAGCAGTGTGCCTACGCAATTTGGAGAAAAATTTGTTTTAAGATTACTTAACTCCAATCAAATTGAATTAGATTTGATCAAACTGGGCATGCCAGAAGATGTCCTTGATACTTATAAAAAGTACATTAACAAAGAAGGAATGAATCTGGTGGTTGGTCCGACTGGCAGCGGTAAGAATACAACCATGCATGCAGCATTAAAGCTTCTCCCTCATCAAGAAAAAAATATTATAAGTATAGAAGACCCAATTGAATACCGGGCAGATGACATTACTCAATTAGAAGTTGACAATTCAAGGGGGAGGACTTTTAATAAATTACTTAGGGCATCGCTCAGGCAAGACCCAGATATTATTTACATTGGCGAAATTAGGGACGAAGAGACTGCACAAGTTGCAATGAGATCAGCTATAACAGGTCATACAGTTTTTTCAACCTTGCATACAAGGGACGATAAAAATACTTATGATAGGCTTCTGGATTTAGGTGTTGAGGAATATATTCTAAAAACAGCAATCTCCACAATTATTAGCCAGCGCCTGGTAAGGACTCTCTGCGATTGTAAAATAAAAACTGAAGATGGCCACTATATGGCAAATGGATGTGATAAGTGTAACAACGGCTACTATGGTAGAACGGGTGTCTTTGAATTGTCTGTTGCAGATGAGGGAAGAAGAGAGTTTAAATTTAAAAAAATAATCGATAGGAAAGAGTCCTTGAAAAGATTATATGAAGAGGGCAAGATTGATTTAAAAACCTTTGAGGAAGAAAATGATATATAATTACATTGAAGAGACACAAGAAGGCTACAAGTTAGGCATAGGTCCTATAAAAGAGTCGGTTGACAGATATATTTCCATAAAACCTTTAATAGAAAGCAAAAAGGAAACTTATAGGTTCTTAAAGGGGATTGAGATATTAATTTCTCAGGGCGTAGATGTCTATACTGCGGTTGGGGTTTTGAGGAATTCAGATGAATACAAAAAAGAAAGAGCGACCCTGGATAAAATTTATAAAAAAATGTCAGAGGGTCAAAGTTTTTATATGGCCTTGAAACTTTCAACCAGGTTGCCTGCTTATTATTTAAATTTAATAAAAGTTGCAGAGCTCAGCGATGATTTGCTGGAACCGATGAGAGAGGCAAATAGAATTTTAGAGAGGGGCAAGTCCGTTAAAAGAAAGATTTTTAACGCCGTATCTTATCCTGCATTTTTGTTTTTCTTATCCTTGCTTATGCTAATTGTAATGAGCAACTTTATCCTTCCCATGTTTGCGTCACTTTATGAAGGCTTTGACGCGGACTTACCGAAAGTGACAAAGGTGGCCATAGGAATCGGCAATGCCTTGTCAAATAATTTAATCTATGTTCTAGTAATAATTTTTATTATCTATATAGGGCTTGGTTTTCTTTACATGGTCTCATATGATTTTTATATGCTGGTGGAAACCTACAAGTACAAGTACTCTTTATTTAGAAAACTCAGACAAGATTATTTTTTAGAGGCATTTTTTAAAAAGTTTAACATTTTGTATTCTAGACTAGAAAACACTTATGCCTCTTTGGGTCACATAAGTAGTTCTGAAGAAAATTTATTTTTAAGACTAAATCTTATAAAACTTACAAATGAGGTCCAAGCAGGTAAAGACTTTGTAAGCATAGGAGCGGACTCTTATGTTTTTACTGAGTTCTCGACTGCACTCTTTACAGGTGTTATGACAAGCCAAGCTATGAAAGAAGTTTCGGCTAATCTGGCAGACTTATACAAAGAGTCTGTGGATAGCAGGTTAGAAAATTTAGCCAAGTGGATATCACCAATTATAACATTGATAGTTGGAGTAATTATTGGTATAATGGCTATAGGAATTGTTGCTCCAATGTTTAATTTGGCAAATATAATTTAAGTTGCATAATTATTAGCCTGTGGGGTAAATTTCATATATAAAGATTATTTTGGGAGATAAATTAATGAATAAAAAAACAATAATTACGACTTCGATTATACTTGCTCTATTAATTTTAGCAGGTGCTATATATTATTTTTACAATAATCAAAAGGAAGAGGAGAAGAAAAGGCAAATATTATCTAGTGACTTAATTTATGATGGAATTAGCGTTGATAATATAGACTTGTCCAATAAGACTAGAGACCAAGCATTGGAAGAAGTGAAGTCAAAGGTCGAGAATATTTTAAATAAAAATTTTAAAATTATAATTGATGAAAACACATATGAAAGCACTTTAAAAGATCTTGGCCTGGAAATAGATTATGCAAAGGCCATAGATGATGCTTATAATTTTGGCAGAAGAGGATCTAGTGAATCTAGGCTTGCTATTATTAATGAGGCTAGGGAAAATCCTATAAACTTTGAAACTAAGACCACTATTAATTCTGATACTCTAAAGGCTTATATAGAAAATGTAAACAAACAGCTCTTGAAAGAGCCTGTTGAAGCTCATGTTGAGTTTACCGAAGAGGGTTTTAATATTGTCGAAGGCGAAAATGGAGTAGAAATAGATGCTGAAGACTTGGCAAAGAAGATTAAAGATGCAGTAAAATCTGGAGATGAGAGTGTCTCAGCAGATGTCAAAGTAAAAGAAGCCAAGAATTCTAATGAAATGCTTGGAAGAATAAATGGAGTCATTGGAGAATTTCAAACTCCACTGGGAAATGGCACTCAAGGCAGGAATGAAAATATAAGATTATCTTGCAAGAGAATAAGCGACAGGGTTATTATGCCAGGAGAAAGTATTTCATTTAACGATGAGATGGGAGAGATAACCGCACAAAACGGTTACAAGATGGCTTCTACTATTGTAGGAGGAAAATATGTAGACTCTTTGGGCGGTGGCCTTTGCCAAACATCAACTACTCTTTACAATGCTCTTGTCAGGGCAGATGTAGAAATTATTGAAAGACACCCGCACTCGATTGCAGCTCCATATGTTGCAGTTGGAGCAGATGCTGCTGTGTGGAAGGGCGCCAAGGATTTAAAATTTAGAAACAATTGGGATTTCCCAATTATTATTAAGTCTTGGGTCGACAACAAAAATATATATTTTAAAATATACGGCGACACCAAAGAAAAGAATTATGATATTGATTTACAAACTACAATTGTTTCAACCACACCTAGAGGACGGGTTGAAAGGCAAACAGACGCACTCCAAGCAGGACAGGAAAGAGTCATTAGTGGAGGCAGGGATGGGATAAATGCTGTTTCCACAAAAATTTACAAAAAAAATGGGCAAAAGTTCAAGGAGATAGGCTACTTGAAAAGCTCTTACCCAATGCAAAATGCTATTGTAGAAGTAGGGACAGGCACTGTAGAGTCGGATCCAAATGCTGGTGCAGAAAATCCATCTAGCGAAAATCCAGAAACTGAAGAATCAGATGTTGATGAAAATCCAGTAGACACAATCGACCTACTTCAATAAATCTATATTTAATAAGTTATTATGACTTTCAACAATTAAAGAATTTGTCTTTGCTGAGTAAAATATATTTTTACATGGCAGTTGGACAATCGTTTTAATAGATTGATTTTTATAAATCGAGAGTTTTATCGTGCTCTCGATTTTTTCTTTTATGATAAGATTATCATTTTGGTCATAGGAAATACCTTTTATATTTCCCTGCATGATTTCTTTATTGAGTCCAGATTTTAGAGAGTATACAATGAGCTCGGCATTATTTGAGCCAGGACTTTGACTAAGATAAGAAATGAATTCACTATTGATAACTGGCTTGGCTCCCTTGCCGAGAAAGGCTAGGCTGTAGTTTGAATCAATACGGTATATGAGATTTCCATCTTTGCCAATGGTTTCTATTACAAGGTCATTGCCGTTTGTAGCTATGGACTTAATCAAAAAACTCATCTGCTTAAGCTCTGTTAATTCTGAGTCTTGAAATTTAAATAATTTTGAGCTTGTGCCCTTGTTGGCTATAAAGAAAATTATGTCACCGTAGACAGCAAAATCATCTGGATAAAAATCACTTAAGTCAAAAGTTTTTATATAATTGGTCTCAGGATTAAAAATATAAAATTTAGATGTGGGCTCGCTCGATTGAAAATATATTTGGGAAGTCTTGGAGTCTCGTTTTATATTTGTAAATTCTTCTTTAAGTATATTTATTTTCAAACTTTCGTTTTTGGGTATATTATAGAAGTAGATGTCATCTGATTGTTTATACAAAAAGAAATCACCACTTGCAAAACCAATCGATTTATCGAAAGGTATTTTTTTTGAAATTTCAAATTTATTTTCATTTACAATTTCTTTGCTGGAATCACTGATGGCAAAACGTATGGAAGCATTTTCTTCGCCTTGATCAACAAGGGGATAGTAGAGGGTCCATATTAGGCCCTTTGTAGTACGCATGAGCTTGATATCCAAGGGATCATATATTATACTGGGATATGTTTCTTTGATTATAGCCTTTGCAGTATCGGTATCCATATTTGGCCTTAAAAAATCGAAATCAGAATCCAGTCTTAATTTATAGTTTTGTTTATTATAAGGGTTGATGCCTCTAAGAACAATTTTTATTACAGGTTTTTGTAAGCTATCATTTTTTACAACGGGGCCTTTTAATTTAACAATGATTTCATCTTCGCTTTGCTTTAGATCAAGGACTTTTATATTGGTCCTATCTGTTAATGGGCAGACGATAGTGAGCTCGACATCTATTGAGCCCACGGGTTTCATTTCCCAGGAAATTTCATTGTTGTTGTAGTCACTTATATAATCTATGGATTTTAAATCGTATTCGATGGGGATATAATTAATTCCAGTTTTAGGATCATCTTTTATAAGCACATCGCATCCAGACAAAAATATTACAAGAATAAGTAAGATTAATTTTCTTTTCATTTTATCACCATATTAATTTTACATAATATATTAAAAATATACAAGGAGGGACCATGAACTTTAAGTTACATTCTAAATTTCAACCAACTGGAGACCAGCCAGAAGCTATAGAAAAAATTTCAAATTCAATATTAAAGGGCGAAAGATTTCAAACTCTAAAGGGGGTTACGGGATCTGGTAAAACTTTTACTATGGCAAATATTATAAACAAAGTTCAAAAGCCAACACTTGTAATTGCACATAACAAGACACTTGCTTATCAACTTTGTATGGAGCTTAGAGAATTTTTTCCTGAAAACGCTGTTGAATATTTTGTATCTTACTATGACTATTATCAACCAGAAGCCTATGTGCCATCTACAGACACTTATATAGCCAAGGACTCTGCTATTAATGATGAAATAGATAAGCTCAGGCACTCAGCCACGGCCGCTCTTTTTGAAAGAAAAGATGTAATTATAGTTGCATCTGTATCATGCATTTATGGTTTGGGCGATCCAGAAGACTATATTGACCTCATGGTTAGCTTGAGACCAGGTATGATTAAGGATAGGGACAAGGTTATAGAAGAGCTTATTGCTATTCAATATATGAGGAATGATATTAATTTTGAGCGGGGGACTTTTAGAGTCCGTGGAGATATTTTAGATATTTTTCCTGCTAGTGAAAGTGAGAACTGTATTCGCGTGGAATTTTTTGGAGATGAGATAGATCGTATTTCAGAAATAAATCACTTAACAGGAGAAGTTTTGGGCGAATTAAAACACGCAAGTATTTTTCCTGCATCACACTTTGCGACCTCACAAGCTAAGATTGATCGAGCGATTACAACGATAGAAGAAGAATTAGAAGATAGGTTAAAAGAGCTGAGGGACATGGACCATCTCTTATATGCAGAGCGTCTTGAGCAGAGGACCAGATATGACCTTGAAATGCTAAGAGAGATTGGTTTTTGCTCTGGAATTGAAAACTATTCCAGACATATTTCCGGACGGGCTCCAGGCAGCAGGCCTTATACTCTGATCGATTATTTCCCTGAAGATTTTTTGATTATAACTGACGAAAGTCACGTTACAATTCCACAAATCAGGGGCATGTACGCAGGTGATAGGTCGAGGAAGGAGACACTAGTTGAATACGGTTTTAGATTGCCATCGGCACTCGACAACAGGCCGCTAAACTTCACTGAGTTTGAAAAGCTGATCCACAATATTTTATTTGTTTCAGCTACTCCAGGCCCTTATGAGTTGGAAAAATCAACTACACTTGCAGAACAAGTCCTAAGACCGACAGGCCTTTTGGATCCAGAAATTATCGTCCACCCAATTGAAAATCAAATCGATGATTTAATTGAGAGGATTAAAGATAGAATAGCAAAGAACGAAAGGGTCTTAGTTACAACTCTTACCAAGAAAATGGCAGAAGACTTGTCAGATTATCTGGATAATATTGGCATTAAAGTAAGATATATGCACTCGGACACAGAGACAATTGATAGGATGCAGATAATTAGAGAATTGCGTTTGGGCGAATGCGATGTACTGGTTGGCATCAACCTTTTGAGAGAAGGATTAGACTTGCCAGAGGTAAGTTTGGTTGCAATTTTAGATGCAGACAAAGAAGGCTTCTTAAGATCAGAAACATCCTTGATTCAAACCGTTGGCCGGGCCGCCAGAAATGTAAATGGCCAAGTAGTAATGTATGCAGATAGGATTACTGATAGCATGAAGAAGACCATTGAGGAAACTCAAAGGCGGAGGGAAATCCAAGAAGCCTACAACAAAGAGCACGGCATAGTTCCAAAGTCAATAGTAAAGGATGTTAGGGAAGTTATTGGCATTATGAAGGGAGATACAAATAAAGCTCCTAAAAAGACCGAAGCTCTTAGCAAAGATCAAATACTTGAAATTATTAAAGAATATAAGGCCAGCATGTTAGAAGCTGCAGAGTGTCTGGAATTTGAAGAGGCTGCAAGGCTTAGAGATGAAATGGCTAATTGGCAGAAGAAATTAGAAAAAATTGAGAGGAAGAAATAATTTGAACGACTACATTGAAATAAAAGGTGCACACGAAAATAATTTGAAAAATATATCTGTTAATATTCCTAGGAATAAAATGACAGTTATTACAGGTCTATCGGGTTCTGGTAAAAGCTCCCTTGCTTTTGATACAATTTATGCAGAGGGCCAACGCAGGTATGTAGAAAGTTTGTCTGCATACGCCAGGCAATTTCTGGGCAATATGACTAAGCCTGCTGTTGAATATATTGGTGGACTTTCTCCATCAATTTCAATTGATCAAAAAACTACAAATAGGAATCCTCGCTCAACTGTGGGGACTGTTACAGAAATTTATGACTATTATCGCTTGCTTTACGCCAGAATTGGCAAGGTTCACTGCCCAAAATGTGGCAAGTTAATTGAAAAACAATCTATCGATCAAATGGTCGACAAGATTATGAGCCTGGATGAAGGCGAGAAGATGATGATAGTTGCACCAATTGTCAGAAGTAAAAAAGGCGAGCACAAAAATGTCTTTAAGCAAATACAACAAGACGGCTATGTACGCGTGTATGTAGATGGTGAGCTCTATACAATAGAAAGCGTGCCTGAACTTGAAAAGAATAAAAAACATGATATTGCAGTTGTCGTTGATAGGCTTATTAGAAGAGATAATATTGAAAAGCGTTTGGTCGACTCGCTCGAAACAGCCCTTGAATTAGGCAATGGCTATATAGTTGTAGAAACATCTAAGGAAAATATTCCCTTTAGTGAAAATTTTGCATGTATAGATTGCGGAATTTCATTTGAAGAGGTTTCTACCAGACTTTTTTCATTTAACTCTCCCTTTGGTATGTGTGAAACATGTAATGGCTTAGGATTTTTCCAAACTATTAATCCTGATAGGCTGATCACAAATGGTGAGCTTTCAATCAAACAAGGGGCAATTGCAAGCTACGGCAATACAGATATGGATTCATTTTATATGAAGATGTTTGCAGAAATTGCCAAACATTGGAATTTTAGCTTAGACGCACCGATCAAAGATGCACCAAAAGGAATGATAGATGAAATTCTTTATGGGACTAATTACGCTGTTAAATTCACATATAAATCTGGATTTGATAGGACTGGTAGGAGAAAAACTGTAACTAGGAGATGGGAAGGCGCTGTAAACAACTTACAAGAACGCTATGACAATTCTTCGAGCGATTGGGTCCAAGAGGTAATTGGAGAATTTATAGAGGAAGTTCCATGTAAGACTTGTGGAGGCAAAAGACTAAACAAGGAAGCCCTTAGCGTTAGAGTTGGTGGATTAAATATAGCTGAGTTAACTGAACTTGATGTGGAAAAAGAAATTGAGTTTTTTGAAAATCTAAAACTTACTGAAATGGAAAACAAAATTGCCGAAGAGATTCTAAAAGAAATTAAAGAAAGGCTTGGATTTTTAAAAGATGTTGGCCTTGGCTATTTAAATCTCTCCAGGATGGCAGGAAGTTTATCGGGCGGTGAGTCGCAAAGGATTAGATTGGCAACTCAAATCGGATCAAAACTAGTTGGTGTAACTTATGTTCTCGATGAGCCATCAATCGGCCTTCACCAAAGAGACAATGCCAAGCTCTTAAAAACTTTAAGGGAACTAACTGATATTGGCAATACTGTTTTGGTGGTCGAACACGATGAGGACACCATGAGAGAGGCTGATTATATTTTGGATATTGGACCTGGTGCTGGCGTTCACGGTGGAGAAATTGTAGCTTTTGGCACGCCAAAGCAAGTTATGAGAAGCAAAAAAAGCATAACAGGCCAATATTTATCCGGTAAAAAGAAAATTGAAGTTCCAAAAGAGCGTCGTAAGCCAGTTGATTTTGTTACAGTAAAAAATGCCCATGAAAATAATCTAAAAAATATTGATGTAAAAATTCCAACGGGAGTCATTACAGCTGTAACAGGTGTAAGTGGATCAGGCAAGAGCTCACTGGTAAATGAAATTTTATACAAGAACTTGGCCAGGGATTTAAATAAATCTAAAATTAAACCAGGAAAATCAGATGGGGTTGAAAATGATGAGGTCTTTGATAAGGTGGTTGTAATTGACCAATCGCCAATAGGTAGAACGCCAAGATCAAATCCTGCGACATACACTGGAGTATTTGATGGAATCCGTGATGTCTTTGCCATGACAAACGAAGCCAAGGCAAGGGGCTATAAAAAAGGCAGATTTTCTTTTAATGTAAAAGGCGGCAGGTGTGAGGCCTGCAAGGGCGATGGCATTATCAAAGTCGAAATGCATTTCTTGCCAGACGTATATGTGCCTTGCGAAGTATGTAAGGGTAAGAGATATAATAGGGAAACATTGGAAGTTAAATTCAAAGATAAAACTATTTCTGATGTTTTAGATATGACTGTTGAAGAAGCTATGTATTTCTTTGAAAACCATCCAAAGATAAGCCGTAAGCTAGAAACCATGTACAATGTTGGTTTGGGCTATATAAAATTAGGACAAAGCTCCACGAGTTTGTCTGGTGGGGAAGCACAGAGAGTTAAACTTGCAACAGAACTCTCTAAACGGGCAACAGGTAGAACCATATATATACTCGACGAACCTACCACGGGTTTGCATTCTGAGGATGTATCAAAACTAATTCAAGTCTTGGATGAATTAGCTGAGGGAGGCAATACAATTGTTGTTATTGAACACAATCTGGATGTTATAAAAACTTCTGACTATGTAATTGATCTTGGACCAGAAGGTGGGGACAAGGGAGGTACAATAGTTGCCCAAGGAACGCCTGAAGAAGTTGCAAAGGTTAAAGAGTCATATACAGGACAATTTTTGAAAAAGTTACTGGATTAAATTATATATTTATAAACAAAATAAAAGAGCCTGGGTCTTTATAAATGACCTTGGCTCTTAATTTTTATTTAAAATATTTTCTTGCATTTTCTAAAACATAATTATAAATTTCATCATTAAAGTCTTTGATTGGTTCCATGCGTTTTAAAAAACTTTCCCAGCTGACTTTATATTCCAGCCAAGTTCCACCATCGTTATATATGTTATTGATAACCGGTTGTAATCTATCCATGGCGTTGGCGTATTTTGCTTCAGGAGTTTTACATTCGTCAAATTCTATCCAAAGTTTTTTTAAATCTTCACCCAAATCTCCAGGCAAAATTCCATAAATTCTTTCGGCAGCTTTTTGCTCACGCTCGGCCTTATCTTTATAGCCTTCTGTATCGTAAGCAAAAGTATCGCCGGCATCAATTTCAACTAGGTCATGGACCAAGAGCATCTTAATGCACTTATCTATATCTACATCTCCTGCGTAGTCTTGGAAAATAATGCCCATAGTTGCAATAGAAAAACTGTGCTCAGCATCGTTTTCTCTTCTATCTACTCCAATTATTTTTGTTCTTCTCTCTATTGTTTTCATTTTTTCTATAGTCGTTACAAATTCTATTTTTTTCATTAAATTTTCTCCCATAATTCACCTCAAATATATTATAGCATATGATTCGTATTTCTCAAATATATAAAGTTATTTTTGACTATGTCAATGCTTGAAAAAACTGGCCCTTTGTGGTATATTTTATATGAAGGTGGAGAGTATGAATTTTGAAGATATAAGGCCTTGTTGGTTGGAAATAAATTTAGATAATTTATGTCACAATATACATATTATCAAGGAACACTTAAACCCAAATAGCGAAATAATGGCAGTAATTAAAGCGAATGCATACAATCATGATGCAATTACTATTGCAAAAAAATTGCAAGAGATTGGAGTGCACCGTTTTTGTGTGTCTATTTTAAGCGAAGGGCTTGAACTTAGAAACGCTGGAATTGAAGATCCGATTTTACTTTTAAATTATGTCAGGGATACTGAAATAAAAGAAGCTATAGTGAAAGACCTAGAAATGACTGTTTACGATATGGAGCAGGCCAAACTGATAAATAAAATTGCTGGCGAACTAGGTAAAAAAGCTAAAATTCATATCAAGATTGATACTGGTATGAGTAGGATTGGATTTTTGCCGGGCACAGTTGCTTTTGGAAAGATAATGGAAATTATTTCTTTTGAAAACATCGAATGCGACGGTATTTACAGTCACTTTGCAACTTCGGACATGGTGGACCTTGGAAACACAAGGAAGCAATATCAAATATTTTCTACTTTTGTAAGTTCGATTGAACATGCTCTTGGAAAAAAATTAAAAAAACATATTTCAAATTCGGGTGCAATTATGGATTATCCTGAGTTTGATCTTGACTATGTAAGGCCGGGAATTATCATGTATGGTTATCCGCCTTCAGGTCAAATGAGAAGTAAATGGGATTTAAAACCGCTTATGACTTTGAAAGCTTTGGTCAGCAATTTAAAAATTTTACCTGAAGGAAGTGGAGTAAGCTATGGTCAAACCTTTGTTACAAAACGCATAACAAAAGTTGCTACAATTCCACTGGGTTATGCTGACGGGATTTCACGCCTGCTATCAAACAAATTTACAGTAAACATAGATGGAAAAAAAGCTCCATCAATCGGTAATATTTGTATGGATCAATTTATGGTTGACGTTACTGACAATACTGAAGTTAAAATAGGCGATGAAGTCGTTATCTTTGGTTCAGGTGAAGGGGATACAAGTCTACCAGAGCTTGCAGCTATCATGGGAACTATCCATTATGAAATAATGTGCATGCTATCACGCAGGATTCCAAGAGTTATCATCGATAATGGTGAGGTTAAGGATATTATAAACTATGTATAGGATGTGCACATATGAATAATAAGAACAATCAAAAGATAGATAAGGCAAATACAAAAGAAAATAAAGATAATAACAATCAAAAACAGGATATAAAAAAAATCGACCAAAAACAAAGTAGGGAGAAAATTACTATCCTGAGAGGAGATTTATTTTATGCTGACCTGTCGCCAGTTATTGGCAGCGAGCAAGGGGGCGTCCGTCCTGTTGTAATTATTCAAAATGACATTGGAAATAAATTTTCTCCAACCACTATTGTGGCGGCTATTACATCTGTAAAAAACAAGTCTAGTATGCCTACCCATGTAAATGTAGGCAAGGATGTTGGAGGTCTTCCAAAGGATTCAGTTATTCTCTTGGAGCAGATTAGAACTATTGACAAAAGGCGTTTAAGAGAAAAAATTGGAAGGATGACCGATTCGAAAATGAAAGAAATTGACAAGGCTTTGGGAATAAGCGTCCACTTGCAGGAGGACTAATGGAAGATAAATACATTGAATTTTTGTTAGAAAATACTGGAATAAAAAATAAAGAAGATATTTTAAGCAAATACCAAGAAGAATCTAAATTTAGAACTTATTGTGAAGATGATAAGATCATTGGTTTTGTTGGAGCAAATATTCGGGATTTAAATTACAAGGCTAGGGAATATAAATCTACTTTTATTGCTGACTCAATTGTTATTAAAGACAGAAGAAGAGAGGGCATCTACACAAATTTATATAGGGAGTTTGAAAATCAAGTAAAAAATGAACTTATGTATGCACTGCCTCTTCAATATGAACTTATAAATCTGGTTGATAAGCAAGACTATAAAATCGTTGGAGAGGTCAATGCCTATGCAAAAATATTGGATCCTTCCAATGTAACTTCTAATGGAATTTTTACCTTTATAGCCAAGATTATAAATTCAATTTCAAATTTAAGGACAAAAAAGATTGCTTATTCAGGTTTTGATGTAAAAGATGAACTAGACTTAAGTAAAGTTGATGAACTATTTGACAAGGTCAAGGCTGACTATGGCTTTATGGCTAAGAGGTCTGGAGAATGGATTTCAAATAGGATTAATAACAGACCTAATTATAAATTTATTTCCACTCATAAGGACGGCATAGAAGGATATATAATTTATAAAGAAATAGACAAGGCTGATTTGAAATACTATATGGTAATGGATATTTTATATACTAACGAAGAAGCTTTGGAATCTATGTATGATCACTTTTTAAAGAAGGCTAAAGATGAAAAGGTTAATTTAATTGGCATTTGGAAAAATCCAAAGACTTCAAAATTAATTAAGAATAAGAGTTTTCAAAATGCAAAGAGCTCATTTCCACTCGTTGTAAAGGGCGATTTATCTGAGGTCTTGAACATAAACGAATGGTATTTACAACCTATCGAGGGGGAAACTTATTAATGATTAAAGTACTTCACCTTATTAGCGGTGGCGATACAGGTGGTGCAAAAACCCATATTATTACCCTACTTAATGAGATGCAAAATCACATTGACGTTAGGCTGGGAGTGTTTTTTAAGGATGTATTCTTGGATGAAGCCAAGGACTTAGGTATATCTACTGTTGTTTTCGAACAAAAGAGTAGATTTGATTTGAGTGTCGTTAATGATATAGTAGAATATGTTAATAAAGAGGGAATAGACTTGGTACATTGCCATGGTGCAAGGGCTAATTTTATTGCCTTTTTTTTGATGAGGAAATTAAAGAAGGTTAAATTTTTATCAACCGTTCATTCAGACCCAAGATTGGATTTTAAGGGAAATTTTTATAAGCAATTGATATTTAAAAATTTAAATACCTTTGCCCTAAAACGCTTTAAAAATTATGTAGCAGTAAGTGACGATTTTAAAAATATGCTCCTCAATCGTGGGTTTTCCAAGAAAAATATTGATGTCGTATACAATGGAATAAATCTTGAGGCAGAAGATAAATATGTGCCCAAAGAAGAATTTTTAGATAGGTATAATATTCGCCATGATGGGGTAAAGATAGGAATTCTTGCAAGGCTTGATGAGGTTAAAGACCATAGGACTTTTATTAAGGCGGCTGGAGAATTTTTAAAAGAGGCCGATGCTGACTTTTTAATAGGTGGCAGCGGCGGGCTAATGGACGAGCTGAAAAAAATGGCAGAAGATCTTGGTATATCAGACAGAGTTCATTTTTTAGGCGAGGTTAAAGATCCGTTTTCATTTATCAACGCTATAGATATAAATGTTTTATCGAGTTTATCAGAAAGTTTTCCTTATGTTATATTGGAGGGGGCTAAGTACTCTAAGCCTATGGTTGCGACTCATGTGGGAGGTATTCCAAAGGTAGTAATAGATGATTATAGCGGATACACTTATGAGCCCGGCGATTATAAAAAATTAAGCGAACGCTTGCTTGACTTGGCAAAAAATGATGAAAAAAGAATTCAATACGGGAAAAATCTCCATGAAATAGTTTTGGAAAAATATAGCAGCCATAGCATGTCCAGGATGCAACTGGATATTTACAATAAGATTTTGTTTGGGAAAACTATTGTCTTGTCTGGTTTTTATGGCTTTGATAACCAAGGCGATGACGCCATTCTTGAAGCTATTCTTGGTGAACTAAAAAGAAGAGACAAAACTCTCCGCTTAAAAGTTTTATCTAACAATCCAAATAAGACCCGCGAGGTATACGATGTCGATGCAGTTTATAGGTTTAACCCCTTTGTTATTGGATCAACTATAAAGAAAGGAGACATGCTCATATCTGGAGGAGGGAGTCTCCTCCAAGACGTTACGAGCTCACGGTCTCTTTGGTATTATTTATATGTAATTTCTGTTGCAAAACGCATGAATAAAAAAGTTTGCATCTATGCTAATGGCGTCGGGCCGATAAATGGAAAGTTCAATAGAAAGCTTACCAAAAAAGTTTTGAAGGATGTTGATTTGATTACTCTTAGAGACGATGATTCGGCTAAGTACTTGGAAGAAATTGGAATAGCTAAAGATAAATGTCTGGTAAGGTCCGATCCAGTTTTCTTACTTAAAGAAAATATAGATGAGGCAGAGAAAATATTATCAGATATAAATATTAATGGTGAATTTATCGTTGTAAACTTGAGACCATGGAATGATGATGAGAAAATGATAGATCAGATGGCCTATGCTATAAATAAACTCATGGACCAAGGCCACAAGATTTTGCTCATACCAATGCATATGTCAAAGGATACTCCAATATTAAAGCGACTTGAGGATAAATGTCGTAATGAAAACCTTTATTCTTATTATGAAGATATGAGCGTAACTACCCTTATGGGAATATTTTCCAAGGCTCAAATGGTTTTGGCCATGAGACTCCACGGGGTGATTTACTCGGCGGCAGTTCATACAAAGCCACTGGCTATAAGTTATGACCCAAAGGTAAAAAGCTTTATGGAAAGCATTGATTCAGATTATATAATAGATATCAATGATATTGACGGGCAAAAAGTTTACCAAGAAATAAAAAGATGCCTTGACGATGAAGATTATTTAAATAATATAAAAAATAAAGATGAAGAAAGAAAGGAATTGGCAAGATTAAATGCTGTTGAAGTACTTGACTTGCTAAAGGATATGAATGAGAAAAATTAATGTGCTTGGTGTAAAATTTTCGGATATCAATGACTATGAACTTGACGAAATTTTAAGGTCAAATATGACCGGGTCCAATAATTTTAAGATAATCACACCAAACCCAGAGATTGTTATGAGGGCCAAAAAGTACAAGAACCTCATAGAACTTATAAATAGTGCTGGCCTCGTACTAAAAGATGGAGTTGGGATTGTAATTGCCCAAAAGATTGCCGGCATAGAAGGTGAGGGCAGACAAACTGGCTTTGATACTCTAAAGAAAATTTTATCAATAGCAGATGAAAAGGCTTTGGATATTTATATAGTTGGGGCAAAACAAGAAACTCTGGACCAAGCAATTCAAAACATAAAAAAAGATTATAAAAATTTAAATATAGTGGGGTCCCACAACGGATATTTTGAATTAAATTCACCCCAGGAGCAAGAAATTTTAAAGGATATAGAAAAGAAAAAACCGCACTTAGTTGTTTCTGCAATGGGTTTTCCCAAGCAAGAATATTTTATATCAAAATTAGATGGATTAACTTCAATGTCAATAGGCGTTGGAGGAAGCCTAGATGTAATTAGCGGAAATTTAAAACGGGCACCAAAATGGGTGCAAAAAATTGGCATGGAATGGTTTTATAGATTATTAAAAGAACCATCCAGAATTAAAAGACAGTTAGTAATACCACATTTTTTAATAAAAGTAGTGACTAATAAAAAATCTATAAGGGAGGAATTATGAACAACATTGATAATCTTACAATTAATACGCTGAGAATGCTTTCTGTCGATATGATTGGCAAAGCAAACTCTGGACATCCAGGCTTACCGCTTGGAGCAGCACCTATGGCTTATGCTTTATTTAAAGATCATTTAAAATTTAATCCAAATAAACCGCACTGGTCAAACAGGGATAGATTTGTTTTGTCAGCAGGACACGGATCAGCACTCTTGTATAGTTTGCTTCATGTCTTTGGCTATGAACTTAGCATGGATGATTTAAAAGATTTTAGACAATTAAATTCAAAGACACCTGGTCATCCAGAGTATGGTCACACATTGGGAGTTGACGCTACATCAGGACCACTTGGTCAAGGGCTTGCAATGGCTGTTGGTATGGCACTTGCAGAAGCTCATCTCCACGATACATTTAAAGGAGCAAATAATCCTGTGGACCATTACACATACGCTCTTGTAGGAGACGGATGTTTGATGGAAGGCATTAGCCACGAAGCAGCAAGTTTTGCAGGCTCCCATAAGTTAGGAAAATTAATTGTCCTTTACGATTCAAATAATATTACAATTGATGGGTCAACTGATATTACATTTGCTGACGACACACTAAAGAGATTTGAAGCTTATGGCTGGCATACTCAAAAGATAGAAAACGGCACAGACATCGAAGCTATTTCAAAAGCTATTAGCAAGGCCAAAGAAGATGACAGGCCTTCATTAATAGAAATTAAAACTGTTATTGGTTTTGGTGCAGGAAGTGTAGAAGGCAAAAATAAAAGTCATGGGGCTCCACTAAAAGAAGATGACTACAAGATTTTAAAAGAAAGACTCGGTTGGAACTACGAATCCTTTACTGTTCCTCAAGAAGTGAAAGACCATGTAAAGGCCATTATTGATGAAAAAGTAAAGGCCTATGATGAATATAAGGCAAGTTTGAACGAATTAAAGACAGAAAATTCAGAAAGATACGAAAAATTTGTTAAATTTATCCACACAGAGAAAGATGTTGACTTAAGTTCTTTGATGGATAAGGAGGAAAAAATTGCGACTAGGGCAGCAAGTGGTAAGGCAATTCAAGAAGTTGCAAAACAAGTTCAAAGTTTGGTTGGTGGATCAGCTGACTTAGCTGGTTCAAATAATACTACTATTGATGGCCAAGGATTTATTTCAAAAGACGATTATAGTCCACGCAATATTCACTTTGGTATTCGTGAATTTGCTATGGCTGCTATATCAAACGGCATGGCCTTGCACGGAGGCGTTCGCCCATATTGCGCAACCTTCTTTGTCTTTAGTGATTATATGAAGCCAGCTATGAGGCTATCAGCACTTATGAATGTTCCTGTTGTTTATGTACTAACTCACGACTCAATAGGGGTTGGGGAAGACGGTCCAACTCATCAACCTATAGAACAACTTGCAATGTTAAGAAGTCTGCCAAACTTTACAACAATTCGTCCAGCAGACTACAACGAAACAATCGTTGCATGGGAAGTCGCAATTAAAAATCATAAACCAACAGCACTTGTATTAACAAGACAAGGTTTGCCAACACTTGATATAAATGCAAAAGACCTTGTAAAAGGTGCATACATCGCTAAAAAAGAAGATGAAAAACTAGATGCAATTGTAATTGCGACAGGATCTGAGCTTTCAATCGCCATGGACGCAGCAAAGGAATTAGAAGCTGATGGAATTGGCACAAGAGTCGTCAGCATGCCTTCGTGGGATCTCTTTGAAGATCAAACAGATGAATACAAACTCTCAGTTTTACCAAAGGATACACCAAAAGTTTCTGTTGAAGCCTTGTCCACATTTGGCTGGGACAAATATACTCAAGGTGGAATAAAGTTAGGCATGGATTCATTTGGAGCAAGTGGCAAGGGCGGCGATTTATTTGAACACTTCAAAATAAATTCAAAGTCAATTGTAGAAGCAGTTAAAAAATCTGTAAAATAAAAATCATATAATAAAAATATCACCTCTTAGTACAGAATACTTTGTACTGAGAGGTGATTTTATTTTGCTTATAATTAATTTTTAATTTTTATGACTGAGCCTCAACTAGCTCGTAATATTTCCCACCCATTTCCATTAGTTCATCATGACTGCCGGATTCAATAATCCGACCAGAGTCGATTACAATTATTGAGTCACAATTTTTGATAGTTGAAAGCCTGTGGGCGACTATAAATGAAGTTCTATTTGCCATCAGGGCCTCAAGGCCTTTTTGTATATGTTGTTCAGTTTCTGTATCGATTGACGCGGTTGCTTCATCCAAAACCAATATTTTAGGATCTCTAATAATGGTTCTTGCAAAGTTTACAATTTGTTTTTCGCCGAGACTTAGGCCACCGTCTTCACCGAGCAGGTTGGTGTCAAGACCATCTTTTAATTTATTTAAAATAGATTCTCCACCACTTTTTATTAGGGCTGCTTTAATTTCTTGGTCACTATAATCATCGCCAAGCGTTATATTGTATCGTAAGCTGCCTTTAAAAAGGATAGGATCTTGTAGGACAAGAGCCATGTGCTTTCTTAAATCAGCGGTCCTAATCTCTTGAATATCCTGATTGTCTATTAGTATTTGACCCTCGTAAGGGCTATAAAATTTAAACAAAAGAGAAATAATAGAACTCTTGCCAGAGCCTGTGCTGCCAACTATAGCGGTAGAAGAGCCGGGCTCTCTTTTGAAATTAATATCTTGTAACACAGGGCTGTCCTTGATGTATTCGTGGTAAACATTTTTAAATTCCACTTGGCCTTTTATATTATTAATTGTATTTGTTCCATCATCTTCTTGTTCTTCTAAGAGAATTGTATTGATGTGTTCAAGGCTGCTCATGCCTTTTTCAAAAACATTTAACCTATTCATAAGTCTGGTCAGATAAGCGTATATCTGTGAAGTGTACTGGATTAAAATCAGTATATATCCTACGGTAAAAGTAGTGTTTCCTCTTAGGTTAGACATACCAGCAAAATATAAAATTGCAATTATGCTCATGAGTCTAAGCATGTCCGTAATGTTATATGAAAAGAAGGAGTCAAACAATTCGATTTTCTTACCGTATTTGTACAGGTCTTTGTTCTTATCGACAAATTCTTTTTCAACAGGTTCACAAACTGCGTAGGCTTGTATTATATTTGCCCCTTTTATAATCTCATTTAAATCAGAGGTTATAGTTGATTTTATCTTACGATATTTTATATTAAGATTTGACTGGTATTTGTTGTAGCTTAAAATTGTGAAAATAAATATTGGAATTGGCACAAGCACAATGTACAGGGCCTTTGGATTTGTAAAGCTAATATAAACTATACTGCCTATTAAATAAAAAACTGCGTTTACAACCGTTGTAAATCCTATATAAAATAGTTGCTTGAACTCGTTTATGTCACTTGTAGTCCGACTTGTAATTTTACCTACAGGCGTCTTATCAAAAAATGACATGGGGAGGTTTACTATGTGTTTAAATAAATCTCCTCTTAGTATATAAGCTATTTTATTGGACGTCTTTTTATAATGATGAATGAGTACATACTGCATTAAGCCAAACATTAGATTCATAAATAAATAAAAAGCTGACATCCAGAGGAATCTCTGTAAATCTATAATGCCAATTGTTGGAGAGATTTCATTGTCAATAATGTTTTTTAAAATTATTGGCAGGTAGATATTTAAAAGCATAAAGCCAGTGGATAAAAACACACCAATAATAAGCTCCTTTTTTATCTTGCCTGACAAATTAAAAAGAAGGCGGATGGTGCTTTTGCTATATTTTTCTTTTTTACTCATGGTCCACCTCCTGCAAGTGATATTGGTCGCTAAACCAACCTCCACTTGAAATTAAGTCTTCAAATTTACCTCGCTCAGAAATTTGTCCATTGTCTAGGACAATTATTTCATCAGCATCTTTTACAACAGAAAGCCTGTGGGAGCTTATGATAATTGTTGTGTTTGGAAAATTATTTGCTAAATTTTCGGAAATTTCTTTTTCTGTATTGTTGTCAACAGCAGACAAGACATCATCTAGTATCAGAAGCTCTGGATCTAAGAGGACAGCTCTGGCCAGAGAAACCCTTTGCTTTTGACCCCCAGACAGAGTGATGCCCATCTCTCCACATTGTGTGTTTATTCCATCTGCAAAAGATGAAAGGTCATTTCTAAAAGCTGCTATATCGATAGCCCTGTCGTAGTCTCCGTCCCTGTAGAATAAAATATTGTCTTTGACGGATTTTGAAAACAAGAAATGTTCTTGGGGGACATAGCCAATATTTTTTCTGTAAGAATCCAGATTGATATCCATAATATTATTGCCATTAATAAATAGAGATCCTTCAAAGTCATCATACTCTGCAACAATTTGATGGAGAAGGGTAGACTTACCAGATCCAGTCTTGCCAACAAGGCCAATTTTTTGCCCAGCTTTGATGGAAAGATTAATATTTTTAAGAGCATAAGACTCTGCGTTTGGATATTTAAAAGAGTAATTCTTCATTTCGATCTTATCTATATTTTTTATAACAACAGGATCAGAAGTTCTTTCTCTTTCCTTATAATTCAAAACCTCATCAACTCTTCTTAAAGAAATTGATCCGCTCTTTGAAACAGTAATTAAATCGGCCACAGCGTAGGCAGGCCAATCGAGCTCTTGCAAGAGCATGGAATGGGTTATAAGTTCGCCAAGGGTAATCTTGCCCTTGCTAATAAGAAAGCCCCCGACTATAATACTTAAAATTGCAAAGAAAGACATTATCCCATTTACAACTGGTACATAGAGATTTTCTATATTGTTTACTTCTAGTTCCTTGTTATTATTTATTAAAACTTTTTCTAAAAATTCATTTAGCCGCCTACTTTTTGTATCAAAGGCTTTTATAACTTTTATAGCCGTAAAACTTTCAAGGGCGTGCTCATTCATTGCGTCTTGCGTTTCGAGAGACTGGTCGTATTTCCCGTCTAGCTTTTTGGAAATCTGCACAACTACATAAATCATTATTGGAAGGGCAGTAAGTGCAATCAAAAAGAGCCATGGGCTGATGGTGGCCATAGTTATAAAATAAATTATTGGCAGAAGCACCCCCTCGGTTGTGGTCATGATTCCATAAGAAGCGACGGTCGCTATTGCATCGGCATCAGATGTTGCCTTAGTGATAATATTTGATGCATTGTATTTAATAAAAAATGGTGGGTTTTGCCTAATAGATTTTTTTAAAAGTTGAACCCTCACACTTGCATCTACATAATAATAATTTCTAAAAATAACATAATTATAATACGCGTCTAAGAAATAAGTTGAAACAAGCATAAAAACAAGCCAAAAAATTGACCGCATTAAAGAATCATATTCAAGTGAGCCTGCCTTAATGGCATCTGTTATATTTCCTGTAAATGTCGCGGGGAGCATTGCAAGACCGCCAGAAATTATACAAAAAGTTACAGCGATAAAGACGGAGGCCTTGTGACTGCCTATTAAATTGTAATATCGTTTAAGTGTTTTAATCATAAATCCTCTCTAAATAAATAAAAATCATATAAATGTATTTTAACATATTTAAAGAAGATATAAAAGAGCAGATTGGCTATAAATTCAAGATTTAATTTAAATGTAATAAAGGCTAATTTATTTGACTATTAGGGGCCTATATTCTATAATATAAGCTAAGGAGGACTATTTTGAATATAGTAATAATTTTGATTTTAATAGCTATGTCTGCTTTCTTTTCTGGCAGTGAAACATCAATTACTTCATTAAGTTCAATTAAGCTTAGGCAGCTTGTTGAGTCCAAGGTAAAAAATGTGGACAAGCTTGAATATTTGATAGAGGATTCCAATAGGACAATTTCGGCAATATTAATTGGAAATAATATTGTAAACATTCTTTCCTCATCCTTGTCCACAGTGATTTTTGTGGAGATGTTTGGGAAAAATGGGGTCGCCATATCGACAGTTGTAATGACAATTTTGATTTTAATATTTGGAGAAATTATTCCAAAAAATTTAGCAAAAGCAAATTCTACAAAATTTGCCCTTGCAGTTGCACCTTTTGTTTATTATATTGTTAAGATTTTCACACCTCTTACGATGCTTTTTGGAGCCCTTAGCAAGGCTATAGTAAGTGAATCTGAAGAAGACAAGATTACCGAAGATGACCTGATAACAATTTTAAATGTCAGCCATGAAGAAGGTATACTTGAAAACGAACAAAAAGAGATGATGGAAAATGTTTTCTCTATTGCAGGTACACAAGCCAAAGATGTTATGACCAATCGTACGAGTATTATCAGTATTCCTGTGGATTCCACTTATGATGAGGTTATGGATATTGTGAAAAACAATAACTTCTCTCGTTATCCAGTAATTGATGAGAATATTGATGACATTATTGGACTTTTATTTGCAAAGGACCTACTGGCAGTTGACAAAGAAAATTTCAATATAAGAGATCATTTGCGTGAAGCTATATTTCAATATGAATCTAGGCCAAACTTTTTGCTTTTGAGTGAATTAAAAAAACATAAGATGAGTATGGCTATAATTCTTGACGAGTACGGTGGAACGGCCGGTCTTGTTACTGTAGAGGATATAGTTGAAGAAATTGTCGGTGATATTGACGATGAATTTGACGAAGCGGATAATTCTATTAAGCAAGTTACTGAAAACACATTTGTTATTCAAGCGGATACAGATTTAGATGATATAAATGATAGGCTTTCTACAAATCTTGAGTCCGATGAATATGAAAGTATCGGTGGATTTGTAATTGGCCTTGCTGGAAAATTTCCAAAAGTTGGCGAGATCTACAAATATGAAAATTATACATTTATAATCGACAAGGCTAGTCCAAATAAACTTGAAAGGCTAAAGATGCGCATAGAAAGGTGATGTAATGTTTACACACTTACACCTGCACACTGAGTTTTCGCTGCTCGATGGGGCAATAAAAATCAGTGACTTGGCAGAGAAAGCAAAAGAATACAAGATGAACTCAGTAGCCATTACCGATCATGGGAATATGTACGGGGCTATTAACTTTTACAAAGAGTTAAAAAAAGCTGGCATAAAACCCATTATTGGATCTGAAGTTTATATTTCTGGAGGTGATCACAGGCTGAAAAATCCAGACGACAGATCAGGTTATCACCTTATTTTGCTGTGCAAAAATGAAGCGGGCCTGAAAAACTTGATGAAAATTTCAAGCGAAGGATTCCTGAATGGATTTTATTATAGGCCGCGTGTCAGTCATGAGTTTTTGCAAGAACATAGCGAGGGCTTAGTTGCACTTTCTGCTTGTCTTGGTGGAGAAATTCAATCCCATTATTTAAATGGGGATGAAGTTTCTGCCGTAAAAGCATATAAATGGTATGCAGAAGTTTTTAAAGATGATTTTTACTTAGAAGTTCAAAACCACGACATTAGAGAAGAAGATGTTATAAGGCATTATTTTAAAACTCTTAGGGACCGTTTTGGTGCAAAGTTAGTGGCAACAAATGATTGCCACTATTTAAATAAAGAGGACGCTTTTATTCAAGAGGTTCTTATGGCTATATCTATGGGCAAGACTATTAATGATGAGACTAGGATGACCTTTGCAAGTGACGAATTTTATTTCAAATCTTCAGAAGAAATGGAAGAACTTTTTGCAGATATGCCAGATGCAATTAAAAACACCCAGGAGATTGCAGACAAATGTAATGTGGAAATTGAATTCGGTCACTATCATTTGCCTAACTTTGATACACCGGGAAATATGGACCACTTTGAATATTTAAAAAAACAAACTCATGATGGGATTATTGAAAGATACGAAAAAGATGGTAAGGTGGCAGATGAAGTATGGCAAAGGGTTGAAAGCGAGCTAAGCATTATTAAAGACATGGGCTTTGTGGATTACTTTTTGATTGTCCAAGATTTTATTTTATTTGCTAAATCAAAAGGCATTCCTGTAGGTCCAGGCCGTGGGTCAAGTGTTGGATCAATAGTTTGTTATGCTCTTGGCATAGTTGACTTGGATCCATTAAAATATGACTTGGTTTTTGAAAGATTTTTAAATCCTGATAGGGTAACCATGCCAGATATTGATATTGACTTTTGCTATGAAAGAAGGGAAGAAGTCATTCAATATGTAAAAGAGAAATATGGCCACGACCATGTGGCACAAATAATTACCTTTGGAACTATGGCTGCCAAAGGTGCGATTAGAGATGTTGGTCGCGTGCTGGATATGCCATATAACGAAGTCGATAAAATCGCAAAAATGATTCCAAATGAACTCGATATTACAATTGACAAGGCACTTAATGACAATCCAGAATTAAAAGATGCCTATGACAACGATAGGGAAGTAAAAAAACTAATCGATATCTCAATGAGGATAGAGGGTCATGTTAGACACGCAAGCACTCATGCAGCCGGCGTTGTTATTTCAAAAAGCCCACTGGTAAATTACGCCCCGTTGGCAACTGCTCAAGACCAACCTGTAACCCAGTACACTATGACTACACTTGAAGAGCTTGGTCTTTTGAAGATGGATTTCTTGGGCTTAAGGACTTTAACTGTTATAGAGGATTCATTAAAATTAATCGAAAAAAATACTGGCCACAGACCAAGCTTTGAAGATATGAAGCTTGACGATCCTGAGACGATAAAACTATTTGCAGATGTAAATACAATTGGCATCTTCCAATTTGAATCACCTGGCATGAGGGCCTTCTTAAAAGAGCTAAAGGTTGATCGTTTTGAAGATTTAATTGCAGCTAACTCACTCTTTAGACCGGGGCCAATGGATAGCATTCCCGATTTTTGTGAACGCAAAAACTCTGATGTGAAGATAGACTATAAGCATCCAATTCTTGAAAAAATTTTAAAAGATACCCATGGAGTAATAGTTTTCCAAGAGCAAGTTATAGCCATCGTTCAACAACTTGGAGGATATACAATTGGACGAGCTGATTTGATTAGGCGAGCCATGAGTAAAAAGAAAATGGACGTTATGGAAGAAGAAAGGCCGATATTTATCAAGGGCGCTATTGAAAAAGGGGCATCAAAAGAACTTGCAGAAGAAGTTTTTGATGACATGATAGACTTTGCAAAATACGCCTTTAACAAAAGTCACTCTGCAGCATACAGTCTTGATGCATGGAGGACTGCATGGCTCAAGACTCATTATCCTAAGGAATTTATGGCTAGTCTCTTAACTTCAGTTGCTGGTCAACAAGACAAGGTCGCTCTTTATATAGAAGAGGCAAGGCGGATGGGAATAAAAATCATTCCACCAGATGTAAATAAATCTGAATGGAGATTTACAACAGAGGGCGATAATATAAGGATGGGTTTTAAGGCAATTAAAGGCTTAGGCCACAATACAGCAGATGCCATCGTCGAGGCAAGAAAAGAAAATAAATTTACATCTCTTACGGATTTAATCAGGGCGATTTCAAAAATAGATTCAGCCGCCCTTAACAAAAGATCTTTTGAATCACTTGTTTACGCTGGGGCTTTCGATTCTTTTGGCGTAAACAGGAGGTCAGCCCTAAATCAATATAGCGTTATAATCGATACAGTAAATATTGAGAAGAGGTCAAATGTAAGAGGTCAATTTAATATGTTCGGCTCTGAATCTGATTCTATGATTTTGGTTAATTTGGAAGAGTTTAATAAGGATGAGCTCTTGGAATTAGAAAAAGATGTCCTGGGCGTATATGTATCCAGTCATCCTTTGGAGTCTTACGAAGAAATAATTAATTCTTTGAAAAACAAAGATATTGCAACTATAAATGAAGAGTATGAAGAGTATTTATCAAATGGTATCTCATTTAATAAATACAGGCTAAAGTTGGCAGGACTTGTCTCAAGATCTCGTGTATTAATCACTAGGAGAAACGAAAAGATGATGACTCTTGAACTCCAAGATTTAACTGGCAGGATAGATGCAGTTGTCTTTCCAAATGTTTATAGAAAATATAGAGACAAGCTTGTAGATGGTAGCAGAGTTTTACTGAGCGGCGACTTGTCCTACAGTGATGTTGAAAAACCAAAGCTAATTGTAAATGAGGTTAGCGATTTAAAACAAAGGGAAACTCTTTATATTAAAACAGATTCAGAAAAAAATTCTAATGAAATTAATATGGCTAGGGGCTTTATCCAATCAAACCCAGGTGACGGGGAAGTTGTATTTTATTTTTCAGATAAAGATGCGATAGGGACTTTCAAGGATGCGAGTGCCTTATATTTAAATAGTAAGAATATAGATTTTTTAGAAAAACTTTTTGGCAAAGAAAATATTAAAAGGAATGGAGACCAATGAAGATTGCAGTTTTAACTAGTGGCGGAGATGCACCGGGCATGAACGCCTGCATAAGAGCTGTTGTAAGGACATCCATATATCTCGGCATTGATGTCTATGGTGTTAGGATGGGATATAATGGCCTTATTGCCGATGATATGAATAAGATGAATGTCTCAAGTGTTGCTGATATCATCCACAGGGGCGGAACTATTTTAGGGACCGCAAGAAGTGATGAGTTCATGACAGAAAAGGGACAAAAGATTGCTGCCGAGAATTTGCTTAAAAGGGGAATTAATGGTCTTGTAGTAATTGGGGGAGATGGAACTCTAACAGGTGCTTCTAAGCTTTTAGATAAGGGCATAAATGTGGTTGCAATTCCAGCTACAATTGACAACGACCTAGGATACACTGACTATACAATTGGATTTATGACGGCAACTGAGACGATTGTAGATGCAATTTCTAAATTGCGTGACACATCCAGTTCTCATGGACGGGCAAATGTGCTTGAAGTTATGGGCAGAAATTGTGGAGACTTAGCACTAACTGCTGGACTTGCAGGTGGTGCAGAGACCATTATTGTCCCTGAAATACCGTTTGATGTAGACAAAATGGTTGAAAAAGCTGTTAGCGGAATTAAAAGAGGCAAGAGGCACCACATAATTGTGGTTGCAGAAGGAGCTGCAAGTGCTTATGAAATAAGTAAAGAACTTCAAAATAGGGCTGGTATAGAAACTCGAGAAACTGTTCTTGGCCACGTACAAAGAGGTGGTATGCCAACTGTTTTTGATAGACTTATGGCTTCACGCATGGGAAATATTGCAGTAAAATTATTATCTAACAATAGAACTAACATAGCTTTGGGCTTGAAGTGCAACGAGATTATTAAATTGGATATTGATTCAGCTTTAAAGATACCAAAGAGAATTGATCAAGAAATATTTGAAATCGCAGACATATTATCTATATAGGAGAAGATATGAATAGTACAAAAATTGTGGCCACTATTGGACCAGCAAGTGAGAGCGAAGAAACCTTAAAGCATATGATCTTAAATGGCTTAAATGTTGCTCGCTTAAACTTTTCTCATGGCACTCATGAGGAACATCAAGTTAGAATTGATAGGATAAAAAAAGTTAGCCAAGAACTGGGCATACCAGTTGCAATAATGCTCGATACAAAGGGACCCGAAATCAGAATTGGTAGATTTAGAGAAGGACCAATTAGAATAGAACAAGGGCAAAAATTTATTCTTACAACTGATGATATACTTGGCGATCAAAATATGGTGAGCGTTTCTTATGATGGCATAATAAATGACGTGGAATTAGGCGGCAGATTATTAATTGATGACGGTCTTGTGGAGTTTGAAATTGTAAATATTTTTTCAAATTCAATTGAGCTTAAAGCAATAAATAGTGGTGAGTTATCAGATAGGAAAGGCGTAAATATTCCTGGGGCTAAAATAAAACTGCCGACCCTAACAGAACAAGATATAAGCGATATAAAATTTGGTATAAAAAATGATGTGGACTTTTTAGCTGCAAGCTTTATTAGAAATCGCAATGATGTTCTATCAATCAGAAAAATCTTAGAAGAAAATGATGGCTATCAAATTTCAATTATATCTAAAATTGAAAACCAAGAAGGCCTGGATAATTTAGATGATATACTTGCAGTTAGTGATGGTATAATGGTCGCTAGAGGAGATCTTGGAGTTGAAATTCCACCGCAAAATATTCCTCATGTGCAAAAGGAAATTATAAAAAAATGTAATTTTGCAAATAAGGTTGTAATAACAGCTACACAAATGCTTGACTCAATGACCAGAAACCCAAGACCTACAAGAGCGGAAGTAATGGACGTTGCAAACTCAATACTCGATGGGACATCTGCGGTTATGCTTTCAGGTGAAAGTGCAGCCGGTAAATATCCAGTTGAGTCTATAAAAATGATGAGAAGCATTTCTATATCGACTGAAGAGAGCCCAGAATACGAAAGAATGCAAAGAGACAGGGTAGATATTAATAGGATCACTGTTACAAATGCAATTGCAGAGGCCACTTATTCAATAGCAAAAGATTTACATGCAGCTGCAATTATTTCTGCAACTAGCAGTGGACAAACGGCCAGGGCTTTATCAAAATTTAAACCTAGGCAACCTATAATTGCTATAACAGATGATGAACGAGTTGAAAGAAAGCTAACCATGGAGTGGGGAGTTTTTCCTGTTATAATTAAAGAAATTGATAACGCAAATGAGCTATTTAAAGCAGGCATTGAAAAATGCAAGGATATATATTTTAAGGAGGGAGATTTAGTTGTACTCACAGCAGGTATTCCATTTTCAAAGAGTGGATCCACAAACTTGCTTAGAGTAGAAGTAATCGCAAAAATGATGACAAAGGGAATGGGAATAGGAAGCGGAAAAATTACAGGTAGAGCTGTAGTTGCAAATTCGCAAGAAGAACTTTTGAAAGATTTTAAAGATGGTGATATAATCGTTACTCTGGGAATGGATAGAGATATGACTCCTTATGCTCAGCGTGCTAGTGCTCTTATTACTGAAGAGGGTGGTCTTACAAGTAGCGGTGCAATTATTGGTTTGTCGCTTGGCTTACCAACAATTGTTGGTGCTAATGATTGCACAAAAGAAATTAAAACAGGGGACATTATAACTGTAGATATTCCTAGCGGACAAGTTTTTAAAGGGAGCGTAGAAAATGTCTAATAAAAGGCAAAGTTGGGATGGTTATTTTTTAGATATTGCTGAGATAGTTGCCAAGCGCTCAACATGCGACAGGGCTTATGTTGGTTGTGTACTTGTAAACAATGATCATCGTATAGTAAGCACTGGCTACAATGGAAGTGTTAGTGGAAATCCACACTGCATTGATGTTGGTCACGTTATGCGTGATGGCCATTGTATTGCTACAATTCATGCAGAAATGAATGCTCTTTTGTACTGTGCAAAGGAAGGTATAAGTGTTAAAGGATGTACAGCTTATGTAACTCACTTTCCTTGTTTGAATTGCACTAAGAGTTTGATACAAGCGGGCATAAGAAGAATAGTATATATAAATGCATATAGGCTTGACGATTATTCCATTGAGCTTCTAAATAAAAACAATATAGAAGTTGTTCAAATGGAGAGATAGTATATTGAGCTTATATGTAAATCGAGGAGATAGTTTATGGAAATTGTAATTGTTGGAGCTGGCAAAGTTGGAGAAGCACTTTGCAAGGATCTGGCATCTGAAGGAAATAATATTGTATTAATTGAACTTAACCAAAAAACTCTTGAAAAAGTTATGGAAACATCAGATATTACAGGAGTTGTTGGCAATGGTGCAAGTGTAGATATTCAGATTGAAGCAGGTGTAGAAAACTGTGAAATGTTTATGGCTATAACCGAATCTGATGAATTAAATATAATTGCTTGTATTATTGCAAAAAAACTTGGAGCAAAGGATACAATTGCAAGAGTGAGAAACCCAGTGTATTCTCAAAATATGGATTTTGTAAAAGGCAATCTTGGTATAAAGTTTATGATAAATCCAGAAAAAGAGACTGCATATGATATAATGAATACTCTAAAATATCCTTGTGCTTTTAGTGTAGAGAATTTCTTGTCTAATAAAGTTAATATGGTTGAGTTAGTTGTTGAAAAAGATTCGCCTTTGGATGGATTGGTTTTAAAAAATTACAATGTTACCAAAGAAAAAATTCTTATTTGTGCCGTAGAAAGAAATGGAGAAGTCTATATTCCTGCAGGGGACTTTATGTTAATGGAGGGCGATAGATTTTATATTACTGGGACCAGTAAAGCTTTGAAGCAATTTATAGGAAACTGCAAATACAAGGATGGACTAATTAAATCTGTTTTAATAGTAGGGGGCAGCAGAATTGCTTTCTACCTAATAGAATTATTATTAGAAAAAAATATAAGTGTGAAGCTTATAGAAAAAGACCCTGAAATGGCTGAGTTTTTTTCAGAAACTTATCCGCAAATTGTAGTTATAAATGCAGATGGGACAGACCAGCAAGTTCTTTTAGAAGAGAGAATTGAAAACTACGACGCTGTTGTAAGTTTAACTGGCATTGATGAAGAAAATATTATCATATCTATGTTTGCAATCAGTCAGAATGTTTCAAAAAACATTACAAAAATCAACAGAAATATTATGAAGGTTATAGTTGATAAATTAGGCCTAGATACAATAGTTTCACCAAAAAAGATAATTGCAGACAAGATAATTAGATTTGTTCGTTCACAAATTGATTCAAGTGGGTCAAGGGTAGAGAATTTTAATAGGATTTTAGACAACGAAGTAGAAGTTATTCACTTTTCGATTACAGAAAAATCAAGAGCATTGAATATTCCGCTCAAGGACTTGCACACTATACCTGGGATATTAATAGCTTGTATAAAGAGAAATGGGTCGATTATTTATCCAGGTGGTAATGATTCAATTCAAATTAATGATGAGGTTTTAGTTGTAACAAAGACTAAATATCTGGATAATTTTGATGAGGCAATAGTTGATTAGTATGAACAGGAGAGTAGTATTATACAATATATCTAGAATACTTTTATTGGTAGGGCTCTTGCTTTTTTTACCGATTTTAGTAGCTTTATATTATAGGGAAAGTATTTATAATATAGCTGCATTTTTAAAATCGATACTCATAATTGCACTCGTAAGCCTACCTTTTGCTATAAAGAAGCCAAAAAATTCTGGAGTTTATATTAAAGAAGGCATGATTGTTGTAAGTCTTTCTTGGATTTTAATTAGCTTTTTTGGATCCTTGCCTTTTTATTTTAGCGGGCAGATTCCAAGCTTAGTCGATGCATTTTTTGAAACAGCAAGTGGATTTACCACAACAGGCTCAAGTATATTGACAGATGTAGAATCTTTGTCAAATTCTATGCTATTTTGGAGGAGTTTTACCCACTTTATTGGTGGGATGGGAGTCCTAGTATTGGTCCTTGCAATTTCACCAAACACCAGTTTAAGTGATATTCAATTTATGAAAGCAGAAGTACCTGGGCCACAGTTTGGAAAGATGCTTAGCAAATTAAAAAGTACTGCTCAACTTTTATATTTGATATATATTGGTATGACAATAATTTTGATTTTTGCTCTTGTAATTGCTGGAATGCCAGTTTTTGATAGTGTTCTTCATGCATTTGGCACAGCAGGAACTGGAGGCTTTGGTATAAAAGCTGCTAGTATTGGCTATTATAACTCGGCTGCTATTGAAATTATTATTTCGATTGGGATGATTTTATTTGGGGTAAATTTCCATGTTTTTTATTTGATTTTAATTGGCAAAGTAAAAGATGCTCTAAGATCAGAAGAATTAAAAACATATTTATCAATAATCGCCATTGCTACACTCTTAATTTTTATAAATATATTACCAAGTCAAATAACTTCTGGAAGTGCACTTCGCCAATCACTTTTTAGTGTTTCATCTGTTATGACGACAACTGGCTATTCTACTGCCGATTTTAACACTTGGCCCATGTTTAGTAAGTGGGTTTTGGTAACACTAATGTTCATCGGAGGATGCGCTGGTTCGACTGCTGGAGGAATTAAGGTATCAAGGGTTATTATAATTTTTAAAACGGCTGTTGCTGAGGTAAAGAAAATTGTATCGCCAAATAGGTGTGTGGTCGTTAATGTAGATAATAGAAAAGTTGAACAGTCGGTGGAAAGAGGGGTTTCAAATTATCTGCTTATATATGCAATAGTATTTATGGCAATACTTGGACTCATATCATTTTTTACACCGGATTTTGAAACAGCCTTTACATCTGTTGCAGCAACTTTTAATAATATAGGACCTGGCCTTGGTGTTGTTGGTCCTACTGGAAGTTTTGCAATGTTTCATCCAATAGCAAAAATTATTTTGTCTTTTGCAATGATTGCAGGCAGGCTTGAAATTGTTCCAGTATTATTTTTATTTAATCCTGGTATTTGGAAAAATTAAAATTAAATTAATAATTGGTTGACAATTAAAATTTTATCGTGTATAATCTTTAAGTGATGTTTGAAAAACATTATTTAAAGATGTGGCGGCATAGCCAAGTGGTAAGGCACGGGTCTGCAAAACCTTGACCACCAGTTCAAATCTGGTTGCCGCCTCCAAAATTTAGCAAGCTGAATGCTTGCTTTTTTTATTTATTAGTGCTATAATTTAATTGAATTAAATACTAAGTATTGAAGCGTATTTAAACTTACATTTTCAGAGAGGCCCTAGGAGCTGTGATGGGGCTAGTGTGAATTTAAATGTACCGGCGCTTATGTAAGATGCAAGAAATTGCAAACCGTATCCTTTACGTTAAAGGTTTGAGAAGTAATTAGGGTGGAACCACGGATTTAAAGATCATTCGTCCCTTGGGGAGGTGGTCTTTTTTTGTTGATAAAATTAATTTTTTAAGGAGGATATATATGAGAAAATTAACTTTACCTGATGGAAGCATTAGGGAATTTGATGATAGCATGGATGTGTATGACATTGTAGGGGAAATTTCTGCAGGCCTACAAAGAAATGCTACAGGAGCAGTCCTTGATGGACATGTAATTGGCATGCAAGATGTGCCAAGTCACGATGGCAAATTTGAAGTTTTAACATTTGATGATTTGGAAGGCAAGAAAGTTTTTTGGCACACATCTGCTCACTTGATGGCTCTTGCTATTCAAAGATTATTCCCAGGAGTTAAATTTGCAATTGGTCCTGCAATTGACCAAGGTTTTTATTACGATTTTGATACTGAGCACAGATTTACTCCAGAAGATCTAGAAAAGATCGAAGCAGAAATGAAAAAAATTGTAAAAGAAGGAAATGAACTCAAGAGATTTGAAATGGACAGGGATGAAGCCATTGAACATTTCAAAAAATTGGATGAAAAATACAAGGTAGATTTAATTGAGCATTTTCCATCAGGAGAAGTTATTTCATTCTATCAATTAGATGAGTTTGTTGACCTTTGTAGAGGCCCACACTTAAAAGATGTTTCAAAGATAAAAGCTTTTAAACTTTTAAGCGTTGCTGGTGCTTATTGGCGTGGAGATGAGAAAAATGAAATGCTCCAAAGAATTTATGGTATAAGCTTTCCTAAAAAATCTCTGCTAGATGAATATTTAGATATGCTTGAAGAGGCTAAGAAGAGAGACCATAGAAAACTTGGCAAGGAACTTGATTTATTTAGCATTCATGAAGAAGCTCCAGGAATTCCTTTCTTCCATCCAAACGGTATGATTTTGAAAAATGAACTTTTAAATTGGTGGAGAAATGTATTGATTGATAATGGCTATGGAGAAATTCAAACTCCAATTATTATGAACGAAGATTTATGGCACCGTTCAGGCCACTGGGATCACTATAAAGAAAACATGTACTTTACAAGTGTTGACGAAGTTCCATTTGCTATTAAACCTATGAACTGCCCAGGTTCTACGATTGTTTATGCAAATGACCTTCATTCATATAGGGATTTGCCAATTAGATTATCTGAATTTGGCCTTGTCCATAGACATGAATTATCTGGTGCCTTACACGGACTTATGAGAGTTAGGGCTTTCACTCAAGACGATGCTCATATTTTCTGCCTTCCATCACAAGTTGAAGATGAAATTAAAAAGATGGTAAAGCTAGCGGACTATATGTATAAAACTTTTGGGTTTAAATATACTGTTGAACTATCCACAAGACCAGAAGATTTTATGGGCGAAATTGAAACATGGAATATAGCAGAAGAGGCCCTTGAAAATGCCCTTCATGACATGGATATAGATTTTAAATTAAATGAAGGCGACGGCGCTTTCTATGGTCCTAAGATTGACTTCCACCTAGAAGATGCAATTGGCAGAACTTGGCAATGCGGAACAATTCAATTGGACTTCCAAATGCCAGAAAACTTTGACCTTGTCTATGTTGATGAAAACAATGAAAGAAAGCGTCCAGTTATGCTTCATAGGGCAATATTTGGATCCCTCGAAAGATTTATGGGCAGTTTAATCGAACACTTGGCAGGCAAGTTCCCACTATGGTTAGCTCCAGTACAAGTTGAAGTTATACCTGTTAGTGAAAAGACAAATGAATATGCAAAAGAAGTTTATGATACACTAAAAGAAAGTGGAATTAGAGTTCACTTGGATTCTAGAGACGCTAAGATGGGAGCCAAGATTAGAGAAGCTCAACTTAAAAAGATTAATTACATGCTAATCCTTGGTGAAAACGAAAAAGAAAATAAAAACATTTCTATTAGAAAGAGAAATGGTGAAAACGTCAATGATGCAGATCTAAATTCATTTATAAAAGATTTGCATGATGAAATAAAAACAAAAAGGATAGGTGATTAAATGGATTTTTTAAAATGGATTGATGAACACAAGGAAGAAATGATTGAAGACTTAGGCAAATTAATTGCCATTAATTCAGTCGAAGGCGAACCAACAGCAGACGCACCTTTTGGTGATGGACCTAAAGAAGCCCTAGAAGCTTTTTTAGAAATTGGTAAAAGAGATGGATTTAGAATCAACAACCTACAAAACTATGCTGGAGATATAGAATTTGGTGAAGGCGAAGAAAGCGTAGGAATACTAGCTCACGTTGACGTTGTACCTGCTGGTGGTAACTGGGATACTGATCCATTTGAAATGGTAAACGACGGAGAATACCTACAAGGTCGCGGAACTCAAGATGATAAGGGACCAGCAATTGCTGCTTATTACGCAATGCGTGCTCTAAAAGAAACAGATGAAAAATTAATCAGAAAAATTAGATTGATTTTGGGAACCAACGAAGAAACTGGTTGGGGCGGCATGAATTATTATGTAAAGAATAAGGCTATGCCTGATTTTGGATTTACTCCAGATGCTGAATTCCCGGTTATCTTTGGAGAAAAAGGAATCATTACTGGTACTTTAAAATTAAAATATAATTTCAAAGACACAATGGTTAAAGCAGTTAAGGGTGGAAATGCTCCTAATATGGTTCCAGATTTTTGCACGATTGTAATGGATGGATCCAAAGTTACTAATGAAGTAAAATCAATTGGAACTTTGCCTGACTTTAAAGTTGAAGAAAAGGATGGAGAAATCCATATCACTGCAAAGGGTATTAGTGCACACGGCTCAAAACCAGAACTTGGTGTAAACGCAATTTCAAAACTCATGGAAGAGCTTGCAAAATTGATGCCAGTAGAAGATTCTTTCAGGGCATTTGCAGAATTTTACAATGAAGTCATGGGCTTCCATATGCATGGGGAAGGACTTGGCATTGATTATGAAGATGAGCTAAGTGGCAAGTTAAACTTCAATGTTGGAATGATTTCAAATACAGATAATGAAATTGACATTGTATTAAATATGCGCCATCCTCTTAAAGGTGTTACAAAAGAAGAAATCATGGATAAAATCAATAAGGGTACTAAAGAATACAAGGGTGAATTTACAAGGACCGGTGGAGAAGATCCACTCTTTATTGATCCAGATGGAAAGCTTGTTTCAATATTGATGGATGCATATCAAAAACAAACAGGCGATACAGAATCAAAACCAATGACAATTGGTGGCGGAACTTATGCAAAGGCTATGAAAAACTGCGTTGCTTACGGAGCTATGTTCTTGGATGATGAAGACAGAATGCACCAAAAAAATGAAAGAATTAAAATTGATCGCTTAATGGACGCTGCAAAGATTTATGCAATTGCATTAAAAAATTTAGCATCTGAAGAAAAAGTGCTTGACAAATAATTAAGCATGTGGTATACTCATGCTTGTGAAGAAAAGTAGAAGGCCCCTTCTCACCTTATCACCTGTTGTGCATAAGGTTACAACAAAATCTTATTTATTGATTTTTAAAAGGGCCTTCTGGGCTCTTTTTTATATTTGGAAGGGGGAAAGGAAATTAAGGAACTCGAAATTAATGAACAAATAAGGGATAGCAAAGTAAGACTCATTGATCAAAATGGTGATCAAATTGGTGTTTGTGAAATTGAAAGAGCATTAGATCTTGCAAATGACCAAGGTTTAGATCTTGTGAAAATTTCACCAAATGCTAAACCGCCCGTATGTAAAATTTTAGATTACGGTAAATACAGATATGAAATGCAAAAACGCGAAAAAGAAGCTAAGAAAAATCAAAAGATTATCAAAGTTCGCGAAATGAAAATGACACCGAATATCGAAGAAAATGATATGTTAGTTAAAGCAGATAAGGTTAAAGAATTTCTAAATAATGGAGATAAGGTAAAAATATCTGTTAGATTTAGAGGCAGAGAAATGGGTCACACTGAAAAAGGTGTAGATGTACTTGAGCAATTCTTTAAAATGATCGAGGACTTGGCAGTTATCGACAAACCTGCAAAATTAGAAGGACGCAATATGGTTATGTACGTATTGCCAAAGAGTTAAATACCAGAAGGAGGAAATTATGGCAAAATTAAAAACACATCGCGCAAGTGCGAAGAGATTTAAAAGAACTGCAAGCGGTGAATTAAAAAGATTTAAGGCTTATAAGAGCCACATTACAGGAAAGAAATCTCCTAAGAGAATTCGCAGTTTAAGAAAAGGCACATTAGTTAGCAAAAGTGATATGAGAAGAATTTCTCATATGATTCCATAAAGTTAGGAGGTTTAGAATGGCTAGAGTAAAAAGATCTGTTTCAGGACGTAAAAAGAAAAACAAAGTAATGAAGCAAGCTAAAGGTTACTATGGTGGAAAATCGAAATTATATAGAACTTCGATGGAAGCTGTATTAAAGAGCCAAAGCTATGCTTACGAAGGAAGAAAGCAAAGAAAAAGAGACTTTAGAAAACTTTGGATTACACGTATTAACGCAGCTGTAAGACCATATGGTCTTTCATATTCAAAATTCATTGCAGCTCTTAAAGAAAACAATATCGAAGTTAATAGAAAGATTCTGTCTGAAATGGCAATTAATGACCCAGCAGGCTTCGAAAAACTTGTTGAATCTGTAAAATAAGCTTTACGAATTCTTGCTTGATTTTTAAAAGCATATAAGATAATATAATATATAAGTGATAATTTATTGAAAGGAACGGAATATGAATATACTTGTAATTAACTGTGGAAGTTCTTCATTAAAATATCAATTAATTGATATGACAAATGAAGATGTTTTATGCAAAGGCTTGGTAGAAAGAATCGGAATTGAAGGTTCAGTTCTAACTCACAAAATTAATGGTGAAAAATTTGTTGTTGAAGAAGCAATGAAAGACCATAAAAAGGCTCTTGAACTTGTTTTAGAACAACTTCTTCACAAAGATCATGGCGCTATTAAGAGTTTGGATGAAATCTCAGCTGTTGGACACAGAGTTGTTCACGGTGGAGAAAAATTCAATGACTCAGTTTTAGTAAACGATGAAGTTCTTTCAGAAATCAGAGCTTGCATAGAGTTAGCTCCGCTTCACAACCCAGCAAACATCATGGGAATTGAAGCTATTCAAGAATTGATGAAAGACACACCAAACGTTGTAGTATTTGATACAGCTTTCCACCAAACAATGCCAATGGAAAACTATTTATATGCATTGCCATATGAATATTATGAAAAGTATGCTGTACGTAGATATGGCTTCCACGGTACAAGTCATAACTTTGTATCTAAAAGAGTAGCAGAAATTTTAGGTAAAAAACGTGAAGATTTAAGAATTATTACTTGTCACCTTGGAAATGGCAGCTCAATGGCAGCTATTGACCATGGCAAGGTTATCGATACATCAATGGGACTTACTCCACTTGAAGGTGTATGCATGGGTACAAGATCAGGAGATATTGACCCTGCAATTATTCCTTTCATTATGGATAAGGAAAACTTAGATGCTCAAGGAATTAGCGATATGCTTAATAAAAAGAGCGGTGTACTTGCAATTTCAGGTGTAAGCTCAGACTTCAGAGATATTGAAGCAGAAGCTGAAAAAGGAAACAAGAGAGCTAAAGTTGCCCTAGATCAATTTGCAAATCGTGTAAGAAAATACATTGGTGCTTATGCAACTCAAATGGGTGGCGTTGATGTAATCGTATTTACAGCTGGCGTTGGTGAAAACTCTGTAGAAATGAGAGAAGACATTATGTCCAAGCTAGAATTTTTGGGAACAAAAATTGACAAAGAAAAGAACAATGTTCGTGGAAAAGAAGCAATTATTAGCACAGATGATTCAAAGGTAGTAGCAATTACTGTTCCTACTAATGAAGAATTGATGATTGCAAGAGATACATTAAGATTAACTACAAAATAATTAATCTTTAAAATAATTATGGAGGTGTAATATGGCAGTACCTAAGAGAAAAACTGGTAAAGCTAGAACAGCTAAGAGAAGAGCTTCTTCTTATACTCTTCCAAGAGTAACAGTTATAAATTGCCCTGAATGTGGAGAACCAAAGAGACCACACAGAGTATGCCCACACTGTGGATATTATAATAAACAAGAAGTAATTACAGTTGAGTAATATTAATATGGATGGTATTTTTCTATGCCATCCATATTCTTTTAATAAAATAAGAGAGGTATAAATGAAGTTTCTATTAGATGCAAATGGACTAGACGATGGCAGTTCAGTTGTAATTGATGCAGGTAGAATGGCAAGAGAAAAACTCGGTATAGATATTACCATTATAGGTAAGGCAGATATTGAAGATGCAGTTATTAAAAGTGGCTGTAAATTTTTGCTTGCTAGTGAAGAAATTAGCACAGATGAACACAATCCTGCATTTGCTATTAGAAACAAAAAAGATTCTTCAATAACGAAGGGCTTATACGCATTAAAAAAAGGTGAATATGATGCATTTATCTCAGGTGGAAGCACAGGAGCAGTTTTTGCTGGAGCTTCTTTAATAGTTGGTAGAATTCCAGGTGTTGACAGAGCTGCACTTATGGTTCCAGTACCAACAGTTAAAGGTTTTTCGTATATGATAGATGCTGGGGCTAATGTTGATTGTACACCTGGGATGCTCAAGAATTTTGCAATTATTGCTAGCAATTATGTGAAGCTTATTAAAAACGTAGAACATCCATCAGTTATGCTAATAAATAATGGCATAGAAGAAAGCAAAGGGACAGCTCTAACAAGAGAAACTTACAAGCTTCTTAAAGGATCTGATCTTAATTTTAAAGGCAATTTGGAAGCAAGATATATTTTTGATGGAGAGGCTGATATTATAGTAACAGATGGTTTTTCTGGAAATCTTTTGCTTAAAGGATTTGAAGGGGAGTTTAGATTTGTATTGAAGTTATTAAAAGATACAGCTTACACAAATATTTTTACAAAGCTAGGCATGCTTCTTATTAAAAAACATTTGAAAAATAATTTTAAAAAGCTTGATGCAAACCAATATGGTGGCGTTCCAATCATGGGTCTAAAAAAAGTAGTTGTAAAAGCTCATGGGAATTCTAACGCTGAGGCTTTTTATAATTCAATAAAAGTTGCAAAAGAAACGTATGAGTCGAATCTTATAGAATATTTAACGAACTTATTTCAAACGGAGGTATAAGATGAGCAATCCGGATAACAAGATTTTAGAGTTAATAAGTGAGCAATTTGGTACTCCAATCGAAAAGTTAACTAGAGAAGTCTCATTTAAGGATGACTTAAATGCAGATTCATTGGATTTAGTAGAACTTATAATGGCTATTGAACTTGAACTTGGCCTTGAAGCCGAAGATGGTGATCTAGATTCTATCGCTACAATTGGAGATTGCTTAGATTACGTGAATAAAGTGCAAAATGCATAAGTGAAATCCAGATATTATATCTGGATTTTGTTAAAGTTGGAGGAAAATTGTTACTTAAAGAGTTACAAATTAGGGGCTTTAAAAGCTTCTTAAATAATACAATAATAAAATTTCCGCCAGGTGTTACCGCAATAGTTGGTCCTAATGGTTCAGGTAAGAGCAATATTTCTGATGCAATTAGATGGGTCTTAGGGGAATCAAGTGTTAAAAGTCTTAGGGGAGCAAAGATGGAAGATATTATCTTCAAGGGAACAGATAATATCAAGCCAGTTAGTTTTGCTGAAGTTTCTATAACATTTTCTGATTGCAAGATTGATGATATTCCATATGATGAAGTTGTTGTTACCAGAAGACTTTTTAGGGATGGGACTAGCGAGTATCTTATAAATAAAAACAAGGTTCGCCTACGCGACATAAGAGAGCTATTTATGGATACAGGTATTGGTAGAGATGGTTATTCACTTATAGGTCAAGGGCAAATCGATAATGTTCTTTCAAATAGGCCAGAGGATAGGCGAGATATATTTGAAGAAGCATCCGGTATTTCCCTTTACAAATATAAAAAAGAAGAAGCCTTAAGGAAAATTGAACGCTCAAATGATGATCTAGATCGTTTGTGCGATATTTTTGATGAGATAAATAGGCAATATACTTACTTAGAAGCCGAGAGTATAAAGACAGAGAAGTATAATAATGTAATTTTAGAAAAAAACACTCTAGAGCTTGATCTTTTATACTACGGCATAAAAAAGAATTTAGAAGATTTTGAAAACATTTCCAAAGACAAAGAACTTATCCAATCTGATTTAAATTCCACCAAAGCTGAGATTGAGAAACTTGAATCCAACAAAGGTGATATGAATAAAGAAATTGAGGATTTAGACCTTAAGATTCAGGCCTTAAATGATGTTAAAATGTCTAAATTAAGGGAATTTTCTGAAATAAAATCTTCACATAACATAAATATTGAAAGAAAAAAACATTTTCAAGACTCTATACAAGAGTTGAATAATAGCATTGAAAGTGCCTATAAAAATATAGATACTATATCTAATGAAAATTTATCTCTTAAAGATTCACTAGACAATTGGCAGACAGAGGATTCAAATTCTTTTGACTCAGAAATAAATAATAAGAGGTCAAGACTTAAAGAAGTTGAGAGTGAATTAAACACAATTAGGGAAGAAGACCATAAAAATGAACTGTTGAAACTAGAAAGTCAAGCTAACACTCAAATTAGGGACGAAAAGATTAAACTCTATGAAGGTGAATTTGAAAAATTATCAAATGAATTAAATGAATTAAATACTAAAATCCAAGAGTATATAGCTGATTTAAAAGAGAAGAATAAACAAAACACGAGTTTAAAAGACGAAGTAAATAATTTAAATGGTAAGCTTGCTGATTGCAATGACTTGCTAAGGTCAAAAACCTTAGAATATGAGGATATTTCTATCAATATTTCTCATTTGTCAAATCAAAATAATAATGCTAAGCTCAATTTAGATTTTAATAAGAATATTTTGGATACAAATGAACTATTTTATCAGCCGATTAAGTTCTTAGAAAAAAACTACAATGAAAAGGATGGTTATTTAGGGACTTTAGTTAGCAGAATAAATACTGATTCAAGCTATGTAAAAGCAATTGAAACTGCCCTGGGCTCAAGATTGCAATATGTTTTTGCAAAATCAGTAAGAGATGCCAAGGCTATGATTGCTGAATTAAATGCAAAAAAAGCTGGTAGGGCAACATTTTTACCACTAGATACAACTAATACGTCCAAGACACAAGTCATGCCAAACAAGTCAGACGGTGTTTTGGGCTATGCAATTGAGTTTGTGGAAGCAGAAGAACCATACAAATCAATTATCTCATACTTGTTAAAGGACATAGTGATTGTAGATAATATTGACACAGGAATTAAGTATCAAAAGAAATATAAAATGATAGTTACTCAAAATGGTGAGCAGTTTAACCAATATGGAGCCATCACTGGAGGTATATCTTATAGGGAAAAGCAAACTCCTTTATCAATTAAAGCTAAGATAAACCAACTTGAAGAAGATATTAAAAAATGTAGTGAAGAGCTCATCATACTTGAAAAAAGCAGGGCGGATTATCAAGGTCAAATTGAAGCTCTAAAAGAAAATATTGAATCTACCAATAATCTTCTTTTAGATAAAAAATCTCAAACAAGGATCCTAGAAGATACAATTGCCCAAAGAGAAAACGAAATAGATGCTATGAAAAATCTTTTAGAAGAGAAACAAATTTCTAAGGATAGGATAAAATCAGATCTGGAAGATTTATCTAACGTAGACTCAACTGTTGAATTTAAAGAAATTGATACTTTAAAATTGAATCAATTAGAAGAAGAGCAAAAAATCTTGATTAATTCAATTGATGACTTAGAAAGCAAGAGGCAGGACTCAGTTGATAAGATATTAGAACGGTCCAATATTAAGTATAAGATTGAAAGTAATGAAAATAAGCTAGAAGAAATTAAGAATGAGATTAGGCTAAAAAAAGAAAGATTATTAGAAAGAGAAAAAGAACTTAACGAGTTAAAAGGTCTAGCTGATCAAAGTTTAAAAGAGCTCTCTAGGATAGAAGAGCTACAAAAACATGATGACGATGAAATTTTGCTTATACAGAATAAAAAGCAAGAGGTAAAAAATAAAATTTTAGATTTAGATCGTCTCTTGAAGATTAAACAAGAAGATACTATTAAACTAGAAAATAAGCTTAACCAACAAGACCTTAAAGAAGTTCGCCTGGATGAAAGTATAGAAAACTTTAAAGCAGACATCTCTAATAGGGGATATGTTTACCAAGAATTTATTAATGAAGCAAGAGATACTAAAAATTTAAGAGAAAAAAGAGATACTATTGCAAAAATTGATAAAATTATAGAAGACTTGGGAATGGTTAATCTAAATGCAATAAATGAGTTTAAAGAGCTAAGTGAAAGAAAAATTTTTTATGAAAAACAAATTTCCGATATAGAAAAGACCATAAGTGATTTAAATTCTATTATTGCAGGAATTAACCAAGATATGAAAGTCCAGTTTAAAGATAATATGGAAAAAATCCGCCTTAACTTTCAAAAGGTTTTCAAAAAGTTATTTAATGGTGGTGAGGCTGATTTATATTTAGTAGATGAATCAGATCCATTAAACTCAGGTATTACAATTGTTGCGAAACCACCAGGGAAAAAACTTCAAGCCTTGAGCTTGCTATCAGGTGGAGAAAAAACGCTAACTGCAATGGCTCTTTTATTTGCAATACTAGAGTTAAAGCCTGCACCATTTTGCATACTTGACGAGATTGATGCGGCCCTTGATGATATCAATATCTCAAGGTACACTAAGTTCTTAAATGAGCTAGCTAGAGACTCACAATTCTTAATTATTACTCACAGAAAAACCACTTTAGAAGTTGCAGATACTATTTACGGTGTTTGCATGAGAGACAAGGGTGTAAGTGAGATAATTAGCGTTAGGGTAGAAGATTATATTGAGGAGGCAATATAGATGTTTGATTGGTTTAAGGATAAATTTAAGAAAAAAGATAAAGAAATAGTTGAAGCATCCAAGGATGTCGAAGAAAAATTAGAAGACCTTTCAGATGATTTTGCTGATGGCATGAAGGATTTATCAGAAAATATTTCGGAAAAAGCTGATGACATTAAAGTAAAAACTCAAGAATTATCTGAAAAAATAACTGATGTTAAAGAGGACTTGGATGAAAAAACTGAAGAATTTATGGATAAGGCAGATGATGCTTTTGACAAAACTGTAAATGATGTAAAAGATAATATAAATGCAGCAAAAGAAAAAACAGTTGAAAAGACTGAAAAAATAGAGGCTAAAGTTAATGAAGAAAAAAAGTTAATTAAAGAAGAGACAAAAGAGATCGCAGATAAGATTACAGAAGACAAGCCTGAACAAAAAGGTATGTTTAAAAAGCTTTTTGATGGATTAAATAAGACTAGGAAAAATCTTGTCTATCAAATGAATTCTGTTTTCCAAGCCAATGAAATAAATGATGATTTCTATGATGAGCTTGAGGAAATTTTAGTTATGAGCGACATTGGTGCTATGACTACCATGACAATAATTGATGAACTCAAAGAAAGAATTATTGATAAAAATATTCATAACGCAGCAGATGCTAAGGAGCTTTTAAAAGAAGTCATGCTCGATACCTTAAATGAAAATATCGTTTCAAATGATTTAAAACTTTTACCTACACCATCAATTGTCATGCTTGTAGGTGTTAATGGTGTTGGCAAGACTACAACGGTTGGCAAGCTTGCTTATCAGTTCAAAAAAGAAGGTATGAGCGTTGCAATTATAGCAGCTGATACTTTTAGGGCAGCAGCTATCGAGCAGCTTGAAGTTTGGGGTCAAAGAGCAGACGTAAAAGTTATTAGTCAAGCGGAGGGCGCTGATCCTGCAAGTGTTGTTTTTGATGGACTGGATTATTCTATTAAGAATAATATTGATATTACAATAATTGATACAGCAGGACGCTTGCACAACAAAGTCAACCTGATGAATGAGCTTAATAAAATCAGAAGGATAATTGATAAAAAGATGCCAGATGCAACACTAGAAGTTATTATGGCTTTGGATGCAACTACAGGACAAAATGCACTTCTGCAACTCAAAGAATTTAAAGAAGTTTCTGAAGTAACAGGTGTTGCTCTTACAAAGTTAGATGGAACGGCTAAAGGCGGTGTAATTATCCCTATTCAACATGAAATTGGTATTCCTGTAAAGATTATTGGCGTCGGTGAAAGCATCTATGACTTGCAACCTTTTGATCCAAAATTATTTGTAGATGCAATTTTTGAAGAAAATTAAAATTATTAGCTAAAAGGGGTTGACAACAAGTAAAATGCATGGTAAAATAAACAAGTCAATAAAAAAAGTTGACAGGTGGTAAGATGATTTATCATTTTGAAGCAAGTGTTTTGTATGATTTCTATAGTACTCTTTTAACTGACAAACAAAAAGATGCTATTGATTTGTATTACAACGATGATTTGACTATGACAGAGATCGCCGACAATTTAGGCGTATCTAAACAGGCAGTTAGCAATTTGATCAAAAGTGCTAATGAGAAGTTACAGGCCTTTGAAGAAGACCTTCACTTGGCTGATATGTTTTATAAGAGTCAAAAAATTAAAGAGGATTTAATTTCCTTACATGAAAAGGGAAAGAAAACAGAAGGTTTTCCTGAAGATATCCTCTTAGAAATCGAAAACATAATAGATGAATTTAAAAGTATTGAAAGGTGAAATATGTTTGAGAGTTTAAGTGAAAGAATACAATCGTCCCTTGCTAAAATTACCGGAAAAGGAAAATTAAGCGAAAAAGACGTCGATATGGTTATGCGGGAAGTCAAGATGGCTCTTTTGGAGGCAGACGTAAACTTTAAGGTTGTTAAAGACTTTACAAAAACCGTTAAAGAACGCTGCGTAGGCAAAGAAGTCATGGAAAGCTTAACTCCTGCCCAACAAGTAATAAAAATTGTAAATGAAGAGCTGACTGCACTTATGGGTGGTAAAGAAGAAAAAATTGATTTTTCTAAAAAGCCAACTATAATCTTGATGTGCGGTTTGCAAGGTGCTGGTAAGACAACTACAAGTGCAAAGCTAGCTGGCCTTATGAAAAAAGAAGGCAAAAATCCAATGCTAGTTGGTGTTGATATTTATCGTCCGGCTGCTATTAAGCAACTTCAAGTTGTCGGTGAAAAGGTTAAGGTTCCAGTATTTGAAAGAGGAACTCAAGTACCTGCTAAAACCGCAAAAGAAGCTGTAGAATATGCAAAGCAAAATAATCACGATGTAATTATTATAGATACGGCTGGTAGACTTCACATTGACGAAGATTTAATGAATGAGTTAAGAGATATTAAATCTGCAGTTGATGTAAGTGAAATATTACTCGTCCTTGACTCTATGACAGGTCAAGATGCAGTAAATGTTGCTAAGTCTTTTAATGATACACTAGAGCTCACTGGAGTTGTCTTAACAAAACTTGACGGTGACGCACGTGGTGGTGCAGCTTTAAGTATTAGATCAGTTGTAGATAAGCCTATAAAGTTTATTACCACAGGTGAAAAGCTAGATAAAATCGAAAGCTTTAAGCCAGATAGACTTGCAAGCAGAATACTTGGCATGGGCGACGTACTAACATTAATCGAAAAGGCAGAAGCGGCCTATGATGAAAAGAAGGCCAAAGAACTTGAACAAAAGATGCGTGAGATGACCTTTACTCTTGATGACTTCCTAGATCAAATGGAACAAGTCAGAAAGATGGGGCCGATAAATGAATTGCTGGGAATGCTTCCCGGTGTTGGCAACAACAAGGCGCTTAAAAATATTCAAGTTGATGAAAAGCAAATGGCGAGAATAGAAGCTATTATAAAGAGCATGACCAAGGAAGAAAGGTATAAGCCTGAAATAATTGATCAATCTCGAAAAGACAGGATTGCATCTGGTGCTGGCGTGAAATCAAATGAGGTTTCAAAGCTTCTAAAACAGTTTAAAGATACAAAAAAAATGATGAAAAAATTCAATCAGATGTCAAAAAAATCTAAGGGAAGAATGGGAATTCCATTCTTTTAATAAAGGAGGTGTAGGACATGGCAGTAAAAATTAGATTAAGAAGAATGGGATCAAAGAAGAATCCATTCTATCGTGTAGTTGTTGCAGACTCAAGAGCTCCAAGAAACGGAAGATTTATTGAAGAAATTGGATATTACAACCCTGTAAGCAATCCAAAGGTTTGCAAGATCGATGGTGACAGAGCAGAATACTGGATTGGCGTTGGCGCTAAACCAACAGATACAGTTAACTACTTATTAAAACAATACAATGTTTTAGATGTTAAATCTAAAGGTGTTGAAAAAGAAGTAGAAGTTGCTGAAGAAGAAAAAGAAACAGAGGTATAAGATGCAAGCAAAAGAATTACTTGCCTACTTGGTAGACAACTTAGTGGTTAATAAGGAAGATGTTGTAATCGATGTAGATGAAACAGAAAATTCCATCAATTTAACCCTTCGTGTTAATCCAGACGATATGGGAAGGGTTATAGGTAGAAAGGGCAGAATTGCAAATAGTATTAGAACTATTTTAAAGGCTGCTAATTTTGAATCTACAAAGAATGTTAACTTGGAGATTGCTGATTAGTGAACCTAGTTGAAATTGGAAAAATATCATCGAGCCATGGACTTAAGGGAGCCTTTAAAATTGAAAGATACATTGATGATATAGATGAATTCTTTCAGTTTAAAGAAATTTATGTCTTTGGCTATAGTGAACCTTTTGAAGTAGCTGATGTATATACAAAAAAACAATCGGTATATTTAAAACTAAAGGGCATAGATGATATAGACACAATTGAAAGACTTGTTGGTGATTCTATTTATGTAGATGAAGCTGATTTCTCAGAGCTCAAGGATGGAGAGTTTTTTCATAGAGATCTAATAGGATTGGATGTATATGAAAACGACAGATGTATTGGTAGGGTTTCCAATGTAATCAATGGGACCAGCCAAGATATAATAGTTATTTCTCACAATGATAATGAGGCTATGATTCCTTTTGTAAAAGAATTTTTTTCAAATGTTGATATAGAAAATAATAAAATTGAAATAAATTCGATAGAGGGTTTGATACCATGGTTATAAATTGTCTGACTACTTTTCCTGAATTTATTGAAAATATGAAATCTTATTCTATTATAAAAAGAGCAATAGAAGATGGTAGAGTAGAGTTAAATACTGTTAATATTAGAGAATTCTCCGATGATCCCAATAGGAGAACTGATGATTATCCTTATGGCGGAGGGCTCGGAATGTTAATGACTTGCCAACCAATCGTAGATGCAATGCATTCTATAAAAAATCCAGGCAAGAGAATTTACCTGGGGCCAGCTGGAAAGAAGTTAGATCAAGATTTACTAAATGAATTATCAAAAGAAGAAAATTTAACTTTTCTTTGTGGACATTATGAGGGCGTTGACCAACGCGTAATTGACAATTATATTGATATGGAAATATCTGTTGGAGACTATGTCCTAACAGGTGGAGAAATTCCTTTCATGGTTGTTATGGATGGTATTACAAGGTTGGTGCCTGGCGTATTAAAAGAAGATGCAAGCTTTGAAATTGAATCTTTTTATAATGGTTTATTAGAACACCCACAGTACACAAGACCCTATGAATTTGAAGGGAAAAAAGTTCCAGATATATTATTATCTGGTGACCATGAGAAAGTTAGGTTATATAACTTGAAAGAGTCTCTAAGACTAACAAAAGAAAAAAGACCAGAATTGTATGAACAATTTATGGAAAATAATAAAGAAAATAAAGATATAAAAAAATTATTAAAAGAGGAAGGAGGTAACTAGGATGAATGTACTAGAAACTTTAAATAAAGAACAATTAAAATCTGATATTCCAAACTTTAGAGTAGGGGATACAGTACAAGTACACTACAAGGTCGTAGAAGGTACAAGAGAAAGAATTCAAGTTTATGAAGGAACTGTTATTAAACGCCAAGGAGGCGCTGTTCAAGAAACATTTACAGTTAGAAGACTTTCATACGGTGTAGGTGTTGAAAGAACATTCCCACTTCACTCACCAAGAATTGACAAAATTGTAGTTACAAGAAAAGGCCGTGTTCGTCGTGCTAAACTTTACTACTTAAGAGATCGTCAAGGTAAGGCCGCAAAGGTTAAAGAAGTTAAATAAGTATAATTAATCAAAGGGGCATGCATGCTCCTTTTTTTATAATAAAGGAGAGTATTATGAGTTGGTATCCAGGCCACATGAAAAAAGCTATAGAAGAAATAGAAAGCAAATTAAAGCTAGTAGATATGGTTATTGAGCTTGTCGATGCCAGAGTCCCAGTTGCTACACTAAATCCAATCTTCGACCGATTGTTTGCTAACAAAGGAAGACTTTTACTTTTAAGTAAGAGTGATCTTGCCGATCCAAAGGCAACCGAAGAATTTGTTGATAAATTTAACGAAGATAGGACGAGTTTTGCTGTTAATTTGTCCAATAGAAATGATATTAATAGAATTCTAAAAGAAATAAGCAACATAAAAAATAAAATGCTAGAAGAAAAAGATGGCAGAGTTGAAGATTTTACTTTAAAGATGATTGTGGTTGGCATGCCTAATGTGGGTAAATCTACACTTTTAAATGCACTAAAAGGGAAAAAATCTGCTCGCGTTGGAAACACGCCGGGGCTAACCAAAAACCAGCAGTGGGTAAAGACAGACTATGGCTTTATGATTTTGGATACACCGGGAATTCTTTCAACATCAAGCAAAAATAAAACTTTGGTCAACAATTTAAAACTAGTAAATGGCATTGAAAATATAGAAGATGACCCAGCAGAGCTTGCAATTCTTTTGATTGATATATTAAAAGACTTGTATCCTGGAGTTTTAAAAGACAGATACGATGTGAATGAAGACGCCGATAGGGTTGCAATACTAGAAGATATAGGCAGGGCTCGTGGCACGCTCTTGCGTGGAGGCGAAATCGATTATTCAAGAGCAGGACAAATTTTATTGCAGGATTTTCGGTCAGGAAAATTGGGTAGAATTTCCTTGGAGAGAGTAGATGACTTGGATAGAACAGACGAGGAATGAAGAATATATAATGGGCGTGGATGAAGTTGGCAGGGGGCCTCTATTTGGTGGGGTCGCTGCAGCTGCTCTTATCATGCCCAAAAATATTTTTATTATGGGAATAAATGATTCCAAAAAACTTTCAGAGAAAAAGCGTAAGATATTTTTTAATGAAATTTGGAAGAGGTCACTTGCAATTGGACTTGGCTATATGGATGAGAAAGTAATTGACAAGGTAAATATTTTAGAAGCTACGAAGCTCGCCATGGATCAGGCTATAAAAAATGCAAGTAAAATCCTTAAGCCAGACTTGATAATAATTGACTCAGTTAAGCTCAGTGGATATGATAATTTACTTTCAATAGATCATGGGGACGAGATTAGCTATAATGTTGCGGCAGCGTCTATTATTGCAAAAGTTTCTAGGGATAACTTATGCTATGGATGGGATAAAATATATCCAGGATATGATTTAAAAAATAACAAAGGGTACGGAACCAAAAACCACTACTTAGGCTTAGACCAAGAAGGCATAACTGACTTGCATAGAAGGAGTTTTTTAAAAAAATATGAAGGCAGATAATAAGATAGTAGGAAATCTTGGGGAAGACATGGCCTGTAAGTATTTGCAAGAGAAAAACTACTATATACTTGAAAGAAATTACAGAAACAAGCAGGGAGAAATTGATATAATCGCAATGGACCGAGGCGTCCTTGTCTTTGTCGAAGTAAAGGCTAGAAAAAATAGGAGATTTGGCCTACCTCAGGATGCTGTAAATGATATAAAGAGGCATAAAATAGATAAAACAGCCAATATTTTTGTTGCTGAGAAAAATTGGTATAAATTAAGAAGGAGATATGATATAATAGAAATAATATTTGAGGAAAAGTATATTAATCATATAGAAAACGCTTTTCAAATATCAGAATTTTAGTTTTTAATATCAGATAAGGAGACAAGAATGATATTATATTTTTCGGGAACTGGAAACAGTGAGTACTTAGCAGTATCACTTGCGAAAGAAATAGATGATAGAGCTGTGGATCTTTTTTCTTATATAAAAAGCAATCAAAAAGAAGTATTTAACTCAGATAAAGCCTTTGTATTGCTTACACCTACATATTCTTGGCGGGTGCCAAGGTTTATTACTGAATATTTAAATAAATGTGAGTTTACAGGCAGCAAAGATATGTATGTCATTCTTAACTATGGATCATCATCTGGTAATGCTTACAAATATATAAAAGAAGATGTGAGATCATGGGGCTTAAACTTTATGGGTCTTTATGGTATTAAAATGCCAGAAAATTATATAATGCTATTTAATCTTGATGATGCAGAAACAAATAAAAATATAGTTTTAGATGCAAATAAAGAAATAAGTAAAATCGCAGATATTATTAATAATAAAAAGCAATTTAAAAAAGCCAAGATAAGTTTAATTGACCGTTTTATATCTGGACCAGTAAATAGTTTTTTCTTTAAGTTTATGGTTAAGGATAAGAAATTTTATTATACAGAAAAATGTATAAAATGCGGTCGGTGTTCACAAGTATGCGTTTTAAACAATATAGATTATGTCGATGGATATCCTCGCTGGAATGGCAATTGCACCCACTGTGCTGCCTGCATTTCCAAGTGTCCGACTGGCGCTATTGAATATGGCAAAAAAACTGTTGGCAAGGATAGATACTTACTTAAGAAAATAATAAAAAACAATTAATAGGAGGAGATATGTATTCAAGCGTAAAAAGTGCTGCACTTACAGGACTTATAGGAAGCATGATAGAAGTTGAATGCGACGTATCTGGGGGTGGACAAGCTGCTTTTAATATAGTTGGTCTACCTGATGCTGCAATTAGAGAATCGAAAGAGCGTGTAACAAGGGCTGTAATAAATTCTGGAATCAGATTTCCTTTGGATAAAAGAATTACAATTAACCTTGCTCCTGCAAGCATAAAAAAAGAAGGCTCACATACTGACCTCGCAATTGCAGTTGCTGTATTAATTGCTAATGGAAACTTGGTCGAGGGAAGTTCAGACCCTTACATTTTTATTGGCGAGTTGAGTCTAGAAGGCAAATTAAATGCAGTTGAAGGCGTTCTACCAATGGTAATTTCTATGAGGGACTTGGGTTACCGTAAATTTGTTGTGCCCTTTGCCAATAGAAAAGAGTGTTCTATTTTAAAAGATGTTGATGTTTACGCTTTTGAATATATAAGAGATGTATTTGCCTTTTTAAATAATGAAAGAGAGTTCAAACCATTTAAATCAGATACAAATATCAACAAAGGAGTTCACTACGACGTTGATTTTTCTGAAATAAAATCTCAAGAGACCTTAAAGAGGGCTCTTGAAATTGCAGCTGCAGGAAACCATAATATTTTAATTATTGGTCCTCCAGGAGCTGGCAAAACAATGGCAGCCCGTAGACTTCCAACTATACTGCCAGATATGACTGAAGAAGAGGCCATAGAAGTAACAAAAATTTATTCAGTTGCAGGACTTACAACTGACGATGGATTAATAAGAACCAGACCCTTTAGGTCGCCACATCACAGTTCAAGTTCTGTTGCCGTGGTCGGCGGTGGAAGGATACCTAAACCAGGTGAGGTTAGTCTTGCCCACAACGGCGTTTTGTTCTTGGATGAGCTACCAGAATTTAATCGCAGTACACTTGAAGTGTTGAGACAACCCTTGGAAGATGGGGTTGTAAATATCTCGCGTGTAAATGCACAAATAACTTATCCTGCAAATTTTATGTTTGTTGCGTCAATGAACCCTTGTCCTTGTGGTTACTACGGCGACCCTAATCATGAGTGCACATGTACGCAAAATCAAATCGACAGGTATCTTGGAAAAATTTCGAACCCACTTCTGGATAGGATTGATATGCATATTGAGGTTTCTGCTGTAAACTATGATGATTTGAAGGGGAAAGCTGAAGGCGAAAAGTCTAAGGACATACGCCAGAGGGTTAATAATGCAAGAAACTTGCAAATCGAAAGGTACAAGGATATAAATATCACCAACAATTCACAGCTTTCTGGCAAACACTTACATGAATACATCCACTTGACGGACAGTTCTGAAAAGATTTTAGATATGGCTTACAGGAAATATTCTTTCTCTGCTAGAGCCTATAATAAAATATTAAAATTGGCTAGGACAATTGCAGATCTAGACTCTTCAGAAAATATAAAAGACGAACACTTGCTAGAGGCCTTGAGATATAGGTCCTTTGATTCAAAGTATTTTTAGATATGATTAATAACAGAGAAGCACTTGTTTGGTTAAACTATTTATTTGTCCAAAACAAGCAAATATTAAAATTAATTGAATATTTTGGTGATATTAAAGAAATTTTTTCCTGCGATAGAAAAGAGATAGAAAATTCTGCTATTTTAAGTGAGGACAAGATCGACTTTATAATGTCTTCTAGAGATGAAGATAAAATAAAAAAGATTTTTAAAGAATACGAGAATTTCGGTGCCCATATTATTACGATTTTTGACGATGAATACCCAAAAAGACTTAGCAATGTGGATGATGCACCCGCAGTTTTGTATGTAAAAGGTGAAATTCTCCCTCAAGATGAGCTTGCATTTTCTATCGTCGGCAGCAGAAAGATTACTGAATACGGCAAAGAGAGCTGCAGGTATATTGCAAGTGACTTAGCTAAAAACGGTATAACCATTGTTTCGGGAATGGCCAACGGGGCTGATACAGTTGCCCATAAAGCAGCCTTAGAGGTTGGTGGCCGAACGATTGCTGTCTTAGGTACGGGTTTAAATGTTATTTATCCAAAGAGAAATGAAAAACTCTACCATGAAATTTCTCAAAACGGAGCCGTAATAAGCGAGTTTCCCGCAAACACAAAGGGGGCTCCATATAATTTTCCACGGAGAAATCGTATAGTTAGTGGACTAGGCCTCGGCGTTTTAGTTGTAGAAGCTAAGGAGAAAAGCGGATCACTAATAACCGCGGGAATAGCTGGAGAACAAGGCAGAGATGTGTTTGCAATTCCTGGGAATATAAATAGTGTTTACTCGAGGGGAGCCAATAGATTAATACAAGATGGAGCAAAACTTGTAATTTCGCCTCAAGATATATATAATGAAGTTCGTGAATTTGAAGAATTTACTGACAACTATAAATCAAAAGAAGTTTCAACAGATAATTTGGACTTATCTGACCAAGAAAAATCCATACTTGACGTCCTCCAATTGGGAGAATTTTCTATGGATGAAATTATGGATAAGACTGAACTTGATGTTCAAACCACGCAGATGCTTATAACCAAACTTGAATTACTCGATATTGTAAAGAGCACAGCTGCTGGAAAATATATGTTAAAACTTTAGAAAGGAAGTTTATTTTGAATTTAATTATTGTAGAATCTCCTACCAAGGCCAGGACAATTTCAAGATTTTTAGGAAAAAATAACAAGGTCTTAGCCACCAAGGGACACGTAAGAGATTTACCAAAATCAAGACTGGGCGTTGACCTTGAAACATTCGAACCCGAATATATAAATATTAGGGGCAAGGCACCTGTTATAAATGAAATTAAAAGCGCAGCCAAAAAAGCTGATAAAGTTTATATCGCAACAGATAATGATAGAGAAGGAGAAGCGATAGCTTGGCATGTCGCATATCTTTTGGGCCTTGAAGGAGAAAAAAATCGTATTGAATTTAATGAAATAACCAAAAAATCTATTTTAAAAGCAATGGAAGACCCTAGGACTATTGATGAAAATTTGGTGGACTCTCAACAAGCTAGGAGAGTCTTGGACAGGGTTGTTGGCTATAATCTTTCCCCAGTACTTTGGAAAAAGGTAAAGGGAAAACTCAGTGCCGGTAGAGTTCAATCAGTTGCCCTTATGCTTATATGCGATAGAGAAGAAGAGATTAGAAATTTTAAACCAGATGAATATTGGACTATAAAAGCTCTTTTTAAAGACAAGGCTGATGAGATAATTTTTGATCTAAAGCAATTTAAAGACGGAAGTTCATATAAGAAAATTGAAATTCCAAATAAGAAGGCTAGCGACAAGATAATCGAAGATCTAAAGAAAAACGATTATATAGTAGTTGCCAACAAAGAAACAAAGAGATCAAAAAATCCATTTCCACCATTTACCACTTCCTTATTGCAACAAGATGCCAATAGGCGCTTAGGATTTAAATCATCTAAGACCATGCAAATTGCCCAAAGGCTATATGAAGGTAAGAAAGTTGGTGCAGGATCAGAAGTAGGGCTTATCACTTACATGAGAACAGACTCTTACCGTTTAAGTGAAGAAGCTATTAGCGAAGCTGGTAAATTTATTAATAAAAATTTTGGCAAGGAATATTATTCTGGACCTAAGCACTATCACAATAAAAAGAAGGGCACTCAAGATGCTCACGAAGCTATTAGACCTACAGATGTAAACAGGACCCCACAATCTATTAAGGAATATTTATCTACCGATGAATACAAATTATATTCTTTGATATGGAATAGGTTTGTAAGCTCGCAGATGGCAAGTGCTAAAATTTTAAAGAAGACCATTGATTTAGAAAATGGAATTTATTTATTCAAGACAGAAGCAGAGGCCATTATATTTGACGGTTATATGCGCGTTAATGGAATAGAGTCTGGCTTTAAAGAAGTTGATTTTGATAAATTTAAAATTGGTTCAAAGGTAAATCCAAATAAAATCATTCCAGAACAAAATTTCACCAAACCGCCTGCAAGATTTACAGAAGCAAGCTTGATAAAGACCCTTGAAGATGAAGGGATTGGCAGGCCGAGCACATACGCACCTACAATTTCAACCTTGGTCAATAGAGTTTATATAAAATTCGATAAAAAAACTATAGTCCCAACAGAATTAGGGGAAATAGTAAATGAAATTTTAAAAGAAAATTTCCCATCTGTTATCAATGTTAAATTTACAGCAGAGATGGAAGAGGTCTTGGACGATGTTAGTGATGGAGATTTAGCTTGGCAAAAAGTCTTAAAAGATTTTTATAAGACCTTCGAAAAAGATGTTGAAAAAGCAAACAAAAATATAGAAGAAGTCAAGATTGAAGACGAAGTCTCAGATGTAAAGTGCGACAAGTGTGGCCGTATGATGGTTTATAAATATAGCAAGTACGGCAAGTTCTTGGCTTGCCCAGGATTTCCTGAATGCAAAAACACAATGAGCATAGAAGAAAAGGTTGGAGTAAAGTGTCCTAAGTGTAAGGATGGAGAAATAGTCAAGAAAAAAAGCAAGTATGGAAGGGTTTTCTACGGTTGCAATAAATATCCAGATTGCGACTTTGCAACCTACGACTTGCCTATAAAAGAAAAATGTCCAGAGTGCGGAGGCATGCTGACAGAAAAAAATTACTCCAAGTACAAGCAAATCAAATGCACAAATTGTGATTACACAGAAAAAAGAGAAAAATAATTTTTAAAAAATGCAGCTCAAAAGGCTGTATTTTTTAAAATTATTTTGCTTATTTTGTATTTTTAACATGCCAATGAAATCACATAATAAATCTACTAAAACGCTTGCTTTAATCCTATTTTTATGGTACAATACGTCTGTGATTACTCACGCACTTTGATGCAGGTACGGTTGCCTTTAGGGTCTCACTTGCAGAAGATGAGTGCGGAAGAATATAAACCGGAGGTGTAAAATGAGTGTAATTACTATGAAAGGCTTATTAGAAGCAGGTGTTCATTTCGGACACCAAACAAGAAGATGGAACCCAAAGATGGCAGAGTTCATCTTTACAGAAAGAAATGGAATCTACATTATCGACCTACAAAAAACTGTTAAGCAAATTGAAAAGGCTTACAAGTTTGTAAAAGAAGTTGTAGAAGATGGCGGCAAAGTTATGTTCGTAGGAACAAAGACTCAAGCTCAAGAAGCTATCGAATCAGAAGCTAAGAGATGCGAAATGCCATTTGTTAACCAAAGATGGTTAGGCGGCATGATGACAAACTATCAAACAATTAAAAAATCAATTGATAGGTTAGAAGAACTAGAACAAATGGAAGAAGATGGAACTTTTGAAGCTCTTCCTAAGAAAGAGGTTATCGAACTTCGTCACGAAATCGAAAGATTACAAAAATTCTTAGGCGGAATTAAGGATTTCCCAGGTCTACCACAATGCTTATTTGTAATTGACCCAAGCAAAGAATACATTGCTGTTAATGAAGCAAGAATTCTTGGAATTCCTGTAGTTGGTGTTGTAGATACAAACTGTGACCCAGATCAAGTTGACATCCCAATTCCTGCAAATGACGATGCTATCAGAAGCGTTAAACTTATTACAGAAACAATAGCTAATGCAGTTATCGAAGCTAAACAAGGTGAACAATATTCTGTTGAAGAAGATGACGCTGAAGAAGAAGTAGATCAAGATACAATGGAAGCTGAAATCAACAGCTCCAAAGAAGATCAAGAATAAATATTATTAAGAATAGGAGTGGTAAATTATGGAAATTACAGCAAGCATGGTTAAAGAACTAAGAGATAAAACTGGCGTAGGCATGATGGACTGCAGAAAAGCTCTTCAAGAAACAAATGGAGATGTTGAAAAAGCTATTGATTATTTAAGAGAAAAAGGACTTTCAAAAGCTGCTAAAAAAGCATCCAGAATTGCTGCTGAAGGTATTGTTGAAAGCTATATTCACGGTGGAAGAATCGGTGTTTTGGTTGAAGTAAATACTGAAACTGACTTTGTCGCAAAGAACGAAGACTTCAAAGCTTTTGTTAAAGACTTAGCAATGCAAGTTGCAGCAAGCAATCCTCAATATGTTTCAAGAGAAGAAGTTCCAGCTGAAGTTATTGAACATGAAAAAGAAGTTCTAAAACAACAAGCAGTTAATGAAGGAAAACCTGAAGAAATTGCTCACAAAATGGTTGAAGGCAGAATCAACAAATACTACACAGAAGTTTGCTTGCTAGAACAACCATTCATCAAAGATCCAGACAAGTCAGTTCAAGATCTCTTAAATGATTTGATTACAAAAATTGGAGAAAACATTAAAGTTAGACGCTTTACAAGATATGAAGTTGGTGAAGGACTAGAAAAAAGAGAAGAAAACTTCGCTGATGAAGTTGCAAAGCAAATGAACGTTTAATAGGAGCTTTTATGTCAACGAAAAATAGAGTAGTATTAAAACTATCTGGCGAATCAATGGCTGGAGGAAAAGGTACTGGAATTGATATGGATTTTGTCTATGAGTTAGCAAAATCTATCAAAGAAGGTAAGACAGCAGACAATGAAATTGCTATTGTTGTTGGTGGAGGCAATTTTTGGAGGGGCAGAGATGCCAAGATTATTGAAAGGGCAACCTCAGATTATATGGGTATGCTTGGAACAGTAATGAATGCTTTGGCACTTCAATCTTCTCTAGAAAAAATTGGTGTAGAAACCAGAGTTCAAACCTCTATACAAATGCAAGAAGTCGCAGAGCCTTATATTATGAGAAGGGCTATTCGTCATTTAGAAAAAGGAAGAGTAGTTATCTTCGCAGCTGGTACTGGTAATCCCTACTTCTCGACTGATACTACTGCTGCCTTGAGGGCTGCTGAAATTGGTGCTTCATCAATACTTGTTGCAAAAAAAGGTGTTGATGGTGTTTATTCAGCTGATCCAAAGATTGACCCAAGTGCTACTAAATTTGACAGCTTGACATACTCCGATATTTTAAGATTAAACTTAAAAATATTAGATTCCACTGCTACAAGCCTATGTATGGATAATAATATTCCTCTGCTTGTATTTGGAATTGACGACACAGATAATATAACTAGAGCTCTAAAAGGCGAAGAAATTGGAACTATCATAAGGAGGAACAATGATTAACGAAATTTTTAAAGATGCTGAAGACAGAATGTCAAAGTCAGTATCTGTTTATAAAGAAGATCTTTCAGCTGTTAGAGCTGGAAGAGCAAATCCTGCTTTGTTAGATAGAATTGATGTTGATTACTATGGCGTAATGACTCCAATTAAACAACTTTCAAATATATCTGCTCCAGAACCAAGGCTGATTGTAATTCAACCTTTCGATGCAAATGTTATCCCTGAAATTGAAAAGGCAATATTGGCATCTGATTTGGGACTAAACCCTGCTAATGATGGAAAGGTTGTTAGACTTGCAATCCCACAACTCACTGAGGAAAGACGTAAAGACTTAACAAAGCTTGTAGGAAAGTCTAGCGAGGAAGCTAAGGTTAATATTAGAAATATTCGTCGCGACCTGATTGATGGAATTAAAAAACTCGAAAAAGATAAAGAAATCACAGAAGACGATAGGAAGAGATCAGAAACTGAAGCTCAAGAGCTAACAGATAAATTTATTGAAAGTATTGATAAGCTTACAAAAGAAAAAGAAGCTGAACTGATGGAAATTTAATTTTCATATCAAAGCACCTTGCTTTATGCAGGGTGCTTTTTTTGTAAAAATTTTTAAATTTAAATGACAAGAAAAAAATAGAAAAACAATTTAATGTCAATTTTACTTTTTAAATAATTGAAATAGACATTATTTGTTTAGTTGAATAAAATCTTAGGCTATGATATACTAAAATAAATTAAGATCTTGTTAATCACATTATTGAAGAATATTTTTAATAATAAAAATGTTAAGGAGGAAATTATGAACAAGAAAACATTAGCATTTACAATTGGACTTTCTATTTTAAGTCTAATGTCCACAAACACTAAGGCAGTTGACCAAGGAACTATGGACAAACTTAATAAATATCCAGTAGTTAGTAAAGAATTGAAAGAGTTTTCTAGACCGATCACCATTAACCTTCAAAAAGGTGATCAAGTAATAAGAATAGATAATAAATTCAAGGATGGTGTCCGAGTCTTAGACGGGCGAACAAGTATTGGCGTAAGAGACCTCGTAAATGCAATTGAAGGTGCAGAGGTAACTTGGAACCAACAAAATAAAATAATAGACATCGTGAAAGACGGAAAGAATATTGCATACCCATTAAATAGAATGGCTATGTATGACGGAAATGCAATAGTAACAATGGATACCATCGCAGGGGTAGACCCAAAAATCAGCAGAACTTTTGTACCTATTAGAAACCTAGCAGAATCTTTAGGATACGAAGTCGATTGGGACAATGCAACTAGCACAGTTACATTACGCACTCCAGGTAGTAAACCAATTGCAAAACCACAAGCACAAAAGCCACAAGCAACTGTAGGCAAGGGTGGAACAGCTCCAGTACCTTATGGACCAACAAAGGTTGTATTGTCAAAGAGTGTAGGAAGAACAGTAATTTATACAGACAAAGATGTAGGGGAATACTTGAGCTACTTACCAGGGGAAGTAGTTGACAATGGAGATGGCACATCAACTTATTTCCCAGGAACTAATATTGCAGGATATTTGCACAATCCGTTTAAGAGAGTAGATAGCAGTCCTGCAAACCAAAATTTCAATGTGTTTGGACCAAATGTTGGGGATGATCGTATAGGCACTGCGGTAATTACAAAGGGGAATAATATATGGGACAGTATTCATCAGTTTAGTGAGGATATTGGTAGAAGTTTAAATTGGTATAACCCTATATTAGAAGATGATTCCATAGACTTTAGAACTTTAAAATCCAACGAGTTTTTTAAAGGTGCCGGGGAAACTATTTTTAAGGGCAGAAAATTAAAAGACATTGACATCAAAAAATTAAATGAATTCATAGGTAATCATAAGTATGTTTCAAGATCTCACTATGAAACCGAGTGGTATGACGGGACAGGTATTGTTGATACTCGAATAACTGGTGTTAGTACCTACAATAACAATGTAAATGGAAAAACTTTTTCTATTTTCTCAAATACAAACACTATGATAGATGCATTTATCGATATAGAGGGTAAACTTCATGGAGTATATGATCATACTAGTAAATTTAAATTTCCAGAAAGTGGATATATTATTATTGATAAGTTAATTGTTGATACTACCTATCAAAATTTAGTAGTTGATGTTCCGAATATAAGAATTCAAGCTAGGGAAAAGGGCAGTTATAGATATGCGAATTCTATAATTGATAGTGAATATGCAGGGTTAGAAAATAATGTAACTTATGAAGCAGAATAATAAGAAATAAAAAGTTCTGTATGTTTTGTATTTAGTGAGAAATAATTATTAAAAATTTAATGTTTCTCTTAAAGCACTTTGTATTATACAAAGTGCTTTTTTGGTGGGTAAGTTTATTTTAATTTTTCTTAATAATAAACTTAAATTAAATTCACAATTCTTTAATTCTTTGTTATCATGAGTTTTTGAATACTTCTACAGAATAAAGTGAATTTTGTATTTTTTTATTTTATATGATATTCTATATCTAACAAAGAGGTGATATTTTGCACATAGCGATAATTATGGATGGCAATGGTAGGTGGGCTACAAAACGTGGTTTGCCAAGGGCTTTTGGCCATAGAAAAGGAATGCAAAAGGTAATCGAATCCATAGAGTGGGCTGATGAAAATGATATTAAATACTTAACCCTCTATGCTTTTTCAACAGAGAACTGGAAGAGGCCACAAAATGAAGTTTCTTTTTTGATGAACCTTTTGATTGAATATATAGATAAGGAGCTTAGAACTCTTCACGAAAAGAATGCCAAGGTAAATATTTTTGGAAGTTTAAAAAAGCTTCCAGAAAAGTGTCGCGAGAAACTTGAGTATGCTGTTGATTTGACAAAAAATAATACTGGCCTAGTAGTAAACTTTGCAATAAATTATTCTGCCTGGCAAGATGTAGTTTTTGCCACACAAAAGATTGTAGAGTCAGGTATTTGTGCAGAAAAAGTTGATGAAGATTTGATTAGGAAAAATTTATTTACCGCTGGAATGCCTGATCCAGATTTTATTTTAAGGACTGGAGGAGAACTGCGTCTATCTAATTTTATGTTGATGCAAGCGGCTTATTCAGAATTTATTTTTAGGGATCTTTTTTGGCCAGATATTACATGGGATGATTTGGACGCTTGTCTTGAAGAGTTCAATCACAGAAAGAGAAATTTTGGGGGACTTAAGTAATGAGCACATTTAAAACTAGGTTAATTACATCGATTGGAATAGCGATTTTTTATATAGGTATGTATTTGCTGGGGAGTACTGTTGCAACAATAGCAACTAGTCTTATTATATTGGGCATTATCTATGAGCTTGATAAGTGCTTTAAAACAAAGGACATAAGTCCTTATAGTATTTTTTTGATGGGCATAGTAATCTTTAGATCAATAAATTCATTCCTGCTTTTTAAATACAGTTATTTTCATATAGATAATATTTTAATCATAGCTATGCTGATTTATTTTATTTTTGATGATAGTCAAAACAAGCTAATGAATGTATGTGCAAGTACCTTTATCTATCTATATATACTGATTTTAGGCAGAACTTTCTATACCTATCAGGTATTTAATTCTGACAGATTTTTATTAATTATTGCCATTACAACTGGTGCTGATGTTTTTGCTTACCTAGGTGGCAGCCTGCTTGGCAAACACAAACTCATGCCAAAAATCAGTCCTAAAAAGACAATTGAAGGTGCAGTTTTCGGCCTATTGGGTGGTATTGGACTTGGGTTACTTGCAGGTTCATTAGTATTAAACTTATCTGTTAATTTTAAAAGCATTTTAGTTTTATTGTTTGCATCAATTATGGCTGAATTTGGAGACTTATTCGCTTCATCTGTAAAAAGGGCCTTGGGAGTTAAGGACTTTAGTAATCTTCTACCAGGCCACGGAGGACTTTTGGATAGGTTTGATAGCATTTTATTTGTGGCATTTGCATTGGAGTTATTTTTATAATGAAATTTATCTACGCATTTTTAATTTTACTTGGCGTAATTACCATCCATGAGTTTGGGCATTTTATTGCAGCCAGAATTGTCGGAGTAAGGGTCAAGGAGTTTTCTATAGGAATTGGACCAAAATTATATCAAAAGCAGGGAGTGGAAACTTTATTTAGCATAAGAGCTCTGCCACTTGGTGGCTATTGCAGATTTGACGATGAGGAGGACGAAGAGAACCTTGGATTTTCTTATAAATCTTCTGACAAAGTTGATTATGAGGATGCATCAAATGGCAAAAAGCTAATTATTTTAATAAGTGGTATTCTTATGAATATGTTTACTGCTTTATTAATTTTATTTTTGATGTTTTCTTTTTATGGATATCCTTCAACCTATGTTGAAAAAATTGTCCCAGGATCTATAGCAGAGGAAGTGGGCATCCAAGAAGGAGACCATATTTTAAAGATTGACGATATCAAAGTCAATACCGCAAGTGAACTAATGGGAACGGAAGCATATAAAAATAAAAAATATACTCTTACTGTAATTAGAAGTGGGGAAGAGCTTTTAATTCCAATAGACTCTAAGGATGGCAAGATCGGAGTTTATTTTGCAGTGAGAAAAAATCCTGGAATTGCCATTAAACAGAGTTTTGCTACAGCAGGCATGTTTATAAGTGAAATTTTTAAGGCCATCAAAGAGATTTTTGTCGGCAAGGCTGATAATTTGATGGGCATAGTCGGTTTTGTTGCCACAGTTGGCACAATGCAAGGGGTTAACTTAAATGTAATACTGATGATTATAGTAAATATCTCTATATCACTAGCAGTATTTAATATACTTCCTATAGCGCCGCTAGATGGTGGACAAATTTTACTTGTATTAATTGAAAGTATAATCGGTAGAAAACTTAGCGACAAAGCTAAAACGATTATTATGAGTATTGGTATAGTTTTTATACTTTATATTTTTATAAGGAGTTTAATGAATGACTTTTCAAGATTTTAGTGAGTACAAGAGAAGGCCTACTAAAAAAATTAAAGTTGGTAATGTATTTGTAGGTGGAGACGCTCCTATTAGTGTTCAAACAATGACAAATACCATAACCTCTGATGTTGATGCTACTGTTAAGCAAATTTTAGAGTGCGAAGGCTACGGTTTGGACTTAGTTAGGGCAGCTATCAACACAAAAGAGGATGCTCTTGCCATTAAAAAAATTAAAGAAAAAATTAATGTACCTTTTATTGCAGATATCCAGTACGATTATAAGCTCGCTATGTGGGCCGCTGAAAATGGGGCTGATTGTATTAGGATAAATCCAGGCAACATGCAAGACAAAGAGGGTTTAAAATCCTTGGTTACCTTGCTAAATGAAAGGGATATTCCTATTAGAATTGGCGTTAATTCTGGATCTATTGACACGAAAATAATCGATAAATTTGGTGGAGTTAATGCAAAAAGCCTGGTTGAAAGTGCTTTTTCTGAGGTTAAGACCTTAGAGGATTTAAATTTTACAAACATCAAAGTTTCCATTAAATCTTCGGATATATATGTGGCTGTTGCAGCCTATGAAAATTTTTCTAAAGCCATGGACTATCCTCTTCACTTAGGGATAACTGAAGCTGGCCCATACGAAGAGGGAATGGTAAAATCAGCGATAGGAATGGGAATATTACTACACGAAGGCATTGGCGACACTATTAGAGTTAGTTTGACAGATGATCCATATAAAGAGGTTATAGCTGGTCAAAATATTTTAAAGTCTCTTAATTTAAATGCAAAAGGAATTAACCTTATATCATGCCCAACTTGCGCAAGGACAAATGGACAAATGATTGAGATGGTTAAAGAATTTAAAGAGCAAATGCCAAATATTAACGGAAAACTAAATGTTGCCATTATGGGTTGCAGCGTAAATGGTCCAGGAGAGGCCAGAGAGGCTGACATAGGAATTGCTCTTATGAAAAACAAGGTAAATCTCTTTAAAAAGGGAAAAATCATTAGAACTCTTGATAAGTATATGGCTGTTAGTGAATTGATCAATGATATAAAAATAATGGATGATGAAGCTAATAATTGATTCTATTTCGTATTTTAGAAAATGGGTTAACTAAGGTTTTTGTATTTAGCATGCTTATGCTCAAATAATTTAGAATTAATGGCGTGATAAATAGTCACGTCTATTTACATATAATATTTTTATAAAAAAATTTATTAATGGTTACTGTACATATTTGTGTATAGCAGAGAGAAATCTTCCGTGTTATAATATAAAAAAGAGATGAGAAAGAGGTTTATATATGAATTATTCAAGGGTTAATTTGTTGGGATTGTTAGAAATCTTAAAAAAATATTCTGATGAGAATCATATTTTATCCATTGATCAAATTCAAAACTATATGGAAGATGAATATGGTATAAGTCCTGATAGAAGGTCGATTTATAAAGCAATCGATACTTTAATTGACTTTGGATATGATATTTCAAAGTATAAAGAAAATGGTAAAGGATACTTTCTCAGGGACAGAATGTTTGAAGCAAGTGAAATATCGATGCTTTCAGATATGATTGTCAATTTTAAATTTCTTGATATCAAATACAAGAAAGATATTGATAGAAAATTACAAAGCTTATTATCAGTTTATAAACGCAAGGAATATAAAGATTTAACAGACACTAATCCAGAAACAATAAGAGAGATCTTTTTAAATATTGAGATTTTACAAGAAGCTATTTCAAATAAAAGAAAAGTATCGTTTGTATATCTACAATATGATTTAAACAAGAAACTTGTACCAAGGAAAAACGAATTATATGTTGTAAATCCCTTTGACTTGATTGTAAAAAATAGCAAATATTACTTAATATGCTCCAAAGATCCGTATACCAACATTTCTTTTTATAGGTTGGATTTGATAAAAAATATAAAAATTTTAGAAGAAAGTTCGTTGGAAATCAAGGATGAAGATATTAAAAAGCAAATAGAAAATTCTTTATATGCATTTAGTGGTAGTCCAGAAAAAATTATTTTAAGATGTAAAAATGAAGTGATAGACTATCTGATAGAAGAGTTTGGAAATAATATCAATATTAAAAAAGAGGATGAGGAATTTTTTACGGCAGAATTTAATGGACCAACAAAAGGCTTGGTTTATTGGGCCTTACAATTTTTAGAATATGTAGAGGTTGTTGAACCAATAAATGTTAGGGAAGAGATAATAAGGATTTTAAATAACAATAGTTATAAGAACTAGCAGCAACATTTTCTTGTATTTGCTATAGATAGATTTAGAAATATTAATATTTAAAGGATTATAAAATGGAGAGATTCATTAATAAATAATGAAAAGGAGTCATAAATGGACATAAGACAGTTTGATAGGCAGAAAAAGAGTATAAGAATGGATGGTGAGTAAAATGGATAATTCGATTTTAGAAGTGATATTAACTGGCGATGATATTGAACATTTTAATAGTTTGAACTTTAAAGTTGAAAGGGTGGACTTAGATACCAAGACCAATTCTATAAAAGTCAGCTCTTGTTCTAATCAAAACATCAATCAAATTGATTTAGATTTCATCAAGAAGGCTTTTGAAAAGTACTTATCTTCTCTGGAAGTTATAGTAAACAACAAAATTATAAAGACTGACGTTGAAGACGAGAAGGATGTTGATGCTCAGAACTTGCTTGATAGCACCGAAAGTTTAGTAGATGAATATAAATTTGATGATGAGTTCGAAGAAGAGGATTTAGCTTTTACAAATAAAGTTTTAACCGAAGAAGTGGAACCAGCAAAGGAAAGTAAGAAGACTGAAAACAAGAAGAGTTTTTATAAATTCTCCAAAAAAGATTTTAAGAATATTATTAAAATAAAAGATCTAACCCAAGATGATGTTTTTCCTACTGTAGAAGGGGAAATTTTTGCTTTAAATATTAGAGATACCAGACGTGAGGATCTTAAGATTCTTGGCTTTTATGTATATGATGAGACTGAATCTTTAATGGTTAGGGCTTTTATAAATTCAGATAAATTGGATGAAATAAAGAACAATTTATTTGATGGTCAGTATATAAGACTAAATGGTGATTACGCTTACAACAATTTTGATAAGTGTATGGCTCTTACCATGCGTAATTATGAGATTGTAGAGAAAGAAGCTCGTCAAGACAATGCAGATGTTAAGAGAGTAGAAATTCATGCCCATACAAAGATGAGTACTTTAGCGGGGTCAATTGATGCTGGAGATTTGGTCAAGCAATTAAAGGCATGGGGACACAGGGGCTTTTGCCTTACAGACTTATCTAACGTTCAAAGTTATCCTGATGTAATGGATGCTTCTGATGAAAATTTTAAAATTGTATATGGTATTGAAGGCGTTTTAATTGATGATAACGAAAGGCTTATTGTTGATTATAAAGATGGCTTCAAAGACTTTGTTGTTTTTGATATTGAATCCACTGGGCTTAATCCATTTAGTGACGATGTAATTGAAATTGGTGCTGTAAAGATTAGGGATGGTGAAATTGTTGATAGGTACAACCAATTAATAAATCCAGGCAGGCCTATATCTGCTTTTACAACGCAATTAACTAGTATTACTAACGAAGACTTGGCTGATAAACCAAGCTTTGAAGAAATAAAAGATGACTTCTATGATTTCATCAAGGGAACTATTTTGGTTGCCCACAATGCTGAGTTTGATATTGGCTTTATGAAAAGAAAATACAGCGAATATGGAATATATTTAGACAATCCATACGCTGACACGCTTAAAATCAGCAGATATACTTTAACTGACTTAAAGAGACATAAGCTTGATATTGTTGCTGAAAGATTAGGGGTAAGTCTACAAAACCACCACAGGGCAGTAGATGACGCCAACGCTACAGCAGAAATTTTTATTGCTCTTGTAAATATTTTGATTAGGCAAGGAGATATAGAAGACTACTATGGCCTAAAGGATATTAAATATATCAATGAGTTTTCTAGTTTTAATGCACTTATTTATGCGAAGAACTATACAGGTTTGATAAATCTTTATCACTTGGTTTCAGATTCTCATACAGATAGCTTTATGCATGGGCCAAAGATTATGTTAAGTGATTTGGAAAAATATAGAGAAGGATTAATCCTTGGTGCAGAGGCAATAAAGGGCGATTTATTTAATAAAATTCAATCGGGATTTTTAAAAGAAGATCTTGAAGATATGATTAGCAAATACGATTTTGTTGAAATTCAACCTTTTGATAACTATGCAGGCCTTCTGATGTCCAATAGATATAATTCGGTTGATGATTTAACTTCTATTTTAAAAGAATATATTGGTACTGCTGATTTTTATAATAAAAAAATAATTGCGGGCGGCAATGTCTATGAGATGGTTCCAAATGATGTAATTATTAGAAGAATTTTGGCCAAGGGTCGTGGAGACTTTAGAGGTGAAAATGATCCACCTATGTTCTTGAAGACAACAGATGAGATGCTAGCGGGCTTTAACTTTATTTCTGATAGGGCCTACGAATTTGCAGTTGAAAATACAAATGAACTTTTGGATGCATGTGAACAGTTAAGACCAATTCCTAAAGAAAAGTTTCCACCTATAGTTGAAGGCTCAGATGTGGAATTAAGAGAGTCTTGTCTTAAAAAAGCGAGGTCTATTTATGGTGATGACTTACCTGAAATAGTTGAGAAGAGACTTGAAAAGGAACTTAATTCTATAATTTCAAACGGTTATGCAGTTATGTATATTATTGCAGAGAGACTTGTTAAAAAATCGGAAGATGATGGATATATAGTTGGCTCTCGTGGTAGTGTTGGATCAAGTTTTGCTGCAACTATGAGCGGCATTACAGAAGTTAATCCCTTGCCACCACATTATGTATGCACAAAGTGTAAGTACAGCGAATTTGATGAAAGCGGCAAGTATAATGTAGGCGTTGATATGCCAAATAAAGATTGTCCACACTGCGGCATTGAAATGAAAAAAGATGGCTACAATATTCCTTTTGAAACTTTCTTAGGATTTAATGGTGATAAGGAACCAGATATCGACCTTAACTTTGCCGGTGAATACCAACCAAAGGCCCACGCTTATGTAGAAGAATTATTTGGCCACAATTATGTCTTTAGGGCAGGGACTATTGGAACAATTCAATTTAAAGTTGGCTATGGATATGTTAAGAATTATTTTGAAGAGAAAGGTGAACATGTATCCGATGCTGAGGTTTATAGATTAGTTGACAAAATGATTGGTATAAAGAGAACAACAGGCCAACACCCAGGAGGCATTATGATTGTTCCTAAGAATAAAGATATCCATGATTTTTCACCTATACAATATCCAGCAGATGATGCTAATTCAGGCGTGTTTACAACACACTTTGCTTATAAGGCTATTCACTCGAATATATTAAAGCTAGATATACTTGGTCACGATGGTCCTACAATGATTAGGATGCTGGAAGATATGACTGGCGTTAGCCATAAAAGTATAAAATTTGATGACCCAGAAATTTTATCTATGTTTTCATCTACTAAGCCTTTGAAATTAGACCCAGAAATTTTGGGGTGCAGCACAAGTACTCTAGCTATTCCAGAATTTGGAACTGACTTTGTTGTAAGCATGCTTGACGATACAAATCCTAAAAACTTTGCTGACCTTGTCAGAATTTCAGGCCTATCACATGGAACGGATGTTTATTTAAATAATGCAAAGGACTTGATTGAACAAGGAGTGTGTGAACTAAAGGACGTTATCGCAACCAGGGAAGATATTATGACTTATCTATTACATGCTGGTATGGAAAATGATTTTTCTTTCTTTACCATGGAAAAAGTTAGAAAGGGAAAACCACTCACTGAAGAAGATGAAGTCAAGATGAGAGATCATGGTTTGCCTGAATGGTATATAGATTCCTGTAATAAAATTAAATACATGTTTCCAAAAGCTCATGCTGTTGCATATGTAATGTTAAGTTACAGGCTTGCTTGGTACAAACTTCATTACCCTGAAGCCTTTTATGCAACTTTCTTTACAACCAAAAAGATTGACTTTGACTATTCTGCAATTACAGGTGGCTTAGAGAAAATAAATGAAAAAATAAAAATTATAAAATCTCTTGAAAGACCTACACAAAAAGAACAAAATGACTTAAAATTATTAATTGTTGCAAGAGAAATGTATCTTAGAGGTATAACTTGTAAGCCAGCTGATATTTATAAGTCAGAGCCTTTTAAATTTTTAAAAGCTGAGGGAGCAATAATTCCACCTTTAACTGTAATTCCAAACTTAGGAGATGGGGTTGCTGAAAGTATAGTTGAAGAGAGAAATATTTCTAAATTTTTAAGTTTGGATGACTTGATGAAGAGGACTCGACTAAATAAGACAAGTGTCGCATATATGAAAGATCATGGAATCTTGGAAGGTATGCAAGATACAAATCAAATATCTATGTTTTAAACTTGATATAAAAATAAATCTATGTTATTATTAATTAAATAAAACAGATATTTTTTTAGGAGGAAATATGAAAAGAGTTCTTTGTATTATTTTATCTTTAATAATGCTGACAAGTATTTCTTTAGCCGGAGCGCCAACATATGAATCTAAAACTGTTAGCGGTGTAAGGGCTAATGTTGTTAAAGTAAAGTTAGAAGAGGGCGTTAAACTTAGGGTTGCCAAAAACAATGATAAGTTAATTGGCGCTGAGTCCTTTCAATCCATGGTAAAAACTTATGGTGCAAAGGCTGCTATAAATGCTAACTACTTTGACGCTTATAAAACCTTGGAGCCAATGGCAACGATTATCAAAGGTAAACAAGTTATTCATATGGTTGGCAATACTGCAAGCCTAATGGTATATGATGATTACAAGGTCCACTTTGATACTCTCACACTTTCTTATAAAGGAAGCCTTGATGGCAAGACTAAAAATGAGTGGAATAATAATACACAAGCAATGGATTTTAATATTTTTAGCGTATGGTATGTAAACCAAAATCCTAGTGACCAATCAGGTGTTTATATATTTACAAAATACAGAAACAAGGACATAGTTTTAAATGGTGGTTGGATAGTAGAGGTTGCCAATAATGTTGTTGGTAAAACTTATTCGCCGGCAGGGAAAATTACAATACCTGAGAATGGATACGTAATTTATTATGGACCACAAGCAGCTGACAAAAATTTTGTTGACCAAAGATTTAAAGCAGGTAGAACTGTTGGCCTAGAACTTGTGGATCAAACTGGCAGCTCAACTTTTAAAGCTGGAGATAAGGATATAAAATATTCAGATATATCCGACATGATTGCTGCTGGACCTATGGTTGTAAAGAATGGGAAAAATGTAGCAGCAGAAAATAAAAAGGCTTTTAAAGAAGCGAAGATAAATACAAACTCTGCTCAGAGATCTGCAATTGGTCTTACAGCAAATAACGAGCTCGTTATGGTGACATGTGTTGCCACTATGGAAAAGCTCGCTGAAGTGATGATAGCATTAGGATGTAAAGACGCAATGAATTTAGATGGCGGAGCTTCAAGTGCCTTATATGTAAATGGGAAATTCGTAAAAGCTGCCGGAAGAAATTTAAATACAATATTTATGGTTCAATAACAAAAGCATGCCCAGGGCATGCTTTTTTTGTGTAGAAATGTTTATTTTTATATGTTATAATTAATCTAGGTGATAAAATGAATAATTTCTTAATAATAGATGGATCGTCATTGGTTAACAGGGCTTTTTATGCTCTGCCGCCTTTAACGAATAAAAAAGGTGTACAGACAAATGCTATATATGGATTTATAAGGATGTACAAGAGGCTGGTTGAAGAATACAAACCAGAGCTTGTTGCTGTTTTATTTGACCCAAAGGGACCAACCTTTAGGCATAAAATGTATGATGGATATAAGTCAACAAGAAAGAAATTTCCACCAGAATTAAGTTATCAAATTTCAATTTTAAAAAATCTTTTGGATGAAATGGGAATTAGAACTTATGAAGTTCAAGGTTATGAAGCTGATGATTTGGCAGGAAGTTTATCAAAAAAATATTCTGATGACTACAATGTCGTTTTAGTAACTGGCGATAGGGACTATTTGCAGCTTGTGGATGACAATGTAAAAGTTATCTATACAAAGAGGGGAATATCTGAAACAGTTGACTATGATAGGCAAATGATTATGGATGACTACGGACTTACACCAGACCAGCTTATTGATTTAAAGGCCCTCATGGGAGATAAGTCTGATGATATACCTGGCATAGATGGAATTGGTGAAGTCACTGCAAAAAAGCTTCTTCATGAGTATAAAACCCTTGATGGCGTCTATGATAATATTGACAATATGAAGAAAAATAAAACTACCGAAAGAATTGCAAATGGTAAAGATGCTGCCTATCTTTCGAAGGAACTTGGGAGAATAAAGTGCGATGTTGAGGTTGAGAGTAAAGACTACTTTAAACTTAGAGACCCTAACACCGAAAGAGTAAATGAAATTTTCTCTGACCTTGAATTTCAAGATTTTACAAGTGGAGAAAGCAAGGATGATAAAATTGAAGTCGAATATAAGATAGTCGATTCTTTTAAAAATATTAAATTTGCTTCAAAGACTCTGGCTGTCAAGCAATTTTTCAGAAACTCCTACCACAATGAAGAGCCTTTAGCTTATGGAATATTCGATGGAGAAAGAGCTTATATTTCTGAGTCAGCGAATGATTTCTATGAAATTTTTGATGAAAAATATGATTTTATAGGTGGAAATATCAAAGAGGACCTATATCATTTAATAAAGAAAGGCATCAATAAAAACGGTTTTAAATTTGATGTTGTAGTGGGTGATTATTTAGTTGATCCTACTTCAAATGGAGAAACTATTTCTGCTGTGTATGGGAGATATTTTTCATCAGCTACAAACTATGAAGATCTTTTTTCTAAAAACAAGAAGACTAAAATAGAAGAATTTGATAAGGATGAACTCTTCAATTCATATGCTGTGGGTCTAGCACAAATTTATAAGCTTTATCCTGTTTTAGAAGACAGGATAAAGTCCATGGATATGACCGATCTATTAAATGATATTGAACTTCCTTTAACCTATGTGCTTGCAAATATGGAATACGACGGAGTAGAGGTGAAAAAATCTATACTAGAAGATTTGGGCAAGCAATTCCAAGCGGATCTAGACCAGATGGAAGAGAAGATATTTGAACTAGCCGGAGAAGAATTTAATATTAATTCTCCTAAGCAGCTAGGCGAAATATTGTTTAATAAACTTGAATTGCCTGTTATTAAGAAAACAAAAACGGGTTTTTCTACAGACCAAGAAGTATTGGAAAAATTAAGTGACAAGCATCCGCTTCCAAAGCTAATTCTTGAATATAGGCAGGATAGTAAATTAAAGAGCACATATGTAGATGGTATTGTCGATATAATTGATGAAGATGGGAGGCTTAGGTCTACATTTAACCAAGTAAAAACAGCAACAGGTAGAATTTCCTCAACAGAACCTAACCTACAAAATATTCCTACAAGGACTGAAAAGGGAAGGATGCTGAGGAAGGCTTTTGTTGCAAAAGATGGACATCAATTACTTGACCTAGACTATTCACAAATTGAACTTAGGGTGTTAGCTGCGGTTAGCAAGGAAGAAAAAATGATTGAAGGCTTTCATGGGGACTTAGACATTCATAGGAAGACTGCAAGTGAAGTTTTTGATATTCCTTATGATGAAGTAACAGACATGGAACGCTACCATGCCAAGGCTGTTAACTTTGGTATCGTCTATGGCATAAGCGACTATGGACTCAGTCGTAATTTGGATATTGGTAGGGACTCTGCCAAAGAATACATCGACAACTACTGGAGACAATTTCCTAATGTAAAAAAATATATGGACGATGTGGTCGAAGGTGCTAAAAAAGATGGTTATGTAACGACCTTGTTTAATCGCAGAAGGGCTATACCTGAATTAAATAGCAAAAATTTTAACATTCGTAGTTTTGGTGAAAGAATTGCTCTTAATACTCCAATCCAAGGGACAGCTGCAGATATAATTAAAATTGCCATGGTAAAAGTTTTTGATTATTTAAGGGAAAATAAAATGAAATCTAGACTTATTTTAACCATTCATGACGAATTGATTTTAGAAGCGGCTGATGATGAAGTAGATAAGCTTGCAAAAGATGTTAAACACATCATGGAAACGGTTGCTGATATGGGTGTTGATTTGAAAGTTGATTATAGCATTGCAAAGGATTGGTATGAAGCCTAAAAAAATAGTAATAACAGGTAAAATTGGATCTGGAAAGAGCAGTTTTATCAAGATCTTAAAAGATAAAAATCAATTTCAATTAAGGTCTGCAGATGATGACGCAAAGGAAATAATTTCAAATAACATAAAAGATATAGATGAAATTACAAGAAAGATTTGCGGCGAAGGCATAGACTACAGGGATGTTTTTTTCAAAAATCAAGAGCTAAAAAAAGAAATCGAGGATTTCGTCTACTATAAGCTTTATGATTATTACGCTAGTATCGAATCTGACAAAGATATATTTTTTGAAATACCGCTTTATTTTGAATCTATGGGTATAGCTAATAAATGCGGTTTTATACCTGATGAAGTAATTTATATAAATGTTGACAAGGATATAAGATATAGGCGTCTTAAATCTAGCAGAAATATGACAGACCAAGATATTATCGATAGGGACAAATACTTTGTTTCAGATGAATTTGCAATAAAAAAAGCACATACTATAATCGATAACAACGAAAGTATAGAAAGATTTCAAGAAAGGATAATAGAATATCTTGATAAAAAATATTAAATTTTTAATTAAACTAATGCTTACGCTGGCAGTTCTATATGTTGGCGTAAACTTTTATTTATCATACAATTACCCGATAAAATATGAAAAGGTTGCCGATCAAGTTTGTGCAGAGGTTGGAGTAGACAAATCTTTGGTTCTTGCAATTATAAAAACAGAGAGCGGGTTTGATCCAAATGCAGTTTCCAAGAAAAATGCCCTTGGCCTAATGCAGGTGATACCTGAAACAATAGAGTACACATCACAAAAGTATAGGATTGAAGTCGGAATAAATGATATTTTTACTCCAGAAAAAAATATGGAGATTGGTGCCTATTATCTAAAGAATTTAATTGAAAGATTCGGTAGCACTGACAGGGCAATACTCGCTTACAATGCTGGACCAAGTGTGGTTAAAAGATGGATTGACGAAGGCCTTGAAGATGTAAATGACGATACTTATTCTTGGGTTCCTTATGATGAAACCAGGAACTATATAAAAAGAGTTAAGAAGGCTAGGAAGGGATATGAATTTTTAATTAGCAAGGACTATAGGGTTCCACAGAATATGCAAGAATATTTTATGAAACTAACAAAGGCAGAAGATGGAGTAGTTCCTGCTATAAAAAAATTTATTAAGGAGTTTGTAAAATGAAAAGGATAAACATATTTATACTTTGCATACTTATGCTGTTTTTATCTTCGTGCACTCAAAAAGAGGTCTCTGTTGAGGATGAAAAGCTTAACTACCTCCTTGCAGAGACAGGGGAGATAAGCATTCCTCTGACACCCTTTGAATCCTTAGATCCTCTTACAACAGAAAATATGTCTTATTTTTATTTATCTAGTTTAATTTTTGAAGGCTTATTTACTCTAGATGATAATCTTAGGCCACAAACTTTATTGGCTAGCTCATATAATTTGGATAATAACAAGATGACCATTAGCATCAAAGATGGCATAACTTTTCATGATGGATCAGCTTTGACAGTAAGAGATGTCTTGTATTCTCTAGAACATTTTCAAAACTCCGCTAAAGGACCCTATTATAATCTTGTAGTCAACAATATTTCTAGAGAATTTCCTTTGAGTGGAAAAATAATTGATAATACAACAATTGAGATTAGCTATAATGGAGTAGGACCATTTTTAAAGGAATATTTAATTTTCCCAATAGTAAAAGAGGGAACTCTAATTAAAAAAATCCCTTTGGGAACCGGACCATATATGGTTGATAGCTATGAGAATAAAAAAGAAATAATTTTGCAAGCATACGAAAATTATCATGACGAAATGCCAAGTATTTCTAGAATTAGAGGGGTTTATCATGATGACAAAGATTTGATTTACACTTCTCTTGAAACTGGCAGAATTCATGTATCCACATCATGGGGACAAAACTTTTATAGGTTTTTTAATAATGAGCATTTTAATGCCCAAACTTATCCTTCCAATGAAATGTATTTTTTATTTTTAAATCCTGAGGGAGAATTAGCAAATCCAAATTATAGGGAGGCTATAAAAAGTTCCATTGACAAGGAAAGAATTATTAAGATTGCCTTAGATGATCAAGGAATTAAAACAACTGGATTTATTAATCCCAACAGTTATTTTTGCAGGGTAGGCCAAGATATTACAAATATTGACAAAGCAAAAGAATTACTGTCTGGTGATAAACCAACTCTTAAATTTTATTTCTATTGGAAAAATGAATATCAGCTTAAAATTGCAACTCTAATTGCCGAATCTCTATATAATTTGGGAATAAAAGTTGAGTTTGTTGGAAATTCTGATGAGGATTTTAATACTTATTTGGAGAATCTAAAGGCTGGTGGTTACGACATTGCCTTATCATCAATGGCTGTAAATATTATTCCAGATTATAGCTACAATTTAAATTCAGGTATATTTCCTTATCAATCAGAAACTATTAGCAAACTAAATGAAGATATCAAATCTACACACAACGAATCAGATTTAATCTTAGTTACCAACAGTATAGATGAGACTATTAATAGAGAGAATATTTTTATTCCCCTTGTCTACAAGATGAATGCCCTTATATATTCAAATGCTATAGTGGGGGATATAAAACCAAATATTATTTTTCCTTATAAGTCACTTAGCACTGCATATTTTACAACTAAAGAAAATGAAACCATTGATGAAGACGCAAACTAAAAATTTTAGTTTGCGTTTTTTGGTGATTCAAATCACAAATTTAACAAAATTTTACACAAGCCCTATAAATGCTGTTTTTTCCTTGAATTTGACCAGGTCTTATGCTATAATTTTTATGAAAGGCGAAGGTGATAAATATGAATTTAAAACATCTTACCTTCAAGGGCGGTATACATATACCAGAGTTTAAAGAACTTTCCGAGCACGCTCCAATTGAAAAGGCAAAAGCTGTTGCTGAAGTGATTATTCCACTTACACAACACGTTGGTGCTCCTTGTGAGCCAACAGTAAAAGTTGGCGACGAGGTAAAGATTGGTACGGTTATTGGAGATGTGGAGGCGTCATTATACGCACCTGTTCACTCCAGCGTATCGGGGGTTGTTAAAAAAATCGAAAAGAGATTTACCCTTGATGGTTCTAGTGCAACTTGCGTTACAATTGAAAACAATTTTAAAGATGAATTTGAATTTCAAGAATGTGACAAAAAAATTGAAGATTTTTCTATTGATGAAATAATCGAAGCTGTCAAAAAAGCTGGTGTAATCGGTATGGGTGGGGCAGCATTCCCTGCACATAACAAACTTTCCGGCGCACTTAAGGGCATCGACTCTATAATTTTAAATGGGGCAGAATGTGAGCCTTATTTAACTTGTGACCATAGAATGATGCTTGAATGGGGCGATAAAATTATTGAAGGCTTAAAGATTATTATGAAGGTTACTAACGCAACCAACGGTTACATAGGGATAGAAGACAACAAAAAAGATGCCATAGAGTCTTTAGAAGCTAAATTGAGCTCTTCGGCAAATCTTCATGTAGCTGATCTTATTACAAAGTTTCCTCAAGGTGACTCATATAGAATGGTTGACTCTATTTTAAATCGTAAAGTTCCTCAAGGCGGAAGAACAGGCAATGTAAATACACTTGTTACCAACGTTGGTACTTCTGCAGCTATTGCAGATGCTGTTTTAAGAGGTATTCCTTCTTATGAAAGAGTTGTAACAGTAACTGGTGATGGTATAAAGACTCCAAAAAATATTTTGGCCAGAGTTGGAACCAAAATTTCTGACTTAATAGAAATGGCAGGGGGCTTTAACGGTAATCCAAAAGCTATTGTAGCTGGTGGACCAATGACAGGATTCTCACAATTTGATGTGTCTACTCCAATTCAAAAAAATACATCAGGTCTTCTTGTACTTGCAGAAAATGATGCTGCAAAATATGAGATGAGCCCATGTATTAGATGTGGTAAATGCATTCATGGATGTCCTGTACATTTAATGCCTCTAAATATTGCTGCCCTTGCAATCCATAATAGGTTTGAAGATACAGCAAAGTACAATGCTCAAGCATGTATAGCATGTGGTTCATGTTCTTACATTTGCCCAGCACATAGGCCACTGACAGAAATGGTTGTCGCAGCAAAACGTGAACTAAGAGCTGCATCGAGAAAGGCTAGATAGGAGGTAGTTATGACTGAAAAAGATATTAATAAAGTAAATGTAGAGTCAGCTGCTCCTAAAGAAACTAATGTAGTTAAAAAGGAAGACTCAAATATAAAAGCAGAAATTACAGACGCTGAATTTGAAAAAATGAGTTTGGCTGAACAATTTGAAGCTAAAGATGGCAGTTGGACTGTTGCCTTGGCTCCACATTTGAGAACTACTAGGACAACTAGAAAGATGATGCTAGATGTTATAATTGCATTAACTCCACAACTCTTGTTCTCAGTATATAAATTTGGCCTTCACGCAGCTATGATTATACTTATTTCAGTACTCAGTGCTGTTTGTTTTGAAGCCTTAATTCAAAAAGCATTCCATAAGAAAGTTTTAATCGGTGACTTATCAGCAGTTGTAACAGGTTTATTACTTGCTTTCAACTTACCGGCCAATGTTCCTTATTGGATTCCAATTGTAGGTTCAGCTTTTGCAATTATTATTGCTAAAGAACTCTTTGGAGGAATTGGTTCAAACTTCATGAACCCAGCTTTAGCAGGTCGTGCAGCTTTAATGATGAGCTGGCCAGCAATAATGACCAATTATATTGGACCAGATGGAATTACAGGTGCAACCACACTTCAAATTCTAAAAGCTGGAGAAGGACAATTACCTGTATTAAAAGACGTTATAATTGGAAATATAAGCGGTGTTTTAGGTGAAACAGCAAGTATTTGCATACTGATTGGATTTATTTATTTAGTTATAAGAAAGGTATTAGACTATAAAATTACTCTTATATATATTGCAACTACTATGTTAGTATTATTTGCAATGGGTATAAGAGGAGAATTTTTACTATACCATCTATTCGGTGGTGGACTATTGCTTGGTGCATGTTTTATGGCTACAGACTTTGTAACAGCACCTACAACTCCAATTGGAAAAATTATATTTGCAGCGGGCTGCGGTCTATTAACTGCCTTAATTAGATTAAAAGGTGGTATGGCTGAGGGCGTTAGCTATTCTATTTTAATTATGAATACTGCAGTACCTCTAATCGATAGACTTACTGTTCCTAAGGTATTTGGGGAGGTAAAAACAAAATGAAAGAAACATTAAAACTTGGTTTAATACTTCTTGTTTTTGCTTTGGTTGCAGCTGGTGTTCTAGGCTATGTAAATAGTGTAACAGAACCAATTATTGCTGAAAGAGAAGCAAGAGAAGCACAGGAAGCTTATCAAGAATTGATTCCAGAAGCTGATGAATTTGTTGAATTTACTAGCGAAGAATTAAATAAATATAAGGCAATAAACTCAAAGGTTACAAGCATTGTAAAAGCAATTAAAGGCGGCGATGAAATTGGATATCTACTCACAACCAATGGCGGAGGATACGGTGGAGATATAACAGTAATCACTGCTCTTATAGGCGATGAAATTAAAGCTATTAAAATTCTAAAGCACAAGGAAACACCTGAAATTGGAACCAAAGTTGTTGAAAATAAAGATTTCGAAGCTCAATATTCAGGCAAATCCGTTAGAGAGCCAATAGCTGTTAATAAAGAAAATCCTGGTGCTAGTGAAATTCAAGCAATTTCAGGTTCAACTGTAAGCTCCAGAGGTGTTACAGATGCTGTAAATATAGCTTTAGATATTTATAAGGAGTTGAACAATGGACTATAAAAAAATTATAAAAGATGCATTATTTAATAATAATCCAGTCTTGGTTCAATTGATAGGACTTTGCTCTGTACTAGCTGTTTCAATTAATGTTGAAAATGCTCTTGCAATGACAGCAGCAGTTGTATTTGTTACAACGTTGAGTAACATTTCAATATCATTACTTAGAAATGTTATTCCTGATAAGATCAGAATTCCTATTTACATTGTTGTAATTGCAACATTTGTTACGATTGTAGATATGTTCTTAAACGCTTTTGTTCAAGATGTATATGCTTCCCTAGGATTATTTATTCCACTAATCGTTGTAAACTGTTTGATCCTTGCAAGGGCAGAAAGCTTTGCAAGTAAAAATACTTTACTTCCTTCAATTGTAGATGGATTCTTTAGTGGGCTTGGATATGGTGTGGCTATTATAATATTAGCTGCAATAAGAGAAATCATTGGTTCAGGTAAAATATTTGGATATACAATTTTTGAAGGCTTCAATCCAATGGGATTATTCGTTATGCCAGCTGGTGCTTTCATTATTCTTGGATTAATGATTTTTGCCCTTAATACTATAAGGAATAGAAAAAAGAACACAAGTGATAAGGAGGCTGAATAATGAATATTTTTCAAATAATTATTTCGACTATTTTTGTAAATAACTACGTATTTAGTCAGTTCCTTGGCATATGTCCTTTCCTTGGAGTTTCAGGTAAGGTTGAAACTGCAGGAGGTATGGGCTTGGCTGTAACATTCGTTATGACAATTAGCTCTGCACTTACTTGGGTAATACAAAGATTTATCCTAGATCCATTTGGGCTTGGATACTTACAAACAATTGTATTTATTTTGGTTATTGCCAGCTTAGTACAATTTGTTGAAATGGTAATTAAAAAACTCAGTCCTTCACTATATCAAGCGATGGGCGTTTTCTTACCACTAATTACAACAAACTGCGTCGTACTTGGTGTTGCAATTGTTAATATTCAAAATGAATACAACATTTTCCAAACTATTGCAAGTGCTCTAGGCGCTTCAATTGGATTTGCATTAGCACTATTATTATTAAGTGCTCTCAGAGAAAGACTTGAACTTGCAAATGTACCTGAAGCATTGAAGGGATTTCCAATGGCTCTAATAGCCGCTGGACTAATGAGTATTGCTTTCACAGGTTTTGCAGGTTTAATATAGGAGGTAATGATGTTTACAGAAATTTTAAAAGCAATTGCCGTCCTTGGAATTTTAGGTTTTATTTTTGGCGCACTACTTAGCATCGCTTCAAAAATATTTGCAGTTGAAATGGATCCATTGGTTGGAAATATTTTAGGAGTTCTACCTGGAGCCAACTGCGGTGCATGCGGATTTCCTGGTTGTGAAGGATTGGCAAATGCTATTGCAAAAGGTACAGCTCCATCCAATGCATGTACAATTGGCGGACCAAGTGTTGCCGCAAAAGTTGCGGAAGTTCTTGGATCAGAAGCTCTTGATGTTGAAAGACAAGTTGCTGTTGTTAGATGCAATGGAACTTGCAATAACGCTGTTGATAAATATAATTATCACGGTGTTAAGGATTGCAGGTATATGGCTCAAATTGGTGGCGGAAATAAGAAATGTTCTTATGGCTGTTTAGGATGCGGAACTTGTAAGGATATTTGCCCATTTGATGCTATAGAAATGGTAGATGGCGTTGCAGTTATTATAAAAGATAAGTGTGTGGCATGTAAGAAATGTATTGAAATTTGCCCTAAACATATTATTGAACTTATGCCTTATAATAAGCATACAGTTGTTAAGTGTGCCTCAAATGATAAGGGTAAAGTTGTTAAAGAAGCATGTAAGGTCGGATGTATTGGATGCACACTATGTGTTAAAAAGTGTCCTAAAGAAGCTATTACATTTGAAAACTCTTTGGCTCATATTGATTATGAAAAATGTGTAAATTGTAAGATTTGCGTTAAAACATGTCCTACAAAAGCTATTCAAGACGATAGACCAGAAAGACCACGCCCAGTGGTTAAACCTGTTGAAGCTAAAGAAGCGGATAGCAATAGCACAGAAGCTAAAGAAAAAGAAGCACAAGTTACAGAAAATAAATAAGATTAACTCGGGAAATATTCCCGAGTTTTTATTTATTTAAAATTTTTGCTTATTTTTGTTAGCGGAGACTAACTTTTTTAATAAAATGTGTTATAATATATTAAGGAGGTGTTCTTATGACAATTAATGTTATTTATTGGTCAGGCACAGGTAATACTGAAGCCATGGCAAAGGCAGTTGTGGAAGGAATTGAATCTGCAGGCAAAGAAGCAAAATTAATTTTTGTTGATGACGCAAAAATTGAAGATGTAACAGGTGCAGAAGCGGTTGCATTTGGTTGTTCAGCAATGGGTGATGAAGAGCTAGAAGAGGATTCTTTCAGACCTTTTATGGATGAAGCTAATAAAGTTATTAGCGGTAAGAAAGTTGCAATTTTTGGTTCATACGAATGGAACGAGGGACAATGGATGGACTATTGGACAGAAGAAATTAATCAAACAGGCTGCAAACTTGTTGTACCAGGATTAATTGCTTATGACTATCCGGATGATGAAGCCCTTGAAAAGTGCAGAGAGCTTGGAAGAGCTTTAGCAAAATAAGCTGAGATTTTTCTCAGCTACATAAATTTTTTTAGCGCTATAAGCGCTTTTTTTATTTTATTTTTTATATTTTTGTATAAAAAAGAAGTTAAAAGAGTTGAAACGAAGTTTAAAATCGTATATAATATATGCGGAGGTAGTTTTATGAGCGATAAAAAAACATACATAGCTATTGATCTAAAATCTTTTTACGCATCCTGCGAATGTATTGAAAGGGGATTGGATCCTTTAAAATATAATTTACTTGTTGCTGATAATTCTAGGACTGATAAGACAATATGTCTTGCTGTATCCCCACCTTTAAAATCTTTGGGTGTCCCTGGAAGGCCGCGCTTATTTGAAGCTATCCAGATAATAAGAAATTTAAATATTGATAGGCTAGAAAGATCGGGTCTAAAAGACTTTGAATATATGTCATACAATATTGATGAAATAAATAAATCTCCGAAGGTTGGAGTAGATTATATTGTCGCACCTCCTCATATGGCTAAATATATTGAAATTAGTAAGTCTATATATAAGATATATCTAAATTGGATATCAGCTGAGGACATACATGTATATTCTATTGATGAAGTGTTTATCGATGCGACAAATTATTTGAAATTATATGGGATGGATGGGGAAGACTTGGCATCCCATATTGTAAATGATGTTTTAAAAGAAACTGGTATAACGGCAACTGCAGGTGTGGGGACGAATATGTATTTGTGTAAGGTTGCTATGGATATACTTGCAAAGCATACAAAGCCAAATTCTCACGGAGTTAGGGTTAAAGTTTTGGATGTGGATAGTTATAGAAAGTATTTGTGGGATCACAGACCACTAACTGATTTTTGGAGGGTAGGAAGCGGTTATCAAAAGAGACTTGCAAAGTATGGACTTTTTACTATGGGAGATATAGCTGAGTTTTCTATTGATTATGAGGATGTCCTATACAAAGAGTTTGGAATAAATGCTGAGCTTTTAATAGATCACGCTTGGGGCTATGAGCCGTGTACAATTTCTGATGTAAAAAAATACAAACCACAAAACACAAGTAGGAGTAGCGGACAAGTCTTACATGAACCTTATAAGTACGATCAAGCTAAGATTGTTATTGGAGAGATGGCTGATAGTTTAGCACTTGATTTGTATTTAAAAGGTCTAGTCAGCAATCAGATCGATATTACTATTGGCTATGATAGGTCGAGCTTAGAAGACAAAGAAATTAATTATAATGGCGAAATAAAGATGGATCACTATGGAAGAAAAATTCCTAAAAAATCTCATGGTGTAAGAAATTTAAATATGTATACTTCGTCATCTAAAGTTTTTATTGACTCTGCTAAGGAGCTTTTTGATGGAATAGTAAACAAGGAGCTCTATATTAGAAAATTAAATATAGTGGCTAATAATACTTGTTATAAGGATGAACTCGAAAAAACAACTCATGGCAGGCAGATGGATATTTTTAACTTGGAGAATAGAGCAATAGAAGGTAGTACAGTAAATAAATTGAATATTGACAAGGAAGAAAAGGTACAAAAAGCTGTTATAGAGATTAAAAATAAATACGGAAAGAATTCTATTTTAAAGGGTCTTAATTTTAGAGAGGGAGCTACTGGTATAGAAAGGAATAGGCAGATTGGAGGGCATAAGTCATGAATCTTAAGTATGAGAATATAATTGATATGGATAGGCCTATATCAAAGGTACACATGAAAATGCCTCTTATAAATAGGGCAGCACAATTTGCTCCATTTGCAGCCCTTACTGGTTATGAAGAGGCCATAGCTGAGACAGCAAGATATACTAATAGAAAAATAGATTTAAGTGAAAGTGAGCTTGATAGATTAGACTTTAAGCTTAACGAGTGTTTAAGAAATATAAATACACCAATAAGATTGATTTATTTTGAAGCAGACAAGTTAAAGAAGGGGGGTAAATATTTATCTGTATCTGGAAAAATTAAGAATATTGACGATTATGAGAGAACTATAAGCTTAGATTCTGGGCCTTGTATAAGAATAGACAACATATATGATATTGAATCAAAGACTATGTCAAGTGAATAAAATTAAAGAAACTACCATTGTAATTGGATGAAAATTATAAAGGCAGTTTTTTTATTTGAAAAAAATATTTAAATAAAAAAGTATGGCCTTATTAAAAAAGCCATACTTAAGTCTTAATTAAAATTATTTATATTATTGGGTTCTAATTGCTTCAAGTGGAGAAAGGCGAGTAGCTTTGGTAGCTGGATAGAATCCACTAACTAGTCCAATGACAGATGAAAAAGCAAGTGCAGCAAGGACCAGCCAGAGGGGAATGATAGAAATTTTGTTTGCTTCTCCAGGCATTCCGCCCATCATGCCACCCATCATACCCATACCAGAACCATCTGAAGGCTTAGAAGCGTAGCTGTTAATAATAGCGCTTATTATATAGCTAAATCCAATGCCAACTCCACCACCGAAAAGACCGATAAGGGCAGCTTCTGTTAGGAATATTTTTTTAATATCTTGAACACTAGCGCCAATAACTTTCATTATTCCAATTTCTTTTATACGCTCATAGATACTCATAACCATAGTATTGGCAATACCAATTGCTGCAACCAATAAACTTACAGCTCCAATGCCACCAAGGATTTTTTGTTGGTTTTCTACTGATTTTATCATAGGTTCTACATATTTCATTTTGCTTTGAGCGTTAAAATTTAATTTCTCCAAAGAGTCATTAACATCTTTTACGTTTTTAATATCATCAACTTTAACTAGAATTTGTGAATACTTGCTGGCAGATGATCCTCTGCTAAAACTATAGCCACCTTCAGCCTTGTTTTGGTCTTTCATCCTTTTGGCTTCACGATTAATCTTTTCTGCAAACTCCATGTTAATGAAGATATTGTACCCGTATTCGAAGTCTTGTTCATCTAGCTCACCTATAGGAATTATTTTAAAGGTCTTTTTAAAAGATGGTCTATCATCTTCGCTAAAATCATAACCAATACCTATTTCAATTTTGTCTTTTTCCAGGTTAACAGGGGACTCATTATTTGAAATGACACCGTTATTTCTTGCAGATGGATTATACCAAGACCTCTTAATACCACCGCCAAAAACTGCAGCATTGGTATCATTTTCTGATAATAACTTACCCCATACTGGTTTTATATCGAAATCACCCAGAACATTTGGATCGACACCAACTATATCTGCATAAGTCTGATATTTTTTTGAAAATATCTGAGCATCATCAACTCTAAGCATTGGCATAACAGAAACAACGTGGTCTAATTGTTTAATAGTATTTAAGGCCTTTTCATTTAATGGAGCAGGATCTTTGGCAGCTCCTGTTTCATTATTGTAAATAGGATAGGGCATTATATTGATAACATCTAAGGCACCCATTTCTTCAAGCTGCCTTTGGGTATTTGCTTTCATACCAAGACCAAGGCTTAGCATAACGACAATGGATGCACAACCAATAGTTACACCTAAAATGGTTAAGATTGTTCTGAGCTTTCGTCTCCATAGGTTACGAACACTCATCAAAAGTAAATCGATATTACTCATCTAAGGTCAGCTCCTTATCACGTTTTTTGTGATGGCTCCTCCTGATAATAACAACAACAGCAATTGCAATAGCTGCAAGAATTGTCCAAAAATACCATTTTTTTGCAAGGTTTTTAACTTTACCCATAAAGCCTTCTTCTTCCATGCCTGGCCCCATTCCATTGGGACCCATTCCGTCAGGTCCCATATCGTTAGGGTCAAATTGTGGAGCTTCAGATACTTCGTAGGTTATTTCTTTAACCTCTTCTTGCTTAGTACCTGTTGAGTCTTCATAAGAGAATATTAATTTAACTTTCTTTGTACCTGGCTCGAAAGAGTTGATCTGACAATCATGGCTTTCAGTTGAACCAGAAACAAAGTTACCGATATAGTAAGTTGGGTTTTGTATTTCAACAGATGGATCATCAGATTCAGCTCTAACCATCATATTGTAAAGAGTAACTTTACCTGTATTGTAAAATACAACACTTAGTGGAGCACCATCGCCTGCATTAAATGATTCTTGAGTTTGTACTTCTCCAATTTCAAGTCTAGATTTTTGAATTACAGGGATACCAATATTTTCAGATGCCTTATATTCATTATTTTGAGTATCTTCATACTCAAAGTTTGCAGTTACTTGGTAAGTTTTTGCCTTGGCATCTGGCACTGTATACATCTTTATTTTCTTCTCAACCATTTGACCAGGTTTAATGCTGTCAATGAAAAATGTATTTGAAGAATCAACTGGAGTAAAGATATTTGAACCAGCTGTATTTGAATTATCGCTAGTTGTTTCCATGCTTGAAAGGGTAATCTTGATATTTCTTATTTCGTGCTTGGAGTTTGTATTTTGGAAATTTAAAGTCATTTCAAACTCGTTACCAGCTTCAGGTAAACGTGGTTCAAATGAATATTTTTCAATAATTAGTTTAGGTGTGCTAGGTTTTTTATCTTTACCTTCATCGTCTTTTTGAGGATTAGATACAAATATGCCTGCGACTTGCTCTGTAACTATTGGTTCTTCTTTATTTGTATATGAATCATTGTATTCAACTTTAAAGCTGATAGGGTAGTTTTGGGTTGTACTTGCTGGTGTAGCAAAGTAGGTAAATTCATAATGTTTTGATTCACCAGGATTAATTTTTTCTTCAAAAAATTGTCCTACGGACCTAGAAACTAAACCGCTACCATCAACTGATGATTTAATATAAACTCTTTCTGCAACAGATTGGCCTTTGTTTGTAACATCAAAAGTAATTTTAGCTTGGTTGCCTGGATAAATTGTTTTTGAAGGCACATTTAAATTTTCAATGATAAGAGCAGAAGCTTTATCAGGATTTGAACCGACTGTCAGAAAGAAGCTTCTTGTGTTTGAAGCTTCGCCTTCCTTTGCTGCGTTTGGATAGTTAAGTGTAACTTTGAACTCATAGTTACCTGGCTTAATATTTTTTGCACTTCCAAGTTCAAAGGCAAAAGATTTTTCTTGCCCAGGGTTTAAGGTGTCTATAGTGCGAGCATTAAAATCTCTTAGAAGGGTAAAACCATCTTGTTGCATACCTTCGAGTTTAACTTCTGCATTGTAAACAGGGTATTCAGTATTATTTTTTACATTTACAGTAGCGACTACCATTTGCCCAGGTGAAACATCATGTGGGTTAGGGAAGACTGTTACTTCACTTAAATCTAGCTTAGAAAAAGCAGCTTTACCGTTGCTTTTTACTCTAACAGTTGCGGAAAATTGACCAGCACTTGCTCCATCTACAAAAACATTAACTGTAACTGGGTAGCTACCAGCTCTGGCTGTATCAGGTACTTTTATTCTAAAGGTTAGACCAACTGTATCTTCCTTATAATTAGAGTTTTGAGGACCATAAGGATTACGGTGCCTATCATTTCTGTATGGCCCGTAAGTGTTTGCAGTCATTTCATCATATGAGTTTTCCAAGTAAATACTTGTTGTATCTGATGAAGTAGCATTACCGCTAACTATAATTGGCTGATAATTTTCTCTTTCAGTAGTTACAGTTACAAGGGCACTTATAACTCCTGTTTGTCCTGGTTCAACTTCTATATAACTGTCTCCATCAATCCTTGCCTTAGCTGAGAATTGCTGGGGTGGTAGTTCTTCTTTTCCATCACCCTCAGCTACTGCTGTAATTGTACTAAATACTAATAAAATTGATAAAAATAATATAAATTTGTTCTTCATTTTCTTCTCCCTATTTTAAATCTTTTAATTCATCGCCATTTGCATTTAACCCTATATCTGGTATTGGCTCAGGCTTTTGACTAACAATATTTTCAATCTTACCATCTTTAAAATGGACAATTCTATCTGAGTAAATTGAAGTTTCCGGGTCGTGAGTGACAACTATCAATGTGCCACCAGCATCACGAACCATTTTTGTCATTAGTTGAATAACTTCCATACTTGTCTTTGAGTCAAGATTACCAGTCGGCTCATCTGCAAAAATTATTTTTGGTTTATCTACAAAAGCTCTTGCTATACTAACTCTTTGTTGTTGACCGCCGCTCATTTCACTAGGTTTGTGAAAAAGACGTTTACCTAGTCCAACTTTTTTAAGTATATCAATACTCATTTTATCTCTCTTGTGTTTGGGGATTCCTTTGAAAGTTAAGCCAAGTCCGACATTTTCAACCGCATTTAATGTGGGAATTAAATTATATGCTTGGAATACAAAGCCAACATTAAGCTGTCTAAATTTTGTCATATTGGATTCGCTTAAATTTTCCAAATGAATACCGCCTATTATGACTTGACCCTTTGTGGGTTTTTCAAGACCTGCACATAAATTAAGAAGGGTGGACTTGCCGCTCCCAGAAGGACCGACCAAACAAATACATTCGCCCTTATAAATTTCAAGGTCAACACCTCTAAGAGCATATATTTTTTCTTCACCCATCTTATAAATTTTGTAAAGGTCATTTAATTTTATAAGTGGTTCCATTTTTTCCTCCGTATGTGTATTATAACACTCAAGTAAAGCTTTTACAAGAAAATGTGTATAAAAATTTTGTGTGGGTATGATAATTATAGGAGGGAATATGACTATTAAATTAAGATTACCACATAATAAAAACGTTAATTCGATAGACATTGCAAGAGAAATGTCCATAAAAGATTTAGTTAAAGAAAATAATATAAAAAATGAAAGTGATTTTATTTTTTTGGGAGCTATAGTCGATGGAAGAATTAAAAATTTAAATTATAAGTTACGAGGCGACGAAAATGTTATATTGGTTGATATTGCAAATTCACTTGGAACTAGGGTATACACATCTACATTAATACTTGTATACCATATGGCGCAGGTAAAACTTTTTCCAGAAAGACAATCTATTATTGATAGCTTTATTGGCTCTTCTATATATGTAGAAGAGGAGTTTGGCATTCCTTTTACACAAAGCGATTTAAAAAAGATAAGAGAAGAAATGCTTAACATAATTAATAGCGATATAGATATAACAGAAGAAATATGGCCAAGAGAAAAAGCGATTAAATATTTCGAAAGCCAAAATAGACTTGATAAGGTTAAGTTAATTGAAACCAACAATTTAAAAGAAGTAAAACTTCATAGGTGCGGAGATTATGTTGATAGATTCGAAGGAATTTTGGCACCATCTACTGGTTATATTAAAGATTTTGAACTGAAATATTATTATCCGGGTATGCTAATTGTATTTCCTGGAAATAGTAATGGCTATGATGCAAGGAATGAGAAAGAACAACCGAGCTTAATTAAAGTTTTTTCGGATGAAACAAAATTTGCTAAAATTTTAGGCGTTAATTATGTAGGTCAAATGAATGAGATGATTGCTTCCGGCAAAGCTAGAGACTTAATTTTAATATCCGAAGCACATATGGATAAAAAATATGACAATACAGTTAGCGAAGTTTTAAAAGATGAAGCTAAGAGGATTGTGTTAATTAGTGGGCCTTCAAGCTCGGGTAAGACAACAACGGCTCAGAAATTAAAAGTTTATTTTGCAATGAGAGGAGTAAACACAGTTGAAATTTCGACTGATGATTATTTTGTTGAGAGATCTCTAACACCAAAAAAAGAAAATGGAGAATATGATTTTGAATCTATAGATGCTGTTGATATCCATAAGTTAAATCAAGACATAATGCAATTGATCGAAGGAAAAGAAATTGACAGGATTTCATTTGACTTTATAGAAGGAAAAGCGGAAAAAACTGGAGATAAAATAAAATTAGGGCCACGTGATATTATAATTATAGAAGGTATACATGCCCTCAATCCAATTTTAAGTAGAGAAATCCCAGAGAGAAATAAATTTAAAATTTATCTGTCAGCTCTTACCACTATGAATATTGATGCGCTTAATAGACTATCCACGACGGATGTTAGATTTTTAAGAAGGATGGTAAGGGATGTTCGCACAAGGGGAAGAGATGTTTCTTCAGCCTTATCAGAATGGAAGAATGTTAGAGAAGGCGAGGATATTTATGTATTCCCTTACCAAGAAGATGCTGACATTGTAATTAACACAAGTTTAATTTATGAAATTGCAGCAATTAAAAAGCACGCCTTAAGTTTGCTTCAAAGCGTGCCAGAAGATGATAATAACTTTGTAAGGGCCACTAGATTGATAGAAACCCTAAGTTATTTTAATTCAATTGATGATGACGATTTAATTCCAAACACATCAATTCTTAGAGAATTTATTGACGGATCTGTTTTTGATAAATAGTTTATCTTAGGTCCTCAAAAAAACTGGATATTTTTACTTTTTTATTGGCGTCGTTTTTATATGCGTACATGAATAGGTTTTCTTTTGCCCGAGTCATGCCCACATATAAGAGGCGCCTTTCTTCTTCTAAGTCGTTTGTTAATACATTCGACCCTGGTATTTCACTTTCAATAAGGTCAATTATAAAAACATTGTCAAACTCTAGGCCCTTGGACGAATGCATTGTTAAGAGTTCTATATCAGAAGAGTTTTCAATTAAGCAAAGTTTTTTAATTTGTTCAAGTCTTGGTAGAAATTCTTCTATAGTCGTATCCTTCGAAATTGAAATCAGAGTATTATAGACCCTGAGTAAGCTATCTAAACTTCGAGCTTGCTCTCTTTTAGATTGCTTTAAAAAGTTTACATAACCACAATTATTTAAAATTATATCCAAGCCTTTGTTTTTAAAGTTTGCAGCCGCCATTCTTAAGTGTAGCTTCAAATCATTCAAGAGTTCTGCTTTATATTCGGGCAGGTTTGGAATTGCAAGTACTTTATCTATGGCGTTTTCTTGAGAATTGTAGCGGGCTTCTTCTATTCCTGCCCTTGATACATATCCTTGAAGTTTATAGTAAATCTTTGAATAAAGATCGAAATCATTTGGGCTTAAGATAAGAGAAATAATTTCACAAACATCCCTATAGACACTAGATTTAAAGAAGTCAATATTGTGGTCTTTTAAGTTAAAAGATAATAGATTTTTATCAAGTGCGTCAATAACGCCTATGCTTGAAAGATTATTGCGATATATAATAGCTTTTTTACCCTTAGCAGCTTTAATATCTTTGACGACACTCTCGTATTGTTCATGGCGAGTTTTTAAGATATTTACTTTAACCTTAGATTTTTTCCCACGATTTGAAAGCAACTCTTTTTCGTACCTATATTTATTGTTTTTTATTAGGCGGTTAGCCGAATTTACAATTTCATAGTAGGACCTGTAATTTGTTTCTAAATATATTATTTTTGCATTTGCAAATTCGTGTTCAAACCTCATAAGCATATAAGGGCTTGCGCCCCTAAATTTATAGATGCTTTGATCATCGTCGGCAACTACAAAAAGATTATTATTTTTGCTTAGCAAGAGTTTTATAATATCCCATTGTATATCAGATGTGTCTTGGGCCTCATCTAGTAAGATATATTTAAATCTACTTTTAAAAGCATTTTTGAATTTCTTATCATTTTCAAATATTTTCCTTGCTTCTAGTAAAAGATCATCAAAATCATAAAGGTAATTATCCCTTAGAACTTTTTCATAATTATCATAAAACTTTTTTAAATTCTTAACACCCAATTCATCTTCAACTTGCAAGGTTATTTCTTTTAGGTTTTTGCACTTGATTGTTGAAATCGCGGATAATATTCTAAGATATGATTCGATGTCGATGTTAGAAAAATATATATCCTTATAAGTGTCGTTTATTGCCTTATATCTAAAGGCCTTGTATCTCTCATCTTCAATCATATTAAAGGGTATGCTTTTAGATTTATTATAAGTGGCAACAATTTCAAAACAAAGAGAATGAATAGTCCTTATATTTTTAAAAGTCGTGTACCTAGAAAATTGCTTCAAGCGTTTACGCATATCATTTGCACTCGCTCTGGAAAAGGTGAGGGCAAGTATTTCTGATGGAGAAACTTTTTCCTCCTCTATGAGTTTAAGTATTCTATTTATTATGATGGTTGTCTTGCCAGCACCAGGAACTGCCAAAACTAGACAAGGACCATTTTTGTGATTGATTGCTTCTAATTGTGATTTTGAAAATTCCATAGCTATATTATAATTGATTCTATTATATAAGTCTAATAATAGAGGTTAATCTTGAAAATTAATAATAAAACCAGTATAATGAAGTGTGGAGGAATATATGGAAGTAATAAGAAAAAATTTAGGTATTTACGGAGCTAACACTTATATTATTTTTGATGAAAATAAAAAGGCAATCGTTATTGATTGTGGTGGTGATAGTGAAGATGTGGTTAAAATTTTAAATGAAAATGATTTAACTTTAGAAGCAATTGTATTAACTCATGGGCACTTTGATCATATAGGTGGGGTTAATAAGCTTAGGGAAGAAACTGGCGCAAAAGTTTATGGAGCTACTGAAGAGAGGAATTTATTTGATGATCCTGACCACAATCTTTCAACGGCAACTTTGCTCGGACCTATTACGCTAGAGTGTGATCATTATTTTAAGGATGGAGATGAGCTTGAATTTACTCCAATAACTTTGAAGGCAAAACATTCACCTGGTCACACTGAAGGAAGCTTTGTATTATATGGCAATGGTTATTTATTTACTGGTGATACTTTGTTTAAGATGAGCTGTGGTAGGACAGATTTATATTCTGGCAACCAAAGTAAGATAGAGGATTCATTAAAGTTTATTGCCACAAATTATCCAGACGATACAGTTGTCTGTCCTGGACATGGTCCTCAAAGCGATATCAAATTCGAGAGAGAAAACAATCCATATATTAAAAGTTTACTATGATTGAAATCGTAACAAGTGGATTTGAGCTAAGACCAACTCATTTAAATATGTTACGATCTTCCATAGCTTTTGAAGATATAGATGCATACAAACCTGATACAAAATTGTATTTAGAGCTTGATAATAATCTTGTTACTGGAAAGTGGATCAACGAAGACATATCTAAAGAAATCCAATTGCCAGTAGAAAATTTAGATAGTGAAACTACTATTAAGCTGGCCATATATAAATTGGTAAAATTAATAACAAATATAGATTTACCTTGGGGAATCTTAACTGGTATAAGGCCAGTTAGATATTTGGAGCAAATAAGAGACCAATATAAGGATGCTGACATAAAAAAACTTTTTATTGATGACCTAATGGTTAAAGAAGATAAATATAATCTTATCTATGATATATTGGAAACTCAAAAGCCAATCTTAAAGCTCAGGGATGATTCTTTTATAGTATACATCCATATACCTTTTTGCCCGACCAGGTGTAAGTACTGTTCGTTTTCGGTTATGAGCATGGAGGGAAGGCTACGCTATAGTCCAAGTGAATATGTAGATTATTTGCTGAAAGAGATTGAAGACTATAATGGATACATGAATCCCAAAAAACCAGTTTCTTTGTATATAGGTGGAGGGACTCCATCCATACTTGGGAAAAAAGATATAGATAGAATTTTTTCAATTGTTAGAGAAAAATTTGGGGATATAAAAGAAATTACTTTTGAAGCAGGTAGACCTGATACGATAAATGAAGATTTACTAAAAGCTTTGAGAGATAATAATGTAAACAGAATCAGTGTTAATCCACAAACTCTGAAGCAAGAGACTTTAGATAAAATTGGAAGAAAGCATAAGGTTGAAGATTTTTATTCATCATTTAAAATATGCAAGAATTATGGCTTTAATATCAATACAGATATAATAATAGGTCTTGAAAATGAAACTATAGATGATATTAAAGAAACGATAGATAAATTACTCAATTTGCAGCCAGATGATATTACAATACACAGTCTGGCTTTAAAAAATGGGTCTTACTATATAAACCATGACCAAAAATTCGCAATTAATAATAAAATGGACCAATGTTTTGACTACTCTTATGATAGATTAAGAGAATCAGGATACAAGCCATATTATTTATATAGGCAGAAGCGTCAGGTTGGCAATAATGAAAATATAGGTTTTACTAAAAGCCAAGACCTTAATCTATACAATATTTTAAGCATGGATGATAAGTGTGATGTACTGGCCTTTGGTATGGGTGCAGTTAGCAAGTTTACATCTGATGATGGAATTGTAAAAAGGGTATTTGGATTTAGGGATATGGATTATTATATAAACCATTACAAGGAGCTCAATAAGTTAAAAGAAGAGGCCCGTAAGATGGTTAATAATATAAAAAATTAGGAGGATATAATGGAAACAATGGGCAACTTGCGCCGCAGTAATTATGCAGGCACATTAAGACAAAAAGACATAGGAAAAGAAGTTGTACTTATGGGGTGGGTTCAACGCTCAAGAAATTTAGGTAAACTAATTTTCACAGATGTGCGTGATATCTCAGGTATATCACAAGTAGTTTTTAATGATACAGACCAAGAACTCTTCCAAAAAGCGGGGGAATTAAAAAGCGAATATGTAGTAGCTATTAGAGGCGAAGTTCGTGAAAGATCTTCAAAAAATCCTGATATGCCAACAGGAGATATAGAAGTTGACGCTAAAGAATTAAGGATTTTAGACAGGGCCAACACTCCCCCAATTTATATTAAAGATGATGATAATGTCTCAGAAGAGATGAGATTAAAATATAAATATTTGGATTTGAGAAAACCACGCCTACAAAAGATATTGAAAGTTAGATCAAAGATGTGCAATATCATCCGCAACTTTTATAATGACCATGGCTTTAATGAAATTGAAACTCCAATCTTAGGCAAGAGCACACCAGAAGGTGCAAGAGACTATCTTGTTCCAAGTCGTATTCACTCAGGTGAATTTTACGCTCTACCACAAAGTCCACAAATTTATAAGCAGCTGCTCATGGTTGCAGGTATGGATAAGTATTATCAAATAGCAAAGTGCTTTAGAGACGAAGACTTGCGTGCTAATAGGCAACCTGAGTTTACTCAAGTTGACGTTGAAATGAGCTTTGTGGATATGGATGATGTTATGGATGTCCATGAAGAATTATTCCAGAAACTCTTTAAAGAAATTATAAATTACGATCTTGAACTTCCATTACAAAGGATGAAATATTCAGAAGCTATGGAAAGATTCGGAGTAGACAAACCTGATCTTCGTTTTGATATGGAACTAAAGAATGTAAATGAAGTGTTTGCTAAGAGTGAATTTCAAATTTTCCAATCTACAATTTCATCTGGAAATGTTATAAGGGCAATTAACGTTCCAAAGGGTGACGAACTTATCAGCAAAAAGAAATTTAAGAAGTTAGAAGAGTTCGTTAAAGACTTTGGAGCAAAGGGCCTAATTTACTTTAGATATGACGATGAAAAATCATCTTCAATTGATAAGTTTGTAAATGAAGACGAAAAGAATGCACTATTTGAATTTATGGGCTCTAACAAAGGCGATATGGTTTTATTAGTTGCTGATAAATATGAAGTTACATGTGCTGCCTTGGGAAATCTTAGAAACTTTATTGCCAAAGAAAACGGAATGATTGATAAAGATAAATATTCTATTCTTTGGGTTGTGGACTTCCCGCTTTTAGAGTATGATGAAGAAAGCGATAGATATGTGGCTGTTCACCATCCATTTACATCACCAAAAGATGAGGACATTGATAAGATGTTAACTGATCCTGCAAATTGCTCATCAAAGACCTACGACATTGTTATCAATGGTGAAGAGGCAGGTGGAGGAAGTATCAGAATTCACAACTCAGATGTTCAAGATAAAATGTTTGAAGCAATTGGATTTACAAAAGAAGAAGCTTTAAAGCAATTTGGTTTCTTTATAGAGGCTCTAAGCTATGGTACACCACCTCATGGTGGAATTGCCCTTGGACTTGATAGATGGGTGCAAATATTCACAGACACATCTAACATTAGAGACGTAATTGCATTTCCAAAGACTCAATCAGCATCTGATTTAATGAGCATGGCTCCATCAGCAATTAGCGATAAACAATTAGAGGAAGTAAGCTTAAAGGTAAATGTCAAAGAGAAATAGTAGAACAGTAAGCCTTGTAGGAGAAGAAAATTTTAATAAACTTGCTAGTGTTAGAATAACCGTTGTTGGCGTTGGTGGAGTAGGGGGCATAGCTTGTGAAATGCTCGCCAGGTCAGGGGTTAATAATCTAAAAATAATTGATTTTGACAAGTACGAGGAGAGCAATTTGAATCGCCAGATTGGTTCGACTTATAGTTCTATTGGAAAGTTAAAAGTAGATGTTTTAAAAGAGAGATTTAAAGATATTAATCCTGATTTAAATCTTATTTGCATGCCCTGTATGCTTGAAGAGAGTAATTATGAGGAGCTTTTAGCAGACAGCGACTATATATTAGACTTATGCGATGATATTAATGCCAAAAAATTAATTGCCGAGTATGCAATTAAAAATAAAATAAAATTTATTTCTGCCATGGGCGCAGGCAATAGGACGGATATATCATCATTAAAATTTTCTACTCTTGATAAAACAACTTATTGCAATCTAGCAAAAAAATTTAGGAAATCTATAGATAAAAGTCTTCATAAAAAAATAAAGTGTCTTTATTATGAAGGTGAAACTATAAAAGTTTATGGAGTGGTTGGAACGATTGCTCCATCACCTAACTACATGGGAGTTAGGGCGGCTGCGGAAATTATGAATATGATAATGGAGGAAGAATGCAAGTAATAGGAAAAGTTTTATCAACTAATGGCAATAAAGCTTTTGTATCTCTAGTTCGTACTTCTGCATGTGGCGGAAATTGTAAAGCCTGTGGAGGCGGATGCGAAACAGTAGATCATAGAATTGAGGTTATTAATTCAATAGATGCAAAGGCAGGAGAGATGGTTGAGGTTGTTATGGATGATTCTTTGGGCCTAAAGGCAAGTGCTATTCTATACGCAATACCATTTTTAGGTTTTATAATCGGCATACTCTTAGGCTATGTACTAAAATTAAGTGAACTAAAATCATTCTTTTTAGGAGTCTTAGGAATAGCTCTTTCGTATCTATGTATATATTTTATAGATGCTAAAAACAAGCATACTAATAAAATTTCTATAATTAAATTAAAATAGAGTAACAATTAAGTTGAAATACAAATTTCAATATGTTACAATTAGAGTGTAGGCAGTAAGATTTAACTGTCATCTACAAAGGAGGTTTAAATGGATTTTTCACACTTAAAACAAACTGACGCTGAGATTTATGGCGTTGTAATGGACGAAAAGGTTCGTCAGCAATCACACATCGAATTAATTGCTAGCGAAAACTTTGTATCAGAAGCAGTTATGGAAGCCATGGGAAGCTACCTAACAAATAAATATGCAGAAGGATACCCAAGAAAAAGATATTACGGTGGCTGCGAAGTAGTAGATATTGCAGAAGATTTAGCTAGAGATAGATTATGCAAACTATTTGAAGCTGATCACGCAAACGTTCAACCACACTCAGGTGCAAACGCTAACATGGCTGTTTACTTCTCATGCATCGAACCTGGTGACAAGGTTATGGGTATGAATCTTTCCGAAGGTGGTCACTTAACACACGGTTCACCAGTTAATATCAGCGGAAAATATTTTGATTTTGCAGCTTACGGTGTAGATAGCAAGACAGAACAAATTAACTATGACCAAGTTGCTGACATTGCTTCAAAAGAAAAACCAAAGCTAATCGTTGCAGGTGCAAGTGCTTATCCAAGAATTATTGACTTTAAAAAGTTTAGAGAAATTGCTGATTCAGTAGGTGCTTTATTCATGGTTGATATGGCTCACATCGCTGGTCTAGTTGCAGCTGGTTTACATCCATCACCAGTACCATATGCTGATTATGTAACAACCACAACACACAAAACACTCCGTGGACCTAGAGGTGGTGCTATCTTAACAAAAGCTGAAAATGCAAAAGCAATTGATAAGGCTGTATTCCCAGGAACACAAGGTGGACCTTTAATGCACGTTATTGCTGCTAAGGCAGTTGCATTTGGTGAAGCATTGAAACCTGAATTTAAAACATATCAAGAACAAGTTCTAAAGAATGCAAAAGCTCTTGCAGAAGCACTCACAGAAAAAGGATTTAGACTTGTTTCAGGTGGTACAGATAACCACTTAATCTTAATCGATGTTAAGGCAAAAGGCTTTACAGGTAAAGAAGCTGAACAAATGTTAGGTGAAATTGGTATTGCTGCTAACAAGAACACAATTCCAAATGAAACAGAATCACCATTTGTTACAAGTGGTATCAGAATTGGTACACCAGCTATGACAACTCGTGGATTCAATGAAGATGACATGAGAGAAGTTGGATATATTATCGCTGATACACTTGATACAAGCTATGATAGAGAAAAATTAAAGGCAAGAGTAAAAGATCTTTGCCAAGCTCATATTTTATACAAATAAGTATAAAAATAAAAAGTCCCGCGAGGGACTTTTTTTATTACATATTATTTTCGTCTGGATCTATTGTTATTGTCTTATAATTATAATAATTAACTAGGCCAGGATTTTGATTTTTTATTTTTTTTACATTTTTTACCTCTGTATAGTCAATATCACATTTCACAGTTTTACCCGATAAAACGCCAGCGACATTAGCAGCATAGATTATATCATCTTCACTATAGTCTTTGTTATGACATTCTAGAATGACATGAGTGCCAGGCTCATTGCGCAAATGAAACCACAGGTCTTCTTTGTGGGAGACTTTAAAAGTTAATTGGTCATTTTGTATATTATTCCTGCCAGCCAAAACTCTAAAACCACTCGGTGATTTATATTCTCTAAAAGATATTTTTGGATTTCTGATTTTCTTCTTAGATGTACCTTGTTTTAAGAATCCGCTTTGTTTTAACTCTTCTTTTATTTGGTTAATTTCATCCGATGTTTCGGCTTGGTCAAGATTTATAATAGCTGATTTTAAGTAGTAAATTTCATTTTCAATTTGCGGCATGCGTTTTTTTAGGTTTAGTTCACGATTTTTCATCCTGTTATATCTATTATAAAGCTTATCGACATTTTGCTTAGGCGATAGGGTTTCATCAACTGGAATTTTAATTAATTCATTATCTTCGCTATAAAAATTATTTACTTCTATAAATTTATCGCCTCTAGAAATTTTATATATATTTGCAGCTAAAAGATCAGCTTTAATTTTTATATCTTCGCGATCTTTAGATTTAAGGTAGTCTTTCTTTTGTATATTTAAGGTTTTTTCCAGGCTATTTATTTTGTGGTTAATTTTTTTCCTTAAATCGTGAGTTCTGGATGATATAATTTTGTAAGTTGATTTTGTTTCGTAAAAATATCTTACTGCATCGTTCATTGTATCGAACTCTTTACCATTTGTAAAAGATGGACTTAAATCAAAGGCTGACAACTTGAAGGGGATATCGTTTTTCTTGTAAACAATAGCCGTCAAATTATAGTTTAAGATATCTTGAAAGACATTATAGATTGTAATGATCAAATGCTCTCTCCAGCTTTGATCGAGATTAGCGTAGTTAATATCTTCGTTAATATTTGCTGTGTGAAGTATATAAGTCGATATATCGGGGTTTAAACCTTCAAAGGATTTAAATATGGATGTTTTTAAATTTTGAAGTTTAGATTCTTCGAGCTTGTTTTTTATATCATCTTGACTTGCACTCAGTGGGTACAAGCCATTAGCCTCTGGTAGTTTGTATTCTTCTTTTGGAAGTACAAGCCGTACACTACTCATATCTGGATAAACCCTTATCAGTGAATCGATGATTTCGTTATTGTTGGCATCTACAATAATAAGGTTAGAATATTTCCCCATGCTTTCAAATTGCATTTTAATTTGATCTGTTGAGTATATGTCAGCAGAGGTTGAGAAAGTAATTGATATTATTCTATCCATTCTTACTTGTTCAATTTTTAAAACACGAGCTCCTACTAGATATTTCCTAAGTAACATACAAAATGATGGGGGCTCTTGTGGATAATCCTGTTTTTTATCAGTCATATATACAGCAGGAGTATCAGAGGAAAAAGAAAAATATAAAATTTTATTTTCTCTACCTGCTCTAAGATGGATTGATACATCTTTGTTTTCCTGATATATTTTATCGACCCTTGCTCCAAGCAAGCTATCGTTTAATTCTTTTGTTAAAAGTCTAATTGCTGGTCCGTTTAATGACATAATTCACCTCAAGGCAATTATATCATAGAATAAAAAGTATATTGTTAAGTTTTCGAAACATTCTATTGTTTTATAAAATTCCTTCTTATATAATAGGCGTATAAAGTTTATTAGTTAAAAAGAAATGGTGGTGAAAATTTTGAGCAAAGGGCTTTTAGTTGTTTTGTCAGGTCCATCTGGTGCTGGCAAGGGAACGGTTTGCAAAGAATTATTAAAAAATAACAAGGAAATAGTTTTATCTATATCAGCAACCACAAGGCAGCCTAGAGAGGGTGAGGTTGATGGAAAAAGTTATTTTTTTATTAGCGAAGATGAATTTAATGAATTAATTGAAAATGATAAGATGCTTGAATACGCTCATGTGCATCAAAATATTTATGGAACGCCAAAGGACTTTGTCTTTGGACAAATAGAAAAGGGTAATACTGTCTTACTCGAGATTGATGTGGCAGGAGCCATGCAAGTAAAAAAAGCATACGATGATGCAGTTTTAATGTTTTTACTTCCACCCAGCATGGAAGAGCTAAAAAAGAGGATTATAGGCAGAGGTTCTGAAACCGAAGAGTCTTTGAGGATTCGTTTTAATAATGCTTATAAGGAAATCGAACAAATAGATAAATATGACTATTTTATTATAAATGAGGAAGTGGAAGAAGCTGCCAAAGATATTGAAGAGATTATTAATGCAGAGCTGCACAAGGTAAAAAGATTTAAAAATTTAAAAGAGAAAGTGTTAGGTGAATAATTATGTACAACCCATCAACAGATGTTTTAGGTAAAAATGTTAGCAGGTACACACTAGTATCTGTTGTAGCAAAGAGAGCAAGGCAAATAGTGGACGGATCAATGATTAAGGTTGAAGGTCATGAAGACGAAAATCCAATAACTATTGCACTTGAAGAAGTTAGAGAGGGCAAAATAGAATATAAGGATCATGATTAATGTTTAAAGATAAACGTGTTTTACTTGGCGTCACTGGCGGTGTAGCAGCATATAAAGCTATAGAAATTGCCAGTAGACTGAAAAAAATGGGCGCCTATGTAGACGTCTGTTTAACTGAAAACGCTCTTCATTTCGTGACTCCACTTGCTTTTTCAAGCATAACTGGCAGAGACGTATATGTGGATGGTTTTGAAATGAAAGATGGGAAAATTCCTCATATATACTTGGGCGAAGCTGATTATATTATCGTAGCTCCAGCTACAAAGAATTTCATTGCCAAATTAAGAGCAGGAATTTGTGATAACCTTCTGTTAAATGCTATTTCTGCAAGTGAGGCCAAAACATTTATTGCTCCGGCAATGAATACAAAGATGTATTTGGATAAGACCAATCTTGAAAATATAAAATATTTAAAAGATCTTGATTATTATTTTATAGAGCCAGACACAGGACTACTAGCATGTAATGATGTAGGAATTGGCAAACTACCATCACCAGAAAGCATATTAAATGAAATTATAGCTAACAACAAGCAAGACTCATTATTTGCAAATAAAAAGGTTGTTGTAACAAGCGGATCTACTGTTTCACAACTCGATCCAGTAAGAATATTTACAAATCGCTCAAGCGGAAAAATGGGACTTGCGATTGCCCGTGAACTAAAAAGACGCGGTGCAAATGTGGTTTATATAAGCAGGTTTAAGCCAGAAGATAATTTTTATAAATATACCGACATTAGCACGACTTCAGATATGTTAGAGGCTGTTAAAGACGAGATTAAAGATTCTGTAGCCTTATTTATGGCAGCAGCACCCTTGGATTATGAGTTTGATTCTTATGTAGAAGAAAAAATAAAAAAATCTGACTCCTTAGAATTTAAATTAGTAAGGACAAAAGACATTTTAAAAACTATAGCTCCTATAAAGGGAGATATGAAGGTTGTTGGCTTTGCTGCAGAGAGTGAAAACCACATTGAATATGGTAAAGAAAAGCTGGTTAAAAAGGATATGGATTTTATCGTAATTAACAATATAAAGGGCGAAAACTCAGCCTTTGGATCTGATAGAAATAGCGGAACTGTTTTATCTAAAGACAATAAAAAATTAGAAATTAAAGATACTGATAAAAATAGCTTTGCAAGGCTGATGATTGATTTTGTAGAGGAGAATTTATGATTGCAAGGGTTTTAATTAATAGAAATATTGATTCATTAAATCGTGAATTTTCATACCTAATACCTAAGGAAATGAATGCATTTGTAGGAGGACGCGTTGTCGTACCTTTTGGCAGGGGTAATTCAAAAATAATTGGTATTATTGTTGAAATTTGTGATGAAGATGATAGTGATATAGAATTAAAACCTATATTAGAAATTTTAGATGAAGAGCCGCTAATCACTCAAAAAGATATTGATACGGCATCTTTTATTTCTGAAAAAACATTTTCCAATAAAATTGAAAGCTTAAAATTATTTTTACCACCAATGGATTTAAATTCAATACAAAAAGACTTGTATTCGACTAGGACTTTAGAATTAGTTGATGAGTCAAAATTTAGTCATGAGGATATTAGGGAAAAACTTGATAGTGGAGAGTTTAAATATTCATACTCTTTAAAAAATCAGCCGTCTATGTATACTAAAAAAATCTTGTATACAAAGAAGGAAGCTGAAGACCTTTCTGAAAAGCAAATGGCTGTTTATAATATGGTTAAATCAGGAGATTATAGTCGAGCTGATATTATGAAAAGCCTATCAATTAGTGATAGTCCAATAAAAACACTAATGAAAAATGGCTATATTTGTGAGAGAGTAGTTATACAAAAATTTGTTGGTAAAAAAGTTTCTAAGTACAAAAAACACCAGTTAAATGAAACACAGAAAAATGTTGTAGATGGTATTTTTAAAGATTTTAATTCAGGGAACAATAAATTTTTAATAAATGGAGTCACGGGTTCAGGGAAAACTGAAGTATATTTACAGATTGTAGAAGAAGTCCTGAAGGATAATAAATCTGCAATAATATTAGTTCCTGAAATTGGTCTTACCCCACAAACTGTAGCTAGATTTAAAGGTCGTTTTAATGAAGAAGTTGCCATTATCCACTCAAAGCTTACTCAAAAAGAAAGATATGACCAGTGGATGAGGATTAAAAATGGAGATATTAGAATAGTTGTTGGAGCAAGGTCTGCAATTTTTTCTCCGGTTCAAAATTTGGGGATAATTATTATAGATGAAGAGCACGACAATTCTTATGTTTCTAGCCATACTCCTAAATACAAAACTGTAGATATTGCAGAGTTTATGGCCGACATAAATAACGCAATGCTGATTTTAGGATCTGCAACTCCTTGCCTTGACACTTATTACAAGACAAGCAAGGGCATTTATAGACTATATGAGATGAAGGAAAGGGCGAACGGAAAGGCTTTACCAAAGATCGAAGTTGCTGACATGGCCCTTGAACTTAACAATGGAAACACCTCTATTTTCTCGTTAAAACTTTATGAAGCCATACTAGATAATTTAAAGAATAAAAAACAGACAATGCTTTTTTTAAATCGCAGAGGATATTCGGGCTTTGTAAGCTGCAGAACTTGTGGAGAAGCAATTAAATGCGAAGATTGCGATGTAAGTATGACTTACCATAAAAATATGAATAGACTTGTTTGTCATTATTGTGGCAAATCAATAGCTTTACCAGAAAAGTGTCCCAATTGTGGTTCTGATAAAATAAAAGATTTTGGCATAGGTACAGAGCAGGTTGAATATATAACAAAAAAACTATTTCCTCATGCTCGAGTTGAGAGAATGGACAGGGATACAATGTCTAGAAAAAATTCTCATTATGATATATATCAGAGAATGAATTCTGGAGACATAGATATTTTAATTGGCACACAAATGATAGCTAAGGGATTGGATTTTAAGAACGTTACCTTGGTTGGAATAATTGCCGCTGATATGCTTTTGAAAATTCCTGATTACAGGGCCTGCGAGTGGATGTATTCACTTGTTAGGCAGGTTAGTGGAAGAGCCGGACGTGGCGAAGATGAAGGACGCGTTATTCTTCAGACTTATCAACCAGAACATTTTGCAATTAAATTAAGCGTAAATGGTGAATATGAAGAATTTTTCAAGACTGAGATGAAGGTTAGAAAAGAGTTTTTATATCCTCCTTTTACTAAAATCATATTGGTGCAAAAAAATTCAAAGGATAATATGAACGCTCATAATGATTTGATGGATGTTTATCATAAACTCACTAAATTTGTTATTGATAATGATATTACCGCAAAAGTTTTGCATCCGAATCCTTCGCCAATTGCGAAGATAAAAAATGAATACCGCTGGCAATTTATTATTAAGTCGCCAGATAAATATGTAAGTAAGATTATAGAATTTTTAAGAAATTTTAATAGTAAAGAAATAAATGTAAGTGTTGACCCAATTAGTATGATGTAGGAGGTTACATGGCAATTAGAAAATTAAGGATTGATGGAGATCCTATTTTAAGAAAACAATCGAAGACAGTAAAAGATATAAATGAAAATATTATAACATTAATAGAAGATATGAGAGAAACACTTGATGAATCAAATGGAGTAGGCCTTGCAGCTGTTCAAGTTGGTGCATTAAGAAGAATTATACTTGTAAAGCCAGAAGAAGATGAAGAGGCAATGGTTTTAATAAATCCTGAAATCGTTGAATGCGATGGCGCAGAAGTTGGACTAGAAGGCTGCTTGAGCGTTCCTGGTAAACACGGAAAAGTTGAACGCCCTCAAAAGATTAAAGTTAAAGCTATGGATGCATATGGCAAAGACCTTGATTTCGAAGCTGAAGACTTTGTGGCAAGAATTATTTGTCATGAGGTTGATCACACCAATGGCATCCTCTATACAGATAAAATTTATGAAAATCAACTTTTTGATGATGAAGATTTAATAGAGAGTGATTTATAGATGAGTAAAATTTTATTTTTTTCTTCAACACAATTTGGGGCGGAGATTTTAGAAACTTTGCACGAATCTAAAAACGAAATCGTTGGTGTAATAACACGATCTGATAAAGTTAGAGGCAGGGGAAATAAAATTATAAGCACTCCAGTAAAAAAATATGCTGAAGAAAACAATATCGAGGTTTTTGAAAAAGATTTTTTAAGTCAAAATGATGAGTCCTGGATTAAAGACTTGAACGTAGATTTTTTTGTAGTCGTAGCTTATGGAGCAATTTTGCCTCAATATATTTTGGACCTTCCAAAGCTTGCTCCTATTAATATTCATGCATCGCTTTTGCCCAAATACAGGGGAGCTAGTCCAATAGAAAGTGTTATAAAGGATGGTAAAGATAAGACTGGAATAACATATATGAAAATGGTTAAAGCTCTTGATGCGGGTGATATTTATAAAGTTTTTGAATTAAGTATTGGAGAGAACGAAACTTTTGATTCATTAAATGGAAGACTTTGCAATCTATCAAAAGAGACTATTGTAAATGTTTTATCTGGGATAGAGAGTGGAGAATTAAAGGCGCAACCACAAGGACCCGGTGAAACTTATGTAGGTAAAATTTCTAAAGAGGATGCACTGGTCGATTTTAATTTTAAAAGCAAGGATATAAAAAATAAAATCAATGCATTGAGTTCACACATTGGTGCTTATGCTTATAATGGAGATGATAGATATAAATTATTTTCAGCTAGGCTTTCTGAACTTAAATTAGATCCAGGATTTATAAAAGTTTCTGATGGTAATTTGCATATAGGAACAAGTGATGGATCAGTTATAATTGATGAAATACAAGCTCCAGGTAAAAAGAAAATGAAAACATCTGATTTTTTAAGAGGAAATAATATTGAAGGAAGATTTGAAAATAAACGATAGAGAAGTTGCTTTTGATATCATATATAGAGTCATTTATGATGATGGCTATTCTAATTTATTATTAAAAAACACCCAGCTAGATTCAAGACCTTTTGTAACAGACCTGGTATATGGAGTTGTTGAAAGAAAATTTACTCTAGAGGAGATGCTAAGAGTTTTATCTAATAAAAATTTAGAAAAAATAGATGAAAAAGCTATTGTTTTAATTTATATTGGCCTTTATCAGTTGTTTTATTCAAATACAAAAGACTATGCAGCTATATTTGAAGTTGTTGAATTGGCTAAAAAAATGCTTAATAAAGGTGCTGCAGGCTTTGTAAATGGCATTTTAAGATCAGCTCAGCGAATGGGTGATGACCTTGTAAAAGAAGTTTATGGCAAGGGCTGGGAATATGAGTATTCTATTAACCACGAGCTCTTGTCTATGATTAAGGAAAATAAAGCAAGCACTCTTGAAATTTTACAAGCAACTTTCATTCCTCCAAGAGTTCATATTTATGTCAGAAAGAATATGGCAAAAATTAAAGCTAGGCTTGAATCAAATGAAATAAAATTTAAAGAAATAAAAGATTTTTTAATAATACAAAATTATAGGCATAAAGTGCTTGCAAGCTTTTTTAGAAACGGCGATTACACAATAATGGACTATTCTACATCAGCAGTAAGGGAACTTACACCTGAAGATAATATTGATACAATATTTGATATGTGTGCAGCACCGGGCGGTAAAACCCTTTTGCTAGCTGATAAGCTTCCAAATGCCAAGATAAAGGCTAGTGACATAAATAAAAACAGAGTAACTTTGTTGGAAGACAATATAAGACGCTGGGGATTAACAAATGTGACTTGTGGTGTTCATGATGCCCGAAACTTTGATGGCAATGAATATGATTTAGTTTTGTGTGATGTCTTGTGCAGCGGTTCAGGCGTAATTTCGAGAAAGCCAGAGTTAAAGTATAAGATTAATTATAAAATGATTGAAGAGTTAAATACCAAGCAAATTGAAATACTCAAGAATGCTGTAAACCAAACTAAAAAAGATAAATATATAATTTACTCAACGTGTTCAATATTGAAAAGAGAAAACAGAGATATAGTAGATAAGGTTGCAGGAGAAAATAATTTAAGTATCATCAAAGATACAACAGTTTTTCCTAGTAAAGATAGTGAGGGATTTTACGCTTGCTTATTAAAAAAGATATAGATAATTTTACACTTGAAGAATTAAAGTCAGAATTAGATCAATTTAATTTGCCAAAATTTAGGTCTAGTCAAATTTTTTCTGCTATTAATAAGAATAGAGTAGAAAGTTTTGATCAAATAAGTTCACTGCCAATGGATCTTAGGGCTAAACTTAAAGACGAGTACAAGTTCACAGAAATTAGTACAGTAACAAGATTAACGAGCAAGGATAGTAAGACTAAAAAATACCTATTTAAGCTTGCTGATGGTAATTTTGTTGAGTCAGTATATATGGAATATAAGGATAGAAATTCCATATGTATTTCATCACAGGTTGGGTGCAGGATGGGTTGTGTTTTTTGTGCATCTACAAAAGGTGGTAAGGCAAGAAACTTAAGTTCTGGCGAAATGATTAGGCAAATTTATGAAATTGAAAAGCTTGAGGGCAAGTATATAAATAATATTGTTATTATGGGCCAGGGTGAACCCCTTGATAATTACGATAATCTTATTAGATTTTTAAAAACTATTTCTGATGAAAATGGTGCCAATAAATCTCTAAGGAAGATTACTGTTTCGACTTGTGGTCTTACAGATAAAATAATAGATTTAGCCCATGAAAGCTTGCCGGTAACGCTTGCTCTTTCTTTACACAGGACAACTGATGAAGAAAGATCAAGGTTAATGCCTATAAATAAAAAGTATCCATTAAAAGAATTAATGGATGCGGTTCAATATTATTATAAAGAAACAGGCAGAAGACCTAGCTTTGAATACATGGTAATTGGCGGTGAAAATGATAGTAATAGTGATGCTAAAAGGTTGAAAGAATTTGTAAATAAAACGCACGCTCACATAAACATACTGGAGTTAAATCCAATAAAAGAATACAAGAATAAGGGGGAAGACGGTGCGGCAAAATTATTTACTCAAAAGTTAAATGATTTGAACGTAAACGCTACGTTTAGGCATAGCATGGGCCAAGATATTGATGGAGCATGCGGTCAATTAAGAAGAAAGTTTATATGCGAGGATTAATATGCAGTATTTCTCAAGAACAGATAAGGGTAATATTAGAAAAAACAATGAGGACTCATTGTTTATAAAGGAATTTGATGATTTATTAATTTTAGCAATATGTGACGGAATGGGTGGTCATAAATCTGGTGAAGTTGCCAGTAGCATGGCTGTAAAAGCTGTGGAAAACTGGAGAATAAACAAAGGCGAAGATATTTTAAAATCATTGAAGAAGTTGGTAGAAGATATTAATATTAATATATATTTAAAATCTAAATCATCTGAAGATTTATCTGGAATGGGGACAACCCTTTCTATAGCAGTTATTGAAAAGAATATCTTATATTATGCTCATGTTGGCGACTCAAGAATTTATATATATGATGAAAAGCTAAAACAAATTACAAGTGATCACACATTAACTGCTGAATTGATTAAAAATGGTGTTGATGTCAATGAAGAATCGTATTCAAATTATATTACAAGAGCGGTTGGTGTATCTTCAATAGAAACACCAGACCTTGGTAAAATAGAATCAAGTGTACCATTTAAAGTTTTCTTATGTACAGATGGCGTCACAAAATATTTGTGTGATGATGAATTAGAAGAAGAGCTTAAGAATGATAATGATTCAGAAACTGTTAACATTATTGTTGACAAGTGCCTCGAAAGAGGAGGCAAGGATAATATAACTTGTATTTTGACTAAGATAGGAGAATAGTATGGAAATAGGTTCAATGTTATTAGATAGATACGAGATACTTGAAGTTGTAGGCGTTGGCGGTATGGCAACTGTTTATAAAGCCAAGTGTCATACACTTGATAGACTTGTTGCTATCAAGGAACTAAAAGATGAGTATGCAAGCGATGAGGAATTCGTTAAGAAGTTTATGAACGAATGCCAAGCTGCAGCAAAATTAAATCATCCAAATATTGTTAGTATTTATGATTTTCATAAGGTAGAAATCGACGGTGTAGATCATTATTTTATAATAATGGAATACATTGATGGAGAGACATTAAAAGACTTAATCGCTAAAAAAAGTCCTATTGAACAAGATCAAGCTCTCATAATTTCAGGACAGATTTTAGCAGCTTTAAAAGAAGCTCACTCACATGGTGTTATTCATAGGGATATTAAACCTCACAATATTATGATAACAAAAAATGGTATAGTAAAGGTAACTGATTTTGGCATTGCAAGGGCAACATCAAATCAAACTATGACAACAACTATGGATGCTATGGGATCTGTTCATTATTTTTCACCAGAACAAGCCCGCGGTGCATATACTGATCAAAGAACAGATATTTATTCTTTCGGTATTCTTTTATACGAGATGGTTACTGGAAAGAGACCATATGATGGGGAAAATCCAATTACTATTGCCATGAAGCATTTAGAAGAAGAAATAACTCCGCCATCTAAGTTTAATCCTAATATTTCAGATGGTTTAGAGGCTATTATTTTAAAATGCGTAAAAAAACGTCAGGCTGAAAGATACCAAAATGTCGATGAAATAATCACAGATTTAAATAGGATACTCGATTCTAAGCGTAGTTTTTTATCAAATGAAGAAATAGATGAGCAACTTGATATGACAAGGGTAATACCAAAAGATGAAATTGAACAGCTTATGAAAAGCAAAAAGAAAAAAACAATTTCAGATGCTTATGATGGCAGCGACTATGACGATGATGAAGATTACGATTATGATGAAGATGACTACGATGAATATGATGATGACGACGATGAAGGTGTAAGTATATTTAAGAAGCTTCATTTGCTACCTATTTTTGCTGGTGTATTGTTAGCATTTTTATTAACTACCGGTTTGTATATTGGTTTCAACAAAATCAGAGAAACAAATATACAAAATAGAATTGGTGAACATCCAGCTCCAAATTTAATTGGACTGTCAGACGAAGAAGCCAGGGAAAAAGTATCAGAAATTAAAGTGAACTTAGAAATTGAAAGAGTAACTAATGAAACAAGCCGCGCTTTTGGAATATTAAATCAACGTCCTCAACCTGGAATTAATATTAAAGAAGGTTCTACAATTTATGTTACAATAAATTCTCCAGAAAAAGATAATTCGGAGGAATCAAAATCTACTGGCAAATTTATGAAAGATTATGTTGGCAAGAGCCTTGATGTAATCGAAGATGAGATAAAAAATCTTGGTGTAGGATATAAAATTGAATACGACAAAGATTCAAAAGGTCAAAAGAATGTAATTATAAAACAATCACCTAAAGCTGGAACGGAAATTATGGATAAAACTATTATTGTTTTTACAGTTCCAGAAACAGGTAGTTTTGGTGTAAGGAAGGTTCCAAAACTAGTGGGATTGAATGTAGAAGATGCGAAATCTTTAATTATAGCAAATGAATTTCAAGTTGGTAATATAACCTATGAAGCTTCTAAGGATGTAAAAAAAGATGTTGTTATCTCACAATCTCATGATGAAGGTGTTGAGTTTTCTCCTGGAACAATAATTACTTTAGTGGTATCAAAAGGCGAAGAAGAAGCCGAAGAGGAAGATGAACAAACTGAGACCGAAAATACAGAAACAAATAAAGATGCAGCTAATTTCAATCTTTCCTTTAATGTGCCTGAAGATAAGGAAGAGACAGCTGTTAAAGTTGTAAATATTGTAGATGGCCAGAGAACTGTTATTCATGAGGATGTGTATCCAAGCGACAAGGGTTTTGTATTCCTTGATTTTAGTGATTTAAAAGTTGGGTCAACAGTTGAACTATACTTTGATGATGTTATTAAACAGACATTTACTGTAAATGCAAACACAAATTAAAAGAGTGGCGGGAGGTGTGTTCTTAGCTGATTACAATGGGGAAGAATACATCCTCCATAGCCCTGGAAAAATAAAATCAGTACAGAAGTTGTTGGTTGGAGATATTGTTGAATTTGAAAAGCAGGATGATGACTTCATAATAACTAAAGTTTATGAAAGAAAAAATTCTTTCATAAGACCCCAGGCTGCAAACATAGATATATTTTTGATAGTTTCATCAATAGAAGATCCTCAATTTGATCAATATTTGACGGATAAGTTATTAGTTTACTCTTTTATTCATAATTGTGAGCCTATTGTTTTATTAACAAAATCTGATTTGAATTTAAGCAAGACAGAGGAAATAAAAGATATGTATAAAAAGAGCGGAATTGATATATATATTTCTGGTATTGACCATGAGTCTTATAGTGATATTGAAGATAGATTTAAAGGAAAGCTGGTTATGGCAGTAGGCAATAGCGGGGTAGGCAAAAGTACTTTTTTAAATCAGTTGGCCAAGGACACCATTCAAAAAACAGCGGAGACGAGCAAAAAATTAGGGCGGGGCAGACACACCACAAGGCATGTAGAAATTTTTGATTTTGGTGAATTTAAATTAATAGATACGCCTGGCTTTGCTTCTTTAGATATACCACTTTTAAATGAAGGAGAGCATTTGCAGAATTATTTTCCCGAGTTTTTAAAATATAAGGGATCATGTAAGTTCAATACCTGCAAACATATTAATGAACCTGGATGTGCAGTAAAAAAAGCACTCAATGATGGCTTTATTGATAGAGGAAGGTATGAGAATTATTTAAGATTAGCAGAAGAGGTTAAAAACATGGAGGTAAACAGATGGTAAGAATTGCGCCAAGTGTGCTGAGTTGTGATTTTCTAAATTTAGCTGATGATATCGAGATGATGATGGATTCAGGCATAGATATCTTGCATATGGATATTATGGATGGTATGTACGTGCCAAATATTAGCTATGGACCGATGATTCTTAAACAAATTAAGGACAAATACGATATTGCTCTTGATACTCACCTAATGATAATGGAACCAAACAGGTATTTTGATGTTTTTAAAGATACAGGAACGGAATATTTAACAATACATGCTGAAGCATCAACACATTTAGAAAGAGATTTAAATAAAATAAAAGAATTAGGCATGAAAGCTGGTCTTGCTTTAAATCCAGGCACTTCTCCAGAAACAATTAGATATGTATTAGATGTTGTTGATATGGTTTTAGTAATGAGTGTAAATCCAGGTTTTGGTGGACAAAAATTTATCCCATCTGCTATTCAAAAGATAAAAGAGCTTAGACAAATGCTGGATTCAGTTGGATCAAATGCTTTAATTGAAGTGGATGGAGGAATAGTTGCATCTAATGTACTTGATGTAACAAAGGCTGGAGCTGATATGGTTGTAAGTGGCTCTGGATTATTAAAAGGTGATTTTAAAAGCAACCTTAAAGCTTTTAAAGATCAATTATGCAAGCTTTAATTGTTGGAGCAATGTTAAAAGATCATAATTATCTCGCCAAAATAAATGATAAATATGATTTCAAAATTGCAGTTGACAGAGGAGCGGAAACTTTTTATAAAGCAAAGCTAATGCCAGATTTAATGCTCGGAGATTTTGATTCAATCGATCAAAATATATTAAATGAATTTGAATCATCTGGCGCCTCTTTAAAAAAATTTAAAATAGATAAGGACAAATCTGACTTAGAACTTGCTATAGAAGAAGCAAAAAACTTTGATAGGATTGATTTTTCTGGCGTGCTTGGTGGAAAACTTTCTCATGAGTTATTTAATATTAATCTATTAGTTAATCTTAAGAAACAAGGTTATAAAGTTTCAATAAGAGAACCTAATACTAGGGTTGAGTTCTTAAAAGATGGTGATGTTTTAAAAATTCCAAAGGGGCTAAGGGTAAGTATTGTTCCAAGCGAAGATATGGAAAGCAAAGTCAGCCTAAAGGGTTTTAAGTGGAATTTAAATAAGGCTCCTGTATCTAAATACAGCAGCCTAACGTTGAGCAATGAAACAATTGATTGTGGATTTATAAAAGTATATGGCGAGGTTTTAATGGTTATTATAGAACCACTAGAACATAAAACAAGGCAAGAAAAAAAGAGCTTATAGCTCTCTTCAAATTTCTTAAAATTCAGCTTTTCCTAAGCAACTTGTGCATACTTTAATTCTCTTAGCTGTTCCGTCTTCAACGACGCGAATTCTTCTAAGATTAGGAGCCCAAGATCTACGAGAGTTTCTTTTGGAGTGGCTAACTTTGTTACCAAATTCTTTGCCTTTTCCACATACATCACATACTCTTGCCATAATTACACCTCCTCTTATTTAACATATATATTCTACAATATATTTAGCTAAAAATCAAGCTATATTTTTAATAACTTGAATAATATATTAAAATATTATAAAATAGAGGGGAAGAATATCATATAAAGGAGTCTATTATGAGTGCTAAAATAATTACCGATTATGGAAAAATTACTATTTCTGACAATGCAGTTGCTATAATTGCAGGTATTTCTGCAATGGAGACATACGGAGTTGTTGGAATGGCTGCTAAAAATGCGACAGATGGAATTTTTGAACTTTTGAGTTTTAAGAATCTTTCTAAGGGCATTAAAGTTACATCAGAAGAAACATTTGTTAATATAGATATTCATATTATTATACAATATGGGATAAATATCGCAGTTGTATCTGAAAATCTTATTGAAAAGGTAAGATTTAATGTTGAAAAGCAAACTGGTTTAGAAGTTAGGGATGTAAACTTATTTGTTCAAGGAATAAGAACGAACAAATAGGAGGTATTATGAAGTATATAGATGCAAATATGTTTAAAAATGGCATTAAGAATGCTGTTGCTAATCTTGATGTGAATAAGGATTTGGTTAACGCTCTTAATGTTTTTCCAGTACCAGATGGAGATACTGGTATTAATATGTTTTTGACTATAAAATCTGCAAGTGAGCATGCTCTCTCTGAAGATAGCGATAGCTGTGGTGATATTGCAAAAGCATTGAGCAAGGGTGCTCTAATGGGAGCAAGAGGAAACTCAGGCGTAATTTTATCTCAAATTTTACGTGGACTTTCACAAGGCATAGCTGATAAAAAAACTATAGATGTTAGTACAATGAGCCATGCATTAACAAGTGCAAAAGAAGTTGCATATAAGGCTGTAATGAAGCCTACAGAAGGAACAATATTAACTGTAATTAGGGAGATAGCTGAATACGCTGAAAAATCTCATAGAAAATTTGATAATACAGTTGAATTTTTTAAAGCTTGCCTTGATGTAGGACAAAAATCATTGGATAATACACCTAATTTGCTACCAGTTTTAAAAGAAGCTGGCGTAGTTGACTCAGGTGGTAAGGGTTTAATGGTCATATTGGAAGGATTCTATTTTGGTTTTATTGGAAAAGAGATTGATTATGAAATCGCTGCTCCAGTTATTGAGCCTACAATTAATTTAGAATTTGATGAAAGCATTAAATATGGTTATTGTACTGAGTTTATGATTCATACAGACTTTGATGATCTTGATTTATTAAAATCGAGACTTCTGGATTTTGGTGATTCATTAGTTTGCGTAAAGAATGATGATATTATTAAAATTCACGTTCATACAAATCACCCTGGCAAGGCTTTTGAAATTGGCCTTGAATATGGATATATCACAGGTGTTAAAGCTGATAATATGAGGCTTCAAAATGCTGAAGTAAGGGCTAGACATGATGACCATATTAAAGAAGAAATGATCAATCCTGGAGACTTAGAACACAAGGAGAATGCTTTTATAGCTGTTGCTGCAGGTGAAGGTATTAAAAATTTATTTTTAGACCTTGGTGCAGATAAGGTTGTATTGGGTGGACAAACAATGAATCCAAGTGTTGAGGATTTTATCAAGGCTGTTGATAGTATCAATTCAAATAATATTTTTATATTGCCAAATAATTCCAATATAATTTTAACTGCAGAAAATGTTTGCGATGTTTCTGATAAGAATATAATTGTAATTCCTACAAGGACAATCCCACAGGGTATACAAGCTCTCATCAATTACGATGATAGTTTAGATTTGAATACAATAACTGAAACTATGACCAAATCATTGGAAGAAGTTAAAAGTGGTGCAATAACTTATGCTGTAAGAGATACAGTTATTGATGGAAGGGAAATTAAAAAAGGCGACTACATGGCTATAATAGAAAAGGATATTGTGGCTAGTGATAGCGATAGATATGACGTTTTAAAGGCAGCAATCGAATCAGCTGTTGATGAAGATACATCTATAGTAACTTTATTTGCGGGAGATGAAATTGATGATGCGACTTTAGAAGAGGATGTTGCGAACCTTTCAGTAGCTTATCCTGATATAGATATTGAATCTGCAAGGGGAGACCAACCTGTATATTATTATTTGTTGAGTATTGAATAATGAGCTTTGGGAGCATAAAGGGACTTGGGCCTAAACGTATTAAGTTACTTGAGAAATTGAATATTAATAACTTAAATGACCTTGTCTTTTATGCTCCTAATTATTATGAGGATAGAAAAACTGTACTTAATTTGGATCAAGTAAGAGACGGCGAGGATGCTCTGATTCATGTAAAAATAACACGTAGAGAGCCAATTAAACGTATCAACAATAAAATGACTATTATAAATTTTGTTGCAAGTGACGGTTATCAAGTTATTAATATTTCTTTTTTTAACCAGTATTGGGCCAAAAATAATTTTAAAATTGGAGAATGGTATTATCTGTTTGGAAGGATAAAAACTTTTAAATCAGAGATTACGATGAGTTCTCCAATTTTTTCTTCAAAAATTGATGAGAACATCGGATCGATTGTACCAGTTTATCCGCTTACCAAAGATCTAACCAACAAAGTTTTAAGATCATATATTTCACAAGCTTTAGATCAGTGGCAAGAGTTTGAGCTTATTCCTAAATCATTAAGGGATGCTCACAATATTCCACCAATGAAAACATTACTTAGAATGATTCATTTTCCAGAATCGATGGATGAAGCTAACAAGGCACTGTCATTGATGGCTTATGTTGAAGCTTTTTCAATTTTAGTCTCAACTTCAGATGGGAATAAATTATTTAAAAATAATCCTGGTGTTTCTTTAAAAGACACTGAAGAGGAGAGAGACTTTTTAAGATTTTTACCATTTAAACTTACAGACGGCCAAAAATCTAGCCTTGTAGAAATTAAAGAGGATTTAGAATCAGACATTAAAATGTCAAGATTACTTCAAGGCGATGTCGGAAGTGGTAAAACTGTTGTTGCCCAATATGCAATTGTAAAGACTGTAGCCTCTGGTTACCAGGCTGCCTTTATGGCGCCAACAGCAATTCTCGCTGAGCAAAATTATGTAAAGTTAAAAGCTTTAACTGATAGATTTGGTTTTAATGTAGCTCTTTTAACATCAAAGATAAAGAAGTCAGAAAGAGAAAAAATATTATCAGAACTTGAAGCGGGAAATATTGATGTTATTGTTGGGACACATTCTCTACTGAGTGATGATGTGAAATTTAAAAATATTGGATTTGTTGCCATTGACGAACAACACCGTTTTGGAGTTATGCAAAGAAGAATATTGGCTGAGAAAACTGCAGGAATAAATTTACTATTAATGAGCGCTACCCCTATTCCTAGAAGTCTTGCTCTTATTTTGTATGGCGAGATGGAAATCAGCGAAATACGTACTATGCCTGAGGGTAGGCAAAAAATAGAAACATATGCTTTAAATGAAAGTCAAATATCTTCTGTATACGAATTTATATTAAATGAAATAAAAAAAGGCAGACAGGTATATTTTGTATGTCCTCTTATAGAAGAAAGCGAGAAAACGAATTTAAAATCAGCAGAAGATTTACACGCTGATCTTAAAGATATTTTTTCAAATTATAGAGTAGACCTTGTTACAGGCAGGACAAAAACTGACGATAAAGATGAAATTATGTCTGAATTTTATCAGGGAAAGATAAATATTTTGGTATCCACAACTGTAATCGAGGTAGGAATTGATGTGCCAAACGCAACTTGTATGGTAATTATGAATGCTGAAAGATTTGGCTTGTCACAACTCCATCAATTGAGGGGAAGAGTTGGCAGAGGCGAGCATAAGTCATATTGTCTATTAATCAACACTTCTAAATCTGAGGAGTCCTATGCAAGAATTAAAACTATGGAGAGGACTGATGATGGTTTTGAAATTGCAAAAGAAGATTTACGACTAAGAGGACCAGGAGAATTTTTAGGTTTAAGGCAACACGGCAGACAAAAATTAAAGTTCTTGGACTTTGAAAGAGACATGGATCTTATATTAATTGCGAAGAGAGATTATGAAAAATATGCAATGTCAAAAGATGATACTGAATGGAAACAAATATTAGTAAATAACAAAGAATTTATTGGCGATTATGCCCAGGAGATTGGCTAGTGAGGGTAATAAGTGGAAAACATAGAGGAGCAAAACTAAGTGCACCAAAAGGTCTAACGACAAGGCCGACGGATGATATGCTAAAAGAAAATATTTTTAATCTGATTGGACCTATAAAAAATCAATCAAGTGTATTAGATATATTTGCTGGCAGTGGACAAATTGGAATTGAATTTTTAAGTAGGGGTGCATCAGAGGCAGTATTTGTTGATAAAAATTTTAAGGCTATAGAGTCCATAAATGCAAATCTAGAAAAGCTAAAAATAATCAATCAAAAAGTTTATAAATTAGATGCACTAAGATTTATAAAGTCTTATACTGGCCATGCTTTTGATTATATTTATATTGATCCACCATACGATGATAAAGAATTATTAAATGATGTATTGGAATTTTTAAATAAATCTGATATAATAGATAATAATACTAAAATTATTATAGAAACGGTAGATGATTTAAACGAATCTTTTGAAGGTTACCAATTGATTAAGTCTCGTAAATATGGAAAACGAAAGGTAATAATTCTAGAGGTAAATAATGAGAGCAGTTTATCCAGGTAGCTTTGATCCAATTACAAATGGTCACCTCGATATTATTTTTAGGGGTGCAAAGCTTTTTGATGAGCTAAGAGTAGCTGTTTTGAATAATGTATCAAAAAAATCGCTTTTTAGCTCAGAAGAAAGAATCGAAATGATCAAAGAAAATATAAAAGAATATGATAATATTATTGTTGAGCCATTTGATGGACTCTTAATTAACTATGCAAAAGAAGTTAAAGCGGACGTTATTATTAGGGGTTTAAGGGCTGTGAGCGATTATGAATATGAACTCCAGATGGCTCTAGCTAATAAAAAATTATATGATGGAATAGAGACTATATTTTTAGTATCTAATAGTAAGTATTCTTATTTAAGCTCAAGTCTTGTAAAAGAAATTGCACATTTTGATGGCAATCTTCAAGATTTTGTGCCAGTCAATGTAAATATAAAACTCAAAGAAAAATTCTCGAAGGAGGTATAAAATGGACGTTATTGAAATTATCAACGAAATTGAAGATGTGGTTGAAGGTGCAAAAACAGCATTTTTAAGCAATAAAGTTGCTGTTGACAAGGAAGAAATTTTAGAACTAATTAGTGAACTTAGGTTAAAATTGCCTGATGAAATAAAGCAAGCAACATGGATCAAAGAAGAAAGAGAAAGAATTTTAAATGAAGCAAGACTTGATGGCGAAAAGGTTATCAATGATGCTAAGGTTGAATTGAGCAAACTCTTAAGTGAAGATAGTGTTATGGTTGAAGCAAAGAGCCAAGCACAAAAATTAATGACCGAAACAAAAGATAAGTCAAAACAAATGACTCTTGGTAGTATAAATTACTCAGATAAGTTGTTATTAGAAACTCAAGAAGAGTTAAAAAAAGTTATAGAAACTTTAAATGACAACAGACGTCAACTAGCTCAAATGAGTAACAGCATTAAAACAGAAGAATAATTTCTGTTTTATTTGGGGATGACTTGGCTTCGACGGGGATCTTGTTCTAAGGAAAAGCGAGTCGTAGTTCGCGAAACTACGTTAAAAAAGAGCACCTAAATTTAAATGCAGACAACAATAGAAGTTTTGCACTAGCTGCTTAGTTTAATTGCGGCGAATCTCACTCTCTATCTCTCGTACGAGTTTTGAGATCTTAATTATGACGAGTTGAATTAATATGCATTGCTTTTGGCATATTAATTTATTATAAAAGCTATATTCTTAAATATTTTGTGGATTTATATTGAGAAAAGAACTTTTAAAATTCTCTGCACTCGGAGAAGTTCTTTAGAAGGGGTTTTCGGACATGGGTTCGACTCCCATCATCTCCACCAGAAAGATAAGGAAGTGTTCTAAGCACTTCTTTTTTTGTTTACTGATTTAGAATATAACTTATAAAAGTAATTTTTAAATAATGTTTTAATATCTTGTATGTACAAGATTTTTAAGAGAAAAATAAAATGGCTAGAGTTATTCTAGCCACTAAATTAATCCATTATTTTTCTTTATATGCCAATAAATCGCCTGGTTGACAGTCTAGAGCCTCGCATAATTTAGCAAGAGTTGAGACCTTTACTGCCTTAGCCTTTCCATTTTTTAGTATTGAAACATTTGACATTGTAATTCCAATTTTATTTGATAATTCAGTTACAGACATTTTTCTTTTTGCCAACATAACATCGATATTGAAAATGATTTCTCCTTCCATAAGTCCTCCTTAAATAGTCAGATCGTTTTCATCTTTTAGTATAGCAGCTTTACCTACAAAATATGATAGAAGTAAAAATATTACATATAGGCTTAGGCCAAGAAAAGACACCCAAAAAGATAGTATAAGGACAGATGGATGATTCATGTTGAACAAAAGCATGGCAATATTTCCTAGAAAAAAGAATATTGAATCTATTAGGGCTAGCTTTGAAATATGCTTTAAATATTTCGAATTCTCTTCAGTAAAAGCTAAGTCATTAGAAATATTTTTTGATATTTTTGCTGAATAAAATAATGCCATAAACACAGGTACACCGGTAAGACTTAGAAATATAAGCCAGGGTAGGTACCAGCTAGAAAATTCAAGGTTTGCCTCTGCAATTGTTTTACCAATCAATGGTATGACAAAAGCATAGAGGATAATGCTTAATATGAACAAGCCCGTTAATATAATTTTTAAAAGTTTAGACAGTTTTCTTATTTCCATAATAACCTCTTTTTTTTTATAATTATACACCTATATTTATTGTAAGTCAATAAATATTTTGCGTAAATTAACAATAAAATCTTTTAAAATAAAAAAATTATTTATTAATTTAAATATTAAAAAATAATTTTGAAACGATAAAGATATCATTTTTATGAATTATATAGTCGAATATAAATCGAAAATTTATTGCAATTTATTCATAATTATGCTATTATAAAACTAGGAGGATAGCGGATGAAGAGGTTATTTATTTTATTATTATGTTTTCTTTTTATTTCTTGTTCTAATCAAGAAGACCTAAGCGAATATGATTTAAAACTTAATTTAAATGATAACAAATCTGTAGATTCTGTATCCGATAATGAAAACTCTAAAATTTTTGTCCATATTACTGGAGAAGTTTTAAGGAGTGGTGTTTATGAAATGGAGTCTGGTTCAAGAGTAATAGATCTTGTCAATGAAGCAGGAGGATTTACTGTTGATGCCAATCAAGAGGCAGTGAATTTAGCTGAAAAATTAAGAGATGGAAGTAAAGTTTACATTCCAAATAAGGATGACAAGGTAAATATAAAAAGCCTTTCGTCAAGCTCATCGGATAGTGAAGTTATTGTTGACTTAAATACTGGGTCCAAAGAAGAGCTTATGAAACTTCCGTCAGTTGGCGAAAAAACTGCTGATTCAATTATTAAATATAGGGAAGAGAATGAATTTGAGGATTTTAATGATCTATTAAATGTTCCGGGAATAGGAAAGAAAAAACTTGATTCTTTTAAAGGAATGATTTCAATAGGAGGAAATATTTATGAGTAAATTTGATGTTAAATTAACTTCATATGCTAAGACTAGCGGATGAGCCGCTAAAGTCGGACCAGACATTCTCGCTCAGGTTTTGAGCGGTATAAATAAAAATAGGATTAATGACAATAGACTTGTTGTAGGTATTGAAACATCTGATGATGCTGCTGTATACGATTTACAAAATGGAGAATATTTAATCACAACACTTGATTTTTTTACACCGATAGTTGATGACCCATATTTGTTTGGACAAATTGCTGCCGCAAACTCTTTAAGTGACGTCTATGCAATGGGCGGATATCCTAAGATGGCTATGAATATAGTTTGCTTCCCATCTTGCTTAGACCCTGAAATTTTGGCTGAAATTTTACGTGGCGGTTATGACAAGATTATGGAAGCTAATTGCTTGGTTGTTGGTGGCCATACAGTTCAAGATGATGAACCTAAATATGGACTTAGTGTTAATGGATTTTGCAAAAAAGAAGAATTAATTACTAATAGCGGTGCAAAAGTTGGTGATTTATTAATTATGACTAAACCAATTGGTGCTGGTATTATCAATACGGCCATCAAGGGTGGAATTGCTAGCGAGTCTGATATTGAAGAAGCAGTAAAGTCCATGAGCACCTTAAATGAATTTGGATTAAATGCTATAAGAAAAGGCGGAGGAGCAAATGCTCTTACTGATATAACAGGTTTTGGTATTGGTGGTCACTTAATAGAAATGATGGAGGGAGCAGATTTATCCTGCAACCTTTACGCTGATGATTTAAATGTTATGACTTCTGCCAGAACCTTTGCAAGCATGGGACTGGTTCCTAAGGGAGCTTACGATAATAAGAAATATTTTTCAAATCGCTATGAATCTTTATACACAGATACAACTGATGATTTGGTTTTTGATCCTGAGACAAGTGGTGGTCTTTTAATTGCAACGGAAGAAAAAAATGTTAAAGAGATTTTGAAGGTTTTAAATGATTCACCATACAAGGGTTCAGTAATTGGTGAAGTCATACCAAAATCTGATAAGAGGATTTATTTAAAATAAAAGGAGAGTTTAATGTATAGGTTGATTCCAAAAATGGATGAGATTCTTGAGAATAATCAAGTAAAAAAACTATCTGATCAATATTCAGTTGAGTTTGTCAAATCGATAATAAATGATAGACTCAATGGAATAAGAAATATGATCAAGGATAATAAAAGCGAGGATGAAATTAAAGCCGAGATTAGAAATTTAGAAGTAAATATTGTAAATGATTGCAATAACTATTTAGCTCCAAGGCTTAGAAGGCTTGTTAATGCAACTGGCACAGTAATTCACACCAATCTAGGTAGGTCCGTTATAAGCGAGAGAATGGCGAAATCTTTAGTTGATATTCTAACCCACTATTCTAATCTTGAATACGATATTCATACTGGCAAACGGGGCTTAAGGTATACCAATATAGAAGAGCTTATTACTAATATTACTGGCACAGAAGCTGCTTTGGTTGTTAATAACAACGCTGCTGCTGTATTTTTAGTTTTGTCTGAATTTGCTAAAGGTGGAGAGGCCATAATTAGTCGTGGCGAGTTAATAGAAATTGGCGGATCTTTTAGAATTCCTGATGTAATGGAATTTAGTGGATGTAAACTTAAAGAAATTGGAACAACTAATAAAACTCATTTATATGATTACGAAAGGGCAATAAGTGAAGATACAAAAGTTATCTTAAAAGTTCATACTTCTAACTATAAGGTAGTTGGATTTACTGAAGGCGTATCTTCTACCGAACTAAAAGAGCTGGCCGATAAATATAATCTACCATTAATAGAAGATTTAGGAAGTGGCGTTTTTGTAGATTTAGAAAAGTACGGATTGATGCACGAACCAACTGTAATGGATTCTATAAATGCTGGAATTGATATCATTACGTTTAGTGGTGACAAATTACTTGGTGGTCCACAGGCTGGTATAATTGTTGGAAAGAAAAAATATATTGACGCTTTAAAAAAGAATCCTATGACCAGAGCTCTAAGAGTTGATAAGATGACTTTAAAACTTTTAGAAGAGGTATTGAAAGAATATATTGATAGGGACAAGGCTCATAAAAATATTCCAACATTAAATATGCTTACTTTACCAATTGATGAATTAAAGAAAAGATCTACAGATATTAAGAATAAGATTGATGCTTTAAAATTCGAAGGATTACAAGCAAATATTTGTGAGGATTACAGTGAAGTTGGTGGCGGAAGTCTTCCAACTGAAAAATTGCCAACATTTGTAGTTCAAATTTCAGCATCAAATATATCTGAACATAAAATTGATGAATTCATGAGAAACTATAAAATTGGAATTGTTGGACGAGTTAATGATGGCAAATATATTATAGATCCTAGAACGTTGTTGGATAATGATATTGAAATTATTTGCAAGGCTTTCGAGGATATGAGGGATAGATTATGAAACATTTTATAATAGGAACTGCCGGCCATATCGATCATGGTAAGACGAGCTTAATTAGGGCTTTAACAGGTAGGAATACAGACAGGCTGGAAGAAGAGACCAGGAGAGGTATTACCATTGATTTAGGTTTTACCTATTATGATGATCCAAATACTGGAATAAGAGTCGGCATTATCGATGTTCCCGGTCATGAAAAGTTTGTAACCAATATGCTATCTGGTGTACATGGCATGGATATGGTTTTACTCGTAATAGCCGCAGATGAAGGAATTATGCCTCAAACGATTGAGCATATCAATATTTTAGATTTATTGGGAGTAAAAGAGGGAATCGTTGTAATAACCAAGTCTGATATGGTAGATAAAGACTGGCTAGAATTAGTTGTTGATGATGTTAAAGACCAACTTTCAGAGTCCTTTCTAAAAGATTCACCAGTAGTTGTGGTTAGTTCGAAAACTAATGAAGGCATTGATGAGCTTAAAGAAATGATATCTAAAAAATCTGAGCTTATCGAAGATATTACATCTGACTCTCCAGGAATTATCCCAATAGACAGGGTATTTGTCCTAAAAGGTATTGGTACAGTTATTACGGGAACTCAAATTGAAGGAACTTTTGAAGTAAACCAAGATGTGTTTATTTATCCGGAAAATATTGAGAGCAAGATTCGCTCAATTCAAGTTCATGGTGAAGATACTGATAAGAGTTATAGCTCTCAAAGAGTTGCTATAAATTTAAATAATGTTAAAAAAGATGATATTAGTAGAGGGTCAGTAATATCTATTAAAGATCATTTGCTTGTGAGCAGGTTGATTGATGTTAAGCTGAAGGTTTTAAAAGATTCTTTATTTACTGTAAAAAATAAATCCAGAGTTAGATTTCATGTAGCAAGCAAGGAAACTTTTGCTAGAGTAAATCTCTTAGATAGGGATGAACTAAAGCCTGGAGAAGAATGCTTTTGCCAATTGCAACTTGAAGAAGAAATTGTTGCAAGAAGAGAAGATAAATTTATAATAAGATTTTTTAGCCCTGTAATTACTATAGGCGGCGGAGAAATTCTTGAAGTAAAGCCTAAGAGAAAACGTAGATTTAGAGAAGAAGGCATTAAGTTACTTGAAGATAAAGCAGGTGAAGATTTATCTAAAACTGCTCTTGCTATTATCAAAGAGCATGGAAACGAAATAGAATTTGATATGTTTACGAAATCTCTAAATGTTAACAATGAAGATTCCTTCAAGCTTGTAGAAGAACTGGAAGATAATGGTTTAGTTGTTTTTGTAAATAATATAATAGTTGCAAAGAACTATATTGTTCAAAAAACTAGTGATATTATAGAGTATCTTGAAAAATTCCATGATAGCAATCCTCTAAATGTCGGTGTTTCAATTGAGGAAATTAGGACAAGATTTTTTAAGGGAATTGATACAAAAAATCAAGATACTCTAATTCAATTAATTATTAATGACTCTGAGATTGAAAGAGTGGGCAATGTTATAAAATTAACTAAGTTTGTTCGTGAATATACTGAGGCTCAAAATAAGCAAATAGAGTCTATAAAAGAACTAATGTCTAAAGAATATAGGACTTATAAAAAAGATGAGCTGGGAGTTGGTATGGATTTAATTGCCGCTATTATTTTCGATAAAATATTAGTAGAATTAGATGGAGAAGTATTGTTATACTCTGATCTTTTAAAAGCTCAGGATGATTTAGTAAAATTATTCAATAGCAATGAAAAGATTGATGTAAAAATGCTTCGTGATGCACTTGATACAAACAGGAAGACAGCTGTAGCTTTATTGGAATATTTTGATTCAAAGAAAGTTACAAAAAGAGTTGGTGATGAAAGAATTCTTATAAAGAAGGGGGTATAGATTTGAGGATTTTAATAGTTGATAATGATGTTATTTCTAGCACAAATCTTCAATATTCATTGACACAGGATAATTATACTGTAGATTTATCTGCTTCCTTTAAAGAGGCCAAACATAGGCTTTCAATTAATACTTTTGACATGATTCTTTTGGAGCCAGAAAGCGAAGGTTCATCTGATTTAGTTTTAGTTCAAAAATTAAGGTCAATAACGGATATACCAATTTTAGTAACAACTAAAAATAAAGATGAGATAAACAAAATCTTAGCTTTTGAATATGGTGCTGATGATTATTTAGTAAAGCCATTTAATATTTTGGAATTAAAAGTGAGGATTAAAGCCATCTTAAGAAGAGTTAAGAGTGCTGATATAAATAATGATAAAGATATTACATTTGGCAATTATCGTCTAAGAACAGTTGGTAGGACGCTTGTAAGAGGAGACGAGGTTGTAAGTTTAACAGGAAAAGAGTTTGACTTATTGTATGTCCTTTCTTCAAAAGCTGGTACTGTCTATTCTAGAGAAGATCTAATGACAGAAGTGTGGGGATATCAATACTTTGGTGATTTGCGAAGCATTGATGTTCATATTAGAAGACTGAGAGAAAAAATTGAAGAAGATAGCAAAAATCCTCAGTATATTAAAACAAAATGGGGAATTGGATACTATTTTGATAATGATAATGCAGAGGAAAATAATGAAAATAAATAGGCTTAGAGAATTTATATTGTTATTCGTATTAATCTTGGGCTTTAGTACTATTTATGCTGAAGAGATTGATTACACAGGTTATGACAAATATTTAACGAAACTAGATGTAGAAAGTGAATATAAGGGTATTTCAAAGGATAATTCTATAATACTATTACAGGTTGATAGGCTTACTAACGCTTATATTAATAAGAAATACAATGATGTTGAAATTTTACCTAATATAAATAAATTATTAAAAGAAGAAAAGGGTACTTTTTACTTCGATAATTTCTACGAGACTTCATTACCTGCAAGTAATGAGAGTGAATTTTCTGTTTTAAATTCACTATATCCACATCCAAATACAGATAGTCTTGAAAGAAATTTAAGCAAAAAAACAAGAGAACTTCCAAAGATTTTAGCTGAGGAAGGCTATAATACAAAGTATTTGTTCGCAAATAAATTGTATTCTCCTAAAAAAATAGAAATTGCAAAGTCTCAAGGATTTAAAGATATATACTATTTTGGCTCATACAATGAAAAGCTATTTGATAGGATAATGAGTTCTGTTGAAGAGAATAAAAACTTTATATATGCTTTGACAGATTCATCTTCTTATTATGAAGCTAATGATGATTTTAAATTACAAGAAAAGAATGATTTTGCATCAGATATCTTGTATTTAAATTATATGGACAAAAAAATTGGAGAACTTCTTAATTTAATTGAAGAGAAAAATAAAAATGTTACATTATTAATTTATGGAGGTAATGGTAGGCCTGGATTTAATTCCACGGACTCTAAAGGAGAAATAAATAATACAATTAAAAGCTTAAATGTACCATTTATTGTAAGGACTAATTCGAGCGTTAAATCAAAAGTCTTTAATCATAGATCATCTGAGATTGATGTAATGCCAAGTATATTACACCTTATTGGATTAAATAAAAACACATATCCTATGATGGGTCAGGTTTTATTTAATCCAAATCTAGAAAAAAGAGACCTCTATTTTCAGAATAAACTCTCAAAGGGTTCATTTTTGAGTGATAATATACTGTTTGTTGTAAATAAAATAAACATTAAATATCAGGCCTTTGATCTTGCTGAGAATAAGGCCATTGATCCAAAAGAATACTTGACGAAGTCTCAAAATGCTATTAGTCAAATTGATTTTTCAAATGGTTTGTGTGATTTGGATATAATGGAAGAGCTTTTATTAAATTACAGAAAAAAACAGCAAATGAGTTTGCCTTCAGATAAGTCAATTATGCATGCAGGTGGAGAGATTGCTGGACTTGGATATTCAAATATGCAGGATGCACTGGATCATAACTATAAGAATGGGAAAAGATTTTTTGAAATTGATTTTGAAAAAACTAAAGATGGAAAGTATGTTTGTATTCACTCTTGGGATGGGTTTTTAAAGAAATTTTTTGATATTGACCCTATTAAGGGAGAAAAAAATAACTATCATCCTTTTTTATATAGTGATTTTATGAATTTTAAAGAAGTTCACGGTTATAAGCAAATGGATGTGAAAGATGTAACTAATTGGCTAAACATTCATAAGGATGCCTATATAATTACAGATTGCAAGGGAGATAATAAAGAACTTATTCAAGAGATAATTAACTCCGGTTTTAAAGATTTAGATAGGATTATTATTCAAATTTATAAAGCTAATGAATATGATTATGTATACAATAAAGGTTTTAAAAATATCATATATACTTTATACAGAAGAGATGTATCAGATCAAACTGTGATTGATTTTGCAAAAAGTAAAAAGATTTTTGCTATAACAATGAATGAAGAAAAATATAAAACGGGTATTGGAAAGAAATTGATCGACAACAATATAAAGGTGTTTGTTCATACAGTAAACTATCTAGAAGATGCAAATAAACTCCTAAATGAGGGAGTAAAAATGATTTATACGGATACTTTATAAACAAAAAGCCGCAAAATTTATTTTTTGTGGCTTTTATTGATTTAAATATATCTATAAATGGTATCAATATGTAGATAAGGAGGGTAATATGTATCACAATCAAAGGTCTATTGATGTTCTAAAAGAGCTTGATTCTATGGCGTCTGATGGCTTAAGTACTGTAGAAGCCAAGGAAAGATTAGAAAAATATGGCTTAAATGAATTTCAAGACAAAAAAAGAAAAACTTTTCTCCAAAAATTTATTGATCAGTTTAAAGATTTTATGATCATTATACTTATTGCTGCAGCTATAATTTCGATTGCTGCTGGAGAAAGGGTAGATGCAATTGTTATATTGGCAATTGTAATTTTAAACGCTTTTCTTTCTATTTACCAAGAAGGTCAAGCGGAAAAATCTTTAGAAAGTTTAAAGCAAATGAGTGCACCTGAGGCTAAGGTCATAAGGGATGGCAAAAAAACAGTAGTTCCTGCCAGAGAACTAGTCCCAGGAGATATTGTTATCTTAGAAGCAGGAGATATTATTCCAGCAGACTTAAGATTATTTACTTCAAGTAATCTAAAAATCGATGAATCAAGTCTTACTGGAGAAAGCGTTGCAGTTGAAAAAAACTCAGAAGTTATTTTAGATAACAATGCCACGCTTGGTGATAGAGTAAATATGGCTTACATGTCAACAATCGTAACTTATGGAAGAGGAAAAGGTGTTGTTGTAGGCACAAGTCATGATACCGAAATCGGTAAGATTGCAACTATGATTGAAGAGATTGAAGATGACTTAACCCCTCTTCAAAATAAGTTGGATAAGCTTGGCAAGAAACTTGGAATTTTAACAATTATTATTTGTGCAATTGTATTTGCCCTAGGCTTAATTCAAAAACGTGAAGTTATTGATATGCTGCTTGTATCTGTTTCACTTGCTGTTGCAGCTATACCTGAAGGACTGCCTGCTATAGTAACAATTGTGCTTGCAATTGGAATGGGCAGGATGGTAAAGAAAAATGCAATAGTTAAAAAACTTCTAGCTGTAGAAACTTTAGGAAGTACAACCTATATTTGCTCTGATAAAACAGGAACTCTTACACAAAATGAAATGACGGTAAAAAAAGTTTACTCAGATGGTAAGTTCTATGATGTCACTGGCATTGGTTATGAACCAGAAGGACAAATTTTAAATCAGGGCAATGAGTTAACTCATGATGAGCTAAACAATCTTAAAGCTCTTTTATATGCATGTATATTAAATAATGATGCAAATTTATTAGAAAACAATAATATTTATACAATTATGGGAGATCCAACAGAGGGTGCCTTAATAACGTTTGCCGGTAAAGCTGGCTTTTTAGAAGATGAGGTTGAAGCTGAACAACCAAGAATTGACGAAATTCCATTTGACTCAGATAGAAAGATGATGTCTACTTTCCATGAGGTTGATGATAGGATTATTCAATATACAAAAGGTGCACCGGACATTGTTTTATCTAATTGTAAATACATTTATATAGATGGTGAATTTAAAGAAATAACAGATGAACACAGAGTGGATATTTTAAAAGCTAATTCAACTTTTGCATCTGATGCACTTAGAGTTCTAGGTTTTGCAATAAAGATTATAAATAAGGATGACTTTAAAAATACAGACAAGAATGAAGAAGATTTAATTTTTGTTGGATTAACAGGAATGATTGATCCACCAAGAACAGAAGCAATGCAAGCTATTGAAGAATGTAAGAGAGCAGGAATTCATACTGTTATGATAACTGGTGACCACAGGGAGACTGCTTTCCAAATTGCCAAAGAGCTCGGTATCTGTGAAAATCATAATGAAACAATTTCTGGATCAGAATTATCGACAATAGCAGATTCAGAATACAATGAATTAGTTAAGAGGATTAAGGTATATTCACGTGTAAGTCCAGAGCAAAAAGTAAAAATAGTTAATGCTTTAAGAGAAAATGGAGAGATTGTCGCAATGACAGGTGATGGGGTTAATGATGCCCTTGCAATCAAGAGGGCAGATATTGGTATATCTATGGGCATAACTGGTACAGACGTTGCAAAAAATACAGCTGACATGGTTCTTACAGACGATAACTTTGCAAGTATTGTAAATGCAGTAGAAGAGGGCAGAATTATATTTGCCAATATCCAAAAGTTTGTTGCATTTTTACTATCATGCAATATTGGTGAAATTTTAATTGTATTCTTTGCTATGCTTCTAGGTATGGAAGAGCCACTAAAGCCTATACATCTATTATGGTTAAACTTAGTTACAGATTCACTTCCAGCTTTAGCTTTAGGCGTAGAACCTGGGGAACCTGGAATTATGGATGAAAAGCCAAGATCTAAGGATGATCCAATTATAACTAAAAAAATGGGGGTTGCAATTGTACTTCAATCTTTAGCAATTACAGTGGCTTCACTTTTAGCATTTTATTATGCTACAAAACTTTATCCAGAATCAATTACTCATGCAAGGACAATTGTATTTGCAACTTTGATAACTAGTGAATTGCTAAGAGCATTTTCAAGTAGATCATTTGATAGGCCTATTTGGAAAATTGGTATTAAATCAAATATGAAAATGGTATATGCTATCTTAATAAGCTTCTCAATGCTAATAGCAGTTTTATATATTCCATTCCTTCACGATATATTTGACACATTCCAATTAGGATTTAAGGATTGGGAGATTGTATTATCCTTCGCCTTTATACCATTCATCATAGGTGAGTTGGTTAAAGTTTTCAGAAATGTTAAACAATAGAAATATAAATATTAAAATAATACAACAAATTGCTTTCTTTGCATATTATTGGGAGTGTAAGCAGTTGTTAAATTATCTTAACAAAAATATCGGTTGAAAGCCGATATTTTTTTGTTTTTATATTGTATAATAATTTAAGAGGGAGGGGACAAATGGATTCTAATAATTTACAAAATAATTTGTACACAAATAACAATAATAGAAGAACTTCCCTCGATATAAACTATTATATATGTGATAGGAACAAAGAATTACTTAAATTTGAAGGCTTTAAGTACACTAGCTATAAGAGATTTACAAATGACATGAAAAGAATTTTGAGAAGGTATGACGTCTCTATAATGAATATCACAAAAATAGTTACTATGTTTTACGATGACATAAGCTCACTGGATTTAAGGTTGAATATACTAGGTTATAATAAAGCTTATTATGACTTCATTTCAATTAATGAAGTAGAAGAGATGGCTTTAAATAAATATGATCTAGATAGATTGACTGATCATAACTACTTATATGAGTATGAATACGAAGATCGGGAAGTCCTGGAGCTAAAAGCTTTTCTAAAAAAAGAACTTTTAAAAAAGAAAAAGAATAAAGAGATCTTGAAAAAACTTGTAAATACATTTTCTAGAAAACAATTAAGACCTTTTATTTTTGATCTAAATAATCATTTTGATTCTCAATATGTAATTGTAGAAAATGGAATAGCACCTGAAGAAACTGATTTATCTAGAGAAAATCTAAATCAAATATACTTGAAAACTAAAGATTGTATATCAAAATATGCTAACGATATTTTTTTTGACGCTTATTGGAAGGCGTTAAATCAAAGGGTAATTGATAGATATAAGTAGGCTGGAGGTAGATATGAATAGAAAAAAATTAAAAGGCTTTACTCTGATTGAACTTGTTATTGTACTTGTTATTATTTCTATTTTACTTGCCGTTGCTATTCCATCTATAAACAAGTACAAGGAAAAAGCCCAGAGCACAGCTGATAACATGAACATGCTTGCATTAAAAGAGGCAGCAACAATGTATTGTATTGAAAATGGATGGGATAATAAAACTGAATTAAGTAAAGATGATCTGGCTCCGTTTTTAGAAAGTTCACTTGATGATAGTGACTCGAAAGATAAGGCAAAAAAACTTCTAGATTCATATTCTGTTTCGATTCAGGATAAAAAAGTTATTGTTAAGAAAAAATAGTGTATTGATTATATAGAAGATTTGATTTATGAAGTTGTATTTGGGTTTAAGAGTATTTATATTATTAATATTAATTTTTATAGCAATTGAAGATATTAAAACAAAGTCTGTATCTTCAATTTTTTTATATGCTATTAATGTATTCCAAATTGTTTCTGCATATATGATAAAAGACTCTTTATATTTTAAAAACAAATTGCTTTTTGCTATAATAATATTTGCTATTTACTATTCCTTTAAATATTCTAGAAGGATGGTTGGTGAAGCAGATATTATTTTTTTATGCCTTCAATTAATTTCATTGAATGTAAAATCCTTTATTATTTTTTGGTGGACTTACTTAATTATTTCTCTTATTTATGGTATTATATTATATATACATAAAAATGATTCACATATACCAATGTTTCCGGCTTTTGCAGTTGGAGAGCTTAGTGTTATTATCTATCTGGGAGGTATTTTATAATGGGTGATATTTTTATTACCAGTTATTTTGCTCAGTATTTTGATGGCGAAGAAAGAAGATATTTCTTTTATGAAAACTTATATGATGAAAATGGGGTCATAAATGATGAAGTTCTTACTTTGACACTTAATAAATTAAATAAATTTTTAAAATATAAATCATGCAATGTTTATATTTTGGATCCAAACTCTTATATTGAAATATTTAAAAAGAATGAGAACATTAATAATGCCATGCTTTACTTAGATAGGACAAAGTATAAATCCATTATAGATTCTGATAATACTCATTCTATTTTTAACTTTGATTTAAAAACTATAGAAGCTTTTCAAAGGGCTTCTGTAGATTTAGGAGTTACTTATAATTTATATAGTTTTTATGACTTAGTTAAATCTACTTCAAAAGATGCAAAGAATATTTACTTTATACTTGAAAAAGATTTTTATTTTTTTATGGTCATTGATAATGGACATGTAGAAAAGTATTTTTATGATGATAGAAGTTTTTATAATGATAGAGCCAAAAAAAATATGGAGGGAAATACTGAGAATGTAACTGAAGATGAAATTTATGAGAACTTGGATTTTGAGCTACTTGCCTCTGTATTGGGTGGACTTTTGGAAGACTTAGATAGTCCTTCAGATTATAATTTAAAATTAATTCCCTACAATATTAGTGATGACACAAAAGAGTATTTATCAACTTTTGCTTTTAAAAATTTAGAAATTATTAAATATTTTGATATTCCAAGAGCTGGGTTAAACAGTGACCAGAACTTATTAAATAATTCTAAAAGGAAAGGGAGAAGCCCTCTACTAATAATTTTATTTGTATCTTTATTAGCAATTTTTATTTTTGAAATATATTATATGCAATTTCTGAAATCTAACCTTGAAAATTTATACGAGGAATATGAAATTATAGAAAATCAGAGGCTTGATAATTTAATTAGCAGGGATAATAATATTAAAAACCAAGAGGATAAGCTATTAGCAATTGAAGATTATGATCAAATTCTATCCAGTTATCAATTACTAAATGGTGAAAAAATAATTGATATATTAGAGGAATTAAATCTAAGCTATGAGATATTAAATGCAAGAGTTGTTGGTGGAGAATTAATTGTAACTATAAGCAGCTCAGAAAACTTAGATGAAAAGTACTCTGATAAAGTATCTAAGATTAAAAATATGGGTAATACCGTTCAATATGAGCTAAGTTTTGAGGTGGGAAATGCAGAGTATTAATGATAGTATTAATAAAATTAGAATACTAAAAGTTACATCAATTATTGCTTTAATTTTATTATCTATTTTGTTGTTTTTTAAAGGCATTATTCCATTGAAAAAAGAGATTGACAATATTAAAGAAAAAATTCAAGACTCAAGCGTTCAGTTAAGATCAAATGGAACACCTCCAGAAGAAGAGTTGCCAGAAGTAGATTTTGACAACAAAAAATATGATGATTTTTATAATGAGATAGTAGAATTTTCTAGATTAAATAATCTTGATTATATGTCACTAGAAAATACTTATGATAATTTCTATGGAAGCACAAGTATATTCCCAATGGTAACTAATTCTAGATTAGAAATGAGTGATATTTATCTATTAGATAATTTAAAATCAATTCTTCCTGATAAGCTTCTAGATTTTACTTTAATAAAAGATGATAAAGTACATGTAGACTTAAAGAATTTATTCTTATTCGATAAAACATTCAGTCATAAAGATTTGACAATTGACAATCGAATTACTAATCTTTTAGAAGATGACATGGATGAAACTGGGGATGAAGGTTCAGAAGAAAATAATGATTCTAAATCAGAATCAAATTCTAATATGGATGTAAGAAGTGATACCAACATAGTTGAGAAAAAAGAGGAATTTGCCCTAATAGATTTTAGAGAGGAAAATTTCGATTTATTATGTACTCCAATGCATCAAAACATATCAGTTGAAGGCAAATATCAAGTTAACCCAAATAAAAATTACCAATCATATATTGTTAACATATACAACAATTCTGATGAAAATGGATCTGCGCTTGTATCATTTAAAAATAAAAGCGTGAAGTTTTTTACAGGTGAAATTGATGTATTGTTAAAATGCGATTTATTTAATAACATTAGCCGTAATTTAGAACTATGCGTAACAGATTACTATGGAGAGATCAAGAATATAAGTGGCGATTATAAAGATGGTAAATTTATTTTTCATGTAGAAGATAAATATAATTTTCCAATAGAAATTTATGGCATAAAATTTAATATTCCTGATAAAAGCTCAACATCTTTTGCACTTGAAAACTTAAATCTGGAAATAAAAAGTGACATATATAATGAAATACAAAAAAATGGAATTATTAGAACAGTCTCTAAAGAAGGAGAGAATAGTATTGATGAATTTATAGATAGTATTTCGGGCGGAGTAATAAAAGAGGAGCTAATTAACGATAACCAACTGAAAGAAAGCGAATTTAAGGATAGAAAAGTTTTCTTGGTTAGATTCAGGAATATTTATGAAATCAAATAAAAAATCTGCATTTACAATCATAGAAATTATAATAGTATTGATTATTATAAGCATATCTTTTTTAATAATATTTTCTTCCAGAGATGGTTATGAAGCATATATGGAACGGCGAGAAATTGAGAGAATAAAAAATGCGATGGAAGATGCTTCCAGGATGGCTGCAGGCTCTAAAAGAAAAGTGGAGTTATTTGTTTCAGAAGTTGATATGCAAACACTTTATATAATTTCTGGAGATTTAAGAAAAGAGTACAAGCTAAAGGGTAAAATGAAATTTAAACGACCAGATGGTGACCAATATTTACTTAATTATAAAATTAACAAAACTATGGCACCAAGTTATTCAGGTAGGTTTTTTATAAGTGGAGAATTTAAGGATTATGAAATAATCTTCACTCCTGTTATAGCCAAATTTAGAGTTGAGGTAAAAGAAAAAAGTGACTAAAGTAAGAAAAAAGAAAAATGGATTTACATTATTGGAGCTTTTGATTGTTATTTTAGTTGTCTCAATTTCTTTTTCCTCTATAGCCTTCTGTTTGAACTCAATAAATAAAAAGAAAAAAGACTTGTACACAAATAATGCTGAGCTTCTAAACATTGAAAATTATATTTATCGATGCCAGGCAAAAGGAAGCATAGAGGCATCTGATTTATATAATATTAGCTTAATTAATTCTTATAAGAATATACGTACTTATAAGTTAGATTACAATAAGGATGGTAAGGATTTTGAAATACGTTTTTCAATCAAAGAAAAGTAAATCAGCTTTTACTTTGCTAGAAGTTATAATTTCTATCATCTTTATATCGTTACTAATGACTGGTCTAATTTTTTTTAAAAATGTATTAGTTAATTCTAAAGCAGAAGAAAATAACAAAAATTATTTTGAACTTTTTGATGCTTCTTATTTTATTTCAAATCAAATTAAAATGGCAAATACATACAGTATAGTTGAAATTAAGGATAGGTTTAATAGCACTGATAATCAATATGTTTTTGAATCATATCTTTTTGATGATAGAGAAAAAGATAAATACAAAGAGAAAATAATTAACTATTATTATTTTGAAAATGATAATGGTAAATTAAAGTATAGGGCTTATAATACTGCCATCAGAGGTAATTTAGCATATAGCGCATTCTCTGACAATATTATTATTAGAAATATAGAAAAATTTGATCTTTCATATAATGATGGTATTTTTGAAATATATATTAAAGACAAGTTTGGAAATGAAAGCATAAGGAAGGTTTTGTCCGGAGTCTACAATGATTAAAAAATACAAGGGTTCAGTCTTGATATGGTTTATATGTTTTTTAATGCTAATCAGCAGTATAGTTATGATAAAGTTGGAGGATGTATATAGAAAAAACCAAATACTTGCACTAGAAGTAAAAGGCTTTCAGATTGAGCAAGATATGTACAGTACAATGCTTTATTTTTTTGAAAACTTTAAAGATAGAATGGTAGAAGATGCTTTTAAAAATGATAAGTCGCAGAAATTAACAGATTTAGAAAAAAGTAGATATAGCCCTAATAATTTTATTAGTGAAAATATTTCATTTGATAGCATTAAATCACTGGACTCATTTATTAATTTTAATATGTCTTATAAATTTGAAAGCACATCAATCTATGGAAATTTTACTGTGGATACTGTTAACAAAATGTTGACGACTTGTAAAGATGAGATTATAGATAATACATCAGACAACATTTTTCAAAATGAAAAAAACAGATTGATAAACCAGGCCTTAGAGAATTTGGAGCCACAATATGATGAAAAATTTATGAATATTATTGAACTGGAACCTGGTGATAATTATATAACAGTAGAGAATTTACAAATTATAGTTAAAAATGGAGATAGGGAAGTTCTTAAAACCCCTTTTACAGTTACCACTTATATAATAGGATCTCATCCAAATACAAATATTTTCTTTGACTTAAAAGATGGTTTTGAGTTTAACCGCTTGTATATATTTAATAACGGAAATCTTCGTTCAAAACACTTAAAGTTTAATGGGTTTTTATGTATAAAGTCAGGAAATCTTTTTATAGATGAAATAGAAGGAACAGGGAGAATTATTATCGATGGATATTTGCAGGCAATTAATGGAAACAAGGTGGATGTAGGTGATTTTAAAATTGCCAATAAATTTGCTTTAATAAATAGAGTATTTGCAGATCCGAGGATTATAAATTATAAAAGATAATTGATTATTTTACAATTATATGTTAAAATAACTGTATTAGAAACGGGAGGTTAATTATGATATCAGCAGGTGAATTTAGAAAAGGCGTTACTTTTGTAATGGATGGTGATGTATGGCAAGTTCTTGATTTCCAACACGTAAAGCCAGGTAAAGGTGCTGCATTTGTAAGTACAAAAATCAGAAATGTTGTTAAAGGTGGCACACGTGAATTAAACTTCAACCCATCAGATAGATATGAAAAGGCTAACATTCAAACAAAGGAAATGCAATACTTATATAATGATGGTGAATTATACTACTTTATGGATAATGAAACTTATGAACAAATGCCCTTAGGCAGAGAGGAAGTAGAGGAAGCTCTACAATTTTTAAGAGAAAATGATATTGCAACAATAAGATTTTTTGATGGAAAACCTTTTGAAGTATTAGCTCCTAACTTTGTAGAACTCAAGGTCACAGAAACGGAACCAGGAGTAAAGGGTGACACATCAAGTTCAGCAACTAAATCAGCAACTGTAGAAACAGGTTTTTCATTACAAGTTCCATTATTTGTTGAAAGTGGAGATGTTTTAAAAATTGATACCAGGACTGGAGAATACTTATCTAGAGTATAAAAGGAGGAGTTATGACTATTAAAAAAGTATCATACTTAAAAGGTTTAGCAGAAGGCTATGGATTAACAGGTGAGGATAGCAAGCTTGAAAAGATCGTTTTAGAAATGCTAGATTGCATGGAAGACATGGCTAATGAAATAGATTTTTTAAACTCTGATTTTCAAAGTCTAGAGAATTATGTTGAAATGCTAGATGACGATTTAGCTGAATTAGAAATGCTTTTTGAAGATGACGATGATTATTGCTTCGATGAAGATGACGACGATTGGGATGATTTAAACTGGGATGAAGATGACAACGAATCATCTAATGAATCAGATAATTTTTAGTTTTAGCTTCTAGGAGGAATTATGAATAATAACGAAAATACAAGTATTGTTCAAGGCAATGTTACTATTTCAGAAAATGTTATTGCTAATATCGCCAGACTCGCTACAGAAGAAATCGATGGTGTTTGTAAAACAGTAAAAACTGTTACTGAAACATTTACTGATATTTTCTCAAATAAACAAAGTCAAGGTGTTAAGGTAAGTATTTCTGAAGATATAATTAGTTTAGAAATTGCAGTTGAACTTAACTATGGTGTTGATATTGAAAACACATGTAGAGAAATTCAAAAGAACGTAAAAAACTCAGTAGAATCTATGACGAACTTAGAAGTAGAATATGTTAATGTTCTAGTTACAAGTTTAAATACAGATTCTAACTTTAAAGAGAAAGTGAATGCATAAAGCCCTTAAATAAGGGCTTTTTTTAAGATGATATTATGAGAATAGAAAATAGAAAAAAACATCGTGAAGAAGCAATAAAAATTTTATATGCTATGGAAATAAATAACCAGTTTACTGCAGAATTTATTGATAACTACGTAATTAACAATAATATTGAAAAAGACTCTATGTCCTATACATACGAGTTGCTTTTAGAGTATCTTGATAACAAAGATAATATTGAGGAAGTAATCAACAGAGAAGAGAAAAATTATAAATTTAATAGGATTTCTTTAATAGACAAGTGTATTGTAAGACTTGCACTAGTAGAAATTAAATATTTGGATATACCTGTCGGAGTTGCTATAAATGAAGCGGTTGAAATTTCTAAAATATATTCAGGTGTTGATTCCTATAAAGTTGTGAATTCACTTTTAGGTAAGATTTCGAGGTTTATTAATGATTGAGTTTAGTGTATCTGCAATAAACAATTATATAAAGAATATATTAGTAAATGATATTAACCTAAGGTCTATTGCTATAGAGGGAGAGGTTTGTGCCTTTAAAGAACCATCTAAAAATGGACACCTATATTTTGAGTTAAAAGATGAGGATTCCAGAATTAGATGTGTTTTTTTTAATATACTTAGTAAATATGAAGAAATTCCTTTTGAAGAAGGCGATAGCGTTATATTAGAGGGTAGAATTGATGTTTATGAAAGGGCGGGCCAGTATCAATTTATTGTTTCCGAAGCAAAGGTTCAAGGATTAGGAGATTTATATATAAAATTTTTACAACTGAAAGAACAGTTGGAAAAAGAAGGACTCTTCAATCTTACAAAAAGGCCACTTCCATTAAAGCCAAAAAATATTGGGCTAATTACATCTCCATCTGGATCAGCACTTAAAGATTTTATATCTGTAATTAAAAGAAGGTATCCATTAGCAAACATATACTTGTATCCAGTCCATGTTCAAGGTGTGGAAACTGTAAATGAAGTATGTAGGGCTATCGATTATTTTAATTCTAAAGATCTTGATGTTGTTGTTTTGACAAGGGGTGGAGGTAGTTATGAAGAACTTGCAGTTTTTAACAATGAAAGAATTGCTCGCAAATTATCTGAGTCAATTCATCCCACAGTTTCAGCAATTGGACATGAACCAGATTTTTTAATTACTGATTTCGTTGCCGATTTAAGAGCTGCAACCCCTACTGCCGCTGCGGAACTTATCTCTCCAGATATTTATCAAGATGTTTATAATTTAGAAGATAGGCTTGACTTGATGATTAATAACTATTTTATCTATTTTAATGATGAGCATAAAAATCTAAGAGCTCTTGAAAATATAATTAATCTAAAATCACCTATTAAAAAATTAAAAAATAGTAAAGAACAGATACTAGAAAAAAATAAAACTATTAATCAATCCATGAGATTAAAGATTTTAAAATACAAGAATGAACTTAAAGACTATTCATCTCAGTTAATACCATTTGACACGCAAAAACTTTTAAATAAAGGTTATACTATAACTGTTGATGAGAATGGTGAATTACTGTCAGAAAAGTCTAGTTATAATAAGGGCGACAAGCTAAAAACTATTTTTGAAAAAGGTAGCCTTATTTCTGAAATTATTTAGGAGGAGTATATGGAAAACTTTAATTACGAAGATGGCATAAAGAGAATAAATGAAATCATAGAGCTTCTCGAGTCTGATGAAATTGCGCTTAACGAAAGCTACAACCTATTTTTAGAAGCAAAAACATTAATAAAAAAATGTGAAGACTATATTGATGACTGTGAGAAGAATTTTGAAATCCTGATTGAAGATGATTGCATTGATTCAGAGGAAGATGTTGAGTTTTAAGATGGATTTTTCTAATTTTGAGGAGTATTTAACTTCTACAATTGAACAAATGGATATCTCAAGTGATAACTTAAAGTCAGCTATGATATATTCAGTTAAAAGAGGGGGCAAAAGGTTGCGTCCTAAGTTTTCTTTGCTCACAGCTAATGCATTTGATATTGACCCAAAGCTAATATATCCTTATGCTGCAGCTCTTGAGATGATTCATGAATTTTCGCTTGTCCATGACGATTTACCGTGTATGGATAATGATGATTTTCGAAGAGGAAAAGAAACAACTCATGTAGTTTACGGAGAAATGAATGCCTTGCTTGCAGGTGATGGTCTTTTAAACTTAGCTGCAGAAATATCTTTTGATGACCTTTTTGATAGCAACAATATAAACAAAGTTCGTGCTTACAAATTTTTATTCAACAAAGCAGGAGCCTTGGGTATGATTGGGGGTCAAGCCTTTGAAAGTGTAGCCAAAACATCTAAAGAAGATTATTTAAAAACAATAAATGGCAAGACAGTTGCCTTATTTGAGTGCGCAATTTATGGAAGTGGATTGTACTTAGGCCTGAATGAAAGAAAACTTGAGTTATTGGCAGACTTATCCATAAATATCGGTCAAGGATTTCAAGCTATAGATGATAGAAGTGATGAAGATGGCATCTATAAAATTTCAAAAGAAGAGTGCCAGAAAATAATTAACGATTGCAAAAATAATATAGACAGCATTTATAAGTCTTTATCTGAATTAGATGCGTCCGTTAATGGGTATAAAGAGATAACTGATGTATTATTTAGTAAGGAATTTATAAACAACTAATTGGAGGGGCTCATGCTTTTAGAATTAAATATTAATAATTTTGCATTAATAAAAAATTCAAGAGTCATGTTTAAACGTGGATTAAATATTTTAAGCGGGGAAACAGGTGCTGGTAAATCTATTGTATTTGAAGCATTGAGTGTTTGTCTAGGAGAAAGAGCATCTAAGACTATGATTAAATCTGGTGAAGACCATGCGGTTATAGAGGCAATTTTTTCTTTGGATAAAGAAATTATTCCTACACTTAAAGATTTAGGGGTTTATACAGATGATGAGACTTTTACTATTAGAAGAGATATATTTTTGGATTATCCATCTGTATCGAGGATTAATGGTTTTTCTGTAACAATTAACAATTTAAAGTTGCTTGCAAATCAGATTTGCAATATTTATGGACAATATGAGCATCAGATTCTTTTAGATACAGACAACTATTTGCCGATGATAGATGCTTTAAGTGATGAGACTATTAACATAAAAATTCAAGTTGAAGACTCGTTTAAAAAGCAGAGAGCTGCCCAGCAAGAACTAGATAAGCTAATAAAAACATCTGAAAACATTAACCAAGAAATGGACTACTTGGAGTTTCAAATAAATGAAATAGAAGCCCTTGAATTAAAAGAGGGTGAAGAGAGCTCTTTAAAAGAGGAGTTAAATAAGTTGGAAAATTATCAGCTTATTTATAACTCTATAATTAATGCAAAAAATTCAATTGCTGGAGATTTTGAAACGGGTTCTGGAGCACTGGGATTTTTAAATGATAGTGTATCTTCACTAGGAAAAATAGAAGTTTTTGATGAATCGATATCTGAACTCACAAAAAGATTACAAAGTGTGATTTATGAAGTAGAAGATATATCGGACTCCTTAGATGATTATATGAATGTTGATTTTGATGAATCTAGGCTAGAAGAAATTAATTTTAGACTATCAAGCATTCAAGCTATTAAGAAAAAATATAATAAAGATGTTTCTGAAATAATAAGTTACAGAGATGACTTGCAAGATAATTTGAATAATTTAAAACATATAGAAGACATTATTAAAGCAAAGCAAGATGAAGTTGATGTCCTACAAAAGAAATATGATAAAATCTCAAGACAACTTTCACTTATAAGAAAAGAGAATGCTAAAATTTTTGAAGGACAATTGATGGATGAGTTAAAGCATTTGGATATGAATAATATATATTTTACTGTTTTTTTTGAAGAAAAGTATCCTAGCATAGATGGAATAGATAAAATTGATTTCATGGCTATAACTAATAAGGGAGCTGACTTAAAACCACTTAGAGAAATAATTTCAGGTGGTGAAATGAGCAGATTTATGCTTGCTATAAAGAAAATTTTTGCAAATGATGAGACCAATAAAACTTTGGTATTTGATGAAATAGATTCTGGATTAAGCGGAAAAGCAGCAAATGCTGTAGGCAATAGACTCTTAGATTTATCAAATACTAGACAAGTTATTTTAATTTCACATTTACCACAAATTATTGCCAAAGCGGATGTGCATTTCAAAATTCAAAAGTTTGATGACGATGATGAGACTCAAACACAAATTAGAGAGCTAAATAGAGATGAAAGAATCGAAGAGATTGCAAGGTTATTAAGTGGTGATGTAATCAGCGAAGCTACTTTAAAAAACGCTGAAGAATTGTTAAATGAAAAGAGGGATTAAATGTCAGATTTATATGAAAAGACTATAAAAAGCGATAAGATTTATGAAGGCAAGATTTTAAATTTAAGATTAGATTCAGTTGAGTTGCCTGATAGAAAATATTCAAAAAGGGAAATTGTTGAACACCTTGATGTATCAGCAATAATTTTAGTGCAAGATGGAAAATTACTTTTGATTAAACATTTTAGAAACACTGTAAATGATGTAATATACGAAATTCCAGCTGGAATGGTGGATGCTGGCGAAACACCAATCGAGGCAGCCAAGAGAGAATTGACTGAGGAAACAGGTATAATTGCATCTGATGTTGAGCTGGTTTATTCTTTGTTTAGTTCGCCTGGATATTCTACCGAAAAAATCAATTTCTTCTTTGCTAAAGGTCCATTTGAAAAGGGTGAGCAAAAGGAAAATCTAGAAGTTGAGTATATTGATTTAGATAAATTAGGAAAGATGATTGATGACCTAGAAATTATCGACATGAAAACTGTTGTTGCATATTACATTGCAAAGGGGCTGGTTTAATGGATTTTATTTCAATTCTTGAAAAAAAGAGAGACGGACTTAATTTAAATGCTGATGAAATAGATTTTCTTGTTAAAAAAATTGTCGATGGATCACTACCTGACTATCAATTATCAGCTTTTTTAATGGCAACATATATCAATGGTATGACTGATGAAGAGACATACAATTTAACTATGAGCATGGTTAACAATGGAAGTACCGAGTATATAGAAGGCATTAGTGATCATTCTGTTGATAAACATTCAACAGGTGGAGTAGGTGACAAGCTATCATTGCTTATTACACCTATCCTTGCAGCTTATGGTGTGCCGGTTGTTAAAATGAGCGGAAGAGGCTTAGGTATTACAGGAGGTACACTGGATAAACTTGAAAGCATCCCAGGTTTTAATATTTATTTGGACCAAGCAGCAATTGAGAAGCAAGCAAAAGAAATCGGTCTTGTTTTAGCTGCACAAACAAATGATTTAGCACCTGCTGATAAAGTAATCTATGCTCTTAGAGATGTTACAACTACGATTGATTCTTATCCACTCATTGCTTCGTCTATTATGAGCAAAAAATTGGCCATTAAGAATAAAGCACTTTGTATAGATTTAAAAGTTGGCAAGGGTGCTTTTATGAAGGATTTAGAATCAGCAACAGAACTTGCCAGAATTTTTAAATTTATTGCCGATAAAAATAATAGAGATATTAGTGTTGTGCTTACAGATATGAATAATCCAATAGGTAGATGTGTAGGAAACTCATTGGAAATAATGGAAGTAGTGGATGTATTAAAAGGAAATTTAAAAGAAGAAGTTTATGATATGTCCATAAGATTTGCAGCTGAATCAATACAGCTATTATATCCATCCAAATCCCTCGACGAAATTATTAAAGAGTGTGAGGTCTTAATTGACAATGGTTCTGCATATAAAAAATTTGTAGAACTTGTTAAATGGCAAGATGGGGATGCAAGTTTTCTTGACAATATCGAAGCTAGCTTATCAAAAAATAAATATGACGTATTAGCAGATGCAGAGGGCTATGTAGATTATGATGCTCACGCTATTGGTTATTTATCACTAATGTGCGGTGCAGGTAGAAAAACTAAAGAAGATTCCATAGACCATGGCGCTGGAATCAAATTTAACAAAGTTCACGGTGATAAAGTTAATAAAGGAGATATATTATATTCCATTTATACAGAAAAAGACTTTAAAGACATCGAAGAATTTATTAAAGGCTCCTATGAACTCAATGATAGCAAGCAAAGCACTGACAGAATTTTAAAGGTGATTTAATGGATGCGATATTAAGTTTTTTGAGATATGCACCTGCACTTGTATTAGCTATAGTTATTCATGAATCAGCTCACGCTTTAGCGGCTTTGGCTGTAGGTGATAGGAGTGCAAAGGATATGGGTAGGGTTTCACTTAATCCCTTCAATCACCTTGATCCAATAGGTCTGGTCTCATTATTTATCTTTAAATTTGGATGGGCTAAGCCAGTTCCTGTTAATCCAGGGAAATTTAAAAATTATAATTTAGGCATGTTTTTAGTCAGCATAGCAGGAATCGTTGTAAATTTTCTATTTGCATTTATTTGTGCGATTATAATTAAAAGTAATGTAATAAGCACAAATTCATATCTTTATACTTTTTTAGTAATGTCTATGCTCATTAATCTTAATTTAGCATTTTTTAATCTAATACCATTGCCACCTCTTGATGGTTCTAATATTTTACTTTCATTTTTTAGTCCCAGAACTGCTTATGAGGTTCAAAAGTATTCGAGATATACACAATTACTGCTAGTAGTATTAATTTTCAGTGGATCTATTTCAGATGTTTTAGGACATTTAGTAATGTCAACAATGAATTGGATGTTATCATGAGTCAAAATATACTAGTAAAATTAGACGACTATTCAGGTCCTTTAGATTTATTGTTAGATTTAATTAAAAAGAATGAAGTTAACATCTATGATATTCCAATAAATTTTATTACACAGGAGTACTTGGATACTCTAAGACAAAATGCAGATATGGGTATAGAAATTCAGGTTGAATTTTTATACTTGGCGGCGACTTTATTAAATATAAAAACAAAAATGATGCTTCCATCTAAAGATGAGGAGGAATATGATGACCCTCGGGTTAATCTTGTTGAGCAGCTTATTGTTTATAATCGATTTAAGATGACCCAAGCTGATTTGTTTGCCTTACTAGATAATAATTTATTATCTTATGATAAAAGTCTGGATGAGGACGTATTTAATACTAATGTTGTATATACAATTAGCTATAATAAGGATAACTTGTTTAATACATTTAATAGTTTAATTAACGATAAAAAACAAGCCTTGGTTAGCAATGAAATTTTAATTGTTAAAGAAAGATATAAGACAGAAGATCTGGTCCAGGATATAAAAAATATTTTGCTTAAAGACAATGATATTTCTTTAAGAAAAATATCTAATAATAAAAATCGTGAATATTTAATTACTGCTTTTTTAGCAATTCTAGAATTATTAAATAGCGGATTAATTGTTTGCAAACAGGAATCAGCATTTACAGATATCTACTTAAGCAAAATTTAAAAGAGGTTTAAAGTGTGTGAAGACAGAATAAAATATAAAAATTCAATTGAGGCTTTACTTTTTGCCTGGGGTGATATGATTGAAATTAGCGAAATATCTAAATATTTTGATATTAATAAATCTATCGTAGAAGACATTATTTATGAATTAAAAAATGAATATAATGATAGGGGTTTACGGATTCAAATTATTGGTAAATCAGTTCAGCTAAATTCCAATCCAGAATATCATAAAATAATCTCTGATTTTGGTGTAAAGCAAAAAAAGAGGAACTTATCTAATGCAGCTATGGAAACCCTAAGTATTATCGCGTACTTACAACCAACCACCAAGTCTGTAATTGAGCAAATTAGAGGAGTTAAAAGTGACGGATCTGTTAGGACGCTATTAGATAGAGGACTAGTAAGAGAGGCCGGAAATTTAAATCAACCGGGCAGACCTATAGTTTACAAGACTACAGATAAATTTTTAAAGTCATTTGAGATTGAAAATTTAAATGATTTACCAGAACTTGTTGATAAGGAAGAAATCCTCGAGCTATTAAAGATTACAGAAATTGATTTTGACGATATAATTGAAATAGAATCAGTAGAAGAAGACGAGGATAGTATAGAATCTATTTCTAGTGATACTAATAATGAGGTAGAAAATACAAATGAGGCTTAATAAATTTATTTCTAATTCCGGATACTCTTCAAGAAGAAAAGCTGATGAAATTATTAAATCAGGTCTTGTAACAGTTAATGGTGAAATAATAAAAAATATAGGACATGATGTTTCCGAAAATGACTATATAAAGGTAGATGGCAAAACAATTCAGTTAATTAAAGGAAATGTTTATTTTGCCTTATATAAACCTAGAGGATATCTATCATCTAATTCTGATATTCACCATGATAAACTTGCAGTAGATTTAATTAATTACAACAACAAACTTCAATATGTTGGTAGGCTTGATCTAGATAGCGAAGGATTGATTATTTTAACAGATGATGGCGAATTTACAAATATAATGACGCATCCATCTTTTCAAATTAAAAAAACATATTTAGTTTATATTAATGACTATGTTCCTGATAGAATTATTAAGGAGATTGAAAATGGAGTTAAGCTTGAAGATGGCCTTACTCAAAAATGCCTTATAAATGTCAAGAATAGAAACAAGTATCAAACAAAATTAGAAATCCAAATTTATGAAGGACGTAATCGTCAAATTAGAAGGATGTTTGAAAAGTTTAATTTTACTGTAAACCGATTAATTAGAACTAAGCATGGAGAAATTAGCCTGAACGGACTTACAGAGGGGAAGTATAGACAATTTGATAAAAATGAGTTAAAATATGTTAAGGAGCTACTAAAGATTCATGGCAGTAAATGAAAAAAAGTTAAAAAACTTAATTTATGAGAAATATGAAAATCTTAGTAAAGGTCAACAAAAAATAGCTGATTTTATCCTTCTTAATTCTAACGAGATGGTTGATATGACCGCTAAAGATTTAGCTTGCAAACTAAAACTTAGCGAATCAACAATAGTAAGGTTTGCTCAAGAGCTAGGCTTTGAAGGGTATAGAGATTTAAAAGAGATTATAATCGATGATGTAAAAAGTACATCTACATCGATAGATAGGATGAACATCTTTTCTGAAGTAGATGCATATACAAGCTCTATATATAGCTCGGTAAATTCAGAGATTTCTTATTTAAAAAAGTTAGAACTTATTGATAAATCTACAGTAAAGGAAATTGTTGAAAATTTTTTAACTGCTAGAAAAATATATTTGCTAGGATGTAGGACTTCTCATTTTTTAGCTTCGTATTTTAATTTTTATTTAAGAATTTTACTTGACAATGTATGCTTGCTGGGAGAAAATGAAACCACAATTTTTGAAGAAATGGTCGACGCTGATGAAAATGATTTATTATTTGTAATCAGCTATCCAAGATATACTAGATTGATGTTAGACGTTGTACAGTACGCCAAAGATAAGAATGTTAAAATAGCATCATTAACAGATAATGATTCAAATAAATTATCAAAAATGTCTGATTTATCAATTGCAGCAAATAATAATTTGTTGTTTTTTGTAGATTCGCTTGTAGTTCCTATGGCGATCATAAATGGGATTATAGTTGATATAAGCATGAGCAATAGGCAAAATACAATCAATAGCCTATCTCAAATGGAAGACCTGTGGAAAAAATATAATATATTTGACACAGAATGATTTAGGGAGGTAATTATGAAGAGAAGGATTTTAGTTGCAGTAGTAGCTATAGGAATGCTATTTACTACAGGATGTAAATTATTTAGTGACGGAGATATTAATGCAAGAAAAGTTGCTACATTAAAAGAAGAAGAAAAGATGCAAATTGCCAATGAACTAGCATCGATTGTATTAACCGAAGACGAAAAATTTAATTTTATCACTGAAAAAATGTTAGATCAAATTGCTTTAACAAAAGATGATAAGACTGTAGCTCAACTTAGAACACAAATTGAAGCCAATAAAGCTAACCTATATGAATCATATTTAAATGATTATAAGGAATTAAATGCAGTTAATACTCCAGGTGAAGAAGAAATAATTGTTAATATTCCATTTTTAGACAATATTGTGGAAATTATTAAGAACATATATACAGGAACCTATGAATCAGAAGAAACATTTGCTGCTGCAATAGAAAATTACAATGCAGATTATCAAAATGCTTTCAGAATGGTTCGCGATGAAGGAAAAACCTATGAAGGTTTAGAGTATACAAAGACAATAGTTACAGTTGATAACCCAAGAGAATATAGGGCTGAACTAAAGGGTTCTGATAAAACAATTTATATATATTTTTCAGAATCTAATGGAGTCTTAAATCTATCAAGAATTGTTGCTGAATAATGATTTATGATCTTATTGTTATTGGTGCTGGTGCCAGCGGTCTACTAGTTGCTTCAATGGTAAGTGAAAATCAAAAGGTTTTAATTATTGAAAAAAACGAAAAACCAGGCAAGAAGCTAAAAATAACAGGTAAGGGTAGATGCAATATTACAAATTCAAGACCAATAAATGAATTCTTTGACGAAGTTTTTTCAAACAGCAAATTTTTGTTTTCGTCTTTTTATGAATTTACAAACTACGATTTATTGGATTATTTGAAAGAAAAAGGTTTAAATACAAAAACTGAAAGGGGAGGACGCGTCTTCCCCTTTACTGATAAGTCTACAGATGTTATTGATGCCTTATATAGTAATTCAAAAGCAGACTTTGTATTTAATGAAAATGTTTTAAGTGTATCAAAAGATAATTGCTTTAATGTTGAGACAAATAAAGGCAAGTACAAATCAAAAAAATTATTAATTGCAACTGGTGGCTTATCATATCCAATGACTGGCTCAACTGGTGATGGGTATAAATTTGCTGAGAGTTTTGGCCACACTATTATATCGACCAGACCAGCACTTGTGGGTTTAAATGTTGATTTAAATGATGATAAAGAGCTTATGGGCCTATCATTAAGAAATGTAAATGTAAGCTTAACTTCAAAGAAAAGACAGATATCTGAGTTTGGAGAATTGCTATTTACTCACTATGGTTTAAGTGGACCGACTATTTTAACTTTAAGTTCTTATGCACAAAAAGGCGATATAATATCTATTGATTTAAAACCTGCCCTTGATAATACTAAATTAGATAATAGGTTATTGCGTGATTTTGATGAGAATATTAATAAGTCATTTAAGAATTCTCTAGATAAGTTATTGCCTAAGTCTATGATTAATTATATTGTAAAAAGGTCTGGAATTGACGAAGACAAAAAAGTCAATCAGATAACTCTTGATGAAAGAAAGAGATTGCTTGAGCTTATTAAAAATCTGGAGTTTAAGATTTTATCTAGAAGAGGATTTAATGAAGCAGTTATAACTGACGGAGGCATTAATGTAAAAGAAATTAATCCAAAAACTATGGAGTCTAATTTAGTGCCGGGTCTATATTTTTCTGGAGAAATAATTGATGTAGCTGCAAATACTGGTGGTTATAATTTACAAATTGCATTTTCAACTGCTTATAAGGCATACAAATCAATCTTGGAGGAAATATGAAGATTATACGAGGGGCTATTACAATAGAAAATGATACTGCTGATGAAGTTAATAAAGCTTCTTGCTATTTGATGAAAGAAATACTTAAGCTTAACGAAATTTCATCAGATGATATTATATCTATTACAACTACAGCAACGAAAGATATAACATCAGCCTATCCAGGACCTGGCATCAGGATGGCTGGAGTTGATGTTCCCATAATATGCGTTCAGGAGCAGTATGTTGCACGCTCTCTTGAAAAATGCATTAGATTTGTTGTAACGACTGACATTTCTAAAAGTGTTTCTCACGTTTATGTTGGGAAGGCAAGATCTTTAAGACCAGATTTATATGCGGAGGGAAAATGATTATTACTTTTGATGGCCCTAGCGGGTCAGGTAAGAGCACACTAGCTAAGAAAGTTTCAAAAAAACTTAAAGTTATGCATATAGATTCAGGCTCTATTTATCGTACGATTGCTTATTATCTAATTAAAAATAATATCGACCTTGAAGATGCCAAGGATAAAGTTAAAGATATATGTATAAGTTATAATAAATATGGTGTATCTTTAGATGGAAAACATTTAAAAGACGAACTTAGAACTGCAGACGTGACAAATATGTCCAGTGTAATTGCAACCAAGAGATATGTTAGAGAAAAGGTTAATAGTATTATTAGACAGACGGCATATGAATATTCTGTAATTGTTGATGGGAGAGATATTGGTACAGCTGTTTTACCTAATGCTGACTATAAATTTTATATTGATGCAAGTGCTAGTACTCGTGCTCGCAGGAGATACAATCAGCTTAAAAGAAAAGATATGCTAAATGGTAAGAGCTATCAAGAAATACTATTGGATATTGAAGCTAGGGATAAAAGGGATAAGGAAAGGGATATTGATCCTTTGGCTATCCCAGAAAATGCAATTATAATTAATACTTCAAATAAAAAAATTAATGATACTATTGATGAGATTTTATCTTATATACAGGGAGTTTAAATGAAATTTATTTTATTTATTTCAAAGATATTATCACATATACTTTTTAGAGTAAGGATTCACAATAAGGATAAAATTATTTGTGATGGGCCTATTATTTTCTGTGCCAATCATTTGTCCAATTGGGATCCTATTTTAATGTATTTATATTTTCCTAGGGAAATTATTTTTATGGCCAAGAAAGAGCTTTTTGAAATTAAACCAGTTAAATGGTTGTTCAACAAATTAAATATGATAGCTGTGGATAGAAAAAAACCGGAATTAAGTTCAATTAAGGACTCTATAAATGTTCTTAAAGATGATAAAGCTTTGGGAGTATTTCCTCAAGGAACCAGGAAAAAATATATTAATATTGATGACGCAAAAGCGGGAGTTGGACTAATTGCATATAAAGCAAATACAGGGATTCAACCTATTTATATAAAATCAAAATATAAGTTGTTTTCCAAGGTAGAATTTTATGTAGGGGATCCTATTTATCCAGAAACAGGTAGCGAATTAACTTCTAAAGAGTTATATGATAAAATGAGCAAGGATGTCATGATTACAATTAAGGAGATGGCTGATGCGAGTAATCTTAGCTGATGAATTAGGTTTTTGCTTTGGAGTTAAGAGGGCTTTTGATCTTGCGATAGATAATGCAAAAGACTCTGCTATTATTGGTCAACTTGTCCACAACGAGGATGTTCAAAGAAGGATAGAGGATGCTGGCATAGCTGAATATACGGATGGTTGTGAGTGTAAAAATCTAATTTTAAGAAGTCATGGGACAATTAAGTCCGATAAAGATGAGTTAGCAAAAAAATATAATTTGATAGATACTACTTGTCCATTTTTATTAAATATTTATAAAATGATTGATAAATATAATTCCTTAGGATATATAAATATAATATTTGGGTCCAAGTCCCATCCTGAAGTTTTGGCTACAGCATCACAAGTTGAAGGTACAATTATTGTTGATGATGTTTCTGATATTGATAAGTTAGATGCAAATAAGAAATACTTTGTTACTATGCAGACAACTTTAAATACTGAAAAGTCAAAGATCTTAACAGAATATATATTAAATAAATTTAAAGATAATAAAGAAAACCTTATTATACAAAATACAATTTGCAACGCTTCAATAAAACGAAGACAGGCTATTATAAAGTTAATGGATCTTACAGATTGTATAATTGTTTTGGGCGGAGAAAATTCAAATAACACTAAAGAATTAGCAAATATTTTAAAAGAAAATAATTTTCCATTTTATTTAACAAAAGACGTATTTTCACTTGATTTATATGAGATTAACAAGTATAATAGAGTAGGAGTATCCGCTGGGGCTTCAACTCCAGACTGGATAATTGAGGAGACTGTTAGAGTGTTAAACGACATTGACAGAAACATTGAAGGATAAAATCAATTTAAAATCCGTATGGATATGTGGTTGATGTATGATTACTTCAAGATGTTACGAATCGGGGTAGCCGACAGGTGAGTCGATTAAGAAGGATTATAAGTCCTACTGACACAGTAACAGAATCAAAAAAGATATTGAAGGAGAGATACTATGAACACAAATGAATTAAACACAAATGTTTCAAACAACGAAAGTGAATTGTCAAACACAACAGTTCAACCTACAGACCAAGATGCGATGATGCAACAAATTGAGGACACATTTACTCGCATCAGAAGAGGACAGATTGTACCGGGAGAAATTCTATATGTAACTGACAATCAAATTATGGTTAACATTAATTTCAGATCAGACGGAATTATTAATCGTGATGAAATGCCAGAAGATATTGAAGACCCAAGAGAACATTTTAAAGCTGGAGACCAAATCGATGTTTACGTCGTTAAGGTTGACGATGGCGAAGGTAATGTAGTATTAAGCTTAAGAAGAATTAAAGACGTTAAGGCATGGGATGATTTAGAAGCAAAATTTGAAGCTAAAGAACATCTTAATGTTCTTATCAAGGAAGAAGTTAACAAGGGTTTAGTAGCTGACTATGAAGGTGCTAGGTTATTTATGCCTGCAAGCCATGCTTATGACAGATTTAGAAAGAATCTCTCAGGTCTAGTAGGTCAAACTGTAGAAGTTGAACTAATTGATTTTGACAAATCTAGAAGAAGAGCAATCGTATCTAGACGTGAGATTGAACGTGAAAGAATTCAAAAAGAAAAAGATGAATTTTGGAGTCAAATCGAAGTTGGACAAGTTAGAACTGGTAAAGTTGCTAGACTTACAAACTTTGGTGCATTTATTGAATTAGGACCAGTAGATGGTTTGATCCACATAAGTGATATGAGCTGGGGAAGAATTAGAAGTCCTAAAGAACTTCTAAATGTTGGCGATGAAATTGAAGTTAAAGTTTTAGACATCGATCAAGAAAAAGAAAGAGTTTCATTAGGAATCAAACAATTAAAAGAAGATCCATGGGTAACTTTCACAAGCAACTACAAAGTTGGCGATACCATCAAAGGAACAGTTGTTTCAATGCCAGATTTCGGTGCATTTGTTAACGTTGGCGATGGAATTGATGGCCTTGTACACATTTCACAAATTTGTGTAGAACACATTGAAAAGCCATCAGATGTTCTTAATATTGGTCAAGAAGTAGAAGCCAAAATCGTAGATATTAAGGATGAAGACAAGAAGGTTTCTTTGAGTATGAGAGCTTTAGTTGAACCTGAAAAGCCACAAAGAGAACGTCGCCCAAGAAAAGAAAGAGTTAAAGAAGAAACTCCAAAGGAAGAAAAGGTAGAAACAAATCCTATTGATAATCCACTTTTCGATAGTGAAGTTCTTGGCGAACTTAAGAAAATGGCTCAAGCTGAATCAGATGATACAGAAGAATAAATTTTAATTTTGAGAAGCTGCCTATATCTATAGGCAGCTTTATTTAGTTAGGTGATATTTTGAAATATATTATTAAAACATATGGTTGTCAAATGAATGAGCATGACTCAGAAATTTTAGCCCATAAGCTTGAAGATATGGGATACTCATATACAGATGAGCTTAAGGATGCTGATTTAATAATTTTTAATACTTGTGCTATCAGAAAAAATGCTGAAAACAAGGTTTATGGTAATTTAGGTTGGCTAAAGGGCGACTCTCATTTTGATAACAAGATTGTCTGTGTATGTGGTTGCATGATGCAATCCGAAGAGATTAGAAATACTATTTTAGAAAAATATAAAAATGTTAATATAATTTTTGGTACCAATAATATTGATAAGATTGATAGTTTTATTAAGGAATATTTGAATACTGGAAAAACTGTTGTAGAAATAAAAGAAGAGAATGATTATATTGACAAGACCTTTAATGCAGTTCGACCTTTTAAATTTAAAAGCTTTGTAAATATTACTTATGGTTGTAATAATTTTTGCACTTACTGTATTGTTCCGTACACAAGGGGTAGAGAAACCTCTAGATTACAAAAAGATATAGTGGATGAAGTTAAATTTTTAGTTAACGATGGCGTAAAAGAGGTTATGCTTTTAGGTCAAAATGTAAACTCCTATGGAAAAATATTTAAAGATGGAACTAATTTTGCTGGACTATTAAAAGAGCTTGGTCAGATTAGAGATTTAAAAAGAATTAGGTTTATGACTCCGCACCCTAGAGATATAAGTGAGGAGTTTTTGGATTGCTATTCATCAGTTGATAATTTAATGCCTCAGCTACATCTACCTATTCAATCTGGTTCAGACAAAGTCTTAAAAGATATGAATAGGCACTATGATACTGAAAAATATTTAAAAATTATAGATTATGCAAAGAAGGTAAGGCCAGATATTTCTTTTTCAACTGATATAATTGTTGGATATCCAACAGAGACCGAAGAGGATTTTAAGAGGACCTTGGATATAATTAAAGAGGTAAAATATGATTCTGCATTTACATTTATATTTTCACCTAGGCCTCATACGCCAGCAGCAAAATTAAAACCACTGGATAAAGATATTGTTAAAGATAGGTTTGATAGGTTAACAGATTTGATGAATGAAATACAGTTAAAAAACCACGAGGATACGGTGGGTAAGAGATATGAGGTTTTAGTAGAGAGTTATAACGAAGACAATTCAACAATAGAAGGCAGAAACGAATACGGCAGGACTATTGTTTTTGATGGATCTAAGGACGATATTGGCAGAATTTTAACCGTTGAGGTTGATAAGGTAAATACATTTACAAGTTATGGTAAAGAGGTAAGATAATGATTTCATTAAAAAACATTGATATTAATAATTTAACACCAATGATGAAACAGTATGCAAAAATTAAAAAAGAATGTATGGATACGATCCTTTTCTATAGATTGGGTGATTTTTATGAGATGTTTTTTGATGATGCCATTGTGGCTTCAAAGATATTAGGCTTGGCACTGACAGGAAGGGACTGTGGCCTTGAAGAACGTGCGCCCATGTGCGGTGTTCCTTATCATTCTGCAACTCAGTATATAAAAAATTTAATAGCCGAAGGGTATAAGGTTGCAATCTGTGAGCAATTAGAAGATCCTGCTAATTCGAAAGGATTGGTAGAAAGAGGCATTGTGAAGGTCTTTACTCCTGGCACAATCCTGGATGATGGATATTTAAATAATAGTGAGAATAATTTTATAGGATCAATTTATGTTGGGGATAAAATCGGGACTAGTTTTTGTGATATTTCAACTGGAGAGCTAATGCTCGAAGAGTTTGAGCTTGATGATTTTAAAAATTTATATAGTGAATTAAATAAGTTTGATCCCAAAGAGATTATAGTAAATGAACAATTGCTTTATGACAAGCTTATAAAAGAGAAGTTTAATGTAATATTTTTTAATGCATATAATAAAAAGACATTAAATGACCTTAAAACCTTAGTTGGTGATATTGTTGGTATAGATGACTATGAGAGTTTTAATGATTTTGAAACAAACTCTATGTATATGCTATTTAAATATTTGATTGAAAATAAAAATACAAAACTAGGACATATAAATTCTGTTTCAAGGATTTCAATTAATGCTTATATGGGATTAGATGATATAGCTATAAAAAATCTAGAAATAATAAAAACTATTTTTGATAATAGCAAGAAGGGATCTTTATTAAATATATTAGATAAGACAGTAACCTCTAAAGGCTCACGCATGCTAAAAAGTATGGTTGAAAGACCACTGTTGGACATAAATCAAATCAATACAAGACTTGATATTGTTGAATGTTTTTATTCTGATCCAATTACATCGGAGAACATTAGAGATTTACTGGATTATGTTTCAGATATTGAAAGAATTGTTTCTAAAATAGTTGCAAAGATTGCAGGTCCTAGAGACCTAATCAACTTAAAGACTAGTTTAGGTGTTGTTCCAAGTATTAAAGAAATTATTTCATCTTTTGACTCTAAGGCTTTTGATACTATTAAAATCGATCCTAATGAATCCATATTTCATTTAATTGATGAATCAATAGTTGATGAGCCTCCAAACTCTATTAATGATGGAGATTGTATAAGAGATGGATATAATAGCAATCTTGATGAAATAAAAAGCAGGTCCAGGCATTCAGAAAATTTACTTTTAGATTATGAAAATAAACTAAAGGAAGAATCTTCTATAAAGAATTTAAGAGTAAAATACAATAAAGTAACTGGATATTTTATTGAGGTTTCAAAAGGACAAATTGAAAATGTTCCTGATTATTTTAGGAGGATTCAAACCTTAAAGAATGTAGAAAGGTATATGACTAATGACCTGTCTGAAATAGAGTACAAGATTTTAAATGCTTCAAAAGAAGCTTTAGAACTTGAAAAAGAACTCTACGATCAAATACTAGTTTCCATTATACCAAGCATTTCTTCACTAAAATTACTTGCAGAAAGTCTTGCAAGTTTGGATGCACTTTTATCATTAGCAGAGACAGCCAGGCTGAATGGATATGTAAGACCAAACTTTAATACAAGCGGGATTACAGAACTAAAAGCATGCAGGCATCCCGTAGTTGAATTAAATACATCACTTGAAGACTTTATTCCAAATGATGCTTTCTTTGATATGGAAAATAGGTATGCAATCATTACTGGTCCAAACATGAGTGGTAAATCTACTTATATGAGGACGATTGCCTTAAATCAAATCCTGGCACAAATTGGTTCATTTATTCCAGCGGATAGTGCTAATTTATGCATAATAGATAATATTTTTACAAGAATAGGAGCAAGCGATGCCCTAAATCAAGGCAAGTCTACTTTTATGGTTGAGATGACAGAAGTAAGTAATATTTTAAACAATGCAAGCAAAGATTCTTTGATATTATTAGATGAAGTTGGAAGGGGAACAAGCACTTATGATGGCATGTCCATTGCTTTTGCTCTTATGGAGTATATAGTAAAAGAAATTGGTGCAAAAACAATGTTTTCTACTCATTATCAAGAATTATCTGAGCTTGAAGATAAACTTCCACACGTATTTAATCTCACACTTGATATAAGAGAAAATAATGATGAGATTTTGTTTTTACGCAAGGTAAAGCCAGGGGTTACTAATAAATCCTATGGTATTCATGTTGCTAAATTAGCTGGACTACCTAATTCGCTAACTGATATTGCCGAACACTATCAAGAAAACTTTGCAAACACTAGCAAAGCAAGCGATAATTCATACGCACAATTTACTTTTTTAGCTAATGAACAAAAACCTACAAGCAAAACTAGAAGCAATAATAAAAATGAAGAAAAGGTTATTAAAAAAATTAAAGATCTAGTGCCTGATAAAATGTCACCTATAGATGCATTAAAGTTTTTGTATGAAATAAAGGATGATATCTATGAATAAAATTAGAGAACTTTCTCAAGATACAATTGAAAAAATTGCAGCAGGTGAGGTTATTGAAAGACCAGAATCCGTTATCAAAGAAGCTGTAGAAAATTCAATAGATGCTAAGAGTACTTCCATACTGATAGATATTAAATCTGGTGGAAAAGATTATATAAGAGTAACTGATAATGGAATTGGTATAAGCTATGATGATTTGGATTATGCTTTTAAAAAACATTGCACTTCAAAGATTCTTTCTTTTGATGAAATCTACAATCTTAATTCTTGTGGATTCAGAGGAGAAGCTTTAAATTCGATTGCAAGCGTTTCAAAAGCAAGCCTTGTAAGTAAAGTCCAAGGAGAGGAAGCATATAGGATTCAATATGAATACGGAAACTTTATAAACAAAACAAATGCTGTTGCAAATCAAGGTACAAGCTTAATAGTAGAAGATTTGTTTGGAAATATGCCTGTTAGAAGACGTCTATTGGCAAGTGACAGGACAGAAGAAAATCGCATTAGGTCTTTGATAGAACGCTTTGCAATTGGATATCCTCAAGTGGCTTTTAAACTTGTTTCTAATTCTAGAGTTTTATTAAATACATCTGGATCAAATGATTTAAAACAAGCAATCTTTGAAGTTTTTGGAAAGAATGTTGTTAAAGATATAATTGAAGTAAAATCAGACCGCATAAATGGCTATATATCTAATAGCAATTTATATTCTAACAACACATCTAACCAAATGATATTTATAAATAACAGAATAGTCTATAACGAAGAGCTATCCAAAGCGGTTGAAAGTCAATATTTTGGTAAAATACCTAATACTAAGCATCCCTTATTTTTTTTATTCATTGATGTAGATAAAAATGAAGTCGATGTCAATATTCATCCATCCAAAAAATATGTAAAGATAACATTTAATGAAGATTTAATTAGCGAAATAAAATCGACTATATCTAATTCATTAGATGAGTCTAATAAATTTTCTTTCTTTAATAATCAAGATGATGATTCTATAGAGTTTAGAATTTATGAAAAAGATAATCTTGATACAAGCAAGGTTAAAGAAGATGAGATTTATATTGATATTCCATCGGAAGAAAAAGTTATTAGGCCATTTGATTTAGAGAATAAAGAGGGCCCAGGCGTACCTTATATACAAAATGAGCTAAATATTTCTGTTCCAAATATAATCGTCCACGAAAATGAAACAAATTATGAGCCTGATAGTATAATAGACTTAAATAATATATTTCCAGATAAACAAGTTGGCAGCTTTAACAAAGTAATAGGTGTTATTATTAAAAAATATCTATTAATTGAAAATAGGCCTAATAATTTAATTATATTAATGGACTTGCAGCATGCACTATCTAGAAACTTTTACGATCTCTACACAAAGGACATAAGTGAAAAAAATGTACCTATACAGGGTTTTTTAGAGCCTATAATTTACAAATTTGATTATAGCGATGCCGAATTTATAAATAATAATCTAGATTTAATGCTTGATCTTGGATTTGATCTGACAGCCATGGGTAAGGATAGCTTTTTATTAAGGGGGATTCCATCATATTTAACTGACTATTTTAAAGAGGATGATTTAATTGACATTGTTAAAGATATCTCAAAGGATAAAAATCTTGTCCTACCTAATCTCATAAATAGAGTAAGCTTGATAGCTGCAAATGCAGATCCATTCTTTAATGACATTACAGGGAAAAATATATTAGATAAATTATTATTATCAAACGAACCTTACACATCTCCAAGTGGGCAGGCAATATTTAAAATCCTGCCGGCCGAAGAGTTTGTTAGGAGGTTTTATTATGAATAAATTAATCCTAATAAGTGGCCCAACAGGAGTAGGTAAGAGTTCTCTAGCAATTGAACTTGCAAAAATTCTAGATACTGAAATAATTTCTGCAGATAGCATGCAAATATACAAGGGTTTTAATATTGGAACTGCAAAAGTTACTGAAGAGGAAATGCAGGGTATTAAACACCATATGATTGATATAGTAGAGGCTAATGATAATTTTTCTGTAAAAGAATATAGAGAGATGGCTTATAAGATTATCGATAAACTCCATGCTGAAAACAAAATACCCATAGTAGTTGGGGGAACAGGACTTTATATCAATTCTTTAATCTATAATTTAAATTTTGATGATAACAATGCTGATGAAGATATTAGAAATATGCTTAATAACATGTTGGAAGAAAAGGGCATAGAGTATATAAGAAAAATTCTAAAGCACGTGGATGAAGAATCATATAATAAACTTCATCTAAATGATTATAAAAGAAATGTAAGAGCTTTGGAGTATTTTTTGTGTAAAAATGAAAAATATTCTGAAAAAGAAAATCAATTTCGTGTTGACAATGGCAAGTATGAATGGTATCTTTATGCTCTTACAAGGGATAGGGCGGACCTATACAAGGACATTGATGCTAGAGTTGATGACATGTTAAAAGATGGCTTACTGGATGAATTTGAAGTTTTAAAGAAATCAGGTGTTAAAGATGATGCTCAATCTATGACTGCTATCGGCTATAAAGAATTGGTTAAGTACAAAAACGGAGACTATGACCTTGATACGGCTATAAAGCTTATAAAACAACATTCAAGAAATTATGCAAAAAGGCAATTAACCTGGTTTAGAAACGATGAAAAGGCGAAATTTATTGATGTTGGTGCCAAAGATAAGGAACAAATAATTAAAGAAATATTGGAGGATATAAATGTCAAATATTGATGATATTTTTAATATAGATATAATAGAAGAAATTCATAATGCTGAAGCAAGCATTCAAGAAGAATTTAAAAAGCTGGATGAGATAGCTTTTAAAAATCAATACAAGGTATTAAAGGCTATGCAAGATGAATATCTTGGATCTTCTGATTTTATGGGAACAACAGGTTATGGATATGGAGATGTTGGTAGAGATAAGGTTGAAGCTATATACAGAAATATTTTTCACACTGAAGATGCTCTTGTAAGGCCCAGCATTGCATCAGGAACCCACGCTATATATCTTAGCCTTAAATCAGTCTTAAAGCACGGAGATGGCCTTTTATTTGCATCTGATATCCCTTATGATACCATGCAAAAGGCTATTGGTTATACTGGTGAAGTAGCAGGATCTTTAATGGAAAATGGTATAGAAATCGACTTTGCAAAGCTAGATGAAAATAACAAAATGTCTTTTGAAAATATTAAAGAAAAGATTAAAGATAATACAAAAGTAATTGCAATTCAACGATCAACAGGCTATTCTTTGCGATCTGCTTTTACAATTAGTGAGATAGAAGATATTATCAAGCAAATTAAAGACTTTAATAAGGATATAATTGTATTTGTAGATAATTGCTATGGAGAATTTACTAGTACGCTAGAGCCTTCAGATGTAGGGGCAGATTTAGTTGCTGGATCACTTATTAAAAATCCAGGTGGAGGAATTGCACTTTCTGGTGGTTATATTGTTGGAAGGGCTGATTTAGTTGACAGATGTTCAAATGAATTAACTGCTCCGGGGATAGGTAAAGAAGTTGGTTTATCATTTGGAACAACGAGATTGACACTTCAAGGATTATTTTTGGCACCACACATTGTTTGTCAAAGTGTTAAAGGTGCAACACTGATACAAAGAGTATTTTATAACAGGGGATATGAAATTATTCCAAAAATAGGAGAGGAGAGAAGTGATATAGTTCAAACTATTATCTTTAAAGATCCTGAACTCTTAAAAAAATTTGCAATTTCAATTCAAGAGGCTGGAGCTGTTGATTCTCATGCGATTCCAACAGCATGGGACATGCCAGGATATGAAGACCAGGTAATTATGGCAAGTCCTTCATTTATAGATGGATCCAGCATTGAACTAAGTGCTGATGCGCCAATGAGAGAGCCATATGCGGGCTATTATCAAGGTGGCTTGACATATGAACATGTTAAAATTGCACTTATGAATGTATTAAAAAGTTTTAATAAAAAATAAAGAAAGCTGTGTATTTTAATTATACACAGCTTTTAAAATAGAATTTATTCCTTGGGATTAAAGGAACTTAGAGGATTTTTTTCTGTAGCTAGTTTTATAATATCAGAATCTAAGTGAGTATAAATTTGCGTTGTAGCAACATTTGAATGACCTAAAACCTCTTTTATAGTAAGTATATCAACATCTCCATATTTATACATCAAAGTTGCTGCAGTGTGTCTAAGCTTGTGAACAGAATATTTTTCTTCATCTAATCCAGCCATTCGCACACGTTTTTTAACCATTTCTTGGACTGCTGATTTGCTGAGGCGGTTGAACTTGTTTGAAATAAACAGGGCCTTAGTATCTGCTGTTTGCTCATTATTTGGCCTTATTTTTAGATATTCTTCAACAGCATCAAGAGTTGCGGCATTTAAATAAACCTGCCTTTCTTTATTGCCTTTACCAATGATATTAACAGAATTATCCTCGTTAATGCAATCGATATTCAAAGCAACAAGCTCCGATAGTCGTAAACCACAGTTTAAAAAGAGCATTAATATGGCATAATCTCGCTTATTTAAGTATTTATCTCTGCCAGTTTGACCTTCAACATCTTCACAAGTTTGAAGGAGCTTATAAGTGTCATTTAAAGTTAAATAGACAGGCAATCTGCTATCGATTTTTGGATACTCAAGCTTTAGTGTTGGATTATCATCAACTGCATTTATACGCTCGTGTAGGTACTTATAAAAAGATCTTAAGGAAGCGATTTTTCTATACCTAGTTGTAGCTTTGGATTTACCATAATTACTAGCAAAAGCTAAATATGCATCCAAGTCTCTAATATCAACTGAGTTTAATAACTTAGCATCCACATTTGATATATCAACTTCATCAAAAGGAATATCTTTTAATCTTTCTTTGCGGATGCGCATAAAGCGTAAAAAAGAAATTAAATCATAAGTATATTCACGCGCAGTATTTTTAGAATGATTTTTCATAGTTGATATATATGATAAATAATCTTCAAGTATAATTGGTAAAATAATATCATCTATATTATTGATATGATTATCATTATTAGTAGAATTAGATTCAGATGAATCAATTCTAGCAAATTCTTGGCTAGACCTGATTGTATCATTATTAGCGGTCATTTTTTCCTCCCTATATCCTAACCGTACAAAATAGTTATTTTGTACGGTTATTTATTTATCTATTATTATAACTAATTCAGATAATTATGTCAAGCCTTCTCTCCTATTCTATATAAAATGATTCTTTTTAAATCTAATTTTATTTTTAATATCATCTTATTTTTAATTTTTAATTAGTCAAATTTTTATGATATGTTAATCTATTAATTAATTTCATTTTTCTATTTAAATTTTTTATCTGCATTACTAGTTACTTTTTAGTTATTAAAGCTATAATCATACAATTTTTAAATTAAATAATAAATAACTACCTACATATCCCCTTTTTATATAAAATATAGAGCTCTATAAAAAACTCGGCTCTCAGATCCTTTATTTTGCACTTTTTTATATATCCCATATAATTCCATTAGATTGTAGGTGAAATTAAAATTTGAGGCATTTAAAGAGTTTTTGCGCCTATAATATATATTATATGAAAAATACAGGCTTTTATTGATAATTATTCCTATTTTTGATTTTTTATGGTATTAAGGTGGCGTCTATGTTATAATATATATACAAACATATTTGTAAGGAGGAAAAAATGAAATTAGAAGGCACAAAAACAGCTGAAAATTTACTTAGATCATTCATTGGTGAATGTCAAGCAAAAATGAGATACGAATATTATGCATCTCAAGCAAAGAAAGATGGCTATGTTCAAATTCAGAACATCTTTTTAGAAACAGCTAAAAATGAAATGGCACATGGTAAGAGATTTTACAAATTTTTAACCCAATCAATGCAAGGACAAACATTAGATTTTGGTGATAACAACTCTGAATTTCCACTAGTATTAGGCAACACTCTTGAAAACCTTAAATCAGCTGCAGATGGAGAATTAGAAGAACATTCTGATATGTATCCTGAATATGCTAAAGTTGCTCGCGAAGAAGGATTTGAAAAGATTGCAAAGGTATTTGAAGCAGTAGCAGTTGCAGAAAAGGCTCACGAAGCTAGATACAGAAAATTAATTGAAAACATCGAAGAAGGCAAAGTCTTTAAACGTGGGGAAGTTTATATTTGGAAGTGCAATAACTGCGGTTATTTACACGAAGGAACAGAACCACCAAAGGTTTGTCCAGCTTGTGATCACCCTATTGATCATTTTGAAATATTTGTTGAAAATTATTAATATTTTCCACAAAAAAAGAAGCCCTAAGGCTTCTTTTTTATTTCATTAATTATTCTCTGCTGCCAAGTTCCTTATCAAATAAGTATAGTGAAGCAAATGAATCACCAAGTTGTTCTATTGTGTCACAAATTGTTCTCATTGTGTCTTCTTCTTCTACTTGTTCGCTTAAGAACCATTTTAAGAAATCAGTAACAACATAATTTTTTTCTTTAAGAGCTAATTCATAGATCTTTTCAATTCTTGAAGTAACTTCTTTTTCATGTTCTAGAGCTGTTTTGAAGATTTCTAGCACTGATTTGTATTCTTTCTTAGGTTCTGGAATTGCTTTTAATTCAACTCTTCCATCAATCTTTTCAATGAATTTTTGGAAGCGTTCTGCGTGTTCATATTCTTCCTTAGCTTGAAGATCCATGAAGTGAGCAAATCCTGCCCAATTCTTTTCAGTTAAATCATGAACCATTGCTAGGTATACATATCCACTTTCAATTTCAAAATTATATTGGTCAATTAACGCTTTTACAACATTGTCTGATACTTTCATTAATCTAATCCTCCTTATATTGTATCTTATGTAATGATACATTTATTATCATCACATAATTTAATATACCCCATTAAGTAAAGAATATAACATCAATTTTTGAAAAATAAAAAACCTGTGTAATTAAACACAGGTTTAAATTATTTTGCAAGATCTGATTTTCTAACTTCTTTAATAACGTTGACTTTAATTTGTCCTGGATATTGCATTTCATCTTCAATTCTCTTTGCAATATCGTGGGCCATTACAGTCATCATATCATCGGTTACTTGATCTGGTTTTACTAAAATACGAACTTCTCTTCCAGCTTGAATTGCAAAACTTGATTCAATTCCATCAAATGAATTTGCAATTTCTTCGAGCTTTTCTAAGCGTTTAACATAGCTATCAAGGGTTTCTCTCCTAGCTCCAGGTCTAGCTGCTGAAATAGCATCTGCTACTTGAACTATAAAAGCTTCTACTGTTTGAGGCTCAACATCAAAGTGGTGAGCTTCAATACAATGAATTACTTCTTTTGACTCTTTATAACGTTTAGCCAAGCTTACACCAAGTTCAACGTGAGTTCCTTCAAGTTCTCTATCGACTGATTTACCAACGTCGTGAAGTAAACCGCCTCTTCTAGCTATCTTAGTATTAGCCCCAATTTCTTGAGCTATTAAATAAGCTAAATTAGCAACTTCGATGGAGTGTTCAAGAACGTTTTGACCGTAGCTTGTACGGTATTTTAATCTACCTAGATACTTTTGAAGTTCTGGATTTATACCGTGAACATTGGTTTCAAGTGTTGCCCTATTTCCTTCTTCAACAATTACTTTGTTGATTTCTTGTTTGGATTTTTCGACAACATCCTCAATCCTTGCTGGGTGGATTCTTCCATCTTGAACAAGCTTTGTCAATGCAACTCTGGCAATTTCCCTTCTAACGGGATCAAAGCTAGATAAAACTACTGCACCTGGAGTATCATCAATAATCAAGTCAACTCCTGTAAGACTTTCTAAAGCTCTAATGTTTCTGCCTTCTCTTCCGATGATTCTACCTTTCATATCATCATTTGGAAGATCAACGACAGTTACTGTAGTCTCACTTACATAGTCAGATGCAATTCTTTGCATAGCTTGGGATAAAATCTCTTTAGATTTTTCTTCACTATACTCTTTAATCTCATCATCCATCTTTTTGATCCTAAGAGCTTTTTCTTGGATTAGATAACTCTCTAATGCGTCTACTAATTCTGCCTTAGCCTCTTCTTTGCTTAAACCAGCTACCCTTTCAAGTTCATCCGATTGTTTTTGTACTAAATTTTCTGCCTGCAGATTTTTCTCATCTGCTTCTTTAAGTTTGTTATTTAACTTTTCCTCTTTTTTCGATAACGAATCATATTTTTTATCAAGGTTTTCTTCTCTTTTAATAAGTCTCTTTTCTGTTACAGCGACTTCAGATCTTCTGTCCTTGATTTCTTGATCCAATTCTTCTCTTGATTTCTGAATTTCTTCTTTAGCTGAAAGCACCATTTCTTTTTGAATGGATTCACTTTCTTTTTTTGCGTCTTCAATTAATTTTTCTGAATATTCTTCCGCAGAACCAATTAATTTTTCGCTATTTCTTTTGCGAAAGTAATAACCTGCGAAACAAGAAACTACCGAAAAAAGGATGAGTAATATGATAAAATATGGTATCGGCATAAAACTCTCCTTTCTATTAAATTTTTCAAGTTCTACATATATTGTATAGCTTTTTTAATCAATTGTCAATGATTAAAGCGTTTTTATCTGAATTAAAATCCTTTATTATTTCAGAAGTCATATTGTTTTTATCAACTGTAAATATACTATCACCGATATTTGATAAATAAGCATCGTGAGTGACCATTATTATTTGCCGGTCAAAGTCTTTTGAAAACTGTTTTAAAAACAAGCCTACATTACCAATGTAATCTAAACTTACATACTTGGCTGGTTCATCAAAAACAAGTGGGCCAAAATTATTTTCCCCATATAAAAGTTGATTAATAGCAATTCTCAGTCCAAGAGCAACTATATCAACAACTCCCCCGCCCCTTGATTCAGTTGGAAGAGTAAGATTTGACTCATCTCCTTTTTCATCGGTCAAATAAAACTCAATCTGTGGAGTTTTCCTGTCTTCAAATTCTTTGATTATAAACTTCATATCATTCATAAATACATCTCTAAGACAGGCCGTTACAATGTTTTCACACGTATTAATAGCATGTGCTCTGGCCTTTCTTGATGCAGTTTTTATTAGGATACTAGCAGCTTGATTTAATGTAATTTCTTCCTCAAGCTCAGAGATTTTATTGTTTAGAAAATCGTTTTGCTCTATTAAATTATCCCTCTGTGCTTTTTTTATGCTTATTTCATCTGATTTGCTATCTACATAGCTAATAATAGTAGAAACATCCATTATCTATCACTTTATATATCCTTTGGCATTAGTTCTTTGCATTCTAAGATCAGCTTATTAATCTCACTCTCAAGGCTTTTAATGTCATCCTCCAGGCTTTCAGGAGTTGATCCAGCATCAATAATTTCTTGCGTAAGTTTTTCTTTCTGAATTTTTAATGACTCCATCCTACCCAAAGCAGTATCCCTTTTTGACTGAGCTCTTTCTAGTTGGTTTTTAATTTCTAATAATTCCTCATCATATTTCATAATAAAACTCCTTTTTTATATTTTCTAAATGTTTATTATCAATATCTGATCCGCATAAAGGACATTTTTTGTACAAGGATATAAGTTCAATATACTTATTGACCTTCTCTTCTATACCTAAATTTGTAGCATTTAGGTCTTCTTCAAGAATTGAATATTCTTTATTGTTGTCTAGTAATTGTTCATATAAATTTTTTAGTTTATTAGAGCTATCCTTAAGTTTATCAGCTTTCACGTAAAGATTCTTAATATTTTCTATATCTGAGGACTCGATCTCATTTAATATATATTTTTCTTCATTTATAAAGAACTTCATTTTCTTATCCTGTTCTTGATATAAATCATATTTATTCTTTAAATTTGTAATATTTAAAATATTATACTTTATATTTTCAACACATGATGTTTTTGTAATAATTTTATTTGATAATCCTATTTGTTTAATATTTTCTAACAGTTTAGTTAATAAAATAGTTTTGCCGGAGTGTTTATTGATTGTAAATACAAGCTTTTCATAAATCGATTTATATTTATCTATATAGGCTAAGGAAGATATAATATTATCTAAATCTTTTTCTTCGGCCAAAATATTTCTATATTTTAATAAAAATTCATTTTTAGATTTTAATTTGTTGTTATTTTCGATAATAAATGTTGCAACTTCTAAAGACTTATCTAGATTATCAAATTTTTTAATATAGTCCACACCAATACTAATAGATTTCTCAACATCATTTATATAGTTATTTAAATAATTGTACTTATCAAGTTTTTGACTCAGTTCTTTTATATTTTCTAACTTAGATTTTAATAAATTAAAATTAGCTATCTCTGTATCAAGGTTTTCAAATTCTTTTAATTTATCCTTATTAGTTAACAGCTCTTCTTCAAATCTTTTTTTAGCTTGATTTGATTGTTGTTCGTTCTGATTTGCCCGCCTGATAGCGTCATCAAGTATGTTAACATTTGATATATAGCCAATGGACTTTGCCTTTTGGGCAGGACTATCATTTAGCATAAATGCACCATCATGTTGATTTTGAAAATTAATCATTATAGGGTCATTATTCTCTGAAAATTTTACCTTTCTAACTCCTGTTATTTTCATAACTTCTTCTGGCACGTCTGATCCAATTCCATAATAATATTCTATTTGACCATCAACTTCAATTTCATAGCCATTATCTTTTTTATTTCTTATTCTTCTTACTATTGTACCATCATCATATGTTAACTCAACTGATACTGCATCTGTACCCTTTCTAATGAAGTCTGTGCCCCTAGGTTCGTTAAAAAATACCCATCTAAGTGCTCTAATAACAGCTGATTTTCCCGAGTCTGTTCGCCCAACTATTACATTAACACCAGGATCGAGCTTTATAATTGAATTCTCGTGCGATTGAAAATTATTAATTTTAATTTGTGCAATTTTTCTATACATTTAACTCGACCTCTTCAATTAGCTTTAGAGCATGATTCCTAACATTGATATCTATATTTTCATCCTTAGCAACATTTTCAATTATCTTTTTAACACTTACATATTCACTATTTGCATTGCTTTCAATGAGGGACTTTAAGGATTGATATTCTATCTTTTCAGACTTCTCTTTTTCCAGCATAGTCCTATCAAGAACATCTTCACCTGCTGGAGCAGATTTTAAATATATATCTCTAATTATCGGTTCACTTCCCTTTTCTAGTTCAATTATGACTACCTTAGGTTTGCGTGAAATTTCAACTTTAGACGCAGACATACGAGCAACGCTGCCTGGATTATAAAAATATTTTCCATCAATTTTTTGTAAAGGAAATCCTGTATGATAATGGCCAGATAAGGTTATATCCGCTTTTGTATCTTTGATTTGATCTACTAGCGTATGGTCCATCATTTTAAAAGGTTTATCTATAAGCATACCATGGGCAAAAGTAATAGAAAAATCTGCTTTTTTTGTGTCCATGATATATGATTTTTTCCCACTTTCAGTATCTAGATCAAAAGTATATGGAACAAAGTTCATTTCCAAAGAGGTACCATCTTTTGAAAGAAATACAGGGTATTTACCCATCATAATATTAATTACATGTAAATCTTCTAATAATGCTAATACAGTCCTATTAATGCTATTTAAATTGTATGCATAGATATCATGGTTTCCGGGAACCAAAAAAATGGGCTTTTCAAAGCTTAGCAAAACTTTATTAAAAGCCCTCATAGTTAAAATTGGTATGTCCGGCCTATCGACAATATCTCCTCCATGGACATAAAAATCGACATCTTCTTTGTGTCCAATCTCAGAAATTTCGCTAAATTTATTTAGTAAAGTTTCCTGGTAATTGTCGATACGGCTAGATGGATTATTTGATCTAATATGTGTATCTGTAAAATACAATAATTTAATCATATTTAAATTTATTCATCAGATTCTTTTGGTTCGTTTAGATTAGCATCTACTTGAGCAAGACCGTAAGCTGCTCTAATTTGTGCGTCAAGTTGCTTCATTATTTCTGGATTTTCTTTCAACCAAGCCTTTGCGTTTTCAGCTCCTTGACCAATATTGTCCCCTTCATAAGAGAACCAGCTGCCACTCTTTTTAATGAGATCATTTTTTACTGCAACGGTTAATATATCGCCAGCTTTTGATATCCCTTCGCCGTACATTATGTCAAATTCAGCAGTTTTAAATGGAGGTGCAACCTTGTTTTTAACAACCTTAGCAACTGTTCTTGAACCAATAAATTCATCCTTATCTTTAATAGTTTCTTTTCTTCTAACTTCAATTCTAACGGATGAATAGAACTTTAGAGCTCTTCCTCCTGTAGTTGTTTCTGGGTTACCAAACATAACGCCAACTTTTTCACGTACTTGGTTAATAAAAACACAAGTGGTCTTTGATATATTAATAGCACCTGCAAGTTTTCTCATAGCCTTACTCATAAGTCTAGCATGTGCGCCTATTTGTAAGTCACTCATTTCACCATCTATTTCTACCTTAGGAACGAGAGCAGCAACTGAGTCGACTACGATTAAATCTACAGCTCCACTTCTAACTAGAGATTCCATAATTTCAAGTGCCTGTTCACCATAGTCTGGTTGTGATACTATTAGGTTATCTATATCAACGCCTAATTTTTGGGCGTATTCAGGGTCTAGGGCATGCTCAGCATCAATAAAGGCAGCTACTCCACCAAGTTTTTGAACCTCTGCTATCATATGCAAACTAACTGTTGTCTTACCTGATGACTCTGGACCATAAACTTCAATAATTCTACCTCTAGGAATACCACCGATACCTAAGGCAATATCTAAATCAATGCTACCAGTTGGTATAGCGGCGACTTTCATGGAGTTCTTTTCTCCAAGTCTCATTACAGAGCCTTTACCAAACTGTTTAGTTATGTCCGCTAATGCCTTGTCGAGTGCTTTTTGTTTTTCTTCGTTCATTACTCTACACCTCTCTAATAATACTTAATAATTTCTCTAAAACTGTCTTACTTGCAGTTAACCTAACCATATTTCTTGAAAGAGAAAGATTCATCTCTAAATTATAAACTTTTTTATCATCTGCTATAGACACAAATACATGACCCGCTTCTTCACCTGGACCTGCATATCCAGTTGTACCAATGCCAAAGTCAGAAGCAGTTTTATTTCTGATTTGTATAGCCATTTGATTAGCAACATTTTTACTTACAACTCCATGAGTTTCTATATAATCTCTTGGTATGCCTAAAAACATTGTCTTGGCTTCCACCATATATGTGACTGTCCCACCATATAAAACATTTGATGCACCAGGAATTCTGGCTATAGACGAAGCAATAAGACCTGCTGTAAAACTCTCTGCAGTTGAAATTGTCAATTCTTTTTTGATTGCTATATCAACAATCTCCTTACATAATAAATCTAAATCACACATTGTATTTATTTTAAAACCTCAATGTTATCTTTAATATAAACTATAAAAGATACAACCGTCATTACAACACTTAAATAAATTGTAATTACACCAATACTCAGAAGTTGATTAAAGTCCCCGCCTATAGCAATTAAAATCATTGCAATTCCAATAAACTGTAAGGCTGTTTTTATCTTTCCAGTTTTTCCTGCAGCGATTGTAACTCCCCTGTTGGCAGCCACTAATCTAAATCCGCTAACAGCAAACTCTCTATAAATTACAATTATAACTGGCACAGCAGGTAAAATCTCACTTTCCAAAAAAAGAATAAGAGCAGTAATTGCCAGTATTTTATCAGCAAGTGGATCAATAAATTTACCAAAAGCTGTTATCTGATCGTTTTTACGAGCAAGGTATCCATCAAGCATATCAGTAAGCGATGCAATGATAAAAATTATTGCAGGGGCATAAGTATTTGGATACATATAATATAAGACGATTAGAACAGGTACTAAGAACATCCTAGCTATTGTGATCTTATTTGGTAAATTCATTTTTTCAACACCAACTTTCCATATAAATCGTAACTATCGTTACCAGTAATAATTATATCATAAAACTCGCCAATATTCAGAGCTTTATCTTTATTTATATATATTAAACCATCAATACCGGGTGCATCCATATAAGTTCTGCCTATATAAGCATCCTTTGTTTCATCTTCAATCAAACAATTAAAAGTTAAACCAACTTTCTCAGAAAGTTTTCTTTCAGAAATTTCAGCCTGTAGAAGCATAAGCTCTTTTTGTCTTAATAGCTTATCATCTTCACTGATCTTGTCACCATATTTGTAAGCCCTTGTTCCTTCTTCTAAGGAATAACAAAATGCGCCTATTCTATCAAGCTTATACTCTTCAATAAACTCTTTTAATTCTTCAAACTCTTCTCTGGTCTCGTTATAAAAGCCAACTATAAATGTAGATCTGATAACAATATTCGGTATCCGCTCTCTTAACTTAATAATCAAATCACAGATACTTTTCTTATCAGTATGGCGATTCATTGCTTTTAAAACATTGTCAGATATGTGCTGCAAAGGCATATCAACATATTTAACGACCTTGTCGCATGTGGCTATTGAATCTATTAATTCATCATAAAAGCCTTCTGGATACATGTACAAAATTCTAATCCAATGCAGGTCTTCTATTTGATTTAACTCATGTAATAATTCATGAAGCATTGGTTTCCCGTAAATATCTGTTCCATATTCACTAGTATTCTGTGCGATTAAAATAAGTTCTTTTACGCCGTTTTGAGCTAAAAATCTAGCTTCATTTAAAATGTTTTCAATTGATCTAGATCTCATTCGGCCGCGTAGAGATGGTATTACGCAATAAGCACAATGATTGTTACAGCCTTCTGAAATTTTAATGTATTGAGTCACTTTAAAGTCATTTCTTGATGCATTTTCGGTGTAAGGAGCATTTATCGACCCTACATAAGCTTTGCGTTCACCATTTACAGTAGAATCTAAAATTTCATTTATATTTGATATCTGACCAGTTCCTATAATCCCATCAATTTCTTCCATCTCATCGAGCAATTGATCCGGATATCTTTGTCCCAAACAGCCAGCAACTAATAAATATTTAAAGGTCTGATTTTTTAATTCTCCAAGCTCAATAATTGAGTTAATAGACTGCTCTTTTGCATCTAATATAAAACTGCAGGTATTAATTATAACAATATTAGCTTCATCAAAATTTTCGGTATGCTCGTATTTATTTTTATCCAAAAGAGAAATCATGCATTCTGTATCAATATCATTTTTAGAGCATCCCAATGTAAGAAAATAAACTTTATTTATCATCGTCTTTACTTTCCTTTCCATTAAGGACTTCATCTATTTGATCTAAAGATATCAAAACTTTTCTTGGCTTGCTGCCCTCACTAGGACCAACTATACCTAACTCTTCCATTCGATCTATAATTCTAGCTGCTCTTGAGTATCCTATTCTTAATTTTCTTTGTAAATAAGAAATTGAACCCTGATTATCTTTTACGACTAAAATTACAGCATCTTCAAATAATTCGTCAAAGAAATCTGATTCACTTGGATCAGGTGCATTGTGTACCTCATCCACAACATCTTTATCGTATTTTTGGCTATCATTATTAACTTTAATAAAATCAATAATATTTTCAATTTCTTTATCAGAAACAAATGTACCTTGAATTCTCATTGGACTTGATGCAGAACCTGGTAGGAAGAGCATGTCTCCCCTACCTAAAAGTTTTTCAGCTCCTGCCATATCCAAAATCGTTCTCGAGTCAATTTGAGATGATACTGCAAAGGAAATTCTTGATGGAATATTCGCTTTAATCGTACCAGTGATAACATCAACAGAAGGTCTTTGAGTGGCAACAATTAAGTGCATGCCAGCAGCTCTAGCCATTTGTGCAAGTCTAGCTATAGATTCCTCTACTTCCTTACCGCTTACCATCATTAAGTCTGCTAATTCATCTATAATTATAACAATTTTTTTAAGGACTTCTGCATCTTCACTTTCCTTGGCCTTTGCATTATAACCTTTAAAATCTCTAGCTCCCATTTTTGCAAAGAGTCCATATCTTCTTTCCATTTCTGTTACTGCCCAATCTAAAGCAACACTTGCCTTTCTAGAGTCAGTAACAACAGGTATCAATAGATGAGGAATGTTATTATATACGCTTAATTCAACAACTTTTGGGTCAATTAGAATAAACTTAACTTCTTCAGGAGTTGAATGATAAATTATGCTTAAAATAATTGAGTTTATACAAACCGACTTACCAGATCCAGTTGCACCTGCAATTAACAAGTGTGGCATATCTGATATTGAAGAAACAATTGTTTTACCAGTGATATCCTTACCTAATACTAGAGGAAGTTCATCTTTAGAGTTTATAAATTCATCGGTTTCCAAAATTTCACGTAAGAAAAGAGTTTCCTTTACATCATTAGGCGTTTCTATTCCAACTCTGTTTTTACCTGGAATTGGAGCAACAATTCTTATATCTTTGCTTTCTAATGCCATAGCTAGGTCATCTTGAAGGTTTACAATCCTGCTTATTTTAACACCTGTTGCTGGCTTAAGCTCATAGCAAGTAATAGTTGGCCCTCTGTTAATGCTTTCTACACTAACTTCAATTCCAAAACTAGCCAATGTATCTTCTATAATTTTAGATTTTCTAGCAATAATATCTTTGTTTATAGCTGCCTTACTTTGAGGCAATGACAATAACTCAAGTGGCGGGAAAACATAGGCATTTTCTTCCGCGTCACTATCTTCAGGCAGTACAGAAAATTGGTCAATTGGATCTTGACCCTTTGTTTTTATAGTCTTAGTATATATTGGAATCTTCTTCTCTTCTGATCCATCATTAACATCTAAATCAAGGTCTTGGACTGCTGTATTTTCTCCATCAATATTTAAAATTTTATCAATATTCTTAGAAACACTTGGCTCTTCTTCATTAAAGACAATATCATCATTAAAGTTATTTTTAAGTTCTAAAGCTTTTCCTGGATCTTTAACAATTCTAGCCCTGTCTTTAACATTATTAACTGATCTCTTAATTTTGTTTTCAATTTTTTCAGCTATGACATCTGTACCATCAATAACATCTTTCTTTTGTACAGAGAACGATAAAAATATTGCAACAAATACAAGTATTGTCGATAGCAAATAGGCTCCAAAATCTCCAGCGATTTTCCTTACCGGGTGAGAAAGTATGACACCAATCCAGCCTCCCCCTTTAAAGTCATTTGATAGCTTTAGGGCCTGATTAAAGTGATCTCCAAAATCATTGTATTTAATTTGAATAACGTCAAATAAAATTATTAAAGCAAAAAAAATAAATAAAGTTGGGACTATATACTTTCTTCTATTTTTTCTCATGCTTGGAAATAAAAAACAAAATGAAAAATATAATAGCATAAAAGGAAGTACCCTGCCCATAAAGCCAAATACTCCTTTTAGAAAATTGTTTACATACCTACCAATAATTCCTGTTTTTGGTATAAGCATGAATAATATTAAAAATAAACTAAGTAAAAAAATAGATATCCCAAGATAAATAATTTTTTGTTGGTTATTAAGTTTTTTAGATCTCGATCTAGTGTTTTTACTCCTTGTTGCCATTAAATCACCCTATTATAAACGTAATTATTGAAATAAATAATAAATAAATTGAAAAATAAGACATTTTGTTTTTGTCTAATAAACTTAGTAAAAATTTAATTGCTATAACGCCAACAATCATTGAAGTTATCATACCAACAATAATATTAAAACTAAAACTAACTTCAGCACCTGACTTTAAAGCATCTTTAAGGCCAAATAAAAATGCACCAAAGGTAGCAGGTAAACTAATTAAAAACGAAAATTTAGCAGCTTCATTTTTATCTAAGTCTAAGATAGTACCAGCAAAAATTGTTGATCCACTCCTACTTATTCCAGGCATTATTGCAAGGCCTTGTACCATACCAATACCAATAGCAGATAAATAATTTAAGCTATGTGCAGACTTCCCTTTTCCTTTATATTTGTCAGTTACAAATAACAGGATAGCTGTTATTAAGAACATAAGGGAAATTGATTTTAAATTTGTGTAATATACCTTAAAAACATCCTCAAAGCATAGTGCAATGATAGCAGTTGGTACAGATGCTACAAGTATTAACAAAGCTAATTTTTGGTAAGAATTAATTTTAAACTTTTCCCTCTTTATTAGCATATAAATCATTTTAAAAAATTCAATTATTATATTTTTTATATCATTGAAAAAAACAATGAAAACGGAAATAAAAGTTCCAAAGTGAAGCATCTGCGCAACAAATAAACCTGGTTCTTGTATATTTAAAAGTTTTTCAAACACAACCAAGTGACCAGAGCTTGAAATTGGCAAAAATTCTGCCACACCTTGAATTATTCCCATTAATATCATCTTTAGAAATTCTAACATATTCCTGTTGAACCAAATCCTCCATCACCACGTTCTGTCTTGGATAAATCATCAACCAATTCAAAATCAATGGTTTCATATTTGTTTAGAACCATCTGTGCTATTCTATCGCCATTATTGACGACAAAATCTTCTTTGGATAAATTAACCAAACCCACACCAATTTCTCCTCTATAGTCAGCGTCGATAGTTCCTATTCCATTTATAAGGCAAATACCGGACTTGATTGCAAGCCCAGATCTTGCTCTTATTTGTATCTCATAGCCTACAGGTATTTCAACATAAATACCTGTAGGTATAAGCTTAAATTCACCAGCTTTAATAATGACAGTCTCGTCTAAGAAAGCTCTTACATCCATACCAGCTGAACCGCTTGTTGCATACTGAGGAATATCATTATTACTCTTGTTTACAATTTTGACCTTAGTCATTTTTGCTCCTGTCTCTGGTGTATCTTTGTCTTCTGTGTTGTTGACCTTCAGATTTCTCTTGATTTTCATCACTATCTGAATCCTTTAGTAAAACTTTCCTAGAAAGATCTATTTTACCGTCATTATCAATGCCAATTACCTTAACAGTAACTTTATCACCGGTCTTTAGTACATCTTCAACTTCATTAATTCTCTTATTATCAATTTGGGAAATGTGCAGTAGGCCTTCCTTGCCATTTAAAACGTCAACAAATGCGCCAAATTTCATAATTTTTGTTACGGTACCTTCGTATACTTCGCCAACTTCGACATCTTTGATAATATTTTCAATAATTGATTTTGCTTTTTCTCCCATTTCGGAATCAACACTTGCAATGATTACTGATCCATCATCTTCAATGTCAATCTTTACACCAGTTTCGGCGATAATTTGATTAATAACTTTTCCGCCAGGCCCAATAACTTCTCTGATTTTATCAGGATGAATTGACATTTGAATAAGCCTTGGAGCGTATTTTGAAATTTCCTTACGAGGCTCTGCAATTGCACCATGAATTACATCAAGAATTTGCATCCTTGCAACTTTAGCTTGTGCAAGAGCCTTTTCTAATACAGATCTATCGATACCTGATATTTTAATATCCATTTGAAGAGCAGTAATACCGTCACGAGTACCTGCAACTTTGAAGTCCATATCTCCAAGATGGTCTTCTAGTCCTTGAATATCAGTTAAAATAACTTTTTTACCGTCATCTCCTGAAATAAGGCCCATAGCAATACCAGCAACTGGTTTTTTAATCGGTACACCTGCATCCATAAGAGCGAGTGTTGAACCGCAAACACTAGCTTGTGAGCTGGATCCATTTGAACTCAATACTTCAGATACAACTCTAATTGTGTATGGGAATTCTTCTTCTGAAGGAAGCACAGGGATTAAAGCCCTTTCTGCTAAGGCACCATGGCCAATTTCTCTTCTGCCAGGAGATCTTAATGGTCTGGTATCCCCAACGCTATATGGTGGGAAGTTATAGTGGTGAATATATTTTTTCTCATATTCATCAAGCATCCCATCAATCACTTGAGCGTCGTCACTTACTCCAAGTGTTGCAACGCTTAGTACCTGTGTTTGTCCACGTTTAAATAAACCTGAACCGTGTGTTCTAGGAAGGATTCCTACTTCAGCACTCAGCGGTCTAATTTCATCAAATGCTCTTAAATCAGGGCGTATTCCATCTACTAAAATTTGACGACGTACTTCATTGTATTGTAATTGATCTATGGCGGCACTTATACTTGCCCTATCATCAGGAAATTCTTCTCCCATTTCATCTTTTATTCTATCAATTAATTCTGATGATTGTTTGAGTCTTTCCATTTTGTCTGGATGATTCATAGCTTGAATCATAGCTTCTCTATAATTTGAATTTATTTTTTCTTCTATTTCTTTTTTAACTTCGAATACAGTATATTCTTGTTTTTCTTTGCCAACTTCTCTAGCAATCTCAGAAATAAATTCAGTAATTTTTTTAATCTCATCATGGGCTTTTAAAATAGCTTCAAGAACTACATCTTCACTTAATTCATTAGAACCAGATTCAACCATCATAATAGCTTCATGTGTTCCAGCAACAGTTAGATTTAAATCGGATTTCTCTAACTCATCAGCTGATGGATTTACAACATATTCATTATTGATGTATCCCATTTGAACTGCAGCAATGGGTCCATTAAAAGGAATATCAGAAATGCTAAGCGCAATGCTAGATCCAATCATAGCAGCAACTTGGCTTGAACAAGTTGGATCATTCGATAATAGACTTGCAATGATTTGAACATCGTTTCTATATCCCTCTGGGAAAAGTGGTCTCAAAGGCCTATCAATTAATCTTGCAGTCAAAATAGCATGCTCACTTGGTCTACCTTCACGCTTAATAAATCCTCCAGGGATTTTACCTGCAGCATAATATTTTTCTTCGTATTCAACGCTTAGAGGGAAAAAGTCAATGCCCTCTCTTGGTGTTTTTGAGCTTGTAGCAGTTACAAGTAATACTGTATCTCCATATCTTACAAAACATGCGCCGTTTGCTTGCTCTGCATACTTTCCAATCGATACAGATAATTCTCGACCCGCTAGGTCGGTTTTAAAAATTCTTTCCATCTTTCCTCCTATTTCTCTCATAATATTATAACATAAAGACATTTAAATTGCTAGATTTATAAATAAAAAACGCCATATAAATGGCGTTAATATCTTGTGTTAATATAATCGTCAATAAGCGATTTATATTTACCCTCTATAAAGCAATCATTCTCTTTTAAAATTGTTAAAAGCCAATCTGCCGTTGAATGAAAAATCGCTTCCTTATAATCATAAAAAACTATTTCATATAAGACATTATTAAGTTTTTTGCTTTTGGATTTTACATAATATGAATCCACATTTTCATAATTAACAAGCTTTAACATCTTAGAAATAGTAATATTTTTTTTATGATATTGATCATTAGCTTTATTTCTAAAACTCATAGCAAGTTTTTGGTGCTTGCCTCTTAACTCTATCTCGTATGCATTGGCTGTATAATATTTGGCCATTATATTGTAGTACTGATAATTAAATATGCCCTTCTCCATTGAGTCCAACTTGACAAATGGTTTGGCGCCTATTCGGTTTAAGTACTCTAAATTTGCATCCAAAAATTGAGATTTAGTTAAGTCGCCGCTTTCTAATTGTGCAATCAAAAAGGATCTGTTTTCAAAAAAACTTTCAAATAGACCCTTTTTATTTCTATATAGCAATTGTGTTCCTTTCTAATTACTTAACCTCTTCTGAATTATCCTTTAGTTCATCTGGAATTTCGTTTAATTCAAAACCAAGGTTTAAATAGATCTTGCATTCAGATTTTTCAGCAATTCTATTTAATTCGTTATAAAAATCAACAAGTTCTTCAGACTTTAAAGGAATTAATTTATAGATACTGTCAACATAAATTTTTTCCAAATCGTAGTCCATTGCAAGCATTCCGCTTAAGAAACCATAGAATCCAGCTAAATCCTTTACACCATAGTCTCCTGCGTTGATTAGTCTTACATTGTAATCAAGACTAAATATGTGTTCATCATCCACATCAATAAATGCAATATTTCCGTTGCCTGACTTGTTGTCTTCGTTTGCATTGTCAATCAGCCATTTTGTTTTGCCTGATCCTTTTGCTCCTAAAATAAACTTTACCATAGTAACCTCCTATTCTTATTAAATAGCTACCCAAATGTAACTTGTATTAATCAGTTAAAGATTCAAAGTAGTCGCAAGCCTTTTCAAATTCATCATCATCTTCAATAATTTCAAGGGTAAAGTTGTTGTCTTCACCTTCAATATATTTGAAAATAACAATATCTTCTCCAAGAGGACTATCTTCCTCTACTGCCAATAAAGCAACATATTCATTGCCATCAATCTCAAATTGATCTATAACAGCAAAGTCTTCACTATCTCCATTATCATAAGTTAAAGTAACTGTTTCGTATTCTTGCATCTCATCTTCGCAGCAGCAACCGTCTTCACAGCCACATCCATGTTCATGTTTTTTATCCATAGTCTCCTCCTATTTCTAATACTATTTTTATTATAACAGTAAAGTCTGTAAAAATCTACTCTACTTTTATAAATTATCAAATTTTTGTTTGATAAGTGATTTTATCTCATCAACATCCCATATATCAACAGCTTCTATAATTGAATTTTTAACTATATTATGAGTTTGTGCCAGAGATTTATCTGATATTAGCTTAATAGAGCTTGTAGCATTAAACCTATCAGCAATTAAACCCATAGTATATTTATTTATTTCAAATTTATTTTTATCTGTAAGTTCAAAGTTTGAAAACGCAACATTTATAACTTCACTATACCTGTTTTTTAAGAAAACTAATAAATTCGTTATAATTTGCTCTGAACTTCCCTCTTCAAGATCAAAAAGTATTCTAAAAAATAAATTCCATGAAAAATCTATGTTAATTATTTCAGAAAGTTTATTGCCTATCGAACTGATAAAAGGATCTTGAAATTTTAAATCTATCGGAAATTCAATTTGTTTTTTTAGGTCAATATATTTTGAATCTAAAAACTTTAAACGATTTAGTATTCTTATAAACTCATTTATATATGCCTCATCCTTTTCAGGAATCTTCATAAATAGATAGTTAATAATGGTGTTGCTTGTTAGTTTAAAATCAACAGGAAAACCAAATTCATTTCTAACTTTTTGGTAGTATATATCATTTAAACCTTTAGATAGACTTGTTCTTATCTCCTTCATAACATTTTCAGAAACATTGTTTGTAGGTTCATTTAAATGATTATAAAGCATCATAAGCTCTCTATCAATCATCTCTAAGTTTTCTTTGATTGAGCTCATGATCTCTGATAAGAACATTTCTGTTCCTGAGTAATTGAAATTTTTATATAAAATCTTATGATCTATTTCACCCCAGAATAAGTTAACTAAACTTTTTATCTGTAGCTCAAAATTATATGATTTTCCTTCGTACAAATACTTACCATCTATTTTATATATTTGGAAGCCGTTCTTTTGAAGTGTGGGCTGCTCTTCATCTAGATTTAAGAAAATATTTTCATTTAGGTATGAAGAATAGAGTCCATTATCATTTTTAATTCTAAAAAGATTGGTGATCTCCCTGTATATTCTTTTTTCATCTCCAATGAACCTGCACTCAATTCTTACACCAATTAAATCCGATAGATTGTTCAAAAGATCTTCTGGAGAATCATATTGCATAAAGAGGTTATTCCTAATTATTTTTTCCTTTAGGCTCGACTCCTCTTTAACTCTAGATTTAACATCCATAAAATGATCCTTTGTAGAGAAAGTATTTGTGAAAAATTCATCTATAAGTTTTTCCACAGATAGTAATTCATCTAAATTTGAGTTTAATAAATCAATAGATTCATCAATAAATCTAAATAATTCTAGTTGCATTATAATAAAATCTCTACTGGATACTCCTCTTTTAATTCTTCAACCTTATTTTGATAAGCATTTAATTGCTTTACGCGTTTTAATTCAACAATTATATTTTCTCTTGCTGTATCAAGATCAGGTTTTTGAGTTGCATTAATCTTATTTAATTTGATTACATGAAAACCAAATTGAGTTTGAACTGGACCTGCAACTTCGCCTTCTTTCATTTTAAATACTACTTCATCAAACTCTGGAACCATTTGACCTTGGCAAAAATCTCCTAGATTGCCTCCCTTGTCTTTTGACGGACAAGTTGAATATTCCTTAGCTAGTTCTTCAAAATTTTCACCTTTATCAATCTTTGCTTTGATATCTTTGGCTAGCTCTTCATCTTCAACCAAGATATGGCTAGCGTTTACAAAAGTCTTTTCCAGATCTTTTTTATGGGCTTCAAAATATTCTTTTATTTCTTCTTCCGTTGGCTCTGGAGTGCTAGTAATTATTTTTTGATATGCATAGTTCTTTAGAAGATTTTCCTTTGTAGTTTTAAAAACTCTTTGGAATTCTTCATCATCTTCTAGATTTTCATCTTCAGCATAATGGAGCATCAATTCTTGATTAAGCATTTCCTTTAGAATTGTTTCAAATCCATTTTCTTCATTCATAAAATGCCTTACAATATTAGGATCAAGGCTTGATAGAAACCTTTGAAAATCCTCATTTGTAAATTCCTTATTACCTACCTTAGCAATTACTTTAATATCTGTCATTGTTACCTCCTATTTGCTTACTTCAATTTTGAATTTAACCATGTTATCGTTCATATCAACAGCTTCTACATCCAGCGACTCTCTGTTTAATTTAACAGCAAGAGTTTCAGACTTAATCTCATCTGAGTACTTGTGAAGAGCATTTGAGAAGTTGTCGTTTGTTTCATATTTGATTTCTATTCTATCACTAATATTTAAGTCTAGACGTTTTCTTTCTTGTTGGACCTTTGATATAAACTCTCTGGCATAGCCTTCGTCTATTAGATCATCAGTTAAAACTGTATCCAAGAGTACATATACACCATTTTCAACTTGAACATCATAGCCTTCTCTTGCACTTACGCGAACATCAAGATAATCTTTGTTTATAGTATAAGTTTGGCCGTCTAAATCAATATCTAAATCCTTGTTTTCGATTTCTTCAATTAATTTAGCTTTATCAGATTTTTGCAAGTATTGTGCAAATTTACCTACTGATTTGCCAAATATAGGTCCAGCGAGTTTAAAGTTAGGCTTAACCTCATAATTCATATAATCAGATACATTTGAAGAATAAATTATTTCTTTAACATTTAATTCTTCTTTAATCAATGATTCTAGGTCATGCACCTTGTCTTTATATTTATTATCAACAATCATAGATGCTATTGGCTGTCTAACTTTTATATTTTCTTTTTCACGACCAGCTCTACCAAGTGAAACAATTGTTCTTACTAAATCAATTTTTGTTTCTAATTCAGTATCAATTAAGCTCTTGTTTACTACTGGGTAATCTTCCAAGTGAACAGATTTTCCATCTGTTAGGTGTTGGTAAAGTTCTTCAGCTATAAATGGCGTAAATGGTGCAATTAACTTAGAGATTGTTAAGAGAACTTCATATGTTGTTAAGAAAGCTGAGTCTTTGCTCTTTGAATCTTCTCCCCAGAAACGTCTTCTAGATCTTCTGATATACCAATTTGATAAGTCTTCAACTACAAAATCAACTAGTGCCTTAGAAACTTTTGTAAGCTCAAAAATATCTATATTTTCTTCAACTAAATCAATTAGAGAATTTAGCCTGGAAATTATCCATTTATCCAACTCATCTCTTTCGCTTATTGAAATGTTTAATTCATCTGGCTTAACATTTTCACTGTTTACATACAATGAGAAGAATGTATAAACGTTTCTTAAGCTCCTAATAAATTTAGATTCAACTTCTTTTAGGCCATCCTCATCATATTTTGTTGGCAGCCAAGGAACTGAAACATAAACGGCGTAGAATCTGGCAACGTCAGCTCCATATCTATCAAATATATCGAACGGATCAAGTGTGTTTCCCCTAGACTTACTCATTTTTTTGCCGTACTTATCGAGTACCAGATCATTTACTAAAACAGATTTATATGGTGACTTTCCAGTCATATACGTCCCTATTGCGAGCAAGGAGTAAAACCATCCTCTAGTTTGGTCAATACCTTCACAAATAAAATCAGCTGGATAATGGTTAAAAAAGTCATCATCTTTAACAAAAGGATAATGTCTTTGTGCAAAAGGCATACTTCCGCTATCAAACCATACATCAATAACATCCTTATATCTGGACATCTTGCCGCCGCACTTGCTGCACTTAATATGGCAATCATCAACATAAGGTCTGTGCAAGTCAATTGTCTCATCAATATTTTCTATAGATTTCTCTACTAATTCTTTTCTGCTGCCAATGCTTATAGTTTCTCCACAATCTTCACATTTCCAAATTGGAAGTGGAGTACCCCAGTATCTGTTTCTAGATAAGGCCCAGTCATTTAGATTTTCTAGCCAGTTGCCGAATCTTTTCTCGCCAACAAATTCAGGATACCATTTAACATCGTTATTAGCCTCAATTAGCTTATCCTTGAACTTTGTGACCTCAATATACCAAGATGGCTTTGCATAGTAAATTAAAGGTGTATGACACCTCCAGCAGTGTGGATAATTGTGATCAACCTTTTGTTTTCTTAAGAGTTTACCCTCTTCTTTTAAATAATTTAATATTTCTGGATCGGCATCAAATACATTCATACCTACCCATTTACCGACATTAAATTTGCCCTCTTCATTTACAGGGTTGAAAACTGGCAAATCATATCTTCTACCTGTATTATAGTCATCTTCCCCAAAAGCAGGAGCTGTATGAACTATACCAGTACCGTCTGTAATTGTAACGTAATCAGCAAGAGTAATATAAAAAGCTTTTTTGTCAGCTTCAAGCATTGGGATCAGTTGTTCATATTCAAGACCTTCAAGGTCTGTTCCCTTCACAGTTTTAATTATCTCATAATCTTCTGTTACGCCTTTTAGTACATCTGTAACTAGATCTTTGGCCATCCAGTATAATTCATCGTTGTCATTGTTTTTAAGTAACACATAATCAACATCTGCGTTAACAGTCAAGCTTACGTTTGATGGTAATGTCCATGGTGTTGTGGTCCATGCTATAAAATACTCATCTTTATCTTTTCTCTTGAATTTTACATATGCAGTTGTGGTTGTAATGTTTTCATAACCTTGGGCAACTTCGTGTGAAGCTAAACCAGTTCCACATCTTGGACAGTATGGTAAAATTTTGTGTCCTTCATATAAAAGCCCATCTTTAAACATTTTGTCAATAATATGCCATACTGATTCTATATAATCATTGTGGAAAGTAACATAAGGATTGTCTAAGTCGATTTCATAACCCATTCTCTCGGTCATTTGTCTCCAAAGAGATTCATATTGGAAAACAGAATCCTTACATTGTTCATTAAAAGCCTTAATTCCATAGGCTTCAATATCTTTTTTGTTGTGTAAGTCTAATTTCTTTTCGACTTCAATTTCTACAGGAAGACCGTGGGTATCCCAACCAGCTTTTCTCTCTACATAATAACCTTTCATAACCTTGTGTCTACAGGTCATATCTTTTAGAGTTCTAGAAACTACGTGGTGAATACCTGGTTTACCATTAGCTGTTGGTGGTCCTTCATAAAAAATATATTTAGGACCGTCTTCTCTTGTTTTTAAACTCTCGTGAAGTAAATCGATTTCCTTCCAATATTTAGAAATCTTTTCTTCTCTTTCTTTTACCGGTATATTTTCTAACGGTGTAAATTTTTTCATATAACCTCCTAATAAAAAAGCCCCTCGAATAATCGAGGGACGAAATTTCCGCGGTACCACCTTCGTTTGCAAATGCACACTTAAATGTAATTAACGCTTAACTCACGCCCGAAGGTAAACAGAAGCTGATTCCATAGTGATTAGTTTACGAATTTCCACCTATAATCGCTCTCTATAAAACTCCATTCACCATGCGGTCTTCCTGTATATATTACAACATATAATTTAATTTTTGTCAACCTGTTTAATGTTATTTCCCATCCATTTCTTTTCTTAAATCATAAAGCTTAGACTCTGGAATTATAACATCATCATAAGTTATAAAGTCTCCTTTTTTTATATCATTAACGAGAATTGTGTCAACAGATATAAAGCCATAAGGTAAAAGATTTCTCTTAATTGAATCCTCATAAGTAGTAATTGTTCCATAAGCTGCCTTACCGCCAGGTCTGTCAAGATTATCTCCAGCCTTTAAATCAACTTTTGCAACAGCTACTGTATCTGCAAAAGGCTTATCACTAAGTGGACTTATTGTAGGAGTATTATAAAAAAACGCCTGTGCAATTGTTATAGGAACTTCAATACTGGTTAAATGAAATGGTCTGTATAAAATATAATATGGGCCTTGGCCTATCTTTAAAAATCTCATCTCATAATCAATTAGATCATGTTTAGCTTTGACCATAATAAAGACGCCTGGAGCAATACCAAAAACAAAATCAGCAACCTTGTAATTATTTAATAAGCCTCCTTCAGATTTAATCCGAAGTTTTTGATCTAAGTCTTTTAGGTCTGATTTTATACCGTGAGCTCCAATTGTATCAGGTTTAAATCCAGTTGCATTACACATCATGGTAAGCTCTTCCATAGTTTTGGAACCATCTACAAAAGTGGCTAACATATATGGTGAAAGCCCTTTAACTTTAGCCTCTTCATATACGCTTTCATTATTAGCCGATAAATCCAGTGGATTGTTTTTGCCCTTGCCTATGGCCATTACTTCAAATCCTAAAAACTCGGCAAAGTCAAAGAGCTCTTTCACACTGCCCGGCTCATCTCCAGCAATGCCGGTATAACAAACACCAGCCTCTTTTGCCATCTTAGATAAAATAGGTCCGATCACAACATCGCATTCTACGTTGAGACTGACCAAATGTTTTTTGGCCTTTATAGCAGCATAAGCAATCTTTGCTCCTTCATAAGTCGATCCAGTTGCATCTACAATAACATCAATTTGATCTAGATCTATAAATTCATAGGGATCATTTGGAATAAAAAAGCCTTGTGAATTGTAATCTTCTTTTTTATTAATAGTATGAATAGATTCTTTTTCGACTCCACAAGACAAAAATGTTTCTATAGCCTTGGAATAAGTTCTGTTATAAATAATATTGCACTTGAATCCATCAATAAGATTTAATTGAGCTACTAAAGATGACCCCATAAATCCAGTTCCAATTACAAAAACATTTATTTCCTTGCCATCCTTATAATATTCATTTAACCTTTTAAGTAATACTTGCATAATTACCTCAACATCTTAGCAACTAGTAAAGCAGAATATATAGCCCAAGTTAAGTTATATCCACCACAATCCCCATCAACATCTAATACTTCACCTGTAAAGTAGAGGCCTTTATGGATTTTGGATTCAAGATTCGTGTCAATTTCATCTGTATTAATTCCACCAACAGTAATTTGACTAAGGGCCCAAGAACCTGCTCTAATATCACTAACTTCATAGTTTTTAATAAGCTTACATAGTTTGTCAATATCAATATCTTTAGTAGTTTTTACATTAAGCATTTTAAAGAAAACTTTATAAAGTCTCTTGTGAATAATGCCATTTAAAAACCATTTTGAATCAACATCATTTAACTTGTCTTGTCTTAGCTTTAATATAATTTTTAAATCATCTAAATCAACTAAAGGCAAAAAGTCAATATATATCTTATCGATCTTCTCCCTTAAGATATAGGACGATAATTCAAAAATACTATTACCACTGATGCCATTTTCAGTAAATAAGAGGTCTCCATTACAAGATTTATCACCTGCATAAACTGTCGCATTTAATCTCAAGCCTTTTAATTCTTTAGAAAAAGGAATATCAGCAACTAAAGGCCCTATACCTGGGTACAATTTTGTCTTGGTATGGCCCAAATCTTCGACCAACTTATATTGACTACCATCGGTACCAGTACTTGGATAACTCATTGAACCAGCAGAAAAAATAACTCTATCATAATCCTTGCTAGTATCCTTAGTTTTTATGGTGAATTTTTTATTCTTATTTATAGAAATAACTTCGGATTTAAAAAAGCAATTAATATCTCTGTCTTCTACTTCTTTAAGCAAGGCTTCTACAACTGATTGAGCTTGAAGGCTCATTGGATAAAATCTATTTCTTTCATCCAAATAAGGAATTATCCCAAGATTTATTATATAGTCTCTGGCATCAATAAATTCATCCGTATAAATTTTATCTAAAAATTTCTTACTACCGTGAAAATTATCTCTTGAAATATTCTTATTTGAAAAATTGCATCGACCATTTCCTGTTATTAAAAGTTTTTTTAAGAGACGATCTGTCTTTTCATATATACTTACTTTATGACCAAGCTTAGAGAGCTCAATAGCACTTACAACACCTGAAACTCCACCACCTACAACAGCTATGTCCATTATTTTTCCATGGCTTGCAAAGCTTCGGCTTGATAATAAGTTATGATGGATTCAATCATATCATCAAGATCACCGTCTAGGAAGTCTTGCAATTGATAAATCGTTTTATTAATTCTGTGGTCTGTAATTCTTCCTTGTGGGAAATTATAAGTCCTGATTCTTTCAGATCTATCACCAGATCCCACTTGATTTCTCTTCATATCAGCCATCTTCTTTTCTTCTTCTTGAAGCTTTAAATCGTAGAGTCTGGATTTCAAGATTTTCATAGCTTTTTCCTTATTCTTAAGCTGACTTCTTTCATCCTGACAAGCAACAACAAGATTTTCAGGCAGATATGTGATTCTAACAGCAGAGTCTGTAGTATTAACTGATTGTCCGCCGTGTCCACCAGATCTATATACGTCAATTTTTAAATCTTTTTCATCAATTTCAATTTCAACATCTCTGGCTTCAGGCAAAACTGCAACAGTTGCAGCAGAAGTATGAACTCTTCCGCCACTTTCCGTCTCTGGGACTCTTTGAACCCTATGAACACCTGATTCATGTTTTAGTTTTGAGTAAGCACCCTTACCGTTGATCATAAAAATGGCTTCTTTGTATCCGCCAATACCAATTTCGTTAATGCTCATTACGTCAACAGTCCATCTATGTCTTTCAGCATAACGACAATACATTCTAAATAAATCACCAGCAAATAAAGCAGCTTCATCTCCACCTGTACCTGCACGAATTTCAACTATAACGTTTCTATCATCGTTAGGATCTTTAGGAATTAAGAGAGTTTTTACTTGAGTTTCTAATGTCTCTTCTTTTTCTTCAAGCTCCTTAAGCTCTTCTTTGGCCATTTCCTTTAAATCATCATCTAAACTTTCACCCAAAAGCTCCTTAGTGTTTTCTAAGTCTTCTAGGCATTTTTTATATTCTTTGATTACTTCAACAATTTCAGTTAGATTGGAATGTTCAATCATAACCTCCTGATACTTTTCAAGATCATTGACAAGGTCAGGATCCATGATCATTTTATTAAGTTCTTCATACCTATCTTCAATACCTTTTAATTTTTCTAACAAGTCCTATCTCCCTCCCATGACAACAAATCTATCCATATTAGAATAATCTTTATAAATTTTAAAATTAACTTTCTTTTCTTCTAGCAATTTCGAAATTGCATCTCCTTGACTCTCGTCAAATTCCATAAGAACTAAACCATCATCTGTCAAATACTTATCATATTCTTGAATGAATTTTTTTATAATCGATAAACCATCATTGTCTGCAAATAAAGCTAAATTCGGTTCATAATCGATAACAGTTTTATCTAGAATTCTCTTTCTATTAAGCGGAACATAAGGTGGATTAATAGTAATTAAATCAAATTCACCAACTATCTTCGAAAACAAGTCAGACTCAATAAAGTATGCATCTATATTATATATATCCGCATTCTTTTTTGCAACTTCTAACGAATCTTTAGAGATATCAGCAAGAGTAACACTTTTTATATCCAGCTCACTAGCTAAACTTATTCCTATGCAGCCACTGCCTGTACATAAGTCCAAATACCTATCAATAGTTTTGCCTTTATAATAATTTATACATTCTTCAACTAATAATTCAGTCTCTGGCCTTGGTATCAAAACTCTCTCGTCTACATAGAATCTCCTATTATAAAATTCCTTATATTTAAAGATGTAATTATAAGGGCAACCACTATCCCTCATATTTAACAATCCAATAAACTTATCAATTTCTTCTTGGGAACATTCTATTTCTTTATTAAAATAAATATCAGTTAATGAAAGTCCAAAAAAATCTCTGATAAACAAATTGACTTCAAATTCATTATTATTTATATTTTTAAGATATTTTAAAGCTAGTTTTCTGACTTCATTTACTTTCATGGTCACCTCAAAAAAGAAATCTATAAAATAAAAGAGCTGCTTTAAACGCAGCTAATTTATTTTCCTGATTTTTCGTATCTCTTCTTAAATTTCTCAACTCTACCACCACGTTCGGAGAACTTTTGTTTTCCTGTAAAGAATGGATGGCATTCTGAGCAAACATCTACTTTTAATTCATCTCTGGTTGAGCCAGTTGTGAAAGTATTTCCGCAAGCACATGTTACTGTAACTTCTTTAAATTCTGGATGTATACCTTGTTTCATTATATTCACCTCTTTCCAATCAATCTATTTAGAACAAATTTTGACCATATTATTATATCTCTTTTTCGAGAAAATTGCAAGTTTTATTTAGCATATTCAGGTTTCTTATCTAAATAATGTCTAGCTTGTATAAAACGCACTGTTCCTGTTTCAGCTCTTAAGACAAGTGTTTCAGTTGTAGCAACATTCTTTTCGATATAATTAACACCATCAAGTAGTTCACCATGACTTACACCTGTTGCAGCAAATGCAGCATCATCGCCCTTAACTAGGTCATCAATTTTGTAAATCTTGTCACATTCAACACCCATCTTATGACATCTATCAATTTCTTCTTGGTTTCTAGCGGTTAAGTATCCTTCGAAATATCCACCTAGACATTTTAATGCAACTGCAGCTAAAACACCTTCTGGTGCCCCACCTCTACCAACTAGCAAATCTCCACTTACATTATCAAAGCAAGTTGAAATTGCACCTAAGACGTCACCATCTTGAATAAATCTAATTCTAGCTCCAGCTTTTCTAATTCGGTTTGCAATTTCAATATGTCTTTCTCTGTCGAGCATAACAACTGTGACATCAGAAATATCTTTATTTAGAACTTCAGCTAAAATTTCAAGATTTTTTTCTATAGGATATTCAATAGAAATTTTTCCTTTAGCTTTTGGACCACAGGCAATCTTTTCCATATACATATCTGGAGCGTGAAGAAGATGTCCTTCTGGAGCCACAGCTACTACAGAAATTGCATCGCTCATACCTTTTGCAATTGCAGTTGTACCATCAAGAGGATCTACAGCTATATCTACATGTAGAGAATTATCGTTTCTTTGGCCAATCTTTTCTCCAATATAGAGCATAGGGGCTTCATCAATTTCGCCCTCACCAATTACAACTGTACCGTTTATATCAACAGTATCAAACATCTTTCTCATAGCATCTACAGCAGCTTGATCAGCTGCGTTTTTATCGCCTTTTCCTAAATACTTAGCAGAACGTAAAGCAGCAGCTTCAGTTACTCTTGCTAAATTCATAACTAAATTTCTATCCATATATTATCCCCTTATTTAATCTCATTTTGAAATTTTTCCCAGTCTTTTTTAAAACTATCTATGCCTTTGTCTGTTAGCGGATGATTAATCATTTGATTAAAGATCTTATAAGGAATAGTAGCAATATCTGATCCAGCTTTAGCGGCATCGTTAACATGATTTACTGTTCTAATAGATGCAGCAATTACCTCTGTTTCAATTCCATACTCTTCAAATACATGCATTATGTCTTCAATAAGTTGCATGCCATTATAGCCTATGTCATCAATTCTACCAATAAAAGGACTTACATAGGTCGCACCTGCATTAGCAGCCATAAGAGCTTGATTTAGAGAAAAAATCAAGGTGCAATTTGTTTTAATGCCTTCTTTTGAAAGAATTTTAATAGCCGCTAGTGCCTCCTTGGTCATAGGAACTTTTACAACAATATTATCATGTATCTTGGCAAGTTCTCTAGCCTCTTTGACCATACCATCAGTATCATAGGAATTTACTTCAGCGCTAATAGGACCATCAACAATATCGGTTATTTCTTTAACCACTGACTTAAAATCTCTGCCTTCTTTAGCTATCAAGCTTGGGTTTGTTGTAACTCCACAAATAACGCCAAGTTTTGCAATCTCTTTAATCTCTTCAATATTAGCTGTATCGATAAAAAAACGCATTTTAAATCCTATAAATTTATAGTGGCAATCTTAATCATGCCATTTTCTTCTTTAAATTCTTTTTCAACTTCAAATTTTTTGTCGAAGCCGGTCATGTTGTATAATCTTTCAAAATAATACATTATGATTCCAGCATCTTCAAAGAAATATTTGCCATCAAACTCTTTTAAGTAAAGTTCAACGGAATTGTTTTTCATTAGGAATCTCCATGTTTGTGAATTTAAAGTATTAGGAGCAAATCTTACATAATAAAACAAGTCATCCAAACCTCTTTGTTCTAGCATATTGATATCTACAGGGTTATCAAAGCTACCATCGAACACAATTTCATCAACAGGTTTTCTTTCGCTAGCTTCTTCTACTACAAAAGGATTTCTTGCCTTTGGATATCCAATAGCTAACAATAAATTAGCCTTGTGTTCATTGCCAAAAACTTTTGTCTTTATGTCATCAGCAGTGTCAAACAAACCAATCCAGCAGGATCCTAAACCTTCTGATTCCAAGAAAGTTATGATATCTTCAGCATTATACATGCCGATAACCTTTTCCCTATCTGAGGATGCACCAAAATCAACTGAGATATAGCTAGGTGCACTTATCATTACACCGTTATATCCAGCATGACCATTTAGACCATCATAAATAGCCTTGCCATTTTCGTGAAAAGCAAAACTATTGCCTTTATCAGAATTAAATACTCTGATTAAGTTGTTAATTTTTTCAACTGTTGCCTTTGAAATTGATTTTGATTTGAAGTGTCTTACGCTCTTTCTTGAGCCCAAAAAATTGTTCATTAACATAATAAATTCCTCCCACATAATTATAACAAATTTTTATTAAAATTGCTAATCTTCTCTAGAATCTAAGATTATTGTAACTGGACCATTATTATTAAAAAATAAGTTCATATCTGCTCCAAATTCCCCAGTTAGAATTTCTAAGCCGCTAGAACCTAAGCCCTGAATTACTTTATTATAAAGTTCTTCTCCAAGCTCGGCCCCTGCAGCATCCATAAAGTTAGGCCGCCTCCCTTTTCTGCATCTTGCATACAAGGTAAACTGACTAACTACAAATAAACTAGCTCCTACATCTTTAGCACTTAAATTAATTTTACCATTTTCATCTGAAAACAACCTTAACTCAGGTATTTTTCTAACAATAAAATCAACATCCTCTTGGCTATCGTCATTTTTTACTCCCAACAGCACAAGTAAAGTTTTATTATTAGTCTCACTTTTAATTTTCCCATCTATAATGCACTTTACAGCGTCACATCTTTGTAAAACTGCAATCATTAGTTTATCTTCCTATAAGCATCTAAAACTGAAGGGATTTGTTTTAAATCTCTTAGTAGATCGTTTAACTCACCCTTATTGTCTACTTTAATAGTCATAGAGATAGTAGCTGCACCATTATCCTCAACTTTTGCATTTAATCCTTTAAGTTGAGCATTTTGTTCTCTCATAAATCCAGCCACTTCACTTAATAAACCTACTCTATCAGTAGCTCTAACCTCAATATTGCTAATAAAAGCTCCATCAATTTCATTACTCCATCTAACGGGAATTTCTGATAGACGGTTTTTGAGCTCATTAGCATTTGGACAGTCAGCCCTGTGGACACTAACCCCGTGACCTTTAGTTACAAAGCCAATAATACTATCGCCTGGAAGAGGATTACAGCATTTTGAGATTCTTACTTTTAGACCAGGAATATCATCTACTATAATTGAACTTTGAGATTTAGAAAAATGTTCTTTAGTTGGATTAAATTCCTTTGGTATATTGTGTTTAGGAAGTATATCTTGAACTTGCAATCTAATTTTATTAACAACATTTGCTAGCTTTAAGTTGCCATAACCAATTGAATGATATAAATCATCAATTTCATTTGTAGAAAAATAATCTAGAACATCTCTAATGTTTTCTTTGCTAAGTGCTTCATGAACATCAATATTTAAATTCTTTAATTCATTCCAAAGCATTTCTTTGCCTAGAGCTGTATTTTCTTCCTTATCAATAGATCTAAACCAGGATTTAATTTTTCCCCTAGCCCTATTACTCTTAACAAACTTTAACCAGTCTCTACTTGGACCTACTAAATTTTTAGATGTTATAATCTCAACGATATTTCCATTTTCCAACTTAAAATTTAATGGAACAATCTTCCCATCAACCTTAGCTCCAATACATTTATTGCCAACATCAGTATGGACTCTATATGCAAAGTCAACAGGTGTAGCACCTTGAGGTAGGTCTACGACATCTCCGTTTGGTGTAAAAGCAAAAACTTCATCGTTGAAAAAATCCACCTTTAATGTTTCTATAAAGTCTTTTGGATCTGTTAAATCAGATTGCCATTCCATTAATTGCTTTAACCATTTTAGATTAGAGTCAAAATTTACATTTTTTAGTTTTTCTTTATACATCCAGTGAGCAGCTATACCGTACTCAGCAGTTTTATGCATATCCCAGGTCCTAATTTGAACTTCAAATACATCTCCCTCATCACTCATAACAGTAGTGTGGAGTGACTGATACATATTTGGCTTAGGCATAGCAATATAGTCCTTAAATCTGCCTGGGATTGGTTTCCAGTTAGCATGGACAACTCCAAGAGCAGTATAGCACTCGTTAACTGTATCAACGATTATTCTAACAGCCGTAAGGTCATATATAGATTCAAATGACTTATTCTGATCTTTCATTTTTTTATAAATGGAATAGAAACTCTTTGGTCTGCCCTCTATATAATATTTAAGGTTTTGTTCATCAAGTTTTTCTTTAAGCTGATCAATAATATTCTCAATTTGATATTCTCTTTCAGCTCTTTTTTTATTAACCTTATCAACTAAGTCATAATAAGTATCAGAATCTATATGTCTAAGGCAAAGATCTTCAAGTTCCCACTTAATTCTAGATATACCTAGCCTATGAGCTAAAGGAGCATAGATATCTAGGGTTTCCCTAGCAATTCTTTGCCTCTTTTCATCAGTCATATATTCTAGAGTTCTTAAGTTATGAAGTCTGTCTGCTAGTTTTACTATAACGACCCTAATATCCTTACTCATTGCTAGAACAAGTTTTCTAATATTTTCAGCTTGTGATTCTTCACCGGATTGATAATTTATAGATTTAATTTTTGTTACGCCTTCAACTAAATTTGCAATATCAGTTCCAAATTTTTCTTGAATATCTTCATAGGTAGCAGAGGTGTCTTCAATTGTATCATGAAGGAGTCCAGCGCAAATAGTCGCAGTATCCATATTAAGACTTGCTAAAATCTCTGCAACTGCTACTGGATGGATTATATATGGTTCACCACTTTTCCTCTTTTGTCCTTCGTGATGGCTATTAGCATATTCAAAAGCCTTTATAACTAAATCCCTATCAAAATCTGGATTATAGCTCTCAATTGATTTTAATATATTATCTATCATATTATCACCTCGCAATTCTGTAATTTGTTATAACAACATCGACATTTTTAATACCCCTAAACTCATTGAGTTTTGGATAATAAACAATGTCCATAGTAATTTTTCCATTGTTCAATAAATAAGCAATATCATTATTATAATTATCTTTTATAAATTGTAAAAATATATCTTCATCTTGAAATAAAACAGCTTCTCTTGTGGTATTAACATTCGTAACAAACTCTAATTTAATAACATTTTTGTTCTTTCCAAAAACTCTGAAGTTTTTTAAAGTTAAATTCCTATCTGCAAATAAAGGCTCTGGATTACCCTTACCAAATGGCCTAAATGAATTAATCATATCCAATAATCTTAGGTCAACCAAGGCTATAGGAAACAAAGCATCCACAGAAATCTCACGGCTCAAGTCAATCTCATTATCCTTAGCATATTGGTTAAGAGCTAATTTAAATTCTTCTAAGTTAGCTTCTTGCATTGAAATACCTGCTGCCATTTCGTGGCCACCAAACTTATCCAAGTAAGAACTACAAGCAGAAATAGCTTTAAACATATTGAAATTATCAATAGATCTGCCAGACCCTTTTAAACCATTTTTTGCATCTGTTAAAACTATTGTAGGCCTATTAAACCTTTCTTTAACTCGACCTGCAACAATACCAGCAACAGATTCATGAGTCCCCTTTACATATTCAACAATAAAATCATCAAAATTCTCTGGATTAATTTTTTTAAGTACTTTTTTTAAAGCATCTTCAGTCATAGACTTCCGCTCTTCATTCAATTCATTAAGTTCCATTGCAATTGAATCAGCTTTAATACTATCATTTGTAATTAATAATTCTATACCCAAACTTGCGGTATCTAACCTACCACTTGCATTAAATCTAGGTCCTAAAATAAACCCTAAATGATAAGTGTCAATTTGATTTTTATTCACACTTGATACTTCTATTAAAGAATTCAAGCCTATATTTTTTGTTCTTCTTAAAGCTAAGATCCCTTTTGTTGCAATATACCTGTTTTCACCTATTAAATTAACTACATCACAAACTGTGGCAAAAGCTGCAAGAGAAATTAATTCATCATATAAATCTTCAGATAGCTTATTATATTCTTTCAAAAGATCTATACATATTTTAAAGACGATCCCTGCCCCACATAAATATTTAAAAGGATAATTACAGTCCTTTCTTAATGGATCAATTACAGCTACTGCATCAGGTAATATATCATTTCCATCTTCACTTTTAATTTGATGGTGATCTGTGATTATTAAATCTATATTTAACTCTTTAGCTTTCTTAGCAGCATCAAAGGCTTGAACACCATTGTCACATGTAATTATTAAATCTCCGCCTTCATTTACAATATCCTTAACCATAGTACTATTAATTCCGTATCCATCTTCAACCCTATGAGGAATTTTATAAGAAACATCTATACCTAGTTCAGTAAAAGTTTTAATAAATATTGAGGTGCTCATAATCCCATCAACGTCATAATCACCAACAATATATACCTTTAAATTTTCTTCCACAGCCTTATCAATATAACTTTTTAGAATATCATAATTTTTCATAGTGTTTATATCATTTAAAAGTGTATCTGGCACAGTAATGTAATCTTCAATATCTTTAATATCAACAATATCACGGTTATATAAAATTTGTAATTTAGTTTTAGTAAGTAAGTCTAAAGAAGTTTTCGGAAATTTTTCCCTATGCTTTTGTTTTATAAACCATTTCTCCATATTGTCCCCTCTTAAATAAAAATAATAAATTATAAAAATAAAAATAAAATAAGGATGAGCATAGGCTCACCCTTATTGTAACACTTTTTTAATTTTTAGTCTACTTTTTAAAGCTTTTCTTGCTAAAGTCGTACCAGAAACTAGATGCTAAGAACAATGATGAATAAGAACCAGCAAGCAAACCAATCAATAATGGTAATGCTAAGATCTTAACAGCTTCAACACCTACATAATATAAAGTAACTACAGCTAGAACTGTTGTAACGGTTGTAATAATAGTACGTCTTAAAGTCTTATTAATAGATTCATTGATAACTTGTTCAATTGTACGGCCATTCATAAACTTCTTTTCTTCTCTAATTCTATCAAATATGATAATTGTAGCATTGATAGAATAACCAACTATTGTTAAAATAGCAGCAATTAAGCTCGAGTTAAATGGTAGTTGGAAGATTGAATAGCAAGCAAGAGTTACCAAAACGTCATGCAACAAAGCACATACTGAAGCTAATCCAAATTTAAATTCAAATCTAATTGTGATATAAACTAGCATCAAAGCACCAGCAATTAAAATTGAGGTTAATGCTTTTTGTCTAGTTTCACGTCCCATAGTTGCGCCTGTTGTATCGTTGGAAATTTTTTCTTTTTCAATACCAAACTTTTCTTTTAGTTGATTTTTTATATCTGCAACTTCTTTTGAATTAAAATCTTTTGTGCTTTTTACAATTGCAGTTTGCTTCTGTTCACCTGAATATACTACTGATGAGGTATTATCAAGTGGTTTAAAAATTGACATCAGCTCATCTGAATCCAATTGACTGTCAGCATGTATTTCAAATACAGTACCACCTGTAAAGTCAATACCATAGTTGAATCCATTTATAAAATAGAAGACGATTCCTGTTAATATAAATAGAGCTGAGATAACATAAAATATTTTTCTGTTTTTAATAAAATCCATAATAAACCTCCTATGCTCCCCATACCTTTGGATTCTTTGTCTTAATGAATCCAGTCATTAACTTTAGAATCAATCTTGACAATAGAACTCCCGTAACCATTGATGCTACAATACCTAGCATTAATGTAATACCAAAGCCTTTAATTGATGCTACACCAAATTTATAAAGAACAAGTCCTGCTATAAATGTAGTTACGTTTGAGTCAATAACAGATGATAAAGCCCTATGATGACCTGCGTTTATTGCAGCTTCAGGTGTTTTACCAATCTTCAATTCTTCTCTGATTCTTTCGAAAATAACAACGTTTGTATCAACTGCCATACCGATAGATAAAATCAAACCTGCAATGCCCGGTAAGGTTAGTTTAACATCTAATAATAGATAGAAAATAACAAGTATTTCTGTGTATACAGTTAAACCAATTATAGCTGGTATTGATAAAGCCTTATATAAAATCAACATAATAATCATGATTGCAATCAATGAAATGCAAATTGCTAAAATTGATTTTTCATAAGCATCAAGACCTAGTGTTGGTCCTATAACTGAGCTTGTAAGTTCTTCTAGTGGTACAGGAAGTGCCCCAGCCTTGATAAGTGTTGCTAATTTAGCAGCTTCATCAATTGACATATTTTCACCACTAATTTGAGCTTTTCCCCCACTAATTGGAGTTTGAACTATTGGTGATGAAATAACTTCATTATCTAAAACAATAAAGAGCAATTTCTTTTGTGGTTCTGTTTCTGCGGCAAGTCTTTGAGTTGCCTCATAAAATAAATCTGAACCTTCTTTATCAAATTCCAAGCTAACAACTGGTACTTGTCCCTTAACAGGATCATCTGTATATTGAACCATAGATTCAACAACATTTTTACCTGTAAGAACAGTCTTGCCGTCTGGATCTACAAAAGCTAATTGTGCAGTCTTGCCAATAAGCTCCATAGCTTCTTCAGCATCTTTAACTCCTGCTAATTCAACTCTTATTCTATTGCCACCTTCAATAGCAATATTAGGTTCACTAAGTCCAAGACCGTCTACTCTTTGTTGAATAACAGCCTTTGACTGCTCCATAATTCTGGTTAGTTCATTGCCTGTAGCATCAGTTTGTGCTTCAAGTAGAACATAAACCCCACCTTGAAGGTCTAATCCGAGTGATATAGCATCCTTCGCTTTTACAAATTCTTTATTACCAACCTTTAGGCCAAAAAGACCCACGCAAGCAATTCCTAAAACAATCGCTACGATGATAATAAAGGATATAATGGATTTTTTATTCATAATCCCTCCCTAATCCTGATTTGCAAGTACAGATATAGCACATTCAATGCGCTTTCTTTCCATCTCGCATCCAATTTTATAAGTCTTATTAATGTCGTGGCTTTCAAACCAAGAATTAGCATGGCAGCCGCCACTACAATAAAACCTTGCCCAACAATCCTTGCACTCATCTTTAGTAAATACATTTGTGCATTTGAATTCATCTCTAAGTTTAGTATTTTCTACGCCATTATATACGTCTCCTAGCTTAAATTCCTTCTCGCTAACAAACTGATGGCAAGGATATAAATCGCCAGTTGGAGTTACGGCCATATATTCATGACCTGCTCCACAACCTGAAGCCCGCTTAATAATACATGGACCTTGGTTTAAGTCAATCATAAAGTGAAAAAACATAAACTTATCATCTGTCTTTAATATATCAATATATTCTTTTGAAAATTTCTCATATTCTTTTAAGATTTCATCCAGGTGTTCTTCCCTAATAGCATAATATTCATTAGGGTCTGTAACAACTGGTTCTACAGAAACTTTTTTGAAGCCCTGTTCATAGAAATCACGTATATCATTAGAAAAATCTAAGTTTTGATTAGTGAAAGTTCCTCTAATATAATAGTCCTTGTCGCCTCTTTGCTCAACAAGTTTTTTGAATTTAGGAACAATAATATCATAAGATCCTTTATCGGTTAAAGTCTTTCTCATTTTATCATTTACAGACTTTCTACCATCAAGGCTTAATACAATGTTACTCATCTCACGATTTAAAAATTCAATCTTATCATCCGTGAGAAGAACCCCGTTAGTAGTGCATGTGAATCTGAATTTTTTATTATATTCTTTTTCAAGCTCTCTGCCGTACTTGACAAGTTCTACTAATACATCGTAGTTCATGAGAGGTTCGCCGCCAAAAAAGTCTACCTCAAGATTTTGTCTATTACCTGAGTTTTGGCATAGAAACAATAAAGCTTGCTTACCAACTTCTAGTGGCATCAAGCAACTCTCACCTTTAAAATTTCCTTGAGCAGCAAAGCAATATTCACACTTTAAGTTACAATCATGAGCTAAGTGTAAGCAAAGGGCTTTAACCACATTTTGATTCTTAAAAGGAATCAGATCCACTTCAATTGGATCTGTAAAAAGCATTTCTTCATCAATCAACGTATTGATCTCAGAAATTGCTGTATTAATTTCATCTTCACTATAATTGAACTTCTTAGATAATTCTTCTACTGAGTATTCATCAAATATATCAACTATATCATAAATAATTTTATCCACAACATGAACTGCACCTGAATTAATATCTAGAACAATGTAAGCATTGTTTAGATAAAACTTGTGGATTTTATTTAACTTATCCATCATCAAAAAAATAGAGTGGAGAGTTCCACTCCTATTTTAAATTTGGATTTTCACACTTTTGGTTTCCAACAGTGCAGCTTGTTTTACAGGCTGATTGACATGATGTTTGACATTCACCACAACCACCTTTGCAATATGTGTGTTTTAAATTTTTCTTTGAAAGTGTTTTAACAAATTTCATTTTAACCTCCTATATTTGTCCTTCGATATCAGCATTTTTTGCATCTTTTTTATCAGCTACAGTGCCTACTGCTGATTTTAAAATTTCTACAACAGTACCATCTGCAACTTCAATCAAAATGATATCTTCTTTAACCTTAACAATTTTACCAAGGATACCACCGATTGTTATAATGTGATCTCCTGCTTTTAGTTCACTTCTCATATTTGAGATTTCTTTTTCACGCTTCTTTTGAGGTTTAATGATAAAGAAATAGAAAAATACAAGTACTAGAACCATTGGTAGTAAACTCATCAAAGGATTTGCAGCTGGAGCGGCAGCTTCTAATAAAGAGTTCTTAAGTAAATACTCTAAATTAAACATATATTCACCTCACTTACAGTAATTATACAATATATTTTATATAATTGCAATGATTATTTTAGATAACCGTATGACTTATAAAATTCTTCTTTGTATTCTAAAAATCTATCCTCTTCAATTGACTTCCTAATATTTTCCATAAGATTTATTAAAAAGTGTATATTGTGATAGCTCAAAAGTCTTGCGCCCAGAATTTCTCCAGAAACCATTAGGTGTCTGATATAAGCTCTAGAATAATTTTGACAAGTTTCGCAAGTGCAAGTTGGATCTAATGGGCCAAAATCATTTTTATACTTAGCATTTTTCATATTAATTCTACCATTAATTGTAAAAGCTGCACCATTTCTGGCATTTCTTGTCGGAAGCACGCAGTCCGCCATGTCAATTCCTCTTTCCACAGCTTCAAAAAGATAATCCGGAGTTCCAACTCCCATTAAGTACCTCGGCTTATCTTCCGGCATATAATCAGTTGTTACATCCATCATTTGATTCATCAAATCCATAGGTTCCCCTACACTTAGTCCTCCAATTGCAAAACCTTTTAGATCATGCTTGGTAGTTTCTATTGCCGATTTGATCCTTAAATCCTCATACATGCCGCCTTGAATTATACCAAACAAGGCTTGATTTTCGTTATTGCTCTTTGCATCAATGCATCTTTCAAGCCATCTTAAAGTTCTGTCAACTGAGTGTTCTACATAATCTCTATCAGCAGGATAAGGAATGCATTCATCAAAAGCCATCATTATATCTGAACCAAGATTCTCCTGAATTTTTATTGATTTTTCTGGAGATAAAAATATTTCACTTCCATCCAAATGGCTCCTAAATGAAACACCTTCCTCCGTAATTTTTCTGTTATCAGTAAGGCTAAAAACCTGGAAGCCACCTGAATCTGTTAAAATTGGACCATTCCAATTCATAAATTTGTGAAGGCCTCCAGCTTCTGCAATCAATTCATCTCCTGGACGCAATAATAAATGATAGGTGTTGGATAAAATTATTTTTGCATTTAACTTAACCAGGTCTTCTGAACTTAATGTTTTTACTGTTGCCCTAGTACCTACAGGCATAAAAATTGGAGTAGGTATATCTCCGTGTGTAGTGTGCAAAATACCTCTCCTTGCTTTTGATTTAGTATCAGTTTTTAACAATTCAAATTCAAATGTCATCTATACCTCCTACCTAATAAACATAGCGTCGCCAAAAGAGAAGAATCTATATCTATTTTCCACAGCATATTTATATATATCAAGAGTTTTTTCTCTTCCGATTAATGCCGAGACTAGCATAATTAAAGTTGATTTTGGTAAATGAAAATTAGTTATTAATGAATCAATCATTTTAAATTCATAACCAGGATAAATATATATATCAGTGCTATGATGACCAGGAATTAACTTTCCATTTTCGACAGCACTTTCCAAAGTTCTTACTGTTGTAGTTCCAACAGCAACAATCTTTTTTCCATTAGCTTTAGCGTTATTAATCTTTTCTGCAACTTCTTCTGAGATAAAATAATCTTCTGAATGCATCTTATGTTTAGATGCATCTTGCTCAGTTACTGGTTTAAATGTTCCCAAGCCAACATTAAGTGTAATGTATTCTAGCTCAATACCTTTATATTTAATCTTCTCAAGTAATTCATTTGTAAAATGAAGACCAGCCGTTGGGGCTGCAGCAGATCCCGGAATTTTTGAATAAACTGTTTGATATCTTTCTTGGTCTTTTAGTTTTTCATGAATATATGGTGGTAGTGGCATAGTACCAATTTCTTCTAAAATTTCTAAAAGAACTCCTTTATAATGCATTTTAACAGTGCGTATTCCCTCTTCGTCAAAGCTTAAAACTTCAAGCATAAGCTTATCGCCAAAGTAAAATTTACTGCCTACCTTTGCTTTTTTTCCTGGTTTTACCAAACATTCCCATATATCTTTTTCCTTTTCATGTAGAAGCAAAAACTCTACACTTTCATCTTTGTTTTCTCTGGATCCATAGATCCTTGCAGGAATTACACGTGAATTATTTAAAACTAAAATATCACCTTCATCAATTAAATCTGCAATATCTAAAAATTTTTTATCTATAATCTTATCTTGATCCTTATAATAGCACAATAGTTTTGAATCGTCTCTGCGTTCAAGTGGATGCTGAGCGATTAATTCTTCAGGTAAATAAAAATCGTAATCATTAATATCAATCATATATTTTCTTAACTTCTGCTCCTTCGTAATAAAATCTTACTATATCTCTGTAATTAAAATTCTGTTTGGCCATTTCATTGGCTCCATATTGGCTCATCCCAACACCATGACCAACTCCCATTCCAACAAACTCCACTTCATTATTTCCACCATTGTTATATAAAGTAAAAGAATCACTTGCCCTTCCGTATCCTTGCAATAGACATGATTTATAAAGACTTTCATTTTGATTAGTACCGTCCATAAGAGCAGGTGAATTTATTTCAAATTTGGTGGATTTTAAATTTGATACTCCCATTAGACTTCTAAATCTTTCAGCTCTTAATGAAACTTTACCTCCAGCGTATTCAACACCAACAGAAACAATCCTTCCCAATTCGTTTTTATTAAAAACAATAGATGTAAAGTTTGACATATTGGTCCCCTTTGATAAATTTTGGTCTATTAGACCAGTATTCGTCTTGTAAGTCCAATTTACTCTAGGAGAATTTAAGGAATAAGGGTCGCTTTTTGCAATCAAATAAGGGAATGCCTTACCCCACGTATCTTCAGCGGCTGCAGTTGCTCCTCCGCTGGTAGATCCATATGTGGCATCAATAATCTCATCATTATAAACAATAACTTCTCCCCTAGTCTCATCAACTGCATCTTTTATCTTTTGGCTTACACCTTTATTCCCTCTATAAACTTGAGATATAGCATCAGAGGTAAGGTTATATCCTTTATCAATAAATTTTTTACTGTTATATAATGCATATGACCTAGCTGCTAATGCTTGAGCTTTTATGGCCTCAACTTCAAAAGAGTCACCGACTTCATTGGCTACAACCGAATATATATAAGTCTCCATATCAATTATATTAACTAAAGATCTTCCGTTTTCAGCTAAGGTAAATAAACCATTGTATTCATGATTGTTATATATAACTTTATTATCATTTGCTTTTACCTTTATATCCATATAAGGTCCGTAATTGCTTGACCCTGACTCTATAAAAATTCCATTATTATAATAAATTTTTATATTATTATCGTATACAGTTTCGATAACAGTATATCCATCAAGCAATTGAAAGCCCTCACTAGTCTGAAGCGAGAAACCATTTTCAGAAGAGCCTATCTTAATCTTTAGCTCACCAGCATCAATCAAATTCTCCGCACTTATTTGCTTAGTACTTATAGTAAAAACAAAGATCGTTATTAATAACAAAATTATAATTTTTTTCATAATTCACCCTTGTAATCTATATTTAAGTGTTCTGCAGCCTGGCGAGTAGCAATTCTTCCCCTAGGTGTTCTAAGTAAAAACCCAATTTGTAATAAATATGGTTCATACACATCCTCAATAGTTGAACGATCTTCCGCTGTGGCTGCACTTAATGTATCAAGTCCTACAGGTCTACCAGCAAATGTAACAAGTAATGTTTGTAAGATCTTTCTATCGGTCTTATCTAAACCTAACCCATCAATTTCTAACATTTTTAGAGCCTTATCAGCATTTGATTTGGAGATTACCCCATCATCTTTTACAATAGCATAGTCCCTAACTCTTTTTAAGAGCCTATTTGCAATTCTTGGTGTCCCCCTACTTCTTCTAGCGATTTCGTATGCACCATCGTCTTCAATTTTAACATTTAAAATTTTAGCTGATCTAATAACTATATCTTTTAAACTTTCCACATCATACAAGTCTAAATTCAGCTGCACACCAAATCTGTCTCTAAAAGGTGAGCTGAGTAGACCTGCCCTTGTTGTAGCGCCAATTAAAGTGAAGGGTTCAATGTCAAGCCTCAAACTTCTTGCAGTCGGTCCTTTACCTACAATCATATCAAGACAAAAATCTTCCATGGCAGGATATAAAATTTCTTCTACAGACCTTGAAAGCCTGTGAATTTCGTCAATAAATAGCACATCACCTGTATTAAGATTTGTCATTAAACTTGCAAGATCTCCGGGTCTTTCAATTGCAGGGCCACTTGTAACTTTTAAATTTACACCCATCTCATTTGCAATAATTGTTGCAAGAGTTGTTTTACCAAGTCCTGGTGGCCCATACAACAACACGTGATCTAGGGTATCCTTCCTGATCTTTGCAGAGTCAATAAATATATTTAATTTGCTTTTAACTTTATGCTGACCAATATAGTCTTCAAGCCACCTAGGCCTTAGACTATTATCAAACACATCTTCATTAGATTGTAAATTGCTGGAAACAATTCTATCACTCATAATATCATCCTTTAATTAATCGTCTTTAAAAATACTTTAATCATTTCATCAAGTTCTAAACCTTTTAGATCTAGTTTTGCAATATGTTTTGTTATTTCATATCTTGAATATCCTAGACCTTCTAGAGCATCAATTAGATCAAAGTCAGGATTATCTGAGAGCTCATCGCTAGAAACGATAAATGATTTTACCTTATCTTTTAGTTCAATAATAATTCGAGCAGCAGTTTTTGCCCCTATTCCAGGACAAGTTGCAAGTAATTTATCATCACCTATATTTATTGCATTAACAATTTCATCTGTGTTTAAGGCTCCAACTATGCCCAAGGCTGTTTTAGGACCAACCTTAGAAACTGACCTTAGCAAATTAAAAATCCATTTTTGATCTTCATTATAAAAACCAAAAATAGCTATCCTATTTTCAGATACTATCTGTTCGGCAAAAATCATCCTCTCGCTACCCACAGATACATGGTCTCTCAAAGAAGCAGGAGCTTCTAACTTGTAACCTATTCCATTTATATCTATAACTATATTTTCAGAATCAACTTTAACTATCTTTCCTTCAAAATATTCGTACATATCTACTCCATCCTGTATTGATCTTTGAATCTACCAGCAAATGATAAACAAATTGCAATTGCTATAGCATCTGCAGCGTCATCTGGTTGTGGCATATGATCCATATTAAGTAAATTTTTAACCATTAATTGTACTTGCTTTTTATCAGCTCTTCCGTATCCAGTTATTGTCTGCTTAACTTGCAAAGGTGTAAATTCATATAAGGGTAAGTCATGTTGCTGACAACATAAAACTTGAATACCTCTAGCTTGGGCAACTTTAATAGCAGTTGTGGCATTTCTGTTGTAAAACAATTCCTCAACTGCAACAATATCTGGTTTATATCTATTAATTAAAAAATCTAAATCATCATATAATAATTTTAAACGTTCTGGAAAAGTAATATCTGGTTCTGAATTTATGATGCCATAGTCAACTAATTTTAATTTATTACCTTCTTCATCTATAATTCCGAACCCAAGAATTGCAAGACCAGGGTCTAATCCTAAAATTCTCATAATATCCTCTGATTAATTATAACAGATAGAGAAAAAAATTACAATAAAAAAAGGGCTTAAAGCCCTTTGTATTCTATAGAGCGCCTATTTTAAATCCTTCTTTTTCAACTTTTTCGCTGATATCTTGGATATTATCGGCTTCAACTCTAACTAAAACTTTTAAGATTCCCATTACCTTTGCATCCATTACAACCATGCTTGCAACGTTTACATCTTCTCTTCTAAATACATTCAATAAACGAGATAATTGTCCTGGTATATTGAAAATGTAGACAATCATTTGTTTGCCTTTTCCAAGATTGAATAAATCTGAGAAAGCTTTAAATATTGCTGCGTGGGTTAAAATTCCTAAGAACTTACCGTCAACATTAATAACAGGTAAAAATGGAATGTTTAATTTTTCAATAGCATATGATGCCTTATCAATTCCATCATCTGGATCCAGACTATTGATATCAGTCTTCATAAATTCCCTGGTTTTTAAGTTTAAGAATTCGTCTTTTGATAGGTCCTTATTGTAGTATGCTTCAAATATATCAGCCCTCATCAAGTAACCTACAAATTTGTCTCCTTCAACAACGGGTAGACTCATGAAGTTTTGTTCATCCAATTTTTCCATAGCAGTTTTAATGCTATCTTCTGCATTAATGAGAGTCAGCTGACTTTTTTCAAGAATGTGATTCTTTACGTACATAATATACCTCCTATTTGTTTTGTTCAAGCAATGATTTAAAAATGCTTACAGGTATATTATACCCCATTTCATCAATATTCTCAACTACTATTGTAATAATCATTGGTTTTTCTCCTGAAACAAATCCCGTAAACCAATAATTATATTTTTTCCCCGGTAATTGTGCCGTTCCTGTTTTACCGCCACAATTTTCTCCGATACCATAGCCAGAGGCTGTGCCAATCTTTACAACATCAAACATCGCATCTTTTATATAATCAGCTTGCCATTTTTCTATCGAAAGATTATATTTTTTTGCCTTTTGCTTTCTAGAAAATTTAAAATCATTTGTAATAATATAATCAACATATCTTGGAGAGTAAAAATATCCGCTATTATAAATTGCTTGAGTCGTTAAATTTATTGCCATTGGAGAAGCCGTTAATTCGCCCTGACCTATCTGTAAGATTGCATTTTTAAATTCATTATCTCCTTTTCTGATTGAAAAAGCATATTTTCCTCCAGTAGCTTTTTGAATAGTATTATTTATATTTTCAGTTAATTCTATTAGTGAGTCAGTATATGGAGAACCTTTTTCTGCAAAATATGTGTTCAGAGAATTTACTAAAGCCTTATGCAAGTCTGTCTTACCGTAAACCATTTTCCCGTAGTTTGAAACTGATCCCTCTCCAATATCTATGCTGCCTTTATCATCGTAATCTAAATTATCTGTATTATTTAAAATGTTTACTGCACTTATTATTTTATAAACTGACCCTGGGCTGTACTTGCCATCAGATACTCTATCAAGCATAACGCTTTCTTCTGAGCTAATTGCTTGTTCGAGTTTTCTTTCATCAAATTTACCGTTTGAATAATAAGTTAAAACATCCCCGTTTCTTGGGTCTGTAATAATTACTGCGCCTTTATAATTTCCCATTAATTGCATTGATTTTTTTTGCAAATCATGATCAACAGTTAATTTAAGATGCTCACCCGATTTAAAATTATTAATCTTATTTAAAAGCTTAGTCCACTCGCTTACCTGGGATGAACCTTGTAATGTCCCATTATAAAGACTTTCTAATCCACTTGCCCCATATTTATAATCTACGTATCCAATCAAATGAGAATAAAGACTTGGATAATTATATTGTCTAATATATTTTTCGCCATCATATACAGAATAGTTTATAAGCTTATCGTTTCTATCATATATATTTCCTCTTTTTACACTTACCATGCTCCTATGTGCCCTACTGTCATATTTAGAGCCGACCAAGTATTTTTGTCCAGCAGTTCCTAGGAGTGTAAGAACGAATATTGAAAATATAGATACGATAATAAATACCAAAATAAAAAATCTAATTCTTTTATCCATTGTACGACCTCAAGCTAGCTTGCATTGATCCAAGCATTATAAATGAACTAAGCATGGAGCTGCCACCGTAAGATAAAAATGGTGCTGTAATACCTGTTAAAGGAATGATATTAAGTGTCCCTAATAAAATAACCAAGAATTGCATCATATAAAAAGATGCTATCAAGGCTGATATTTTTTTGTAAAAGTCATTATTAACATTCATTGATAATAATAATCCATCAATAGAAAGAATTAAATACAATAAGATAATTGCAATACCAATAAGTAATCCCATTTCTTCAATTATGCAAGCTATAATCATATCGCTTAAGTTTACAGGAATAATATTTGGAATTCCAAGTCCCAAACCTGTGCCTAAAAATCCCCCATTAGCCATTGAAGTAATAGCAGTTACTACTTGATAGCTTGTAGATTTATATTGTTTGAATGGGTGCATCCATGTATAAAATCTAATCCTAACGTGAGGTAAAATTAAATAGCCAACATAGCCTGCAAGAACAAACAAAACAAGAGTAAATATAAAATATCTTTTATCTTTTACAAACATCAATAAGTAAGCCAGAAGCAAGGCAAAAAGTATTAAGGCTGACCCAAGGTCTTTTTGTATAACAAGCAGTCCCATATAGGTAAGAGTTAAAATTATATTTACTAAATTATAAGTTACCCCAAAAATCTTTTCGCTAGGAGATGAAGCTAGCTGAAAAATATAAAGTATCTTTATAATTTCCATCGGTTGAAAAAGGTGGCCAAATATTCTCACCCAGTTTTTTGCCCCATGGTCCACTACACCAAAAGTCAAGGTGATTGCAAAGAGAAAAAATATGCCTCCAATGTAATATAAGTATAGCTTATTTAAAAATTTTAAATTTTTAACTGCTATATATGATATATACATTAAGATTGATCCAATACAAAACCAAAACATTTGCTTGAAGCCGTATTCTGGACTGAGTCTAAAGATTTCTATTACACCTATAGAAAAAATCATAGACACAATAGCATAGTGTCGACCAAATCCGAGCATCCGTGAATTTAAAAATACATTTACAAGTCCAACCGCCAAAATAACAACCGGATAAAAAATATACTTACTAGAAAAATTATGAATTGGATAAAATGCTAAAACAATTATTGCCAAGACTTGAAACAAAAGAACATAGTAATAGCTTGAAAAAGTCTTCTTCATTTCATTACCTCTATTCTAATATCTGCTCCACCAATGCTTATTATGTCACCTTTTTTTATTACAGCTCTCTTAATTTTTTTGCCATTAACAAAAGTTCCATTTGAGCTTTTTTGATCGACAATGAAAAATTCTTCTCCATTATCTATAATTTGAAAATGTCTTTTAGAAACTGCTATATCTTTTGTTGCATAATCGTTATCAACTCCCCTACCAAAGGTAAAGTTATTAACAATTGGAATGTCAACCATTTGACTTCCTTCAATTATTCTAATAATTGTATTCCTATTTTTGCTTTCTTTGCTAAAATAGGTTAAAATATCCTTAAGGATATTAATAATAAAATAATATACGACCAGAATAAATAAATATTTAAATATTGTGGATATAATTGAAAATAAATCAAAATTCATATTTGCTCCTAAAAATGAGGTGTTAAATGAGAACTTGTATGGAAGAGTGCCTAAATTATTTAAAGTTTAGTCGCACTGAAAAAGAAGTAAGAAATTATCTCTATGAAATGGATTATAAGACTAATGAAATAGAAGATGCAATAGCCTATGCTAATGAACTAAAATATATTGATGACTACGATTATGCTTACGCATATGTAAATGACCATGTTTTAATTAATAAGTGGGGCCCGATTAAAATAAAACTAAAATTAAAAGAAAAAGGAATCCCCGAGGAATATATCAACAATGCCCTAATGGATAATGAGAAAGATATAATGAATAATCTTTATCAGCAATTTGAAAAAAAGGCAAATAGCCTAGATCTAAGTGATCAAAAAGATAAAAATAAAATAATTAGACATTTGTTAAATAAGGGTTATAATTACAGCGAAATATCAGAGGTACTTAACTCTTATGAATAATTATTATGTCTATATATTAGAATGCAATGACGGGAGTTATTATTGTGGAATCACTACCAACCTTCAAAGAAGATTAGACCAACATAACAAAGGCACTGCAAGTAAATGTACCAGAGCGAGACTTCCTGTTAAAATGGTTTACCATGAAGATGACCATTCTAAATCAACCGCATTAAAAAGAGAAGCACAAATAAAAAAGCTTACCCATAAACAAAAATATGAGCTTATTAAAAATTCCGAAACTTAGGTATCGGTTTTTTTATTGCTAATTTTTATCTACAGGTACGCTTTCGAGTTTTTCTCCTTCGACTGCCTTTATATTTTTAGGAATAGGCTTTTTGCCTCGAGCCTTTTTGTTTCTTTTTTTATTTTTTCCATACATAATGCCTATCATACTTGCATAAATGATTGAAACAAGACCAACGCTTCCACATATGATTGCTGTTTCTAAATCATTTACATTGGTCCTTATTATACTGCTCTCTCCATTTAGTATAAGTAGCTTTAATGCATATAAAACCAAGACAATACCTGGGATAAACTTTATTATCCTTCGTCTTGGAAACAATATATGAAGTACCATAACAAAAATTGCTGCAAGTAAAAAATAATATAACTTTGAACTAACATTCGAAGTGTATGGTATTAATTCTTTTAAAATTTTTAAAATTTGATCCATAAATCTCTCCACCTCCAGTATAAACTAAAAGTGCAAAAATATCAACTAATATATTTTAATCCAATCATCTAGCTTGTTGATATTAAATAAATGAGCTTCTGCTTCTGCACCCACAAGCCAGTTATCCATAACTAGCCTATATTTGTTGTTAATTAAAGAAAACTCATCTCTAATATCTAAATCATTGCTAGAAAGGCTAACAACCTTTAAGTTAGAGCCTGTATTAACAATAGCAAGAGTTTTTTCCGGAGAAGCACTATAATCAACTGCCGAAGGATACAAGTACTTTATATCTTCCATGCTAAGAAAGCTCCTCCCCTCTTCTTCTTGTAAATAGTTTGGATCTATCCTAGCATATACAGTTTCGCTCGCAATATCGCTATACAAATGTGTCCTTAATATCCAGTATCCATTTCTCCTAACAATACCTACATTTGAAGGAATTATCGTATAGTAATCTTTTTTTAAGCTATTTATATCTAAGCTACCTTTTATTAAATTCATCCAATTATTTCCAAGAATATCAGTAATATCAAGCTTAGTTCTTAATCCATTTTTCTCTAAAGAATACGTCTCATATCTTTCCTTAAAAACATTATTTAAAAAGCTTTTATAATTTGTATTTAAACTAATCATGTATGGAGATGCATAATCAATGATTGATGTCTGTCTTAAAAAATATTTTTCAATATTTAAATCTTCTATTGGGTTTGTGATATATTTATTATTAAATCTAAATACCAAATAATCTGTATAAATTCCACCATCTAATACCTTTTTATCATTTATGTTTATATAACCATTAGATTTTGGAATAACAAGGCCATCCGTTAAAAATACATTGGTGGAATTATAATCACTATATAAAAATAAGGTAAAATATTTTCCAGACTCTTTTGAGTCATCTCTGAGTCCAATAAAGGCAGCGGTGGTCTTTAGTGGCTTATAAATTGGTTTAGCTTTGTAGTTTGATGTTTTCTTTCTTGCTATATCATATTCTTGATCATCTAATTGCTTTATAAATTGCAATTCATAAATATGATTTTGATAATATAAAAACTGCTTATTATTGTACTCAACAATTTCCCCTAAGGACCTGCCTTCATTTAGAACTGAAATAACAAACGCATAATCCATTACATCACTTATATTGAAAATCTTTTCATAGCTAACATTGTTGTAAATAAAATAATTAACTAAATTAACTCTCTTAGTTGCAAAGCTAATATCTTTAAATTCTTCTCCAAAAATAAGAGCTTTATCATCATGAAAAACAACGGATAAGTTATTGGGAATGTTTTCTTCCTTGCCAGAAAAAGATTCATAAGCTTTATCAACCCTAAACTTCCCTTGAAACTGAGGAGGATTAATCCTGCTTTCATTTTTACAAGCAAAAGAAAAGCATAATGATAATGCACATAAAAGTATAAAAATTTTATTTTCGTTCTTTTGGAAGATAGATTTCAAATTTGCTTCCCTCTTTCTTTTTGCTCTTTACTTTAATGTATCCACCATGAAGGTTAACTATTTCATAAACAATTGATAGGCCAATTCCGGCATGAGAATTTCTACTGTGGCCACGATAAAACTTTTCGAAGATATGAGGTACATCATTCTCATCCATTCCTTCCCCATCGTCAGCAACAGTTACACAATAATAATCATCTTTCTCATCTAAAATAACCAATACATTCCCCTCAGGAGATGTAAACTTAAAAGCATTATCTAGTAAGTTTATAAAAACTTGTCTTAGTCTATTTTCATCGCCTTTAAAATTAGCTTTATTAACTTTGGATATAAATGATAAATTTTTATTTTCTGTTATTGACCTTGGTGTAAATTGACTAACAATACCCTCAAGATGTTCATTTAAATCAAAATTAGTATTTAATAATTCAACCTTATTGTTTAAAAGCCTTGAGAAATCTAATAGATCATTTACCATGCCGGTTAATCTATCAGTTTCTTTTTCAATTATATTTAAACCTTCTTTTACAAGCTCGGGATCGGATGAGTCTGCATTTAAAGTATATGCCCAGCCCTTAATGCTTGTAAGAGGAGTCTTTAGTTCATGACTAACACTAGCAATAAATTCATTTTTAATTTCATCACGTTTATTGATTTCAGAAGCCATATACTTCATAGTTTCACCCAAGGTTACAGTTTCCCTCGAGCCCTTAATAACAATATCTTCAGAATAATTTCCACCGGCAAGCTTTGACGCATACTCTTTTAATTTGCCGAGTGGTCCAACTATTTTATTGGACATATAAAAAGAAATCGCTAAAGCTATTGCCAAAACAACAAATGAGAGTAAAATAAGTATTTTTTGAATATTTTTTATGGAATTTTCTGCATCGGTCATATCATATTGAAAAATTACAGTGCCTATATTATTGCCATGCAATCTTATTGGAAGCGCGACACTAACTAACTTGTTATCAGTATAATCAAAATTATCTATCGATGTAAAGTAACCGTTTCTTTCAATGCTTGACTCTATAGAATTGACATCAAATATATCATTTCTAATTCCCATTGTACTTAAAATATTTTCGCCATCATTATTTAAAATTATAATATGCCCTGCATTGTACTCATAAATTGTCGACGCATCTTCAAGAACAACATTATCTAGGCCCTTGGAAAAATCTATATATCTGTATAAGTAATTTAAATTTAACTCTGCTTGAGATTTTGCCTTTCTAGATGTATCCCTATAAAAATAATTTTTTACACTCAAAATAGTTGCTAAATCCAAAACTACAACAGTTAAGAGTATTAGCAACCCATAAGTTAAAACTAGGATACTTTTAAAACTTCTTTTCACTATCTATACCTGTAACCCACGCCCCATACAGTATTTAAATATTTTGGATTAGCAGGATCCTCCTCAATCTTTGATCTAATTCTTCTGATGTTAACGTCTACAATCTTTGATTCTCCAAAGAAATTATCTCCCCACACTTCGTCCAAGAGTTCATCCCTTGTAAAAGCTTTTTCAGGATTTTTCATAAATAATTCCATTAAGGAAAACTCAGTTGGTGTAAGCTCAATTAACTCACCATTTTTTCTGAATTCGCGTTTTTCTTCGTTAAGATCAAATACATCGTCGCTAATATTTCTATATTCTGGCTCAACATCTACCCTTTTAGCAAGAGATTTTATTCTTAAAATAAGTTCGGTAGGATTAAATGGTTTAGTAATATAATCATCAGCACCAGCTTCAAGGCCATCAATTTTATCAAGGTCTTGAGATTTAGCAGTTAACATAATGATTCCAACTTCTTGATTCGTTTTTCTAACTTCTTTTGCAACTTCAATACCACTAATGCCGGGTAACATTACATCGAGTAAAATGCAATCATATACATTTTTACTTGCCATCTTTACGCCTTTTTCACCAGTGTCAACATCGTCTACTAGCCATCCCTGTCTCTCAAGATTTATTTTAATAAATCTCCTGATAGCATCTTCGTCTTCAACAACTAAAATTTTGTACATCATAATAGTATTTCCTCCAATCTTCCAATTGATGTGTAAAATATAAATGTCTTTATTCTCTTATCTTTATATACTTTAGAAATTATATCCCTATATGCTAAGAGCTGATGTGTATATAACTCATTATAAAAGCTTATGTCATTACTTATTTCAACAGTCTTATAATCTACAATAAAAATCTCATTATCTTTAATCTCTAGTCGATCAATTACAGCATCAATATGTTTTTCGTCTATATCCATGCTTATATTTTTCTCGCAATATACATCTCCATCTCGACTATCAATAAAATCTGAGATATTATTTAAGTGCCTATTTATTTTCTCGTAATCATAGATATCTGCAACATTATATAAATCAATAAGCTCATTAACATTGATATTTTTATTCTCTTGATAGATTTCCGCAAAGTGATGGATAAAATTCCCAAATTCAATATCTGCAAACACATTATCCTCAGCTTGAGAAGGCTTAATTGATTTTTCTTCAATGCCAATTTTGGCTTTTTCTTGTATATTTTCTATAATTTTAAACTCACTAAAAATAGAATTCTGATCCTTGATTTCAAACTCTCGTGCATGGTTTTGATATGTGTCAAATATTGGAGCTAGCATTGCCGTATTATATATTTTTTCATTGGTAAGACAAATAATTCTATCCTTTGCTCTTGTTATGGCAACATACAAAAGCCTATTTTTTTCTGCATCCAAATCAGCTGCCTCTTGTCTTTTTACAAGCTGATAAGAGCCCAGGATATCACTAAGTTTTATATATAGAGTTTGATCGCTTATAAGAAATCTAGAAAACTTTTGTGAATTTCTATCTGATAGATTAGGCAAGATTATTACCTTATACTGAAGACCCTTGGCCTTATGTATAGTGGAAATTTTAATTGCGTTTTCTGAATCAGAATAAAAATCAACACTTCTTAATTCGTTATTACTTTGTAATTCAATTATAGCATATTTTAAATGTTTTTGCTCGTTTTCTACTGTCTTTTGTAAATAATTTTTAAATTCAATTAAATTATTTATTGCATCTATTCCCCATATTTTTTTACATTTTGCTAAAAAATCTTTTTCTATATATAAATAGTCTAAAAACTCAGTGATACTATGCGAAAAGAAATAATCTTCTAAATCTTTAAAAATTTCAATACTATTGTTGACTTCTTTTAAATGGCCACTATAATTATTAAAATCAAAATTTATATCTAATTTTGATAAAACCTTATCTGATAAATCAAAGAGCACACCCCTAAGTGCAGAGAAAACATTAAATTTATTTTGAGAATCAATAAATAAATTAATTAAAATAATGGCTTCTATAACCTCTGGCCTTTGGCCCAAGCTAACCTTATTATAATTTATATAAGGGATGCCCGCTAGACTTAACATTTTTTCGATCTCATAGGCCTTGTTTGCGGTGGAAGTCAAAATCCCTATGTCTTTATAAGAATATCCGTCACTAATTAATTGGTTTACAATATCTGATAAAGATTTAGTAGAAAATTTTTCCTTGTCAAAATACATTATCTCCGATGGATTATCTTTATCGTAAATCATATCTGAATATTCTGGCAAAACATCAGAAAAACTCTTGTTAACAAATTGAACAATGCCTTTTGAAGACCTGTAATTTGTATCTAATTCAATAACCAAGCCTCCCCGCTTTAAAATTTCATTTTCAAATTTATTTATATTTTTATAGTCGGCTCCTCTAAACCTATAAATACTTTGCTTTATATCTCCAACTACAAAAATATTATTTACCGTAAAATTATTAGTTAAAATATCAAAGAAACCCATTTGCAAAGGGCTGGTATCTTGAAATTCATCAATCATTATAAACTTATATCGGTCTTGTATAACCTGTAAATGTTCTTTCAGCAATAAAGTTGCATCGACGGTTATATCAGTAAAATCAAATAAGTATAATTCTCTCTTCATTGCCTGAAATTTTTGATTTATATCATATAATAATTCTTTTGTCAGTGCATAAATTTCAGAATAATGTTCATCCAGGTCCACAGAGGCGGCTTGAATTTCATATAAAATTTCAGTTTTTAATAAGCCGAGCTTCGTTAAGTCAATGAGGTCTTCAATTGTTAATACATAATCATCTCCTACTTCTAAGAAATGTTCATCCAGATATGTCCACAGTTTATTTTTTCTAGAGTAATACTCTCTTGATAAATCATATAATTTTCCATAGGTAAGCTTAGGTTTGCTTGAAGAAGGAGATTTTAATTTTCTGTAGTCTAAATCTCCATATATATTTCTGGAATTTATATACAAATATACTAAATCATCTACGATGGCGCTCATATCATAGCTATCGTTTAACTCTTGCAGAGTGACTATAAGATCCATATACTTTTGATAATCTTCCAATAAATCTTCTATAATTTCCTTGAGAGTTATATATATTTTATTTTCATCCATTAAATCAAATCCAATGTATTTATCTGGCAAATATTCTTCTACTAGTTTTTTAAAAAATGCATCAAAAGTAAAGATGTTTAGTTGAAAGTCTGTATCTGCCCCACTTTCGTTTAATCTGCTTACAATACGACTTTTCATTTCTTCAACAGCTTTATTGGTAAAAGTGATTGCAAGTATAGCTTCTTTTTCTTCTGTTGTCACAGCCTTGTTAACCAAATTAATAAATCTTTCAGTTAAAACAGCCGTTTTTCCCGCTCCAGCACCAGCTTTAACTAAAACATTTTGATCAATTGTATTAACAGCTAGCCTCTGTTTGTCATCTAATTTAATCATTCCAAAACCTCTTGCATAGATTCATATATTGGCAATATCTACAATTATTTTTATCATCTGTTTGAGAAATTACACCCTTATCCATTTGACAAGCAATTTCTTTAATTTTTTCTCCTGCTGCTTCCATTATTTCATTAAATGTACTTCCGTCATCATCAAAAAATATCTGGCTTTTTCTATTGCCATCATCAATATTTATATAAGCAATCTCTTTAATCCTATCTTTGTACTCGCCCATATAAACCGGGAACTGTAAAGCCTCGCCATCCTTGATTCTATTTTTAGATTTTATAGAAGAACTTGTTAGCTTGTAATCCAACAAAATATACTTATCATCAACTTTATCTACTCTGTCAATCCGGCCTCTAAAGGATATATCCTCTCCCTTTTCATCCTTAAAATAATTGTGGGTAAAATCTTGTTCTGTTGTTAAAACATCTCCAGGTGTATCTGCTTCATTAATAATTAAAGCTTTTATCTTATCTTTCACAATCCTGATTTCATATTCATCAATATCAGAATAATCTTTTAAGGCCATCTCAAAAGTTGCCTCAAAGGAACCTTCTCTAAATTTCTTGTCTTTGTTTATTGTGTAATATAGCCTTAAAACTTCATGGCTGATGTTGCCGAGTTTGATATATGTCTCGTCAAAGTCCAAAGAAAACTCTTTGATGTAATCACAATAATATTTAAAGGGGCAATTCATATATGATTCAACTCTTGATGCTGATAATGTATTTTTTCTAAGATCTACAGCTGATAAATTATTATCCTCATTTATCTCATTATTTTTTCTAGATAAGTTTGCATGTGAATCTTTAAAATACGCTTTTTGTAAGTCAGTTATCTGGTATTCCCCTTTTGTAAATGCATAGTTTTTTAAATTAATTGTATCAAAATTAAGTGCCAGCATCTCTGACTTACTTATAACATTTTTTTCATAAGTGCAAAAAATAGTTTCTTTGGACTTGCTTATAATATTACTTATACCGCCCTTTATTTCCTGACGTGTAAATTCGTCAGATGGCATAAAACTTTTGTCATCAAGCCCAATTTGAATGATTAAATCATAATCTAATATAACTTCTACAGGATTTAGAACATGTATATTAGACCTAAATTTCCTAGAGTGAAAATGAGATTTAAAAACATCTTCCATGTAATATTTAGGGTACTCAATTTTTAGGTCTTTTATTTTTCTAGATAACCTATCCAAAAAAACATCTGTGTCATAATTTAATTTAATCTCGTCAGTTAGCATTGAATTTAATTTATTCAATTGGTCACTAATGTTTACAAGAGTCAACTCTTCATCTTGCAAAAATTTACGCACTAAGTTTATATTATAAAAACATTCTTTTAGACCTACATTAGTATATATTCCATAATCTGCTAAAATATTGGCCACTTGATCTTGAACAGACTTTGACTCATTTAGTATACCTACTTTTATTTCTGGATTGGATTTAAATTCACTAATAATATCCTCAGCTATCTTGTATAATAGCGAATCCAGGTTATCTGCCAAATAGTGTTTAAACTTTGTATTTATAGTTCGTTCATCATCATAGGCAATTGTATAGACATTTTTTTTAACTTCTAATAGTTCGATGATCTCCCTTTCTTTTACTGTTAAATACCTAGGCTTAATAAAAAATATTTTTTTATATTTGTCTAATTCACCTAAATAATTAGACTCTAAGATCATGTTAATAACTTGTGATTTATCATAATATCCATTTGAATTTAACATTCCAATATATCTATTGAATATATCTTGCTCATATGAATCGAGTTTAACGCCTCTAGCTACTTTTTCTTCAATCACATTATAAAGATCGTCGTTTCTAGAAATTTCTTTATCACCAGAAAATGCGAGCCCAAAATAATATCTTTTTAGAGATTCTTCAGCCAAATTTATAAAGTTTTTTCTAACAAATCTAATATAAAGCTCAGCGAAAGAAATTGTCTCGACATGAATTTGATTATAAGATAAATTTGCTAAAAATAATTTTTTTGATTGTACACTTGGTGTAATAATCAAAGTTTTATTTTCAGATTTTTCAATTTGATTAAGAAATTCATTTAGCGGTAAACTTTTCATTCTTAACCCTCATTATTCTTTCAAATCTTTCATTAATTTTATTATCATCAACTTTTTTCATAGCTTCAAAGATATTAGGAATTTTATTTAAATCATGACATATTAGTCCAATATCTCCACCAGCCTCAACAAACTTTATAAATCTTTCCTCTAAAGTCCCATAATCAGCGAGAGCATTCATGGTAAGATCATCAGATAAAATTAAACCCTTAAAATTATCCTCTCTTAATTTGCCAATCCAAACTTTAGAAAGACTTGCAGGCATATTATCAACAGCTGGCACCAGTATATGACCAATCATTACCCCATCAACAATATACAAATTTTCTCTAAAGGGTATTAAGTCTGAATTTAATAAATCTTCATAACTTTTATTTATAAGTGGAAGATTTTTATGAGAATCTTCTCGCGTAGCCCCGTGGCCAGGATAATGCTTGGCGACTGATAAAAGTTTTTCTTTGTCCATAGCTTCAATTACTCCCCTGGCAAATTTACTGACTGTATTGTAATCACTTGAAAATGCCCTATCACCAATAGCTCCACTTGCATTGGCTGGATTTGTATCCAGTACAGGCGCGAGAGGAGAATCAATGTGAAAAGCTTTTAATCTTTCGCTCAAATCTGAAACATATTGATCAGGACTGCTATTATTGGCATACCAATTAGCTGAATTCATTGGTTTATAGACAGCTTTTATCCTATCAACCCTGCCCCCCTCTTGGTCGACAAAGATAAAGGGAGCAATATAATTTTTATTTTTATAATAATCTTTGATTGATTTATTTAGATTTGCCAACTGATCAGATGATTGAATATTTCTCTTAAACAAAATAATAGATCCTGGCTTATATTTATCAATAAAAGCTTTTAAATTATCATCTAATACGGTTGATTCAATTCCTACGCACATCAGTTGACCAATTTTATCTTCCCTAGAGTATTTTTCCCTATTTTTCTCAAAATCTATTACGTGTTGTGTTTTGGGTTTGTTTTTCTCATTCTCCACAATTTCTTTTGATCCGCTCAACTTACTCTCATCAACTTTGCATCCTAAAAAAGAAAATATTAAGAAAAAAATTAATAATTTATTCATCTAACTTTTTATAAACCTCCAGTAACTTTGATTTATACTTTGAAGTAAATTTCTTATTGGATAAATATTCCAAGTCTCCATCCATCTTAGGCAAAATCATTTCTACACTTGCCAAAAGTTGGTGGTTTTTCATATCTAAAGACTCCAGTTTCCTATTTGCACTATAGCTTCCATACTTAGGGTCTCCTATAATAGGATGCTTCAAATTTGCCAATTGAGCACGTATCTGATGAGTTCTTCCAGTAATCAAATCTATTTCAACCAAAGAATATCTTTCACCAGTAATTATTGGCTTAACTTCACTCTGCATAAGTATTCCATCTTTTGATTTAACAATATTAGTTCGATTTTTCTTGTCATCTTTAACCATCCTATCTTCGAGTAAGCCATCATAAGTAAATTCACCCAGTACAATTGCATTATAGATTTTTTTGAAATCTCTTTCTCTAATTTTTTCGTTTATAGTTTTAAGTGCTTTTGCATTTTTCCCTACAATTACAAGCCCAGCTGTATTCCTATCCAATCTGTTGCACAGGGCTGGTATAAATGAGTTTTCCTCTCTTGGGTTATACTGACCACTTTCAATCAAATAAGCTATAACCCCATCAACTAAATTCTTTTCTCTATTATTGGTCGCAGAGTGTGATAATAAGCCATTTGCCTTATCAACTACTAAAATATTTTCGTCCTCATAAACTATATCTAAATTAATATGGGCATAAGTATTATCCTTTTTAGAAAATTTTTCAAAAGTTTCATCCGAAAAATAAATTGTAATCTCATCACCTTTTTTTAATATATCTGATGCATCCATTTTTTTATTATTATTTACAATATTCTTTTTTCTCATCATCTTCATAATAAAATTTTTATTAGCATTAGGTAAAAGCTTTGACAAAAACCTATCTGCCCTTTGGTCCTTATCATTTTCTCCTACAATTATTTTTTTCATTTTAATTACCCCTTTAAAAATCTTTCAATATCTGTTATAATTATAATACAAAAGTGAAATGTATACAAACGAGGTGTAAGATGACTAGAAAAGATAAAACAAAAGATTTATTATTTAATACAATTGACTATGTTGTAATGATTGTAATTATACTTGGAATAGTAGTTATACTGGGCCATAAATTTGAGCTCTTATTTAATAAGGGAAAAGTTGATAGCGAAGTTGCACAAACTGACGAAACTAATCCTGAAGTAAATATTACTAATGAGGATTTAAATAATAAGAACGATGAGAATACTGAAAATGCTGATAATAACTCAGCAGTTGATTCTAATACTAATCAAGATGAAGACGCCGAATCAACTGAAATAGATTTAACTGAAAATACAGAAGAAAATAATAATACAAATGAAACTGAAGAAAACAATAACGAAGATTCGAAACCTGCAGATACAACTCCTCAAGCTACAGGAGAAGAAGTTAAAATAACTATTCCACAAGGCACCTTGCCTGGTGGCATTGGCGAAATATTAGCAAGCCAAGGTCTTGTTTCAAGCAAAGAAGATTTCATAAATAAAGCTGTTGAACTTCAATTGGATAGAAAACTCAGATCTGGTGAGTTCACTTTCAAAAAAGGACAAAGCTTAGAAGAAATTATAAGAACTATTGCAAAGTAATTTAATATTAAAATAAAAATAGCGACCGATGGACTTATTCAAACCGTCGGTCGCTTTTATATTGCCATTTTTAATTTTATTAAAATAAAGATTGTTTAATATTAAAACTATATATTTATTCCATAGCCTTTCTAACGCAAGCTTCAATATCCAAAGTAAGTTGTCTTGATTTATCATAATCATCAGAATGCGAATAAATATAAACCTTTATTTTTGGTTCTGTACCAGAAGGTCTTATACAGAGTTTTGCGTCTTTTAAATTATAAATCAAAGCGTTTGTGCGTAAATTTTCATCTTCGTGCTTTGAATAGTCAATTGTCTCTATAGAATTTAATCCGTCAATTCCATCTTGCCTAATTTTATCCATAACATTTTTCATCTTTTCATTTGGATCAAGTCCAGAAAATTCTATGGAGAAATTATTTGATAGATGATAACCAACAAATTTATATAGATAATCCAAAACATCTATGAGTGTTTGGCCCTGTTTAATATAATAATCAGCCATATCAGCTATAAAGAGACTGGCACTGATGCCATCCTTATCTCTAACAAGCGTTCCTATTTCATATCCAATAGATTCTTCATAACCCATCACGAATTCTTTGTCTCTTCCATCAAGGCCATTTGCAACTCTAGAAATATTTTTAAAGCCTGTAAGGGTCTCAACAACTTCATAATCGAATTTTTCAGCAATACTCTTGCCAAAATCATCTGTCACAATTGTTTTTACAACAACCCCCTTATCAATCCCAAGGTCTTCCCTTCTTTTTACTATCCAGTATACCAATAAGGCTCCAACTTGATTGCCATTTAAAAATACATATTCACCTTTATCTTTAACGCAAATATTCATACGATCTGCATCAGGATCTGTTGCTATAATAATATCCGCACCAACTTTTTCTGCTAATTTTTTAGGGATGTCAAAAGTGCATTCAACTTCTGGATTAGGATATGGTATACTTGTAAAATCAGGATCTGGATATTTATGTTCTTCTGGTACATCAAAAGTGTAGCCTGCATCATTTAATATACGGCTTACAGGTTTTAAGCCTGTGCCATTATATGGTGAATAAACAATTTTTACCTTCCTAGCTTCATTTTTGTATAAGCTCTTATTTAATATACTTGAATAATAAACTTCAAATACTGAGTCGTCCACATATTTAATTTCAGAATCAGAAATGTAATCAAAAATACTTTCATAAGAAATATTTTTTGATGTTTCTTCAATAAAATTTGCATCATCATCAAGTATTTGGCTTCCACCTTTTTTATATACTTTTATTCCATTGTAAGCTTTTGGATTATGAGAAGCCGTAACCATTATACCAGCATCAGTATTATAATATCTTGTGACAAATGCCAGTTGAGGAGTCGCAATAATATGATTGTAAATATAATATTTAATATTAAAGTGCATCATTACTCTTGCAATCATATGAGCAAATTCATATGACATATGTCTTACATCATATCCAATTGCAATGCTTGGATTTTCATTGTTATTATGAAGAACCCATTTTGCAATTGCAATAGCGGATTTTAAAACCGTATACTCGTTCATTTTATTAGTACCAAGGCCTAAAACGCCACGCAAGCCTGCTGTACCAAAAGCTAAGTCATAACCAAAAGATGCCTCAATTTCCTCTTCTGTCATCGATTTTAGTTTTGCTTTGGTATCTTCATCTATTTCTTTCATTTCTAACCAAGTATTATAATCCTTAATCATATTGCCTCCTTAATATAAAATAAAACCACCTTGTACCACTTAATCAGTGATACAAAGTGGTTACACTTTGGCGGGAGTACGTGCGAATCGAACACACCAATGAAGCTCCGAACCCCATTCGCTGGTTTTGAAGACCAGAGGGCCCACCAGGACCCATCTACCCCCATATGGAAATTATTATACAATAACTTAATACTTTTTGCAAGTAAATCAATCTACAATTTAGATAAAGCTCTATGCACTGTTTTAAATAATTATATTTTAACAATTACTATAGAGCTTTATCATCTATTGTATAAATTATTTATTTTTTAAGACTTAATCTATTAAGTGCCCTTCTAAGAGCAGCTTCAGCCCTAAGAGCATCAATTTCATCTGCTGATTGTAATCTTCTTTCAGCTCTTTCTTTTGCGCCTTCAGCACGCGAAACATCAATCTCATCTGGCCACTCAGCAGCATTTGCTGCCATGGTTACAACATTATTTCTAACATCTATATAACCATCAGTAACAGCTGCCAATAAAACCTCTGAGCCCTGATATATTTTCATGTGATGAATCTTGGTTCTTGTAACAAAAGGACTCATGTTTGCAAGTACTGCAAACTCACCTTCAATTCCCTTTACAATTAGTTGATCAACCTTGCCTTCAAAAAAAATTCTATCTGGAGTTACAATTTTTAAATCAAATTGCATCTTACTTGCTCCTATTTGCTTTTTCTACAGCTTCTTCAATGGTTCCAACAAACAAGAAAGCACTTTCAGGTAAATCATCATGTTTACCATCGAGTATTTCTTCAAAACCTTTTATTGTTTCTGCTAGCGGTACATATTTACCTTCAATACCAGTAAAAGCTTCTGCAACTGTGAATGGTTGAGATAAGAATCTTTGAATTCTTCTAGCTCTAGCAACAGTAACCTTATCTTCGTCGCTCAATTCATCCATACCCAGAATTGCTATAATATCTTGTAATTCTTTATATCTTTGAAGAATTTCTTGAACGCGTCTAGCAACTTCATAGTGTTTTTCACCAACAATGTTTGGATCCAAAATTCTACTTGATGAATCGAGCGGATCAACTGCTGGATATATACCTAACTCTGAAATTGACCTTGATAAAACTGTTGTCGCATCAAGGTGAGCAAAAGTTGTTGCAGGAGCAGGGTCAGTAAGGTCGTCTGCTGGGACGTATACAGCTTGTACAGATGTAATACTACCAGTCTTTGTAGATGTAATCCTTTCTTGTAATGCACCCATTTCAGTTGCAAGAGTAGGTTGATATCCTACAGCTGAAGGAATTCTTCCAAGTAGAGCTGATACTTCTGAACCAGCTTGTGTAAATCTATAAATGTTATCGATAAATAACAAAACGTCTTGGTGCTTTTCGTCTCTAAAATATTCAGCCATTGTAAGACCTGTAAGAGCAACTCTCATACGAGCTCCAGGTGGTTCATTCATTTGGCCAAAAACAAGAGCAGTTTTATCAATAACTCCAGACTCTTTCATTTCATAGTAAAGGTCATTACCTTCTCTTGTTCTTTCACCAACGCCTGCGAAAACTGATAATCCCCCGTGTTCTGTAGCGATGTTATTTATTAATTCTTGAATCAAAACTGTTTTACCTACACCAGCACCACCAAACAAACCAATCTTACCACCCTTTGAATACGGAGCGATAAGGTCAATAACCTTAATTCCTGTTTCAAAAATTTCTGTGGCTGGTTTTTGTTCGTCGTATGCTGGAGGTTCTCTGTGTATAGGTGATTTCAAATCAGCTTTAATTTTCTTTTCATTGTCAATAGTCTCACCCAAAACATTAAAGAGTCTACCTAATGTTTTATCGCCAACCGGAACAGAAATTGGAGCTCCTGTATCTTCAGCTTCCATACCTCTTACAAGGCCATCTGTTGAATCCATAGCGATGGTTCTAACTGTATTGTTTCCGATATGCTGTGCAACTTCAACAACAAGAACATCTTCTCCAATTTTTATATTAATAGCATTTAGGAGATTTGGCATATCGTTTTCGAATTTAATGTCAACAACAGGTCCAATTACCTGTGTAATTCTTCCAATATTTTTACTCATTACTCCCCCTTAATTTAAAGCCTCAGCACCACTAACAATCTCTGTTAATTCCTGTGTGATACTGCCTTGTCTTGCACGATTATAATGCATACCTAATTCTTCTATCATTTCATCAGCGCTTTCTGAAGCATTCTTCATGGCTTGCATTCTAGCTGCCTGTTCACTTGCAGAGCTTTCAATCAGTGCTCCATATACAGCGATTTTAACAAACTCTTCAATAAGATAATCAAGCATGTACTCTGGTGATGGCTCAAATGTTATTAATTCTGTATCAACTTCTTTGTGTGATTCAATCTTATCAGCAGGAAGAAGTACAAGAGACATCGGCTTTTGAACTAAAGCGGATTGGAAATGAGTGTAAAAAATTTTAACTGAATCCACTTCTCCAGCTTTAAAAGCATCAATTGCCATTTCAGAGATGAATTTTGCATCTCCAAATTCAATGTCTTCCATCATGTTACATTTTTTATAAATCTTATAGCCTTTCTTATTAAAAAAGTCATAAGCCTTACCACCAATAGTGATTAATAGGTCATTTTCTTTATCGATGTTATCAATTGCATATCTTGCAATGTTACCACTATAACCACCAGCAAGTCCACGATCTGATGACACTATTATATGCATAGTGCTTTTTATTTCCCTTGTCCTAGTAAGAGGTGTCTTAACATCCTTTACAACTGATACAAGTTCAGAAATATTATCTGTAACCGTATTATAATACGGTCTAGTTGTTTCAAGTTTAATTCTTGTTCTTCTCATCTTAGAAGTGCTAACTAATTCCATGGCTTTGGTAATTTGTCTGATACTGGATACCGAATTTATTCTTCTTTTAATATCCTTCATTTTTGCTGCCATAATTCACCTCTAAAACTTATAAACAGATTTAAACTCATTAATTGCATCTATAATCTTGCTTTCTATTTCAGGAGTAATATCCTTAACCTCATCAAGTTCATTGACAAGATCAAGATGAGTATCGTTAATATAACTTAAGAATTGAGATTCAAATTCCTTAACTTTTTCCACAGGAATATCTTTCAAAAAGCCCTTTGTGAGTGCAAACAATATTAAAATTTGATTTGTTACAGGCATTGGAGAATATTGTGATTGCTTTAAGATTTCAAGAATTTTCATACCATTGTTAAGTCTATCTTGTGTGTCTTGATCAAGTTCACTTCCAAACTGTGCAAAAGCACTTAATTCTCTATATTGGGCAAGTTCAAGCTTAATACCACCTGAAACTTTTTTCATAGCCTTGTTTTGAGCGTTGCCACCTACACGAGAAACTGAAAGTCCAGCATTAACTGCAGGTCTTTGTCCTGAGAAGAACAACTCTGTTTCAAGGAATATTTGTCCATCTGTAATGGAAATAACATTAGTAGGAATATATTGAGAAATATCGCCAGCTTGTGTTTCAATAATTGGTAGAGCAGTTATACTTCCTCCTCCATATCTATCGTCCATTCTAGCAGCTCTTTCTAGCAATCTTGAGTGAATATAGAAAACATCACCAGGATAAGCTTCACGTCCAGGTGGACGTCTCAATAATAGTGACATTGAACGATAAGCAACAGCGTGCTTACTCAAGTCATCATAAATGATTAAAACATCCTTGCCTTGGCTCATAAATTCTTCAGCCATTGCAACACCAGCATAAGGAGCGATATATTGAATAGGAGCAAGTTCACTTGCACTTGCACTAACAACAATTGTATAGTCCATGGCCCCATGTTTTTCCAGTGTTTCTACAATCCCAGCAACTGTCGACATCTTTTGTCCAATTGCTACATAGATGCAGATTACATTTTCTTTCTTTTGGTTGATAATTGTATCTACAGCAATAGCGGTCTTACCTGTTTGTCTATCACCTATAATAAGTTCACGCTGCCCTCTTCCGATTGGAATAATTGAGTCGATGGTTTTAATACCAGTTTGTAAAGGAACAGAAACTGATTTTCTTTCAATAACGCCTGGTGCTTTAGATTCTATTGGTCTAAATTTTTTTGCTTCAATAGTTCCCTTGCCATCTATTGGTTGACCTAGAGGATTGACTACCCTTCCAATAAGATTATCGCCAACAGGAACTTCAACAATACGACCAGTTCTCTTAGCCTTCATACCTTCTTTGAGGGCGGATTCGCTACCCAATAATACGACACCAACATTGTCTTCTTCAAGGTTTTGAGCCATACCATAGATGCCATTTTCAAACTCTAAAAGCTCCCCTGCCATACAATTGTCAAGGCCGTACAAACGAGCAATACCATCCCCAACTTCAATTATGGTTCCAACTTCCGAAGTAGATATATCATCATCATACCTTTCAATCATCGATTTGATGATCGAGGTAATCTCTTCAGGTTTCATCATAATTTCACCTCTATCTTCTTTAATTTCTTTCTTAGTCTTTCAAAAGTTGCATCTAGCGATACATCTAACAGCTCGCCATCGACAAGCACATCAAAGCCCATCAAAAGATTTGGGTCTATAGTTTCTTTAACGACAACTTTTTTACCCATGCTTTTTTCAATGCCGCCAACTATTTGATTGATTTGTTCGTCGCTTAATTTTTTTGCAGCTTTTATTTCCACTGTGACTTCATTTTTTTCTTGAGAAACAATATTGGAAAATTCTGTATAGCATTCTTCAATATGATTTTCACGGCCTTTCCTAACCAAAACTTTTAAAAAGTTTTTGAAAATTCTCTCCTGGCTTTCACAAATCTTGTCTATAAACTCAATCTTATCCTTATCATCGATGATAGGATTTGAGAAAATATTCTTTAAATTTTCGGCCCTGTAAATTTCAATAAAGTCATCATATGCTTGTTTACAAACATCAATCTTATCTTGTTCTTTGGCAAGTTCAAATAAGCTATTTGCATAAACATTAGCTATTTTTGCCATTTTACTTCTCCTAGATCCTTAATTCTCTTATCAGTGAATTTTCTAGCGGTTTCAGGATTATGTTCAACATCAGATAAGTCTTTTGCTGTAAGAATTGCAAGATCAACAATCTCATCTTTAAGATTTGAAAATGCCTTTTGCTTCATTTCTTCAGCTTCTCTATTAGCACTTGCTATGATTCTAACCTTTTCTGATTCAGCCTCACTCTTTGCACTGGAAACGATTTTATCTGAATTATTTCTTGCATTTGCAATGATATCTCTAGCTTCATTGTTAGCTTCTTCGATTCTAGATGCGTAATCATTTCTCAATTCTTCAGCTTCTAATTTTAAATTTTCAGCTGATTTGATATTTTCTTCAATATGGGCCTTTCTCTTATTTAAAAATTCAGTAACAGGTTTAAACAAGAGATGTCTTAATCCTAAATACAGAACTAATGTTGTAATTAAAGTAACAGAAAAATTAAGAAGATCGGGAAATACATTAATAGTAATATCCATATCTATCTTATGTTCCTAAATTTATAGTCCAGCTAGTAATGGTCTTACGAACATTAAAATTAGAGCAACAACAAGTGAATAAATACCAGTTGTTTCAGATACTGCTTGACCTAAAAGCATTGTTTGCATGATATCACTCTTTGCTTCTGGTTGTCTACCAACAGCTTCAGCACCCTTACCTGCTGCAAAACCTTGACCAATACCAGGTCCTAAACCTGCGATCATTGCCAAGCCAATACCGATAGCTGAGCAACCAAGTACAAATGCTTCGTTTGAAATTCCATTCATAATAATTCTCCTCTCAAAATTAATTTTCTTCTGGAAATACATTTCCAATATAAACCATGGTTAACATGGTAAAAATAAATGCTTGTAATAATCCAGAAAACACGTCAAAGTATGCGTGTAAAACTGCACTTAGCGGTACAAGCGCAAGACTTATTTTGCTGAGCGCTGAGTGCACCAATTCCATAATAATCATACCACTTAAAATGTTACCAAAAAGACGGAAACTTAAGCTGATCGGGGTTGCAATTTCACCCATTAGATTAATCGGAAATAAAACTGGCATTGGTTCAAAATACCCTTTCAGGTAATTTCCAAAGCCATTTGACTTTATACTGAAAAAATGAATCTGTACAAAAGTCATTAAAGCGAGTGTGCCAGTAACATTATAATCACTTGTTGGCGGTGTAAGCCCTAATAGGCCCAAAAGGTTTGCAAAAATTAAGAACAATAATATTGTTCCCATATAAGGCACAAATCCACGCCTAGCCACACCCATTGTTTGATCAACAAGACTTGTTACAGCCTCTACAAATATTTCCATTAAATGCAAAAGTCCACTTGGCTTTTTTGTAGGGTCAGCTTTTTCAGCTGCCCTTTTTACAAAAAATCCAAAAATTAAAAGTGCTATAGTGACTAATACGGCATTAAATACAGAGTCGTGTAAGTGGTATTGGCTGCCGCCAATATTGAAATATATTCCTTTTTCCACTAAATCCTCCTCTCAATGCTTATTTATTTTAAAGTAGCGTAAATAACTGCTTTAATTGTATGCATTCTGTTTTCTGCTTCATCAAAAACTTTACTTCTTGATGATTCAAAAACTTCGTTTGTTACTTCCATTTCCTTTAAGCCAAATTTTTCGTGAATATCTTGGCCAATGGTTGTCTTTAAGTCGTGGAAACTTGGTAAGCAGTGCATAAAGATTGCATCTTCAGCTGCATTTTCCATAGCTTCTTTGTTTACTTGATATGGTTTTAAAAGTTTAATTCTTTCTTCCCATACTTCATCAGGTTCACCCATGGATACCCAGATATCTGTATACAATACATGAGCTCCCTTTGTACCTTCTTTGACATCTTCTGTCAAAGTGATTGTAGAACCATTTTCTTTAGCAATTTTCTTTGCTTCTTCAACAAGCCATTCTTCTGGGAATAAATGTGATGGTGCACATGCTGTAAAATTGACTCCCATTTTTGCACAAGCAATCATAAGTGAGTTAGCTACATTGTTTCTAGCATCACCCATGTAAGTAAAGTTGATTCCTTTTAGTCTTCCAAAATTTTCTTCGATTGTGAGTAAGTCAGCAATCATTTGAGTTGGATGGAATAAATCTGTAAGTCCGTTATATACAGGAACTCCAGCATAATCACTTAGTGTTTGTACTAAATCTTGTGAGAAACCACGGTATTCGATAGCGTCATATAATCTACCAAGTACTCTTGCGGTATCTTCAATAGATTCTTTCTTGCCCATTTGTGAGCTGCCTGGATCAAGATAGGTAACTCCCATTCCCAAATCGTAACCAGCCACTTCAAATGAACAACGTGTTCTTGTAGATGTCTTTTCAAATAGCAAAACCATGTTTTTGCCTTGCAGATATTTGTGGTCGACACCATTCATTTTCATGTTTTTAAAGTTCTTGCTCAAGTCTAGCAAGTATCTGATTTCTTGACTTGAAAAATCAAGTAGTTTTAGGAAACTTTTTCCTCTTAAATTTACTCCCATAATTCACTCCTTATTTTATTTAATGGTTTTAATCCATCTTCTAATATGATATAATATAAATGTTAAAAATGCAAGTAGAAAGGGGCAAAAATGAAACACTTAAAATACTTAACTTTTATCACTCAGCTAGGGTTAAATTTAGTAACATCTATTCTCTTAGGATGCCTAGTTGGCTACCTTCTAGATAAGCTTTTTAAATTAAATAATATATTTTTTATAATCTTTATGATATTTGGAATTATTTCGGGCTTTGCAAGCGCCTATTTAAACATAAAAAAAATAATCGATAAGGACAATAAAAAAACAGGTGAAGATGATGAATAATTTTTTATTTCTATATATTAAAACATCGTTTATAATATCCGCCATTATCTCCCCTGTTTATTTATTTTTTGAAAATCCCCTTCCGCTAATAATTGGCACATTTTTTGGCACGGCAATTAGGTGTTTGCTTTTTAAACTTTCCGCACTCGATTTGGATAAGACTTTAAATAAAAATCCTGAAAAAGCCAAGTCATCTGCTAAATTAAATTATGTTAAAAGATTTATTTTTTATGGTTTAGCTCTAACAGTAGCCCACTTTTCCCCTTATTTAAATATATATACTTGTGCCATAGGGCTATTAACCCTATCTTGGGCAATTTATATTTTAAACTTCATAGATATCTACAAATCTAAAAAATCCAATTAAAAGTGATTCCACTAATATTCTGGGGTCATTTTTTTTGCTTTTAATTATCAGATCTGCTTGCTTGGCCAATTTTAAACCAAGCTTTAATTCATCTGCCTTATATTTATTTATACTTGCCCTGATTTTTTTATATTCAAATGGTGATATGCCAATTCTTTTAGTGGCTTCATATTGGCTTGAACCAAGCTCTTTGTATACCTTATTCATATTGATAATTTGCCTAGTAATCATATATAAAATCCTTACAGGTTCTTCGTTGGTTTTAAATAAATTATCAATCTGCCTAAAGGCTTCTTTTTCATTTCTTTCGTTAATTGCATCCGTGAGTTTAAATATATTTGAGCTTGGGCTCTTGCTAGTCAGTTCTTCTATATCTGCAATAGTTATTTTTTGTTTTTGTGTAGAGAAAAGTTTATTAAGTTCACTGTCAACAAAATATAAGGAATTATTCTGATTTTCCTTTGTGTAATTTATGTGCATCAAAAATAGCGATAAAGCATCGTCGTCAATATCCACATTATTTTGCTCTATCTTTCTGCCCACCCAATTTTTTAATTGGCTTTCGCTTACAGTATTAAACTCTACAATGGAATCAGCTTTTGATAAAAACTTATAAAAATTCGTGGTTTTTTTAATATTGTTTGGAGTAAACATAAAAATTACAATTGAGCTTGATCCAAGCTTAATTAAATCTTCTATTTTACCAGCCAAATCTTTTGTCTGGGCATCAGAAATGTCCTTAACAACAGTGAGTCTCTTTTCTGCCATTAGTGGAAGTTGGTAGGCAGACTCTAAAATATCATTTACACTTTGCTTGCTAGCATCAATTAACAAGTAGTTCATAGATTCCAAAGATGGATCTACATAAGCCTCTTTTACGAGTTCTAACGTATTGTCAGCTAAAAAAGTTTCCTCACCAACAAAAGCATACGGACCACCTATCATGTTTTTCTTTATCCTATTTATAAATATTGAATAGTCCATCTTTCCTCCCTATATAAAACCAAAATCATAGAGACCAATACCTGCAAATAAATTATTATTATAGTCATTATACTATTTTTGCCATTGTAAGTATATATTTTAAAATCATTGAGGTCAAAAGTAATGAGCCCGTCTAAATCTGTCCTATAAATATTTATTCCCCTTTTCTTGTACCTGTCTATAACTTCCTTATGGGGATGACCAAATTTATTTTTCTTACCAAGGCTAATAACAACATTTTTAGGGCTTACAGCATTTAAAATTTCATCACTCGAAGAAGTTTTAGACCCATGATGAGGTGCTTTTATGATATAAGTTTTTGGAAATCTGGCTGATATTTTTTGTTCAGCTTCTTCCTCTATATCTCCGGTAAATAAAACTAGGTTTTTATTTTTCTTTCTAAAGACCGCCACAATTGACCTGTCATTTTCATTTATCAAGTCCTGGTTTCCTCCAATAAAATTTATCGAATAGTCTTTGCCCCAATTAAAACTAGCATCCTCTCTTACTTCTCTCGGCTTTAATTTTTCAAGTTTGTCTTTAAAATCACCTTGGTCATCATCAGCCTCGTACTTATGGTTAACGATGACGTGTTTAATCTTTATATCGTCGCTCAATTCAGTGAAGCCACCTGCGTGGTCATAATCATAGTGACTGATAAATGCGTAATCTATTTTTCTTCGACCAGTTTTTATTAAATATGGCTCAATAATATTTTTACCAACAGCCCCCTGATTTCTGGGATTACCTCCCGAGTCTATCATAATATTCTTTTTTCCAATACTTATAAGTGCTGCGTCACCTTGCCCAACATCTAAAAACTCAACCCTATCTTGATTTTTAAAGTTCATAGGATTTGGTATTAAAAGAATTAGAATCATAATAAAAAGAGTCTTGTAATCAAGTTTTACCAATCTAAGTTTATTATAAAATATAATCCCGAGTAAAATCAAATAATAAATTACTATGATTATTTTATCCGGAGACTCAAATATAGCTATCAAATAGCTTTTATTAAAAAATTCCGTAATAGTATCTAAAAACTTGTTCATATTATTTATTGCAAAAGCAAGACCAAATGCCAAAAACTTTATTTTAGAAAATAATAGCAAACAAACTGATAAAATTAAATACAAGCTGAAGATTGGAACCAATAATATATTTATAAATACAGTTAATATATTTACCTTGTTAAAATAATAAATTACTATTGGCAAGGTTGCAATTTGTATTGAAATATTTAAAAGTAAGGCCGTTTTAAAATAATAGGCAAAAGTCTTCTCATACTTTATATTTCTAGCAAATCTACTATAAATAAAAACAATTCCAAACATACAAGCGTAGGAAAGCAAAAATCCAATTGAATAGATATAATATGGGTTTATAAACAGGCTCGCAAGAGCTGCTATTAATAATGCGTCTTTAGTTTCTAGACTTGGTCTGTAGAGCCTCTTGTATATTAATACATATATCATTATCGTTGCACGAATTAGCGATGGAGTAAAGCCTACAACCAGGCAATATAAAAATATTACAAGAGCCGAAAGATAACTTCTGGCTTTTATTTTCATGCCTGTTAAAGAGAATATAAAAAATATAAACGAAAATATTAGCCCTAAATGCAAACCTGAAACAGATAATATATGACTTAGGCCTATTGCCATTATATTTTGTAAAATAGGAGTATCTTCTCTATATCTTAATGTTAGTCCTCTTGAGATCGTACTGGCGTTTTCATATAAGTATTTATCATAAACTCCTGCCGCCCAGTCTCTTATATTTTCAAACTTGCTAAGCCACGACTTGCCTGCAAAGTTAAGATCTGCATCTGAAAGTTTATAAAAAATACCATTTGAATAAAAGTAATTTCTGGCGTCAAAAAGAAAAGGCATGGTTCTTCTACTGTGCATCTCAAGTCTTCCCTGATATTTTACTTTGTCTCCCCTATTTAATTCTTTGCTAACATCGTAAGCATAGACTTTAGATAAGCCACTGCGTATAGTTATTCTGTTATAATCATCAAATGTTCTTACATCTGTCACGATGCCATCTGTATCAACAATTTTATTTTTATTAAATGAATTAAATCTTAAGAAGCTATTGGTAAAAGCCAATATCATTACCATAAGCAAAATCAAAGCTCTCTTATTAGATATCCTGTTCTTCTTAAAATATATATATGTAAATAAAATAAAAATAGGAATTGTAAAATAAAATTCTCTTGCAAATATTCCCATTAATAAAAATAAAAGTAAGTCTGCCATTTTTCCTCCAGAATAATTATACAATATAAATAAAACTTTCTCCAGACTTTCTTAGCCATAATATTTTTGAAATTTAAATGTATTGACTCATTCTCTAAATAAGTTATAATATAAACGGAGGTTATTTATGGATTCAAAAGACACTAAAATATATAAGATGGCTTTATATGCAGCGGAGTCCATGATAAGAAGTGGATCTGAAACATACAGAGCTGAAGATACAATTAAAAGAATGCTCGCCAGTCGAGATATTCATAATATATCCACCTTTGTATCGCCAACTGTAATTATAATTGGCGATAATACTAAAGATGGGATGTGCTTTATTCAAAACATAGATAAAAGATCGTCAAACTTGTCACGAATAGAGCTTATCAATAATCTAAGTCGGTCATATGTAAATCATGAAATCGATACAGACGAAGCTTTTGAAAAACTCAAGGAAATTAATACACAAAGTCCATATCCTTACTGGCTAATTATTTTTGGAGGTGCCCTCGGCTGTGCTATTTTCTCAATACTTATTGGTGGAAATATCAGTGATTTTATTGCAACATTAATCGCAAGTTCAATCTCTTTCCATAGCTGTGAAAAAATTATTGAACATACTAATGCACAGTTTTTAGGTTTCTTTGTTTCATCACTAATGGTAACACTAATAGCAATTGGTCTAAACAAGATTGGTCTAGGACAAAACCTTGATTCTACAATAGTTGGATCAGTCCTTCCACTCGTACCTGGAGTAGCGCTTACAGCAGGTGTTCGTGATTTTATGAGTGGAGACCTGTTAAGTGGTATGGCCAGAGTTATGGAGGCTGTTACAATAGCAATTGCAATTGCTTTTGGAGTTGGTTTTACAATTACATTTTTCACATTCTTTGGAGGTGTATTATGAGTTGGTTAAAAATATTTGCCCTTAGTACAATTGCCGGCTTAAGTTTTTGTCTTATCTTTTCAGTTAGACCAAGAAATATGATTGTTTGTGCTTTATTTTCTGGCATGACATGGACCAGCTTGCAATATCTCCAATCCTTGGGAGTTAATTCTGTATTTGCAACTCTGATTTCTGGATTCTTATTAGGCATAGGGACAGAAATCGCCGCTGTAAAATTAAAATCACCAGCTATTAATTTTATTATAATTGGTTTTATTCCACTTGTTCCTGGGCTTAAAACATATCAAGGTATCTTAAACTTAATAGAAGGCAATCAAAACGCTGGAGTAGCTTTGCTATTTGAAGCCTCGTTTATAGCAGTCGCAATTGCCGTATCAATTATGGTTAGCTCATCAATAGCTAGGGCATTTAGATTAAAAGTCAAAAAAAAATAGCCCTTTAAGGCTATTTTACAAAATTAAATATTCTAATTATCATTACAATAGACTCTTCACAGGTAACGTTCCTCATAGGGTCTATTTTTTTCATGCTGTCCCCTTTTATTATTCCAGTATTTAATAAAGTTTGAACTGATTTTTTTGCCCAGCTTGCAACTTGGTCCATATCCACTACATCAACTTGCTTTTGCTCATCAATACTTGCATTTAATAAGTTTAAGAATCTTTCAAGTATAGTTGCCATTTCTTGCTTGGTTAAATTTAATTCACCTGCAAAACGATTGCCTTCCAGGCCACCAACCCCATTAACCAATCCAAAACTATGGGCTAAATTTATATCCTTGTCCGTGACATCATCAAAAGTCAAATTAACATCTGCTTTTTTCTTACCTATATAAGAATTTAGCTTCATTAAAACTTTAGTAAATTCATATCTAGTTATAGGACGACTAACATCATCCTTAAAACTGGAAAGAATCAGACCCATTTTAATAGCTGTGTCCATTTCATTCTTGCTCCAGTAAGAAGATTTTTTAACATAAGAATCATGTCCTAAAATAATAGGATCTATAAATTCTGTTTTTATATTTTCTCCATCCTTATCGTATGAATATCTGAGCCTTATTGAAACAAGTGTATTATTTGCATTCATCTCAGCCCTGTCTTCAAAGGGTGAAAATCTAAGTTCATTTACACTTGCATCTACAGTGTGTAAGGGCTTTTCTCTTTCACTTAAGTACTTATTTTGATCGAGTTTAACATCCATCTCAACTAAAACATTACTTATTTCACCGCTGGCAATGGCCTCTTTCATATCACTATTGATATTCCAGGAAATCTTTACATATTTATCATCTTGAGCATCTATTTCTCCAACCAAATTATCAAAAGTATAGACTTGGCTTGCAAGACATTGAGATGAAATAAGTACTATAAGCAATAATAAAATTGCTATTTTCTTCATAATTCCTCCTTAATTCTATGACGATAATAACTTATATCGCCATATTCAGTTGTTATTACAACTCTATTTTCATCTAAAAATTCTCTGTATTTTTTAAGTTCAGAGTTCAGAGTGAAAAACGCAAAGGAAAATACTAAGGCTGATCTAAAGAAGGTTTTCTCACCTACATATTTTTTCATAACAGATGACGGCAATATAAAATATAAGAGCGAAAAGCATCCAATGGGAATAACTTTTTTATCCATATCTTCATAAGAGCCATCAAAATAATCTGTGAACATCCACAGTAGATCATCTAATGATTTTGTAGTGCTTATTATAATTTGATTATCATTAATATAAGCCTTTAAACTATTGAGAAATTTTTCAAACTGATCTTTTGATAAAATATTTTCAAAATCAAGTTTATTTATAAAATCATAATTATACTCCATATTTTCCTCCGATAACTAATTATACAATATTTTGCCATTAATTGCAATAAAAAAGGGCCTTAAGCCCTCTTTCCTAGAAATCCCAGGTAAGTTTTCTGCCTCCAATTAAATGAAAGTGAAGGTGTCTTACTGATTGACCACCATCTTCTCCAACATTGGAAACAACCCTGTAACCATCATCCAAACCAAGTTTTTTTGCAACTTCTTCAATCTTTAAAAATATATGACCTACATTTTTTGCATCTTCTTCAGTTAATTTATCCACTCCATCAATGTGTCTCTTAGGAATAAATAGTACGTGCACTGGTGCTACTGGATTAATATCCTCGAATGCATAACATATGTCATCTTCATAAACAAGCTTTGACGGAATATCACCTTTAACTATTTTGCAGAACAAACAATCCATTTTAAATTACCTCCTTGATTTTTTAATTCTACATCCACAACTTGATTTATCTTCAAATTTGAATTTTCATTTGCATCTATTTCGGCTCTAATGTAATTTGAAGTATAGCCTATAAACTTTCCTTTTGACCTCTCCTCTATCAAAACTCTTTCTCTCTTATCCACCATGCTTCTGAAAAATTCATCTTCTAATTCTTCGGAGACATCACGAAGTAAGTGAGCTCTCTCATTTTTTGTTTGAGGATCTATTTGATCCATTAGTGCGGCCTTTGTATTCTTCCTAATTGAATAAGGAAAAACATGGATCCTAGAAAGTTTTATGTCCTTTACATAATCTAAAGTATCTTTGAAGTCATCATCCGTTTCATTTGGAAAGCCAACGATAACGTCGGATGTGATGCCTGCATCCGGAAAATACTTACGAATCATTTTGACCTTTTCTTTAAAAACTTCTCTTGTATACTTCCTGTTCATTAATTTTAAAATTTTATCACAACCTGATTGAAGGGATAAATGAAAATGCCTGCAAAAGTGTTCTATCTTAGAAACTCTCTCTAAAAAGTCATCCGTTATTACACTTATCTCTAAGCTTGAAAGCCTGATTCTCATATCCTTATCAACTTCAGCTACAGCTTCAATAGCATCTATAAGTTTATAACCGTCCAAATCTTTTCCGTAGCTTGCAACTTCAATGCCGGTAATTACAAGTTCTTTAACACCGCTTTCCTTTAAATACTGGGTTTCTTTTTTTATAGTCTCTATATCGCGAGAACGCACTCTTCCCCTAGCGTATGGAATAATACAATAAGTGCAAAAATTATCGCAACCATCTTGAATCTTTAAAAACGCCCTGGTTTTTTCACCTGTAGAATGAATAGGCAAACTTTCATAGACCCTGTATTTGGAAATATCACTCACCGCATTAGTTTTTTCTCCAAGTTTTAATGCATGGTCATTAATAATATCTACGACCTTCATCTTATCAATATTTCCATAAACTATATTTACATTTTTATTTTTTAATAATTCATCTTTTGAAACTTGGGAGTAGCAACCCATAATAATCGAAAGATTATCAGGGTTAATTCTTCTATTGCGACCAAGGGCCTGCCTGCTTTTTTTATCGCTCTCATTGGTTACTGAGCAAGAATTTAATATAAATACGTCGCAAATATCATCTTCTACAAGTTCATAACCTAAAGCATCAAGCGCTTTAGAAAGAGCCATGCTCTCAACAAAATTTACCTTACATCCCAGTGTCTTAATCTTTACTTTCATATGCCTCCACGCAAGAATTTATAATCGATAATGCAGAAAATCCTGCTAATTCCGATCTTAATATCCTTGAAAATAATCTTATTGGCTTCACGCCATTTTGCATTGCAAAATCAACTTCATCTTTGTGATAACCTCCCTCAGGTCCTACAAAAATTGAAATTGAATCTATATTTTTTAAGTCTAAATTTCCTATATAATTTGAATCTTCAAGCTCATATAATATAAGGCTCAAATCATCTTGTATTGCATTTAATACTGCATCTTTAAAATCAACTGTCTCAGAGATTTCCGGTAAAAAGCATCCCTTCGACTGCTGGGCAGCTTCTTTTAATATCCCATAATTTCTTTCGCTAACAAAATTTCTATCCTTAATAGCTTCTGTAAACCTAGTAACAACAGGTATAAATTCAGAAACTCCAAGAGCTGTGCAATATTTAAATACACTTTCCATCTTCTTTTTATCTATAACTGATTGAAAGAGAGTTATTTTTGGTCCAAGATTTTTTATCTCTAATTTTTCTATTGATTGGATCTCAGCCGAGTTCTTACTCACTTCAACTATCTCGCATAGATAAAGCTCTCCATTAATAACCGCTTCAATTTTATCTCCAAGACCAAGCCTTCTAGCTTTAATCATGTGCTTATAATCGCCATCGGTCAAGATAAAGTCGTCCAGGAATACTCTATCCACGGTACTCTCCAGTTATTCTTGTCCACTCATTCATTTTTTCCTTGGACAGGATTGCAAATCCTTTTTCAATCATAGCGGATTCTACAATTTCATCTTTCTTATCTACAATACCTGATAAAATAATTTTTCCGCCAGGTTTTATCCTCTTAGAAAAACCTTCCATCATATCAACTAGGGTTTCAGCATAAATATTGGATAAAATATAGTCGTATTGCTTTATATCTACATCTCTAAAATCTTTTTTGAATAAATTTATTTTATCTTGAACGCCATTTAATAATAAATTTTCCTCGGCGCTTTTAATTGCTAAATCATCTATTTCATAAGCATCAACCTTGCAATCAAAATATTTTGCACATGCAATTGCTAAGATCCCACTTCCAGTCCCTACGTCAAGCACATGGCCGTGAGGTTTAATGTTATCTATTTCCTTTAACATCAAAAATGTTGTCTCATGACTACCAGTGCCAAAGGCCATACCAGGATTTATAACTACAGAATTCTCATGGTGGACGTCCCATTTAGGTTCTACAATTAAAGATTCAGAAACTTTTATAGGTTTGAAATATTTTTTCCAATCATTCTCATAGTCGGCTTCCATAATGTCCTTTTCAGTGAGCTCATATTCAAAGTCCGCATGAGATTTAAAATAGTTTTTTAATTCGGTTGGATTATCTAAATAACATTTAAAAGAAATATATTCCGATTGTTCCATTACCGATTCATCTATATAATCCCAGTTTTTCTCTCTTTCGCTAAACTCCTTATAAATCTCAGAATCAACAACCTCATATGAGTCAACTCCACAAATGGACAAAAGCACTTCCATTTGCTCTTCAATTGCCCTATTTACCTTTATGCTAATTTCTTTCATAATTACCTCATCGAATTTTTAATCTTATTCTTTAACTTTGAAAACCAATATTTTAATTTATATCCCCTAGGCCTCGCGGGTCGTGGTTCGTCATTGTCATCATCATAAAACTCTTCTAAGAGTTCTCTTTGTTTATCAGTTAATTTTGTTGGGGTTTTAACTTTAATGACAATATACATATCTCCCCTATAATCACTGTCATACCTATATAAACCCTTGCTATTTATTTTTATGACATAATCATTTTGCGTTCCTGCAGGGATTTCTATAGTTTCAATTTCACCGTCGATATTATTAATCTTTTTGTTTGCACCTAAGGCAGCATCCACAAAAGTAGTGTCATATTCTGTAATAACATCATAATTATCAATTTCAAAATTCGTATCATTTATAACGTGAATAACCAGATATAAATTACCGTCTCTACCACCATTAATGCCTTCATCACCAAATGGGCCAACATTTATTATATTGCCATCCTGAATTCCTCTTTTGATAGTAACAGTTTTTTCTACTTTCTTCTTTAATCTACCATTTCCTTTGCATTTTTTACATGGATTTTTTATAACTTTTCCCTTACCATGGCATTTTGGGCATTCGCCTTCAGTCTGCACCATGCCAAACATAGTTTGTCTAGTAGAAAATACCCGGCCGCTACCATTGCATTCAGGACATACTTCAACATCTTTCGAACTTTCTGCTCCACTGCCGTCGCACTCATCACAATTTACAATTCTATTGTAAGTAAAAGAAACTTCTTTATCTTGCAAAGTTTCTGATAATTTTACAGTAATATCAACCCTGGCATCATTTCCATCTTGGGCATTTGACCTGGTCCGTCCATAAGAAAATCCACCGCCAAAAAAATCGCCAAAATTATTGAATATATCACTAAAAATATCTTCAAAGCCACCGCCAGAAAAGCCACCGCTTCCATCAGTTGTTCCGTAGTTATCATACATTCTTCTTTTGGATTCATCTCCAAGTACTTCATAAGCGGCTGATACTTCTTTAAACTTTTCTTGAGCTTCTAAATCGCCATCGTTTAAGTCTGGGTGATATTTTTTAGCTAGCCTTCTGTAACTAGTTTTTATTTCCTCTTGACTAGCGGTTCTTTCAACTTCTAAAACCTCATATAAATCTCTCATTAAAACTCCCTCTAATGTGAATAAAATATTTAAACATAATTCATTTATATTTTAACACAAAGACATATATTTTGCTAATTTTTAAACATAAGAAAAGCCCAATCTCTAAAAAATTTTAGCTAATGGGCTTTTTTCAAATTATAAATTATCTACTTAAGCAGGTAGATTAATTAGTCTTCATCTACAACTTCATAGTCACCATCAACAACATCGTCTCCTCCGTTGCCATTGTCATCTCCTCCTGGAGTTTGACCTGCAGCTCCTGCAGCTTCATAGGCTTTTTGACTTATTCTGTAGAAAACTTCTGTTAATTCATCTGTTTTAGATTTAATTTCGTCAAAATTATCACCTTCAGCAACTTTCTTTAATGCTTCAAGTTTTTCTTCGACTTCTTTCTTATCGGCTTCATCAATTTTACCTTCTAAATCTTTTAGACTCTTTTCTGTTTGATAAATCAATTGATCAGCATTGTTTTTAATTTCGATGTTTTCTTTATTCTTTTTATCCTCTGCTTCAAATTTCTTAGCTTCATCAACTTTCTTCTTAATATCATCTTCTGATAGATTTGTTGAAGATGTGATAGTAATTGATTGTTGTTTACCTGTTGCCATATCCTTAGCGCTAACGTTTACAATACCATTTGCGTCTATATCAAAGGTTACTTCAATTTGTGGGATTCCTCTTGGAGCTGGTGCTATTCCTGTTAATTGGAAGCGGCCGAGAGTTGTATTATCCTTTGCAAATTCTCTTTCACCTTGCAATACGTGAATATCAACTGATGTTTGTGAGTCAGCAGCAGTTGTAAAGATTTGACTCTTCTTTGTAGGAATTGTTGTATTTCTTTCAATCAATCTGGTTGTAACTCCACCAAGAGTTTCAAGTCCTAATGATAGAGGTGTTACGTCAAGTAAGAGCAAGTCTTTAACTTCACCTGTTAAAACACCGCCTTGAATTGCTGCACCAAGTGCAACACATTCGTCTGGGTTAATATCCTTTTGTGGATCTTTGCCTGTTAAAGCCTTTACTTCATCTTGAACTGCTGGGATTCTAGTTGAACCACCAACCAAAAGAACCTTATCCAAATCATTTACAGATATACCAGCGTCTTTAATACATTCTTTAACTGGTTCGATTGTCTTTTCAACTAAGTCGTGAGTGAGTTCATTGAACTTTGCACGAGTAATATCCATGTTTAAGTGGATTGGTCCACTTGCAGTTGCAGTAATAAATGGTAGGTTGATGTTTGTTGTCATTGTTGATGACAATTCTTTCTTAGCTTTTTCTGCAGCTTCTTTTAGTCTTTGTAAACTCATCTTATCAGCTTTAAGGTCAACGCCATGTTCTTTCTTAAATTCTTCTGCAATATAGTCAATAAGTTTATTATCAAAGTCATCACCACCAAGCTTATTGTTTCCTCTTGTTGCAAGAACTTCAAAAACGCCATCTCCGAGTTCTAGGATTGAAACGTCGAATGTTCCTCCACCTAAGTCGTAAACCATAATCTTGTGTTGGCCGTGCTCTTTATCCATACCATAAGCTAAAGCTGCAGCTGTTGGCTCGTTAATAATTCTCTTTACGTCTAAACCAGCAATGCGTCCAGCGTCTTTTGTTGCTTGTCTTTGAGCATCTGTAAAATATGCAGGAACAGTAATAACTGCTTCTTTAACTGGTTCTCCCAAATAGCTTTCTGCATCTGATTTTAATTTTTGTAAAATCATTGCTGAAATTTCTTCTGGTCCGTAATCTTTTCCATCAATATTAATTTTATGATCGCTACCCATTTCTCTCTTTATAGAAGAGATTGTTCTTTCTGGGTTTGTAACAGCCTGTCTCTTTGCTGTTTCACCAACTAGTCTTTCGCCATCTTTTGTAAAGGCAACTATACTTGGTGTAGTTCTATTTCCTTCAATATTTGTAATAACAGTGGGTTCTCCACCTTCCATAAATGAAACACATGAATTTGTTGTTCCTAAGTCAATACCAATAACTTTACTCATAATAATTTCCTCCTATTTTGATACTTTTACCATTGCTGGTCTTAAAACTTTTTCGTCTTTAATAAATCCTGTTTTTAATGTTTCTATAATCTTACCACTTTCTACGCCTTCTGCTTCTTCCATCATTACTGCATAATGTAAATTTGGATCAAAGTCAGCGTCTTTGGTTTTCATAAGCTCAATGCCCTGAGACTTTAAAGCCTCAATAATCTGATTGTAAATCATTTGGACCCCTTCTTTTGTGCTTGGGTCTTCAATGTGGCTAAGGGCGATTTCAAAATTATCAATAACTGGAAAAAGTGTTTCGGCCATTTTTTCAATACCTATACCAACACTTTCTAATTCAATTTTCTTTGATCTGTTCCTATAATTTGTAAAATCTGCTTGTAGCCTTACCAATTGATTCTTTAATGAATCTATCTCAGCATTAAGTTTTTCTTCATCCTCAGAAGCCTCTTTTTCTAAATCGAGGTCCTCTTCTTTTGTTACTTTTAATTCTTCATCTTTTAATACATCTTGTTTCAAGTCTTTATCCATCATACCTTACCTCTATTTTTATTTATTATTGATTTTAAATCTCTATCCAGTCCTATTATTGTTGCTACAGCCTCAGAATAATTAATTCTGATTGGCGCAATAAGGCCAAAAGATGCTATCCTATCTTCATCAATACTATAATTCGAAGTAATAATAGCTAAACTGGAGAGTGGATCATCTTCATCATCACTTAAGTAAACTTTGATGCCGTCCTTATCCTCGTGAGTAAGAACATCTCTAATCTCAGTATCATCACTCATCAAATTTGCAACTTGACGAACCTTGTCAATGTCATCGAAATCTGGATGATTTAATAGTCTTGATATACCTGATAACTGAAGTTCATCTGATCTTTTCTTTTTAATATCATTAACAATATCATTTAAAACCTTTAAGTCCTTATAAAAAGTAAAATTAAAAAGTGGGAGCAAATTGTCTACCAGATATTTAGTGGACTTATTTTTAAAATTATCTCCTAAAAATCTGTTAAATTTTTCCGTACTTATAAAATCATTTGCCTCTTCAGTTGTAATTAGCTTGGTAAAAATTTCATCATCACTTAGCATTACAGCAAAAATATAAGAATTGCTAGATACTTCTTTTATAAATATATCCTTAACAATTCCATTCTTATCTTTGCTGATAAAGGTTAGTGAAGCATAATCTGTTATCTCATTTAAAACCGTCCCTATTTTAGATAAGGTATTTTTTATCTCCCTGTCGCCATCTTCTAAATAATTTCTTACATTTGCATTAGGCAGTCTACTTTCAGAGAGCTCTTTATCGATTAGATTTGAAACATAAAGCTTAAGTCCTTTTATTGAAGGGATTCTTCCGCTTGATTGATGGGTCTTAGTTAAATAACCAAGCTCTTCCAAATCACTCATAACATTTCTAATAGTGGCCGATGATAAATCTAAATCATAACTTTTAACAAGCGTTCTTGACCCAATTGGAGCTCCGCTAAGGATAAAGCTCTCGATGATTCCCTGTAAAATTGTGGCTTCTCTTGAACTTAACATAACGCACCTCCTAATTTTTATTAGCAGTCGCTCTTGGTGAGTGCTAACTACATTTATATTATACCACTATAATTCTTTTTTAAACACAAAATGATAAAATATTTTAAAATAAAATAAAAACTCTCCAGGCAAGAGAGTTTTGTGCAGAAATTTTATTTGCTTTTTAAGCATATTAATATTAAAAGCAAAACTTTTTTCAATAGTGTTCCTACATTTTATAATAATAAATCAACTTCTACTAAGTTTGATAAATCAAAGCCCTTTTCAGTTAGCCTTACAAAATCTTTATCGTTTATAATGAGTCCATTTTCTTCGTGAACTTTTAAATTAAATATTTTATCAAAATCTGCATTAAATTTTTCTTTAAAAAAATTTTTATCTATTCCCCTTGCAGTCCTTAGAGCTAAAAAAGAATATTCGCTCATCATATCCTCTTTAGAAAGCTCGTACTCAATATAATAAGGTATTTTATTATTATCTATTCGCTTATAGTAATCAGAAAGTTTTACAGGATTTTTAGTTCTCATATTATTTATAAATCCACTAGCACCAAGACCAAGCCCTAAATACTCGCTAAGATTCCAGTATCTTGAATTATGCTTGCTCTCGTATCCAGCTTTTGAAAAGCTCGAAACTTCATATCTATGATATCCCCTAGACTTTAAATAATGACAAAACTCATGGTATATCTCCCTATCTAACTCATCGTCTAATAATTTAATTTTCCCTTCCTTAACTTGTCTATAGAGCAAAGTTTTTTCTTCAAGTATAAGTGAATAGGCACTTATATGAGGAATATTTAAATCAGCCAAAAGTTTTGCATCCCTTAAAGTTGTCTCTACATTTGTATTAGGAAGCGATAGAATTATATCTGTAGAAATATTATTTATAGATTCTTTTTGTAGGAAATCAATTGTATCTAAAAACATATTTAAAGTTGATTTGCGTCCAATTAAATCTAATATTTCTTGATTTGAATTTTGAAAACCTACACTAGCCCTATTTACTCCTGCTTTTTTTAAATTTTTTATCCACTTGTTATCAATAGTTTCCGGATTTATTTCAATAGTAATTTCAGCTTTTGAACTCACTTTAAATTTTTTATAGATACAATCTAATATCCTATAAATTTGATCACTTGTGAGTAATGAAGGTGTGCCGCCACCAAAATATATGGTATCAACTTCCCTATCAGCAAAATTATCTGCAAGAATATTTATTTCTCTTAATAAATATTCAGTATATTCATCGATTTTTTGACTGTTATTAGGAACCATTGTTAAAAAGTCGCAATAATTGCACTTGCTTCTGCAAAATGGTATGTGCATATATATTCCAAGGCTTTGCATCATTCCTTACCCCAAACCTTCCATTTATTTCTTTCATTGGCTTGCAAAATCTTATCAGAATTTTCAAGATATTTATCTATTTTTTCTATACACAGATCCTTGTGTTCAGGAAATTTTGCCAGTAATGGTAAAGCGTTTGTCTTGTGACTAGCTTTTATTATTGTATCAATATTAATATTCTTTAAAATCTCTCTTTCCTCTTCAAGTGACTCCCTAATACTTAACCTTTTAAATGACTGATCTTGGACAAGTTTTTTTAAGGGAGCTCTTTTAAATATAACTGTAGTTACAAAGATAATTTCAAAAGGTTTTATCTGATTGATTAAAATGGGTGTTTTGGTTCTGTGATCTTCTGTGAATTCCTTGCCGCCCAAGCCCAACATAAAATAAGTGCTGTAACTTATACCTAGCCTATCAAGCTTATGGCAAGCCTCAATTGAATCTGAAACACTATGACCCTTCTTTTGAAAATCCAAGACTAAATCGCTGCCACTTTCAAGGCCCAAGCATAACCTATCCATGCCCATATCTTTTAATTTTAATAACTCTTCATCAGTTTTATTTAAAACATCATTTGCCCTTGCAAACATAGAAATATAATCCACATCAAAATTCACATTTAAAATTTTAAAAATCTCTAGCAGGTAATCCGTCTTTATACATAGGGGATTGCCTTCAAGCAAGGTAAATTTTGTGGGCTTTCTATTAATCTTATCTAATTCACATTTACGCTTAACTATATATTCTTTAATCTCTTCAATGGGAAATATTTTAAATTTTTGCCTATAATTTAAATCGCAATACAAACAACGCTGATACGAGCAGCCCATAGTTACAGGTATCATTTCATTGTGCATTTCACTCATTGGTGTATACATATAAATTGGATAAAAATCATCCACAAAAATCATCTCCCTAATCATTATAACATATGTAAGAAAAAAGCTGCAAAAATGCAGCTATAATTATTTTTCTTTATATTTTAACACTTCCAAGAAAGCTTCTTGAGGTACATCGACATTACCTACTGACCTCATGCGCTTCTTACCTTCTTTTTGCTTTTCAAGAAGTTTCTTCTTTCTAGAAATATCCCCACCATAACACTTGGCCAAAACGTCTTTTCTAAGAGCGGAGATAGTTTCACGGGCAATTATCTTAGAACCAATTGCAGCTTGAATAGGAACAGCAAATTGATGTTTAGGAATAACATCCTTTAACCTCTCTGCTATATCACGACCTCTTGTGTAGGCCTTGCTTTCATGAACAATTAAGCTAAATGCGTCTACAAGTTCGCCATTGATTAAAATATCTAACTTAACAAGATCTGATTTTTGATAACCGCATAGTTCATAGTCAAGTGAAGCATAACCTTTGGTATTTGATTTTAGAGCATCAAAGAAATCATAAATAACTTCGTTTAATGGCAATTTAAAATTAATGCTTACTCTGCGCTCATCCAGATAGTGCATACCCAAATATTCACCGCGTCTATCAATACAAATATCCATAATGTTACCAACATAGTCTTTTGGAGCCATTATTTCAGCCTCAACCATTGGCTCTTCTATATAATCAATTTCAGAAACTGGAGGCAGGTTAGTTGGGTTTTGAATTTCTAACATTTCTCCATCTGTCTTATGAACTCTATAGATAACACTTGGTGCAGTTGCGATAATATTCAAATCAAATTCGCGGTCAATTCTTTCTTGGATAATTTCCATGTGTAAAAGACCCAAGAAACCACACCTAAAGCCAAAACCAAGTGCCTTTGATGTCTCAGCCTCAAAAACTAATGAAGCATCATTTACTTGAAGCTTTTCAAGAGCTTCTCTAACTGTATTATAATCTTGTCCTTCAGATGGATATACACCGCAGTAAACCATGGGAACTACTTTTTTATAGCCTGGAAGTGATTCCGCTGTTGGATTATCTGCATCTGTAACTGTATCACCAACACGTGCATCTTTAACTTCTTTAATAGCTGCTGTAAAATATCCAACCTCTCCAGAAGCTAGCTCATCAACTTGCTTCATGGTAGTTACATTTACGCCAACCTCTGTGACTTCGTATTCCTTTCCTGTGCTCATTAGTCTTATATTCATACCTGGCTTGATTTTGCCTTCAAAAACTCTAATATAAGAAACAACGCCCAGATATTGATCATAGTATGAGTCAAAGATTAAGGCCTTAAGTGGACCATCATCATTTCCATCTGGTGCTGGAACATTTTTTACAATATCCTCTAAGACGTCTTTGATATTAAGACCTGTCTTTGCAGATATTAAAGGAACATCCTCCGCATCAATGCCAATTAAATCTTCGATTTCATGCTTAACTTCCTCTGGCCTTGCTGAAGGAAGGTCCATCTTATTAATAACAGGAAGAATTTCCAAGTCTTGGTCAAGGGCAAGATAAACATTGCCTAGAGTTTGTGCTTCAACGCCTTGAGTAGCATCCACTACCAAAACTGCACCCTCACAAGCAGCCAAAGATCTAGAAACTTCGTAGTTAAAGTCAACATGGCCTGGTGTATCTATTAGATTTAAGGCATAAGTATTTCCATCATCAGCCTTGTAATCTAATCTAACCGCTTTTAATTTAATTGTAATACCTCTTTCACGCTCCAGATCCATGCTGTCTAGTGTCTGTTGTTTCAAATTTCTTTTTTCAACTGTATTCGTAGACTCCAATAATCTATCTGCAAGTGTGCTCTTGCCGTGATCGATATGTGCAATTATCGAAAAGTTTCTAATATGTTCTTTTTTCAATTAAGTCCTCCAAATCTATTAAAAGGAAATACCCTCAATACACATCTTCCGTCTATCGATTTTCTATTAACAGGGCCAAAAAATCTGGAATCCTTGCTTGCATTTGGAAGTCTATTGTCCCCAAGCACGAAAACTTCATCGTCCTCTAATGTGTAATCAACATTTCCTTCTGTATATAAATTATCAATATAATTTTCTTCTAAAACTTGGCCGTTTAAAATAACTTGACCATCCATAATTTTTATATTATCTCCACCAACAGCCACAATTCTTTTAACATAAAAATCATTGCCAGTTAGTTCCTTGTCTTTTATAACTACAATATCTCCCCGGTCATATTTATAAAAAATCTTATCGATCTTTAATTCAACCAGCCTATCGCTATTGTGCAGGGTTGGAAACATACTCTTGCCCCTAACAACTGTAAATGTAAAAATAAATTTTGTAATTAAAAGTGCTGCTATAAATGCAAACGCAATTGACTTAACCAATTCCATCAGCTCACGCTTCCAATTGATTTTTTGATCATCTGTATTATCTAGATCATTTTCAGAATTTACCTGACTGTTTTCTTGTGGATTTATTTCGTTCATTTTTTTCTCCTATATAAGTAATCATGTAGTTATATTACATCACATTTCCTTTGATTTGTCAATTTTTATTTGTTAAATATAATAAATAAAAAATAAATTTTTCCCTTATCATTCTTTGATTTATGTGGGATTATGTTGTATAATATATCATATATGAGAGGTGAGTTATGGTTCTAGATGTAATCAACTTTAATTTTGAACACGACGACGGCAAAATACTTGATCACTTTGAAAATTGTGATTGTATTATTTTAGGTCCTTCACGCGTGGGAAAAACACCTCTTTGTTTTTATTTGGGTTATTTTGGGATTAAAGCTTTAAATATTCCTTTGGTACCAGAAATTAACCTAAATATTTATAAAGAGTTGCCAAGGCGTAAGTGCTTTGGATTAATTCGTTCGGTAGAAAGCCTCCAGAAATTTCGTAGCACAAGAGAGAAATATTTAGGAATATCTTCCAACTACGCAACTGAAGCCAGGATTTTTAAAGAGCTTGAGTATGCAAATAATATTTATGAAAATATTAGATGCCCTATTATAGATCTTGATAACTACTCTAATGAAGAGGCGGCAGAATTTATTAAAGACAGAATTAACTTTAAGGAGGAGTAATGTCAAAATTTACTTACAGTTTTGAAGAAGGCAACGCAAGTATGCGTTCTCTATTGGGTGGTAAAGGTGCTAACCTTGCTGAAATGACCGTAATGGGTATTCCAGTTCCACCAGGATTTACTATTTCCACAGATGCATGTAAGGCATTTTATGAAAACAAAGAAATGCTACCAGAACATTTGATGGAAGAAGTTTTAAAAAGAATTCAAGAAGTCGAATCTCACACCGATAAAAAATTTGGTTCATCATCCAATCCTCTACTCTTTTCAGTAAGGTCAGGTGCAGTTTTTTCAATGCCTGGAATGATGGATACAATTTTGAATTTAGGTCTAAACGATGATACTGTAAAAGCTTTAGCAGAAAAAACTTCAAACGAACGCTTTGCTTTTGATAGCTACAGACGTTTTATTCAAATGTTTTCTGATGTTGCTATGGGTTTACCAAAATATGAATTTGATGATGCCCTTGAAGATATCAAAGCTGAAGAAAATGTAAGTATGGACCAAGAAATCTCAGTTGAAGGCTTAAAGAAACTTGTAGGAAAATTTAAAGAAATCTACAAAAAACATACTAATGAAGACTTCCCTGCTGATCCATTAAAACAACTTGAACTTTCAATTATTGCTGTATTTAAATCGTGGATGAATCCCCGTGCGAAAACTTATAGAAGACTTCACAAGATTGACGACAACCTAGGTACAGCTGTTAATGTTCAATCAATGGTATTTGGTAATATGGGAGAAACTAGTGGTACTGGCGTATGCTTCTCAAGAAGCCCTTCCAACGGCGAAAATAAATTATTCGGCGAATACTTAATGAACGCCCAAGGTGAAGACGTTGTTGCTGGAATTAGAACCCCACATGATATAGAAACTTTAAAAGAAGAAAATGAAGCTGTATATAATAAATTCCTTGAAACAATTGAAAGCCTTGAAAAACACTATAAAGATATGCAAGACGTTGAGTTCACAATCGAAGAAGGTAAACTCTACTTCCTTCAAACCAGAAATGGTAAGAGAACTGGTAAAGCTGCATTAAATATTGCAGTAGATATGGTTAACGAAGGCCTTTTAACAAAAGAAGAAGCCTTATTAAAAGTTGAACCAAATCAATTAAACCAACTTATGCACTATCAATTTGACGAAGACGATCTTAAGGATAAAGAAGTCCTTACAAAGGGCTTACCTGCTTCTCCAGGAGCTGCAAGCGGAGTTGTTGTCTTCTCACCCGAAGACGTTAAGAAAAAACACGATAAAGGTATTAAGACAATTCTAGTTCGTGAAGAAACTTCACCTGAAGACCTTGAAGGAATGGTTTTAGCTGAAGGTATTTTAACAGCAAGAGGTGGTATGACCTCACACGCAGCTGTTGTTGCAAGAGGCATGGGCAAATGCTGTGTAGCTGGTTGCTCAGAGCTCAGAGTTGATGAAAGAAGCAAGATTATCAGAGCCCACAATGGCCTTGAAATAAAAGAAGGTGAAACAATTTCAATTGACGGGACAAATGGTATCGTTTACCTTGGTGAAATCAAAAAGATTGAACCACAACTTTCCGGCAATTTCGAAACCTTTATGGAATGGGCTGATGAATATAAGGTAATGGGCGTATACACAAATGCTGATACACCAAAAGATGCTTCGGCCGCCAGAAAATTTGGTGCTAAGGGCATTGGCTTAACAAGAACAGAACATATGTTCTTTGATGAAAAGAGAATCATCGATGTTAGAAAAATGATTCTTGCAAAAACAACTGAAGAAAGACAAGCTTCACTTGATAAATTATTGCCTCATCAAAAATCTGACTTCGTTGGAATCTTCGAAGCAATGAAGGGTCTGCCTGTTACCATTCGTCTCTTAGATCCACCTCTACATGAATTCTTGCCTGTTAAAGAAAGTGATATAAAACAAATTGCGAGCGATCTTGGGGTAAGTTATGAAGCACTTTGCGACAGGATTGAGGAATTAAAAGAATTAAATCCAATGCTAGGCCACAGAGGATGCAGACTTGCAGTTTCTTATCCAGAAATTTACAAGATGCAAACCCGTGCTATTATGGAAGCTGCAATTGAAGTTGGAGAAACAACTCCACATATTATGATTCCACTTGTTGGTGATATAAAAGAACTCGAGTATGTAAAGGGACAAATTAAAGAAGAAATCGAAAAAGTCTTTGAAGAAAAATCAGCAAAGATTGATTACGAAGTAGGAACCATGATCGAAATTCCTCGTGCCGCCCTACTGGCTGACCAAATTGCAAAAGAAGCTGACTTCTTTAGCTTTGGTACAAACGACATGACTCAAATGACATTTGGCTTCAGCCGCGACGACTCAGGTCCATTTATCGCGGAATACGTTGATAGAGGAATCTTTAAGGTAAGTCCTTTTGAATCTCTTGATACTGAAGGCGTTGGTAAATTAATTGAAATGGCTACAAGACTTGGCCGTGAATCAAATCCAAATCTCCATGTAGGTGTATGTGGTGAAGCTGGTGGAGATCCTGATTCAATTAAATTCTTTGGAAAAGTTGGTTTGGATTATGTAAGCTGCTCACCATACAGAGTTCCAATCGCAAGACTTGCTGCTGCACAATCAGCAATCGAGCTTAAAAAACAAAAATAAAAATACTTTAGGAGGATTTTATGAACAAAGCTATTAAGCTTCAAAATGTTACAAAGGCTTTTGGCTCTAAAATCGCCGTTGATAGTGTAAACCTTGATATTGAAGGCGGAAAGATAACAGGTTTTCTTGGACCAAATGGTGCCGGTAAAACTACAACAATAAATATGATTGTTGGCATTCTCTCTCCTACTCATGGCAAGGTTACTGTAAATGGTTATGATGTAACAACAGATGGCTATGAAAGCAAAAAGCTTATAAGTTATATACCTGATAATCCTCTTCTATACGAAACAATGACAGGTTTCGAGTATTTAAACTTTATAGCAAATGTATATCAAATGGATCCAGAACTTGCTCAAGAGGAAGTTGAAAAATATGCAAAAATATTTGAACTTGACTTCGCACTCGATCAAACAATTTCTGGTTATTCACACGGTATGCAACAAAAACTTGCCTTAATCGGAGGTTTAATACACGATCCTGACTACTTTATCTTAGATGAGCCAATGGTTGGACTTGATCCAAAAAGTTCATTTAATTTAAAAGAAATTATGAGACAAAGAGCGGACGACGGAAAAGTCGTCCTCTTTTCTACTCACGTAATGGAAGTGGCCCAAAATGTATGTGACGATATAATTATTATTAATAATGGAAAAATAATCGCAAGAGGAAGCGTAGAAGAAATTAAAGAGCTTGTACCTGAAGCTGAAGGAAATCTTGAAAAAATATTCTTGGAGCTAACCAAAAATGATTAAAACTCTAGTAAAAAAAGATTTATATGCCAAATATAGTGCACTTTTTCACCCAGGAACTGCTCTTAAAGACAAAAAAGAAAGAAGAAAGTTATTTTCTCTAGTCTTTTCATTTATTATAATTGCATTTTACGCAGTCTTGTTACAACAATTTTTATTCAAGCAAGTGGGTTCTTTGGTTCAAGCAGGTATGATTAATTTATTTATTGTATCAATAAGTACATCTCATATCCTCTTTCTTGTCTTTACTGTCCTTCCCTCTATTATGTCAAACCTATATTTTTCAAATGACATAAAAATAATGCAAACGCTACCAATTAAAAACAGGGATATTATAATCAGTAAATCTATTTCTATTTTTATAGACAGCCTACTTGTATCCATGTTTTTAATTATTCCGACTTTTATTAGGCTCTGCTATTTCTCTTCATATAATATAATAATTTACCTAACTGTTTTAATAAGTATATTCTTAACAAATATGCTTATAATATCACTATTATCCTTTATTATTATAAAATTAATGAAGTATTTAAACAGGATTTCAAATCTAAAAAATATTATGCAAGCTTTGGCTTTAATGGCTGGCTTGGTAATTTATATACTAATTACCAGATATATAAATACTGCAGATTCTCTTATGACAGTTGTTAAAAATTTTGATAATTCAGTCTTTAGATTTTTCCCACATGCATTTTTTATGGTAAAAATATTTAACAAAAATATTTTGTTAAGCCTCTTATATACTCTTGTGTATGCAGGGCTTGTGTTTGCAATAATGTATCTGGTTGGTCGTTTTTCGGAAAAAGCCTTGCAAAAAGGCCTTGAACTTAACGCCATAACGGGAACCAGGAAAAGAAAGCGCAAGAAAGCTTTAAAAATTAAAAAGAGATCAGTTGTTAGAGAAATTGCGAATAAAGAATTTAAAGAAATTCTAAAAACTCCGATATATTTTTTCAATATCATGGCTATAGGAATAATATTTATAATAATATTTTCCATTGGATTCTTAGGAGCTGCGGCCAAAGATGGTGTTAGCCTATCAGGTTTATTTGGAGGATTAGACTACAATTTTGGTGAAAATATCCTAGAAGAGATTTTTTCCTGCATGCTAATTGGATTTTTATATACAACATTTGTTTCTTTAAACTCTTCAACTATAAGTACAATCACCAGAGAAGGCAATAAAATTAATGTAATAAAAACCCTTCCCACAACCGCTAAAGATCAAGTAGATGGTAGACTACTCGCCTCCCTTTGGATAAGTGCCTTTAATGCTTTTTTTGCAATAATAATTATCCTTGCACTAACAATAATTAAATCTGGCCTTACAATATCCACCCTCACAATGCCTCTTGCCTTTGCAGGAGGAGCCGTGATATCTTGGTTTTATTATTCCAATATTGATTTGTATATAGGCATTAAATATCCATATTTTGATTGGGACTCACCGCAAAGAGCTGTTAAGGGTGGTACTAACCCACTTAAAAGCATGGCTTTCACCTTTGCAAATGCACTAATTATATATCTTCTATATAAATTTTTTGCAGCCTTGTATGAAGACTTGTTTACAGTGGTCCAATATGTTTCTCTTATATATATGCTCTTATGTTTAATATTTGGCGGAGTAATTTACAAGTTAAATATTTCTACCTTAGAAGAAAATCTTCCCAAATACAGAGATGAATAATATTATTAGAATAAAAAATAGGCTTTAGCTTTTAGAAGCTAAGGCCTATTTTATTTGTTTATTTTACTTGAAGTATTCTACTCCAGCCTTGAATAAGTTCATATATTCAATGTCTGGTATATTTTTATAAGTGTCTTCGCTTACGCGTTCTGAGTGGCCCATCTTTCCAAGTATCTTGCCACTTGGATCCATAATGGATTCAATGCCATGTGAACTTCCATTTGGATTTATTACATATTTAAATGCAACTTGATCTTTATCCACAAGGTCCTTGTACATTTCATCTGAACAATAGAATCTACCTTCTCCGTGTGAGATTGGAACCCTATATTCTTTGTTTTCAATATACTTTAACCATGGTGAGTTTAAAGTTTGTGGCTTAGTTGTAATTATTCTTGAGATGTGACGGCCAAGAGTATTAAATGTAAGTGTTGCATCATCTTCACTTAAATTTTTAATTTGGCCAAATGGTAGGAGCCCCGTTTTAATTAGAGCTTGGAATCCATTACATACACCTAAGACCAAACCGTCATTGCCTTCTTCAGATACAAGATGCTCGATTGCTTCTTTAACATCCTTATTTCTAAGAACATTTGCAATAAACTTTGCACTTCCGTCTGGTTCGTCGCTCATTGAAAAACCACCTGGAATAAATAATATTTGCGCATTGTTAATAGCAAGGGCAAACTCTTTGATTGACGCTTCTAATAGTTCAGGAGTTAAGTTTTTGATGAGTACCTCTTGAACATAAGCGCCTTCCTTTTCAAAGGCAAGTCTTGAATCAAATTCACTATTTGTGCCTTCAAAAACTGGAATTACAACGCGAACTTTTTCAACCGGCTTATAGGACTTCATCCTTCTGTTAATAGATTCATGGAAATAAAGATCTTGAGTTTCTTGATCTTTGTTTGTGCCGTAAATTTCATTTAAGCCATTTACAAAAGCTTTTTTAATATCTTCGTAAGCAAGTTTTTCGCCGTTTACAATAAAATCTTCTGTGCCAGATTTACCAATTTCTCTAATCCCCTCAAAGTCTTCATCGTATTCAACAATAACTGTTAAAGGAGTCTTTTTGTATTGGTCATTATCAGTCAGCTTCACATCTACGCAAACATCATTTCCAACGCACATTTTTATCAAAGCTTCAAGCACACTTGCATTATCACAAACAAATGAAGTTTTGATATTTTTCTTTTGAATTTGTTCTTCAATAATAGCGAGCTTATCTAAAATTTCCTTATCATCTGCTAGACCAAATTCATCTGTGTCTATTTCGATTAAGCCAATTTTGTGGCCACCTTTCATTTCGGAAGTTGTCACATAATCCTTATCTCCATAACCAACTGCGAATGAAATCAGTGTTGGTGGTACATTTAGATCTTCAAAGGTTCCACTCATTGAATCCTTACCGCCAATTGGTGGTGTGCTTACAATTGAGCTTGCCTTTAAAGCGCCTAGCAGAGCTATAAATGGCTTTTGCCATGTCTTTGGATTGTCTCCCATCTTTTCAAAATATTCTTGATAAGAGGTTCTAATTGTTGCAAGAGGAGCACCTGATGCAACTAATTTAAAGACTGATAAAAGAACTGAATAATAGCTTCCAACAAATGGATCTTCAGCTGACAAATAAGGTATAAAGCCATAACTCATGTATGTTGTGGTCCTTGTAAGGTCAGTCTTTGATGGAATCTTTGCAGCCATTGCATTAATAGGAGTCAATTCATTTTTACCACCTAGAGGTGCATTTATAGTTGCCCTTCCAACTGAGAAGTCAAAGTTTTCAAGCAAGTTCTTTCTAGATGCTTGGTCAAGGCCAGCCATTCTCTTTTCAATTTTCTCTGTATTCTTTTCCTTAAAGAAATTAATTTCATTTAATCCTTCAACACTAACATCTTGAGTTTTTTCAGCTCCTGTTGAATTTAAGAATTCACGAGAAAGATCTACAACTATATCATCATGATAGAATATTTTCATTCTACCAGTATCAACAACATCTGCAACATGAGTAGCTTCTAGATTTTCTTCTTCTGCATATTTCAAGAATTCATTTAAGTCTTTAGACCTAATAACAACAGCCATTCTCTCTTGAGATTCAGAAATTGCAATTTCTCTTGGTGTAAGCCCCTTGTATTTTAAAGGAACTCTGTCCAAATAAATGTCAAGTGAATCAGCTAATTCACCAATGGCAACACTAACTCCGCCAGCACCAAAGTCATTACATTTCTTAATCATAGAAGTAACTTCTGGACGTCTAAATAGCCTTTGGATTTTTCTTTCTGTTGGTGCGTGACCCTTTTGAACTTCTGCACCAGATTTCTTTACACTTGATTCATCGTGCGATTTGGAAGAACCTGTTGCTCCGCCAACGCCATCACGACCTGTGCGTCCACCCAATAATACAATTACATCACCTGGTTCAGGATTTTCGCGCTTAACATATTTTCTTGGAGCAGCACCTACTACAGCGCCGACCTCCATTCTTTTGGCTTTATAACCAGGGTGGAATAATTCTTCTACATATCCTGTAGCTAAACCAATTTGGTTACCGTAAGATGAATAACCTTTAGCTGCATCGCGAACAATTTTCTTTTGAGTTAATTTTCCTTTGAGCTCATAATCATTAATAGGATCTGAAGCTCCTGTAATTCTCATAGCTTGATATACGTAACCCCTGCCAGATAATGGATCTCTGATAGCTCCGCCTAAGCAAGTTTGTGCGCCACCAAATGGTTCAATTTCTGTTGGGTGGTTGTGAGTTTCATTTTTGAAGAAGAACAAATATTCTTCTTTTTCTCCATCCACATCAGCATCAATGATAAGTGTGCAAGCATTAATTTCATCGCTTACTTCAACATCATCCAGCTTGCCCAAATGTCTCATATACCTTGCATGAATTGTACCAAGGTCCATTAATGAAACTGGTTTTGTTCTATTAATTTCTTCTCTCTTGGCCAAATATTTTTCAAAAGCCTCTTTAAGAGCCTTATCCCGTTTTGAGTTTTCGCTTTCAAATTTAATGTTTGTAAGAGCAGTATTAAAAGTTGTGTGCCTACAATGGTCTGACCAATAAGTATCGATCATTGAGAGCTCAACATCATTTATATCTCTGCCTTCTTTTTTGAAGTAGTCTTGAATAATTTTTAAATCTTCTAGGTCCATGGCAAGACTTTGGCTCTTATAAAATTCAGCTAGGTCTTTGTCATCAAAGTCCTTAAAGCCTTCATAAACTACGACTGTTTTATCAGCTTTTCCTGTATCTTTAATGGATGATGGAATCTCCAAGAGCCTTCCCTCTTCTTCATCTACAGGATTGATTAGAACTTTCTTTATCTTTGTCATAGTATCCTTATCGACACCTTCAAAGGAAATAACTTCAGCAACATGAGCAGCTACATTTGCTCCTGGAATAACGCTTTTTATTGTATCAATTAAACCGCGTTCTCTTTGGTCAAATTGTCCGGCTTTGTATTGTCTAACAAGAACATCCTTAAAAGATTTTTGCAAGCTTAGAGCATCGTCCCCAACATAAATATCATCTACTGGAGGTTCTCTTAAAATAGTATCCTTGATTAAATCTATTTCTTTGTTAGTCAGACCTTCAATGTCATATCTCTTGTATAATTTACATTTGGATGGATTAATTCCATGTTCTTGTAATTGTTTAAGTACTGCCTCTGAAAAAATGTCAAACTCGTCTTTCTTGTTTACATAAATTCTCTTTACATTTGGAGCTATATCTTTTCTGTAATACATATCCTTAAATTCAATCCTTTCAATTTCCTTATAAACAATTCTTTCAGCTTCTTCCATTGATTTGTCGGCAGCTGCAATACTTAGCACTCTACCACCATTTGTCAAAAGTTTTCCATCCTCGGATTTTACACCAGCGTAAAATACTTCTACATCATGGATCTTATCAAGTCCCTTAATCTCATAGCCTTTTTCATAAGATCCTGGGTAGCCGCCACTTGCTGCTACAACATTTACAATATTTTTATCATTAATCTTTATATAGCATTCGCTAAGTTCTCTCTTGCTAGTTGCCATCATTAAATTTAACAAATCACTTTCGAGCGCCATAAGGGCAACTTGAGTTTCTGGATCTCCAAAGCGTGTATTAATTTCAAGAACTTTTGGTCCATCCTTGGTTATCATTAATCCAAAGAAAACAATTCCCCTGTAATCAATTTTATTAATATTAATAGCCTCAATAAATGGATCTATAATTTGTTCTTTTATTTCATCCCTATACATCAAAGCTTCCATATCAGGAGTAAAAGTTCCCATTCCTCCAGTATTAGGTCCTACATTACCTTCATAGATTGTCTTGTGGTCTCTAACGGGATTAAATAATTTGAAAGATTCGCCATCAAAAAATCCCATGAGCGAAGTTTCAAATCCTTCTAAGTATTCTTCAACAAGCAAGACTTGGTCTCCAAAAATTTTATTTTCCAAAACATTTTTTGCCCCGTTTTCAATATCCACATCATCTGATACTATTAAAACGCCTTTACCTGCTGCAAGTCCATCTGCTTTTAAAACAACTAAGTTTTGTTCAGACTCATCCCTGAGCTCTTTTGCATATTTAATAGCTTCACCTGCATCTTTAAAGGACTTGTATTTTGCCGTAGGAATATTTTTGCTTGCCAATATAGTTTTACAAAATTCCTTTGATCCTTCAATTTGTGAAGCCTCTTTTGAAGGAGCAAATATTAATTTTCCTGCCCTTTCAAATACATCTGCAATGCCTTCAACAAGTGGAGCCTCTGGTCCTACAATTGTGTAGTCGATATTTTCTTCTTGGCTAAAGACAAGCAGGCTTGCAATCTCACTGTCAGGAATGCTTACATTTTCTCCAATCAATTCAGTTCCAGCATTACCTGGAGCGAAAAACAATTGCACTTCTGAACCCCTTTGGTCATGAATCTTTTTACCTATCGCGTACTCTCTTGCACCGCTACCAATAATTAATATTTTCATTAAATCCTCCTAACAAAGCCCACCTTATCATAGACTCTTTCTAAGGTTTCTGACGCAATTTCCTTCGCGTGAGTAGCGCCTTCTTTTATAATTTGATCAATATAAGACTGATCGCTTAAATACTTTTCAGTATTTTCTCTAATTGGTTTTAAAACAGTGTTCACAGCTTCAAAAGTTTGATTTTTTAATTCACCATAACCCTTACCTTCAAATTTATTTAAAATTTCTTCTAGGCTTTCATCTGTAAAGGCTTGATAAATATCGATTAGGTTTTTAACTCCTGGCTGGTCATCAGTATAATTTATCTCACCAACAGAGTCTGTAACAGCCCTGCCTAATTTTTTCTTAAGAGTTTTTTCGTCTTCCAACAATAAAATGTATGCATTGTCGTTAGGGTCTGATTTACTCATCTTTACCATAGGATCTTGTAAAGATTTAATCCTAGCTCCTGTCTTTGAAATAAGAGGCTCAGGCATAACAAATGTGTCTCCATAAGCTGAGTTAAATCTTTCAGCTATATCCCTTGTTATTTCAACATGTTGTTTTTGGTCGTCTCCTACAGGCACAAAATCTGTATTGTAAAGCAAAATATCTGCTGCCATTAAGACTGGATAGCAAAATAAACCTGCATTAGCTCCTTCTTCATTGCCTTTAATCTTAGATTTAAATTGGTGCATTCTCTTTAATTGACCAATACTTGTATAGGTATCCAAGATCCAAGCAAGCTCAGCATGTTCACTAACATGTGAATTGATATACATAATGCTTTTCTTTGGATCAATGCCACAAGCCAAGTAAACTGCAATTAGCATTCTAGAACGCTCTCTTAATTCCTTGGGATCTTGTCTAACTGTAATTGCATGCATATCTGCAACAGAGAACAGGCATTTATATTCTTCTTGTAGCTTTGGCCATTGTTTAAGTGCACCTATATAATTACCAATTGTCAAAAGTCCTGATGGCTGTATAGCACTATAAACTGTTTTCATTTTCCCTCCTATAAATCGTCATATTCATATTTAAAAGTATCAAATTCATCAAAGTTGCCTGAGCGATAGCCCTTCATAAACCAACGGGACCTCATATCTGCTGTGCCATGAGTAAAAGCATCAGGCACAACTGTTCCTTGATACCTCTTTTGTAAAATATCATCACCTACTGACTCTGCAGCTCTAATTGCATCGTCAATATCATCTACTTCTAAATAACCCTTATCTTCAATCCTGCTAGCAAAAACTCCGGCGAGATAGTCTGCTTGAAGTTCAATTCTTACAGAAATTTTATTGTATTCTGTTTCACTAAGTTGCTTTCTCAACTGTTGCTTTTCACCTAAGATTCCAAGCTCATCTTGGACATGGTGACCAACTTCATGGGCAAGTACATAAGCAATTGCAAACTCACCTTTTGCACCAAATTCGTTCTTCAATTGATCAAAAAAGTCCAGGTCCATATAAATTTTTTTATCTAAAGGACAATAAAAAGGTCCCATAGCAGCTTGAGCAGTACCGCATGCAGAATTAACTGCACCGTTAAATACAACTAGATTAGTAGTTTTGTATTCAAGATTATACTCTTTAAAAACTTCGTTCCAAACATCCTCTGTATCTTTTAAAACGACACTTAAAAATTCCATCTTTTCTTTATCTGATTCAGTTTCAACATATTGAGGCGCTGTCTGCGTTCTGTTGGTTGCTAGTGGAATCAAACTTAGAGGATTGCCTCCCATTATAATATAAATAATTGCAAATATAATGAGGCCTCCACCACCTAATTTAAATCCAGGGCCACGCCTGCCGCCACCGCTGTTAAATCTTCTATCTTCAATATTTGAACTTCCTTGTCTTCCCCGCCATTTCATAATTTGTCACCTGACCCTTCTCAAATTTAAATAAATTTTTATAATTTATAAATTAAAAAACCATATAAAAATAACCAGATAAATTAAGCGAAACTTTTAAATCTAAAAATATCGCTTAAAATCATCTGGTTTGATTGTAAAAATATTAGAAAATAAAACAGAAAAAATCTCTCATAAGTATATTTACCAATTACTCTAAAGGCCATTTCCATTTCATTCCCTCCTACCATATATAATAGCATTAAAAGGGTTTGAATTCAAGCACTTTAAAGGTCATTAATTAATTCTCCTATGGACTTTGTGCTTATATTTTCTTTTGGAATATTTAACCTTTCTAAAATCTTGTCTAGGTCCTCTTGACTAGGTCCTTCTATTTCAAGATATGGATAAGGGTAAACTGCCTTATCCCATAGATCAATATCAAAAACAAATTTATCTAGCAAATACTTATAACGAGTCTTTTTTTGTAAGGAATAACTCATACCGATCTCATCCATTATCTGTAAAAATACTTCAGGATCATCAATCCTTGTTGTAAGTTCCGAATTTGTCCTTGCTCCAACAGACCCTAAGCGTTTCTTAAAAGTAAACTCAGAGTACTTGTCAGTGACCCTTAATCTTAAATATGAATCTTCATTTACATTTGGTGTTTCAAAACGATAATTGCTTTGCTCTTCCACTCCTTGAAACTTTGCACCCAAATCTTCAATCATATTTTTCAACTCATCAAGGCTATATCCCAAAACTTTGATCTCAATTTCTTTTTCTATCATAAGGCCTTATATAATTCTTCATCAATAAATACATGTAGATCATGGTGAAGTTTAAGAAGTGATATTGGGCACATAGTCGTGACTTGATCTGATTTAATAAGAGCCCTAATGGCATCAGCCTTCCTCTTGCCATTTGCCATCATAACAATGGTCTTTGCTTCCATGATTTTTCCAACACCCATGCTAATAGCATATCTTGGAACTTCATCTACACTATCAAAAAATCTAGAGTTAACTTCTATAGTAGAATCAGTTAGCTTTACAATATTGGTGCCAAAAGGAAGACTTTCATCAGGTTCATTAAATGCTATGTGACCATTTTCACCAACACCTAATAGTTGAATATCAATGCCGCCCACAGATTCAATAAGCTTGTCATATTCTTTGCATGCTTCAATATCATTTTGATCTTTTGCACTTGGAACATGAGTACTATTGATGTCTATATCAATATGGTCAAAAAAATTGTCTCTCATAAATTGCTTATATGATTGTTCATGACCTTCTGGCAAACCAATGTACTCGTCCAAGTTTACTGTTGTTATGTCTTTAAAAGAAATTTCTCCTTTTTTATTTTTATCAGCTAACTCCTTGTATAAACCAATAGGTGTGCTTCCTGTTGCAAGCCCAAGGACTTTTACATCTTTAATTTTGCTTGCATAAAATTCTGCAGCCTTTTTGCTCATTTCATCGTAATCTTTACAAACTATAACTTTCATATACTACCTCCTAATCAACTTTGGAGCAAAATTCAAATAATCGGCGGATGTTAAATGATACTCCACTCCATCCACCAAGCCTTCTACAGCTTTTTTATGACCATCTGCATGCAAGTGGCCATAAATGCAAATGCTTACATTGTGATTTTTTAACACTTGATGGAAAACATTTGGATTTCCATTGTTATCAAATGGCGGATAATGAACCATGGCAACTATAGGTCTATCTTTTTTAGCTGATTTAATAGACATTTCTAATCTAATTACTTCACGATTAATTATTCTTTCGTCGCCCTCTTCAAATTCTCTGGAAGTTTCGTCGCACCAAAGTCTGCTGCCAACAATTTCATAGTCGCCAACAGAAAATGAATTATTTTGTAAAAAATTAATTGTTTTTAAATTTAAATCCTTCATCTTCTTCAGGCTTGACCACCAATAATCATGGTTGCCCCTGGATATTATTTTTTGTCCTGGCAATTGGTCTAAAAATTTCAGATCTTCAAGAGCATCTTCTAATTTTAAGGCCCAGGAAATGTCACCTGCCAAAAGCACATAATCTTCGTCAGTGACAATCTCCTTCCAGTTTTTTTCTATATTATCCTTGTGGTTCAACCATATATCTGAAAATACATCCATGGGCTTGTCCTGTCCACCATCAAGATGAGTATCTGCAATCGCATATATCAAATGAATCACCTCAAATTTGCAATTTTATTATATTATTTTTTTTATTCAAAATCAATATTTATAAAAGCACCTTCTTATATTTTTTTGATCCAGCTTCCAATATATCCAAAATTCTCTTATTGGATGTGAAGACAATAATTTGAAAACCTTCTTGACAAAGACTTGTCAAATACTCAACCGTATTGGCCAGCCTAAAGTCATCCAAGTATTGAAAGGCATCATCAAGTAATATAAAACCGCCTTCCATTATTTGAAGCCTGAGAGCCATCTTGGTTGAAAAATTTACAATCTCTTTGGTAGCCGTGCTCATTTGGTCTTTATTTAGCTTAAATCCCCTGTCTAAAAAGCTATTAAAATCTTTATCTAAAAACAAATCATCACTTGCCGTTATAAATTTAAAAATTTCCTTTGACTTGTCTTGGCTCTTATTAATTGGACTAGCAGATCTTTTTCTCTGCGCCCTGTCTGTAATATCGATCAGGTCAGTTAAAAGTTTGTACTCATAGTCTAGGTCCTCTAATTTTGCAGTTAACCTTTCCAACCTATCTATGTCTTCCAGCTTCTCATCCATATATTTTTCCAAAATATCTAGCTGGCCCTTGTAAAAATCAATTTCTTTTTCATTTTTGTTTTCTATTGGCCTTTGCTCTACAACTTTGTTTTTTCTTCTTTTACGTAAAATACTAGCTAAGGATAAAATAATAAAAACAGCTGGAATTAAATATAGCCATGCGTTATTGACATAGACAAAAAATGAAGCAAAAGAAATTATCATGACAAGGTATTCAAACAAATTTGATTGAGTATTCTTTGGCTTTTTATCTGATTTTAGCCTTTGAACATCAGCCAACTCTTTGTCCTCAATCTTTTCTTTTAAGCTTTTAATTTCATTTTCTATTTCCTTATAAGAGCGGATTTTTTCTTTTAAATCTGAAATCTGCCTATAAATAATAGCCCTTTGTTTAGTGGGCGCATTTAAAGAACCGATTTCAGATCTTTCACTTTCAGCCAAGGAAATTATTTTGCTTGCAAAATCGGAGTCGATATCAGCATTTAATATCATTCGAATGAGTTCATTATCTAAATCATTGTTGGAATCTATATCAAAAAACTCCCTGTAAACAGAGCTATCCACACCCAAGATATCAAGGCCAGGAGCAAGAATCTTATTTACATAAGAATATTCGCTCGAAATATCTTTGTGGTCTGAATAAACTCTTGCAATCTCTTGCGATAAATCGCGTTCGATTGAAATGTCACCATCCTCGCATGTCAAATTTAATTTTACCCTATAGGCCCCTGACTTATATATGTTATAGTCATCATAATAATTTTTTCTCTTTGATTCTGTATTTGCAAAACCATACAAGGCAGCTTCAATTGATTTTCTAATTGTAGTTTTACCAGCTTCGTTTTTGGCGTACACGACATTTAAGCCTGGAGCAAATTCTATGTGCTTCCTATCAAACTTTCCAAAGCCATCCAATAATATTTCTTTTATAATCATAAGCCTGCCACCTTATTCATAAGCGAGATGAGTTTTCTCTTTAAATCTTCTTGATAAGGACCTTCAAATTCACTTTCAATTATATCATTTACATCATCTAAAAACTCTGAATTAATACCTGTAACTTGCATATTTGGCGTCCGTTTATCATTTATAACTATATATGGAAAATAATTCTTTAAAGCATATCTTAGTTCTTCTGCATCCATAGACATATCAGGCCCTGTAAGTGTAAGCCTTAAAACTTGAATTTTTTCGCTCGCTAATGGTTTTACTCCATCTACAATCTCGTCAACAGATTTGTTACTACTATCAATATTCTCATCCACATATTCCAGAGATGCAAAATCAACAAATGAAACGCTTACTCCATTATCAATTTCAATTTCATATCCACCGTGCGGGCCAGTATCCTTTATGGACAGCGGCTCTAAACTTCCAGGATAAAAAAAATTATCATCAACTACCATTGGCTTATGAATATGGCCAAGAGCTACATATTCAAAAGCCTCTCCAACCAGGCTCTTATCAAAAGGCATGTAAGCCTTATCAATATTTAAGCCGGAATGAGCCATTAAAATATTGTATTTATTTTTTCTTTCTACATTTGTAAAATCAGGCGCGACTTCAACTTCTCTCTCCCAGCTATGCATAAAAATGGAAAGATTTAAATCATGAAAATCATATCTCTTGATCTTGTTCATAGTGTGAAGAATTATATTGTCAGGTATATCTATATCATCGAATACAAAGTTATCTCCTACATAGTCATGGTTGCCAAAAATAATCAGGACTTCACCATTAAACTCTCCTAATATTTTAATCAACCTCCGAGCGTGAGTTTTTGAAAAATATTTTCTCTCGTAGAGGTCTCCACTTATAAGTATTAGGTCGATGTCCTTACTGTTTGCATACTCTACAAGGTTTTTCAAAGTCGTCCACTGGATCTCCCTCATCTGATATGGCTCTATAACCGAAGATTTTAGAGAATCGCATAAATGAAGATCAGATATATGAATTAACTTAATCATCTATGAAGTACACTTCCTTTAAAATTTTTTGCCAAAGACATTATCTCTCCAACCTTTGTGCCTGGTTCAACTTGTGAAGCTGCTACAACAAATTTTGGAATGTCTTTTGGATCCATTTTGTTCTCAATAGCAAAAGTATAGGCAAAGTAAATCATATCTAGATTATAAGACGGTAAATCATATTGAAGGCAAGTCTCTCCATTATAAAAAAGCAAACCAAAATGAGTAGTGAGTAAAAGCTTGGTTTTTTTGCCCTCACATAAACTATAAGAAAAATTTATCAATTCATATTCACTGACAATTTTAAAGGGTGCAAAATCAATTACTGCCTCTTCATCTATAATTGCCACCGTAGGATTTTCTGACAAAGAGCTGATGGCATAGTCGCCAAAAACAATAGAGTCTTTGTGATATTCATTTGCCTTACGCAAAAACTCCAAGGCAAATTCCCTCTCCAAATCATATACAGGCAAAAGCATTAGGTCTTCTTTAAATAGTGATGACACAAAATTTTTCCTTATTTCCATATTGTCATCAAAAGTAAGTTTATGGTCTCCTTCACTCCTGATAATGGGATTATCTCCATTATTTATCCTTACTTTAATCTTTGCTCCGTCTTTAATTTTAATATGCTTAATGCTTGACCCTTTGCTCAATAGAATCGATTTAATTTCCTCTCCTATGTAGGAGCCTGCTGCTAAATAAATATTGTTATCTTGATTGTACTTGTTCAAAATTTTATAAAGATCACCTGATCTTAACAAAACTTCTCTAGATGATTTTTGATCTTCAAAGTCGATTATGAGCTTGGGTGATAGTTCAATTAACAGTGCCATACGCCCTCCTTGTTTTAATTATAACACAAATTATAAGATAATTCTCACATTTGTTTTAAAGTGGTATTTGTAATCGATTATTCTTTTATTTTTTCCATATATCGTGTATAATGATTGTGGTGATTTATATGAAAAGGAAAATGGTTTTTTCATTATTAATATTTCTTTTGTTGTATTCTTTTACATCACTTGCAGCAGACAAATATGACACTGTTATTCTACATGGCGATGTCTATGATCCTGCAAGTAATAAAAGTCTAGAAAAATATAATATTGGTATTAAGGATGATAAAATTTCAATAATAACTCTTGATGATATTGTTGGCAACACTATCATAGATGCTAGTGGTAAACTTGTAATACCTGCCTTTATAGATAGTTTTCAAAGGCACTTTGGCGATAAATTTGATGAATCCAGACTCTTTGACGGTGTTGTAAGCTCAATCTATATTGCAGATGATAATTACGATTCATTTCTTTTAAATAATGGTGCAAATATCTCTTACATAAACAGAATTCTTTTGAGAGATATTTCAAATATTTACGCAAACAAGGACCAGGATCAGGCCTATACTGACTTTAAATCCAAAGTTGCTTCTGCAATCTCAGACGGCTTTGCTGGTTTTTATATAAAGCCTCTAACAGCAGACCCTTTGGACTTGAATTTTATAGATTCTACATTTCCATTGTACCTAGACTTAGAGAATATTAATGAAAGCGAAATTATTCCATTTGTATCTACACTTATAGAAACAAATAAAGACCGCAAAATTCACTTACTTGCAGCAAATAATTTTTATAGTATTATGGATGACCTTCTTAACTTTGCTAGTGACCATAATAATTTCACTCTTGGTGGTTATCCTTTTTCTTATGTAAATATTGTCCCTGCTAATCAAAATTCTAATTACTTGAAAAACTTAAATGGAAATCTTGCTGTAAACAAAGATAACAAGGAATCTTTTCCTTTTAATGAAAATTATTATAAGTCAAATAACAGAATTTCTATAGCTGGAGCTATAAATCAAGAAACGATTAATAAAATTGTATCTAGTCCATCATTTACGAGCGAAAGCTTTGACCGTGCACCTGGTAAAATCATGAATACTCAAGATATTAACACTTTTATGGCTAGAATTTTAATGGGGTCAAATACAGAAAGCTTGAAGGAAGCTATTAGTGGACAGACCAAATCAGTTAAAGATATGTTTCCTGCCATTGATTCTCCCCTCCTAAACAAGGGAATGATTCAAGTTGGTGCGGATGCAGATATTGTCATTATCGATCCAAAAGTCATTAGCCAACACTCTTCTATTGCTGATGTGCCAAATATATCTAGTGGCATTCAAACTCTGATTAGAGAGGGAGTAGTTTTAATTAACGAGGGTAAAATTATTCCAAACACACCAAAAGCCAGGTGGATTAAAAGGACAGTTGCTTCATTCGATAAAATTGAAGATTACAAAATAGATATGAGGGGCAATAAAACAAAAGATATAGATGCTATTAGCTACAATAATCGTGTTCTTCTACCCATCGGTGAAATCTGTGAATTTATAGGCGTTTCTTATGTAGAAAATTTGGGGATTGCAACGATTGGAGATGCTATTAAACTAAGCATAGGTAATCAATTTTTCTCCACTGGTGCTAACAAATCAGAACTTATTGATCCACCTATTCTTATAAACAATGAAATTTATTTATCAGAAAAAGCTCTTGCAAATCTTTTTGGTGGATTCTATTCAGTTAAAACTGACAATAATCTTCTAAAATTAAAAAAGAATTCAAAGGCCAGTCTATTGGAAGCTCCTCTTCAAGACGGAGATATAAATATAATATTGGATGCAAAAAACATCATCTATGTTTATTTGTTCTCAGCGCTACTTCTTATTAGTATGATTTTATACTTGAATTTAGGAAAAAAGAATAAAAAAATTGAAAGAAAGAAAGGGTAATTTATGAGGGATTTTAGTTTATTAGAAATACTTGGACCAATTATGATTGGCCCTTCAAGCTCACACACTGCTGGAGCTGCAAGACTAGGAAGAATTGCTACAACTATTGCAGGAGAAGGATTTACATCCGTTTCTTTCCTCTTGCATGGTTCGTTTGCAAAAACATACAATGGCCACGGTACCGATAAGGCTCTTTTAGGCGGTGTTATGGGATTTTCACCAAGTGATGTAAGGATTAGAGACGCATTTAAAATTGCTGATGAAAAAAACCTGCATTATGAGTACTTAGAAACAGATTTGGGCTTTGTTCACCCAAACACAGTCCGCATTATTTTCCACTACGAAGATAGGCCTGACTATTATGTACAGGGTTCATCCATTGGTGGCGGAAATATTTTAATCACAAATATAAATGGAACTGAAATTGAATTCAGAGGTGAACGCCCAACCGTTATCTTAAAATACAAGGATAAAAAAGGCATCATCTCTAGGATAACTTCCCTTTTTGCCATCGCAGGATTTAATATTGCAAATATGACTGTAATAAGAAGTGGCCGCATGTCCACTCTTTTATGTGAGTTTGATGGTGAGGTTGATAATTCTATTTTAGATGATATAAATAGGATTGACGATTTTGAGTTTGCTACTTTTATAAAAGTTGGAAAGGATGACTAATATGTATAATAAAGCTAGTGAAATATATGATATATACAGGACAACCGGCAAAGAGATTTGGGAAATTGCCCTTATTAAAGACGAAGAAAATATTGGCATTGAACCTGAAGAAATGCTTGAAAGAATGAAAACCACACTAAATGTAATGAGGGAGTCCGCTTATGAAGGTTTAGATAAATCTATTCAAACTCTTTCAGGTATAACAGGTGGAAACGCCATCAAGGTTAACCACTTTAGAGATGACTCTGTAAGTGGGAGCTTAATAACCAGAGCTATGGCAATGGCCCTTTCAGTATCGGAAGTAAACGCTTCAATGGGTAGAATTGTTGCAGCTCCAACAGCTGGTGCCAGTGGCATTATCCCAGGTGTGCTCTTTACCATGCAAGAAAAATATAATTACACAGACGAAGAACTTGTCAAGGCTCTAATCACTTCTGGTGTAATTGGCGAAATTATTGCACAAAACGCAAGCATTTCCGGTGCTGAAGGCGGATGTCAAGCAGAATGTGGATCAGCTTCTGCCATGGGTGCTGCTGCTATTTGCTATCTCAGAGGATACAAACCTGATATTATGTTTGCCGCTGCAGCCTTTGCTATTAAAAACATCTTAGGACTTGTATGTGACCCTGTGTGCGGCCTTGTAGAGTATCCTTGCAATCTGAGAAATGCAAGCGGTGTTGTAAACGCAATTATATCTGCAGACCTGGCTATGGCTGGCGTTAATTGCCTAGTTCCCTTGGACGAAACTATTGACTCCATGCGTCAAGTAGGAGCAAGTATGCCTGAAGCTCTAAGAGAAACTGCTATGGGCGGAATTGCTGCAACTCCTACTGCTGAAAGATTAGAACACGACAGGATGAGCGTAAATAAAAAATAACTATTTAATTTTTTTAATGCGGGCCTCGGTCCGCATTTTTTATTACTCAATTTAAATAATAATTATTTTCTGCTGAAATCTTTAAAAGTTTTTTCAATAAATTTTTTAAAAAATTATTCAAATCAAATTTTGATTCATATATAAAAATTTGACAAATAAAAACAGATGGCCGTACATATACATTACAAACCATCTGTTTTATTTTTTGGTCGGAGTGACAGGATTTGAACCTGCGACCACTCGCCCCCCAGACGAGTGCGCTACCGGACTGCGCTACACCCCGCTGACTTCTTATGTATTATAACATATAAAAATAAACTTTACAATATAAGTCTTTAATTGTAAAATATCGCTTACTGTGATAAAATTTTCTAGAGGTAGATTATGAGAATTGGAATTATTGCTGAATTTAACCCCTTTCACAAGGGACATTTACATTTAATAAATACAGTTAAAGAAAAAAATGCCGACATCATATCTATAATGAGCGGTGATTTTGTCGTGCGCGGAGAGTTTGCAATTACAGATAAGTTTTCGCGTGCTTTTAATGCTTACAATAATGGTGTCGATGCTGTTTTTGAATTAGCATCTGTATTCTCCTTGCAAAACGGTCAAATATTCAGCCGCAACTCCATTCGCCATCTAATGGCTATTGGCATAGATGCACTTGCCTTTGGAGCCGAAAATCCTGATCTAGATTTTTTATATTATCTAGCTGATATTGTATCTTCCATTGATAACGACCTTGCCAATAAAAAAATAATCCTCAAGGATATCTCTTATAGCAATTATATAAAAGATTTGGTCCTCAAGGAAACTGGCAAAATAATTGGCAGCAATGATATGCTAGCCACTGAATATATAAAAGAATTAAAAAGATTAAATGCACCAATAAAAATAATTCCAATACAGAGAATTGTAAGCCCATACAACCACAATGAGGATAGCGACTACTCTGCCTCTTCTATTAGGCAAAATATGAAAAAATCAGGAAATTACCTTTCAAATGAATCTCTACTTTCATCATATAAGTCTATCGGTATAACTAAGTCTATAGATACCGAGGGCTTGGATGAATCAAATAAAAATCGAATTTATGATTCAATATTTTACGCTGAAAGCTTTGAGGATATAATCGAAAACTCAGCCCACAAGACTCTGAGTAGGTCTAGGATTAGAAGAGCTATACTAAAGGCAATACTTGGAATTACAAGTGAAATGCAAGAAAAATTCGCTGACACCACCTTGATTAAGCCTTTAGCCATTTCAAAATCATCAGATATTTTAAATTCGATAGATAAATCTGTTCTCTACACCCAATACAAGGACCTCGATAGATTGAATTCATTAAGTCGAGACTTGTATATTTTAAATGAAAGTCACAGTGAGTTTTATCATTCACTATCAGACCACAAAAAGTTACTTGATAGAATCCAGTCTCCCTTTATCTAGGCCTGCCTTTGTCAGTATAGAATTAAAATCTTCTGGCGGGTCAAGGTAAATATCCATCCGCTTACCAGTAATTGGATGGTTAAAAGCTAAATGATAAGCATGAAGCATTTGTCTTCGTGCTATTATTTTTTCTTTTTTTAAGCCGTATAATTTGTCTCCAATTATTGGCAGATTATGATGGCTGAGATGTACGCGAATTTGGTGGGTCCGCCCTGTTTCTATTTTCACTTTTAAAAGAGCAAAGTCTTCGTTTTTATCAATTGTTTGAACATGTGATACAGCAGTCCTGCCCCCATCTACAACTGCCATCTTGGTTGGGTTATTGCCCCTGGCAATTGGATCTTCAATAGTTAGCTCATCAAACTTTGGACAGCCATTTACTATTGCCAAATATTCTTTTGTAATTGACCTGGCCCTAAATGCGTCTTGGAGTTTTTGATGGACAAGATTATTCTTTGCAATAATAAGCGCTCCAGATGTATCTGCATCAAGCCTGTGAACAATTCCCGGCCTGTCATCCCCATTTAAATCGCTTAAGTCACACCCATAATATAAAAGCCAATTGACAACGCTATCACCCTTATATGACTTCGCTCCATGGCTTGCAATAAAAGCTGGTTTGTCAATTACAAGTATATCCTCATCCTCATAAAGAACTTTGATATTTAAATTTTTTGGTTTGTTGTAATCTACATCGGGCTTAATAGTAATAACATCACCCTTGGCAAGCTTATAACTAGCTTTTGTTTTTTTGTCATTAATTAAAACTCGCTCTTCCTTTATTGCGTTTGAAAATTCTGACCTGGTCTCAAAGCCAAAAGATTTAAAAAAAATGTCAAGCCTATCATCGCTTGACATAAAAATAGTCATTTTCATTTCTTGTCCCCTAAAATAACAATTATAATAAATAATACAGCTGAAATAGAAATATAAGTATCTGCCAGGTTAAATACCGGAAAATCATAAACATTAAAGAGTCTAACCGAAATAAAATCTATTACATATGCATTCATAAGCCTGTCTATAAAGTTTCCAACTGCCCCACTAAAAAATAGAGTGAGGGCGATTTTTTCTAAAGTGTTGAACTCAAGCCTATGATTTATTACATAGGCCGAAAAAACTACTAAAACTCCTGCTGTAAGCACTATAAAAAAAGTCTGCTTACCAGCAAGCATGCCAAAGGCAGCTCCAGAATTTTCTACATAGGTTAACTTAAACCAATTAAAAATGTTTATTGAATTATCTACCAAATTATTTGCAGCCAAATACTTTGTGTATTGGTCAGCTGCTATTAAAATTAAAGTTATAAAAACATAAATCAAATCAATCTCTCCACTTTTAATCTTAAATTACCCTTTTGTGTTTGACCCACGACTTCTTTGACCTTTACTCGACCAAAAGACCTAAGCGATATTAATGAGTCTTCTTTAAGCTCAGTTGCTGGTTTATCTACAACCCTATAATTTAACTTTAACAAACCATTTTCAATCTTGCCTTGGGCCTGACTCCTTGATATATTGTAAACCTTACTAACAATAGCGTCTAGTCTCAAAGAAGGTACAATAACACTTGTCTCCTTATAAGAATCTTTTATAATTGATGGAGCTTTATCAACTGTATATGGAATTATACCATGGCGGCGAATATCTCTAAACTCTGTTAACAAAAATGACTCTACCGACTTGCTTACAACAATATATACTTTTTCTCCAACAAAAATGTCGCCCAAAGTCCTCCTGTCAATTCCAAGCGAAAGAAGTTTTCCTAAAACATCACTATGTTTGATATCGTCATATGGATTGTCAAAACAAATAATGCTTATAAAATCCTTAGCTTCAAGATTCATATACCAAGGACAAAAAACAAGATATTTATTTTCTGCATTATCCATTCCACCAAAAAATATTGCTTTAAGGTCATCATATTTTTGAGCAATTGACACAGACATTTCTTGCCAAAAAGGGTCAAGAAAATCAACGGGCTCAGCCCTAAAATTATTTAAAGCAATTAAAGCTTTCTCCTCTATTCTGGAGTATTTTATTTTTTCATCGTCATTGTATAAAAACGATAATTCATCTACCAAGTATAAAGACCGCTTTCTATTAACTCTTCTTTTATGCCTTCGATGCCGACTCCCTTTGGAGCTAGGATAAAGATATCTCTTGTAACCTTTTGGATCTTGCCTTCTATAGCATAAATTCCACCATTGATAAAGTCAAAAACTTGTCTTTTGATTTCTGGTTCAAGGTTTTCAAAATTTACAACTACAGCATCATTATTGATTAACTTATCAATAATCTTTGGCGCATCTTCGTACTTTAGAGGGTCTTGAACTTGAATCTTAAAAGTTGAAGTCCTTTGTGCTAAGGGTGCTGGACGACTACTTTCACTAACAGTAACCTTTGGTGAATATTTAGGCTTTGCTGGTTCAGGTGCATATTCAACTTCATTTTCAAATTCTTCTTCATACAAGTCTTGCTCTTCGTCTGGAGCAACTAAAAAATTCTTCATTTTATCTAAGAATGACATAATTTCCTCCTCTATTACCTATGTCCAAAAATTGCACTTCCAACACGAACCATATTTGCACCCTGCTCAATGGCGAGTTCAAAATCAGAGCTCATACCCATGGAAAGTATTTTAGGACATACATTACTTATATTATAGCATTTTAATCCTTCAAATGCTAGTCTCATATCAGAAAATACTTCAATTAATTCATCTTTATCAGCGTCTAATGGTGCTACACACATTAATCCTAAAACTCTTACATTTTTACAATTAGAAACTTCTTTGCAAAAATCTTCCAAATCATCAAAATGCACGCCAGCCCTATTTTTATCATCAGTCAGATTAATCTGAATCAAGCAGTCCTGAATCTTATCTATTTTTTCAGCTTCACTTTGTATCTTTTTTAATAAACTCATCCTGTCTAAGGATTGAATGAGATTTACCCGATCAATTATATACTTGACCTTGTTTGATTGCAATTGCCCTATCATGTGTATATTTACATTTTCAGGTATATGTTCAATCTTGGTCATGAGTTCTTGTACCCGATTTTCTCCAATATTTACTACACCACAGTCAATAGCCTCTTCTATCATATCCATACCATGAGTTTTGGTCACAGCAACTAAAGTTATATCTTCAAAAGTTCTAGCAGATTTTTCTGCAGCAATTTTAATTTTTTTATTTACCATATCCAAATTTTCTTTTATCATTATCCACCTCAATAAATCGTATCAATTCTATTTAAATTCGGATTTAAAATTATTTCCTCATAAAAGACTATAGTCCTTTCCGGATTAGCTTCAGGCCCAATTTCTGCCCTTGCATTGCCCCTAGATATAAAGGTAAAATCCTGTTGAGACTTGTAAATTTCAACTGGCCTAAACCTAATTATTCCATTTACATCTTTTACTACGACCCCCTGCTTGCCATTGTACTCAACTATAGCTTGGGTTGGAATTCTAAAGGCTGGCACAGAGTTAAAGACAGCAGATAGTTTCCCTCTCCTTATACTATATATGTCTTCTATGTGATTGTCTACCAAAAAACCAACCAATCCATCTTTATCATAGTTAGATGGAATTATTACCCTTGCACTTAAGAAGCTGTTGTGGTCATCAATGGAAATATTTATACGCCTACCATTCAGATCTACCAGTTCTTGGTTGTTTGGAAAATGAACTACAAAAAGAACTCTAAAATTATCAACAATTTTGAATTCCTTTTGGTTAATATCCAAGTTTGGTCTGCTTAGAACATCTTCGAACTCTTCATATTTGATATTCTCAAAATCATCTATGCTAAGATATTCATAGCCATCCATATCATAGCTAATAATTCCAGCAGGATTCCATACTTCAGCTGAGCTTAGGGAATTTAGTTGTACCCTTAGGCTTTCTATTTCTTCATCTATCTTGCTAGCATTAGTCAGATTTCCATCTTTTAAAACTTTATAACCAAAACTATTGACTAGCTTTTTTAAACTGTTATAGTCTTCCCTAATAATAGCTTGCCTTAAGTTTTTATCTATATCAGTAATCTCACTTGTAAACATTGCCTTTGTATCTTCAAGTTCTGATATTTTTTTACTTATCTCATAGTACTCTTCGTTTTCTGCAACACCAGCTTTTATAATTCCCCGTCTCAGCCTTGTTCCCTCTTCATAATTAGCTGATCCAGTGATTTTGGACGAGGAAAAGACTGTCTCATCTTTTATAGCTAAAAAGTCTCCATCAATAGAATCGTAATATGTTGTTTCAACTGGCAGATAAAAAGTTGAAGAGTTTGCCTTAAGCATCGGCTGGACTGAATAGAATAAAATGCCTGTGTAGATTACAAGGAGCATTACTACTAAAAAGGGAGAATATTTCTTTTCTTTCTTCAAACTTCCATCATCTCCATAAACTCATGTTTTCTAGGTCTATTCATTAGCTCGTGAATAGCTATATCAATTTCCTTGCCTTCATATAAAACTTCATATATAACCTTACAAATCGGCATGTTTACACCCATCTTCTCACTTAGCAGATGAACAGCCTTGGCAGTATTTACACCCTCAACTGTTTCACCAATTTCTTCTTGTAATTTATTTATAGGCACACCTTTGCCAATCAATAAACCCGCCCTAAAGTTTCTAGAGTGAATTGAGTTTGCAGTTACAATTAAGTCGCCCATACCAGCTAAGCCCATAAAGGTAAGCGGATTGCAGCCTAAGCTCTTACCTAGCTTCGACATTTCAAACAAGCCCCTTGTTATCAAAGCAGCCTTGGCATTATCGCCTTGGTCAAGTCCAGTTAGGACACCAGCTCCAATGGCAATTACGTTTTTAATTGCCCCTGCTACTTCAACGCCCAAGACATCCTTGTGGATATAAACCCTAAAATATTCGGTCATAAAAGCGTCTTGTACAAATTTGGCAACCTCTTCATCTTTTGATGCACAGGCAACTGTAGTTATCATTCTCTTGGAAACTTCTTCAGCATGACTTGGTCCAGATATAACAGCATAAGAAAAATTCCCTAATACATCCTCTACAATTTCAGAAGCCGTTTGCAGTCTCTCAAAGTGAATTCCTTTGCTGGCATCTACAATAATTTCATCGCCCTTTAAATATGGCTTTATCTCCTCCAAAACCTCCACGATTTGTTGCAAAGGAGTAGCTAAGACAATAATTTTACCTCCATCAATAGCCTCTGATATTGAATTTGTAAGCTTAATTTCCTTTGGAAAAACAAAATCTTTTAAATATTTATTACTCTTGCCATTTTCCTTTATATAATCAATTTGTTTCTTGTCTCGAAAATAAATGCTGACATCGTGCTTGTTATCATTTAGTACATTGGCTAAACTAACTCCCCAGCTTCCGCCGCCTATTACGCAAACTCTCATAATTTCTTCCCCTTATGAATAGAATTTTCTTTACCATTTATAAGTCTAATAATATTGTCCTTATGACAAATTATAACCATTAATACAGAAAGGCCCGCAATCAATAGCTCAAAGCCTTTAAGTTTTAGAGCAACCATGGCAACATAGAAAAATAAATATGCCATCAGAGCCATGCTTCCTACAGATGCATAACCTGTCCCAAAAGCAAAGGCTCCAAATACAAGAAAGCCCATCAAAATAGAAGGCGGACTCATAGCAGAAAATCCTCCTGCTGTTGTAGCTACGCCTTTGCCTCCCTTGAATTTTAAAAATACAGGAAAAATATGACCTAAGGCAGCAAAAAATACTGCCAAAATCGGGATCCCTATATTAAAATGACTAGATAAAAACGCAGCCAAGAAACCCTTGCCATAATCCAAGATAAAGGCCATGATCCCAATGGTTCTACCATAATTTCTCATAACATTAGTAGCACCTGCATTTTTACTTCCCTTATCCCTTACATCTTCATTTTTAAAGACTTTTACAAGGACGTAGGAAAAACTAATTGAGCCAAGTAAATAGCAAAATAAATAAAATAAATATTGCATTATTCGCCCCTATTCTTATATACAAACACCAAAGGCACTCCTTCAAAATCAAAAGAGTTCCTTATTGTGTTTTCTAAATACCTAGTGTAGGAAAAGTGTGTTAATTTTGTATCATTTACATAAATACAAAATACGGGAGGCGCAACTGATACTTGAGCAGCATAAAAAACTTTCAACCTCCTGCCCTTATCTTGAGGTGGGTTATTTAAAAGCACAGCTTCGCTGATAATTTCATTTAAAACACCAGTTGGAACCCTCTTGTTGTAGTTTTCATAAACTTTGATTATAGTATCAATCAAAACATCCACCCTTTGTCCTGTAAGAGCCGAGATGAAAACAATCGGTGCAAATTGAACATAAGATAAATCATTTTTAATATTTGTAACATACTGCCTTTGAGTTAGAGAATCCTTTTCAATTGAGTCCCATTTATTAACAGCGATCACTACTGCCTTGTTATTTTCATAGGCATAGCCCATAATCTTTGTGTCTTGTTCTGTAATGCCTTCATTAGCATCAATTACAAGCACACAAACATCACACTCATCAACAGCTGATAGTGTTCTTATAACAGAAAATCTTTCAATTTTTTCAGTAATTTTCCCACGTTTTCTAAGGCCTGCAGTATCGACTAACCTAAATTCCCTATCCCTTAAATTAACATAAGTATCAATAGAATCCCTAGTAGTACCAGGAATATTTGTAACAATTGCTCTCTTTTCTCCGAGTATATAATTTAGCAGAGAACTTTTACCAACATTAGGCTTACCGATGAAGGCTACTTTAATTTCATCGTCCCTATCTGGAGTAACAATTTCTTCTGGGAAAAAGCTGACAACTTCGTCTAATAAGTCGCCGATTCCTATCCCATGCTCTGCACTTATAGGGACCATTTTTTCTATACCAAACTCATAAAAATCATATAAATTTTCTTCTGCGTCCTTGGCATCAATCTTGTTAACAGCTAAAACAATATTAGAATTAAACTTTCTAAGCATGTTAAGAATTGATCTATCAGTAGGCGTAATGCCTGACTTGCCATCTACAATAAAAATAACACATGAGCTCGACTTAATAGCAACCTCAGCCTGCTCATAAATATCATTCATAAAATTGTCTTCGCTCTTTGCATCAAGACCACCAGTATCAACTAACAAGAAAGGCTTGTTCAGCCACTCGGCCTTACGATAAAGCCTATCTCTGGTAACACCCGGCGTATCTTCTGTAATAGAAGATCTTGATTTTGTTATTCTATTAAAAAGTGTGGACTTGCCAACATTCGGCCTCCCCACTATTGTAACTATCTCTCTTCTCATAGGCCCTCCTAACAGTATTATAACATATTATTTTAAATATTTCATTCTATTTGCACTGTCATTTCTCTTTATTATTAAATTTGTATTTATTCCACAAAAAAAGATCCCGATTTAATATCGAGATCTTTTGATTAAACTTAGTCAGTGTGCGTAAACTTATAAAGTTTTGACTTAAGTTATATATTAGTCTTCAACAACAATGCCTTCTCTTTCGGCCATTTGTTTGTAAACTTGGTATTTTCTCTTTGCTTCGTATTCAGCAGCTTTGAATAGTTCATCAGCTTCTTCTGGGAATGAACGTCTGAGAGCTGTGTATCTAACTTCGCTGTTGATGAAGTCTTGGAATGATTCCTTAGGTTCTTTTGAATCAAGAACAAATGGATTCTTGCCTTCTTCTTCCAGTCTTGGGTCGAAGCGATATAGATGCCAGTAACCACAGTCAACTGCTTGTTTTTCTGTAGCAATAGTTCTACCCATACCTTGTCTTAGACCGTGTGCAATACATGGTGCGTAAGCAATAATTAGTGATGGTCCCTTGTAGCTTTCAGCTTCTTTTAGAGCTTTGATTGTTTGGTTCATGTTAGCACCAAGAGCAATTTGAGCAACGTATACGTAGCCGTAGCTTGACATCATTAGACCTAGGTCTTTCTTTCTAATTCTCTTACCGCTTGCTGCGAATTTTGCAACTGCTGCTAGAGGTGTTGATTTAGATGATTGACCACCTGTATTTGAGTAAACTTCTGTATCAAATACCATAACGTTAACGTCTTCACCACTTGCTAGTACGTGGTCAAGTCCACCGAATCCGATGTCGTATGCCCAGCCGTCACCACCGAAGATCCATACAGATTTTTTGATAAGGTAGTCTTTTCTATCCATAATTTCTTTGAATAGTTCTTCAGCCTTAGCATCGCCCTTGAGATCGAATTTGCCTGTTACTAATGCACCATAAGCGTCTTTAGTTGCAGGTGTGTCTTCTCTATTTTCAATCCAGTTCTTTAGGATTTCATTTAGCTCACCGTTTACGTTGAGTTCAATTAATTCTTCCATTAGGTCTTGGATCTTGTTTCTAATTTGCTTGATACCTAAGTGCATACCAAAGCCGTATTCAGCGTTGTCTTCGAATAATGAGTTGGCCCATGCTGGTCCTCTTCCATTGCAGTCTGTGCAGTATGGAGTACTTGGAGCTGAACCACCCCAGATTGATGAACAACCTGTTGCGTTTGCAATTAACATATGGTCACCATAGAGTTGTGTGATTAATTTTGCGTATGGTGTTTCACCGCAACCTGCGCATGCTCCTGAGAATTCAAGGTATGGCATGTTGAATTGGCTGCCCTTCAAGCTGTATTTATCCATAATGTCTCTCTTTTCAGATAAGGACATTGCGAATTCCCAGTTTTCTTTTTGTGGATGATATTGATCTTCAAACATTTCCATAACAAGTGCTTTTTCCTTAGCAGGACAAATGTCAGCACAGTTACCGCAACCTGTACAATCCATTACTGAAACTTGGATTCTGTATTGATAAATATCTAAGCCTCTACCATTTGCTTTCTTTGTTTCAAATGTTTCAGGCATATTCTTTTGTTCTTCTTCGCTAACTAAGAATGGTCTGATAGCAGCGTGTGGACAAACTAGTGAACATTGGTTACATTGGATACAATTTTCAATCTTCCATTCTGGAACTGTAACAGCGATAGCTCTCTTTTCATAAGCTGATGTGCCCATTTCAAAAGTACCGTCGGCATATTTACCTGTGAATGCTGATACAGGAAGAGTATCACCCTTCATTGAGTTCATAACATCTGCAATGTTTCTGATGAATTCTGGTCTTGATTCGTCATCTTTTTTATCGTCATCTTTTAGTGATTTCCAGCTTTCAGGAACTTCAATCTTGTGTAGAGCTCCAATACCCTTATCAACAGCTTCAAAGTTCATGTTAACAATTGCTTCACCCTTCTTACCGTAGTTGTGAACGATTTCGTCTTTTAAGTGACGAACAGCTTCATCTACTGGTAATACTTCTGATAATTTGAAGAATGCAGCTTGCATAACCATGTTGATTCTTCCGCCTAGACCAACTTCTGCAGCAATCTTTGTTGCATTGATGGTGTAGAAGTTAATGTCGTTTTCAGCGATATATCTCTTCATGTGGTTTGGAAGATGTTCTTCAAGTTCTGCATCATCCCATAGGCAGTTTAGTAAGAATGTTCCGCCAGGTCTTAGACCTTCTAGTAGGTCATAGCTGTGAACATAAGCTTGCTTTGAGCATGATATAAAGTCTGAGTGTGTAATCAAGTATGTGCTCTTGATTGGTTGCTTACCAAATCTTAAGTGTGATGTTGTTACACCGCCTGATTTCTTTGAGTCATAGGCAAAGTAACCTTGAGCATATAGACCTGAGTCATCACCGATAATCTTGATAGCTGATTTGTTAGCACCAACAGTACCGTCTGATCCGAAGCCCCAGAATTTACATTTGATTGTTCCTTCTGGTTCTGTGTTGATGATGTCTTTTACTTCTAAACTTGTGTGTGTAACGTCATCTACGATACCAATTGTAAATTTATCTTTTGGTTCATCCAAAGATAGGTTATCATAAACAGCTTTAATTTGTGATGGGGTTGTGTCTTTTGATGATAGACCATAACGACCACCAACAATCTTAGGTTGTAATTCATGTTCGTGGAAAATTTCTAGAACATCTAGGTGTAGAGGTTCTGCACCAGCACCTTTTTCTTTTGTTCTATCAAGAACTGCAATCTTTTTAACAGTCTTAGGTAGAACGTCAAAGAAGTATTTAGCTGAGAATGGTCTATAAAGTCTAACCTTCATAACACCAACTTTTTCGCCTTTAGCATTTAGGTAATCAACAGTTTCTTCGATTGTATCTGTTACTGAACCCATAGCAACGATTACTCTTTCAGCTTCAGGATCACCATAATAGTTAAATGGTGCATAATCTCTGCCTGTAATTCTTGAAATTTCCTTCATGTAATCATTAGTAATTTCTACAATGTTTTCATAATATGGGTTTGAAGCTTCAGCAGCTTGGAAGAAAATATCTGGGTTTTCAGCAGTTCCGCGAGTAACAGGTCTTTCTGGGTTCAATGATCTGTTTCTGAATTCTTTGATTGCATCGTAGTCAACTAAACCTCTTAATTCTTCGTAGTCCATAACTTCGATTCTTTGAATTTCGTGGCTTGTTCTAAATCCGTCAAAGAAGTGAACAAATGGAACTCTACCTTTGATTGTTGCAAGGTGAGCAACGCTACCTAGGTCCATAACTTCTTGAACAGAACCACTAGCTAGCATAGCAAAACCAGTTTGTCTGCAAGCCATAACGTCTGAGTGGTCGCCAAAAATTGAAAGCGCATGTGACGCAACAGCTCTAGCAGAAACATGGAAAACAGCCGGTAATAATTCACCAGCGATTTTGTACATGTTTGGAATCATTAACAACAAACCTTGGCTTGCTGTGTATGTAGTGGTTAATGCGCCTGCTTGAAGAGAACCGTGAACAGCTCCAGCAGCACCTGCTTCTGATTGTAATTCTTTTACCAGTACTTTTTGTCCGAATAGATTTAGTCTTCCTTGTGAAGCCCATTCATCTGTAACTTCGGCCATGTTTGAAGATGGTGTGATAGGGTAAATGGCTGCGACTTCTGTAAATGCGTAACTTACGTGAGCGGCAGCGGTATTACCATCCATCGTTTTAAAATGTTTAGTCATAATTACCTCCTAATTCATTATGTCTTAATATTATACCATATGCTGTATTTTGTCAAGTGATTCAAATCACGAGCCCGACCACAAAAAAAGCTTGATATTATCTATTTATCAAGCTTTAATCGTACTTAGCCAATTCCTCTTTTACACTTAGAGCTGCATTGGTATTCATACCAGGTAGAGAACTTAATTCCTCCACATCTGCGTTTTTAATTTTCTCTATGCTCCCATACTTTTCCATGAGGACTTTTTTTCTTTTTGGTCCAATGCCTTTAATTCCATCAAGCCTTGATTTAATCATAGTCTTCCCCCTCAAAGACTTGTGGTAAGAAATAGCAAACCTATGGACTTCGTTTTGTAAAGTGCTTACAAAAGTATATAGGTCCCTGTAGTTTTTAAGTTCATACTCTTCGCCTTCGTATAGAATTGCCCTTGACTTATGAAAGTCGTCTTTGACCATTCCCATCACAGGTATATCTAGTTCAAGACTTTGAAGAACTTCCTTGCAAACATTTATTTGCGTCTGGCCACCGTCCATCATTATTAAATCAGGCGCCTCATTAAAACCTCTGGAACCTTCCACTAGCCTCTTGTACCTGCGCGTTAAAACCTCTCGCATACTGGCCAAGTCATCTCCAGTGTTTTTATTTTTTATTTTAAATCTCCTGTAGCCGTTACGATTTGGATTTCCCTCAATAAATACGACCATGGCGCCAACCGCATCCGTCCCTTGTATGTGAGAAATATCGAAGGACTCAATTATAGATGGGTATTCACCCGTGCCGATAATTTCAGCCAGATTTAAAAGCGCCCTCTCGTTGGTTTTGGTCCTTTGCAAAAGCCTGCTTTTATGCTTGGCAAGCTCTTCCATGGCATTTTTCTTGACCATCATAATCGTATTGCGCTTCTCCCCACGCTTTGGCACAGAAATTTTTGTCGACAATGTCCCCTTTCCTTTCAAAGCTTTTTCCAAGAGATCAATATTATCCGGCTCAATTTCAACTAATAATTCTGATGGCGGATTGGCAATATTTACATAATACTGCTTAATAAATTCTTCCATCATCTGATGTTCATTTTCTGAAATATTATTAAGGACAAAATTATCCTTGCCAATCATCTTTCCGTCCCTTTTAAAGAAAACTTCGACTAGGAATATATCATTTGATTTGGCATAGGCAATATAGTCAGCCGAATCTCCCATTGGTTTGGTGATCTTTTGCTCTTCTTTCAAAAAGCTCATCTGCTCAATGGCATATTTTATCTCAGCTGCCTTTTCATATTCCATTTCTTTGGCATAGGCAAGCATCTGGTCTTCTAATCTTTCAATTACCTTTTTGTTGCGGCCTTCCAAAAAGTCTATGGGCTCGACCAACTTCTTTGCATAATCTTCTACGCTAATAAACCTAGCACATGGGGCATCGCATTTGTGTATATAATAATTCAAGCAAGGCTCAGAAATTTTCTCTATATTTTTATTTCTCCTGCGAAGCTTATACATGTCTTCCCACTTTTCCACAGCAATATTAACTGCATAAGCGTTTGGAAATGGACCGTAGTACCTGCCTCCGTCGTTTTTTAGCTCACGAGTTTTGATAATTCTAGGATAATCTTCATTTGTAATTTTTATATAAGGATAAGACTTGTCATCCCTAAGCAGGATATTATATTTAGGTGCATGAGTCTTTATCAGATTGCTCTCTAAAATCAGGCTCTCAACCTCACTATCAACAATAATATATTCAAAGTGGTCAATGTTTTTTACCATTGCCTCCACCTTCATAGCCTTATTGCCTGATTGAAAGTAAGATCTTACCCTGTTTTTCAGACTCTTAGCCTTGCCCACATAGATAATGTTGTCAGCCTTATCCTTCATAATATAAACTCCCGGTTTGGCCGGGAGTTTTTTTAATTCTTCTTTAATATCAAACTTCAAGTGGACTACATGCCTCCTTAAGCATTTGCTTTTCCTCATCAGTTTTCATGCCTGAAATCAACTTGTCATAACAAGCCTTATGATAGTCGTTGATATATTTGATTTGGTCTTCGTTTAAGAGACTTACATCAATCAAGTCCTTATCATAAGGAGTATAAGTTAGGTTTTCAAATTGATAGAAGCTACCAAATTCAGTTGACTTAAATTCAGTAACTGTAATTAGGTTTTCAATTCTAATGCCATGTTTGTTTTCACGATAGATACCTGGCTCATTTGAGATAACCATACCAGGTTCCAAAGGAACATTTATAAGAGCTCTTGATATGCTCATTGGCCCTTCGTGAACGCCCAGTACAAAGCCTACGCCGTGACCAGTTCCGTGTTTGAAGTCAATGCCCTCTTCCCACATTCTGCCTCTGGCAAGCACATCTAAATGGCAGCCACAAGTTCCCTTCAAGAACTTAGCCATATATAAATTAATATGACCAATCAAAGTCAATGTATAATCGCGAATTTCTTCTTCTGTTGGATTGCCGAGTGTAATTGTCCTGGTGACATCTGTTGTGCCTTCATAGTATTGTCCGCCAGAGTCAACCAGATAAATACCATCGTTTGTAATATCTGCATGCTTGTGTTCATTTGCTGAATAATGAGCCATGGCAGCGTTGCCCTTATAAGCAGAAATCGTTCCGAATGATTCTGAAATAAAGCTTTCACCCTCAGCCCTAAATTCATGCAATTTTTTTTGGGCAGTGTATTCATTTAATTCAACCTTGCCAGCATTGTTTTTCATCCAGAATAAATACCTGGTTAGAGCTACCCCGTCAATGATGTGAGCCTTCTTTGTGTTGGAGATTTCTACATCATTTTTAACAGCCTTCATCATAGTTGTTGGCAGAGCCTTGTCTATAATATTTGTATTTTCATTTAAAATCTTATAGTGAAGACTTGAAATCTTTCCAGAATTAATCCATACATAGTCATTTTCTTTGAAGTGTCTTAGATCATCTGTTATAGCATCATAATCTCTAAACTTAATTCCATTCTTTTGCAAGTAACCCTTTACAGTTTGATCTAATTTAAAATCATTAACATATAAAGTTGCATTGTGTTTATCGATAATAAGATATGAAACTACATAAGGAGTGAAGTTGTCATCGTGCCCCCTCAAGTTCAAAGTATATGCAATATCATCAAGTGTGGATATAAACATATAATTTGCCCCAGCCTTTTTCATATCCTCTCTAATCTTTTCAAGCTTCTTCATTGGTGATTCGCCCGTAAATTCTTCATCTAAGATAAAGGCCTTGCCCTTTGGCAGTTCAGGTCTATCCTCCCAAAATTCACCAACCAAATCCTTGTCGTATTTAAATTCAGCCCTGTCACCAAGCAAATCTTTTATTTCTTCGCACAGGCCCTCAGATGTAATATAGCCATTAAAACCAACTATATCGCCTTTTTTGACATTTTTATCTAGCCATTCTTGCCAAGTATCAACACCTTCAAGTCCCCATTTCATAAGTTTAAATGGAGTATCCTTTATTTCATTTGCGGCTTGAACATGGTAACGACCATCAGCCCAAAGCAAAGCTTCATTTTGACTTACAATAGCATAGCCAGCTGAACCCGTGAAATTTGTCAAATACACTCTTGACTTAAACCTTTCAAGAACATACTCACTCATGTGCGGATCACTAGTAGGAATTACAAAATAATCAATTCCATCTCTCTTCATAAGCTCTCTTAGCTTAGATAATTTTTCAATAGAATTCATAACAAACCTCCTGCTTTATATTATACCCTATTTAATTCGAAAATCAAATTATTTTTATTTATTTTCTTCTCTTAAAATAATATTTTTATCCCTATCATATTTTAATATTTCACAATTGCCTATGGGTTTTATGTCTGGTATTAGTTTCATAAAATAATTATAAATTACAAAGCCGTGGGTAATTACCAGAATATTTTTGCTTGTATCAAGAGATGAAAAAAAATCATCTGTGCGTTTGATTACATCTAAATAGGGTTCGTGGTCTGCTCCTGTAATTGTGCTTGGGTCATTAAAGAATATTTCGTATCTGGGGTCGTTGGCCCTAAGATATTCATATATTTTACCTTCCCATGAACCCAAGCATATCTCACGAAGGCGTGGATCTTGGATAACTTTCTTATCACCAGCAATTATGCACGCTGTTTCATAAGCACGCCCAAGGTCGGATGAATATATTTCGTCAAAAGAAAGGCCCTTGAGTCTTTCTCTGAGCTCAAGAGCCTGGACTCTACCTACTTCGTTAAGGGCTATATCCCTTTGTCCTTGGAGGCGGCCTATTTTATTGTAATCTGTTTCACCATGTCTGGCTATATAAATCATGCTTGGTACCTGTTGAAAATTTCCATGAATTCATCGCCGGTTATGGTTTCTTTTTCAAGCAGGAATTCTGCAGTTGCATGCATGGCTTCCATATTTTCTTTTAAAATATTTATGGCTGTTTCATGGGCTTTTTTTACCAAGGCAATGGTTGCTTCGTCAATTTGTCTGATGGTTTGTTCACTAGCATCTATTGTCCTATTGCCACCCAAGTATTGGTTTTGCATGGTAGTAAATCCAGCCATATCAAATTCATCTGTCATACCATAGGTTGCTATCATATTACGAGCGAGATTTGTTACTCTCTCAATATCGTTTGACGCACCTGTGGTTCTGGTGTTAAATATCAATTCTTCTGCTGCACGGCCACCACAAAGTGTCGCCATATCGTTAAAGATTTCCTTGTCAGATTTCAAGAACTTTTCTTCTTTTTCGACTTGCATGGTATAGCCGAGAGCTCCAGATGTTCTAGGAATAATTGTAATTTTATGAACGGGGGCCGAGTGAGTTTGAGCAGCAGCTACAACAGCGTGACCAATTTCGTGGTAGGATATAATACGTTTTTCTTCTGGGCTAACGATCATAGACTTGCGTTCGTATCCAGCTATTACTACATCAATCGCATCTTCAATATCCTTTTGAGTTACAAACTGCCTGTCAGCCCTTACTGCATTTAAGGCGCCTTCATTAATCATATTTGCAAGGTCAGCGCCGCTGGCCCCAGCTGTGGATAGGCCCAGAGTTTTAAAGTCGATATTGTCTTCAGTGCGAACTTTTCTTGCGTGAACTTTTAAAATTGCAATTCTGCCGTTTAAATCTGGTAATTCAACAGGAATTCTTCTGTCAAATCTGCCCGGTCTTAATAAGGCTGGATCCAGTGTTTCTGGCCTGTTGGTTGCAGCTAATATAACTACACCCTTGCGACCATCAAAGCCATCCATTTCAGATAAAAGTTGGTTAAGAGTTTGCTCTCTTTCATCATTTCCGCCGTAGTTTCCATCACGTCTCTTACCAATTGTATCTATTTCGTCGATGAAAACAATGCAAGGTGCTTTTTCATTTGCCTGTCTAAATAAGTCTCTAACCTTGGCTGCACCCATACCGACAAACATCTCTACAAATTCCGAGCCAGATATAGAGAAGAAGGGTACATTTGCTTCTCCGGCAACAGCTTGAGCAAGCAAGGTCTTACCTGTTCCTGGAGGGCCAACCAAAAGTGCACCCTTAGGCATAGTTGCACCGATGCTTGCATACTTGGCTGGATTGTGAAGGAAGCTAACTATTTCCTTCAAGGCTTCTTTGGCTTCATCTTGACCAGCAACATCTGCAAAGGTTTTACCTGTCTCAGCTTTTACATAAACTTTTGCATTTGATTTGCCAAAACTCATTGTGCCGCGACCGCCGCCCATTGATTTTAGCATTTGCCTGCTAAGTAACTGACCAACAAAAATAAATAATACAAGTGGAAGTACCCAACTTAAAATGCTAGCAAGAATTCCTGGCTCTGGAATTATTGGGCTGCCAAATTCCACTCCCTTATCTTGTAACATCTTGGCTAATTCATTATTTCTAAAAGGTCCGGTTTTATAAATAACTTCTTCATTCTTTTCATTTAGTGTTGTGAATAGTATTTGTCTATCTTGAACTTCTACCTTTTTAATTTTATCCTCTTCAAGCATGGTTAAAAATTCTGAATAACCAACTTCTTCCACTTTTTTTGTTTGCATATATGGAAGGAGGACTAAATTAAAAATAAGCATTAGTGCGATAACTATACTATAATAAATATATAAAGGTTTTTTATCCTTAAACATTTAATCACCTCTTCGTCTTGATTTTCTGATTATTTATACCCATGTGTATATAAAAAAACACAAATGCGTGTGTTAATCATCATTGGATTTGGAATTGTTTTATAAAAATTAAAGCCACAAATTAATTCTATCATCAATATATTATAAAAAAAGACCGCAAATAAAAGCGGTCAATAATAATTATAGGCCAGATAAAACCTCAGTCCAAATCCTATCGTATAGTTCGATAACATCAGTTGGATCTGTGAAAACTTCAGTGTTCTTTAGATCTTCTTCTGGTGGATATAGGGCTGGATTATTTTTAATTTCATCTGGAAGCATCTTCTTGGCCTCTGATGAAATTGTTGAATATTGAAGATACTCTGCGTTTCTAGCTTGAATATCAGGTCTTAATAAAAAGTTTATAAACTCATAAGCAAGTTCTGGATTCTGAGCGCTCTTTGGAATCGCCATTAAGTCTATCCACAGATTAGTCCCCTCTTTTGGGATGGAGTATTTAAAATCATCATTGAGTGACATTATAACTCCAGCATCACCTGAATATACAACTCCGATATTGGCGTCTTCTGCAACCAATATGTCTTTTATTTCATCGCCTAAATACCCATATATCAATGGCTTTTGCATAATAAGCTCTGTTTTTGCTGCTTCAAGTTCATCAGGGTTTTGTGTGTTCATACTATAGCCGAGTTTTTTTAAGGCAACCATGAGCACGTCTCTTTGAGAATAATAAAGGACAACATCCCTTTCATACTTTTCGTCCCACAGGTCGGCCCATTTATGAATCCCTTCAGGATATTTTTCTGCATTGTAGACTATGCCAACAGTCCCTGCCATGTATGGAAGTGAGAAATCGTTGTTTGGATCAAAATCTCTGTTCAAATAATAATCGTCAATATATTTATAATTTTCAATTTTGTCCTTATCAAGCTTTTGAACCAAGTCTTGGCTTACAAGGCGTTCAACCATATAGTCTGATGGGAAAATTACATCATAAGCTTGTTTGGATGTTTTTATCTTTACAAAAAGGTCCTCATTTGAAGCGAATTCTTCATAAATAACCCTGCAATCAAACTCTTCTTCAAACTCTTTAATAAGATCCATATCCATATAGTCTCCAACATTAAAAACATATAGCTTTTCTTTAGAAGACGAACATCCGCTTAGGACAAACAAAGTAAATAATATAATTAATATTGCTCTTAATGTTCTTTTCAATTTACCCCCCTTTTTATAAATGACTCTTTATAAGCCAGAAGTTATTTCTGTCCAAATTTGGTCGTAAATTTTGTTGTACTTGCTCATATCCTTGTAAACCGTGAGCCTCTTTAACTCATCTTCAGATGGATATAAGTCATAGGCCAATATCTCTTTTGGCAGCTTTTCCTTGACGCTGTCAATAGGCGTGTTGTACATAAGATATTCTGTGTTTTGAAGTGCGTTTTCTTCTTGGAGCATGAAATCAATAAATTTTTCTGCTATTTCCTTGTGTTCAGCATTTTTGGGAATTGCCATAAAGTCAATGGCCATATTTGAGCCTTCCTTTGGAATAACAAATTTAAATTTGCTATTTTGGCTCATAATAATACCAGCATCACCAGAGTAAACAACGCCTATGCCAGCGTCTTCATTTACAAGTACGTCCTTGATTTCGTCTCCAAGGTAAGCATAATTAATCTCTTTTTGCTTCAAGAGTTCTTCTTCTGCTTCCTTCAACTCTGAAATATTATCAGTGTTAATAGAATAGCCCAGCTTTTTTAAGGCTATTGTCAAGACATCCCTTTGAGCATTGTAGAGAACCATATCCTTATCATATTTTTCATTCCACAAGTCTGCCCATGCATAGAGGCCGTCCGGATATTTTTCAGAATTGTATATAATCCCTACTGTTTGCCAGAGATAAGGAACGCCATAGTCCCCGTTTGGATTGCACTCTTGATTTATAAAAATTGGATTTACATTTTTTAGATTTTTAATATTGTTCTTATTTATCTTTTGTATTAAATCCTCTTTTATAAGTCTCTCAAGCATATAATCTGATGGAATTATAAGATCGATCTGCTCGTTGGAATTTTTTAATTTTACAAACAAGTCTTCGTTAGTGGCATATTCATTGTAAATAACTCTTATGCCCTCTTGCTTTTCAAATTTTTCTATAAGTGCGGGGTCCATATAGTCGCCCCAGTTATAAATTACAAGTTCTTTTTCATCTTTTCCTTGGTCTTGCCCTTGGCAAGCCAATAAAAATGCAGAAGTAATTATAACTATAATCATAAAAATAATATTAGTTTTTCTTAGCTTTTCCAAGTTGGTTTTCTTTCTCCTTTTTATTTCTTAAATTAATAACCACTACAAGTGAAACCATAATGACAAACATAAGTGCGGACAAAGCATTAATAACTGGATTAATCCCGCGTCTAGCCATTGACCATACGGTTATAGAAATGTTTTGGATTCCGTTGCCTGTAGTGAAAAAACTTACAACGAAATCGTCAATTGAAAGTGTAAATGCCATCAAGGCCCCACTTAAAATGCCCGGTTTAATTTCAGGCAAGAGGACCTTAAAAAAGGCTTGCCTCCTATTGGCACCCAAATCAAGGGCTGCCTCGTATAGGTTAGGATCCATGCTGTAAAGCCTTGGCATTACATTAAATAATACATAAGGGGTTAGAAATGCAACATGGCTAAGAATAATAGTTACATATCCAAATCTAATCCTTAAGAAATTGTATAGAGCTACTAGACTAACTGCAATAACAATATCAGGATTTAGTATGGGCAGGTAGTTTATATCGAGCATTAGGCTCTTAAATCTTCCCTTGGAGCTATATAATCCTATTGCGCCAATAGTTCCAATTACAGTAGAAATTGCAGTAGAAACAATACCAATAAAAAATGTATTGTAAAAACTCATGAGTACTTGCCTGTTTTGAAATAGATCTTTGTACCATCTTAGGCTAAAGCCCCCCCAGACTACTCGTGACTTGGTGGCATTAAATGAGTATACAATTAAGACAATAATCGGCATATAGAAAAAGAAATAGATTAGGTAGGTATAAAATTTCTTTAAAAAGTTCTTCATTAGATTATACCTCCTTCGAGTTTATTTTCAGTTTTCTTATTATCGGACAGTTTAATTAGAATCCAGATAATAATCATAAGAACAATACTTATGGCCGAACCAAAGTTCCAGTCTCCAGTAAATCTGAATTGTTGTTCGATGATATTACCAATTAAGTTAAAATTGTTACCGCCTAGTAATTGGGATATAACAAAGGTTGAAACTGCAGGAATAAAAGTCATGGTTATACCAGTTAAGACTCCACTTTTAGTCAATGGGAAAATAACTTTTCTAAAAACCTGCCTCTTACTTGCGCCTAAGTCATAACCAGCTTCTATTAATGAAGGATCAAGTTTAGTAATAGCTGTAAAAATAGGTAGAATCATAAAAGGTAAAAAGTTATATATCATACCAATCATTATTGCAAAGTCGTTATACATTAGCTCCATCTTTTCAAGACCAAGACTCACCAAAAATTTATTTATAATTCCATTTCTTCCCAAAAGGGTTATCCAAGCATAGGTCCTTAGCAAAAAGTTCATCCACATTGGAATCATTACAAATAAAATATAATTTTCCTTGTTTGGAGACTCAGCTATAAAATATGAAAATGGATAGCCTATTATCAAGCAAATTAGAGTTGAATAAAAAGCAAGCTTTAAACTCCTCCAAAGAATATTTAAATAAATTGGTTCAAAAAATCTCTTGAAGTTAGAAAGTGAAAAGCTCGTTACACCATTGTCTGTAACTGTAAAGCCCAGATATAAAATTAAAATTACAGGTATTACTATGAAGAGCAATGACCAAAATGTATAAATAATTTTATTTACGTTCAGTCTTCTCATCGCTACTTCCTCATAACATGGATGTTTTCTGGGTCAACGTCTAACCAAACTGTAGAATCCTCACTGCTTGATAGGGTTGACTTAACCTTCCATATTTCACCATCAACATTTACGAGTATTTCATAGTGAACACCTTTAAAGATTTCATTTTCAACAACACCTTTGACCTTGCCGTTATCTGTTTTAGAAATAATAATATCTTCCGGGCGAAGAACAACATCAACTTTTTCGCCAGCTGCAAAACCCTTATCAACACATTTAAAGGCATGGTCAGCAAAGGTAACACTATAATCTCCATTATAGACGCCTTCAAAAATATTACTTTCGCCAATAAAATCTGCAACAAAAGCATTGGCAGGCTCATTATAAATGTCTATTGGCTTGCCAAGTTGTTCAATTTTTCCATCGTTCATAACTACTATACGATCGCTCATTGAAAGGGCTTCTTCTTGGTCGTGGGTAACAAAAACAAAGGTAATGCCAAGTTCCCATTGCATGTTAATAAGTTCGGTCTGCATGCCCTTTCTCAATTTATTGTCAAGAGCTCCAAGAGGTTCGTCTAAAAGTAAAATTTTTGGCTCATTAACCAGAGCTCTGGCTATAGCAATTCTTTGTTGTTGACCTCCTGAAAGTGATGTAACTGCCCTCTTCTCGTAACCAGATAAGTTTACTAAGTCAAGCATTCTTGAAACTTTTTTCTTGATAGTTGCCTCATCAACTTTTTTAAGTCTCAAACCAAAGGCTATGTTTTCAAAAACGTCTAAGTGTGGAAATAGTGCATACTTTTGGAAAACAGTATTTACTTTTCTTTCATTAGGTTTTAGGTGAGTTATGTCTCTACCTTCAAAGAGAATTTGGCCAGAATCCGGTTGAATAAATCCTCCAATCATACGCAAAGTTGTGGTTTTGCCGCAACCTGAAGGCCCCAATAGAGTTATAAACTCCCCTTCTTTGATGTCCAAATTTAAATCATCGAGTACGATTTGTCCATCGTATTCTTTATGAATATTTTGTAAACTTAAAAATTTTTCAGACATTTTATCACTTCCTTTTTTATAAAAATTATCATTAAAGTTTTATATATAATTAATTGTGGTATAATATTTCTGGAGGTGTTTAACAATGGCAAAAATGCAAAAGAAAATTGTATATGGTAGCAGCATGTGAGTTAGCTGTGGCCCATTCAAGGAAAAACTTGAAAAGGCTGGTATAAGGTTCTTATACCTAGATATCACATCATCCCTAGGCTTTCTCAAAAAATATTTAGCCCTAAGAGAGAATGCTCCAGAATTTAAACCGGTAATTGAATCTGGAAAACTAGGATTACCATGCTTAGCTATTGGCGACAATGAAAGGCTTATTTTTGATGAAGCCGAACTTGACCAATATATAGCTGAAGAGCTTGCAGTGCAAGCTTAAGACTAAGACCCGTAAGGGTCTTTTTTATTGCATATAATCCTCTTTCCAGCAATCAATAAATTTTATTTAATTAAGTGTTCTTCCCTGCTCTTGTAAATTTCATCCTCAAGACTTGCAAAATCTATTTTTGCTTCCTCAGCCAAAACTTGGTCTAAGGTTGGATTTGTCTTTGGATGTTTGGCTACGAAAACTGTACAGCAGTCCTCGTATGGAAGAATTGAGGTCTCATAAGTTCCATATTGTCTTGCCAATTCCACTATTTCGTTTTTGTCAAAACATATAAGTGGTCTTAGTATCATTAAATTTGTAACAGGGTCTACAACGCTCATGCCAGACAAGGTTTGGCTGGCCACTTGACCCAGATTTTCACCTGTAACAAGTGCAGACCTAGTGAGGTCATTGCATAATCTAGTGGCTAGTCTAATCATTGACCTGCGTTGCAAAATCGTAGTAAATCTTATATCGCAATTTTTAGTTATCTCCTCTTGAATCTTAACTAGATTAAAGGAAAATAACATAGCGTGTGGCTGGTATTTTGATGATAAAATAGCTAAATCTTTTGTCTTGTCAAAAGATTTAGCACTTGTGAATGGATAAGAGTGAAAATGTATAAAGTCACAAGAAAGTCCACGCTTCATGGCAAGTATTGACGCAACTGGAGAATCTATACCACCAGACAAAAGCGACAAGGCTCTTCCATTTGATCCAACGGGCATACCGCCCATGGCTTTTATACGATTACCAGATATAAAGGCGTTTTTTCTAATATCAACCCTTATAATTATATCTGGATTGTTTACATCTACTTTTAAATCCTTATAATGCTTTAGGATATGACCTCCAACCAGTCTTGAAATTTCAGGGCTCTTTAGGGGGAATTTTTTATCTGCCCTTTTGGTCTCAACTTTAAAAGTTTTGACAACTGAGTTATCCCTTTCGTAATCCATAGCTGCAATCGCAGTTTCATAAATAGAATCCATATCTTGGTCAGTTTCAAACTGCAAAGAAATATAGGAAATTCCAAAGATTGGTTTTAAAAGTTCAATGGCTTTTTCATATTCTTCTGTGTATATATAAATCTTAGATTGGTCTTTTTTGAGTGAAATATCCAAATCTTTTAAAGCTGTTTTGATGTTTTTTATTAGGATATTTTCAAAGTATGGCCTGTTTTCTTTTTTTAGAGCAATCTCACCATAACTTAAAGATATGCATTTTCTCATAATATTAATCTCATCCTTTCAACAGCTTCTTTTATTTTTTCACATGCAAAATCCACTTCTTCAAGAGTATTGTAATCTGAAAATGAAAACCTAAGTGCTCCCCTGATATCTTCATCCGAAAGACCGAGAGCTAGCAGAGTCCTGGATTTTTTATGACCATTCTTGCTGCAAGCAGAACTTGTATTTACATATATTTCAGATTCTTCAAGCATGTGTACCAAGACTTCGGCCTTTATGCCCTTGAAGCTGATATTTAAAATATTAGGAACAGAATTTTCCGGTGAATTAATCCTTACTCCTGGAAAATCTTTTAAATTATCTATAAATCTTTGCTTTATAGATCCTACGTAGTCGATGTTTTTTTCTAAATTATTCACAGCGTCAGCAAGGGCTGCATCAAGTGCAAATATGCCTCCAACATTTTCTGTTCCCGACCTCATAGCAGATTCTTGACCGCCACCCAAAATTTGCGGATGAATATGGGTGTCCTTCACATACAAGAGCCCAGTCCCCTTTAGTCCGTGGAATTTATGGGCACTTAAGGTAAAGCCATCACAATTTAGTTCATTTAAATCTACAGGAGTCTTGCCAACAGCTTGGACTCCATCAACGAAAAATTTTATATTAGGATTTATATTTTTAATTAGCCTGGAAATTTCCTGAACAGGATTAATGGCTCCAATTTCATTATTTACAAACATATTTGCAACTAGTTTTGTATTATCTTTAATAGATGACCTGACATCTTCTGGATCTATAATACCATTTTTTGCTTTTAAATAAGTAACTTCTCCACCTTCATTTTCAAAGAGCTTGGCTGACTCATATACAGCTGAGTGTTCATATTCGGAAATAATTAAATGGTCTTCTTTTTTCAAAAGCCCCTTGAAAAATAAATTAATGGACTCAGTGGCTGATGACGTAAAATATATTTCGCCTTTTTTAATATTAAGTAAGTTTTTAATATTATCTCTGGATTTTTTTAACTCAAAGAAAACCTCTTCGCCAAAGCTATGCAAGGCCGAAGGGTTTGCCCAGTATACATCACAAGATTTTAAAAATGCATCCACAGCATTTTTCGATGGCTTTGTGGTTGCAGCGTTGTCAAAATAAATCATATTTCACATCCTTTACACAAGATATATAATAACATAAAAAGTCTTTGAAATTCAATTGTTTTTAATATTTTTTATATTAAATTTATAATTTTAAATCGCCTTCTTTAATCCATCCAATACTCTTAAGCAAATTGCAAAGTAAAAGTGATATTATAGCTGGCAAAATAATGTGAACAAGGGCAATTGAGAGATAAATTTTGCTTGGGCCCACTCCATCAGCAGTCATAGATGTAATAGTTCCAATTTGTCCAACTAGGCCAGATGTTCCCATGCCCGATCCGATTGATATGTTGGTCATTTTAAAGACAACAGATGAGATTGGTCCAGTAATAGCAGCGGCAACTGTAGGTGGAATCCATATCTTCCAATTTTTAATTATATTTGGAATTTGAAGCATGGAGGTGCCAAGCCCTTGGCTAATTAAACCACCAATTCCATTTTCTTTGTAACTCATAACTGCAAAGCCAATCATCTGCGCTGAACAACCAGCTGTTGCAGCCCCTCCCGCAAGGCCAGATAATCCAACCATCATACATAAGGCAGCTGAGCTTATAGGAAGTGTTAAAACCATTCCAACAATTACTGATACGACTATGCCCATAAAAAATGGTCTCATTTCTGTAGCTAGCATAACAAGCTCACCCAATTTAATCATGACCTTTGAAAGTACAGGTCCAATTGTAATTGCAGCTAGGGTTCCCATAAGTATTGTGCAAATTGGCGTAACCAATATATCAACTTTTGTTTCACCTGCCACAAGTTTACCAACTTCAACAGCAAGTATTCCCGCAAACCATGCGCCAACTGCACCACCCATTTCATTGCCTATATAGCCAGTTATTATAGATGAATAAATTACAAGGGCTGGCGCCTTCAATGCGTGGGCAACTGCGACTGCAATGGCAGGACCCGTCATTGATTTCGCCGCATCCCAAATAGTAGTTGATAAGATTTCAATATTAAATTGCGTGCCTATGGTGTTTAAAATTGTTCCCACCAAGAGCGAACAAAATAAACCCATAGCCATAGCACTTAAAGTGTCTATAAAATATATTTTAGCTGAAATATTAACGCCTTTTTTCTTTAAAAATTTACTCATCTTCCCCTTTTATCCTCCTCAAGTATTTACTCATTTCTTTTTCGTATCCTATATCTTTAGGCTCATAGAATTTTATGTTCTTAATTTCATCTGGTAAATAAGACTGGTCTACATATCCATTTTCAAAACTATGGGGATAAATATATCCACCAACTCCTAACTTTTCAGAACCTTGATAGTGGGCGTCTCTCAAATGACTTGGAACCCTATATGAACCATTTTTTCTAATAAAACTCATGGCCTCATTAATGGCCAAATATGAACTATTGTTTTTTGGAGCGCAAGCTAAATAAACTGCAGCTTGAGCCAAATTAATCCTGACCTCTGGCATGCCTATGACCGTTGTTGCATAAAAGGCATTGGTCGCTACGCTTAGAGCCATGGGATCTGCATTTGAAACATCTTCACTTGCAAATATCACCATACGTCTGGCAATAAATCTTGGATCTTCTCCAGACAAAAGCATCTTGGCCAAATAAAATATGGCTGCGTCTGGGTCACTGCCCCTCATAGATTTTATAAAAGCAGAAATCGTATCATAATGCTCATCAGTTGAATCATATTTTAGAGTCGCATTCATAAAATTATCCCTGGCAGTGTGTTCATCAATATAAAGCTTGTTGTTTTCGTGTCTACCATTTAAAACAGAAACTTCAAAGCTATTTATGAGCCTCCTGGCATCACCGTCAGCGCGCTTAACCAAAAACTCTTTGGCCTCTGGACTTATTTCTATAGTTAAATTATTTTCTTTAGAATATAAATTAATAGCACGATCTAAAAGCTCTTCAAGCGCCTCTGAATTTAGAGATTTTAATTCAATTAAGATCAATCTGGAAATCAGAGCCTTGTTAACTGCAAAAAATGGATTTTCAGTAGTGGCCCCAATAAGTACAAGGTCACCAGCCTCTACATAGGGAAGCAAAAAATCTTGTTGAGAAGTAGAAAATCTGTGAATCTCGTCTACAAATAAAATACTTCTACCCATATTCATCCGCAAATTTTCTGCAGATTTTTCAACCACCTCACGGAGTTCTTTAATTCCTGAGCTAACTGCACTAACCTTAAAGAAATTCATATTCATTTCCTTGGCAATTATCTCTGCAATTGTAGTCTTGCCTGTTCCCGGTGGCCCGTATAATAAAATAGATGGCAGGTTATTTGTCTTCATAGCATTTTTAATCATACCGCCATCTTTTGTTATTTCATCTTGTCCTAGAACATCATTCAAAGTTTTTGGCCTTAACTTTTCAGCTAAGGGAGCAAATTTTTCTCTTTGATTTTGCCTGTTGTATTCAAATAAATCCATGCCTACCTCCACCCATCATTTTAACAGATATAAGTATAGTTTTCAATGTAATATTATTAATTATATTAAAATTAGTTTTATTGACAACAGTTCTCTAATGGAGTATACTTTTTAATAACCAGGGAAAGCATTGTTGAAAAATATCTGCTTAATTTAAACTCTTGGTACATATATAAGGAGTATTATGATTTATTTAAATTGCGATTACAACGAAGGTGCTCATCCAAAAGTACTTGAACGTATAGTTGATTCTAACAACACCCAAGAATTTGGTTACGGTAATGACTCTTATTCTGCTCATGCAAAAGAATTAATAAAGAAGGCTATTAATCGTCCAGATGCTAATATACATTTTATGGTTAGCGGAACTCCTACAAATGTTGCCTTTATAAGTCATATTCTTAGGCCATACGAAACTGTCCTTTGTGCTCAAGTAGGACATATTAATGTTCACGAATCAGGATCTGTTGAGGCAAGAGGCCATAAAGTAACTACTATATCAAAAGACGACGGAAAACTAAAACCTGATGATATTCAGAATTTTATCGATGCTGTTTATAGTGAGCCAACTTGCCATTTAGTAATTCCAAAAATGGTATACATTACAATTCCTACTGAAATAGGAACTATGTATACAAAATCTGAATTAGAAAGTATTTATAAAAAATGTCAAGAGCTCAATCTCTACTTATATATTGACGGAGCTAGACTTGGCTACGGCCTTACATCAGAAGGGTGCGATCTAGACCTAGAAACAATTGCAAATAACTGTGATGCATTTTATATTGGAGGAACCAAATGCGGCGCACTATGTGGTGAAGCAATTGTTCTTTTAAAAGACGAATTTGAAGTCAACTTTTTAAACAGTGTAAAACAAGCTGGCCAATTACTTGCAAAAGGTCGCTTGCTAGGTTCGCAATTCGAAGCACTCTTTACCAACAATCTATACTTTGATATATGCAAAAATGCCAATAGACTTGCTATTAAAGTCAGAGATGCATTAGAAGCAAAGGGTATTGAGTTTGAAGTACACTCAAATACCAACCAACAATTCCCTATCCTTCCAAATTCTTTTATAGAAAAACTCAAAGACGAATTTGCCTTTGAATTTGTAAAAAAGATTGACCAAGATCACACTTGTTACAGAATTTGCACTTCTTGGGCGACAAAGGAAGAAAATATCGATAAGCTCATTGATAAAATCAATGAACTCTTATAGCCTTTAAAATCAGAATTTTATTTTATTTATTAATATAATTTTAAAAGTGCCCGATAGAAATCGAGCACTTTTTTTATAAAAAAATCTGGCCTACAATCAGCCAGATTTTTAAATTTATTTTTATATTTATTTTGAAGCTTTTTTAACAGCTTCAGCAACTGCCTTTGGCACTTCCATATCCATTGGTTCTGGAATAACAAAATCTGCTGATAACTTGTCTCCTACTTGATCTGCAATTGCGTGAGCAGCTGCCATCATCATGTCTTCGGTTATTTGAGCTCTTGCATCAAGGGCTCCCCTGAATAAACCTGGGAAGCAAAGAAGGTTGTTAATTTGGTTTGGAAAATCACTTCTGCCAGTTCCAACTACATAAGCTCCAGCTTCTTTAGCTTCGTCTGGGAAGATTTCTGGAGTTGGATTAGCCATAGCAAAAATTATAGCTTTTTCATTCATTGTTTTAACCATTTCTTGAGTCAAGGCTCCAGCGACACTTACGCCGATAAAGATATCAGCTCCCTTAATTGCATCTGCGAGTTTGCCTTGTTCATTGTCTTTATTTGAAATTTCAGCAATCTCATCCTTTAGCCAGTTGTTATTTGGATTTCCTCTGTAAACAATTCCCTTGGAGTCAAGGATAATATTGTTTTTAATTCCTAGAGCTCTAAGCATTTTTAAAATTGCTACACCCGCTGCACCACATCCATTGATAACAGCTTTTACGTCTTCAGGTTTTTTATCAACAATCTTTAGAGCATTAATAATTCCTGCTGTAACTACAATTGCAGTTCCGTGTTGGTCGTCATGGAAAACTGGTATATCAAGTTCTTCTTTTAATCGTCTTTCAATTTCAAAGCACCTAGGTGCACCAATATCTTCAAGATTAATTCCACCAAAAGTTGGAGCAATATGTTTAACTGTTTCAACAATTGTATCAACATCATTTGTATCAACCAAAATTGGGAAAGCATCTACATTGCCGAAATGTTTGAATAAAATTGCCTTTCCTTCCATAACAGGCATACCTGCTTCTGCACCGATATTACCTAGTCCCAAAACAGCTGACCCATCTGTAACAACAGCAACCAAGTTGCCTTTAGCTGTGTACTTATAAACATCTTCTTTATTTTCAGCAATTTTTTTACATGGTTCTGCAACACCAGGTGTGTAAAGTAATGCCAAGTCATCCTTTTCTTTTAGTTCATACTTTGAATGGACTGCAATCTTTCCTTGATAATCTTCGTGCAATTTTAAAGCCTTAGCTTTGTAATCATGATTTTCCATTTTTACCTCCAAAAATTTCGTAATATATATCATCCCCAAATTCTAAGGGGTTGATGTCCTTATCAAAAATGTATTTAACTCCCTCTTCATTTAAAACTGAAGCAAGAAATGTGCTGATCCCACCTGAATCAAAAGTTTTTAAATCGGCCAAGGTATTGTAGCCACAATCCTCTAGCCTTATCATAACATTGTGAAGTGATCTTATAAGTAACTCACCTTCAAAAGGGCTTGTCCTATAATGCCTGCCACAAATTATATTGGAACAATTTTCACGTGGCTTTGACAAGATAAGTCTGAGTTTTTTATGGTCAGGCAATACCCTCTTGAATTCAATTCTATAGATGTAATAAAGATTAGTTCCCTTTGGTAAAATTTCTTCACCAGCCTCATCATAAAAAGTACAACCTAAGGCTGACAAAATACCCATTCCCAAATCATTGGTTTCAATTTCCCTAAGGTCAAGATATATATTATCATACTTTTTAAATAAAGTCATCAAATCTTCTCCAGTTTGAATAGAATCGGCCGACAAATTTACCATATTGGATTTTTCGGGTGTAAGTAAAATAGAAGACTCGCCTATGACTTTTAAAAAATCATCGGACAAGTTTTTATTTCCAAAAAAATATATCTCATCAATCATAATAAAACCACTTTATAAATACAAATATAGCTTGTAAAATCTTCTCTATACATCCAATTTCATCTCCTTTAATCATATACCCACTTTGATATTTTTTCAACATTAGCCGAGTATTCTCTTTTATTTTTTTATTTTTTCTGCTACAATGGACTTACACAAAGGAGGCTTTTATGAAAAATAATCAAAATGCAAAAAGATTTAAATCTTACTTATTAATTTTTATTGGTATTTTACTTGTAGGTGTAGGCGTATATTTTTTCCTTATGCCAAATGATATTGCAGCTGGTGGAGCCTATGGTCTGGCGGTTGTTTTATCATCTTTTATAAACTTAGAAGTTGGTACAATAATGATAATTGTAAATATATTCTTATTTGCTATTGCTTTTTTACTTATAGGCCCCTCATTTGGAGCAAAAACTATCATCGCAAGTCTGGGTACATCAGGTATTGTTAAAGTTCTTGAATGGATGTATCCTAACCAAGGTTCCCTATCTGGAGATGTAATGCTTGACCTATTCTGCGGTATAATTATTTCCGCCGTTGGCATCGGAATTGTATTTAACCAAGGTGCCTCTACAGGTGGTACAGATATTTTGGGTAAAATAATAAATAAATTTACCGGCATCGACCTTGGTCGTGCAGTTCTATACGCTGACTTAGCCATCACACTTGTTGCAGGTATAGCTTATGGTAGCAAGATCGGTCTCTATTCATTATTTGCTGTAATTATTAATGGTATTATTATTGACTTTACCATTGATGGTATGAATCTCTCAAAAGAAGTTACTATTGTAAGCCACAATATCGAACCAATTGTAAACTTTATTCACAATGATTTGGTGCGCACATGTACTTTATATCATGCGGAAGGAGCATATTCAAAACAAGATATCAAAGTTATTGTCACCATTATAGATAGAAGATCGCTAGTCTTATTAAAAAATTTCTTAAAAGAAAACGACCCAAATGCTTTTGTATGGATTAAAAACTCCAGTGAAGTTTTAGGCTTAGGTTTCAAAAGCATTTTAGACTAAGGAGGAATTATGCACAAAAAATTTGTTTTAATGCTTATCTGCTTTTCCCTCTTATTAACTCTTGGTATACAAGCTAATGGTGAAAAGGTAGAGGTAAGTGACTTTGTACAAAAAGTAAGTATAGGCCAGGCCAACATTGACCTGCCCTCAATAGTTTTTAACAATGAAAACTATGTAAAGCTCAGAGATTTTTCAATGCTTTTAACTAATATCAATAAAGATTTTAAGCTTCTTTACAACAATAAAAGCAAACAAATATCTGCCATTACCGCCTATCCATATGAGCCAATTGGTGATGAATTACAAAAGCTTGACAAGGTAAAATCTGCAAATATAAGTGATGCCCGCTTTGATATAGACAATGTTAACCATGACTTAAGTGCAATTTTAATTGCTGGTCATAATTACTTTAGGCTTAGAGATTTAGCTGATGTTTTTAACATCAAAATCACTTACGATATACCAGAAAAGACTGTTTATTTGGAGGCTAGAGATATGTCTGTTGAAAAAATCGAGGCTGGAGCATCGCTAAACTACAAAACTATAGAAACCAAAGAACCACTAAACAATGAAGGCTATGTCTACAAGGTTAAAAATGGCAAGCTCACAATTACCTTCGCGAAACAATTTAACACTGGAGGATATCAGTTGAGATGTGAACGCGTTGTATACGATGGTAAAGATATAATTATTAGGCCGCTTGTAATAAGCCCACCAACTGACGCTATGGTTACACAAGTAATCTCTTATCCTAACTGCACTATTGAAGTTAACGTAATGGGTATTGAAAATGACTTTGGTGTGAAAGTAGTTGATATAAATATAAATACAGTTGATAAATAAAATCTCAGCTCTAGGTTGGCGGATATTTTTCGCTGACCAGAGCTTTTTTATTTGCAAAACAAAACTTATAGGAGTATAATTAAATAAATGATAAGACTTATCATTAGGTTTACTAGGTTACCTTAAAAACTTAAATATAAATTAAGGAGATTTTAAAATGGCATGTACAACAATATTAGTAGGTAAAAAAGCTAGCTATGACGGTTCAACCCTTGTAGCTAGAAACGAAGACTCCCCTTCCGGAGTTTTTAATCCAAAAAAATTTATCGTGGTTAAAGCTGAAGACCAACCCAAAAAATATAAATCTGTAATTTCAAAGGTTGAAATTGATTTACCAGATAATCCAATGAGATACACTTGTATGCCAAATGCTATTGAAGATGAAGGCGTTTGGGGAGCTTGTGGAGTTAATGAAGCAAATGTTTCTATGACTGCTACAGAAACTCTGACCACAAACGAAAGAGTCCTGGCAGCTGATCCACTTGTAAGATATATTCCAGCAAAAGATGACAAGCCAGAAAAATTTGGAGGCATCGGTGAAGAAGATATGGTTACCCTTGTCCTCCCTTATATAAAATCTGCCCGTGAAGGCGTTGTTCGCCTTGGTGAACTACTTGAAAAATATGGAACATACGAAATGAACGGAATTGCCTTCCAGGATGTAGATGAAATTTGGTGGCTAGAAACCGTTGGCGGCCATCACTGGATTGCTAGAAGGGTTCCTGATGAATGCTATGTAATTATGCCAAACCAATTGGGCCTTGATCACTTTGATTTAGAAGATGCTTTTGCTGATCAAAAAGAATTTATGTGCTCAAAAGATTTAAGGGAATTTGTCAAAGAAAATCATCTAGACCTTTCCTTCGATGAAAGCCTAAATCCACGCGATGCCTTTGGTAGCCACAGCGACTCAGACCACACTTATAACACACCACGTGCATGGATTTTACAAAGATATTTTAATCCAAGCACTTACTATTGGGATGGTATAGACGCTGATTTTAGACCTGATTCAGACGATATTCCATGGATGCAAATTCCTGAAAGAAAAATTACAGTCGAAGACATTAAATATGCCCTATCCCACCACTTCCAAGGTACTGAATACGACTGCTATGCAAAACACACTGACGGTCTTGCAAAAGGAAAATTCAGACCAATTGGAATCAACCGCAACAACTTTATGGGCCTTGTACAAATCAGACCTTATTGCCCAGATGAAATCAAGAGCATCGAATGGCTAAGCCTGGGATCAAATGTATTTAATGCTGTCGTTCCTTTCTATCCAAATGTTATGGATACACCTGATTATTTGAAGAATACCAGTGGCAAAGTAACTACTGATGATTTCTATTGGACAAATAGAATTATAGGAGCTCTAGCTGACGCCCACTTCAGTGAAACTGCAAATCACATAGAAAGATACCAACAAGAATGTCAAGCAACTTTATCCAGAATTATTAAAGAAACTGACAAAGAATTTGTTGAAAGTAAACCTGCAGACGCTAAAGAATTCTTAGGACAAGCCAACCAAAAGATTGCTGATGAACTAAGAACTCAAACAGATGACCTGCTTGATAAAGTCCTCTACACTGCAAGCTGCTTGATGAAAAATGGTTTTTCAAGATCAGACGCCTAAGGTATAACACTATAAATAAAAAACTATCGCTCGATTTATCTCGGGCGATTTTTTTTACAAATATTAATTATAAATTTAGGCAAATAAAAAACCGGCCAAAGCCGGTTAAAAATTATCCTCTGATGTTTAATTCTTGGATTAATTCACGATATGAATCTAGGTTTGTATCTTTTAAGTATCTTAAAAGATTTCTTCTCTTACCAACCATCTTTAATAGGCCACGTCTTGAGTGATTGTCCTTTGGATTGGCTTTCAAGTGTTCGTTTAGTTCGTTCATGCGTTCTGTTAAAATAGCAATTTGAACTTCTGTTGAACCTGTGTCATTAGCGTGTTTTTGAAATTTTTCAATAATTTCTTGTTTCTTTTCACCTTTAATCATAATTTACCTCCTAATAAAATCCACCTAAACAAAGCATCAGGCTGAGGTAAGCCCAGACCCTTGTCAAGGTACGCCTATATATTAACATAAAAACATAAAATTGTAAAGCTATTTATCATATAAACTTGCAAGTTCTAAGGTTTTTATTTTATCTTTTTTAAGTTGCAAGATAAGATCTTCTTTGGAATCGAATTTTTTATTCTCTCTCATAAAATCTTTGAAATATAATATAACTTCCTTGTCGTAAATATCCTTATCAAAATCGAAAATATAGGACTCACAAGAAAAATCCTTATTAAAAGTTTTGGCAACTCCGACCATGGTCATGGCGTCATAAATCTGTCCATCGACTTCAAAATTTGTATAGTAAACCCCGTATTTGACCTTTACTATATGGTCTGGCCAATTTATATTTGCCGTTTTAAAACCTAGGGTTTCCCCACGCCTATAGCCGTGTTCTACTCTTGATTTAACAAAAAAATCATAAGTCAAAAGCTCTCTAGCCTTATGGACCTGGCCCTCTTCTAATAGGTCTCTTATATGAGTGGATGATATTTTTCCATCTTCAGAATACAAGTCTTTGATAATTTTTACTTCAATATCTTTACTTAATCCATATTCAATCAGGTCCTGGCTGGATCCTGCTCGATTTTGCCCAAACCTAAAATCTTCTCCAACAATAATTCCCCTTGCGTCTTTGAAGTATGCATCTAAAAAATCTTTTGGGCTCATGGACTTAACTTCACTAAAATTCAATTCCACAACCTCATCTATGCCCATGTCTTTTATCATCGAAAGCTTGTCCTCTGGCGATAGAATTAAAGAATCCAAAGACCTTGTGTGGGATTTAAAGGTGATAAGCCTAGATTTTATCTTTAAATCTTTAGCCATATTTTTTGTTTTATTAATGATTTCTTGATGGCCCTTGTGGAGGCCGTCAAAGTTTCCAATTGTAATTATATATTTCATTTGTCACCTAAAAAACAAATCGTCCTAATAAGTCCTTCCTTGATTTCACCAAGGGCAAAAACTTTTCCCACGCTAGATAAAAGAAGGGGTCCTTGATCTTCTAAAGAGCTTTCAATTCTTATCCCATTAAAAAGTTTATCAACACTATCTTTATCTAAATCCATTCTTTTATACGAAGTCTTAATGTCGTCGATTTTAAGAATTGATTGGTAAAAATTATCCGGATTCAATTCATCATTACCAATGGCCTTTTCCAGATTCAAAGACCCTGAGCTCTCTCTCCTTAAGGTCTTTAAATTTGCGGGCACCCCATATTCCTTACAATAATCTTCGACAAGTGTCCTGACATAAGTGCCCTTTGAAACCTCAGTCCTAAATGTCACTTGGCAATTTTCTCTTTTCATCTCAAAGCTTGTCACTTTAATTGGCCTTGGGTCTTTGTGAACATACTCGCCCTTTCTAGCATACTCATATAAAGGTTTGCCATTATTTTTGAGTGCGCTATACTGAGGAGGCGTCTGCATAAAATTTCCAATATAGTTTATAGAATTAACTATAAGATTATTTACTTCGTCCTCCGTTACGGTTTTTGATTCAATGACCTCTCCAGTTAAATCCCCTGTGTCTGTTGCATTTCCTATGTCAACTATGCCAGAATAAACTTTAGAGGCATCCATAATATAATCAGATAATCTTGTATACCTGCCCAAAAGCACAACCAAAAGCCCAGTTGCAAAGGGATCTAATGTACCTGCGTGGCCGATTTTAGTTTTAATATTTAACTCTTTGAGTATTTTTTTTATTTTACGAATTACATCGTAGCTGGTAATTCCTTCAGCCTTGTCTATTAAAATCAGACCATCAACACTTGTTTTCTCTAACATAGGCAATTATCTTTTCTTTTATTTCTTCAATATTTCCGTAAACACTAGCACCTGCAGCCCTAATATGGCCACCTCCGCCTAAGTCCTGAGCAAGTTTGCCAACATTCACACAGGTTTTGCTTCTCAAGGAGACCTTGTAAAAATTATCTCCGTATTCTTTTATAATGGCAGAAACTTCGACGCCCTCTGTATCTCTAATAAAGGCTACAATCTCGTCCAAGTCATCAACACTTGCCCCTGTATCCTCTAAATCTTTTTGACTAATGTCAGTTATGGCCAAGTAACCGTCAAGTAAAAACTCTGCCTTGTCCAAGCCAACTTTTAAAATCTCAAGTTTTCTAAGAGGCCTATTCATAAACAAGTTAAAATTAGCAAGACTCCTATCTGCCCCAAGCTCTATTAATTTTCCTGCTATTTCAAAAGTCCTTGGGCTGACATTATCATACAAAAACCTACCAGTATCTGTAGATATTCCCGAAAATAATGAAGTCGCAACATCGCTTGATATTTCAATATCAAGAGCCTCAAAAATTTCATATAAAAGCTGGCAAGTGCTACTCATCTCTGGATCAATTATATTTAAATCTCCATAGCCAGGATTTGTATCATGGTGATCGATTACAACTTTATACTTTGCCTTTTTAAAAGTTTCCACATTGGGACCAAGTCGATTTAAATCGCCTGAGTCCAAAGATACATATAAATCTGGAAGAAAATCAATAGACTCCGGATTCCTTAACTCATTTATGTTTGGCAAAAATTTATAGGCGTCCGGCATCGTGTCGGACTCCAGCATATAAACGTCCTTATTCATACCCTTTAAAACGCCAAATAGGGCGGTTACAGACCCAATGTTGTCGCAATCCACCCCAATATGACTAGATATAAAAATTGTTTCAGCCTTATTCACGACTTCCATAAATTTTATAGCCTTATCTTTAATATTCATCTTCTAGATCAAGTCCTTTTAAAATTTCATTAATCCTGCTTGAATACTCAATTGATTCATCAAGTTTAATTCTCAGCTCAGGAATTTTTCTCATCCTAATATTTTTTGCAATATGGCTTTTGAAAAAACCTTCTGCATTTTGTAAAGCTTCAATAGTTTTTTCTTTTTCTCTCTCACTTCCCATTACAGAAAACTTTAGATCACAGAAGCTAAAGTCATTTGTAATTGAAGCTTCAGTAAGTGTTGTCATATCTGAAACATTTGGGTCGCGAATTTCCCTAAGAGCAGTTGAAACCACCTTCATGATTTCTGAATTAAGTCTTTCCTGTCTTCTGTTATTCATTAGCTACCTCTACCATTTCATAAGCTTCAAATGCATCTCCAACTTTTACGTCGTTGAATTTATCAATGCTCATACCTGCTTCATAGCCTGATTGAACTTCTCTTACGTCATCCTTAAAGCGTCTGAGTGATGAAACATCTCCATCAAATATCATAACGTCGTCCCTAAGGATTCTTACCTTTGCATTTCTTGTAATCTTACCGCTTAGTACATAAATACCAGCAACGATAGTGCCGTTTGGAAGTTTAAATGTATCTCTAACTTCTGCCCTGCCGATTACTTGTTCTTTAATAACAGGTTTTAACATACCCTTAACAGCGTTTTCAACGTCTTCTATAGCTTCATAAATGACCTTGTATGTTCTTATATCAACATCTTTTTCTTCAGCCATATCAATTGCAGGCAAGCTTGGTCTTACATTGAAGCCAATGATAACAGCATTAGATGCTTCAGCAAGCATAACGTCACTTTCGCTTACGCCGCCAACACCAGTGTGAATGATATTGATCTTAACTTCATCGTTTGAAACCTTTAATAATGAATTGCTGAGCGCTTCAATTGAACCTCTAACATCACCCTTAATAATAATATTTAAGTCTTTGAGTTCACCAGCTTTGATTTGATCATATAGGTAATCAAGACTTACCTTGGTCTTATCGCGGAGCTCTTGTTCTCTTAGCATTTCACGCTTACGGTCTGCAATATTTCTAGCTGTCTTGTCATCTTCACATGCATAAAGCAAATCGCCAGCTTCTGGTACATCAGATAAACCAAGAATTTGAACTGGTGTTGATGGACCAGCTTTTTTAATTGGCTTATTCTTGTCGTCAAACATCGCCCTTACTCTACCAGATGCAATACCTGAAACAATGTCATCTCCAACTCTTAGAGTTCCCTTTTGAACAAGAACTGTTGCAACAGGGCCTCTGCCCTTGTCTAATTGTGCTTCTACAATGGTACCTACTGCAAGTCTATCTGGATTTGCCTTTAGTTCTGCAACTTCACTTACAAGTAAAATCATTTCTAGAAGGTCATCAATGCCTTGCTCTTCCTTAGCAGAAACAGGAACGCAAATAGTTGTGCCGCCCCAATCTTCTGGTGTTAAACCTTGTTCCAAAAGCTCTTGCTTAATTCTATCTGGATTTGCTGTTGGCTTATCCATTTTGTTGATAGCGACAATAATTGGAACGCCTGCAGCCTTTGAGTGGTTTATAGCCTCAATTGTTTGTGGCATAACGCCGTCATCAGCAGCTACAACTAGAATCGATATATCTGTAATCTCAGCTCCTCTAGCCCTCATAGAAGTAAAAGCTTCATGGCCCGGAGTATCCAAAAATGTAATCTTTTTTCCATCAATATTTACGGTGTAAGCACCGATGTGTTGGGTAATTCCTCCTGCTTCACCAGTTCTTACTCTAGCATTTCTAATAGCATCTAGCAAGCTTGTCTTACCGTGGTCAACGTGACCCATAACAGTAACTACAGGTGGACGTGGTTTTAAATCTTCTTCTTTGTCCTCAAAGTCTAAATCAAATTCATCCAAAATAATTTCTTCATTAGAAAGTTGAGGTTCAACTGTAACTTCAAACTCTTCTGCAATTAACTCTGCAGTATCGTAATCTATAGATTCATTTTGAGTAACCATCATGCCCAATTGGATTAACTTACCCATTACAAGACTCAAAGAAGCACCAATTAATTCAGCAAAATCTCCAACAGTAATAGTTTCCGGAATTTGTACTACTAAATCTTCTGCAGGTTGCTTTGGAGTATCGTCTTTCTTTTTCTTTTTCTTGCGTTCTTTTTGTCTAGTCTTTTCAAAGAAATCCTTGTTTTCATCCTCAAATCTTTTCTCTTCGTATTTGCGATTGTTGGATTTCTTTTTGTTGTTCATATTAATTTTAGGTTTTTCAACTACAAAAGTATCCAGGCTTTCCTCTTTATCTTGCTGCCTCTTGTTTGGCTTCTTATGGAAATCTCTGCCATCATCTTTTTTAAAGTCATCTTTCCTAAAATCATTGTTTTTATTAAATGGCTTTTTATTTCTATTATCTTTGTTGCGGTTGTCTCTATTATCTCTATTATCGCGTCCATCTCTTCTTCTATCGCCGCGATTGTCGTTTCGATTGTCTCCGCGATTCTTATTTTTAAAATCTTTTTGTTGCCTGTCTTTTTTATCTTTATTTTGTTGTTCTATAAGTCTTGCTTCAACTTTTTTTCTTGCCAGCGTAACTTGATCAATAACTTTATCTGCCAATTCTTTATCAATGCTTGCCATATGTGAACTTGCATCAATATTAAGAGCAGAAAGCATATTAAGCATATCCTTACTAGATATATTTAATTCCTTGGCTAATTCGTATATTCTAACTTTACTCAAGCATAGCTCCTTCCTTTATATCGTTTAAAAGCTTTTCAAATTCTTCATCTGAAAACTTGACCTTTAAAGCGTTTTGAATCCTAAATCTCAAACTCTTGTCATTAATGACATACTCGTTTTTTGAGATATAGGCACCTCTACCATTTATTTTCCCTGTATTGTCAACCACGACTCCACTGTCCGCAGTTCTAACAACTCTGACAAGGTCTTCCTTTAAGAATTGTTTCCTACAAACAATACAAGTTCTTAAAACCTCTTTTTTAGTCTTGGTCATACAAATCTTCTTCGTCTAAATCCATATCCAATTCTTCATCATCTACATCTTCAAACTTGTCTAATTCGTCCTTATATAAGTCATAATCAGTAACTTCTTCGTCATCGTAATCATAGTAGTCCTTTGAATAATAGTTCTTCATCTTACTATAATCGACGTCGTCTTCATCGTCATAGTTTGTGTCTGTAAATTCATAATCAGATTCATAATCATCGTAGATATCATCATAATCATCTTCGTGATTATCATTTTGAACAGATTTATTTGCCATCATTGACTCGTATTCTTTCCTGTATTCATCCAAATACTTGTCGCTCTTTATGTCAATCTTCCAATTGGTTAGCTTAGCTGCCAACCTTGCGTTTTGACCTTCCTTACCAATGGCAAGTGAGAGCTGGTCTTCAGGAACAAATACAACTGATGAATGTTCCTCTTCGTCTATAAATACTTCTGTAACAGTCGCTGGTGCAAGGGCATTTTTAATAAACACTGACATGTCATTGCTCCAGATTATAATGTCAATTTTTTCGCCGTTTAATTCATTTACAACATTTCTAACCCTAGTCCCTTGGAAACCAACGCAAGCTCCAAGTGGATCTACGTCCGGATCACGGCTAAAGATTGCAATCTTAGATCTGCTACCAGCTTCCCTAGCTACGTGGAAAATTTCCACAGTACCCTCAGAAATTTCAGGCACTTCCAATTCAAAAAGTTTTCTAACCAGATTAGGATGGCTTCTACTTAAAACAATTTGAGCACCCTTGCCAGTCTTCTTAACTTCTGTAATAAGCATCTTTAATTTATCGCCAACAGTATAGGTTTCATTCATGCTTTGTTCAACAGATGGAAGCACGCCTTCTAGTCTGCCCAAGTCAACATAACAGCTATTAGCCCTTATGCGATTGATTTGACCAGTGATAATTTCATTTTCCCTGTCGATGTATTCGTTATAAATTACTTCTCTTTCAGCGTCCTTTAGCTTTTGAATTACAACTTGCTTGGCAGTTTGTGCAGCGATTCTACCAAAGTCTTTTGGAGTAATTTCAACTTTAACAACATCACCAAGGCTTGGATTTGCAATATACTTTTGAGCATTTTCTACGCTAATTTCTGTAGCTTCGTCTTCAACTTCCTCCACCACATTTTTCAGATTAAAAACATGAACAGAACCATCATCTTCTGAGATACTAATGTCTATATCGACATTGCTTGCAGTATTGTAGTTTTTCTTATAGCTTGAAACCAAGGCTGAGCAAATCGATTCAATAATAACGTCCTTAGGAACGCCACGCTCTGCTTCAATTTCATCTAAAGCTTCAATAAATTCCCTATTCATTTAAACCTCCCAACTCACAAATAAAAGAGTGGTTCTGGCCACTCTTTCTCATCTACATCTATTCTAACATAAATTTTTTTATAATACAAGGGCAAATGTTATAATACTAACGTTTGCCACAAAAAAATAAATAAAAAAGAAAGTCCTATTGAACTTCCTCTTTAATGGTGCCGAAGGCGAGACTCGAACTCGCACGGCTCATCACCGGTGGATTTTGAATCCACTGCGTCTGCCAATTCCGCCACTCCGGCCCGTATTTAAAAACAACGATGTTATTATACTATTTATTTTAACAAATTGCAAGTCTTTTATTTTTTTTAAAAAATTATCTTGACAAAAAAGATTTTTAATAGTAATATAAATTGATAATGATTATTGATTTCATTAGGAGGAAAGAAAATGAAAATTAAAAAATTTATTCTATGTATATTAACTATTGGCTTACTATTTTTAACAAACGCCTGCATGAGCAAAGACTCGGCTACTGATACCCAGGCAAAATTAAATATAGTTACGAATATTTTCCCAACTTACGATTGGGTCAGAGAAATAACCAAGGGAGGAGATGTAAATGTTTCTTACCTTACAGATACAGGCGTTAGCCTTCACAATTATGAGCCATCAGCAGAAGATATTAAAAAAATTAAAGAAAGTGATTTGTTTGTATATTTAGGATCCCATTCAGATAAGTGGGCTGACAAAATTTTATCAGAAAATCCTAACCTAAAAGTTATAAAACTTATGGACGTCCTTGAAGCCAATATTCTTGACGAAGAAGTAAAAGAAGGTATGGAGGACCACCATGATCACGATCACGACCACGAGCATGATGACCACGATCACAAAGATGCAGATCATGACCACAATCACGATGAAGAGGACAAGCATGATGAAAACGACGAGCATGATCACGATCACAATCACGAGGACGAGCATAGTCACGAACACCACCATGACCATCATCATGAAGATGAACATGTCTGGTTGTCTATAAAAAATGCTCAGCTAATTTGCAAAGCTATCGAAGAAAAATTGTCTGAAATTGATAGCAAAAACAAAAATTTATATGAAAAAAATTTAAATAATTATTTGCAAAAATTAACTAATCTCGATAATGAATATACAAAAGAAATTAATTCTTCTAAAGACAGGACCTTAATTTTTGCTGACCGTTTTCCATTTAGATATCTAACTGAGGATTATGATCTGGATTATTATGCAGCCTTTACTGGTTGCTCAGCTGATGCTGAAGCCAGCTTTGACACCATTGTATTTTTAGTAAAAAAACTCGACGAGCTAAATATAAATTCTGTATTTACTCTAACTGACTCAGATGGAAAAATTGCAAGAACTATAATAGAAAATTCCAAGAAGGACATTAAAATTTTAAAATTAAATTCGATGGAAAGCGTAAACAAAGACCAGGCACAAGAAGCAACCTACATCGACTACATGAAGGACAATCTAAAATCAATTATTCAAGGCCTAGAATAATGTTTATCAACTTTAATTTTTTTCAAAGGTGATTTATGATTAATTTTATTGATAAGATAATTGAATATTGGCAGTTTCCCTTTGTTAAATACGCTTTTATCAGCGGGATTTTAATAGCCGTATCTTCATCCCTCTTAGGGTTAGTTTTAGTTTTAAAAAGATACAGCCATATTGGGACCAGCTTGTCAAATGTTGCCTTTGGGTCTATGTCTATGGCCTCTGTAATCGGCCTTACAAAAGAAATATATCTAATACTTCCTGTAACTGTCGCTTCCTCAGTGATTCTACTAAAGAAAAGTAAATCTCACTTTAGGTCAGACGCTTCGCTTGCAATGATAAGCGTATTTTTCCTTGCCCTTGGCTATATATTGATGAATGTTTTTAAAAGCGGTCCAAATGTTGCCGTGGATGTATGCACGACATTGTTCGGATCACTTTCGATTCTCACACTTACAAAGACTGACGTCTTGATATGTTTGGTCCTTGCAAGCATAATAATTTTATTTTTTATTTTCTATTACAATAAAATTTTCTTGCTGACCTTTGATGAGTCTTATGCCAAGGCAAGTGGCCTAAATTTAAAAAAACTAAATCTCATACTCGCTATTATAATTGCTCTTACAATTTCAATATCTTTGCGACTTGTGGGATCATTATTAGTTTGTGCCCTTATGGTATTTCCCACTATGGCGGCCGTAAAAATCTGCCGGTCTTTTAAAAGTATTAGTATTTTTGTAGCCATATCTTCTATTCTGATGGCAGTCTTTGGAATCTGCGTATCCATAGTTTTTGGATTCCCAGTTGGTCCGACAATTGTATTTATAAATGCTCTAGTATTTATGATTGCTAGCATCATCGGAAAAAGGATTTAAATATGAAAAAGACTTTAAGCAAAATTTCTATAATTGTATTAATCTTAATAGCCTTTTTGGCCTGCCAAAAAGAAAATAAAAATCCCGCCGACATGAATAATAATAATAATAATAATATAAAAAGCGAGGATATAAAAAAAGATATTAGAAAGCAGATGGGCCAGCAGAACTTAAAAGAAAAAAATAAAAAAAGCGAAATTTTATTCGATGCCAATAAAAGTAAGGACGAGCAAAACACAGATATGGCAAATTTAGATAATATTGAAATTGCCAATGCAAAAGACCTGCTTGATGAACTCGAAGAACAGAACAAAAACGATAGCGGCTACAATTTTGATCTGACAGACATGGGTGCTGATATGATATTTGCTACTGTCTATATGATTGTCACCGATCCTGATGCGGCCGCAGGTAAATCCATCCGAGTAAATGGTCTCCTCTACACTTACCCTAGCGCAGACGGGAATGGTCAGGGCCAGTACTGCATTATAAAGGACGCCCTCCAGTGCTGTGCCCAAGGCTTGGAAATCTCTTTTAAAAACAAGCCAGAGCAAATTCCTGAGGATGGGACTGAAGTTCTAGTAGAAGGAGTACTAGAGCCCTATCAAGTCGAAGGTGTGCCCATGAAACTTTGCAGAATAAAAGATGCAGTGATAACTTTGAAGTAAAGATCAGTCATAAAATTAATTTGATTTTTAATTTATCTCTTGTTATAATATTCCCTTAGAGGTCTTATGTACGATATTATAGATTTTGATGAAATAAATAAAAATTCAATATTAATAGATGTGAGGACAAGAGAAGAATACGAGGACTTCCATATACCTGGTGCTCTGTCAATGCCTATTTTAAACTTTGAAGAAAGGAAAATTGTAGGAACCCTTTATGATAATGGCGAAAAAGATTTAGCTAAAGCCAAGGCTTTGGAATTTGGGTCAAGAAAATTAAAAGAGTTTTTAAATTTAATTATCGAACAAAATGATAAAAAAATTGTCTTTTACTGTGCCAGAGGCGGCTTTAGGTCAAAGACTGTTGCTGCCCTATTCTTTAGCTTAGGCTACAACGTCTGCCAACTAAAAGGTGGCATCAAGCACTATCGGCAAATAGTCAATGCAAATTTGCCTGATTTAATCAAAGATATAAATCTAATCGCCCTTTATGGTCCTACTGGTTCTGGGAAATCAAATATTTTAAATATTTTAAAAGAAGATTATCCAGTTATTGACTTAGAGGCTCTGGCAAATCACAAGGGCTCTGTCCTTGGTTCAATTGGAATGGGCCAGGCTCATTCTCAAAAAACCTTTGAAGCCCTGCTCTTTGAACAGTTAAGGCATTCAACTAATAAAAACTTTTTAATTGAAGGCGAAAGTAAACGCATCGGAAATATCGTCCTTCCCCAAGACTTGTGGGACAAGATGCTAGTAGCCAAGAAGATTTATATTGAATCCCCTATTGAATATAGAGTAGATAGGCTTATCTTTGAATATGTAAACCAATCTTCAGATTCCGAGCTCTTATCCGCCTTATCCAATATCGAAAAATATATTTCAAAAGAAAATTATGAAGCAGTAGTTAATAGTATTAAATCAAAAGAATACAAGCTGGCAGCAAAAATTCTCTGTGAAAAATACTACGACCACAATTACAAATTTAGACCAGATGCAAATACAATAGTAATTGAAAATAAAAATGACGCAGAATGCGCCAATGAAATTTTAAAATTAATAAATATGTAAAATTCAAAAGCCCACGCAAAAATCAAATGCGTGGGCTTCTATTTTATAATCTTTCTAAGTCAGCCATTAACCTATCAAGGTTAAGGCCGTGGACCATACTAGCCTCTTCTACTGTTTCCATCAAGCTTGCAGGGCATCCTACGCAAGCCATTCCATAACTCATCAAGATGTAAGCAGCTTCAGGTTTTTTCTCTAAAAGCTCGCTTAGATAAGTGTCTTTAGTAACTTTGAAATCGCTCATTATAGTCCTAGTGCCTTTTCAAGTTTTTCTTGGTTGAATCCTAAAATAACTTCATCATCAACAAAAATTACTGGAACACCAGCAAAACCTTGTTTTCTTAGGTCAAGCATAGCTTCCTTATCTTCGCTAATATTCTTTTCTTCGAATTCGAAGTTGTTTTCTTTTAGCCAATCTTTTGCCATGTGGCAGAATTGACAATTATCACTTGTGTAAATTACAATTTTTTTCATACATATACCTCCTAGTTTTTCTATACTCTTTTTATACCCTAATTCATATAAAATAAACAAAATTCTCAATAAAAAAATGAAGGCCATATTCCATTGCCTCCATTTATAAAAACTATTTATTTATGTGAAACGTGGTTCATTCCCTTTACAAAAATATCTTTTACGTGATCGTCGTCGATTGTATAAAAAATATTTTTCCCTTCTCTTCTTGGCTTAACGGCTCTTACAGCTCTTAAAATGCTCAGATGGTGGCTTACTAGAGACTGGCCAAGACCTGTCTTTTCGGAAATATCTGACACGCACAAGGTCCCATCCATAAGTGCGTGAATGATCTTGAGCCTGCTTGAATCTGCAAGTGCCTTTAACATCTCTACAAAATCGTATACAGTATCTTCATTAAAAATATATTTTTCTTCCATTTTTACCTCCACTTACAATATATCCTTCAACCTATCTTCTAGCTTGATATAATCTTCCAGACCTAAATTCTCAGCTCTTTTGCCTGGATCAATATTAACATCTACCAAGGCATCTTCTATTAATTGCTTATCAACGCCTAGGCCCATGCTAATTGAATTTAAAATCGTCTTCCTTCTCATGCCAAAAGCTGCGTGAACTAACCTCATAAAAGCCTTGTGGTCCTTATTATCTTTTAGCTTCATATAAACAACTGCGCTGTCTACTTTTGGTCTAGGTATAAAGCCCCCCGGTTTTACTACAAAGGCCTCCCTAGCATCCGAAAAATATTTTACAAAGACAGACAAGGCCGAGTAATCTTTGCTGCCGACCTCTGCGGTCATCCTAGCAGCAACTTCCCTTTGAACCATAACTGTCGCCGAATTAAATTTGCCAAGTGTAAAAATATTTTCAAGTATAGGTGTTGTCACTACATAAGGCAGGTTTGCCACAAAGTCTGTCATCCCTTGGGCTGCCTTAGAAAAAAGCTCTTCATTGGTCGCATCGCCCTGATACAATTTAAATTTGGGATAGGCTTCTAGGTTTTCTTCCAAGATTGAAAAAAATCTTTGATCGATCTCAATCGAGTGGACCTCAGCTCCTCTAATCAAAAGCTCTTCTGTGAGTGAGCCTATACCCGGTCCAACCTCAAGAATCTTTGACTCTTCATTTACACCTGCAGTGTCTCCAATCTTTTTTAAAACATTGCCGTCTATCAAAAAGTTTTGTCCCAGGCTCTTTTTAAAGTCTAAACCGTAGGAATCAATAATTTCTCTGGTCCTATTCAAATGATAAATTCTAGTCAAATTATTTTCCCCCTTCAGCTTGAACTTCTTTGATGGCTTTTAGAATTTTTTCTTCCTCAATTGCAAATGAATTTAATCTGTTGATAAATTCCTTGGCATTGGGCTTACCTATGCCGAGTTTTTCGCTCACCTTTTCTCTTAAACATTTAGAATTATCCAAGCCTGTAAATCCATGTTCAAACAAAAATTTACTATCGTAAATCTTTTCTTGTGTTTGGACCATGGGATTAGCCGACTCAATCGCCTTTCTTATAACATCTGCGCTGGCATTTTCGATACCAACATCGCCATTTTTTACCCCGTCCCTCTGACTTATATAAGCGTCTTTTATCGGACACTTTAAATTCTCTTTGAGCTTTCTTCTGATAGTTTCGCCTGGAGAGTCGGGATCTGTTAAAATAATGGCTCCTCGGCTTTTTGTAATCTCAACAATTTCATTCATTTTAGATTTGGAGATATGAATACCACCTGTGGCGATCACATCTGCATCTAGAGCCTGTTTGACTTTAGTAATATCGTCCTTGCCTTCAACTATTATAATTTCTTTGATCATATATTATAAAATTCCCTAGCGTTTTTTGTAGTTTGCTCAATGACTTCCTCAGGTGAGATGCATTTTAATTCTGCAATTCTCTTTACTACATATGAAATATATTTTGGCTCATTGCGCTTACCCCTAAAAGGAACTGGCGTCATATAAGGAGCATCGGTTTCCAAAAGCAATCTGTCGAGGGGTGCAAACTTTACTGAGTCAACAACGTGCTTTGCATTTTTAAAAGTCACGGCCCCACCGATTGATAAATAATAACCCATGTTCAAATATTCCCTAGCCACTTCAACGGGCGCAGTAAAACAATGGATCAGAGTATTGCCCTTACGCATGGCCCTTAGCATATCAATCGTATCCTTGGTCGCCTCCCTGGTGTGGATCACTAATGGATAATCTACTTCATTTGCAAAGTCTATAAAGCGTTCAAAAACTTTTTTCTGAGTTTCTCTATCGGACAAATCGTAATGGTAGTCCAGTCCGCATTCACCAATGGCAACAACCTTTGGATTTTCAAGCATCTTTTTATATTCTAATATGTCTTCTTCTTTAAAGTCCTTGGCCTCATGTGGATGAACGCCCACAACAGCGTAAATATTTTCGTACCTTGTAAGCTCTACAGAGGCAAGAGAAGATTTTAAATCACTTGACGCATTGACAGCGAATAAAACGCCATCATCTTTAAAATTTTTAATTATTTTATCCCTGTCCTCATCAAAGGATGGGTCGTCCAAGTGAGTGTGGCTATCTATAAACAAACTCATCTTATCTTTGCACCTGGATCAATATCCCTATCTGCCCTTAAGAGTGAGAGTGCATCTCCGCTTTCTGCAGCCAAAATCATACCATTGCTTTCAACTCCGCGGAGGTTTACTGGCTTTAAGTTTACAATCATTGCCAGCTTCTTGCCTACGATTTCCTCTGGCTTATAATGGTCTTTGAGTCCGCTTATAATAGTTCTTTCTTCTCCACCAATGTCGACCTTTAATACATAAAGCTTGTCAGCATTTGGATGGTTCTCAACTGATTTTACTAAGCCAACTCTGAAATCGCATTTCTCAAAATCAGAAAATTCGATTTGTGGTTTTGTTTCAACTTTTGTCTCAGTCGCTGATTTTATTTTTCTGGATTCAGCGAGTTCATTATTTAGATTAATAATTTCATCAATTTTATCGTCATCAGCACGGTCAAATAAGTTCTTGCCCTTGGCAACTTTTAGGCCCGGTTTTACCTTAATTTCATCAGTCAAATTAAATTTGTTGTAAATTTCCTTGGCTGTATCTTCAAGTACAGGGCTCAGAAGCTCTGCAGCTGCGACTATGCATTCACAGAGGACGTATAGAACTGTTTTTAGCCTTTCTGTGTCTTCCTTAGCCAGCTTCCATGGTTCAGTTTCGTCTATATATTTGTTAGCCCTTCTGATGAGTACAAAGACATCTTCAAGGGCAAAATTAAATTTAAAATCATCCATTTGCTTGTAGAATTTATCGGATGAAATTTTAATTTGCTCTAGAACTTCCTTGTCCAAGTCATTGTATTCGTTTGGTTCAGGTATAATTCCATCAAAATATTTTTCTATCATTGACAGTGTCCTGCTTACCAGGTTGCCCAAATCATTTACCAAGTCTGAATTGTATCTTTGGACTAGCTTATCAATGGTAAAGTTACCGTCGCTGCCAAAGGAAAATTCTCTAAGGATAAAGTATTTTAATACGTCCCTGCCAAGGGCTTGGATAATTGGCTCTGGATAATAAACATTGCCCTTGGACTTACTCATCTTGTCACCGTCAAATAAAATCCATCCGTGGGCAATAACCTTTTTAGGTAATTCCAAACCAAGAGCCATCAAAAGTGCTGGCCAAATTACAATGTGGAAACGCAAAATTTCCTTGCCAACTAAATGAAGGTCGGCAGGATAAAATTTATTGAAAAGCTCTTCATCAAAACCATAGCCAATACCTGTTAGATAGCAGCTAAGAGCGTCAATCCATACATAGATAACGTGCTTTTCATCGCCTGGAACTGGAACGCCCCAAGATATTGATGACCGACTAACAGATAAGTCTTCCAAATCATTTACAAAGTTGTTTGCCATTTCATTCATGGCACTCTTTGGTTCAATATCTGCGGTCTTGTACCATTCAAGGATCTTGTCCTTGTATTTGCTCAGCCTAAAGAAATAGCTTTCTTCTTCGCGTTCTTGCAACTCACGGCCACAGTCTGGACACTTACCATCGTTGGTTTGGGCTTCAGTAAAAAATGATTCACAAGGCACGCAGTAGAGGCCCTTATACTTGGCCTTATAAATATCACCGTTGTCCACAAGTTTTTGCCAAATCTCTTGGACAGCCTTTACATGTTCTTCGTCAGTTGTCCTTCTGAAGCAGTCGTATTTGATTCCCAAGTCGGACCAAAGTTTCTTGGTAGAAGCCACAATGCCGTCTGTAAATTCCTTTGGGGTCACGCCTGCCTTTTCAGCAGTTGTAGCGATCTTTTCTCCGTGCTCGTCAGTTCCAGTTACAAAAAATACTTCGTCGCCCTTGAGCTGTCTGTATCTTTTGATTACATCTGCAACAATAGTTGTATAAGTATGACCAATGTGCAAGTTGCCATTGGGATAATAAATTGGTGTTGTTAAATAATATTTGCTCATATTCCCTCCTAAAAACTCTTATATCTATGATATTTATCTTAAATAAATTTATCCCTCAAATTACTCCAGTAACTGTCTTCGTCAATGTGCAAGCGATTTATAAATACACCAGACATAGTCGTTACTATCCTATCTATATTTTCAATCAAGTGTTCAGTCCCGTCTTGGACGATCATTATGCCTTTTTCATACTTGGTTTCAGGCGATAAAATAACTTCAAAACGCCCCGGCATTACAACCGAATTTAAAAGTGACCTGTAGCTGGCACTTGATATTGGCGCCAGCGGACTTAGCTGCATAATTTCAAAAGCCGGATAGACAATAGCCCCTCCAACTGAGAAATTGTAGGCCGTGCTCCCAATCGATGTAGAAATAATTAGCCCATCTCCGGAAAATCTTTCCAAGAAATTGTCGCCAATCATTACATCCATGTGGAGGACTTTTGAATTAAGGCCTTTGACCAAAACTTCATTGACGCACAAGTATTCTTCGCTAGATCCGTCCGTCCTGTAAGCAGTACACTTTAAAAGCCGTGTCGGATTTGTGCTGTACTTGCCAACGGTTATATGATGGACCAGGCTGGCCAGTTCATGCCTCTTAACCTCTTGAAAAAATCCAAGACCGCCTGTATTGATACCAATAAAAGGCTTCTTAGAATAATTTGACAGGGTGACCGCCTTTAAAAAAGTTCCGTCGCCACCAACTACAATATTAAAATCAACTTGACCCTCGAATATAGCATTTGAATTTATGTCATGCCTCGCCGTCTCGATGCCTAGTGCATGAAATCTTTCTTCAAGTTCTTTAGCCACTTCTATACTCGCTGGATATTCATTTAAATATATACAAATTTTCTTCATATTTACTCCTATACATATTATAGCAGTTTTTATCAAATAAAAAAAGAGCCCGAAGGCTCTTCCTTGCTTAAATTTTTAATTTCATCAATCTTTAATAGCCTTAAATAAACTTTTAAAGAAATTAACCTTGGTCCCGTAGTTAAAACTTCCCAGCTTGTAGACTTTGATTGAGAACTTTGCAATCAAAACTGTACTTACAAAGAGAATTGCTGCAGAAATTATAACCTCTATGACAGGAACAGTTTCAACCCCATACCTGGCAATCATAGCAAATGGCGATGAAAATGGAACAAAGCTAGCAACTTTTAAAACAATTCCAGGATTCATCATTCCAAAAAATGAAACGAAAAATGAAATTACAAATACCATTGTAAGCGGTTGGATAGCTGTGTTGACATCTTCGATCTTGCTGACCAAGCTAGCAGCAGCTGCCATCATAAAGAGATATAAGATATAACCCAGGATAAAAAATACAAAGGTAACTATAATTTGATCAACCTTTATCAGCTGAGTCAAGTTTAAGGACTCGACTATATCCATGGCAGTTTCTCCGCCGAATTTTGTGCCAATAATCATGCCACCATAGAGTACTAATAGTGAAATCACTCCCACCAATCCATAGGCAGCGACCTTGCCGCAAATTAAATCAGATGGCTTGGCAGCTGTTATCAAAAGCTCCATAGTCCTGTCCGATTTTTCACGAGCTATACTCATGGCCACTTGATTTGAGAACATCATTATAAGGAAATACAATACAAATAAAGCGATGTAGACCAGCCAAAAGTTTTTGGCTCCGTCAGTTTCCAAACTAACAGGCTCATAGTAATTGGACTCCAAGAACTTATCTGTAATAGCTGAATCAACACCCATATCCTTGAGTTCTTTTTGCTTTTCAATATTAGTAGCGATTTGGGCCAGATTTTCATATTTATTCATAGCCCCCATGGAAGAAGATTTCATAATCAATTTTCTTTGGTCGCCCTTGATTAAAATTGCTGCATCCAAATCATTCTTCTTTAAATCTGCCTCCATCTTATCTGGGGCATCGTACTTTACAAATTCAGACTCATAAGCATCTGCCAAGGCTGCTTCATCGATATATGACAAATCAGAATAAACGCCGATTGGCTTATTGTCCCCTGAAGAAAATTTGGCCACAAGCTTTGGCACAAAGGAAAACAAAATTGTAAACAAAAACATAATAGCCATAGAAATTATAAAGGCTTTTTTTCTTACTGCGTTTAAAAATTCAAAATTAAATACTGTTAACATCTTTGTTTACCTCGCATACTCTACAAATATATCCGATAATGTCGGCTTAAAGATTCCGTAGTTATCAATCTTTAGACCCATTTCATTTATAGCATTCAAAAGTTCTGCCTGATTCTTGTCTGTCAGGTCTACAATTATCTTTTCGTCTTTGATAGATGTAACAAAACCTTTTTCATTCAAGTCTCTGGCCACACCAACATTGTCCACATTTAATAGATCAATGTAGACATTATTGCCGGCTATCTTTCTTTTGAGTCCGTCAATTGATCCATTAACTACAACCCTGCCGCCGTTTAATATAGCTAGGTCATCGCAAATTTCATCTACATAACCCATTTGGTGGGATGAGAAAAACATGAGCTTATCCTTGCCTGCCCTTTCTAAAATCAAATCGCGAAGCAAGTTTGAGTTGATAGGGTCAAGGCCAGAAAAAGGTTCGTCCATAATAATAATCTCTGGATCACCGATCAGCGATTGGGCGATTTGAACTTTTTGTTGGTTACCCTTACTTAAAACCTCTAGTTTTTTGTTGGCATATTCTTCCAGGCCAACACGGTCCAAAAGCTCAAGAGCAGATTTTTTTGCTGCATGAGGATCATAGCCCTTTAACTTTGCAAAATAAACCAGCTGCTCTAAAATTTTAACCTTTTGGTACATGCCTCTTTCCTCTGGCAGATAACCAATCTTAAAGTTCTTGGCTGAAAAATCTTCCCCATTTAGGGTAATCTTGCCTCCATCTTTGGAAATAACTCCCATAAGTATTTTAATTGTTGTGGACTTGCCAGCACCATTTCTGCCCAAAAAAGCAAGGGGCCGTCCGCTCTCAACATTAAAACTAATCCCATGTAAAACATGGTTTTTACCATAGGATTTATCTATATCAATTAATTTTAATTCCATATTACCTCCTAACACGAGGTCATTATACCATAGATTGGTATTTTAAAGCAAATATTATTGTAAAAATAAATTAAAAAAGCCAAGGCAAAAGCCCTGGCTAAATAAATCTGAATTTACATGTTGCGGTCAATATGACAAACAAAGTCGTGGATATTTGTAACCATAGTCTTAACTTCTAGTGTACCACGGTCTGATAATTTATTTACAGAGAACTCTTGCAAGTCGATTGAGTAAATAAATACAGGTCTGATTTCTCCATCAAATTCATTGTAAGATGGGGTCATATTACCTGATGCAATTGTATGAAGTACTGTTGATAGACAAATGAGCATACCAGTTTTTCTGGTGTGGGTACGCATTTTGTTTTGTGCTTCATATACATTGTCGATGGTCTCTGGCATTGTGTATGGGTCTCTGATACTTGCTGCAAGTACAAAGTCCTTGTTTTCCTTAACCATTGTGTACATGATACCGCTCTTTAAAACACCTTGGTCAACTGCATCCTTGATTGATCCAGCTTGTCTAATGGTGCTTACTGCATCATATTTTAGTGCGTCAAAATCTCTGTCTGAATTTTCAAAAAGATTTTTTGTAATGTCAACAGTTGCAAAGGTGTCTCCTGTTAAAATCGCATCTACATAACCCTTTTTGATCAGGCTTTCAAAAGCCTTTGAAGCGCGTTTGTCATTTACAAGTGATGGTCCAATAACCCAAGTAATTGGCTCGTTAAATGATTTTACATACTTCATGATTTCATAGAGCTCATCATAGTCTTTTGAGTAAGCAGTCTCACGGCTCCTGCCTGTTCTAAAGGCAAAAGTGTCTCCGCCTTCTCCACCTGTGGCAAAGCCCTTGGTGTACATATAAATTCCTTCGCTGGCATCTTCTGTCCTGCCAACAATAACTTTGTCGCCTTTTTTTAGATTTCTAAATTCAACGATTTCAACGCTGGTTGGGCTGGTGATAATAGGACAAGTATCCATCCTACTTTCAACTGCCAAAACCCAATTGCCATCTATCTTAAAGTATTCAGGATAAATTGAAAGCGCATGATAGTTATCTGGAGCAACCCCGTCCATAGGAGCTTCCACGTATTTGCAATTAGGGGCGTTTACTAAAAATTCTTGAGTCCAATCTGGTTCTTGATATTTTTGAAAATTATAAGCCATTTATTCCTCCACTAAAGCATTTCTAACATTTACACAAAAATCTTGTACGTTAGTAACAATACTATCTACAAGCTGTCCTTCTCTTTCATTTACCACAGAATTTGTCGCATAGTCACTGATGTCAATTGAGCAAATATAAGTTCCGTAGATTTCATCGCCCTTAACCCTATACAAAGGAGCAACTTCTGTAGCACTTACTGAGTGCAAGAGGGTTGCCAGGGTGATAATAATATCTGCATCCTTGACGGCATCATGCATAGCATTTAGTCCGCAAGTAACATTGTGGCGAACTTCTGGTAGAGGTCCGTCATCTCTGATCGATCCGCAGAGAACGATTGGCATTTCTTTTTCTACTAACTTTTTAATAAAGCCATCCTTAACCTTGCCTGAATCAATAAAAGCCTTCAAAGAATCATAGTGTCTGGCTTCATTTAACAAGTCCAAGTGATTGTAGTGGCCGTTTGGAACTGACTCTTGAGTATAAATATTTTGTCCAAGGGCTGTGTTTAAAAAGCCCCCTTCCAGGTCATGAGTAGCCATGGCATTACCTGCAAGTAAAACTTGAACATAACCTGCATCAACCAAGTTTGCAAGTGCATTTCTAGTATCGTAATCAAAAACAACTGCAGGTCCAAGTACCCAGGCAATCTTTCCTCCCCTTGCCTTAACTTCTTTCATCATAGCAAGAAGTTTTTCATAAGCATCAGATGAACCCTTAAACATTGGCATTTTTCCGCCGTCTAAATCATCGCTAAAGGCATCTGCCCTATAAATTCCGCACTTTTCACATGGGCAATCGCCAATTAAAACCATGTCTCCAACCTTTAAGTCCCTAGGTTGAACACATTTTAAATCTCCATCATTAACCACAACTCCCCTTAAAAAATGGTTGGTCGGTAGCTTAAATTCTCCATCAACCTTTATGTATTCCACATAAGGTTTGGTCAAATAAGCGCCAACAGGCATGCAGCCGTCTTTTTCCACTTTTTTAAAAGTTGCATTTTGATAAGCATCTTCATTAATCTTTTTAATCTTACTTACTGGAAAAACTGTCATATCTACCTCCTAATGATTTAATTATAACACAAATCTTGAAATAACAAAACCATTTAAGTATAATTAATTTGGAGGTATATATGGAATCTTTATTTTATTTGATACTACTTATGAATATTTTTACCTTTGCGGTCTATGCCTATGATAAATTTACAGCAATAAATAACCGTTGGAGGATAAGCGAGAAAAATTTATTTATACTCGCCCTATTGTTTGGAGGAATTGGCGCCACATTATCAATGAAAATCTTTCGCCACAAAACTCAAAAGCCTTTATTTTTACTTGTCATACCAATATTAACAGCCCTGCAACTAGTCGCAATCGCCACCCTTTATGGAGTAAATCTCAATTAAAATTTTACCAGTCATATAAATATAAGTTTATTTATATGTCTAATGGGGTAAGAACATAGCAAGAGGCAGATTATTATAGTAAAGTAAAGGAGCTCAAATGAAAAATTTTGAATTTAATTTTAATCGAATTAAAACAAATATAAGGTCCAGCCGGCAGATTTCTCTAACAATTTTTTGTGCCATCCTTATATCTGTTTTTATTTTAACCTGGGCCAGTTCAACGATTCTGGCCACCATCAACTATCGGTCATACTTAAATCAAGTCTCCTATGATCCTGACGAAGTTTATGCCAGATTGTCCTACTCCAGAAACTATTCTACTGAAAATAAACTGACTGCTGACTTTGTCCAAAAAGCTATGGCATATGAGTTTGACAATGACTACAATTTTGCTATGTCAACAGGGACCAATATTGCCATTAATGGGCATATAATGAACTTAGAAATAGCGGGACTTGGAGAGAATTTTATTGATGATACTTTTGTAGTTTTGAATGGAGATGTCAATAAAATTTATAGTGAGGATGCCATTGCCATTATAGAATCTCTAGCTAACAAACTAAACCTATTTGTTGGGGACATGGTAAATATAAATGGTAAAGACTTTGAGCTTTGTGCCATTGTAGATGAATACAAGTGCTTTGACTACATATTTATGTCAATAGAAAATTACGAAGACCTATTTGCAAATGTTAGCATGGGTCTGCATTTGTATATAAAAAATTTGTCACAGGGAGATATCAGCTCTCTAACCCACAAGCTAGACCGTATTTTCAAGGCTCCAAATCTAAGTAATATAAGAGTTGAAGAATACAAGGATAGGAATGAGCTTTTGGATTACTATGTAGAGAATGCCATTTCAAAAGATATTATTCCAATAATTATTATCTTTATCCTGTCTATAATTTCTCTTGTAGTCTTATACTTTGGCCTTATTAAATGGCGGAAGCGAAATATCGGCATCCACTTAAGTCTGGGCGCCAGTCCAAAGGATATAAAGTTAGATTCAACTTTGGAAATCCTTGGATATATGCTTGTCTCTACCCTGATTAGTTTTATAGCTATCAATATATTTTACAATCAATTATCCTACATGACATCAATTTTGATAGATAAATGGCTTTACATTTTTGTGCTAGCTGTAAACATATTGTTAGCTCTTGTAATCGGGGCTTTAGCCGCCAGAAAAATTACCTCAGAGCCAATTAACGAAATGATAGGAGGATAAAATGAAATATTCCAAACATCGTGTAAATTTGAGACTATATCACAGGCTGGCCCTCTATATATTTTTAGTATTGGAAATAGCCCTGGGCTCTGCCCTCTTGTTCTATTCATATTCACAGTATATAGTAGACAAAAAAGAATTAGACTCTACCCTGAAATATATCGAAGATTCAACTACTTCTATTATGGCTAGGCCAAATACAGTTGAATATTTAACTTATGACGACTATACTTACATCAATGAAAATATATTTAAAAACACAAAATCCCACTACACAGTAAATTCTACCTTGAATTTTGAATATAGCAGAACTGGTAAAATCGCCTTGGTCTTTATGAGCCATGACGAGATGAAAGAGACTTTTGGCATCAGTCCCCAAGCAGGAACGGCTTATATAGGTGAAGAAGCCAAAAAAGTCGTTGAGATTTTAAGCAAATTGCAAAAATCCAGAGCTCAAGTTACAATAGATGATGGCATAGTTAGCTTTGGTGCAAAGGGCGGTCATTACTTGGAACTAAATGACATGGATATAGACTTTACTGCAAATTCCATTAAGTTTTTGAACCAAGAGTTTGAATTTATGGACATGCCAGTGGATACCAAAGAAAAAATGCTGATAACCAGTCCTGTCATTCAGACAATAGAAAATGGCAAAGCTGAATCTCTCCTGCCTGGCCAGCCCAAGGGAAAATATATGATTATTGTACCTGTCGAATATTCCAGAGACATAGATAAGATTATTAGACCTTGGCAAAATAGGAAAATGGCAGAGTTCTATAATAATATAGCGCCGAGGATTTCAATTAAAAATTTTGAAAAAGCTCCCGAAGAAATTTGGCAGGCAATAGACTATTTAAAATCAAAATACCCCAATGCCAACTTTGCTATTGACGATCCCAGGGCTAGCAATGAAGCTTGGATAGAATACAAAAAACAAACCATGTCCAAGTACCTGCTTATAAGCATCTTGCTCCTAGTCATAGTATCGGTTATCACATCTGGCATATTCTTGCTTCTCCACCAAGGCCGCAAGAAAGAAATTGCCATATCTCTGGCCTGCGGTTCCACCGTCAAAGATCAAATAAAAGAACTCCTCATGGAGATCTCGGCCCTTATTTTCTATGGCATGGTCGTTGGAGTCGCCGCTGCATATATGTACGGAGATATTGCTGAGAGGAGATTTTTTGAAAAATACAATGGCTACAGGGGCTTAAATATTAAAACAAATATAGAACCATTTTTAATTCTAATATTAGCAGCAGTAATTATTCTAATAATATCATCTGCCCTCTCAATTAGGGCAACACGCAAACTAAATCCAATAGAAATTTTGCAAAACGAATAGGAGGACCAAATGATTAAAATCAGAAATCTATGCAAAACATACACAGATTCAATAGTTGAAACCCAAGCCTTAAAGGGAATCGACCTAGACATTGATGAAGGCGAATTCGTTGCCATAATCGGCAAGAGCGGCTGTGGCAAGTCTACACTCTTAAACATTATGGGCGGCATGGACCAAGCCACCAGCGGAGAATATTATTTCGATGATGTTGATGTCAGAAAATTAAAGGATACGGACCTGGCCAAATTTAGAAATAAAACAATTGGCTTTGTCTTCCAAGCCTTTAACCTAATAAACGAAATCAATCTCATAGAAAATGTTGCCGTTCCGCTGGGCTATAGGGGCGTTAGCAAGAGAGAAAGAGATGTAGTTGCCGAGGACATGCTTGAAATCGTAGGCCTCAAAAAAGAAAAGAGAAAAAAGCCCACAGAATTATCCGGCGGACAAAAACAAAGGGTCGCCTTTGCCAGAGCCATAGCCAATGAACCACGGGTAATTTTGGCAGACGAACCCACAGGTAACCTGGACCAAAAAAACTCACGTGAAATCGTCGACCTCCTCCACCAGGCCCACAAAAACGGAACTACAATTGTAATGGTAACCCACGACATGGACCTGGCCAAGGAAGCCGACAGGATAATAGAAATGGAAGATGGCAAAATAATTTCATAAGTAATTATAAGCCCAACTTAAATTAAAAATTTTATCTAAGACTGATCGCAAATCTAAAATGATTTGCGATTTTTTATTGGCTATAAAATGAGTTGTGATTTGAAAAAAATATTGTATTTTCATTTTCCTGATGGCTGGCATTTGAAAATAATATTGCATTTTTATTTTACTTATAGCTTGCATTTAAGAAAATATTACTTTTTCATTTTACTAATGGCTTGGATTTGAAAATAATATTTCATTTGAAAAGAATTTTACATACAAAAAGAGCAGCATCTCAGCTGCCCTTTCTTTGAATTAAAAGTCAAACATAAAACTTAAAATCAATTTAAATTTAGTTTTCTTCCTCTTCATCTTCTTTTTTCTTTTTCAGAGCTCCAAGTCCCAAGAAACCTGTGCCTAAAACACCCATCAGATATCCATACATAGATACATTGATGCCGTCACCAGACTTTGGCAATCTCTTTGCATCTGATGAAACTTCTTCTGTAACTTCAGGAGTTTCGCTAGGATTGTCAAAAGTTTCATCTACTTCATCTACTTCTGGATTTTCTATTGTATCAGGAGTATCAGAATTTTCTGTTGTGCCTGGCTGATCTGGTGTTTCCTCGCCTGGTGTGCCTGGTTCTTCACTTCCTGATTCAGATGGCGTTTCTTCACCTGGTGTGCCTGGTTCATTTGGTTTGTCTTCACCAGGTGTACCTGGTTGATCTGGTGTTTCTCCTGGTGTACCTGGCTCTTCACTTCCTGGTTTATCACTTGGATCTTCTTCTCCTCCACCTGGTGTCCCTGGTTCATATGGTTTATCATCACCTGGTTTACCTGGCTCTTCTGTGCCTGGATCTTCAGGAGTTCCTCCACCAGGAGTTTGAGGTTTTTCTTGGTCTGGCTTTTCTGGATTATTTGGATCTTCTCCAGGAACTGGACAAACATTCTTTGTTCCGATTTCTATAATCTTATCTTGTTTTTCTGTGATTATCTTAGTATCCCTAGAAACTTCCTTACTATTTTTAATCTTAACAGTAGTTTCAGTTTTTCCTACAATACCTTCTTGGATTACATTTGTCTTGCCGGATTCCAGATTTGGATTTTCTCTAATGATGATGTCGTAAGCTTTTTCACTTTCATAAGTGAACTCCCCATCAGTCTTTGAACCATATTCTACAACCTTATTCTTAGGCTCAGTTCTTTCTTCTTTAACTTCAAGCTTGCCTGTTTCTTTGTTGAAGGTAGTGGTGTATTTTACAGAACCCTTAGAACCTTTTTCGATGACTTTTGTTTCGCCAGCTTTTAGATCTGGATTGTGTCTGTATTCAGTATCATTACCAAGTTCAGTTTCCTTTTCAACTGACTTAACACCGATTCTTACTACCCTATCTTCTTTTTCTGTGATAGTCTTTGTAGTTTCTGTGGCTTCGCCTACTGGTTTGGAATCCTTAACCTTTTGAGTAATGGTTACTTCTTCCTTGCCTGGCTTACCTTCATTTTCAATTTTTTGGAAACCAGCTTCCAGAGTATCATCATAAATTACCTTTGTTTCATAAGGAATTTCTCTTTCGATAGTCTTTGTAGTTTCACCTTCAGTTGGCTTTTTACCAACTTTCACAATTCTCTTTACAGGAGCCTTTGTTTGTTTGCTTTCACCTTCTTCTGATTTAGTTACCTTACCGTTTACAATAGTATGAGATACAGTAGTTTCTTCTTCGCCTAGTTCTCCTTCTTGAGTAACCTTAGTTTTACCTCAAAAGTACCTGTGAAATCTTCACTACCGACTTCGATAATTTCATTTACTGGCGCCTTGGTTTCTTTTGCTTCTGAAGTCTTAGTTACCTTTGAGTTTTCAATAGTAATTGTGTATTCTTCTTCGCCTTCTACACCCTTTTGAACTACCTTGTGTTCGCCCCTCTTAAGTTTTGGGTTTACCCTAACTTCAACTTCAAATGGCTTTTTATTTGTATAAGTGTGAGTGCCATCAGTCTTAGCTGGACCAACTTTAACAATTCTCTTTACAGGAGCTTTTGTTTGTTTAGCTTCGCCTTCTTCTGATTTAGTTACCTTACCGTTTACAATAGTATGAGATACAGTAGTTTCTTCTTCGCCTAGTTCTCCTTCTTGAGTAACCTTAGTTTTACCTGTTTTTTTGCTTTCGAATGTGCCTGTAAAATTATCTTCTCCAACAAGTATAACTGCATCTACAGCTTTCTTAGTTTCAGTTGCAGATGATGTGGCTATTACTTCACCATTTTTTATAGTAAGGGTTCTTTCTTTCTCACCTGGTGTTCCGATAAGGTCTTTACCATCTTCACCCTTGTCATACTTCCATTCACCCTTCTTAAGTGATGGGTCTTTCTTAACAACTACTTTGAATGGTACTTCTTCGGTTATTTTCTTTTCCCCTGTAAAGTCTTCTTCTCCAATTTCAATAATGGCATCTTTGGCTTCTTTAGTAGTTTCTGGTTTAGAAGTAGCAGTTACCTTAGAGTTTTCAATAGTAACTGTATATTTTTCTTCTCCAACTTCACCTTTTTGTTCGACTCCATCAACTTTCTTATATCTCCATTCGCCTTTCTTAAGGTCTTTGTTTACTTCAACCTTAACACCAAATGGAATTTTGCTTGTATACTCATGAGTACCGTCAGTCTTAGCACCAACTCTAATCTTTCTATTAACTGGTTCTTTTGTTCTTGTTGTTTCTCCACGAACTTCTTCACCAGCTGTACCATTTTTGATTTCTCTTGTAATCTTAGTTTCTTGTTCACCAAGTTCCCCTTTTTGATCTTCAACAATTTCATTTGGTTTTAGACTTGGGTCGATGGTTACTTCTGTTTCAAATGGAATTGGATCTTTGTCAACAGATTCAACAGTACCTGAAAAGTCTTCGTCTCCAACTAAGATCACAGCTTTTTCAGCCGCTTTCTTTATAGTAGGTGCTGATGTTGAGGTTACTTCGCCATTTTTAATATTGAATTTAACTTCTTGTTTACCTACTACACCCTTTAATTCATTTCCGGCTTCATCTTTAGCATACTTCCATTCACCCTTCTTTAGGCTTGGATCTTTTTTGATTTCTACAGTAAATGGAATTTCTTGTTCGTAAGTTTTTTCTCCTTCGAAGTCTTCTTGACCTACCAAGATTACAGCTTTTTTAGCTTCCTTAGTAGTCTTAGGAGCTGATGTTGTCATAACTTCACCATTTTTAATAGTGATTGTTATTTCTTGCTTACCAGCTTCACCAGACTTATCTTTTCCTTCTTCATCTTGTTCATACTTCCATTCACCTTTTTTAAGTTTTGGATCTACTTTTACTTCAACTGGGAATGGAATATCTTGTTCGATAGTCTTTGTTCCTTCAAAGTCTTTACCACCAACTTCTATAACAGCATCAACTGGTTTTTCTTGAGTGATTTTAGGATCTTTTTGAACTTCAGAATCTATTATTGTCCACTCGGTTGTCTTTGAACCAAGCTCGCCCTTTAATTCCTTTCCATTTTCATCCTTTTTATATCTCCATTGACCTTTTTCAAGTTCATCGTTAATTTCTACCTTAGTATCAAAAGGTAATTTTTCTGTGTACGTATGCTTACCATCTGTACCAGAAGCTACAAACTGTACCTCAGCTTGTCTTGTTCCAACTTCAAGGTTCCCGTCTTCTTCATAGTAATGAGCAGTTACAGGAACATTTAGTAGGGCACCGTCGATTGACTTGCCTTCTTCGGCATTTGGTACTGTAGCTGTAACCACGCCTGTCTCTTCATCTATTGAGACATTCCAAGTGTTGCCCTTATCATCTGTGTAGGTTGGTGAATCTAAGGTGTATTTACCTGGTCTTCTGTTGTATTTATCTTCTGTATTTAAGATAACATCTGAAGAAAGTTGATCACCAGTCTTTCCAGCCTTGGCATTGTAGCGAGGAGTCATATTTGCCTTTTCTTCGATTACGAAGTAGGCATTGGCTTCTTCGGTGATGTCTTCATTTGGTTTTTGTTCATCTTTATAGTGGGCTACTACTGGTACTGTTAGTTTTTCACCGCCGTCAAAGGCTGTAGGGTCCACTGGTTTCGCACTAACTTTACCTGTTTTTTCATCAACTTTTACAGTCCATTTATTTCCCTTATCATCTTTCGCTATTTTGTTGCCATTTTCATCAGTTTCTAGAGTGTCTGGAAGAGAATATCTATCTGGTGAAATTCTCTTGTCATCTTGTGCTACTGCAGCTTCTGATGTTTGTTCGTTTACCGGGAAGTTTACTTGGGCGTCGTATTCTGGCTTGATATAAGATGACTCTTGAACAACAAAGTGGAAATAGTGAACGTCCTTTGAGCCGTTAGTGTAGGTATATTCTATCGGTACGGCGATAAAGTCTCCAGCCTTTGCAGATTTCGGAGGTTTAACTGTAAATTTAGAAATATCTTTGGCCTCAACATCTATCTTCCATTGGTCTTTTTCTGCCTTGCCTTCATTTTCCTTGTTGATGAAGTCCATGATCATTCTACCGGAAGCTTCTCCCTTTTTATCAGCTTCATTCATCTCTTCCGCAGACTTATCAGTTTCACTTGGATTGGTTGGCTTAAACATTTTAACTGTAAAATCCTCGCCTGGCTTTACGTTTAAATAAGTTCTACCTTCTGTATTTTTTCCGTCTTTATCTTGAAAAGATTGGTCGTAGTATCTTGTATCATCTAGGTTTAGCTTAAATCCACCTATAAGGTTGTAATGGTCGTAACGGTCGATACCTTGCTTGTCTATTGTGACATTAGTTCCCTTGTGATTGATGTCAGCAGTACCAGCTTCTGAGCCTGTGTATGTTCCTTTTTCACCAAAATCATCTGGTGTTTCTGCTATTTTTTTAAATTCTTCTGCTGTTCTTGGACGGGCAAAGAATTTGACATCAAGGTTTTGGAGGGCTTTATAATCATCAGTATTAAAGATTGAGTCTTCATTGATGACAGTCTTACCAGATTTATCCTTCTTTAGGGCTCCTTCTGGCATCTTGATGTGGATATTGCCATCATCACCTATATAGGCACTTGCCCCTGGTACAATTGCTCCTGTTATAGGATTGTAGACTTGTCCAACTAGTCTTTCCTTGGCGTTGTCGTCAATATTGTCAACCTTAACCTTGGTGTCAATGTCTTGCCCTTGGACATAGTATTTAGATTTTGGGTCATAACCGTTTTTATTTAGCTTTAGTTCTTCTAGGTGGTCATTTTCATTTGGCCATGGGTTGACCTTGTAAGTTATACCAAAGTTACCTCCGAAATATTTAATTCCAGGATTATCTTGAGTGTAATTATCCTTAAAACCAAAGGAAGTAGAGTCATTGTCTTTATTATTGATGTGCTTTAAGGTTTCTTCGCTTGCTCCATAGTTTAATGGTCTTTGTGGTCCTGATTTATCTATATTTGTATCTTCTGTTGGCTTGTAGGTTACATCAGGAGATTCAGAAGTCAATTTATCTCCCTTATCCATCATTGACTTATCTCCAGTACCTACAGGAACTCTACCATTATCAGTAACATCAATCTTAGTATAAGTCCTTTGGCCAGTCTTCTTGTCTATGGTAATTTCGTAACCATATTCAGTCTTACTTGGTGATGTTACTGATGGGTTTTTGGTCTCAAATTTAAAACCGTCTTTTTCAACCTTTTCATCATTTTTATCTAAAGTCTGATTTGGATCTCCCGGTTGGAGGTCTGTTTGTTTATAACGTTCAGATCCATCGTAGTCCTCTATTTTCTTTTCATCTTCACCATAATTTGGGTCATCTGCTTTTTGAAGATTTTTATCTTCTTCAGTTGCAGTTTCTCCAGCTCCTTGGGACTCTGCTGGATTCTCTTCTGAGATTTCTAATTTTTCTTCTTCTTTTTCAATTTTATCAAAATCAAAAAACTTATTTAAAGAATCATCTGCGATAAAATCTTTTAAGCTAATATCGCCCTTGTCTTCAGTTATAGCTTCTTCTTCGCTAGCAGACTTAGATTCATCTAAAGTTTCGTCTGCAAGGTTCACTGTTGCACTTTTTAATGCAGCGACTTCTTCATCTTCAGTAGAAGAATTGTTTTTAAAAATAGATGCAATTTCTTGATCATATTGTCCTATCTCTCCTGCATTTACCTCTTCAACTATAGCAGTTGGATTTTCAACAGATTCAGCCTTAACTTGTGTGGCTGCACCTGCAATCATGACCCCAGCTATAGAGACTCCTAAGATTGACTTAGTAATATTTGATTTAATTTTGTTTACTGCCTCATTGGACATAGGGACGACAATTTTATATTCGTTTATGCCTTTTGGCGAATTTACATTTTTATTCATTTATCCTTCCTTTCTAATTTACAAAATTTAATATAAAAATTTCTTTCAAAACGATTTTGTGACTAACATTTGTATTATACCCTATTTTCTATCAATTACACAATACATTTTGGTTACAATTATTGATATATACAATCTTTAGTGTTTTTTCTTTTGTATTTTATAAAAAAAGAGCAAAATAAAAACTTATTTTGCTCTAAAATATTTTTTACAAATAAAAAAACACCCCAAAGGGGTGGCCCACATAGGCCGTCCGTCTTGTAATTCACACCCGCCATGAACAGGTGGGTAATTGGTGCGAGTGTACAATGTCCACACGAAGAGGCATATTGTCCAGGTCGCACACATAAGGTTTCCCTAAGTTAATTTGTCGGTTGAATTAAAAAACATAACGCACCTTGTAGGTCTATATATATTATAACTCAATGGCTTTTCTTTTTCAAGTTTTGTGAGTGAGTAAATTTGTATTTTTAGTTAATAATTGCTTTTAAAAGTCAGAGGTATTTAGAATATTTATTTATCAATAATCGTGATTAATAAATTAATATAAATCATTGCCTCTTCATATATTTCCATAAGAAAAAAGACGCTATAGCTAGCGTCTTTTGTTCATTACTAAGTCTTTTATTTTTTTAATCGATTTATCACTCAAAACATGCTCAAGCTTACAAGCGTCTTCATGAGCCGTTTCTTCGTCAACACCGATCATCATCAGAGCATCTTTGATAAAGATATATTTATCGTAGACCTCCAGGGCTTTTTTTCTGCCCTCCTCTGTAAATGCCAGGGTGCCTCCTTGTTCAATTGTGATATAATCTTCGTCTTTTAATATACCAACTGCTCTTGATACACTTGCTTTCGAATATCCCAATTCATTCGCAACATCAACACTTCTGGCTGATTTGTTTCTTAGATGTAGCAAAAGAATTGTCTTTAGATACATCTCCTGGGATTCATTGGCCATAGCTTAGTCCTCGAATAATCCTAATTTTTTAAAGATTAAGTTGTAGCCGTCTGCTCCGTAGTTTAATGCACGATTAATTCTGCTGATAGTTGCTGTTGAAGCACCAGTTTCAGCTTCAATTTCATTGTAGGTCTTGTTTTCGCGAAGTTGTTTTGCTACTTCTAAGCGTTGTGAAATTGCTTGAATTTCTTTAATTGTGCAGATATCTTCAAAAAATCTGTAGCATTCTTCAATTGTTTCGAGCTTTAAAATTGCTTCGAAAAAGCTATCTGTTTGTTCGCTTTTTAGTCTTGAGTTATAATCCATAATTTCCTCCTTAGAATAATCCGACGATTTGTCCGTTTGGTAAAATGTCGATATTGTTTGCTGCAGGAACCTTTGGTAGTCCAGGCATTGTCATAATATCACCTGTTAAGGCTACAACGAATCCTGCACCGTTAGAGATTCTAACTTCTCTAATTGTTATTTCAAATCCCTCTGGTCTGCCAAGTAGAGTTTGGTCATCAGACAAGGAATATTGAGTCTTTGCCATACATACTGGAACTTTGTCCATGCCGTTTGCTTCGATTTGTTTGATTGAATTTAATGCAGCCTTTGTGAAGTTGACTGAGCCTGCGCCGTAAATTTCTTTGGCAATTGTTTCAATCTTTTCTTTGATAGACATGTCTAAGCTGTATAGTGGTTTGAAGTGGCTTTCTTCTTCGTCACAAATTCTAACAACTTCTTTAGCTAGATCAATAGCTCCATCGCCGCCCTTAGCAAATACTTCTGTCAAGATGCATTTTGAGCCAGCTTTTTCAGTTAATTCTGTTAGGAGTTTGATTTCATTTTCTGTATCTGTTGGGAATCTATTGATAGCAACTACTGAAGGTACACCGAATTTTTTAACGTTTTCGATGTGTTTTTCTAGGTTAGCAAATCCTTTTTCTAGAGCTTCTAGATTTTCTAGACCGTATTCTTCTTTTTTAGCTCCACCGTGGTGTTTTAGAGCACGGATTGTAGCAACGATTACAACTGCGTCTGGATGTAGGTCACCGTATACGCACTTGATGTCAAAGAATTTTTCAGCTCCGAGGTCTGCACCGAATCCTGCTTCTGTTACTGTGTAATCAGCGAGTTTTAATGAGTATTTTGTTGCTAGGATTGAGTTACATCCGTGAGCAATGTTTGCAAATGGTCCACCATGTAACATAGCTGGTGTATTTTCTAGAGTTTGTACAAGGTTTGGTAGGATAGCATCCTTCATTAGAAGTGTTACTGCACCTTCACCACCAATGTCTTTTAAGAATACTGGACTCTTGTCTCTTCTGTATCCAATAACAACTTTTGATACTCTTGCTTTGAAGTCTTCAAGGCTTGTTGATAGACATAAGATAGCCATAATTTCACTGGCAACTGTGATATCAAATCCGTCTTGTCTTGGGTAGCCGTTTGATACTCCGCCTAAACCTACAACAATATTTCTAAGAGCTCTGTCGTTCATGTCGACAACTCTCTTCCATGTGATTCTTCTTTCGTCGATTTGTTGTTCGTTGCCTTGGTGGATGTGGTTATCCAAAAGTGCTGAGATTAGGTTGTTGGCTGATGTTATTGCGTGAAAGTCTCCTGTGAAGTGAAGGTTAATGTCTTCCATTGGAACAACTTGTGCGTATCCGCCGCCAGCTGCACCGCCCTTAACACCAAAGCTTGGTCCAAGTGATGGTTCCCTAAGAGCTGAGATTGCTTTTTTGCCAATTTTGTTTAGTCCCATTGACAAACCGATGTTTACAGTTGTCTTACCTTCACCAGCTGGTGTTGGGTTGATAGCTGTAACTAGGATTAGCTTACCATCTTTTTTATCTTTCAAGTTTTCATATACATGTGGTTCAATTTTTGCCTTGTAGTGGCCATATTGAATTAAATCTGCTTGATCAATTCCCAATCCACTAGCAATTTCTGTAATGTTTTTCATTTTTGCTTCTTGAGCAATTTGTACGTCTGTTTTCAAAGTTCTACCTCCTATATAACTAAAATTCATACATTAGTTTTCTACCCGTAATTAATATACTTTAAACAGATAAATAACTCTAACTATAAGATAACACATCTCTTTAATTAAGTCAAGTGTTAATTTATCTTGTCAACAATTTCTCCAATAAAATCTATAGTGGCTTTTATAAAGTCGCCTTCAATATCTACGCCAAGTTTGCCAGCCCATTCTTTTGGCAAATAGTGCCCGCCACTTGCCAAGACTTCCTTATATGGTTTTAAAATATTTTCATTGCCAGCCATGAGCTCTTTGAAAACATTGGTGGCAATTGAAAGTCCAGCTTGATAAGTGAATGGATAAAGGCCCATATAATAGTGCGGCTGCCTGGTCCATGTGAGTTCAGCGCCATCGATTATTTCAACTTCGTCGCCCCAAAATTCTTCAAGGACATTTCTAAAAATTCTGTTTAAAATTTTATCGTTAACAGATTCACCCTTATCGATTAGTCTCAAGACTTCTCTTTGGAAAACTGCTTCGATTCCGTGCGTTACGAAGTTGTGATAATAAGTTCTTTCAATCATCTGTGTGTAGACCCAGTTCTTGGTCTCGTCGTCATTTGCATTTTTGATTAGGTAATTACTCATAATCATTTCATTCATAGTCGATGGACATTCAGACACATACATTGATGACTCTGTGTTTAGGTAGGCATTATTTCTCATAGTGTACCTACCGTGTCCTGCGTGGCCAAGTTCGTGGGCAAGGACAAATACATCTTCCATCTTGCCTGTCCAGCTGATCAAAACGTATGAGTGAACGTTGTGGACGGATGCACAGAAGGCCCCTGTGGTCTTGCCTTCGTTTTCTGCAAAGTCAATCCACCTGTTGTCGATATATTTTAAAGTATCAGCTACATAATCGTCGCCAAGGATTTTTAAGCCCTCACTCAAATAGTCCTTGCTAGCTTCAATAGTAATATGCTTTTCAAATTCTGGCATGAGTGGCGCTTTTAAATCTGCATAGGTCATTTTATCCAACTTATATTTTTCTTTGATTTTCTTGGCATACTTTCTCATGACCTTTGACAATTCGTTTTTAATGGTATCAACATGGTGTTCATAACTTTCCCTGGAAATATCTTGCATATCCAAGAGATAATCAAAAACAGAATCAAAGCCCTTGACTTCGCTGAAGGCCTTTTCCATTTTTAATTGGGAATTGTAAACAGCCGCCAAGGTTGCTTGGTATTTTCTCATCTCTTCATAAAAGGCACTGTGAGCCATTCTTCTTAAATCTGTATCTGAATTTGCCTCGTATCTTTCTTCAAAAAAACCAAAGGTCATCGGATAGCTTTCACCGTTTACTTCAAAGTCAGGAAATCTAATGTCGTTGTTCTTGGTTATTTCAGAAATTTCGTAGGGAGCCGCCCAGGTGTCTGAAAATTTTGAAAGGGCATTTTCAACTTCAAAAGGAAGTTTTCTAGATTTTTTCTTGATGATTTCCCTTATATATACAAAGGCATCTGGAGATTGGCCCATGGCTTCTGATAAAATATTTTCATCTAAATTCATGAGCTCATCTTCTAAGAAAATTGTATTTTCTCTAACTTCTTTGTTGACCTTGTTCATTTCCGTAACTAGCTTAAAGGCTTCTTCGTCAGAGCTGTCAACAGAATAAGTCAAGTCTGCATAGTGATTTGTATGGTCCAAGAGCTCATACATTTCATTTAAAATAGCGGTAACCTTGTTGATGTCATCAGCAGTTTTGATTGTGCCTTTTAAGTCATTGAGCTTTTTAGAAAGTTCGACAGCTGTTTTGTTTTTGCTATCAAATTCTGCATGGTCTTTGGCCAAGTCGGTCAAATCCCAAGTTAGTTCTTTTTTTACATCTTGTCTCTTCATAATCCCATCCTTTCGCACCAAACCATAAATACATAAACCGAGTAGAGCCTTCTGTGATTGCGAGCCCTGCCCTCCTTGTGGTCATCAAGAAGCTTCATTAACTGATCTCTTTTGAAAAACTCTGCGGTCTCTGGGCTGGTAAATACCTCTTTAAATTTATTATAAAAATTGTCTTCTTGTAGCCAATACCTAAATGGAACTGGGAAACCCTTCTTTGGCCTATTGTACCATTCCTCAGGTAAGTTTTCCTTGGCTGCCATCCTGAGAGCATACTTGGTCAGGCCTGCTTGCAATTTTAAATCATCTGTAAGCTTGCTTGCAACTTCGTAGACGCCCAGGTCCAAAAATGGCATGCGAACTTCCAAGCTGTTGGCCATGCTCATCCTATCGCCTTTTAAAATTATATCCTTTTGCATAAAGACATTTAAGTCGACCAATTGCTTGGATTTTATTTTGCTGGACCCATTAAAGTATTTTTTGGTCTCTTGACTTGCAGGATATCCATTTTTATAGGCCTTGGTAATAATCTCCCTTACTTGGTCGCCGTCCGCAATATTGGCCTCACCAATAAATATTTCATTTTCATCCATAGCACCTTTTTTTAACTTGTGTTTGATGCTTTGGTTAGGAATAATATTTGCCATGCCGCCGTTAAACTTGCGCAAAGCCCTTGGCAGCTTCATATATTTACTTAGACTATCTGCAGTCCTGTATCCATCGTAACCGCCAAAGAGCTCGTCTGCTCCCTCGCCTGATAAGACAACAGTGACTTCTTCACGAGCAAGCTTGGATAAAAAATAAAGTGGAATGCTTGATAAATTTGCCTGAGGCTCGTCCAAGTAATAAATAATATCGTCCAGCTTAGTTAAAACTTCTGATGGATCAATTATCTCTGTTCGATTTTTGATGCCAAGAATTTCTGAAAGTTCTCTAGCGTGGACGCTCTCGTCGAATTTATTGTCAGCTGACTTAAAGCCCACACTAAAAGTATACTCAGGCATGGTGAGGGCCGTTATATATGAGGAGTCAATGCCCCCTGATAAAAATGTGCCCAGAGGAACGTCGGCGTTTTTGTGTAGGTCCACAGATTTCCTGACAGCCTCTTGGATTAAGGCGACGGCTTCATCTAAATCATTGATCTCGTCAGTTAACTTAAATGAAAAATATTTTTTAATATTTATTTCTTTGCTTTCATTTATATTATTTACAATTCCTATGGACCCATGTGGTAGTCTCTTGATATTTTTTATCATAGTATTATCGCCGGCCATGTGTTGGAGCTCTAGGTAAGAAAATAGCTCACTAGCATTTATTTTTCTAGTCATATTTTTATAAGCGACCAGGCCTTTAACCTCTGATCCAAAAACCAGAGCCCCGTCATCGGCGTATCCATAATATAAGGGCTTCATGCCAAAATGGTCGCGAGCAAGCACCAGCTTGTTTCCGTCTATTATTGCAATGGCAAACATGCCGCGCAGGTGGTTTACAAAATCCTCTCCCCACTCTTCATAGGACCTCAAGACTACCTCTGTGTCAGATTCAGTTGAAAATTCGTGGCCCTTGTTTTTTAAATGGTCTCTTAAAATTTTATAATTATATATCTCTCCATTAAAAACAAGGCTTATGCCTCGGCTCTCATCGATCATGGGTTGGTTGCTGCGTGCATTTAAGTCAATTATTGACAAACGACAAAAGCCCAATGCATAATTTATAGCGTGATCATAATTTACAGCATCTGGCCCCCGATGACCTATAGCCTTGGTCATAGCCTCTATATTATCTAAATTTTTATTATTAATAATTCCAACAAATCCGCACATAACTATCCCTTCTTCACTATCATCTTTGCAGTGGTAATTATATTTCTATAGGGTTCAATGCCCTCTTGCATATTCAAATTGCTAAGCATCCTAAGGCCCTCTTCACTTCCCCTGTGCTTCCTAATAACTTCTGTAATTTTAAATAAAGGATTGTCTCTCTTGACCTTATCACTTTGCAAGGCCTGATCAAAAAGTCCGTCCCCAGCTTCAAATTCATCAATCATATAATAAATAATAATTTTATTCAGAGCGGCATTTTCATAATTTCTTTTGCCAAAATCTTTTAAATCAATATCATCTAAGGTTTCTTTTGCAAGTTTAAAATCTTTTTTATCAGCATAGGCGCCGGCAAGATTTAATTTCACCATAGACTTTACACTCTCGTCATTTGAGTTTTCGATTAAGTTTTTATTTGTAGCAATAAATTTTTCGACATCCTTGTCTGCTACATATTCTGCAACTGCTTGGCGCATGAGATCGAATTCTTTTCTGATGGTCCTTAAATCCAACCATGATAGTACAAGGACGACCATGGCTGCAAGGCCACCTGCCAAAAGTGAATCTACTGGTTTTTTAAAAATTACGCAAACTAACATATAGGCTGCCAAAGTCATAGTAGCTGCTAGTATATATTTTCTGTACTTAAGCATTGTCTTCTCCCCTAAAAACATATTTTAACATAGCGGATAAATCGCCTGACTTCATAGACCGTTTGGAATATTTGGCAGAAAAAATATCTGCAGCAAGTCCATGGAAGTAAGCGCCAGCCACTGCTGAATTCCATACGCCCATGCCCTGGGCCAAGAATCCTCCGATAATTCCCGTAAGGACATCACCCGAGCCCGCAGTTGCAAGAGCATTTGATCCGCTTGTATTTATTATTATATTATTTTTCTCGTCTGCAATCAAGGTCCCATTACCTTTTAAGAGGCAGACGGCCTTGTATTTTTGGGCGAGCTTTAGTGCGGCTTCTTCTCTATTGTTCAAAACATAATCAATATCACAATCCAAAAGATATGCGGCTTCCTTGGGATGAGGGGTGATGACAAGGTCTGTATCAAGTCCATATTTTTTTAAATAATAAAAACCGTCAGCGTCGATAACACTTGGAATCTTATTTTTTTCTATAAAATCAAATAGCTTATCTACATCTGGCATTTCAAATCCCAGGCCTGGTCCAAAGGCTATGGCATCAAAGTTTCTCTTTAAAAAAAAGCAACCAAAGCTATTAATTATAGCCTCGGTTGATTTAGTTTGTAAAATTGGGAGCATTTGATCTGATGAATATAAATATACATAGCCAACCCCTGACCTAAAGGCAGCATCGGTCGCAAGCAAAGCAGACCCCGGCATATTATTGTAGCCGGCGACTAAACCCAGCCTGCCAAAAGTCCCCTTGTTGGAATCCTCTGGTCGCTTATTTAATAGATCCAAATATTTTTGGTCTGCGATAAAGCTCGATGCATCGATATTTGCCACAGCGTAATCTCCATCGTGGGAAATGCTTATAAAATATCTTTTATTTTTGTAAGACAAAAAGGGTTGGCCCTTCTCACCATAAATAACTTTTGAATTTTTTAATATATCTGTAGAAAGCCCTGTGCCCATAGCCTTGGCAAAGGCTTCTTTGGCAGCATAATGGCCGGCCAGAGTCTCAGCCTTATCTGCGTCTGACCCAACCATCTTTTGTGCAAAGTCTAAGCCTTTATTATTTATAATTTCATCAATGCGTGAAATTTTTACAAGATCAATTCCAATCATTTCTTTAAAAATCTGCTTCCTGGTTTTTCAATTGGAATGTTTTTTTCACATAGAGGGCAAGCGTCTGCTTCAAAAAGTTTTGCTTCTTCGTGAATGGCAGCGTAGATTGGAAGCTCAACCTTGTCAACTGTCCTATCTACAATGGCACCAATGCCTATAACCTTGCCACCCATTTCTTCGATGACTTTTGCAGTTTCCATTGAGCTCTTGCCTGTTGTGATTACGTCTTCGCAAATCAAAACTCTTTCGCCTTCTTCAATTCTAAAGCCGCGTCTAAAGGTCATCTTACCTTCAACTCTTTCTGTAAAAACGCTTCTAACTTTTAAAGCTCTGGCAAGTTCATAACCAATTATAATTCCGCCCATGGCAGGTCCAACAACTACATCAACTTCTACACCAGCGTCACTTAATTTTTTTGCAATTTGACTTGCAATAAATTCTGCGTCTTCAGGATATTCAGTGGCCTTAGCGCATTGAAAATATTGGTCAGAGTGCTTACCACTTGATAGGCAAAAATGTCCTTCAAGCAAGGCGTGTCTTTTAATCATAAGTTCTTTTACATTCATTATATAATCCCCCTAATTTCATCTAAGCTCTTTATTCCGTGTCTTGTCATATATTCTTCCATACCTTCAATTATTTCGATTGCAGCAGATGGATTTACCAGATTGGCTGTGCCGATTTCAAACAATGTTGCGCCGACCATAATAAATTCCAAGGCGTCTCTAGCGGTCATAATGCCACCAATGCCTATTACAGGAATCTTAACTGATTTTACAACATCGTGGACCATCCTTACGGCAATTGGTCGAATGGCAGGACCCGATAGGCCAGCTGTCACATTATCAAAAACCGGTTTTCTTCTTTCAACATCAACTGCCAAGGCATTAAAGGTATTTACCAAACTAATGGCGTCTGCACCTTCAGCTTCAACGGTCTTGGCCATAGACTTTAAATCAAAAGCATTTGGCGATAACTTTACAATCAAAGGTTTTTTGACAATTGATCTGATTTCTCTGACGACGACAGATGCGTCTTGGCATTGGATACCAAAGGCCATGCCTCCCTCTTTTACATTTGGACAAGAAATATTTAATTCAATGGCGTCAACATCTGTTTGATCTAAAAGTTTTGCCCCCTCAATATAATCTTCCAGAGAATTGCCGCCCAAGTTTGCAATTATATAATCATTTAGCTTGTGCATTTCTGGCAATTCATGTTCGATAAAGTGTGGAATGCCAGGATTTTGTAAGCCAATTGAATTCATAATTCCCGATGGAGTTTCGTGAATTCTAATTCCGCTATTGCCTTCCTTTTCGCGAATTGTTAGGCCTTTGGAAATAAGTCCACCAAGTCTTGATAGGTCCATGTAGGGAGTAAATTCAGTGCCAAAACCAAAAGTGCCGCTTGCAACGAGCAGGGGATTTTTTAATTCCTTACCTAAAAATTTTGTCTCTAACATAAGTCCCTCCCGTTTATTACTGGTCCTTCCTTGCAAATCCTGATGTGGCCGTCCTTGGTCTTGCAGTTGCATGACAAGCATGCGCCAACACCACAACCCATACGGGCCTCTAGGCTCACTTCTATATTTGCATTCGGATATTTTTTTACTAGGGCATTTATCATTGGCATTGGCCCACATGCATATATTTTATCATACTTTTCTGCATCCAAGATATCAAGAGCATAACCCTTGTGGCCAACGCTGCCATCTTCAGTGGCTATATAAATATTTTCTACATAGTCTTTGAACTTGTCAGTATAATATTCTCCTGACCTGTAGCCCACATATAAGTCTGGCTTGGTCTTTAAGTTTTTTGCCAGATATAGCATAGGAGCAATGCCAGCTGTGCCAGCTAAGAGTGCAGTTTTGCCTTCAGTGAGATTAAAGCCATTACCCAGGGGTCCCAAAAGACCAACCTTGTCACCAACTCTTAAGTTGGACAAATATTTGGTGCCTCTTCCCATAATCTGTATTAAGAAAACAATTTTGTTTGCATCAATATCTGAAATTGAAATTGGCCTGCCCAAAAGTGGATCTTGAAATTCATTTACCTTGAGCATATAAAATTGGCCGGGCTTGCCCTCAAAGTCACCTTCAAAAGTCAAGGTAAAGACTTCTTCGGTCAAGATTTCTTTATTGGAAATTTCTACAAATTTATATGACATTAAAATCTCTCCTCATTTTTTCTACGGCTTCTCTGGTGGCTTCTTCAAAAGATTTTTCACTCTTTTCAAAGGCCCTGATAATGCCGCGTGATGAATTTACAACTCCGCCATTGCCATCATTTAAAAGTTCCATAGCATCATGAGCTCCGCCGCCTTGAGCACCGTAGCCAGGTATTAAAAAGAATACATCTTTAAAAGTTTCTCTGATAATCTTACCTTCATTTGCATTTTTGTTGGTAGCTCCAATTACAAAACCGATATTTCTATATCCAGATTCATTTACAGAATTCCCAGCCATCTGGCAAATCTTTTTACCAATATTCATATAGAGAGGCTCATCTCCAACCATGAGCTCTTCAAAGTCAGCGCTACCTGGGTTTGAAGTTTTAATAATTACAAATAAACCCTTGTTTTTCTTTTCCACATATTCCATGTATGGCTCAATGCTGTCAAGGCCCATGTAAGGATTTAATGTTACAAAGTCGCCTTCGTAATCACCTTCAAAATAAGCCTTGGCATATTGGCTGGCAGTTGAAGAGATATCAGAGCGTTTTACGTCATTTATAATTAGAGCGTCTTTTTTTCTTAAGTATTCAAGCGTCCTCTTGTAAGCTTTGAGTCCTTCCAGACCTGCCCCTTCATAGTAGGCGGCTTGTGGTTTATAAACTGCAACCAAATCATGGGTTGCATCTATAATTGCCTTGTTATAAGAAAAAATTTTATCTTCAAGGCTTAAGTCTTTTACAAAGTCTGGTAGGTGGTCAAGATTTGGATCAAGGCCCACACAGATGGGCCCCCTTTCCTCAACTCTTTTAAATAATTTATTTATTGACATCGTCTTTTACCACTTGATGGTCACAGTAAGTGCATTTGTAAATGCCCTTTTCCCTGTCGACCAAATGGAATTCGTGCTCGATACCGCGTTCAATACTGGTGATGCATCTTGGGTTTTTACATTGGATAACTCCCACAACTTTTTCAGGAAGACTTAGATTAATCTTATCCACAATCTTTTCATCTTCAATTATATTTACAGTGATTTCAGGATCGATAAAACCAAGAGCTGATAAATCAAGGTCGATAACGTTTTCGATCTTTATAATATCTTTTTTGCCGATCTTGCCTGATTGAGCATTCATAATAAGAGCAACTGTGTAATCAGCATCCCTAAGGCCCAAATAATCAAAAATCTTTACGCCAAGTCCTGCGTGGATATGGTCAATAACAATACCTTTTTTAATTGAATTTATACTTAACATGCTTCTACCCCCAACAATTCCATAATAAGTGCCATTCTTACGAACATTCCGTTTTTAACTTGCCTAAAGTACCATGCACGTGGGTCATCATCAACTTCGTTTGCAATTTCAGTTACACGTGGTAGTGGATGGAGGATTGCAAGGTCTGCTTTGGCAGATTTTAATTTTTCTTCATCCAAAATGTATGAATCTTTGAGTCTGATGTAGTCAGCTTCGTTGAAGAATCTTTCCTTTTGAACTCTTGTCATGTAGAGAACATCCAATTCTCCCATTACACTTTCAAGTCTTTCCACTTCTTTGTACTCAATATTTTTATTATCTAAAATGTTTTTAATATAATCTGGAACGCGGAGTTCTTCAGGAGAAATCAAGACGAATTTTATATTGTCTCTAATGCTCATGGCCTTGATAAGTGAGTGAACTGTCCTACCAAATTTTAAGTCTCCGCAAAGGCCGATAACCATGTCGGATAATTTGCCCTTGCTTTCTTGGATGGTGAAAAGGTCTGTCAGTGTTTGTGTTGGATGTTGGTGGCCACCGTCTCCAGCGTTTATTAGTGGCACATAAGTATATTCGCGTGCGTAGTTTGGAGCACCTTCCTTTGGATGTCTCATAGCGATAATATCAGAATAACATCCAACTGTTCTGATTGTGTCGCGTAAGCTTTCACCCTTCTGAACAGAACTAGAGCCCGGCTCCGAGAAACCAATAACTTGACCGCCAAGTCTTAACATGGCTGCTTCAAATGAAAAACGTGTTCTCGTGCTGGGCTCATAAAATAGGGTAGCTAATAATTTACCTTTGCAAACATCGGTAAATAATTCAGGTTTATCTTTAATTTTTTGTGCTAGACTCATTACCTCGTCTAATTCCTCTACAGAAAAATCTGTCGGATCGATATAATTTCTTCCTTTAAGCATTGCATCCTCCAATCGTATTTTAAAAAAAGCCATCCACAAGGATGGCCTCTACCACCCTCGGTGGATTTTTATCTAAATAATTATACATCAAGACCAAGGGCCTGTCAAGTATTTTTAAAAAATATTTTTAATATTTTTCTTTGCACTTTATTTATTTTTTGCAAAAAAAGAGGGACTATAAATCCCTCTTATAAATTCTATTCGTCGATATCAAATTTTGCAGTGAAGAACCTAAGTTGAGCTGGTTCATATACAAATTTAAGTGGCTTAATATCTTCTTTGTGTTTGTATAGGTGGATAACAGTGTCAGCAACCACGTCCATGTGAGCGTATGTGTAAACACGTCTTGGAATTGTAAGTCTAACTGTTTCTAGTTTTGGCTTGTGGTTTTCACCAGTCTTGTTGTCACGACCAGCTGAAACGATTCCTCTTTCCATAGATCTAACTCCGCCTTCAACATAAATGCTGGCAGCAAGTGATTGAGCTGGGAATTGTTCTTGTTCTAGGTGTGGGCAGAAGCGTCTAGCATCTAGGAATACTGCGTGTCCGCCAACTGGTTCAACGATTGGAACGCCAGCTTCTTTTAATCTGTCGCCCAAGTATCTAACTTGTTTAATTCTGTGTTCAATGTATTCAAATTGCAGAGATTCGCGTAGACCAATTGCAAAAGCTTGCATATCACGTCCAGCCATACCACCGTATGAAGGCATACCTTCATAAACAACTACGATTTCCTTTGCCTTGCCAAAGAGCTCATCATCGTTAATAGCTAAGAAGCCACCGATATTTACGATACCGTCTTTTTTACCACTCATTGTAGCTCCGTCTGAATAGGAGAACATTTCATGAACGATTTCTTTGATTGTCTTGTCTGCGTAGCCTTCTTCTTGTTCTTTGATGTAGTAAGCGTTTTCAACACATCTAGTAGCGTCAAAGAAAACTTTGATACCATGCTTTGAGCACATTTCATGAACTTCTCTCATATTTTTCATGGAAACTGGTTGTCCACCAGCTAGGTTAACTGTAACAGCTAAGCAAACATAAGCGATATTTTCTGGACCCTTTTCCTTAATAAGATTTTCTAATTTTCCTAGATCAATGTCGCCCTTAAATGGAACATTGGCTGCAGCGTCATGGGCAACGTCTTTGATAATGTCTACGAAAATTCCGCCATTAGCTTCTTGGTGGAATCTAGTTGTAGTAAAGTACATATTGCCGGCTACATATTGGCCAGGTTTAATTGCAATGTGGCTGAGTAAGTTTTCTGCACCACGACCTTGGTGAGTTGGCACAACGTGCTTGAAGCCAAAGATTTCCTTAACTGTTTCTTCTAAGTAAAGCCAGTTTCTGCTTCCTGCATAAGCTTCGTCACCGATCATTAATCCTGCCCATTGCTTGTCACTCATGGCGTTTGTTCCTGAGTCAGTGAGTAGGTCGATGTATACATCTTCACTCTTTAGGTTAAAGGTGTTGTATCCTGCTTCCTTAATTGCTTTGATTCTTTCTTCCTTTGAAATCATCTTAACTGGTTCAACGGATTTAATTTTAAACGGCTCCGCTGGGTATTTGCTTAAATCTAAATAACTCATATATCCTCCTTTTGTTTTTAGCAAGGAAAATTCTCTTTCCCATTGCTCTTATTATAACTTTATTATATTAAAAAGCATTGGGTATGTCAATGGATTTTTTAATAAAATATAACTTTTTACAAAAATAGTTAGCACTTTATCAACCATCAGTGATATCAATTATAAGTTGAATGACTAATTAAAAATTGCTATACTTATGAAGGGAGGCATCAGTGGATGGACTTTGTAATAAAAACTGCCATTGGCAATTTAAAAATTACCTGTGAGGACTCGCAGATTATAAAAATTAAAATGACGGATGAAAATGAAAATAAAACTTTAAATAAAATTCAAAGCGAAATCAAAGATAAGTTTGTAGATTACTTTAATGGATCTGGATTCTTGGATAATCTACCCATTAAAATAAAAGCAACTGCCTTTAGGAAAAAAGTATATAAGGAATTATTAAAAGTCCCCTATGGTCAGACAGTCACTTACAAGGACCTGGCTGTTCGAATCAAGAATCCCATGGCAGCCCGAGCTGTGGGCTCTGCCATGAAAAATAATCCCCTACCATTTGTAATTCCCTGCCACCGAGTAGTAGGCACAACTAACCCTGGAGCCTATGCCTATGGAGCGGACTTAAAATACTTTTTACTCAATATGGAAAAAGCAAATGCCCACAAATTTAACCTATGATTTTTTCTTAATTTCTATTATAATTAGACTCGTATAATTATACTCGGAGTTTTAAATTAAAATTTAAATAATAATAATTTATTGAACGCAAAAGCCTGGGTGTTAGCCCAGGCCTTTTAATGAATATTAAATGTAAAAATCCGAGCTGGTCCAAAATGGACCCAGCTGAACAGGAATTAATAAAAATCAATAACTTAACTATAAATTAAAGTTTAGTATCTGCAAACTTTTCCTTTATAGTAGACAATTTTATTATACCCTTCAATTTCATATCTATCAATATAGAGTGTCCCTCTAAATCCACCGTTGTCATAGTATACACTTTGTGAGTGGCTTTGATATCTATCCATGGATACAGTTGTTGTCTTGGTATAACATTCGCCTACAGGTTCCTTGCCCATAGGAGCAAGATTATTTTTCATGTCTTCTCTGGCAGCTAACTCGTGTAACAAGTCCCCAATTCTGTTGAAGTCAGCTTTTGAAAATAAATCAACACCAATATCAACACCATGGGTTGTCACAACTGCCTTTGAATTGTAGATTTTAGCAATTTCATTCTCCATGCTAATTACTTCTGCATCTTTTGCAAGAACCATTGTAGGAACCGCAAATAAGATTGCCATTAGTAAGGCTAGGAAAGAAATTCTTTTTTTCATAGTATCACTCCCTTTTAAATTGTTGAGATTTCTATTTTTCTTCCTGTCATATTAACCATATCATATCCAATATTCGATGTCAAGTTAATTTTTATCAAGCTTTAAATCTACTCGTAATTAGAATCTATTTTTATTAATCGATATTCACAGATCCAAAAGAAGATTCTACATTTATTATGAGGCTATTCTCATCATCTACATAATCATCGGTATAGGCGATAATTTTATTGCCTAGCTCTTCAAATCTAGTGAACCTATAGCCGAAGAATTCCCTAGCATTTGATCTCTTCTTCCTCCTACCTATGAGTTTAACTGGCTTGTCAACTCCGTCTAAACCTAAGTTAATACTACCGGAAACAACTTCAATGTCGATCTTTTCAGCAGAACTTTTTATGTCATCGATCTCGACTTTACCTGAAACAGTTTCTAGGTAGGCATTTTTGTAGTCGATTTCATCTGCAACAACCTTGCCAGAAACTGTGCTTGCATTTAAATTTGTACCAGAAATATTTTCTATCTCAACCTTGCCAGACACAGCTTCAATATTGGCCTTGTCCATCTTGGAATTCTTAACCATCACCTTACCAGATACTGCTTCAATATCTGCTTCACCCGCATTTAATCCTTCAGCCTCTATGCAACCGGAAACATTTTCTAATTTGATTTCTTCAAAATTCCTCTTTGGCAGGGTCAACCTTATATCAGAAATGTAGGAGTCGGCCTTGTATTTTTTAAACTTTGGTTTAACCTTTAGAGTGTCCCCTTCAAGGTAAATGTCATAGTAATCGTTTTTATTGTTCTTGTTGTCTCTTTCATCGTATTTAATATCGATTTCGACTTTTATTTGGTCGGACAAATCTGTGATTACATCTAATCTACCGCGTATATTTTCAACATCAATGCCTTTTACTTCTCCGTCTTCATTTAGGTCATGATTATACTCTTGCCTGGTCCTGGCATTTAAATCTTCAAAGCAAGATCCTATATTTACGCTGATGCCTTCCCATAGATTATCCAGATTTAATTTCTTTATAGCCTCTTCGGTCTTGGTCCCGATCTTTGAAATGGAATCTGTGACCTTGTCTACAAAGCTATCATCAAAAACCTTGTTAGAAGATTTGTTTTTCTTTTCTTGACTCTTGTTTTCGCCAATGGCATCCAAGAGTTTTAAGGCTTCATCATTTGTAATCTTGCCATCCTTTAGCATTTCTAGAATCAATTCTCTTTCTCTACTCATACGAACCTCCTTCTTTTATTTATATTCTTTCAAAAGTTCAGTGGCTTCCTCTGGGCTAATCTCCCCTTCATTAAGCCTGTTTAAGATATCTATCCTAGACTCTTCTTTGCCTACATCGTGGCCCAGAGATTTAATTACGCCATCAAGCTTATTCCTAACCGTTGGATAAGATATGCCCAATTCTTTTTCAATCTCCTTGATTGAGCCCCTCTTCATAACAAAAATTTCTATAAAATCTTTTTCCTCTTGGCTGAGCTTTGAAAACTTATCTTCTTCAAAGTCGCCTTTGATAGTTGTCCCACAATTCTCGCAGTAAAGCTCTTTGATAATTAAAGATCCTCCGCAAACCGGACAGGATGATAATTTTTTATTTGCCATATAATCACCTCAAGTATATTTTAACATCTCTTTTAATATTTGTCAATAATTTTATTTATAAAATTAATAAAATTAATTTAAAAATTAATATTTTTAAAATTTCACTTGAAAAGTTTGCTCTATCATTTTTCATCTTATAGGTTTGATAAAAGTATTTAATAATGCTATAATATCAAATGAACATTTTTATTTTTAAAGGAGGAAATATTAATGAAAAAAACACTAGCAATTATTATTGCAGCTCTACTTTTATTCGTAGGATGCACCAAGCCTGCTGATTCAGGCGAAAAAACATCTGACGCAAGTGGAGAATTATCATTTGCTGGTTCTTCAACATTAGGACCTGTAGTATCAGCAGTGACAGAAGAATTCAAAGCAAATTACAAGACATGGAAAGAATACGACGACAGCCTTGCAGACAAACCTGTTGTAGTAAATGTTTCAACTGGCGGTTCAGGTGCTGGTATTAAAGCTATCCAAGAGAAAACTGCAGACTTTGGTATGCTTGCTCGTGACTTAAAAGACAGCGAAAAAGAAATTGAAAATTTGGTTGTAAATAAAATCGGTATCGACGCTCTCACAATTTCTGTTAACCCAGAAAACCCAATTTGCAATTTGGTTGATGATCTTTCAAGCGAAGAAATCAAAAAATTCTTCTCAGGCGAATACAAAAAATGGTCAGACTTTGACCCAAGCCTACCTGATGAAGAAATCGTTGTGGTTGCTAGAGACTTAGGCGGCGGAGCCCACCAAGTTTTCCAAAAAGTTATTATGGGTGAAACACCAGTTCGCGAAGACGTTATCCAAGCTCCATCAATGGGTGCCCTAGTTCAAAAAGTTATTGAAAACAAGAACGCTATCGGCTACGCATCATTTGGTGTATCAAACCAAAACGAAGGTAAACTATTCCCTATCAAGGTTAATGGAGTTGCAGCAACTGAAGAAACAATCTTAGATGGTTCATATATTATTTCAAGACCTCTAATCATTGTTCACGAAGGTGAATTAAAGGGTGAAGCCAAGGCTTTTATGGATTATCTAAAATCAGATAAGGGTGAGGCTATCCTTCACGACCTAGGATTTGTTCCTGTAAAATAGTTTTAAAGGAGGTAAAGATATGAAGAAGAACGATAAATTTTTTAAAGGTATTCTCTCTGTCTTTACCTTTTTTTCTATTTCTTTATTGTTTTTAGTTTTGATTTTTATAATTATAGAAAGTTTACCATTTTTTAAAAATCATTCCATAATTGAATTTATTTCAGGAAAGACCTGGAGGCATGGAATTGAGTTAGAGTTTGGCCTCTTGCCAATCATCTTGGCCAGCGTCTATACATCTTTTCTTGCAATATTATTTGCCACGCCAATTTCCCTTGGCCTTAGTTTACTTATTGTCGGCTACGTTCCTGACAAATACAAAAAATACATAAATAATTTATTAAATATCTTGGCTGGAATTCCATCCGTAATATATGGATTTTTAGGCTTAACTGTTATAGTGAAATTCTTTGAGGATAAATTTAATTTGGCTACTGGCGAATCAGTTTTGGCCGGTGGTATTTTATTAGCTTTAATGATCATCCCCTATATAACTTCAGTTAGCTTTGACAAGATGGAGGAATCCTATCAAAAATACAATGAAATATACAAGTCACTTGGCCTCAGTAAGGACTTTTTCTTAAGGAAAATCATAATTAAGGATGCCCTTAAAAATATTATCGCAGGCGTAATCCTTGGGCTGGGTAGAGCCTTTGGTGAAACTATGGCCGTTATGATGGTAATTGGCAACGCGCCAATTATGCCGACACTATTAAGCAAGGGACAAACCATCCCTTCGCTCATTGCCCTTGAGATGGGTATGGTCGAACTAAACAGCATGCACTACCACAGCCTCTACGCTGCTGGCCTGGTCCTCATGCTTATAACAATACTTACAAATATTTTATTTTCCTTTATAGTTACTAAGGGGGACCAAAGATGAGAAAGTTTAAAGATACAATTTTTAAGGCCCTGCTCTTTATAAATTTATTGATATTTGCATCTATACTTATCGCCCTCTTTTCGAAATTAGTAAAAGAAGGAGCCCATGTTCTGTCTTGGGATTTTCTATTTGGAAGTCCATCCGGCCTGCCACCAGGAAAAGAAGGCGGCATTTGGCCAGCCATTATTGGATCTCTAATTACATTTTTCTTGTCATCCTTTATTTCATCAATTCTAGCTTTGATGACGGCAATTTATATTGTCTTTTACCTAAAAGAAGGCAAGACAAAGAATATTTTAAGAATTATAATCCAATGCATATCTGGAATTCCTTCAATTGTCCTAGGACTCTTTGGATATACCTTACTTGTCTATAAACTTAGACTTGGCAGGTCAGTTTTGTCCGCTTCTGCAACTTTGGCGGTGATGATCTTCCCCTTTATGGAAATAAGACTGGAAAAATTATTTATAAACTATGATTACGATAAAATAGAAACTGCCCTTTCACTAGGCATTGACAAAGGCTTTATAATCAGACATATAGTTTTAAAGGGCTTAAGAAATAAAATTATCCAAACCGTTACACTCGGTGGGAGCTTGGCTATTGGTGCCACAGCTCCAATAATGCTCACAGGAGCTGTCATCCACACTGGCATACCAAGCGGGCTATTTAAACCCTTTATGGCCCTGCCTTATCACTTGTATATTTTAATTAACGAAGGCATTTCAACCACCATGGGCTACGGGACAGCCCTCGTCCTTATGATAACCCTACTTATCATAAACACATTCTCTCTTTTAATAGGAGGTAAAGATGACAATTATTAGCACAAAAGATTTGAACATTTTCTATGGCGACAACCATGTCGTTAAAAATATAAATATAGATTTTGCAGAAAATAAAATAACATCAATAATTGGACCCTCGGGTTGTGGTAAAACTACATTTTTAGTTGCCTTAAATAAAATTATCGAAGAGCGCGGCGGATCCTATACGGGCGAAATTTTATATACAGATAAAAATATTAATGATTACGATATAAACGACTTAAGAAAACAAATCGGCATGGTCTTTCAAAAGCCAACTCCCTTTCCCCTATCAATTAAGGGCAATGTGGAACTCGCCCTCAAATACCACAATATGAATTACAAAGACGAGGCAATTGAGGCAATAAAAAAAGTTGGCCTTTATGATGAAGTTGCCAATGATTTGGACAAATCGGCCTTTGAACTTTCTGGCGGCCAGCAGCAAAGGCTGTCTATAGCTAGAAGCATTGCAATCAAACCCAAAGTTCTCTTGCTAGATGAGCCCTGCTCCAGCTTGGACATACGAAACACAGAAAAAATCGAAAGACTCTTGGTCGACCTCAAAGACGAAATAACAATTATAATAGTAACCCACAACCTCCAACAAGCAAAGAGGATTTCAGACAATACACTCTTTATGTTAAACGGAGAACTCATTGAGTGGGGCCCAAGCGAACAAATATTCGAAAATCCCAAAGACAAGCGCACAGAAGATTATGTAGCCGGCCTCTTTGGATAAATTATATATTTATGCAAAACAAAAACTGCTTTGAAATTAAAAATCAAAGCAGTTTTTTTATAAATATCTGTAAAACAAAAACCTGGAGCTATTCTCCAGGTAAATTTTATAAGGGTTTAGTTTTTGCCTTATTTTGTCCACGGGGATATTTTTTGGGTGTTGGCTTTATCTTTTTAATAACCAAAATATTTCTTTCCCCATAGTCGTAATCAAATTTTACATTCTCAATAATCTCTCCGCCAAGAATTTTTACGGCCTTTTTTGCCTCTTCAATCTCTTCATCAATAGCCGGCCCCTTCATGGCGAAGAAATATCCACCGACTTTAACAAAGGGCAAGCAGTATTCTACAAGTGTGTTTAATCTGGCAACCGCCCTTGATATGGCACCGTCGTAGACCTCGCGTTCAGTAGTTTTGGCCAAGTCTTCTGCCCTGGCATGAATGGTCTTTACATTTTTTAATCCAAGGTCTTCTACAACTTCGTCTAAAAAATTAATTCGCTTTTTTAAACTATCCATAAGGGTAATTTTTAGATCTTCGTCTTGAAGTTTTATAATCACGCCTGGTATGCCTGCGCCAGTACCAATGTCAATCAAGCTTTTAATCTCGTATTTTTCCAGCAAGGGCATTATGGTTACAGAATCTATTACGTGCTTATCCCACATATCATCGTAGTCATCAACTGCCGTTAGATTCATCACCTTATTTTTTTCTTGGATTAACTTTAAATATCTATCAACTTTTTCCTTATTAACTATTTCTGTTTTCATGTTTCCGCCTTTCCAGTTCAAGATGAATCATGAGCACATTCATATCAGATGGGCTGACCCCGCTAATCCTACTTGCTTGAGACAAAGTCTCCGGCCTAATTTGTGTCAGCTTATCAGCCGCCTCGTGTTTAAGGCCCTTTATCTCATGATAATTAATATCCTCTGGCAATTTACGATCTTCAAATTTATGCATGCGGGCAATTCTATCGTTATTCTTCTTTATATAACCCTCATATTTAATTTCCGTTTCAATTAAGAGCTTGGTTTCCTTATCTAAATCTAAATCAATTGGAAATAATTCTAGGGCTTGGTCAATTCGAATTTCTGGTCGCCTGATTAGCTCTTTTAATGAAATAGCTGTCTTAATTGGCGTGGTAAACTTCGATAAGAGCTCATTGGTTTCTTCGGTTGGCGTTATTTTTTTATCTTCCAACAGTTTAATCGCGTCTTCTAAAACTTTTTTTCTTTCCAGCATTTTGTTTAAACGCTCATCACTTGCCAGGCCAATATCATAGCCTTTTTGTGTTAGCCTTAGATCAGCATTGTCTTGGCGAAGGGTTAAACGATATTCAGCGCGCGCCGTCATCATCCTGTATGGTTCATAGGTGATTTTTGTCACAAGGTCGTCGATTAAAACCCCAATATAGCCTTCGTCGCGCTTAATCGTAAATTCATCTTGGCCCTTGATTTTTCTTGCCGCATTTATTCCGGCAACAAGGCCTTGGGCTGCCGCCTCTTCATAACCGGAAGAGCCGTTTATTTGGCCTGCAAAGAAAAGATTGCTTATGTTCTTACTTTCAAGCGTAGACTTAAGAGATGTAGCAAAAATTGCATCATATTCAATGGCATATCCCGGACGCATAATGCGAACATTATCCATGCCTTCAATCATCTTGTACATATTTTCTTGAATGTATTCGGGTATGGAAGTCGAAACGCCCTGAACATAAATTTCATCAGTCGACTCAGCTTCAGGTTCCAAAAATACTTGATGGTCGTCCCTATCTGGAAAACGCTTGATCTTGTCCTCAATACTTGGACAATAGCGTGGGCCTGTCCCTTCTATGGCCCCAGAATAAAGGGCCGATTCTTCCATGTGGTCTCTAATATAATCATGCATCTTCTTGGTCGTTCTGGTTAAATAACAATTTACCTGTGGGCGATCAATGTCTTCTCTTGTATTTAAAAATGAGAAAGGTGTTATCTCTTCATCGCCAGGTTGGACTTCCATATTTTCAAAATTTATAGTCTTCCTGTCAACCCTTGCCGGTGTCCCCGTCTTTAATCTCCTAAGGACAATGCCGTGCTTTCTTAAATTGTCTCCAAGGAGAATTGATGGAAACCTGCCGTCTGGTCCAGACTCATAAATATTTTTCCCAATAAAAACCCTGCCCTTTAGGTAAGTTCCTGTTGCTAAGATAACAGCCTTTGCACGAATCTCTCTGCCATCGCGGAGAACGATACCCTTGACCTCATTATTTTCTACAATAATATCGACAGCCTCCATTTGACGAAGAATTAAATTTTCTGTGTTCTCCAGCTTTTGCTTCATGTGCTTGTGGTATTCAAGTTTATCGGCTTGGACTCTAAGCGAGTGAACAGCTGGACCCTTGGATGTGTTTAGCATCCTTGATTGGATGAAAGACTTATCAATATTAAGTCCCATGTAGCCACCAAGGGCGTCAACTTCTCTAACCAAGTGGCCCTTGCCTGTTCCACCAATATTTGGATTACAGGAAAGAGCTGCAATTCCGTCCAAGTTCATGGTAATTATTAAAGTTTTTATTCCCATATTTGCAGCAGCAATAGCGGCCTCGCATCCAGCGTGACCAGCCCCTACTACTATTAAATCATAATCCATAATATCACTTCCCTACGCAGAAGTCATGAAAGACTCTGTCAATCAAATCTTCATCATAATTTTTTCCTAAAATCGAATAGAGGTCATCCAAAGCCATCCTGAGACTTACTTCGACTATTTCAAAAGGCATAAAGTCCATATCGTTTTTGGCTTGGATTAACTCATCCTTTGCTGCCTCCAGGGCCTGCCTGTGGCGAAGGTTAAATATAGATGTAAATGACGCATCTACATCAATGGTAAATATTTTTTTAATTAGTGACATGATCTCGCGAATTCCTTGGTCCTCTTTAATAGAACCAATAACCAGATTATCACTATATTTTTTTATCTCTTCAAGGTCAGCACTTGTGCCCTTGTCAGCCTTGTTTATAAAAATAATTTTATTTTTATCCTCTACAGACTTTAAAATCTCCCTGTCTTCATCAGAAATTTTGTCCGATCCATCTATAACCACGATTACAATATCCGCTTCCCTTGCAGATTTTTTGCTGAGTTCAATGCCAATCGATTCAACAACCTCGCTTGTGTGCCTAATGCCTGCAGTATCTATCAAGTGCAGATAAAGTCCCTCGTAATTTATAAATTCTTCAATAGTATCACGGGTCGTCCCAGGTATTTCAGTAACAATAGCCCTGTCCTTATTTGTAATTGCATTTAACAAGGAGCTCTTGCCTACATTTGGCCTGCCGATAATAGCAGTCTTGATACCTTCTCTAATAAAGCTTGACCTGTTTTGGTCGTCCAAAAGATTTTCAATAGCCAAATAAATTTCATCAACTCTTGCCTTCATGTCATCGACATTGCCAAGTTCAGGATAATCAATCTTGGCCTCGCACTCAGCAATCAAAGACAAAAGTTCATTCGCCAAAGAATCTATTTTTTCTGATAGGCTGCCTCCAAGGACATTAGAATACAAAACTTGCTCTTCCTTGTTTTGGGCATCGATAATTCCTGACACAGCTTCTGCTTCCAAGAGGTCAATCCTGCCATTTAAAAAGGCAAGTTTAGTAAACTCTCCAGCGTCAGCTTGGACAGCTCCCTCTTTTAAAAGGATTTCATAGATATAAAGAGTCGAAACATAACCACCATGGCAATATATTTCAACCATATCCTCAGTCGTGTATGAATAAGGCCCTTTAAAATAGCAAGCCATAACCTCGTCTATTATTTTATCATCATAGGCAATGTGGCCATAGTGCATAAATCTTGGCTTAATTTCTTTTTTTGTTTTAAATATTTTCTTTAATATGTCAAGGCTCATAGGTCCTGACATTCTCACGATTCCAATTCCTCCACGACCAGGTGGAGTGGCGATAGCTGCAATAGTTCTCATAACTAAAAAACCCGCTTTATTGCGGGTCTCTTGTAATAACAATGGAGCGTCTCGGTTCTTCACCTTCAGAATGAGTAGAGACCCCTTCCATATCATTTAATGCCTTGTGGACAATTCTTCTATCGTAAGCGTTCATAGGTCTTAATCTGTATTCGCCATCTCTGATAGCGCGCTCACCAGCATCTCTTGCAAAGGCCTTGAGCTTTTCTTTTTGATCGTAGATATAATCTCCGCAATCAACTTCAAGCATGAGTCTTTCATCATAGCGACCTCTGACAAATTGACCTACCATATATCCAAGGGCATCAATAGTTGCACCTTTTTTGCCGATGATTCTAGAATTTTGTTCGTAGTCATCAAGCATGATATCAAGGACAAGGTTTTCACCTTTTTCTCTTTCATCAATAATTTCTACATGGCCTTTAAAACCCATTAGATTAATTGTTTTTTCAAGATATTTTCTAGCAGCCTCAGCCATGTCTTCTTCAGTTTTATAGTGGTCAACACCTTCGAGTAAGAATGACTTCATAGGTCTAGCTATCTTTTCGTCAACAAAATCCTCTGTGCTTTCCTTCATGTCTTCGAATTTATCTTTTACATCTTCTTTTACATCATTAAATTTATCGCTTGCATCATTAGCGAGTTCAGATACCTTATCTGATGCTTTCTCAGCCATCTCAGAAACGTCTTCTTTTATATCATCATAAGCGTTCTTAGCATCAGCTGTAACTTCATCAACTTTTTTTTCAAAGTCTGATTTATTATCTTCAATTTCATTTAGTACTTGAGCCGTTTGACCTGTGCCCTTGCGGACAACAGTAACCTTGGCTTCTTTGGCACCTAAACCAAGAAAACCCTTGGAAGGCTCTTCTTCTATAATAACATCTACTTCATCTCTTGTAGCTTCAAGCATTTTTAATGCGGATTCAATAGCTTCTTCAACAGTTTTCATTTCAAGTGTAACTCTATCCATCTTATTCTCCTTTTTTAAACAACAATTCTCTATTAGAAATTAAAGATTGAACAGCTGTAAACATTGTGCTTACAGTCCAATATAGGGCTAGACCACCAGGGTATTTAAGAGCAAACCAGAAAATCATAATAGGCATTATATAATTCATAGTTGACATACTTTGTTGCTCTTGTGATTGAGCCCCTACCTTAGGTGTAGTTAAAGTTTGTAAGTATGTTACGCCTGCAGTAATTAGGGGTAAACCATACCAAAAAGGGTCAGGCAATGTCAAGTCCTTGATCCACAAGAATGTCTTTAACATATTGTCATACATTCCTATTTCATGGAATACATAAAGACTTGGATTTTGCATTACCCTAAAAAATGCAAGTATAATTGGTAACTGTACTAAGAGTGGTAGACAACCGCCCGTCATACTGGCACCATTTTGCCTATATAGCTGCTGAATTTTCATATTTGCAGCTTGGGGATCGTGTTTGTATTTAATTTGAATTTCCTTTACTTGGGGTTGAAGCTCTTGTGTTTTTTTCATTTGTTTAGAGCTCCTCAGCTGTAAAGGAAGCACCAGCAATTTAACAATTATAGTTGTAATAATAATCGTAATTGCAAGGTAGCTAAAGTTTTCGTTTTCCGGGCCAATGGACGCTACAAAATCATAGACATATCTCATAACCCAGCCCAGAGCGTTTGCTAAAAAGTTCATTTAGTCTTTCCTTTCGATATTGTATTTATGGTAAAGGGTCATAACCCCCATCGCAATATGGATTGCATCTTAAAATTCGTCTAAAACTAAGGTAAAAGGCCTTAAAAAAATTGTATTTCTTAAAAGCCTGGAGGGCATATTCGCTACAAGTAGGAGTAAACCTACAATGAGCACCCTTTAAAATATATTTTGATATTACTTTTTGATAGAATTTAATAAATCCTATTGCAATATACTTCATTTAATAATTCCACCGAGCCTTAGAACATGCAAGAGATTTCTAGAAAGCTCACTATACGACAGATCACTGGCACCAATCTTGGGAGTAATTATAATATCATAATTTTCCATATTTGGAATCTGTTCTCTCATGATGGCACGAATTCTTCTTTTTAATTTGTTTCTAACATTAGCCTTGCCATGCTTGTTTGATACGACAATTCCCACGCGTTTAACCCCCCGCCTATAGCGGATTTTAAAAACGCGATTGGCCTTAAAATTTGATCTCTTATAAAGTGAGCTGAAATCCTCTTTTTTCTTCAGACGGTTTTCTTTTGCTAGCATTAAGCGCTTAGAACCTTTCTGCCTTTTGCTCTTCTTCTTTTTAAAACTTTGCGTCCGGCAGTTGTGCTCATTCTTTCTCTAAAACCGTGAACTTTCTTTCTAGCTTTTCTTTTTGGTTGGTAAGTTCTTTTCATAACCACACCTCCTTTATCTAATTTACCTATCTATTTTATCATAAAGATATTTTTTTGTAAAGGAAATTCACCCTATAAAAACAAAAATTGCAGAGCAAAAACCCTGCAATTTAATTTAAATTATCTTTGTGGTGAATAGTTTGGACTTTCCTTTGTAATGTTGATGTCGTGCGGATGGTTTTCAACGAGTGATGATGAAGTGATCTTTACGTATCTTGGTTTAACCATGAGTTCTGCAATGTCTTTGCAGCCCAGATAACCCATACCTGATTTCAATCCACCCATCAATTGATAAATGACTTCGCCAACTTTACCTTTGAAGTGAACTCTGCCTTCAACACCTTCTGGTACATATTTTTTAGTACCTTCTTGGAAGTATCTGTCCTTGGATCCTGCTGACATAGCTCCTAGTGAACCCATGCCGCGATATTCTTTATAGCGTCTGCCTTCATAGATAACTTCTTCGCCAGGGCTTTCAACAGTACCTGCTAGAAGTCCGCCAAGCATAACAACATTACCGCCAGCTGCAATTGCCTTTGTAATATCGCCTGAATATTTGATACCGCCGTCAGCAATAATTGGTTTACCTTCTTCTTGGGCAGCTTTTCTTGCATCCATGATAGCTGTAATTTGTGGAACGCCAATACCAGTAACAACTCTAGTTGTACAAATACTGCCAGGTCCAATACCAACCTTTACACAGTCAGCGCCTGCAGCAAAGAGTGCCTTTGTAGCTTCATAAGTTGCAACATTTCCTGCAATAACTTGTAGGTCAGGATAAGCGACCTTTAATTTTTCTACAGCCTTCATAACTCCAGCACTGTGACCGTGAGCTGTATCTAAAACAACAACGTCAACTTTAGCATCTACAAGAGCAGCTGCTCTTTCCATCATGTCTCCAGTTACACCGAGGGCTGCACCTGCAAGTAGACGGCCTTGGCTATCCTTTGATGAGTTTGGAAACTCAATTGATTTTTCTATATCTTTAATTGTAATCAATCCCTTTAGCCTATAATTGTCATCCACGATTGGAAGTTTTTCGATTTTGTGAGACATCAAAATTTCTTTGGCTTCATCCATTGTTACGCCTTCGCGAGCAGTGATTAAGTTTTCGCTGGTCATTGTGCTTTCGATTGATTTTGACATATCATTTTCAAATCTCATATCGCGGTTTGTAATAATGCCGATGAGTCTTCCATCTTCTTCTACAATTGGAACTCCACTGATCTTGTATGTGCTCATCAACTTTTCTGCATCAGCTAAAATATGGTTCTTGGAAAGATAAAATGGATCTGTAATAACTCCGTGTTCACTTCTCTTTACCCTTTCAACTTCATGGGCTTGCTCTTCAATGGTCATATTTTTGTGAATAATACCGATGCCGCCTTCTCTTGACATAGCAATTGCCATTTGACTTTCAGTAACTGTGTCCATCCCTGCAGACATAATTGGGATATTTAATTTAATCTTATTTGTCAGAATAGTTTCTGTATTAACCTCGCGTGGTAATACATGGCTCTCAGCTGGAACCAATAGGATATCGTCAAATGTAAGTGCCTCTTTGTAAAATTCCATAATTCCTCCTTAAGTAAATTCATTTTGCAAAATTCTTTCTAGTATTCATTATATAACAAATTTTAAAAAAAATCACGCAAAAATCGTATTTTTTCAAAAAATTTTTTTATAAAAATTGCTTGACAACTTATACCACATGTGGTAAAATGATATTGTTCATCAAGAGAGGCGGAGGGAATAGGCCCTGTGAAGCCCGGCAACCTAGTTTTAAGGTGCCAAGTCCTACAGATTAATCTGAAAGATGATCTTATCTTTAAGATGTTTTTGTGGCTCCTGATGAAGGAGTTTTTTTATTTTAAATTTGAAAGGAGAATAAATGATTAGATTTCATACTAGTGAAAGTGTTACAGAAGGTCACCCAGACAAAGTCTGTGACAAAATTTCCGACTCAATCTTAGATGCGATACTTGAAAAAGATAAAAATGCACGCGTCGCTTGCGAAACAGTCGCATCTACCGGCTACATTATTGTTAGCGGACAAATTACAACCAATTGCTATATCGATATACCTGCTATAGTTAGAAAAACTATAGAATCAATTGGCTACACAAGAGGCAAATACGGTTTCGATGCTGAAAACTGTGGCATCTTAACTTCTATCGAAGAGCAAAGCCCTGATATTGCCATGGGTGTTTCTGACTCATACGAAAAGAAAGGCAGTTCAACTGACAAGTACGACGAAATTGGCGCTGGCGATCAAGGTATGATGTATGGATATGCATCAAATGAAACTGAAGAGTTGATGCCACTTGCCATCAAGCTAGCTCACGATTTGACCAAGCGTTTAACCGCTGTTAGAAAAGAAGGCATCCTTCCTTATATTTTACCAGACGGCAAATCACAAGTTACAGTTGAGTACCATGACAACAAGCCAGTTAGAATTACAAACGTAGTTATCTCTACCCAACACTTGGCATCAGTTGATATCGAAGACCTAAGAAAAGATGTAAAGCGTGAAGTTATAGATAAAATTATTCCACCAGAATATGTAGACGATGAAACCGTTTATTATATCAACCCAACTGGTAGATTTGTAATCGGCGGTCCAAAATCTGACACAGGTCTAACCGGCCGCAAGATTATTGTAGATACCTACGGCGGATATGCAAAACACGGTGGCGGAGCCTTCAGTGGTAAAGACCCAACAAAGGTTGATAGATCTGCTGCTTATGCTGCCCGCTATGTTGCAAAAAATATTGTGGGAGCAGGTCTCGCTGATAAATGTGAAGTTGCCCTATCCTACGCAATCGGCGTTGCAAGACCAACTTCAATTGATATCGACTGCTTCGGCACAGAAAAAATTGATATTGAAAGCATTAGAGAAAGAGTTTACAAAAACTTTGACCTAAGGCCAGCTGCAATTATCGAAAACTTTGACCTAAGAAGACCAATCTACTCTCAAGTTACCAACTATGGCCACTTTGGTAGACCAGAACTAGATCTTCCATGGGAAAAATTAGATAAGGTGGATGCATTAAAATGTTAAAAGATCCGTTTTTAAAAAGAGCTTTTTTAGTTGGAAGTGCTTTGCTTCTAATGTCTCTGCTCTTGTACTTGCTAATGAAGAAAGAAGGAATCTTATAAACTGCGATTTATTTCGCAGTTTTTTTATTTTTTAAAAATACATAACCATTTACCTCTGCCCTTTTCATTTATTTTGAAATTAATTTTTTAGAATTAATTTAATGCAAATAAAAAACTCCGGCCATCCGGAGTTTATTTAAATTCCATTTCTCTTTTCAATTTCTCTAAAATATTCTATCCCCTTATCTGTAAGCGAATAAAATTCGCCAGCCTGGATTATATTTCTATCCATCAACCTATTTATGGTCTCATTCATAGTATTTAAATTCATTTTCAAATGATCCTGTATAGTATTCACACCAAGTTCAATATTTTGGTTGGCCTGACACATGTGGTTTTGTATATGAATCAACACGAGAACTTCGTTCAAATAATCCAGCTGCTTTTTGCGGTTTAATAATTTGGTCATAAGACCTCCTGGCTTTATTATATGGCAGATAATATAGGTTAACATGCCTATAAGAGCCGTGGTCCCAGCTATATTAATATTTAGCCTGTAACCTGCAAATACACCTAGGCTAACATTAATAAAAGCTATTAATATTGTAAACAGTATTGAATCCCTTAGGTCTTTGGTGAGTAAGATTGCCGAAGCTGCAGGCGCTACCATAAATGAAATTACCAAGATGCTACCCACAGAGTTAAAAGCAATAACTGAGTTCAGGCTGACTAAAGTCATGGTCATATAGTGGATAAAGGCTGCTGAAAAACCAGATATTATTGCAAACCCAGTGTCAAAGGCAGTGACCTTTAGCTCTTTGAAAAATACCATTATAAATAGCAAATTAACTGTCAAGACAATTATTGCCATTTTCAAAGCAAAGGGCATATTTATTCCTAAAAATACTGTCCTGTTGAACTTGCTCATCAGAATTTCTCCCATAAGCACACCATCAACACATAGATGAGTGTTCTTTAAAAAGCTGCTCATTATTATAACCCCAAGGGAAAATAATAATGGGAATACAATTCCAAGGGCCGAGTCTTCGTTGATTCTGCCAGACTTTAATAAGAGCTCAACCAATACAACTGTAAGCAAACCTGCAAGCACAGCTCCAATGATTAAAATCGGACTGTTAAAGTCTCTAGAAATCAAAAATCCAACAACTATACCCAAAAGTACTGAGTGGCTAATGCCGTCTGCCGTCATAGAGAGATTTCTAAGGACTAAAAATGTTCCAATAATCGAAAGAGCGATTGCAGTTATTAGCATTGTTAAATAAATCTCAAACATTTTTAATCGCCTTCCTTCTAATAGCAGTCTTTACAACTCCCCACCTGCCAAAAATTATTGAAATAATTGCAATAAAACTCATGGCAAGAACAATGGCAGGTCCAGTTGAAACTCCGGCATAGAGACTTGAAAATACCGTTCCAATAAAACTCGATAGGCCACCTACCAAAGCGGCAATCAAAACCACCACATTGTATCTTTTGCTCCACTGCATAGCAGCAACTACTGGTGCTATTAGCATGGATGAAATCAAAATTGATCCCACGACCTTTAAGCCAGCGGCAATAATAGCAACCATGGTAATAGTTATAAGAGTATCTATAATTTTATTGTTAAAACCAGAGACTTCCATGAACTGGGCATCAAACACATAGATTTTTATTTCCTTGTAAAACATGGTCATAACGAGCATTGATACAAGGCTCACACCAAAGATCAACCAGAGATCTTGCTTAGTTATAAAGGCTGCTTGGCCAAAAATATAATTTGCAAGCCCGCTTTGAGATGCTCCCTGATAAGATTGATTACCTTGGATATAACTATTTAGTGCCATACCAAGGCCAAAAAATCCCGAGAGAACAACAGCAAGACTCGTATCCGTCTTGTGGGTCTCAACCTTTGCAATCCTTTGAATAATCATATAAGCTAATAATCCACTAAAGACTGCTCCCAGCAAAAGTACATAAGGCGACCTTGTGGAAAAAACCATAAAGGCAAGAACGATGCCAGGAAAACTTGAATGGCCAATAGCATCTCCTATCAAACTTTTTTTGTTTAGGACTGTTATTGTACCAATCATCGCCGAGGCTATGCCAAGTAGAGTTGTACCAATGGCAACCATAACAAAGAGGTGGTTGGTAAATAAGTCTTTCACTTAATCACGCCCCTTCTTGTATGCTATTTGCAAATTTTCTTCTGTAAATGCTTGGTCCATTGATCCATAAGCAATGACCCTTCTATTTATAATAACAACATGGTCAAAATATTCTTTAATTGTGTTTAGATCGTGATGGACTGCTACTATAGTCTTGCCATTTTTCTGGAAGTCTTTAATTGTATCCATAATAATCTTTTCTGTTGTCATATCTACACCTGCAAGGGGCTCATCCATAAAATAGATTTGAGCGTCGCTACAAATTGCACGAGCCAAAAACACTCTCTGCCTTTGGCCTCCAGATAATTCCGATATCTGCCTGTTTTTGTATTCGTACATGCCCATTTTATTTAGGGCTTCCTTTGCGATTTCCATATCTTTTTTACCAGGTCTTTTGATCCAGCCCAAACTTTTATAGCGGCCCATAAGGACCACGTCTAAAACATTGGTTGGAAAATCCCAATTGACACTAGCTGTTTGAGGTATATATGCAATATGCTTTCTCGCATCCTTTGGGCTTTTACCCATAATCTTAACTTCACCGGCCAAGGGCTCTATAAGTCCCAAAATTCCCTTTAGAAATGTCGACTTACCAGCTCCATTTGGTCCAATAATAGCCGTCCTTGTGTTATTCATAATCTCAACATCCGCATCCCATACAACTGGGTTTTCGTTGTAAGCTAAAGTTAAATCTTCAACGTCTATAATTATTTCATCCTTCATTAGTCACCTACTTTAAGTTGTTTACGATCAAATCAATATTGTGTTTGTACATGTCAATATAGTTGTCGCCTTTTTTACCCTCCGTTGCCAAGCTGTCAGAAAACAATTCATTGCCTTCGCCTTGAACTACAAAGACATCAAAACCCTTTTTCAAAACAGAAGCTCTTAAGGCCTCCATCCTCTTAGGGTCCGTTGTGCTCTCTGCAAAAATTGCCTTGATTTTGTGTTCATAGATAAAGTTTGCAGTTTCATCCATGTCCTTAACCCCAACTTCTGTTTCGGTTGAAACACCTTGTGGAGCTATGACGGGAATATTATAATGCCTTGACATATAATTAAATGCATCATGTGGAGTTACGATATATCTTGATTCAACCGGTATTTCATCAAGTCTTTCTCTATTATAAGCATCTAGCTTATCAAGCTCTACTAGATATTCATCACAATTCTTTTGAAACTCCTCAGCTCTTTCTGGAAGAAGTTTTTTTAATTCCTCACAAGCTGTAAGAGTCGCTTTCTTATAAAGGGAAATATCAAACCAAAAATGCGGGTCTAGCTTTGTCTCATCTCCATCGATAGTTCCTATCTCTTGGTCTGTAAAATCTTTTGATACTGGAACTCCAACTGACTCAAGGGCTTCATTCATCTTACCTTCAAAGTATAAACCGTGATACAAAACAAGGTCAGCTCTCTCAAGCTTTTTAGAATCCTCTGGCTTCATCAAATATAAATGTGGGTCTTCTCCAGCAGGAATAATCAAAACCCTCTCTACACTATCACCTGCAATGACCTTTACCATATCATAAAGAAATGAAGTCGTAACAGTAACTACCTTTTTGTCACTGGCAAAGTTTTCTGTCTTTGGGCCGCACCCTGTAAGAATTAACGCTATTAATAAAATAAAAATTAAAGTTTTTTTCATAAAATCTCCTTGTCTAATTAATAATTTTTATCAATTAAGATAAACTTATCTTATCATATAAATAAATTTATGTCAAGCTAAAAAATTGTTTTGTACTTTATCCACCCATATTAATTCTACATCTTTTTAAGTCTTTTTACAAATTTCAGGCCACATTTTTATTTTTGCAAGTGAATCAATGCCAATATTTATTTATAAGCACTTGTAATACCTTATTTTTTAATTGCACCTAAGTCCTTGTCTCTCCTTTTATAGTTGAGCGCGTCCTTACTCTTTCAATTTCACCTAGATTCCTGCCTTTATTTTAATATATGCTTACAGATTCTTCCTTTCATTTTGACAATTATACCCATGTCCGACTTGCTTTTATTTTACCATTTTTTCCCTAAACACTTCTATAATAAAAAATACCTTTAGGTCCTTGCTTTTATATGATAAACCTCTATTGCTAATTTATGTTTATTTTTGTTTTTGTGCTATAATTGTCTCAGTTTATTTTTTAAGGAGGTTTGACATATGGATGTAACTGTAAAATCAAAAAGAACCACGACCACCAAGGAGATTATACTTATTACTATTGGAGTTTTAATGGTGGCTGTGGCTATTCATTTTTTCCTAGTTCCAAGTAATTTAACTACTGGTGGAGCTGGTGGACTTGCAATTGTTCTTGCCCACTACCTGCCCTTTGATGTTGGTCCAATATATACAGCTTTAAATATTATTTTGTTTTTAGTTGGGCTGGTATTTATTGGCAAAGACTTCGGTCTGAAAACTGTTATCGTTACCCTTTCATTGTCAGGAGTTGTTTGGCTTTTGGAAATTCTCTATCCAAACCCTGCTCCACTCTCGGACAACTTATTTTTAATTGTGTTTTTAGGAACTATTATCCAGGGTGCTGGAGTCGGAATCGTTTTAAACCAATACACATCAACAGGCGGCACAGATATTATCGCCAAGATTTTTCAAAAATACTTTGGCCTAAACCTAAGTATTGGTTGCTTTATAGCTGACTTTGTCGTAGTTGTCCTAGCTGGAATTGCCTTTGGTTTTGAGCTCATGCTCTACTCAGTTGTCGGTGTTTTAATAAACTCAGCCCTAATCGACATTGTAATTGATGGATTAAACTCATCCAAGCTTTGCTATATTAACACCTCCAAGGTACCAGAAGTCTGTGAATTTATTATCAAAGACTTGGACAGGTCTGCCAACCTTTTAAACAGTCGCGGTGCTTATTCTCAACAGGAATTTCAATTAATTCTAACAGCCATTAACAACCGTGAGTTTATGAGGCTAAAGGAATTTGTTCACTCAATTGATCCCAAGGCCTTTGTAGTCGTTTCAAGTGCCAACGAAGTTCTAGGTGAAAAATGGAGAAAGTTTATCGGATAAGATAAAATAGTTTTGCCAGGTAAGATTTTTCCCTGGCATTTTCTTTTTTCTGCTAAATTTATAGCAGTAATTTATGTATTTGTTCCTTTTTGTGTTATAATATTTGCAGTTTGTTTTTTAGGGGGTATATTTATGAATAAAAATTTAAATAATAAAAAATCTACTAATCTTAAGGAGCTATCACTAATAAGCTTAGGCATTATAATGGTTGCAACGGCTGTCCATTTCTTTTTGGTTCCCAGCAACCTTACCACAGGTGGCGCTGGCGGTCTTGCAATCGTCCTTGCCCACTACCTACCCTTTAATGTTGGTCCAATTTATACAGTATTAAATATAATTTTATTTGCAGTCGGTTTAATATTTGTAGGAAAAAGTTTTGGTGTCAAGACTATTATCGTAGGCATGACCCTATCCGCTGTGGTTTGGCTCTTTGAAATTATTTTCCCAAATCCAAAGCCGCTTTCAGATAATTTAATTTTAATTTTACTAGTTGGCACAATCCTCCAAGGAGCTGGTGTTGGTCTAGTCCTTAACCAATATACATCAACTGGTGGCACTGATATTATCGCCAAAATCCTACAAAAATATTTTGGTCTAAACTTAAGCATTGGCTGCTTTATAACAGATATGATTGTGGTAATTATGGCTGGTTTGGCCTTTGGCACAGAGCTTATGCTCTATTCATTTATTGGTGTTCTTATCAACTCGGTTTTAATAAATACTGTAATTGATGGACTAAACTCATCCAAGATGTGCTTTATAAATACATCAAAAGTCGATGAAGTCTCTGACTTTATTATAAATGACCTACACAGGAGTGCAAACTTAATTCCAAGCGAAGGTGCCTACACCCACGAGAAGCGCAAGATGATTTTGACAGCAATAAATAATCGTGAATACATGCAATTAAAGGCCTACGTGCATTCAATCGACCCTAAAGCCTTTGTTTTAGTCTCAAGTACAAATGAAGTACTAGGAGAAAAGTGGAGGAGGTTTATAGGATAATGACTTACAAGGAAAAAATTCATAAAATTTTTGCAAGCGAAAAATCTTTTTCAAAAGAGGAAATCAATAAAATTATTGATCATCTTGAGTCACGAGCTGGAAACCCTCCTGATCGTGAACTTAATCGGATGAGGGCTGCCCTTGGTCTTTTGGATTTGCAGCCAATAAAGGTTGTAAATATAGTTGGCACAAACGGCAAGGGAACTGTATCCAAGGCAATTTTTGACTACTTAAATGATTTTGGCATGCGGGCTGGCCTCTACACCTCCCCTCATCTGGTTTCCTACAATGAAAGAATTCTTACAAGCGACGGAGAAATTCCTGACAATATATTTTATGCCTTGATTGACTTAATATCCGAACTTGAAGCAGAAATTAAGAACGAATATGGCGACTTCACTTACTTTGAAGTTCTGACATTAGTTGCAAATATTTATTTTGCCAATAAAAATCTGGACCTTGTAGTCTTAGAAGCCGGAGTTGGCGGTAGATGCGACGCCACAAAAGTTCTTGGTCAAAGCATTTTATCTGTAATCACTTCCCTATCCATCGACCACATATCTGCCCTGGGTAATACTATCGAATCGATTGCCTGGCACAAGGCTGGCATTATGAAGGATAAGACATGTTCTATAACTTTAAACAAGGGCCTGGCCCATGATGTTATAAGCGAAGAAGCATCTAAGCTAAAAAACTTTAAACTTTATGATTACAAGGATTTTATCTTGCCAAATAATATTCCTGTTAAGGGAGAATTTAAAGTAACTTTTGAAAATAAAAGTGTAAGAATAAATCCCAAGCAATTTGGCCTGATCAGGGGCGAAAACTTCCCCCTTGCCTACGCGGCAATCATTAAAATCCTGGAGTATTTTAATATTGATGTCGATGCAAATCTAGAAAAAATTGCAAATTCTCTTTCCAATTCCCAATGGAAGGGTCGGATGCAAGTAATAGGCACAGATCCTCTGATAATACTAGACGGAGCCCATAATGTTGACGCCATAGAAAAACTATTTAAGTCTATAGAAAGTGTTTACCACAAGAGACTGATTACAATAATTGCAATTATGGACCGTAAAAATCATGAGGACATGACCAAGTTTATGAGGTCCAAATCCGATTTACTCATTGTCACATCAAATGGCGACTCCAACAGCACCAGCATAGATATCTTATCCAGGGAAGCTAACGCAGACCAAGCCTTTGAAGACGTTGACCATGCCCTGGCCTATGCCAAAAAAATAGCAAACCCTGATGATCTAATTCTCATCGCAGGTTCGCTATACTTGGTCGGCGAAGTTTTAAAGTTGATCTAAAAAGATAACATTGATATAAAGTTAAAAACGTAGACGTATAATATATAAGAAATTATAATGGTGGTTAATAAAAACCAGGCCATGCTTATATATTGTGGGAGTCTGCGTTTTTTTCTTATCAGAAAATCAACCACAGTTAAAAGAGCATTTAGCCAATACAAGCCACAGTTAAATATAAGCAAAATTTTCATCAGGTCGTACCCTATTATACCTTTGAGGAAAATCCAGGTGAAAAACCAGGCCAAAAGTAAGGACACAAAGCTAATTACTATATGGATTGGTCTAATCCATCTCTTATATGCAATAATGACATTGCAAGCAACAAAATAAACGACTCCAGTAAGTATTAAAATCTTCTTGCTCTTTACCAAAATTGCAACTAAAAACATAATTACCGTAAGCACAGCCAAGGCTATCAGCGGTGCATAATCTCTCTTTTTCATATTACCTCCAATATTTAAATTATACATTATTTTATTTTATTAATCAATCGGCCACTTGGCCTTTAAATTTTAAAACAAATTTATTTTTCTAATAAAAAACGGACCTGGTCTTGCACACCTAGGTCCATTTTGTTTTAAATATTTTATTAAAAACTTTATAAGAAAATATATCTTAAGACAAATAGGATAGAAAGTATCCACATAAGTATAGATACGTCCTTTGCCTTGCCTGTAAAGCTTTTAACGATTGTGTAGGAAATAATACCAAATACAATACCTTCTGCAATTGAATATGCAAATGGCATCATGGCGATTGCTAGAAATGCAGGTACTGCTTCTGTTAAATCATGCCAATCAATTTCTCCTACTTGGCCCATCATAAATACACCAACGATAATGAGGGCTGGCGCTGTTGCAGCTCCAGGAATAATTGCAAATAGAGGAGCAATAAATAGAGCGAGCAAGAACATAATAGCTGTTGTAAGTGATGTTAGACCTGTTCTACCACCTTCTGCAACACCAGCTGAGCTTTCAACAAAAGTTGTAACTGTTGATGTGCCCATGCAAGCGCCGAAAATTGTACCTATAGAGTCCGCTGTTAGCGCTTGAGAGACTCTTTCAAGTTTACCGTCTTTATCAAGCATGCCTGACTTTGAAGCAACGCCTGCTAAAGTTCCGACTGTGTCGAAAATATCTACAAACAAGAATGTTGCAACTACGATCCAAAATTCTTTGGTCATAATTTGATCAAAGCCAACAAACTTAAAGGCAACATTGCTAAGTGATGGTGGCAAGCTAAAGATTTGAAAACTTTCTGGAAGTTCAGTAACTCCTAGTGGGATGCCAATAATTGTGGAAGCAATAATACCGATTAAGAGAGCTCCCTTAACATTTCTTGCATATAGGATTGAAATAATTAACAAACCACAAATCGCAACTATAGCTGGATTTTCAGTTAATTTACCAAGTCCAACTAGTGTTGCTTCATTGCCGACAATAATTCCAGCATTGTGCAAACCGATAAGAGCAATAAACAAACCAATACCTGCAGAAACGGCTTTCTTTAATGATAGTGGAATTAAATCAAAAATTGCTTCCCTTGCTTTTAATAAGCTAAGAATAATAAATATAAATCCTTCTACAAGTACTGCTGTAAGTGCAAATTGCCAATCATAACCTAGCCCCAAACAAACTGTAAAGGCAAAATAAGCGTTTAGCCCCATGCCTGGTGCTAGTGCAAATGGATATTTTGCATAAAGAGCCATGATAATTGTGGCCACACCAGCTGATAGAGCTGTTGCTGTGAATACTCCGCCTGCATCCATACCAGCTGCTCCCAAGAGCATTGGGTTTACAGCTAGGATGTAGGCCATTGTCATAAATGTTGTAATACCTGCAATAATTTCGGTCTTGACATCTGTGCCATGTTCTTTTAATTTAAAAAACTTTTCCATACCTTCTCCTTTTTATATATTAATGTTTAAAATGACGCTTACCTGAGAATAAAAGTGCAAGTTCTAATTCATCAGCAGCGTTGATAGTGTCTTTATCTTTGATGCTTCCGCCTGGCTCAACAATAGCCTTGACCCCGTGCTTAGCCAAGAGTCTAATGCAATCGTCAAATGGGAAGAAACCATCTGAAGCAAGGACTGCTCCATTTGCCTTGTCTCCCGCTTGTTTAAGTGCAGCTTCAACAGCAAAGAACCTATTTACATTGCCCAGACCAATACCAACTGTGGCCCCGTCCTTAGCGAGGACAACAGCATTTGATTTTGCAAATTTAACAGCCTTTAAGGCAAATTTAATATCTTCAAGTTCCTTATCAGTAGGTTGAACCTTACTCATAACTGTTAGCTTGCAATCTTCAGCCATATCTCTTTCTTGGATAATCATGGTTCCTGGTACAATCTTCATATCCATACCATCTTTTGGACCGTCAACTATTTCAGGAATTTCAATTAGCCTTAAGTTTTTCTTGCTTGTTAAAACTTCTAGAGCTTCCTCGCTAAAGCTTGGCGCAATAATTACTTCAAGGAAAATCTTGACCATTTCTTCGGCAGTTTCCTTGTCTATTTCGCGATTAGATGCAATAATTCCACCAAAGATTGATGATGTGTCACATGCGTAGGCCTTTAAATAAGCTTCTTTAATGGTATCAGCCTCAGCTACTCCGCATGGATTTGTATGTTTAACTGCAACGATTGCTGGCTTTTCATAAAAAAGTTTTACCATTTCAACAGCTGCACTAGCATCATAGATATTATTGAAGCTTAACTCTTTGCCGTGAAGGACTTTTCCTTGGCAAATGCCTCCCACTTCTCCATTATACATATTGTATCTAAAAGCTTTTTGATGTGGGTTTTCGCCATATCTTAATTCACCTTCCTTGTGGAAAGGAATAGTTAAGAGGTCTGGGAATTCGTCATCCATTTTTTCGTTAAAGTATTTGGCAATCCAAGCGTCATAATTAGCTGTTAGGTTAAAAGCCTTCTTTGCAAGATACATCCTGGTTTCTGGCTTTGTGTCGCCACGTTCTTTTAATTCTTCAATGACGATTTCAAAGTCGCTGTTGTCGACGATAATATTTGTATATTTAAAATTCTTTGCAGCGGCCCTGATCATACTTGGTCCACCTATGTCAATTTTTTCTACGATTTCATCATCGCTTGCATCTGAAAGATATGTGTTTACAAATGGATATAAGCTGTTTACAACTATATCAATTGGTTGAGCGCCAAGTTCTTTTAATTCCTTAACGTCTTTTGTATTTTCGCGTCTATACAAGATACCTGCATGAACCTTTGGATGAAGAGTCTTTACTCTTCCATCAAAACATTCATGAAAACCAGTGTACTCACTGACGTCCATAGCTTCAATGCCCTTGTCGTGAAGATATTTTAATGTTCCACCTGTGGATAAAATTCCATAACCTAAATTAATAAGTTCTTTGGCAAAGTCTTCAATCCCATTCTTATCATAGCATGAAAATAATGCTAGCTTCATTTGTCTCCTCCATTTCTAATAAATTCATTAATAGCCATACTGTAAAGCTTATGCTCAGTAGTTAAAACCCTTGCTGCAATTTCCTCAGCAGTCTTTAATCCTTCAATAGATATGAAGGACTGCATGATTATTGGCCCTGTATCTATGCCGGTGTCTACTATATGTACACTTGCACCAGAATACTTGTCATTAGCCTCTAAAACCATCCTGTGAACATTTATGCCATGACATCCCTTTCCCCCGTATTTAGGTAAGAGCGACGGATGTATATTTAAAATTGGAGGGGCCGACTTAACAAAATCGCTTGGAAGGATTTTTAAAAACCCAGCTAAAATTATAAAATCAACTTGCTTTTCTTCTATTATCTCAGCAATATTTTTAAAAAAGTCACTATCAATTAACTCTGCTCTCAAGCCTAGATTTTTTGCCCTATCAATTCCACCGCATTTACGGTCGGCATATACGCCCACAATATCTATATTTTTTACATTCCTGGCGATGGATTCCATATTGGATCCACCGCCTGAAATTAAAATTATAACCCTTTTATTATGCATTTATCTCCTTGACCTTTTTCGATTTCTCCAAGTACAACCGGCATTTCACCAGCAGACTTTAGAGCTTCTAAAGCTGCGTCCTTGTCATCCTTGGCGACAGCAAATATAAAGCCTATGCCCATGTTAAAAGTCGAATACATTTCTTTTGTATTAATGTCGGCCCATTCTTGTAAGAGATCAAAAATTGCAGGCTTTTTAATATCCTTTGTATCAATTTCTGCACAAAGTCCATCAGGAATCATCCTAGGAATATTTTCATAGAAACCGCCACCTGTAATATGGCACATGCCGTGGATTTTAACCTTATCTTTTAAAGCAAAAACTGCATCTTTATAAATTCTGGTTGGAGTCAAAAGCTCTTCCTTAAGAGGCTTATCAAGTCCATCATAGACCTTATCCAAATCTGCCTTTGAAACATCAAATACAATCTTTCTAACTAAGGAATAGCCGTTTGAGTGGATGCCTGATGAAGGAAGTCCAATTAACACATCCCCTTCGCTAACTGCGTCATTTGTGATAATTTCATCTTCTTCTACGCAGCCAACTGCAAAACCTGCAATATCATATTCGTCTTCGCTGTAAAAACCTGGCATCTCTGCTGTTTCGCCGCCTATTAAAGCAGCTCCAGCTTGAACGCAACCATCGGCAACGCCCTTTACGATTTCAGTCATCTTTTCTGGAATTAGTTTACCTGTTGCAATGTAATCCAAAAAGAATAAAGGTTCGGCACCTTGGCATAAAATATCGTTAACGCACATGGCAACAGCGTCGATACCTATTGTATCATGTTTGTCGCAAAGAAACGCAAATTTTAACTTGGTTCCAACACCATCTGTACCACTTACTAGCACTGGATTTTTGTAATTATTTAATTTAAATAATCCGCTAAAACCACCAATGCCACCCATGACTCCATCACGGTTTGTCCTTTGGATGTGCTCCTTAATCATTTGAACCTGACGATAGCCCTGCTCCTTGTCAACGCCTGCATCTTTGTAAGATAATGTCATACAATCCTCCTTATATTGTCCCTTCTGGGAATACTCCTGTAAAACAAGCCTCGGTAAATTCTCTGCCTCCAAGAGCTTTATACAGCCCATCTGTAGATATAAATTCCAAACTATCGGCACCAATTATATCTCTAATTTCATCTTTTGTATGGTTAGCTGCAATTAGCTCAGCCTTGGTAGGTGTGTTCATAACCAAATTGGATGAATACTTAACCATTGGGCTTCCAATCCTCAAATGAATTTCCTTGACGCCTACATCTCTTAGCATTTTAACAGTCCTCTTCATAGTTGTGCCCCTTACGATAGAGTCATCAACCAAAACTATCCTCTTGCCTTCGATATACTCCCTAAGTGGATTTAATTTAATTCTAACAGCTAGCTCACGCATTTCTTGAGTTGGCTGAATAAAGGTCCTGCCTACATATCTGTTCTTTATAATGCCCTCTGTGTATTTAATGCCGGATTCTTCTGCATAACCAATAGCAAAACTAATGCCACTATCAGGAGCCCCAACAACTAGGTCTGCGTCTACTGGAGATTCTTGGGCCAAAATCTTTCCTGCATTTCTCCTGACCGAGTAAATTGATTTGCCGTCAATATATGAGTCAGGTCTTGCTATATAGACCATCTCAAAAACTCCAAGCTTCCTTCTAGATGGATCGCCTTTTTGAACTACTTCTATGCCATTTTCGTTAATTCTAATAATTTCACCTGGATCAACGTCTCTGACAAATTCTGCACCTATTGAATCAAAGGCACAAGTTTCACTTGCGACCAGATATTTATCATTGAGCTTGCCAATTGAAAGTGGCTTTATTCCGTAAAAATCTCTAATTGCATAAAGACTTTCATTGGCCATAACTATAATAGAATAGGATCCCTTTAACATCTTAACAGTGTCTAATATGGATTGTTCAATATTTTCCTTGGTATTTTTTGCTAGCAAGGTCGCTATAACTTCTGTATCTAAGAAAGATTGAAACATATAACCTTGGTTTTGCAAGTCTTCTTTTAATTGAGGAGCGTTTGAAATATGCCCATCGTGGACAATACCCAAGGCCCCTTGCCTGTATCCAGCAACTATTGGTTGCAAATAAGGGTAGTCAAGCCCCTCATCCTTGGCAGCCATTCTTACATGTCCAATGGCGATATTGCCAGTCAATCTTTCCATAATATCCTTAGGAAAAACGTCATTAACCAAACCCTGGGACTTGTGATAATCTATAAGACCATTATTGTAGCATGCAATCCCTGCTGACTCTTGGCCCCTGTGTTGGAGGGCGTAGAGCATATAATAAATATACTCTTTTGCGCTACTATTTTTTGAATAAACACCAGCTACGCCGCTCATTTATTTGCCTAGCTCCTCATTCATTTCTACTACTTGGTCCTTTAGCTCTTGTCTATAGGCTTGAAGTTTATTAACGAGTTCAGGGTATTTCAAGGATAGCATTGAAACTGCAAGTAGACCTGCATTTTCTCCCCCGTCAATTGCAACTGTTGCAACTGGAATTCCCTTTGGCATTTGTACAACTGAGAAGAGTGAATCAAGCCCACCCATTACAGATGTTTTGCCTGGAACACCGATTACTGGCACAGTTGTAATTGCAGCTACAACACCTGCTAGGTGAGCAGCCTTTCCTGCAATGGCAATAATTGCATCAATGCCATTTTCTCTAGCTGTTGATGCAAATTCAATGGCTCTTTCTGGAGTCCTGTGGGCAGAAATAACTTCACAATGTGTTTCAATTCCAAACTTATCTAAAATCTTCTTTGCCCTTTCCATTACATCTCTGTCGCTAATGCTTCCCATAATAATTGCTACTTTCATAATGACCTCCTACATTACATAAAAAATTGACAAAATGTCCATTAAAAACACAAAACCCAGACGGGTAGGGAAAACCTACCCGTCTGGGTTTTTATCCCTACGGTGTGGAAGTGCCAACTAGGCACTTCTTGCATCGCTTGGTCCTTTGATAAATCACGGTTCCCTAGATGCACTTATCCTAACGCTCGAACAAAAATTCTCCATATTTTGAAGAAAGATGCTCTAACTCATATAATTTAAAATATTTATTTATCGTTTTATTTTGCTCTGAGTTTTTATATATTACCAGAGCATCTTTTACTATATACATCTTAAAATCTTCAATTCTAAAGTCATAGTCATCATCCAAATTCATCTTCTCCTTTAGGAACTTATTAGATGAATTTGTGTCAACTATAATATCTTTAAAATCAATCTTCTTTTGGTTCTTTATATCAAAGTTCAGAGAATCAAAAAAGTATTTTGAATCCTCCCCACTAATCAGATCGCCTTTAAAGATTACGCTTACAACTTTTGAATTAGAAATTGCAATGTCATACAAAAGATTAACTTGGTCAAACCTGTATTTTTCTTTTATGCGTTCTATATATTTTTCTATTTCTCTATTTACGAATTCGTACTTTTTAGAAGTAAAGGCTGGGTAAGCGATTGTAACATCACTTGTGCCAGAATTTTCATATTTTATAATCGATTCACTGGACCTGGAAATTATACCATCAATCTTTTTTCTAAGATAAACAGTATCACCTATAATAAAAGTATCATATTCCAAGACCTGAGTGAAAAAAGTATTTGGCACATAACAAACCCCGTCATTATAAACTGGAGTTGTGTAAATCTTTTTCAGTTCGTCATACCTGTCTCTATATTCATCCTTGTTTACTATGAGCGATGCTCTAATCAAGCCTTTTTTTACAGTTATCCTACCGTCTCTATACCAGGTTACATTGTAACCTAAAGTCTCCATAGTCTCTCTTAAGGGAAGCATAAAGAGCGTATCATTGCTAACGGAATCCACAATATAGGGTTTTTCTTTAAATTCATGATTTATAATACCCTTCATTCTAACAAGGTCTTTTCCTTTTGCCTGAATTGGCAAAATCAAAAAACACATAAGAACAATTATTAAAGAGTATTTAAATAATTTTTTCATTGTGAATCCGAACCCCTTTCTAAGGTAATTGTAACATAAAAACAGTAAAATTAAAAGTCTAATCCCAAATATTTTTCCAGTGCCAACCAAAAACCTGGTGGGCATTTGTAACAACCATAAATACCTTATCATCTATTTGGTGGATAAAAGTCCTTAGCCTTATCAGGTCACGGTTATTGATTACAGTCTGTATAATTTCCCTATCTGTGTTTGAGTAGGCACCTTTTGCCTTGTAGACAGTGGCACTTCTTCCAATTGATATTAAAAATTCACAGATCTTTTCCGGTTGAGAAGTAGTTATATAACAAAGCTTACCAACATTTAGGCCATCGATTGTATAGTCAACAATAAGACCTGTTAAAATAACACCAACCAGGCAGAATAAAGCAATTTCAAGTCCATAGTTAAATCCAACTATCAAAGTTATGATAAAATCTGTTAATAAGCAGCCCTTTCCTAAGTCTAAGCCTAAAAATTTATTTAAAATCTTGGCAATGATATCACTGCCACCTGTAGATGCGTTTTGGTTTAAAACTATGCCAACGCCTGCCCCGTATAAAATACAGGCAACTATTAATGACAAGAACATATTATCAATCATAGGTCCTTGAAGGGGAATTAAAACATCCAGAAGCCATACCAAAGCTGATAGGCCAAGGGAAGCAATAACTGTGAGAACTCCAAATTTATTGCCTATAAATATAAATCCCATTATGAATAAAAATATGTTAGCCACTATTAGAAGTGGTGGAGCTGATATACCAGTTAACTTACTCAAGATAAGTGCAATACCTGTTGCACCTCCAAGTGATAAGTCGTTAGGAAGTAAAAAGAAATGAATTGCAATAGCAATCATAATTACTCCTATTACAATTAATATAGCCTGCTTAACTGTTGTCTGCGGCTTTATATTTCTAAGGCGTTTGACCTTTTCCTTATTTAAATCCAATTCCTTCATACTTTCCTCCATTATGTAAGGCGACTTAAAAAGCCGCCTATAATTTTACCAAGCGTGTTTAACGATTGGGTTTCTAGCAGCCTGTGTTTCATCAGGTCTGCAAATATCTGTATTGTGTGGAGCTTCTTTGAGCTCTTGTGGATTTTCCTTTGCAACCTTTGCAATGTCTAACATTGCTCTTGCAAATGCATCCAGTGTTTCTAGGGATTCAGTTTCTGTAGGTTCAATCATTAGAGCCTCATCAACAATTAATGGGAAGTAAACTGTTGGTGGGTGGAAGCCCCTGTCAATTAATCCCTTAGCAACATCAAGTGTTGTAACGCCTGACATTTCATGGTCTTTGAGTCCTGCTAGAACAAATTCGTGTTTGTAAGTTGTATCAATTGGTAGGTTGTATTCGCCTTTTAATAGACTTGCCAGGTAGTTAGCGTTTAATACTGCTAATTCACTTGCTCTCTTAAGTCCGTCAGAACCCATTGTCAAGCAGTATGTGTAACCTCTGACTAAGATTCCAAAGTGACCGTAGAAGTCTTTCATCTTACCAATTGAGTTTTCCTTATCGTAGTTTAAGAAGTATTTATCTCCATCTTTTTCGACAACTGGAACAGGTAGGAATTCTTTTAAGAAATCCTTGCATCCAACTGGGCCTGCACCTGGTCCGCCGCCACCGTGAGGTGTGGATAGGGTCTTGTGAACATTAAAGTGGATAACGTCAAAGCCCATTTTGCCAGGACGTGCCTTACCCATGATAGCGTTGGCATTTGCACCGTCATAGTAGCAAAGTCCACCAGCTTCGTGGATAATTGAAGTGATTTCCTTGATGTGCTTGTCAAATAGTCCCAAAGTATTTGGATTTGTAAGCATAAGTGCAGCTGTGTCTTCGCCTACAGCAGCTCTTAGAGCATCTAGGTCAACCAGACCATTTTCATCAGATGGAACTTCAACTGGAGTATAACCTGCTACTGAAGAAGTAGCTGGGTTTGTACCGTGAGCTGAGTCAGGTACGATAACCTTGTTTCTCTTGAAGTCGCCTCTTGATTCGTGGTACTTTCTGATTAACATAATACCAGTAAGCTCACCTTGAGCACCAGCAGCTGGTTGGAGAGTAACTTCATCCATACCACTGATTTCAGCCAAAATCTTTTGGAAATTATACATAAGTTCAAGAGCGCCTTGGACTTGTCTTGAATCTTGGTAAGGGTGCAAACCAGCAAATCCTGGTAGTGCAGCCATTTCTTCATTTATCTTTGGATTGTACTTCATAGTACAGCTTCCTAGTGGATAGAAACCTGTATCTACTCCGTAGTTTTTGTTAGAAAGATTTGTGTAATGACGAACGATATCAACTTCGTTAACTTCTGGAAGCTTTGGGCATTCATCAGATAGATAATCAGCTGGAATAAAGTCCTTCAAATCTTTTTCTTCAACATCACAAGCTGGTAATTGGTATGCAGTTCTGCCTGGAGTTGAAACTTCGAAAATTAAACTATCATATTTTCTAAACATTATTTTACCTCCAAGTATTTAGCCAAAGCGTCCATTTCTTCTTTTGTACGCTTTTCAGTAACTGCAAACATAATTTCCTTATCCATGTCTTTAAAGAATCTATCTAGGGCTAAGCCACCAATAATATTCTTTTCATGGAGAGCATTGTATTGTTCTTCTTCGTTAATGCCTGTAACTACAAATTCTTTGAAGAAAGGTTGGTCATATTTTAATTTCAAGCCCTTCTTTTCTAATTCTTTTTGTAGATAGTGAGCCTTTTGTGTGCAAAGTTCAGCAACGCGTCTTAGGCCTTGTTTGCCCATTACGCACATATAAATGCTGGCTGCCAAAGTATTTACACCTTGGTTAGAGCAGATATTTGAAGTTGCCTTGTCACGTCTAATGTGTTGCTCACGAGCTGTAAGTGTTAGTACGTAGCAGCGTTTACCATTGTGATCAACTGTTTGACCAACAATACGGCCTGGCATCTTTCTCATGAATTTTTCTTTTACTGCAAAGAAACCAAGAGATGGACCACCAAAGCTCATGTTAATGCCCATGGCTTGACCTTCACCTATAACAACATCTGCACCGTATTCTGAAGGTTTCTTCATGATACCAAGTGAAATAGGATCAACACTTACTACAAAGGATGTCTTCTTGCCTGTATGGGCAATTTCGCCAAGCTTCTTGGCATCTTCGATAATACCAAAGAAGTTTGGATTTTGAACCATAACACAAGCTACATCATCGCTCATATTTTTTTCTAATTCTTCAGCATCTGTAACCCCATCTTTTTGTGGAATTGTGATAACTTCCAAACCTTGTGCGTGTGCATAGGTGTCTAGAACCATCCTAGCACTTGGATTCAAAGTTTCAGAAACGATAACTTTCTTTTTCTTTGAAACTGCAGCGCACATAATAGCTGCTTCAACAACTGCGTTGGAATGGTCATAAACAGAAGCGTTTGCAACATCCATGCCAGTTAAATCGCAAATCATTGTTTGGAATTCATAAATATATTGTAGGGTACCTTGGCTTACTTCTGGTTGATATGGAGTGTATGAAGTGTAGAACTCCGATCTAGAAGTAATTGCTGGTATAATACTTGGAATATAGTGATCGTAAATTCCTGCACCTAAGAATGAAGGGATAAAAGCTGGTGTAAGGTTTTTAGCGGCCATTCCACCAACTATATTTCTAACTTCGATTTCTGATTTTGACTTATCGAAATTTAGATCTCCCTTTACCCTCATATCTTCAGGAATATCATTAAAAAGATCGTCAATAGACTTTACGCCTATTGTATCGAGCATCTTTTTAATATCACTTTCCGTATGGGAAAGGTATGGGTGCATTACTTATGCCTCCTCTGCTAGATATTTTTCGTATTCTTCAGCATTCATTAGACCATCAGTAGCTGATGCATCTTCTAATTTCATTTTTACAACCCATGCGTCGTATGGTTTTTCATTTAATAGTTCAGGAGCATCTTCGAGTTCTTCGTTAACTTCTGTAACTACACCAGCCATAGGTGCAAATAAGTCACTTGCTGCCTTTGTTGATTCGATAGCTGCAACAGCATCTTCTACATCAAATTCATCGTCAACATCAGGTAGTTCTACGTAAACGATTTCGCCTAGTTGATTTTGAGCATAGTCACATAGACCTACATATGCTTCTTCGCCTTCAATTTTGACCCATTCGTGGTCTTTTGTGTACATTAAATCTTTTTTTACTTCCATTTTAATCCTCCTATAATTTAATAAATTTATTTATTTTTATGATGGTCACCTCTAGCTTCTAAGAATTTCTTTGAAATAATCTTAGCTTCTACAGGTTTGTTCCTAACCATAACATCAAATGTGTTGCCAATACCCTTGTATTCGACATCAATTAAAGCGTTTCCAATTCTGGTTCCAAGAGTTGGTGATAGATAGCCTGTTGTAACATGGCCAATTTCTTTTCCATCTTTTTCAATCTTGTATCCTTCTCTAGGAATACCTCTGCCTACTAGTTCAAATCCAACCAAAACTTTCTTTGGATCTTCAGCAATCTTTAATAGAGCATCTCTGCCAATGTAATCGTTGTCAGATTTTCTATCAACAAAGTATTTAAAGCCTGATTCTACAGGATTTAATTCCTTTGAAATTTCATGTCCATATAATGGGAGTGAAGCTTCAAATCTTAAAGTATCTCTGCAGCCAAGTCCGCATGGTTTTAAGTCAACATCCTTGCCAGCTTCCAAAACTGCATCCCAAACTTTAACTATACCTTCGTTAGTTGTGTAGATTTCAAAACCATCTTCTCCGGTGTAGCCAGTTCTGGAAATCATACATTTAACTCCAGCAATTTCAACATCATCCTTGAAATAGAAGAACTTTATGGTATCTAAGTCAAGATCTGTAAGTTTTTGGACAACTTCTTGAGCCTTAGGGCCTTGAACAGCTACTTCGCCAGTTTCATTGCTGACATTTCTAACCTTTACATCAAAATCCTTGGATTGTTCTTTAATCCAATCAAAATCTTTGTCTACATTAGCAGCGTTAACTACTAGATAATACTTTTCATTGTTGTATTTATAGACTAAAAGATCATCTACAACACCACCATCTTCATAGCACATAAATGTGTATTGAATTTGATTGTCTTCTTGATTAATAATGTTATTGGTCATTAGGTAGTTAACAAATTTTTCAGCTTCTTTACCTTCAACCCAAATCTCACCCATGTGAGAAACGTCAAACATTCCGGCTCTTTCACGAACAGCGTTATGTTCGTCCTTTAGGCCTGTGTATTCAACAGGCAACATCCAGCCAGCGTAATCAACAACATTGCCGCCAAGCTCAACATGCTTTTCATAAAGCGGAGTCTTCATTGTCATAATACATACCTCCTTTATATTATTGGGACATCCTCATAACAGTCCTTGTGTTTATTATACCCTAATAAAGTATAATATTCAACACATCCAGGCAAAATTCAATTATTAAAAAATAGAAATATCCTATTAAAAACTCTTATAACATAATTAAAGTAAGTAAAGATTTGTAAAAAACAAAGCTTTCAAAGAAAACTTACATAAAAATCAATTTGACTAAATCAAATTATCTTGTAAAATAAATTTTAAATATGAGCTACATTTAACAGTTCCTTCAAGCAAAAGAATTTTAAAAATAAAGTTTGCCTAACACATGTACATTATAATTCACTTAGCCAGCTTACTCACAGGTAAAAATAATTTTCCTTTCTGTGCACAAGCAAATTAAAAAGCAAAAAACTTGTAAGTTTAATCTACAAGCTAAGTAATTTTGAAATATACAATTTACATAAATACAGGTCTCGACAAATCATTCAACAAGTTCGTGTTAGCTACATGTTAGCTACCTGTTAGTTACCATCGTTTATTTCCCTTTATTTTAATGAATATTAAGCCAACAAAAAACCCTGCAAGCATTAAAGCTGCAGGGTTTATAATTTCTATATAAGCAATAAAAACTATCTCTTTGAGAATTGTGTTGATTTTCTTGCCTTTTTGAAACCGTATTTCTTTCTTTCCTTCATTCTTGAATCTCTTGTCAAGAAACCAGCTTGTTTTAAAACTGGACGAAGGTCTGGTTCAGCAACTAACAAAGCACGGCTAACTGCGTGTCTTACAGCACCAGCTTGTCCGCTCTTTCCACCGCCATTAACAATTATTGTAATGTCGTATTTATCAAGAGTGTTTGTTAAATCAAGTGGGCTTTTTGCAAGTCTTCTGAGTGTTTCATATTCGAAATATTCGTTAACATCAAGACCGTTTACAACAAAATTTCCGTTGCCTTCTCTTAGAATAGCACGAGCTGTTGAAGTTTTTCTTCTACCATTTGCTTGATACATTATCTGCGACCTCCTTCAAATTCGTACTTTTCTGGCATTTGTGCCTCATGACCATGGTCTTCTCCTGAGTAAACACGGAGTTTTTTGATCATCTTTCTACCTAGGGCATTCTTTGGTAGCATACCCTTAACAGCTAACATTAAAGCCTTTTCAGGTGTTTCGTTCATCATTGTTTTGTAATCAACTGAACGAAGTCCTCCTGGGTATCCTGTGTGATAGTAATACTTCTTTTGATCTAGTTTCTTTCCTGTAAGAACCATCTTATCTACGTTTGTAACGATTACATAATCTCCTGTATCAACATGTGGAGTGTAAGTTACCTTGTGTTTTCCACGAAGAAGTTTTGCAACCTCAGTAGCTAGACGACCTAGAACCATGCCATCGGCGTCAATTAATAGCCACTTGCGCTCTACTTCATGTGGTTTAGCCATATATGATTTCATAATTTCTTCTCCTTTTCGAGCAATATAGTGACGTTTAATAACGAGGTTTCCGGGTCCTCCTTAAAAAACAATACTCATGTATTATACATGTTTAACACAGATTTGTCAAGCATTTAAAACCAATAAATCTGCTTTTATAATAATATTTTTATCATCTAAAAACGAAAACAAAGTTTTTCTTATAAAACAAATTTATCTTTTTATTTCAAACTATCTAGATCATTGATATAAAAAATTTAATAACCTTGTTTATATAAAAAACATAGGACCAGACATGGATCAATAATCATTAAAGAAGCGAATCTTTTAAACATTAATCCCCATCAATCCTCCTAAATGATTTTAGACCCTTATTGTCGTAAAAGAGTTCCATATTGGGAAACTCTTGTCCGTCGATGGCTTTTTGTAGAAACAAGACATCGCCTTCCCAGTGAGGCCTCTCTATAAAATCTTCAAAAGATAACCAGTGTAAGCTGCCCTCGTCACACTCTCTAAGCTCTCCCGTATAATCATCTGAGTAATAGACATACATATTCTCGAAATAATCTTCATTTAAATAATATTTAACAAGTCCACAAAACTTAATATTCTTTAATCTAAGTCCCGTTTCTTCATATACTTCTCTCTTAACACACTCATCAGGACTCTCACCCTCTTCAATCTTACCGCCAATGCCGATGAACTTTGCATGGTTAATATCATTTTTCTTCTTATTTCTTTCAAGAAATAAAGTTTTCCCATCAGATCTTCTAATATAGCAAACAGTATAAGACTGCTTTAAAAACATAAGCCACCTCTTATTATATAAATTATCAAAAGACATATTTTCAAAACATAAACCCGTGCTTACAAACCCCTATTTGATCTAAACAGCAATCATATATAAAGAAACTAAAGCATAAGATCAAAATAAAAATTTATAATAAAAAAAGGACTTTTATCAAGTCCCATGAGTTCTTATTTTGAAGCTGCAACATTAAGCTTTCTGTGTAGCTGTGACATCTTCCTTGAAACATTGTTCTTGTGAAGGAGGTTTCTTTGTTCAGCTTTCTTGAGCTTCTTATCGATAAGTTTTAAAACTTGTTCTGCTTCAGCATAATTTTCTGCATCAATAAGTTGATCAAACTTCTTAATGTAAGTTTTAATTTCACTCTTTCTTCTCTTGTTTACCAAAGTTTTCTTTTCAATAACGCGAATTTTCTTTTCAGCTGCTTTAATATTAGCCATTTTTCACCTCCAAATAATAGATATATTATACAAAATATAATGTAAAAAGTCAAGCAAAAGCTCAGAATAAAACCACCTCACTGGGTGGTTTTACTGGCGCGGCACAGAGGAATCGAACCCCTGACCTTTTGATTCGTAGTCAAACACTCTATCCAGCTGAGCTAGTGCCGCATATGGCGCGGCTAGGAGGATTCGAACCCCCGGCACACGGATTAGAAGTCCGTTGCTCTATCCTACTGAGCTATAGCCGCAAATGGAGCGGGTGAAGGGGATCGAACCCTCGCAACCAGCTTGGAAGGCTGGGGCTCTACCACTGAGCTACACCCGCAAAGTTTGAATTTATAATTATAAAAAATTGGAGCGGAAGACGAGATTCGAACTCGCGACCCTCGCCTTGGCAAGGCGATGCTCTACCACTGAGCCACTTCCGCATAAACTGGTGGAGGAGAGTGGATTTGAACCACTGAAAGCTAAGCTAACGGATTTACAGTCCGTCCCCTTTGGCCAACTTGGGTACTCCTCCATAAATGGCGACCCGGAACGGACTCGAACCGTCGACCTCCAGCGTGACAGGCTGGCATTCTAACCAACTGAACTACCGGGCCTCATGCTTTCACATATATGCTTATGCATATACCTCCTATTAAATTTTTTTGGTGGGCGGTATAGGGCTCGAACCTATGACCCCCTGCTTGTAAGGCAGATGCTCTCCCAACTGAGCTAACCGCCCATAGTATAAGATAAAATTGGTGA